>Ga0247666_1000003_pt1 | contig 217301 bp, 197 predicted proteins | sample CNK07_metaG_FD_183025 | JGI IMG/M metagenome (GOLD analysis project Ga0247666, IMG submission 183025) | Soil microbial communities from Purdue University Martell Research Forest, Indiana, United States - CNK07 | ecosystem: Environmental > Terrestrial > Soil > Temperate forest > Bulk soil...
TACGGCGGTGGTGGAGGCGGCGGCTACGGCGGTGGCGGTGGTGGTGGCTACGGCGGTGGTGGCGGCGGTGGCGCGTACGGTGGCGGCGGCGGCAAGCCGAAAGGCAGCCGGCGCAACATCCGCGCGAAGAAACGCGGCCTCTGATCAATCAATTACAAAAGGGCCTCCCTCGCGGGAGGCCTTTTCATTTCTGCGTTTGTTTTCCACTTCCGCAAGCGATCAGTAGTAATTTGCAAGCGGAGGTGAGCTGATGAAACGATCTCTCTACGCGTTGGCACTAGTCTTTGCCGCGGCTTGCACCTCGACGTCGCCCCCCGCGCCTTCTGAGAAACCCGGCAACATCGACATGAAGGAAGCGCGGCGCATGGTCGGCACGGAGAACGATGTCCGCGTCGACGCCGAGATCTATGGCGAAGAGATGAGGCAGGGCATGACTCTGGCCATCAAATACGACGTCACCAACCAGCGGTCCCAGCCGATTCTCATCGCGGATCTGAATCCTCTGGCCAACTACGATCCGGACTCGCGAACGGTGACGATCGACATCGGCTCGGAGATTCCGGGCGAAGAGTTTCTTCCGCGTCTGATCTCGATTCCGTCCGGATCGCGGCGCTCGTTCAACAGCGGAGCGCACATCAACGTCGCTGTTTCGTTCCAGTCTCCCTGGACGCCGCGGCCGAACAAACTGCAGCTTCGCATCAACTTCCTCAGCGACCCGCGCCCGTTCATCCGCCTGATCGACATCCCCGAGAAGGCGGTGCGAGACAAGCAGCTCGCCGCGGAGATCTTTCCGAAGTGGGTCGAAGGGAATGAGACGGTGACGACGAATGCGCTCCCGATGCGATGGACGTCCTCGCCGCGGCCAGGGGTGATTGAAGACGCGCCGAATGCACCCACTACCCGACGCAAGCCAGGGACGTGAGGTTCGGGGTGTGGGGAGTTGGGGGTGGGGTGTGGGAGAGCCGCGCCAGTACCGCAACCGGTGCGTTATTCAGGCGTGAGGAGCGGGGCGCGGGGAGTAGGAGTCAAGGTACTCATGGCTACCACTCCCCACCCCCCACAACCCACTCCCCGAATCAGAAACTCTTGACGGCTTCGTCCTCGTTTTCGTAGACCTCGAAGACGGTGATGAGCTGCGTGACGTGCAGCAGTTCGTTCAGTTTGGCGGGCAGATGGAGCAGCTTGAGCTTGCCGCCGCGATTCGTGGCGGTCGTATACGAGCCGACGAGCTCGCCGATACCTGATGAATCGATCGTCGTCACCCCTGAGAGATCGAGCAGGATCTTGTTCTTGCCGTTGGCAACGGCATTGGCGATGACGTCGCGAAGCTGCTGGTCGCCCGCGCCGATCGTGATTTTGCCATCGAGCTTGATGATCTCGATTCCGTTTACGTCGCGAGTGGTGGCTTTCATGTCATTCTCCTTTGTTTGCGTTCGCGGCCCGAGGATCGCCGGACGCGGAAGATATCAGGCTTTTCCGGTGGCCATACCGGTTCCTTTGGCCAGGTTTTTGGTCATGATCAGCGACGTTCCGCCGCCGTCCTGAAACGAATATCGGATCTGGTCCATGAACGTACGCATGTAGAAAATGCCGCGGCCACTCGTTTTCATCAGGTTCTGAGGATTCAGCGGATCGCTCACCGCTGTGGGATCAAATCCCGTGCCTTCATCCGAGATCGTGATGGCCAGATCGTGACCATTCAACTCGAAGACGGCGCTCACCTTCTTTTTGATGTCAAGCTTGTTGCCGTGTTTGATCGCGTTCGCCACTGCCTCGCGGACGGCCATTCCGATCCAGTGCGAACCATCTTCATCCATCCCCGCGTTTTCACAGAGATGTTCCGCGATCACCTGCACGAGCTCGATGTTCTCGAACCGACTGCTGATGGTGATCTCTATCCGCTCGCCGTCACGTTCCATTCAGTCTTTGAGCCGGCGGCATTGTAAAGGGGGAAGTGTGAAGAGTGAAGGGTGAAGTTAGAAGAGGGAAGTTGTTGAGCGCAAAAGGTTATCGATTCGTTCACGTTCACCGTTCGCCCTTTGATCCTTCCGGAATCGTCCGCAGATCCGCGCCGTTCCGATCCGCATGTTCCGCCGCCTGACTACGTTTGCTGCCGCGCTCGTGCTTCTCGCCGCGAGTGCGCACGCAGCCTCGCTCGAAACGGAGATGAAAACCGTCGAGCGATTGCGCGGGCTGACCTTCGACCATCCCGTCACGCAGCGCACGATCACGCGCGCCGAGCTGCCAAAGGTGCTGCGCGCTCAGATGGAGAAGTCGCTCCCATATTCGCCGGATGACTACGCCCTGATCCTGCGCGCGCTGCAACTCGTCGATGCCGGCTCGTCCGACCTCGTGCGCACGATGCTCGATCTCTATCAGTCACAGGTGCTGGCTTTCTACGATCCAATGACGCACACCTATTTCGCACTCGATCAGATGCCGTCGGCCGCCGGCGGGCTCCTGGACAACGAAATGATGCGTGAGTCGGTCGTGATTCATGAGTTGACGCACGCCCTCCAGGATCAGCGCTTCCGCGCCGGCGCGCGCGACCTTGCGCTGCAGAAGGACACGGACGGCAGCCTTGCGTTGCACGCGCTGATGGAAGGCGAGGCCACGTTCGTCATGCTCGACTATGTGCTCGATCGTGCCGGACAGAAAATGAGCGATGTGATGGGCAGTCCCGAGGCGTTGGAGCTGCTCACGTCGTCGATGAATGCCGGGGATGCCTCGATCGATCCCGGCACGCCAAAGTATTTTGCCGAGTCGCTGAAGTTTCCCTATGCGGAAGGGCTGAAGCTCGTGATCGAAGGCTACCGGCGCGGCGGCTGGAAGATGATCGACAGCATGGATGAGAATCCGCCGCGGTCCACTCGTGAGGTGCTGCACCCTGCGGAGTACTTCACGCGTCTGGCGGAGTCTGCCGCCTCGCCGCCTGCGTTCGACGATGAGTCCTCGCTTCCCGGCGCTCTGACCGTCGAGCATCTCGGCGAGTTTCACTGGCGCTTCCTGGTGGGCAAGGCCGGAGCCGGGTGGGTCGACGATCGGGTCACTGTTACGCAAGATCTGCATTGCGACACGACTGTTCTCGTCGATACGCAATGGCAGGATGTTGCGCACGCGCGAGCTTTCCGCGACGCCTACGACTCTTTCCTGCGCAAGCGCGGGCTCGATCCTCAGGTGGCAGTCGACGGCTCGCACGTGAAAGCCGCGTACGGGGCCGACGACAAGTTGATGGAGTCGTTCCTGCGATGAATGTCGACTACGAAAACCTCGAGAACGACATTGCCAACGGATCGTTCCGCGAGACGCTGCGGGAAGAGCTGATCTTCGGCTTCCGCCAGCTTCATCAGTCAGGCGAGCGCTTGCCGTTGGCGTCGTACCTCTCCGCGCAGATCGCCGAGGTGGTGAATCGCGGCGCGGCGGAACCGATCGGTAGCGACCTAGCCTTTCATCTCTACCAGGAGATTCTGGCCGCCGTTGAAGCCGCCCGCGACCAGGTTCTGGGAGAGCCGATCCCGCCGTCATAGAATCGCGCTCTGATGCCGCCGAAACGCCCAACCCTCTTCCTCGTCGACGGTTCCAACAACGTCTATCGCTCCTATTTTGCCATCCGCAACCTGACGAACTCGGCGGGTCTGGCCACAAACGCCGTTTACGGTTTCACGCAGACGCTGAAGAAGCTGCTGAAGGACTTCGAGCCTGACTGCATCGCCGTCGCCTTCGATATCAGCGGCGCGAAAACACGCCACGAGGCCTTTGCCGACTACAAGAAAGATCGCCGGCCGATGCCCGACGATCTGGCCATCCAGTTGCCGCTCGTCAACGAAGTGCTCGAGGGCTTCGGGATTCCCGTGATCGGCGTTCAGGACTGGGAAGCGGACGATCTTCTCGGGACGCTTGCCTGTGTCGCACGCGACCGCGGTTACGACGTCGTTCTCGCAACCTCGGACAAAGATTTCTTCCAGCTCGTCGGCGACGGCATCAAGCTGTTCCACACCGGCCGCGAAGTCCTTTACGACGCGAATGGCGTCGCTGGCGCATTTGGACTGCCGCCCGAGAAAGTCGTCGACGTCATGGCCATCTGGGGCGACGCCATCGACAACATCCCCGGCGTTCCAGGCATCGGCGAGAAGGGTGCGAAAGCGCTGATCACGGAGTTCGGCTCGCTCGAAGGCGTCTACGAGAATCTCGACAAGCTCAAACCGGCCCAGCGCAAGAAGCTCGAAGAGAGCCGCGACAAAGCATTCATGTCGCGCGAGCTCGCCCGCATCAAATGCGACCTTCCGGTCGACGACATCGACTTCGAGAAGCTCAAGCGGCAGGAGCCTGACCGCGCAAAGCTGCACGACGTCTTCTCGCGTCTCGAGTTCGCCTCGCTGATGCAGGAGTTTCTGCCGCAGGCGCCAGCAGTTGAGCGCGAGTACCGCATCGCTGCGAGTGCCGCTGAGGTACGCGATTTCATCGCGGGCGCCACCGAAGTGGCGGTCTGGTTCGAGTCGGTCACGGCCGATGGCCACGATGATCTCCTGGCGGCGTCGCTGTCGACGAAGCAGGCGGAATCGCTGATCGTCCCGATCGCAAGCTCGGCCGGCGGCACTGCCGAGCTTCGCGAGGCCTTGCAGGAAATACTTCGCTCCGACCGCCTCTTCGTTGCGCACGACATCAAGCTGCAGTTGCGCCGTCTGGCCGCGAACCATTGGCCACTTCCGGCCCGTATCGCCGACACGATGATCATGTCGTACGTCATCAATCCCGGCCTGCCCAGCCATGCCCTCGGCAATGTCGCCCGCGACCGGCTGAAGCAGGATGTCGAATCGCGCAAGGACGTTGTCGATACCGCGCCGCTCTTCGCGCTCGATCACGAGGTCGGTTCCAACGCCCTTTCTTCCTACCAGCAATACCTCGGCGAAAAGTCCGATGTGGCGATGGCGCTAAGAGAGGTGCTTGCGCCGGAACTGGGCCGCGAGCCCGCACTCACCGATATCTACGACCGTATCGAGATGCCGCTAATCCCGGTTCTGCAACGGATGGAAGCGCGCGGGATCAAGATCGACACCGCTCTGCTGCGGGAATCGTCCAACAACATGGCGCAGCAGCTCGCAAAACTCGAGACGGAGATCTACGCCGAGGCGGGGATGGAGTTCAACATCAACTCGCCGCAGCAACTCGGGCATATTCTGTTCGAGAAGCTGCAGTACCCGGTCTCGAAGAAAACGAAGGGGACGAAAGCGTTTTCGACAGCGGTGGATGTACTGGAGGAACTGGCCAGCCACGGTTTCGCGGTGCCGCGCCTGATCCTGTCGCATCGCGAACTGCATAAACTCAAGTCGACGTACATCGATGCGCTCCCCCAGCTCGTGGCCGCAGACGGCCGCGTGCACACGTCGTTCAACCAGGCCGTTGCCGCAACAGGACGCTTGTCATCGTCGGATCCGAATCTCCAGAACATTCCGATCCGCACCGAGCTTGGGCGGGAGATCCGAAAAGCGTTCATCGCCGAGCAAGGCAACGTGCTGCTCGCAGCCGACTACTCACAGGTCGAGCTGCGCATCCTCGCGCACATCTCACAGGATCCCGATCTGATCGAGACATTTCAACGCGGCGCAGACATCCATCGTGCCACGGCGTCGAAGATGTTCAACGTGCCGGAGGATCAGCTCACACACGATCAGCGCCGCGCGGCGAAGACGATCAACTTTGGTGTGCTTTACGGTATGTCGGCCTTCCGCCTGTCGAATGAGCTCAACATCCCGACCGGTCAGGCGAAGGACTTCATCGACGCCTACTTCGGCCGGTATCCGAAGATTCAGGAGTACCTCGACCGGACGCTGGAGGAGGCGCGGCGCAGCGGCAAAGTGACGACGCTGTTTGGGCGCGTTCGCTACATCCCCGAGATTCACAACAAGTCATTCACGGTTCGCGGCAACGCCGAGCGGATGGCTACGAACGCGCCGATTCAGGGAACGGCCGCGGACATCCTGAAGTTGGCGATGATCGCGTTGGACGAGCGGCTGGAGAAGGCGGCGCAAATGCTTTTGACGGTTCACGACGAGATCGTGATCGAAGTGCCGGAGACGCGCGCCGCCGACGTGGCGGGAATCGTGAAAGAGACGATGGAGAACATCTTCCCGCTCGCGGTGCCGCTCAAAGTCGACGCGCACTACGGGCGGAGCTGGTTCGACGCGAAGGAGTAATGGGGCTCGCTCGGAGGAAATGGCTCGCCGCGCTGATCGTTTTCCTGGCCGCTTGCAATCGCCCGCCGGCGAATCCGGTCCGGCCGGCCGCAAGCGGGCCGAAGATCAATGCGGTCATCGTTACGATCCAGACGACGATGCCGCCGTCGCCCAAAACGTGGACGCACACGATCGTCATCGCCAACGATCGCGCCCGAAGCAGTGATGAAGTCGACGAATGGCGCCTCTTCGATTTCAAAGAGAAGAGCGTGACGTTCGTTGATGACCTGTCCAAAACCTATCGGAAGGTCTCCTTCGCGGACGTCGAAGCAGCGCATCGCGCTTCCGTTTCGCAGCCGTTACCGGAAGGACTGCCGCGAGCGCAATTCGTCGTCGGGAACGCTCAGAAGACGTTTCAGGGCGTGGTGGCCAAGCAGTCGACGATCCGCATCGGCGCCTACCAACGCGAGCTCTGGATCGCATCGCATCCACTCATTCCGCTAGGTCTCTTCGCCATCATGCAAGCCAGCGAGCCGGTGTCATCACCCCTCGCTGGCGTGATGCGCCAAGCGGACGAAGCGCTGATCGAGATCGAAGGTTTCCCCATGTCCGATCACGCCGAGTTGCTGTACGAGAAGAGAAAGCTCGTCGTCGACAACGAGGTCGTGAAGATCGAGAAGGGGGAGGTTGCGGCGTCGTGGCTAAAGGTGGATGGAAGTTACAAGGAAATGGCGCCAGCAAGACCTACGAAGGCCATCAGTGAGTCAGATGGTAGCGAACGCCATTGACACTTCCGACCACTGGTTGATGTAGGGTCCATTCAGTTCAGACTAGACTTTGCATCATGCCCAAAGCCCCCGAGTTGTCGCCGACCGACCGTCCGTATACCTCGATCGCGGATCGCATCGATGAGCTTCGCCGGAAGGGAATCGCCTCCGTTCCCGCCATTGAGCCGAAAATCGCGTTGAAGAAGCTCGCGAAAAAGCCGGGCGCGCTCCGCCGTTTTCTCGATTCGCGCGAATGAAACGTTCATCGCATTAGAAATGCTTCGAAGTCGGAACGCAAATCGCATTGGACGCGGATCTGATGCAAGTGCATCACGCCGTGCGCCGGTTGAAGAGCGCCGAAGGCGTTCTGGTTGCAACGTTTTCGCGTGTCTCCGATCCGCTTCGTGACCTACCCACTCCAAAGGATTTGTGGGCGTAAAATGCATCACGATGTCAGTCACAATCGAACTACCCGAGGACATTTCTGTCGCTCTCGAAGGGCAATGGGACAACGTCCCGCGGCGTTCTTTGGAAGCGATCGCTGTTGAGGCCTATCGCACGGGCGCGCTGAACGAGAGCCAGATTCGGCGCCTGCTGGGATTCGAGACCAGATTCCAGGTGCATGCTCTGCTCAAAGAGCATCAGGTGCCGCTTCGGTACACGGCGGCGGATCTTGAGGCGGATCTGTCGGCGCATCGACAGCTCGGTATCCTGCCGAGTCGATGATCGTCGTTGCCGATAGCGGCCCGCCGCATTACCTCATCCTTCTCGGTGAGATCGATTTGCTTCACCGCTTGTATGAGCAGGTAGCCATTCCTCAAGCGGTCGTCGATGAGTTGCGCGCCGAAGGCGCTCCGGCGATTGTGAGCAAGTGGTTCGCTCACCCGCCGGAGTGGGTGGCGATTACTTCAGTGCCGCAGGCACAGATCGACTCCATTACGGACGACTTGGACCTGGGTGAGCGCGCGGCGATTGCGCTCGCCGGAGCAATCCAGGCGGATCTGCTCTTGATCGACGATGCTGCCGGCCGCGCGGAAGCGGAGCGGCGGAGCTTGCGCGTGACTGGGACGCTGGGAGTACTTCGTGCAGGAGCGGAACAGGGCCTGATCGATGTTCCGGCCATGCTCGCAAGGCTCAGGGCGACCAGCTTCTATGTCGACGACACCCTTATCAACGCGATTTTCGCGCCATGGCTGCAACCGTAGGTCCGCTACAGCACCTTCCGCACATCCCCCATCCTTTTCGTCACACCTTCGCGATCCATCCACTCCAGTAGCGGGATGGCAATTTTTCGTGACAGCCCGAAGAACTCTTTGAACTGACCGACGTCGATCGTGTCGCCGGACCGGGTGCTGATGCGCTCGCGCGCGGCCGCTAGCGCGTCGCGATGCACGTAGATCCCCTCGGCGAGGCGGACGAGGTTGCCCTGCTTGACCAGGAAGCCGATCACGCCTTCGATCACGCGCGCTTTCTGCGTGCGCTCGTTGATCAGCTCCGAGACTGGCGGCGGCGACAGACCGGCCTCCGCGAAGCGTCCCTCGATCATCCGCGCCAGTTCGCCTTCCGCGCCGCCGAGGGTCTTGGAGCGGCCAGGGATGTCGAGGGCGTCGCCCGCGATCGCTACGATTTTTTCGCGCGCCAGTTCCTGCAGCAGGAAGTTGATCATCGCGGCATCCGCGCCGCGGGGCAGGAGCTTCTGCACGAACTCGCTCTTGGGCACGTTGAGCGCCATCCGATTCTCTTCGAAGTAATTGCGAAGAAAGTCCATCGCCCGGCGTCGAAAGTCGGTGATGACATCCTGATGAATCCAGCGCCGTTCTCCGCTGTCGGCGAGATGCGGAACGTTCTTCAGCTCCTTCGCCAGAGTCTCGATGCGAATTCCGGTGCGAGCCTGCACCTCATGCATCGAAAGGCCGCGCAGTCCTTCGAGTTTCGCCATCAGCTCAACCCGCTCCTGCAGCGTGCCGGTCGCGAGAACATCGAGCAGACCGGCGCGCGTGTTGCGGCTCAGCTTGGGCAGATGCGTGTCGAGAATCACGCCGCCGCCAATCGTGATCGCCGGTGAATAGCGACGGATGACGAAACGGTCTCCGGCCACGGCGACGACTGGCGATTCGAGACGGATCTGGACATAGGCGCCCGTTCCCGGCTTGAGATCGGCCGTCTCATCGACGAAGCGAATGCTGCCTAGGAGCTCCGCGGAGAGGTGATGGAAGCGAATGCGCGTCTGGTCCTTGAGTGGCTTTGCGCCGCCGAACGAGACCGGCAGGAGATCGAGACGCGCCGTGATGATCTGCGAAGGGCGGAGCGTACCGGGCGTAACCAACTGCTGGCCGCGGTGAAGCTCCGGCAAATCGATATCGGGCAGGTTGACGGATGTCCGCTCGCCGGCCGAAGCGGAATCGCGCGATTCGCCGTGAACCTGAATGTTGCGGGCGCGGCTGCGTTTGCCTCCCGGAAGGACTTCGACGTCGCTATCGACATGAAGGCGCCCGGCGAACGTCGTGCCGGTGATCACCGAGCCGAAGCCCTTCATCGTGAACACGCGATCGATCGGCAACCGGAACACCCTCGTCGACGCATCGCGATCCTCAACTTCGGCGACCGAAGCAACGATCGCGCGCCGCAGATCGTCCAGACCTGCGCGGGTCACGCTGCTCACCGGGACGATCGGTTTTCCAGCGAGGAAGCTTCCGGCCACCATCTCTTCGATCTCCATGCGCACGAGATCGAGGATGTCGTCCTCGACCAGATCGCGCTTCGTGATCGCGATGACGCCTGTCTTGATGTCGAGCAGCCGGCAGATGGCGAAGTGCTCGCGTGTCTGCGGCTTGATCGATTCGTCCGCCGCGACGACGAGCAGCGCGCTATCGATGCCGCCGATGCCGGCCAGCATGTTCTTGACGAAGCGCTCGTGACCGGGAACGTCGATGAATCCGATCTGGTAGTCGTCGGTGAACCAGCTCGCAAATCCGAGGTCGATGGTGATGCCGCGGCGCTTCTCTTCGGGAAGGCGGTCGGTGTCGGTACCGGTCAGAGCGAGCACGAGAGCCGTCTTGCCGTGATCGATGTGGCCGGCCGTGCCGACGACACGTTTCTTGCGGGACATGAGCCGAGTGTATCCGAGCAATGCTGGCACGCGAACGGCGTGTGGGAGTGGCGAAGCCCGAAACCTGGAAGGGCCCGGCCACGTATGATTGACCGAACGGTCGTTCTGTACTACAATAATTGCCGTTCCGAAAGTGTTGGTTATGTCTCAGCAACTAAGAGGTTTGTCACGTTGCTGTTACATTGAGAAATTTTTCACAAGGTCGTGCGATAATCAGTTTCGCCGTTCGAACTTTGACAAGTTTACTGGATGATGTGGGGCGGATTAGCTTTCCGTTTCAACCGCCCGCCTCTCGATTTACCGCTTGAATTCTTCTTTGAATCTTACCGATCCAGCAACATCTCTCCCCTGAGCGTTCGACCCACTCACATCCAGTAGATTTCCCCCGGCCCCGTCTAAAAAACGGGGCCGGTTCTTTTTGTAAACGGTTACGTGGAGGGTTGCCCGGTTGCTGACCTCCCGGTGAGCTCAGTACCCAGCAATCAACCTCAAACCACCAGCTCCGCCAGCGCCTGCTCCACCAGCATCCTCGCGTCGGCGTTGACGTTGAGCCAGCGGATTGCCGCGGTGGTGGCGTCCGCGGCGGCGAGGAGCCGCTCGCGCTCGATCGAGAGCGGCAGCCGGCCGGCTACGGCGTCGCAGAGGACCTTTCCGAGCAATGCGACGGCATCGCTGACCTCGTCCTGAGAGGCGATGAGCGAGGCCAGGCCGAGGAGCGCCGCGCTGTCACGATTGTCGGAGAAGCGGGTCAGGCCGGCAGCGATCGATGCGGCCAGGGCGTCGTTTTCTTCGGGCTCGCCGCCGACGAAGATCATCTGGCAGCGCGAGCGGATCGTCGGCAGCAGGAGATCGGGCGAGCGTGTCAGGAGGATGAAGGTCGTGTCGCGCGCCGGCTCTTCGAGCGTCTTGAGGAGCGAGTTCGAGCCGCCGACGCTGATTGTGTGCGCGGGATCGATGATGAAGATCTTGTTGCGCCCTTCAAACGGACGCAGGGAGGCGGCGGCGACGATCTCGCGAATCTGCTCGACGCTGATCATCTTCCGCTCGCCCGCTACCTCGATGAAGTGAACGTCGGGATGGATTCTCCGCTCGATCCGCTGGCACGCCGTGCAATCGTCGCCCTGCGTCCCGTTCAGGCAGTTGAGCGTCTTCGCGATTCCGACGGAGACATCGCGCAGCGCCTGTGCCGAAGGTCCGTAGCAGAGGATGGCGTGATGCAACTCCCCTCGCTGCGCGGTCTCCAGCAGCAGGCGCGCCGCCTCACTCACGGGAAGTACCTCGGCAATCGTGCAGCCAGCGCGACTTCCACGCGCGCGTAAACATCGTCGACCTCGCCCACTGCATCGATCAATGCAAAACGCGAGGGCTCTGCGGCGGCAAGCGTGAGGTATCCCTCGCGTACCCGTTGATGAAAGCGAAGATCTTCTGCTTCGAATCGTCCTTCGTCCTGCGACGCATCGGCGTTGCGCGAACGGGCGCGAGTGAGGCCAGTCTGCTCGGGCAAATCGAAGAGAAGCGTGAGATCCGGAACCAGCGAGTTGGTGGCCCACGCATTCAGGGCGCGCAACTGATCGAGATTCAACAGGCGTCCGAACCCTTGATACGCCAGCGTCGCGTCGGTGAAGCGATCGCACAGAACGATGCCGCCGCGGTCGAGCGCGGGGCGAATGACCTTAAGCGTGTTCTCCCGGCGCGATGCCGCAAAAAGCAACACCTCGGCTACCGGATCCATCTGCGAGCTGCTGTCGAGCAGCACCGCGCGAATGCGGTCGGCAAGCGGCGTTCCTCCCGGCTCCTTCGTCACGACCGCATCCGGAATGTGCTCCGCAACGCGCCGGAGCTGCGTCGACTTGCCGGAGCCTTCGATGCCTTCGAACGTGATGAACATGTGTTCTGTGAACTCTATCCCGAGGACTCGTTGCTCGAAGCCGGCGACGCGGCAGCCAGCCCATCTCGCAGACCGCGCAGGTAGTGCTCGCGCATCAGCGTCTCGAACACGCGGTTCGTGGCCAGGAGGCGGAATCGTTCGCCGAGGCGGGCGCGGCGGCGGAGATGGGCAAGATGACGGTCGTTGGCGAGCGTGCGTATTTCCAGTTCGTGGACGCCGAGGAAGCCGGCCAGCTCAGGATGTTTGCGGTAGAAGATCGCGCCGGAACGGCCCACCGTGTACTGCCGGCGCGCGAACGAATCGACCGTCATCGGATGGTAGTGACGCGTGATCGCCTGGGCGTTGTAGCGAATCTTCAGGCCGAGGGCGTCGAGGCGGAACGCGAGCTCGATGTCCTCCCACGCCGCCGCGGGGAAAGTCGTGTCGAAAGGCTCGAGGCCAAGCAATTGCCGGTCGATCGAGATGTTCGACGTGTAGAAAAAGTTGAACGGGACGATCTCGCCGTCGCGAATGAGCTTGTAGCCGAACTGCAGACCGAAGTCGTTGATGTAATCCATGAAGGCGGTGACGCGCTCGCCGGCCGGCCAGCCCGTGTAGCCGAGGCAAGCGAGGTGCGGATCATCGCCAGCATCGCCGTGAGATCGGGCATGTTGCGCAAGGAAGTGCGGCTCGGGGACCGTGTCGTCGCCAATGAAAAGGACGTAACGGCCGCTGGCCAGCGCGACGCCGTGATTGCGGGCTCTTCCCGGGCCGGAGTTTGGTTGCGATTGGAACGTGAGGGCGTAGTGCTTCGCGCGCTGTGCCTGCATGACGGCCGCGGTGTCGTTGCCCGATCCGTCGTCGATGACGATCACTTCGAACTCCGGCGCGGCCTGCTGCCCTTCGAGGGAGTCGAGCACGCGCAACAGCATCGGCAGCCGTTTGTACGTCGGGATGACGACTGAAAAGTAGGGCGCGGCCATCGGGCGGCGGATTGTAGCGCTCAGCGCGGCGCGAAGAGCAGAAGATCGAGACTGAAGGTGACGCGTGCGGCACTCACCTTCTCGATGCTGCGCGGGCGGTAGATCGACAGCAGTACGTCGTGGACGGCGTCTCGATCGAGATCGGCAACGGTCGACGCTCGCCGTTGTTCGACGAGGGTGAACGCTGCTCCAAAATCTGCCGTGGTTCGTGTGACGCGGTCGCGGCCGGCGCCGCGCAGTTCGACGAGATCATCCGGGGCTGGAATCGCGACGAGCAGCCGTCCGTCATCGCGCACGACGCGGCGGAGCTCGGACACGTTCATTCGTGCGGTGATCGACAGAACGCGCGAGAAGGTCTTGTCCGCGTACGGCAGGAACCGGTCCGCATTGCCGACGACCCATTCGCAATCGGTGTACCTGCGTGCTGCGGCGTCGACAGCGGGCACGGAGATGTCGATGCCGTGCGCTTCGCATCCAGTCTCGAGAGCAATCGTTCCGAGGTAGTAGCCGTCGCCGCAGCCGACATCGAGAACGACATCATCGCGATCGATGCCGGCGAGTGCGCCGATCGCCTCGAGCAGCGGCGCGGTGACGCCGCGGTCATGAAGCCGCCGTCTCGCCGCGACCGCTGCTGCTGTGTCACCGGGCGTCTTCGAGCGCTTGTCGTTCGGCTGCAGCAGATTCACATAACCGCTGCGCGCGATGTCAAAGGAATGACCGCGCGGACAGGCCAGTCCGTGCTCGCTTCGCGCGAGTGGCTCGTGACAATCGCGGACGGTGCAGAGGAGGGACATGCGGGCGCAGGGAGTCGGGGGTCGGGAGTCGGAACTTTCTTTGCTACGACTCCCGACTCCCGACACGCGACACCCTACAATCATCCCATGCATCGCTCCACGCGACGACTCATCGGTCTCGCGGTTGGTCTCGTCCTGTTTCTCGTCGTCTGTGCGCTTCTCTATCAGCTCGGGATGGCGCGGCTCGAAGGGCAGCATCGCACCTTCTGGGACAGCTTCGAGTGGGCGGCGGAGACGCTCAGTACGACGGGCTACGGCGCGGACAGCCACTGGAACCATCCGGCGATGGTCATGCTCGTCGTGATCGTCCAGTTTGCGGGAGTCTTTCTCGTCTTTCTCGTCGTCCCGATTTTTCTGGTGCCGTTCCTGGAAGAGCGATTCGAGCGGCGCGTGCCGCGGGTTGCGCCGAAGATGAACAATCACGTCGTGGTCTATCGCTACGGGCCGGCGGTGGAGACGCTGCTCCAGCGGCTGGCATCGCACAGCGTCGATTCCATCGTCGTCGAGACCGATGAGGCGACGGCGCGAGCCGTGCTCGAGCGAAGTCAGGCCGTCGTTTTCAGCCGCGCCGAGGAGGATGCGCTTGATATCTGCCGGCTGAGTGAGGCGCGGGCGCTCGTCGCCAATGGACGCGACGAAGAAAACGCCGCCATTACGTTGCGGGCGAGGCAGATGGGTTTTCGCGGCGAGATCTTTGCGTTCGTCGAAGAGCCGGCGCATCGCAAGCCGATGGAGCTGGCCGGCGCCACGGCGGCGTACACACCGCGGCACATCGTGGCTGCCGCCCTTGCGGCGCACGCCAGTGAACGGATCAGCCCTCGGCTTCCGGGCGCCGAGGCGCTCGAACATTTGCATCGGCGCGAGCTGCGCATCGCCGCGGCCAGTCCTCTCGCCGGCCGCACCCTCGGCGAATCCAACTTCGGCTCGGTGACCGGCGCAGTCGTGGCCGGGCAGTGGATGCGCAACCGGCTCGACGCGCGATGCGATGCGGCGATGCGGCTCGAACCGGGATCGATCATCGAGGTTGTCGGCGACGCTGCTTCGCTCGAGCGCGCAGCGGCAATGGCCGGCGCTCCCTTGCTGCGAAACACGGGACCGTTTCTGATCGCCGGATTTGGAGAGGTCGGCCGCAAAGTACACGAGCTTCTCACCGACGCCGGCGAGGAGGTGCGCGTCGTGGAGCGCGAGCAGCGAGCGGGTGTGGATGTCATCGGCAATGTCCTCGATCCCTCCGTGCTCGAACGGGCAGGTCTTCGCGAATGCCGCGCCGTCGTCCTGGCGCTGAACAGCGACGATGCAACACTGTTCGCCACGGTCATCGCGCGCGACGCGGCCGTCGATGTGCCGGTGATCGCGCGGGTGAATCACTCGCGCAACATCGACAACATGTACCGCGCCGGCGCCGACTTCGCGCTCTCCATCAGCGACATCTCCGGCGAGATGCTTTCCGCCCGCCTCCTCGGACGCGTGGCCCGTTCGCGCGACGAGCACCGGCGCGTGGTGCGCGTGAAGATTCGAAGCGGATCGGATCGCACGCTGCGGGACATGGCCTCTCGCCAGCGCGGCTGCTCGGTGCTTGCGATCGAGCGGGCCGGGACGTTTGTCCCTGTGACTGCTGACTCGCGAGTTCAGACGGACGATCACCTCTACATCTGCGGGAGCGCCGAGGTGGTGAATGAGGTTGCGGACAAGATGCGGGGATGATGCCGCGGTCTCGGAGGTTTCGGAGTCTCGCTGGCCTATCCGGAGGTGCGACGGAGTTGTCACCCGCCGCTTTTGGAATGGCTAAACTGGCAGCCGAGAGGGCCGAAACGGCGGGCGAATTGGACATTGGACACTGCACGGAAGGAAGGGCCGAGGGGTCACGTTACAACTCCCCTTCAAATTGACCCAGCCAGCTTAGACGCCGGCGCTCCGGCGCGCAAGTAACTGGCTGCCAACGAGTTAGAACTTCCAGGAAAGCAAAGGCCTGACCCTTCGCAGCCTGGAACGGCCGATTCCGAGCATCTTTTCTTTGCTGCGGAGCATCTTTGGATTCCTACGGAGCAACTTTTCTTTCCTACGGAGGATCTTTTTTTTCCTCCGTAGCAACTTTTTATTGCTCCGAGAGCATCTTTTCTTTCCTGGCGAGCATCTTTGGATTGCTCCGTAGCAACTTTTCATTCCTACGGAGGATCTTTTCTTTCCTGCGGATCAACTTTTCATTCCTACGGAGAATCTTCTTGATGCTCCGTAGCAAGTTTTCTTTCCTACGGAGAATCTTTTTTCCCCTACGGAGAATCTTTTCTTTCCTAAGTAGCAACTTTGGATTGCTCCGTAGCAACTTTGGATTGCTCCGAAGTGCCCCTTTTCACCCCCCCCTCGGAAGACACCTTTCGGACCTCCGCCCCTCAGCTCCGTAACCTCAGCCGGGCTCTTACGTCAAACCTAGTGTCTGAGAGAAATCAGACCGCCCGGCAACGCGTCCGTTGCCGGGTGAGTAGACAGGCCCGGCCGGCTATTGACTGATGACGCAGTAGTAAGGAGCTTGATGATGTCTGTGAAGGATACTTCCCCCTCTCTATCCACCCCAACCACCCCTGACGGCACCAACCCGGACGGACCCGCTGCGGCGGCCGCGAAGGCAGTGGAGCTGATCGCCCAGCAATATCGCGATGCCATCGCGGCGCTGCAGACGATCATGCCTCTGCTGAAGTTCGACTCCCGCCAGACGAGGCGTATCGCCGCCAGCGCGAAGTTCGCGCCCGGCTTGATCGAGCCGACGATCGCTATGGTCACCTCTGCTTCGCTGATGAAGGATCGGAACCTGTTCAACGTGGAGGAAGCCGAGTTCGCGTTGGAGTTGCGCAGTCAGATCACCCCGCTGTTTCAGCAACTGGCCTCGCTTGCGGCCGACGGGCTGTTCACGATCGACAGCAAGCTCTCTCTCTCCTCGGTAAAAGCACTCCAGGCGTACAAGTTGGCGCAGCACGCCGCCAACCAACCCGACGGTGCCGAGCTTCACCCCTACCTTGGCGAGATGGAGCGTGCTGTGATGAAGGCACTGAACCGTAGCAAGCGCTCCGCACCGGTTCCCACCCCGACCCCCGCCCCGACCCCGGCCGAACTGCCGCCCGGCGCGAAGGGTTTCATGGCGCCCCGTCCGTCCGCGGCCAAAACCGCCGAGCCGGAAAGCGTCGCCGACCTCTTCGACAAAGCGCTCGACGACGTGACCAAGAAGTAGTCCCCGTATACGCCGACCCCCACTGGCCGGGTGGGGGGCGGCGCTTTTCGGGTTAGGAGAAATCACCATCAAGCCAACGGAGATTGCGACCTCGGGAACGGAGATCGCGACCCCCGGCTCGTGCGGAGCTCGCGTGCTTCGGAGGGTCCCTACCGCCACGACACTGCGCATCCTCGGAACCCCAACCCGGCAGGCTCCTTGCTCCTTCAACGCTCAGGAGCAACCTCATGAAAGCCAAATCTCCGACCCGTACGACGATGACGAGGCTTATTCCGCCGCTGGCGGTCTGGGCCATTGGCAGAATTCTCGATTCGCCGAGTGTGAAAGGCACCGTCATGCAGCTCGACGGCGAGACCTACAAGCGGAGGCATGACGCGGTCCGCGCGGTCAGGAAGGGTCTGAAGAACGCGCGGTCGAATGCTTCGTGGGTGGCCGCCGGCGCCGCGGCAATCGCGATCGGAATCGGACTGGTGGCCAAAGCGGCGGCAAGCAAGTAACTCGAATCAGGTAACCAGTTTCTTCGCTGACTTCACAAACACGACGATTGCGCTGACTAACCCGGCAATCAGTCCGATGATGAGGCCTGCAGCGCCGCCAGTGAGCAGCTTGGCTGCTCCGCCCGCTGCCGCGGGTTTGAGAACGACGACCGGTATTGGTGCGGGCTGCGGTGCTTCTGCCTGCTTCGCGTCCTTCAAACTCCCGTGTGCGCGGGCGTAAACCTGCGTGAACTCCGCGCCGAACAACAGGATCTGCGCTGAGTAATAAACCCATAAGAGAACGATGACGAGGGAACCGGCGGCGCCGAAGCTCGATCCAACCGCGCTTTTCGCGAAGTAGATGCCGAGCGCGAATTTGCCGAGGACGAAAAGCAGCGATGTGATTGCCGCGCCGAGCCACACGTCGCGCCATTCGATTTTCAAATCGGGCAGGAGGCGGAAGATCATCGCCATGAGCACCGTGATCACGCAGAACGAAAAGATGAGCTCTGCCACGTGCCAGAGCACTTCGCCGCCCGGGAGGTGACTGCCGGCGTAGGTTCCGATGGCCGTGATCGCCGTGTCGATCACCAGCGAAACGAGCAGGAGAAAGCCGACGCCGAGGACCATCGCGAACGAGAGGAAACGGTCCTTGACCAGCGTCAGGATTCCGCCGCCCTCTCTCGGTTTGACGTCCCAGATCGTGTTGAGCGCGTCCTTGAGCTGGCCGAATACGCCGGAAGCGCCGAAGATCAGTGTGACGATACCGATGATCGTGGCCACCGTTCCGCTCTTCGGCTTCGCGGCGTTTTTGACCATGTCCTGAACGCTGACGGCAGCCTGCGAACCGAGAAATCCCCGCAATTGCTCGAAGATCTTGTTCTGCGCCGCGTCATGGCCGAATGCGAGGCCGGATATTGCGATGACGATGAGCAGAAGAGGCGCGAGCGAAAAGATCGTGTAGTAAGCCAGCGCGGCGCCGAGGCGGGGCGCTTTGTCGTTGCCGAATTCGGAGATGGTCTGCTTGAGGAGGCGGAAATACTTCATGGCAATTGATAATTGACAATGGACAATTGACAATGAGGTAACGTCAGGCTGGTCGACACTCAGACCGGCATTATCAAGAAGCTTGCCGCCTCTCGCCGTCTCCGCTTTCAGTTGTCAATTGTCCATTGTCAATTATCAATTCCGCCCATCCAGCTGATGCATCGCTCCAGACTCGCGCGCATCGCAGCGGCATCGAGATGGACTGGGCGGCCGTGACCCGGTAGGACCCATTCGAAGCGATAGTCGAGCAATCGCTCCATCGAGCGGATCTGCTCGCTCCACGAGTACCAGCAGGCGCTGCGGAATGCGTAGAGGTGGCCGCGGCGCTCGCTCCAGGCAAGATGATCGCCGGTGAATAGATAGCGGTCGCGATAGAGAAACACCGCGTGGCCTTTCGTGTGGCCGGGAGTCGGGATCATCACGATGTCGTTGCCGAGGATGATCGGATCGATGCCCGCCGGCTGAAGCTCGATCGATGCCGTCCGCGAATGCACGTCGTCGCGATGCAGAACGCGCTCGCAGCGGAAGCGATCGTGAAACTTCGCGTGGTCGGCGACATCGTCCTGATGCGTGAGTAGCAGTTTCGACACGCCGCCCATCGCCTCGATGTTCTTCACGAGCGGCCCCGAGAAGCGTGGTGAGTCGATCAGGACGTTGCCGTCCGTTCGTTGAATGAGATAGCTGATCGCGCCGAAGGACGACTCCGAGGCGTAGCCGCAGCGGAAGACGTCGTCATCGACCAGCTCGGGCAGATCCTCGAGCGCCTGACGCATATCGAGCTTGCTGACCGATCCGATCGAGGCAGTCGGGCAGGAGATGAGCGCCTTCTTCGCGGCGAGCAGTTCCTCTTCGTTTTCGGGCTGGTGGTAAACCGATGACTGGTCGCCGGCATCGCTGAAAGTCTTCGGCGCGAAGATGCGGCAGGCGTCGCAGTCGATGCAGGTGCTGTCGACGAAGAAATCGCCCGGCACATTTTCCGGGAGACGCTGCGCGAGTTGAGCCACGGCAGGCAAAACGACGACGCGGCGATCGCAATTTCGCCGTTAGAATGCCGCGCCGTCCATCGATCGATGCGTTTCAACAGCCTGGCTTTCCTCGCGTTCCTGCCGCTCTTCGCCGCGGGCTATTGGCTGACGTCCGGCCGGGTCCGCCTCTGGTTCATGCTGGCTGCCAGCCTTTTCTTCTATGCGTGGTGGGACTGGCGCTTTGTCTTTCTGCTCCTGTTTTCCAGCGTGGTCGACTTCGCGCTGGGGATCTTTCTCGAGAACGAGCAGGACGACAGACGCCGCGGGTGGCTGATCGCCCTCAGCATCACCGTCAACCTCGGGCTCCTCGGATTCTTCAAATACTTCAATTTCTTCGTCGCGTCAGCGGTCGATCTTTGCCGCTCGCTCGGCCTGCCGGCGAGCGAGAAAACGCTGCACATCATTCTGCCCGTCGGCATCTCGTTCTACGTCTTCAAGACGATGAGCTACACGATCGACGTCTATCGCCGGACGGAGAAGGCCGAGCGCAACCTGCTGCGATTCACGACCTTCGTCGTCTTCTTTCCGGAGCTCGTGGCCGGCCCGATCGTCCGTGCGTCACGCATGCTCCCGCAGTTGCAGCGCGATCACCGCTTCCGCTTCGAGCAGATGGTGTCCGGCCTCACGCTGGTCGCTTCGGGCTACGTGCGGAAGGTGGCGATCGCGGACTCGATCGCGCCGTTCGTCGACATTTGCTTTGCGCATCCCGAGGCGCACAACGCGTTGTCGCTGCTCATCGGCGTCTACTTCTACGCGTTTCAGATCTACTGCGACTTTTCCGGCTACTCGAGCATCGCCATCGGACTGGCGCGCATCTTCGGATTCGACTTCGGCATCAACTTCGACCGCCCCTATTTCTCGCGCAGCTTCAGCGAGTTCTGGACGCGCTGGCACATCTCGCTTTCGAGCTGGCTTCGCGACTATCTCTACATTCCGCTGGGTGGAAACCGTGGCGGGCGCTGGGCGACCCTCCGCAATCTCTTCATCACCATGCTCCTCGGCGGACTATGGCACGGCGCGAGTTGGACGTTTGTCGCATGGGGCGCGCTGCACGGCATCTACCTCGTGGTGCAACGCCTGCTCGCACCGGCTTGGAACCGCGTGACCGGCGCGCTGCGCATCCCCGCGCTCGCATCGAATGCCTTCCTTGTCTTTCTGATCTTTCACCTGACGTGCTTCGCGTGGATCTTCTTTCGCGCGTCATCGTTCGCGAATGCGTGGCAGGTTCTGTCCGGGATCGTCTCGGTTCACGGGCCGCAGTTGGCCGGCCTCGAAAACCGGGGACGCATCGCCAAATGCGCGTTGATGGTGGCGATACTTCTCGTGTTCGAAGCGATGGCATTTCTGCCGAAGCAGCGAAAGGCGGTGCTTGCGACGACCGAGGGGGAGAAGGTCACCGTTTCGGCGCATCCGTTGGAGGCGTCGCCCGCGCTGCGGCTGGTGTTCATCGCTGCGTGCATCTGGGTCGTGCTGATCTTCGGCTCGTTTACCGGCAACAACTTCATCTACTTCCAGTTCTGACATGGCCGACCGACGACGCGCACTGATCTGGTTCGCCGCGCTCCTGGCGTTGGTGTTCGCCGGCGATCGTGTCCTGGCCTGGGCGCTCGGTCAGGTGATGGTGCGAAGCCAGTTCCGCTTTTCGAGGCTCTATCGCGGCGGCAACGACGCCGACATCGTCATCCTCGGCGACTCGCGCGGCGTCCATTCGTTTTACCAGCCGGAGATCGAGAAACTCACCGGGCTGCGAGCGTTCAATCTCTCCTACAACAGCATGTCGACGCGCATTGCCGAGGCGGTTCTGCGCGACTACCTCGACCGCAATCGCGCGCCGCGTCTGGTCGTCATCGAGGCAACGTGCACGATTCCCGAGGGGGCGCTCGCGGGCCAGTTGGGAACATACGCGAGTTTTTCGCCCCGGCTTGCTGCTCTGTATGCCGAGGCACATCCGGACGGCGCGCTCACCGGGCGTCTCTTCCATCTTCTTCGTCTCAACAGCGAGTTCTATTTTGAGGCGCTGCACTACCAGACTCGGTCCGATCAGGATTGGATCAACCGATCGACGATTCCGCCCGGGCTTCGGATCAGGAAGCCGGGACTATGGTCACTGCCGAGGCCGGAGAATCTCGAGGCGTTGAACCGCATCGTGACGCTCTTGAAGCAGCGCGGGATCGAGGTCCGACTAGTCATCGCTCCCTACTGGCCGGTGCCGGTCAACATGCCGGCGATTGCGAATGCTATCGATGTCGCGATCCGCCCAGCCGACCCGCAGTTGCACGTCCTGAACTATGCGGGCGCTGTGACCGACCCCGAGGAGTTCGCCGACGGCGTTCACCTCAACGAGCGCGGGAGCGTCGCCTTGATGGAGATCCTGCAGCGCGACGGGGTCTTCGCGATTCACTCGGCGCCGCCGCGCTGATGCCGGATTTTTTCGACGGTGCCGGCGTTTAACCCTCGGCATGTTCGACAACCTGCAGGACAAGATGGATAGGGTCTTCAAGACCCTGCGCGGCGAGGCCGCTCTCAACGAGTGGCACATTGACAACGCGCTCAAGGAAATCCGCGTCGCGCTGCTCGAAGCGGACGTTCACTTCAAAGTCGTCAAAGAGTTCACCAATCGCGTCCGTGAAAAGGCCGTCGGCCAAGACGTGCTCACCGCCTTCTCACCGGCGCAGCAGGTCACCAAAGTCGTCCGCGATGAGCTGCAGGAGCTCCTCGGCGGCAACGAAGTCGGCCTGGCGCTCGTCGGCTCGCCCGCGGTGGTGATGATGGTCGGCCTTCAGGGCTCCGGTAAAACGACGACCTCGGGGAAACTGGCTCTGCACCTCAAGAATCGCGGACGCCGGCCGATGCTCGTGCCGTGCGACGTGTACCGTCCCGCCGCAATCGAGCAGCTTCGCATCGTTGCCGGCAACGTCAAAGTGCCGTTCTTCGAGCTGGGCGATGACCGCGATCCGCTCTCGATCGCGCGCCGCGCCGTGACCGACGCCCGCACGCTCCTCTACGACACCGTAATTCTCGACACCGCCGGCCGTCTTCACATCGACGCTGAGTTGATGGCGGAGCTCGACGCGATCAAGCGCGACACGCGCCCGAGCGAGATCCTCTTCGTCGCCGACGCCATGACCGGCCAGGATGCGGTCAAGTCTGCGAAGGAGTTCGACGACCGCCTCGGCGTCACCGGCATCGTCCTGACCAAGCTCGACGGCGATGCCCGCGGCGGTGCTGCGCTTTCGATCAAGTCAGTCGTGAACCGTCCGATCAAGCTGGTCGGCGTCGGCGAAAAGTACGCGGACCTCGACGTCTTCTACCCCGACCGCATGGCCTCGCGCATCCTCGGCATGGGCGACGTCCTCTCGCTCATCGAGAAGGTCGAGACCGAGATCGACCGCAAGGAAGCGGAACGCCTCGCCCAACGCGTCGCCAAAGACAAGTTCACACTGGAAGACCTTCGCTCGCAGCTCCTTCAGGTCAAGAAGATGGGCCCTCTCTCCTCCCTCGTGAACATGCTCCCCGGCGCCGGCAAGATCAGCGAGGAAGACATCGACGAGAAAGCGATCGTCCGAATGCAGGCCATCCTCGACTCGATGACGAAAAAAGAGCGCGAGTTCCCCCAAGTCATCGACGGCAAACGCAAAAAGCGCATCGCCAAAGGCTCCGGCACGTCCGTGCAGCAGATCAATCAACTCCTCAAGCAATACCTGCAGATGAAGAAGATGATGCGCAGCTTCTCGAAAGGCTTCGGCGCAAGGAAGTTCGGCAAGATGATGAAAGGGATGCCGCCGGGTTTGATGGGATAGGGTGGGAGTCCGATGTCGAACGGTATGGATCTCGATTACAATCTTGCCCAGATCCTGCGGCGCGATACGCACATGGATCGCGATCTAGTTCTTACGTTTTTCGAGAATTTTTCTCGCGCCGAGTACGCCCTGAAGCGGGCGGGTTATGCTGAAGAACGGTCCGGCGCAGTCAGTGCAGCTTGGAATACCTTCGCTGACTCTTCACCCAAAGTTCGTAACAACGAACAACGACGCTCTGACTACTGCCGTCGACTACTTCTTCACCAGTCCTCCACTCAAGCAGACGCTAAGCGCTGGTGTGCTTGGCTGGGCTCCCGCTGAAGTAACCGCGTATCGCACTCTCCGGCAACTGCTCATCTTCGTCCGGCGCGCCCGTAACAATCTCTTTCACGGCGGCAAGTTTCCTAGCGTTCTTCATGATGATCCCGCAAGGAATAGAGCGCTTCTCCAGCACGGGCTCGTCATTCTTCTCGCGGTCATGTCTCTCGACGCAGACGTTCTGCAGCATTTCGTAGACGAGGCGTGAACCGTCGCACAACTTGGCACTTGGCAACGAAACTTTCGGCCCGCCACTTGCTATCCTTACTTCACATTCTTCGAGTGGGCCGAAGCCGCTGACACGTTTTCCTTTGCGGCTCATTCTATCCTATTCCCCACTTTTTCCCCGGCCCGCAGGCTGTGCAATCAATCAGCCCCCGCGAGCGGGGATACTCATTTATCCGTCCCTTGGGACATCCCATCTATTCCCCCGCAGTCCCCTTGCCTTCCTCAAAATCGGCCGCAGCAACAACCATGTTCTTTCGTCCGCAGCACTCCCCGCGTACGACGCGCAACCCCCGGCGCGCGGCCATGAACTCACACGACTTGACCACAGACCAACGAACAGCACAAAGCCGGGTCCACGCACCCACGCGCAGCAGCGCCAAGGGCCCGCACCCGCTAAACTCACACCCATGCCAGACGATCCGCTTCAGGGCACCGGACTCAAGATCGGCAACTACAAATGCTTCAAGAAACCCGAGGGATTCGAAAATATCCTTCCGTTCAACATCATCATCGGCCGCAACAACGCCGGCAAGTCAGCACTCCTCGACGTTCTCCCATATATCGTCACCCGACAATCCAACCAAATGCTCGCCCTAGACGGCAAAGGTGCCGACGTCCACGTCACCACGCCCATCCAGGCCACCGAGATCGAGCGCGTTATCAGCCCCGCATGGGGCAACAAGAATCGCATCATCGGCCGACGCATCACATGGTCCCCACACGGCGACAGGCAACTGTTCATCAGCGTTGAAGAGATCGAGCCACCGGTGCCCCGCGGCCTCCTCGATCCGCTCGCGAACAACGCGCCCAACCCCTTCTTCGGGTACCACTGCAAGCGACTGCGCGCCGAACGCGACATCAAGCCAGAGCAAGCCGCCACTTTCGGCATCGCCGCCGACGGCACGGGCGCAACACGGACCATCCACCACTTCCGCACGCACGCAGAACGAGACAGCGCAATCCTGGAGCACACCATGCTGGACGACCTAAACACGATCTTCGGCACGGACGCACACTTCACCAGAATCGACACGAGAGAAGACCAGGGCACCTGGGAGGTCTACCTCGACGAGGAACAGAAGGGACGCATTCGACTCTCCCGCTCCGGCTCAGGACTCAAAACCGTCATCCTCGTCCTTGCCTACCTCCACCTCATCCCTCGTATCGAGAATGCTGACACGAGCAAGTACCTCTACGTGTTCGAAGAACTTGAAAACAACCTCCACCCAGCCGTCCAACGACGACTCCTCCACTTCCTCCGCGAGTTTAGTGAGCAGCACGGCTGCCACTTCTTTCTCACGACTCACTCACCCGTCGAGATCGACTACTTCGCCCGCGACGAGCACGCACAAGTTCTCCACGTCACGAACGACGCCACCAACGCCAGCGTCACGACAATCAGCGCCTACGCACACGGCAAACACGTCCTCGACGACCTGGACATCCGAGCGAGCGACATCCTCCAAAGCAACGGCATCATTTGGGTCGAAGGACCAAGCGACCGCCTCTACCTCAACCGCTGGATCGAACTCTGGACCGACGGCACACTACGCGAAGGAGCCCACTACCAGGTCCTTCAGTACGGCGGGTCGCTCATGGCACATCTCACCGCATTACCTCCAGATGCGCTGAGCGACGCGATCCACATTCTCACGACGAACAGAAACGCCGCCGTTCTCATGGACAGCGACAAGACCAACACCACGGACGACCTGAGCCTGACGAAGCGTCGCATCATCAATGAACTCGAAGTGCACAATGGCCTCTCCTGGGTTACCAGCGGTAGAACCATCGAGAACTACATCCCGACACCACTCTGGCAGAAAACAATCGGGCGCGCGCCGGGGCCATACGAGCACGCGATCACCTTCATTGCCGACCAGAACCCACAAGCGGCGACCAAGCTCCCCAGTGACAAGGTCAAGCTCGCACGCACGATCATCACCCAACTTACTCGCGACCATCTCGTCACACTCGACCTGGCAGAAAAGGTCGGGATGCTGTGCGACCGCATCAAGCAATGGAACGGCATGTGACACACCAACCGCGGAACGCGATTTGACAGCGCGCCGTTAGTGAATGCGGGGCGCTACCATCTCGTCGTTCGTTCACGCGAGAGAATCGTTTGCTGCCGATATGCCGCTGCGATCGACTGTTCGTTCGCTGAGCGAGAAGCTTCGTGGTGGCGCAAGACTGAGTGATCGAGCAACGAGCAACGGACGGACAACCCTGAAGCCCAGGACACAAACCGCCGATGAGCAGCAACGCTGCGGCAAGACGATGAGGCCAGCTACAAAGTCAACACGCTCACGCCGTCACGAGCGATGCTGCTGGCCTTTCAAGGAGCCGACGACCGCGCAATCCGATACTCCGCACGCGTTGCCAGAGTACTCGGGACCCGCGGGAAAATTTCTGCGCGCTGTCCGTCTCATCCTGTGTAGCACTGGAGGTTAATGGAAATGGCGAACCGCGTCGACCGGCCCACAATCAAGCGCGAGGTTTTCGGCAAGCTCAATGCCGTCGCCGAGCCACACCCACCACTCGACCCATCATCCGATGACGATGAGAAGAAGCTCCTCCTTGATGACCTACGGCTCGGCCCAACCCTCCGTCGCGCCATGGCCTTGCCGTACACGAAGATCAGCCAGCGCCACGGAGGCAAACCCATCTCGCAAGCAGCGGCACTCGCCCTGAGCACAGTGAAGGAATCGGTGGATCTCGTCCTCAAGCAGGCCAACGCATGAAACGCACACTCTCCCTCCTCATCCTCCTCTGCGGCTGCGCGTCACTCCCGGATGGTTTGCACGTCACGCGGTCTCTGACAGACAAGAACACTGCGAGCAAGCCCGCCCAGCTCCAAGTGACGGCACCGAAGGACGCTGACCGATCGTACGCCGTGGACTTCGGCCTCGGCTACACCCGCTCGTGGTCCCAGAAGGACAACCTCCAGACGGATCTCGTGTACGGTGCTGAGTACCACCGGAACACGCTCACGGACAAGAAGCAGGACAGTACCCTTGTCACCCTCGGGATCGATCAGATCATCGGGAACATCACGCCCGACAAGGGGCCCAAAGCTGATCCCGTCTGGCTCCCCTCGTTCGCCGCGAAATTCAAGAAGGACCGGATCAAGAGTACCGAGAGCTTCCTCCCCACGATCATCGTGACGCTCGCGAGCAAGCGCCTACGCATCGGAGAGGTCATCGGCAGTACGCCCGGCTTTCTGTGGCAGCCGACTGCGGCGCTCGAGTGGGAGCGCATCACGCGCGCAGCAAACCATGGCCCCACCGGGTCCACAGCTCGCGCATGGGCCAGCCTCGACGTGGACATCTACCCGCTATTCACCAAACTTGGATCGCAGCTCGACCTCTCCCTCACTGCGCGCGCCTGGCATGACGTGCACCAGTCCGCAGTCTTGCGCACCGGCGGGTCGAACCAATACCTGCGCAAGGCGAGCCTCACGTACTTCATCGACAAGGACCAACATTTCGGCGTCGGCGTTGACCGAGTCAGCGGGGAGAACCCCAGCGAGGGGCAACCGGACCAGCACTACACGCAACTCACTCTGAAACTCAAGCTGTAACGCTCGGTTCGGTAGGGAAGTTCTCCTGCTGCGGTCCTCCTTCAAAGAGGGAGTGCTTTGGGCCATCCCAAGCCAAGACCCTGCAGGAAGTGGGTGCCCCCTTGCAGCATCGCGCGAGTTGCTTGCCTATACATATCGGCCTGAATGTTCACGAGGTTTCTGATGAGCCTAGGCAATCCAATCCCGATCCTCCGAATCTTCGACGAGGCGAAGGCGCGTGAGTTCTACGTCGGCTTTCTTGGCTTCAAAGTTGACTTCGAGCATCGCTTCGAACCGGGTCTTCCACTTTACATGCAGGTTTCGCGGGATGGCTGCGTCCTTCACCTTTCCGAACACCACGGAGACGCCTCGCCGGGCGCGGCGATCAGGATCGAGACGAGTGAACTGGATGCCTTCCAGGCCGAGCTCATCGCAAAGCAATACGGTTTCGCCAGACCCGGCATCGATGAGCAGCCGTGGGGCAGGGACATGTCGGTGAAGGATCCGTTCGGGAACAGGCTGATCTTCTCGGCGCTGCACCGCTCTTCCGCAGAACGCGCCGGCTAGGATTTGCGCGACAGAAACCGTTCAGAAGAGCGTCGTCGAATGTCGATCCCCCGCCCCTACACTCGGGCGGGGACGCCCGAGTGTCCGCGGTCGAGACGACCGCACTCCTCGGGCAGTCGTAAGGAGTGCGGGCGTCTTCGCCCGCGGCCGTCGAGGCGTCCCGCCTCGATGGTTCGGATCCGGCCTGATAACTCCAATGGTTGAAACGGGTCCGGATCTGAAGCGTGCCTGGCTGTCGCGAGGACGCCTGGACCTGCCCTCGGAATGAGAGCCTCCCGGTTGCGGTTTCACGCCCCGGTTCGGTAGGATTGCCGGCCCGATTCACGAAGGAGCATCACACGACATGTTGAAGATCCGTCTGCGCCGCCAGGGCGCAACCCATTCCCCGTTCTACCGCGTGGTGGTTTCGGACTCGCTGAAGACCCCCAGCAACGCCACCGTCGAGCAGATCGGGCACTACGATCCGAAGAAGAACCCTGCCGACGTCAAGATCGACCGCGCACGCGTCGATTACTGGGTCAGCAAGGGCGCCCAGCTCTCGCCGACCGTCAAGTCTCTCCTGAAAAAGAACAAAACCGCGTAAGCTCGCCGTATGGAAGAGCTGATCGAGTTCATCGCCAAGTCGCTCGTCGATGATGCCGACGCGGTGAACACGCACGTCTACGACCGCGGCGATCAGACCGTCGTAGAGCTCGAGGTTGCCCAGGCCGACCTCGGCAAGGTGATCGGACGTCAGGGCCGGACGGCCCGCGCGATGCGGACGCTGTTGTCCGCGGCAGGCTCGAAGACGCGCCGCCGCTACACGCTCGATATCGTCGACTGAGGCACCATGGCCGGCGACCGCATCGCCATCGGCATCATTCGCAAGGCGCACGGCGTGCGCGGCGAAGCGAGCGTCGAGGCCTGGAGCGATTCTCCTGACCGCTTCACCGGTCTTTCCGCCGTCACGCTCGTTTCGCCTGACGAGTCGCAGACGCGCGATGCCGTGATCGAGGGCGTTCGCATTCACGCCGGACGGGCGCTCGTGAAGTTTGCCGGAGTCAATGCCCCCGAGGATGTGAGGACGCTGCAGAACTGGACGGTGGAAGTACCGCTGGCGGATGCGCGAAAGCTGGATGAGGGCGAGTATTTTCTCCACGATCTCGTCGGCTTGACGCTCGTCGATGCCGAGGGACGCGTGCGCGGAGTCGTGGCGGGAACGGAAGAAGGTGGAGGGGGCGTGCTCCTGAACGTCGAGCGCGACGGCCACCGTTTCGATGTTCCTTTCGCTGCCGGCATCGTCACGAAAATCGATCTCGTAGCGAAGCGTGCTCTCGTTGATTTGCCCGTCGGGCTGGACGACCTCGATGCCGTTGCGGATTGATTTCGTCACGATCTTCCCCTCGATGTTCGAGCCGCTGCTGGCCGAAGGGATCATCGCGCGCGGCATCAAACAGGGACTGCTCGACGTCCACGTCTGGGATCTGCGGGACTTCGCGACCGACAAACATCGGTCAACGGACGACGAAGCGTACGGCGGTGGGCCGGGGATGGTGATGCTGGCAGAGCCGGTGCTGCGTTGCGTTGACGCCATCGGAGGCGGGCACGTCATCATGACTTCTCCGCAGGGTCGCCTCTTTTCCCAGTCCGTCGCCCGGGAGTTGGCGAATAGGGAACACATAGTCATTCTCTGCGGACGCTACGAGGGATTCGATGAGCGGATTCGTGAGGCTCTGCAGCCGGACGAGATCTCGATCGGCGATTTCGTCGTCTCGGGCGGCGAGCTGCCTGCGATGGTGATCGCCGATGCGGTCGGCCGGATGATCGAAGGGGTCGTCGGCAACAGCGTGTCGGTGGAGGAGGACTCATTCTTCCGCGGTCTGCTCGATTACCCGCACTACACGCGGCCGGAGGAGTTGCGCGGGATGCGCGTCCCGGAGGTGCTGATGTCCGGCCACCACGAGAAAATCCGTAAATGGCGCAAGGAGCAGGCCTTACGCGCGACGCTGCGAAAGCGGCCCGATCTGCTGGACGGCGCAGAGCTGGACGATGAAGCGCAGGCGATGTTGCGCCGCATTCGGGAGGAATGAGTCCGCCAGAGGGCTGGTTCTACGGCGGGCGGAGCCTCCCGGAGACGGAATCTGAGTCTCGAGGTTGCCCAAACCGCCAAAATCGGCGATGCTTGCGGGCTCGCTCAGAAACACAGGAAGGTTGTCATCATGGCTCAGGATTTCATGAAGCTCGTCGAATCGCGTGAAACGCGCACCGACATCCCGGCATTTGCGACGGGAGATACGGTCAAGGTTCATGTGAAAGTCAAAGAAGGCGACAAGGAACGCATCCAGATTTTCCAGGGTCTGGTGATCTCGCGCAAAGGCGGCGGCGCCCGGCAGATGTTCACTGTGCGTAAGATCTCTGGTGGAATCGGCGTGGAGCGCATGTTCCCGTTGAATTCTCCCAGCATTGATCGCATCGAGGTCGAACGCCATGGCAGGGTCCGTCGCGCGAAGCTCTACTACCTCCGGGATCTCCGCGGTAAAGCAGCGCGCATCGAAGAAAAGCGCAAAGGCTAAACCGAAGCCGGGCGAAAAGCTCGTCCGGAACCTCTTCGCGGAGTTGGCGCGTGTCGCTGAGATGTCGGCGATGGAGCGCCGGCTCCGCGATTTTGGTTTTCGGGCCATCGCCGGAACCGACGAAGTCGGACGCGGCTGTCTGGCCGGTCCGGTCGTCGCCGCCTGCGTCATCCTGGACGCGGAGCCGCTGCTCTTCGGCGTGAACGATTCCAAGCTCGTGGACCGCGAAGACCGCGTCGACATCTGCCGGTTGATTCTTCGCCGGGCCCGCGCCGTCGCAGTCGGCGTGATCGAGCCGCGGATGATCGATGCGATCAACATTCTCCGCGCCAGCAAGCTGGCGATGGTCGAGGCGGTTGAGAACCTCGCGGTCCGTCCCGACGTACTTCTGCTCGACGCCGTGACGATCGATGTGGAGATGCCTCAAGTTCCGTTGATCGGCGGCGACCGGCGCAGCGTCTCCATCGCTGCCGCATCGATCGTTGCGAAGGTCTATCGCGATCTATTGATGGAGTCGTATCATGACCTCTACCCTGTTTACGATTTTCGACACAATCGGGGATACGCGACGGAGGGGCATCAAGCGGCTCTGAGGCTCTACGGCCCTTCGCCGATTCACCGAAGATCGTTCGAGGGGGTTGACGAGCCGATGTTGCTGTTCGTGCGGAACGGAGCCGATGGCGATCCAACGCGATAAAATCATCGCCAGCGCTGAGAAGCTGGTGGCGAAGGGGAAGATCGAGCCGGCGATCAAGGAGTACGAGCGCCTTCTCGACGATAACCCCAATGATGTCAACACTCTGAATCGCATCGGCGATCTCTGGGTGCGCATCAGCCGCAACGATGAAGCGGTCAAGGTCTTCGCCAAGATCGCGGATCACTACTCGAAAGACGGCTTCTTTCTCAAAGCGATCGCGATCTACAAGAAGATCAACAAGCTCGATCCTTCGAAGCTCGATATTTACGCGAAGCTCGCCGACCTCTACGCCAAACAGGGCCTGGCGATGGAGGCCAAGAGTCAGTACCAGGTTCTCGCTGACTACTACCTGAAGCACGGCGATCCGGGTAACGCGCTCGTCATTTACCGCAAGATTTCCGAGCTCGATCCGAATTCGATCAACGTTCACGTCAAGCTCGCCGACCTCTACTCGCAGAACAATCAGAAGCCGGAAGCGCTCAAAGAATACGACCGCGTCGGCCGCATGCTGCTGAAGCGCAGCATGCTCGACGAGGCGGTGCAGGTATTCAAGAAGGCTCTCAAGATCGACTCCAGCAACGTCGAGCTGGTCGAGTCGCTGGTTACGGCACTCCTCGAGGCGAAGGATTACGAGAACGCCATCCAGATCGTGCAGACGTCGATGGAGACGTCGGGTGACGACCCACGCCTCCTGGCGATCAATGGGCGCATTCTGCTCGCGAAGGGCGACGTCGCCGGCGCGCGCGCCGCGCTCGAGCGCGCGCTGTCGCGCGACGCGAATGCCGCCGGGGTGCGCGAGGCGCTTGCCGATCTTTATGTCCGCGTCGGAAATGCCGACGGCGCGCTGGAGATGTTGGCGCCTCTCGTGGAGAAGGCGATCGGCCGGGGAGAGCGGGGTGTCGCCGTCGAGACACTGAATCGAATCCTTCGTGTCGATTCCGCGCACACGCCGACGCTGGAGCGCCTGGTCGCCCTCTACTCGCGCCTCAACGAAGAGACCAACATCCTCTCGTCGATGAGCAGTCTTGCTGAGGCGCATGTTGCCAAGGGGCAGTACGAGCAAGCAGCCGAGGTGCTCGACAAGCTGATCCAGCGCGAGCCGCAGAACGCGCAACACCGCACGAAGCTTCAATTCGTCCGCTCGCAGATGGGCGGTGTCGACACGATGCCGGCACGTCCGCAGGCAACCGTTCCGGTCGCTCCGTTGTCGATGGAGATTGAGGAGCCGGTCCCGTCGTTCGATTCCTTCGACGACGAACCCTCTCTCTCTCTCGATCTCGATTCCTCGGAGCCGATCGAGATCAATCTCGATCACGACTTCGCGACACCAGCGCCTGCTCGTACACCGCCGGCCCCCGCGCCGCCTGCGCCGCTTTCGCGTCTTCAGTCTGCAGTGGAGCAGTTTGCGGCCAGAGTCGACCAGGACGATGAAGGGGAAGACCTCGACTTCATCACCGAGCACCTCACCGAGGCGGATGTCTTTGCGAAGTACGGCCTCGCTGAAAAGGCCACCGAGCACCTTCGGGCCATCATCGAGCGCGCGCCGAAGCACCTAGTCGCGCATCAGAAGTTGTATCGCGTGCTGCTCGATGAAGGCGAGGTCGACGCGGCGCGCGCAGCAGCGACTCAGTACATTCAGGTTCTTCAGGAGAAAGGTGACACCGCCGCGATCGAAGACGTCGGTGACGAATTCGCGGGACGCGGATACCCGCTGGAGTCTGCCGCACCCAAGCCCGCGGTTCGAGCCCCTGTGGTTGAACCCTCCGCGCCTGCGCCGCCTGCGCCCGCGCCTCCACCCGAACCCGCGCCGGTAGAGGAGTTCGCCGATGAGATGAGCTTCGATATCGAGTCGGCGGTGGCGGACTTTGAACTGAGTGCCCCGAGTACGCCGGAGCCTGCGGCGCCAGCGTTCTCGTTCGATTCGCCGGACTCATCTCTGAGCTTCGAAGAACCAGTGTCGTTGCTTGAGCCGGAGCCCGAACCGGAGCCCGAACCGCAGCCCGAACCGGAACCCGAGCCTGAGCCGGAACTGGAATTCACCAGCCCTCTCTCCTTCGAGTCTCCCATTGGCGAAGGCTTTTCGTTCGAATCGCCGGCCGAGGAGCCGGTTTCCGAGCAGCCGGTTTTCGACGTTGAGGTTCCATCGTTCAGCAGCGCTCCGTCTGCCGAGGAGTTGCGCGAGCTCGACTTCTACATCGAGCAGGAGCTGTTCGATGAAGCGCGCGAGAAGATGGACGCGCTCTCCTCGCGTTTTCCCGACGCAAGCAGCATCAGTGAGCGTCGTGCACGGCTGGCCGCTGCTGCAAGGCCTGCGCAATCGGAAGTTCGCGATCGCGGGGCCATCGCTGCGCCGCCGGTCCTTTCGCGCGACGAGATCGAGAGCGAGCTTCTTTCGGCGCTGCCCGACGATGATGACGACTTTTTCTCGCCACCGGTTCAGCCCGAGGCACGTGTCGCGGCGCCGCCACCGCCTCCGCCACCGCCTGTTGCCGCTGCCGCCGAGGAAAACCTCTTCGCCGACGAAGACGATTTCTTCGATCTCGCGGCCGAACTGGAATCAGAATTGGAAGAGGAAGAGAACGTCTCGCTCAGCGAAGAGGAGCAGTCGCTCGAGGAGATTTTCAAGGAGTTCAAGAAGGGCGTCGAGCAGCAACTTGACTCCGAGGATTACGACACCCACTACAACCTCGGCATCGCATACAAAGAGATGGGACTCATCGACGAAGCCATTGGTGAGTTTCAACTGGCTTCGAAGGATCCCAAGCGCTCGGTCGAGTGTTCGTCGATGCTTGGCCTCTGCTTTCTCGAGAAGGGCATGCCGCAATTGGCGATCAAGTGGTATCGCAAGGGTCTGGAGATGACCGAGATCACCGCCGACGAGCATGTCGGGCTACTCTACGATCTCGGTTCCGCCTACGTGGAAGTCGGCGATACTGACAGTGCGCAGAAGGCGTTTCTGGAAGTCTACGGTTTGAATCCGAACTACCGCGACATCGTGACGCGCATCAAACAACTCGAAGACGCCCGCAAATGAACTACAAATTCGAATCGCTGCTCCGCTTTGTGAATCTCACAACCTCCGGGCTGCTGGCCGGCTCGCTCGGATTCGGCGAGCAGGCGCTGGTTCCGGGATGGCAACACGAGCTGCCGAATCACGAGGACCGACGTGCGCGGGCGATTGCTGCGCTGACGGACGCGACGAGTTATTTCAATGCGATCGGCCCCGTCGCGCTTGGAACCGCGGTGACGCTCGCCGTGGCCTCGCGGGGAGTGAAGCCGCTCAAACGAGTTCTCGACGCCGCGTCGGCAATCAGCCTGGCCGGCGTTCTGGCGGCGACGATCATGGTGACGGTTCCGATCAACAAAGAGCTCGATCAGCAGGCGCCGACCGACTATCCGAGCGACCGTTCGCTGTCGCTGGCGAAGAACTGGTCGCGTGCGCACGCGGTGCGCACGACGCTCGGTGTGGGCGCGTTTCTTTGCGCTGTGGCTTCGAACCTGGCGCGGCCGCGTCAGGCGAAGTGATCGAATCCGCCGGGCGCGAGCGGCTCACCATCCAGTCGAACGCCGCGTTCTTCGACGATGCGGCCGATCGCGTAGACGGGACGTCCCACGCGCGAGCTCAGCTCGGATTCACGCAGCGATGAGGTGAAGAGGAGCGCGTACTCTTCGCCACCGTGGAGCACGGCGTTACGCACATTGATGCCGAGCTGCGGGCCGGATCGCTGCAGATCGGCGAAGACCGGAATGCGCTCGCGCTCGATCGCCGCGCCCACGTTCGAGGCATCGCAGAGGTGGTGAATATCGGTCGAGAGGCCGTCGGAGACGTCGATGCAACTCGTAGCGATACCCACCAGTTTCAGGCCGAGCGCGACTTCCGCTTCGGGCTCGAGATGGCGCCGGATTGCGGACTCGATGAATTCGCGCTCGGCGTAGCTCGCTCCAACCGTCCTGCGCTGCAAGAGAGTGAGTCCGGCGGCCGAGCCGCCGATCGGACGGCTCAGGTAGATTCGATCGCCGCGCCGCGCTCCGCTGCGCAGAATCGGCTGCGGCGCTTCGCCGATGATCGTGATCGATACAAAGAGCTCCCCGGCGCGCGACAGGTCGCCGCCGATGATCTCGACATCCTGCTCGCGTGCCGCAACCGCCAACTCTTCGATGATCGTCGCCGCAAGCGCCTCTTCGGGGGAGCCGATAGCCACAATCGCGTACTGCGGCCTGCCCCCCATCGCCGCGATGTCGGAGAGATTGATCATCAGGCTCTTGCGCGCCACAAAGCGTATCGGCACCTCGCGCGTGAAGTCGACGTTCTCGACCAGCACGTCGTTCGCGATAACCTGCGTGCCGACGACTGCCGCATCGTCGCCCGCTCGCGGAAAGAGCTCGCGAATACGGTGGATGATGTCGCGTTCGCTCAACGCCGTACCACCGGAACGATCGGTTCGAGAGGGCGGTCGAACGTTTCGCCGCGATAGAGCACCGCTTCGAGAAAGAGTCCCGAAGGTGGGGCTGTCGGTTCGACGTTCGCCGCATTCTTCTTGAGATGCGCGGCGAGGTCTTCCGGCTTCGCATTCCCGCGCCCGATCTCGACCAGGAACGCGACCAGCTTCCGAACCATCTTCCAGAGAAAGTGCGAAGCCTCGATGCGGAAGAGAATGAGATCGCCGGCAGCGGCGACATCGCAGCGCGTGACGACGACGATGCGCGAGTCTTCTTCCTTCATCCGCTTGTCGCTGAACGCGCTGAAATCGTGGCGTCCTTCGAGCAGCTTCGCCGCGCGCGTCATCGCATCGACGTCGAGCCGGTCTTTGATCCACCAGACAAACGGCTTGGCGAACGCAGTGCGCCTCGTGGCGATCTGGTAGAGGTAAACGCGCGAGACGGCATCGTGCCGCGCGTGAAAACGGTCACTCGCGCGTGACGCCGCAACGATGCTGATGTCGTGCGGGAGCAGGTCGTTGATCTTGCGCGAGAGCAGCAGCGGGTCGACGCCCTTGTGCGCGCGCAGATGCGCTACCTGCGCCGCCGCGTGAACGCCCGAATCGGTGCGCCCGGCCCCTCCGATGTCAGCGTCGCCAAGCACTTGCTCGGCCGCCCGCTGGAGGTGTCCCTGCACGGTTTTCGGCGTGTTACCCTGCGCCTGCCAGCCCGAGTACCGCGTCCCTTCGTACTCGATCGTGAGCTTATAAGTCGGCATGCGTCCCGCGTCGTACCAGGTGATCGGAGATCTGCTCGCAGTCCTCTGGGACGACGGGCACGAATCATACTATCCGCTCGAAGCGCTCCGTCGCGCCTGCCCCTGCGCCGCCTGCTCCGGCGAGCCCGATCTGTTCGGCCGTATGTCCAGCGGGCCGCCCGCGCGCTACACGCCGTCCTCGTTCCAGCTCGACAGCGTCATTCCGGTCGGAAACTACGCGCTCCAGCCGAACTGGTCCGACGGTCATACCTACGGGATGTGGACTCATGAGAGTCTGCGCGCCTTTTGCCCGTGCGGATCCTGCGGAAAGAAGTAAGTCCGAGCAGAAAAACCATGTCACCACAGAGACACAGAGGTCACTGAGTTACGACTCCAACTCTGTGCTCTCTGTGCCTCAGTGGTGAATGCTTTTAATCGCGCCGCTCGCAAGAAGTCAGGCCACGACCAGCGTGCCGTCGTTTCCCTGCAACGCGTCGCGGAGGTGCTCGACGTCAGTGATGAGCACCTGTTTTCCTCCGCGGGTGACGAATTGGATCGCCGCTTCGATCTTCGGTCCCATCGAGCCGGCGGGAAACTGGCCCTCGGCGAGATAACGCGTAGCCTCGGCGACCGTCATGCGATCGAGCGCTTTCTCGGACGGCTTCTCGTAGTCGATCGACACTTTGGCGACACCGGTCAAGACGACGTACATCTCGGCATGAAGTTCTGACGCGAGCAGGCTCGATGCGAAATCCTTGTCGATCACGGCCTCGATGCCGCGCCACTGACCGTCGCGTCCGCGCACGACCGGGATTCCACCGCCTCCCGCTGCGATCACGACCGCGGCACTGGCAAGCATGTGCACGATCGTCTGGAGATTGAGGATTCGCAAGGGCCGAGGCGACGGGACGACATGGCGCCAGCCGCGGCCGGCGTCTTCGCGCATCGTCCACCCGAGGTCGCGCTCGAGAGCTTCGGCGCGATAACGCGTAACGAACGGGCCGATCGGCTTCGTCGGACGTTTGAAGGCCGCATCGGCCGGATCGACTTCCACCTCGGTCAGGATCGTGGCCACGTCGCCGCTAACGCCGATGCTGTCGAGCCGGTTGCGAATAGCCTGCTGCAGCAGGAATCCCATCGACCCCTCGGTCTGCGCCACGCAAACGTCGAGCGTCTGCGGCGGGATCTTCGTCGACGCCTCTTCGTTCTGTACGAGGATGTTGCCGACTTGCGGGCCGTTGCCGTGGACGACGATCAGCTTGTAGCCGTGACGAACGATCTCGGCGAGCCAGCGTGCGGCCTGCTTTGCGCGCGCGATCTGCTCTTCCTGCGTACCCCGATCCTCGGGGCGCAGAAGCGCGTTGCCACCGAACGCAACGACAGCAAGTTTCGTTGGCGACGACACGCTACACATCCTCGCGAACGAGCGGCATCGTCATGCAGCGCGGGCCGCCGCGCGCGCGCGACAGTTCATGGCCGGCCATCTGGATTGCGTACTTGGTGTCGGTCCACGTCTCGAGCTCGGTGCGCCCGAGGAGAAGATCGTCTTCGTAGACGATGTGATAGCCGTGCGCCGCGAGCTCCTCAGCAGTGCGGACGTTGCGCTCATAAAGCAGGATGATTCCTGGAGCGAGCGTGAACGCATTCGCGCCGTCGGTCCATTGCTCGCGCTGTTGGTCGACGGCGCTTCGACCGCCGCAGTAGATCGGATCGAGATCGAAACCACGCTTCTTCAGCGCGGCAAGGAGCGACTTCTGTGGCGAATACGAAATACCCTTCTTCGTCAGGTCGATCGTCGTGACGGTAGCCGCCTGACTGCCGCCCGGCAGGATGACCGGCGGGTAGATCAGGCACTCATTGCGGCTGGTGAACGTGAAGACGGTGTCGAGATGCATGAACGACCGTTGCCGCGGCAGCTCAACGACGATTATCGTGCGAACTTCGCTGCCGGCCTCGCGTAGAGATGTGGCCAGCTGCCGTACACCCGCCCGGTTCGTCCGCTCCGTCACTCCAACCAGGAGGAGGTCGCGCGAGGGTACGAGAATGTCGCCCCCCTCAATCGTCGGCATGCGCTTGTGCTCACGGCCCGGGGCAATACCAGCCGTGAAGTCCGACCAACGGCGGCTCTCGCGGAACAGCGGGTGATGCGCGAAGACGTAACCGGAGAGCAGCGACTCACGGCTCCGCGCCTGGGTGGCCATTCCGCAAACCACCACGCCGTTGCCGATCACGACCTGCGGATCGCGCATGAAGAAGTAGTTTGGAACGGGCAGGAGATCGAACGACGGGAGCTCGCCTTTGCCGTCGCGCTCATGAGGAATGCCACCGATCAGCGTTTGCGCAAGCAGCGCCGCCGGCTGCTCGCGCAGCGCTGACCCGAGTTTGCGGCCGAAGATTTTGCGCTTCTCCAGATCGCGGATGACGAGGCGTTTACCCTCGTCGCTTTCCAGCACTTCTTCGAGAAGGTCCTGGATGTCGATGACCTCGGGAGCGATGAAGCGGATGAGCTGCTGGAACCGGCGGTGCTCCTCGCGGGCGACCTGTCCGTAAAGGATGTCGTCGAACAGTAGCTGGTTCATCATCGGCGGGATCATTACGTCGATCTCACGCCCGGGCAGGTGGACCAGCACGCTCTTCAGCCTGCCGATCTCACTCGTGACATTCAACTGCATTCGGGCGCGATTCTATCGCAGCGATTTGTGAGTGGAGTTTGAGTAAGATTGCAGGACCGATGAAGGTGCATTGGTTTCTGCTGGCGGCGCTCGTGTCGTATTCAGGCATCGCGTACGCCGCACCGCCGCGAATCTCGTTCACGCGCACGCTACCGGCGCTGCGCGACCTCGGGCCCGTCGAGCGCCTCTCGGTCATTTACGCGATCGGCGACAGCAACAAGATCGATACCTTCCTCGACCGTTTCGTCGATCTGGTTTCGCGCGCAGGCGCCGTGCGGATCGAGAATGCAGTCGAGAACAATCACCACCTCTTCTTCGACAAACGCTCGCTTCCTGTCCTTCGCAGAAACCATCCCGCCGACATTTACGTCGGGGTGAACAAGTTCAGCTGTTCGGGTGTCGAAAAGAGTGCCGAAGGCAGCGAGCACCTCGAGAACGGCGAGCGGATCAAGCGCCTGCATCACTGGATCGACTCTACTTGCTCGGCCCGCATCGACGTGCTGAGCGTCGATGGAAAGAGACTGTTTTCGTATTCCGTGCACGGCGACGGCACTTCGCCGCGAGTGGTGACTTTGACCGATGAAGAGCGGGACATCGCCTACGAACAGGCTGCCCGCTTTGCCGCCGTCATCGCCGCGGACGAGATCACGCCGCGCACGCTGCGCGAAACGATCGAGCTGGACGAGAGCGCGCCATCATTTGACGTGGCATTTGCGATGATCGGCTCGGAACGTCTGACCGATGCCCGCGCCATCTGGCAGGCCGCGGCAGCACGGCATCAGGACTCGGCGGCGCTCTTCTTCGATCTCGCCGCGGTCTCCGAGGCCATTGGGGATGTCGAAGGTGCACGCGGCTATTACGAGAGAGCGGTGCGGCTATCGCCGAAGGAACGGCGCTACGCCACTGAGTTCCGGCTCTTTCGCCGCCGCAACGCCGGCATCCGCAAATGAAAAGGCCGCCGTTTCCGGCGGCCTTTGATGACGCGATCGCGAAAAGTCTCTTACTGGTTGACAGGCACGGCGCCGGCCGTTGCGTTGATCTGAATCTGCTTCGGCTTCGCTTCCTCGCGCTTCGGAATCGTGATCTCGAGGATACCGTCACGGTAGTTGGCAGCGATCGAGTCCTGATCGACGGTACGGGGCAGCGAGAACGTGCGGCTGAAAGTGCCGTAAGTCCGTTCGATGCGGTGGTAGTTCCGGTCTTCCTTGCGCTCGAATTGACGCTCGCCGCTGACGGTGAGGACGCCGTCTTCGAAGCTGACCTTGAGGTCCTGTTCGTTCATCCCGGGGACTTCGACGCGCACGATGATGGTGTCTTTCTCCTCGGCGACGTCGACCGGGGGTGCCCAGGTTCCGGACTTCAGCTCGTCTTCGAGGAAGTTGAAGCGGCCGAAGAAGGGCTCAAAGACACGGGCTTGGAGGACACGGAAATCGTTGCGGGGATTGCTGGATCGGGTGAGATAAGTCATGGATTGCCTCCGTTTGATATATGAGCTTTAAGCGCTCATATCGCACTAAACCTTAGCTGTTTGAACTCATATTCCCAAGATGGACAGCTCGGAATGTTCAAGTGACCACCCTGTTCTAACGGACTCGTATGACGGCACTTCCGCCAGTTTCCGCGCCTCCGGAGCTCAGCCGCGAGGTCGCCCGCCGCCGCACCTTCGCAATCATTTCGCACCCCGATGCCGGCAAAACGACGCTGACGGAGAAGCTGCTTCTTTACGGCGGCGCCATCGAAATGGCCGGCGCTGTCCGCGCGCGCAAAGGGCAACGTCACGCCACCTCGGACTGGATGGCGATGGAGCAGACACGCGGAATCTCGATCACCTCGACGGCGCTCCAATTCGAATACGAAGGTTGTTGTCTCAACCTCCTCGATACGCCCGGTCACGAAGACTTCAGCGAAGACACCTACCGCACGCTGGCCGCCACCGACAGCGCTGTGATGGTGCTCGACTCGGCGAAAGGCATCGAGCCGCAGACACGGAAGCTCTTCGAGGTTTGCCGCATGCGGCAGATCCCGATCATCTGCTTCATCAACAAGCTCGATCATCCCGGCCGCGATCCGTTCGACCTTCTGAGCGAGATCGAAAAGGAGCTGCACGTTGGCGCGGTGCCGATGAACTGGCCGATCGGCAACGGCCCCAACTTTCAAGGCGTGTTCGATCTGCGCAAGCAACAGGTTCTTCGATTCGAGCGTGCCGCGCACGGCGCGTCGGTGGCTGCGGTGAAAGTCGGCGGTCTCGATGATCCGATGCTCGAAGACGAGATCGGCCCAACGGCGTGGCACGAGCTGCGCGAAGCAGCCGAGCTTCTCTCTGGCGCAGGGATCGCGTTCAGTCCGCAGGAGTTCGGACACGGACGCGTGATCCCCGTCTACTTCGGAAGCGCCATCAACAACTTCGGCGTGCAGCCGTTTCTCGACGCGTTGCTCGAATTCGCCCCGCCGCCCGCTCCGCATCCGGCACACGTCGGTGGCGAAGAGGCCATCATCGAGGCAACGGACGAGATGTTCACCGGCTTCGTCTTCAAGATCCAGGCGAACATGGACAAGCGTCACCGCGACCGCCTGGCGTTCATGCGTGTCTGTTCCGGCGTCTTCGAGAAGGACATGCTGGTGCACCACTCCCGGCTCGGACGCGAAGTGAGGATGACGCGGCCGCACCGCCTGTTCGCGCGCGAGCGGGAGGGAATCGAAACCGCGTGGCCGGGCGACGTGATCGGCTTCGTCAATCCGGGCCTGTTCCGCATCGGCGATGCTGTCTCGTCCGGTGCGCCCGTCGAGTTCGCGCCGATCCCGCGCTTCGCGCCGGAGCATTTCGCCGTGCTGCGGGCGAAGCAGGTCACGCGGCAGAAGCAGTTTCAGAAAGGTCTGGCGCAGCTCGAAGAGGAAGGCGTGATGCAGGTGCTCTCGGCGCACGAAGGCCTTCGCAGTGAGCCGATCCTGGCCGTCGTCGGCGAGCTGCAGTTCGACGTCATGAAGTCGCGCCTCGAGAGCGAATACAACGTCGAGACGACGGTCGTCGCGCTCCCGTACAAGCTCGCGCGGTGGGTCGATCGTGACGTGCACGATGTAGCCACGAAGATGAATCTACCCAGCCGCTCGAAGATCGCCACCGACAGCGCCGGGCGCGCCGTCGTTCTCTTCAGCTCGCAGTGGGAGCTCGATTACGCCGAGAAGGAAAATCCCGGCGTGGCGTTCCTCTCAGCGGCGTAGCAAGAGCGCGTCGAAACGCTCCCCGTGCCACCGCTGCTCTACGCGATAGTGCGTTTGCAGGAATGCCGTGACGCGCAGACCGTAGTCGATGCCGAAGCCGCGCGAGCCGTACTCGCGCACGTCGCGCGTCACGATCGCGACGCGATCGGGAGGGTGTGAGGCAAGCTCGCGAAGGATCGCGGTTTCCACGGCAGCATCGGCCGTCTCGACCGGCGTGAAGGTGTGGAAAGTCAGCGGCGTTCGCGTCCGGGTCAGGTAGTTGATCGTGACTCCCTCGGGCATCACGGCGAGCGTGCCGTCATGTACGGTCGCGATCAGCGCGTTGAGCGTGCGCGCGCGATCGGCATTCCAGTCGTAGAACGTTCCGCGCGACGAGACGATCGGGAACGTCTTCAGCGCATATTGATCGTGCTGCTGCCAGAGGTCACCGACAGCGTTCGCGGCGAACGGCACGATCCATAGAAAGACCATCGCATTGCGGCGCGGGATGTAGCAAAACAACGTGTATGCGGCCAGGGCGAACACGGGAATCGTCAGGACGAAGCCGTACCACGAAGGCGAGACGTTGAGTGGAATGCGCAGCGTGGAAGCGACGGAAAACGTCGCGAAGATGACCAGCGGGCTCTCGCGGTCGCGCACGAGCGCCCAGCCGAGGGCGAGCCATTGAAGAAGAGCCCAGGCGCGGAAGAAAGAGTGATTTCCGATGAGGATGCCGATAATGATGATCGGAATTGCCGCCGCCCATCGCCCCGTCCGCATCAGCAGCGCGATTGCGACGATTCCCGCCAGCCCGAGCACAAGCTGCGTCAACTGATCGCGCCACATCGCGGCGCCGGATACGACTTCGAAAAAGCGCTGCGCTCTCGCGCCGTGCTGCCAACTGGCGAAGACGTTTTCGGTGAGCCATCCGCCCTCGCGAAAATAGAAGGACGCCGCAGCGAAGATCGCCGCCATCGCTCCGATGAACGACGCCGCCTGGCCGAGCTTGAGCCAGCGAGCGAAGGTCAGGATCGCCACGATGAGTAACGCCGCGATTGCATACTCGACCTTGCACCACGACGCGAGCACGAGCGCTGCGATTGCGAGCGTGTTGCGTCGATAGATGAGCGCTGCCAGTGCGATGGACAACAGCATCATCCCGATCGTCGCGCCGTAGCTGTACGGAAAGAGAAAGTTCGCTCCCCACGTCGACGCCCCGCAGAAGCTGAGTGCCGCGAACGACAACGTCGCCGCAAACGCCGGCACGACGCCAGCCGCACGACGCAAGGCCATCCAGAGTGAGACCGCGATCACGAACGATTGCGCGATCCCGATGACCATGTACGAAACCAGCGAGTGCCCGATGCCGCCCGTGATCAGCGCCAGCAGATACGGCCCAAGCGGCGGGTATTGATAGCGGATGTCGCGATAGAGCTTCGCGCCATGTGCCAACTGCTCGGGGATATAGAGATCGCGTCCCGTATCGATGATCGGATCGAGCCAGCGTGCGTAGGATTGCGCGAATGCGATTGCCGCGACGGCGACGACCGCGGCGACGAGGGCGAAAGCAACTGCGGGTGTCGCGTTTAGGGTGTCGGTCGGAGAAGAAGCCGGTTCATCTCCGACCCCCGACCCCCGACTCCCGACTCCCGCGGCGAAACTCACTCCCGCATCGTCTCCGGATCAACTCCCAGCGACTTGCAAAAGTCGACATACGCGAACGGCGAGATCTCAGACGGCTTGATCTCGCTGCGGCCGCCCCAGAAGACGTTCGTATAGCTCACCGGAATGCCGATGGAGGCGAGGTGCTCGTCGATCGCGGCCTTGTGCGCGAGAACGGCGTCCTTCTCCGTTCCGTGCGCCACCGCCATGATGTTCACGTCGCGGAACTCGGCGCCGCCTTCGCGCCAGTAGCAGTGCGTGAGGATGTGGAACCGTCCCACTTCGCGGCCCGCCTCGATCTCGCGGCCGTGCGGCACGGCCCAGTGAAACAGCGCATTGAAGCGCGTGACGCGTTCGCCGGTCTGCAGCGGCTTGACGTGCTCGAGAAAGGTGGAGAAGCGGCCGACAACCTTGCGCTGGTTCAGCGACTCCGCCACCTCGTAAAACGTCTCCAGAGGAACTCCCGCCTCGGCTGCCCGCGCCCGCCAGAGATCGCGGACGAATTCGTCCGGCTCGACTTCGCGCTTCAGCGCGGTCATCACGCGCCAATCGAGCTCGCTGAGGATGACCTTCGTCGTGTCCTTTGCTTCCGCCGGGACGTCCGCTTTACTGCCCGGCTCCATCCCCTTGCGGCGGACGTGACCGACGCCGAGGGCGAAGATACGGTTCGCGGGCATGACGCGGAAATGTTCGGCGCCGGTGATGCGGCCGATCATCGCGCAGTGTTTTTCGATCGAGTACCCCTGCGGCACCTTCACCGTCGTCCAGAGCCGGTAGTTCGATCCGGGAGTGGCCGCGTCGGTGGAACGGATGACGACGTGGCCGGAGAAGGGATCGTCCTTGACCATGTAGTCGAACGCTGCATCCAGCTTCTTTTCCGGGTACTGCCAGGCCACGAGCGCACCTTCGGCCAGATTCGTGGCCATGAGGGTCTGGCGCACGCGGCGGATCGTGCCGGCGCGCAGCATGGCGCGGACGCGCTCGATCACGGTTTCGGCGTCGACGCCCGACTGTTCGGCGATGATACCGATCGGGTCGCGGACGAACCCCTGAATGCGGTCTTCGGAAACGGCCAGGATCTTTGCGTTGATGGGATCGGTGTGGGCAATCGGAAGCTCGGTAACGGTGGACATAACGCTTCGAAGATAGCATGTGGCGGTGAGTCAAAGCCGGTGGTTGCCTGCTTCGGTGATCGCAGCCGAAAATCTTGGAAGCGGGTAAGCTGGCCGCATGTGTACCGCCTGAATCAACCTTCCGGAGCAGTTCCGCTCCCTCACGGCATCCCCTTCCCTCATCACGGCGACCGTCATCCTCTTGACGTTTGCGCTCATGCTCTTCGCGGAGCGCATCGCGCCGCTTCGCCGGACGGTTGAGCCGAAACTGCGCAGGGTCACGCGCAATCTGTCGTTGGGCGGCGTGTCGCTCGCGATCATGACGCTGCTTCAAGCGCCACTGCTCGGGCCGGTGGCATCCTGGATCGTGCGGCAACGAATCGGCCTCTTGCAGTCAGTGCACTGGCCGCGCTGGATCGAGACGATCGTGGCCATCGTTCTGCTGGACTACACGCTTTGGTGGTGGCATTGGGCGAATCACCGCGTTCCGTTCTTCTGGCGATTCCACCTCGTGCATCACATCGATCGCGATCTCGATACCTCCACCGCGCTGCGCTTTCACGTCGGCGAGCTGGCGCTGTCGATTCCTGTGCGCGCCGCGCAGATGGTGATTATCGGCGTTGATCCGCAGGCGCTGTGGTTATGGCAGACGATCCTCTTCGGCTCGATCCTTTTTCAACACGCAAACGTCCGCCTGCCGCTTCGTGTCGAGCGCGTGCTGGTATGGCTGGTCGTCACGCCGCGCATGCACGGCATCCATCACTCCGACCGGCTGAACGAGAGCAATAGCAACTGGTCCAATCTGCTCTCGTGGTGGGATTACCTGCATCGAACGATTCTGCTCAATGTGCCGCAACCGGACATCACGATCGGTGTTCCTGCGTACTCTGAGGCGTCGGACGTGACGATCGGGAAAATGCTCGTGCTGCCGTTCAAGCGTCAGCGCAGCGATTTTCACTTGACCGATGGGACGCTCGCGATTCGAGAGCACCAGAAGGGAACTAGGAACCTGGTTCCGTAGACGCGGATCGTGCCGCTTCGGCGCTCAAGTGTGTCGATGATGGTGCACCTCTCCCAGTTCGTCCGACGGATCCACATGAACGGCAACGGCAGCAACATGCGGTAAAGCTTTCTGGATGTTCGCCTGCACCAGTTTTGCGACCTCGTGTCCGTGAGCGACGGTGAGCGACGGCGGCACACCAAAGGTCACCTCCGCCATCAGCCGGTGACCGAGCCATCGCGCCCGAACCTCGCCGACATCTGCGACACCTTCTGTCTTACGAGTGATGTCGGTGAGTTGGGGGATGAGCCCGGGGTCGACGCCGTCCAACATCCGGGTAAACACCGCGGCGACGGCATCCCACACGACTTTGCAGATGATGAGTGTGATGAGGATGCCGACGATCGGGTCGGCGAGGGGGTAACCGAGCTTCACGCCGAGCGCACCGAAGAGGACTGCAAGGCTGGCGATACCGTCGACCCGAGCGTGGTTTCCGTCAGCGATGAGGGCCGCGCTCTCGATTTCCTTTCCAACGCGGATGCGGATGATCGCGGCGGCTTCGTTTCCGGCGAAGCCCACCACCGAGGCCACCATCACCGCATACAGGTGACTGAGCAGCACCGGATGGAAGAATCGCTGGATCGACTGATAGCCTGCTGCCACGGCGCTGAAGAGGATGACGAAAACGATGGTGATGCCTGCGAGATCCTCGACGCGACCCAGGCCATACGGAAACCGATGGGAGGGGCGGCGCCGCGAAAGCGTGAAGGCGATCCAGAGCGGTACTGCTGTTGCTGCGTCACTGAAATTGTGGATCGTGTCTGCAAGAAGGCCCACGCTGCGAGATCGGTAGTAAACGTAGATCTGAATCAGAGCGGTGAAGAAGAGCACGAGGAAGGACCAGCGGATTGCCCATATGCCCCGTTCCGACGTCAGGATCGACGAATCGACGACGCCGTGCGTGTGACCGTGCCCGCCTGCTCCATGCGGCTCGTGATCGTGCGGATGCGGGTGTGCTTCGTGGCCGTGCGCCGAGCCGTCGTGAGGGTGTTCGTGATGATCTGGGGTCATGAGTTTCTTGCCTGAATCACCTGCGAGGAGAAGATAGGCGGTTGCTCGAGCGATGTCGAACGTCGAGGGGAGTGATCCTCGTTGCTCGGGACGTCAATATCAAGCGTAGCGGGCATCGTTTGACAACCTTCCGCCGCCTGCCGTACCCTCAAATCTCCTGGACTGATTTGCGGGGCTGCTTGCAACCAGGTTAAAAAAAGCTAAAGAGCCGGCAGTGATCCGCGTTCTGACGCCGATTTTCAGCCCCGCAATTTCCGCGGGGCTTTTTGTTTTCGGGAGAATCGATGGCGCAACCGGACCGTACTGCTGAACTTCGTGAGCTGCTTGATCGCCGCATCCTCGTGCTGGATGGCGCGATGGGGACGATGATTCAGCGTTACCGGCTCGACGAGGCGGCCTTTCGCGGTGTGCAGTTTGCTGCACATCCGCGCGATCTCCGAGGGGCGAATGACATCCTCTGCCTGACGCGCCCCGACGTCGTCGAATCGATCCACCGGCAATACCTCGAGGCCGGCGCCGACATCATCGAGACCAACACGTTCAACGCCCAGGCGATCTCTCTCGCAGATTACGACCTGGTCGAGTACTCCTACGACATCAACAAGGCCGCGGCGGAGCTGGCGCGAAAGGCGTGCGACGCGTACGCGACTCCCGAGCGTCCCCGCTTCGTTGCCGGCTCCCTCGGCCCTACGAACCGCACGGCTTCACTTTCGCCCGATGTGAACAATCCTGCATTTCGCGGTGTGACGTTCGATGAGTTGGTCGACGCCTACTACGAGCAGACGCGCGGTCTCGTCGACGGCGGCGCCGACATCCTGATGCCGGAGACGACCTTCGACACGCTCAACATCAAGGCGGCGCTTTTCGCGATCGAGAAGTACTTCGCCGACACGGGCATTCGCCTGCCGATCATCGCCTCGATCACGATCACCGACGCATCGGGCCGCACGTTGTCCGGACAGACGGTCGAAGCGTGCTGGAACTCGATCTCGCACGCCAACCTTCTCGCCGCCGGCATCAACTGCGCCCTGGGCGCCGCGGAGATGCGGCCACACATCGAAGAGCTGGCCGCGATCGCGCCGGTCTATATCAGTTGCTACCCGAACGCCGGACTGCCGAATGCGCTCGGTGAGTACGATCAGACACCCGAGGAGATGGCGGCGCTGCTGCACGAATACGCCGGCAACAACTGGATCAACATTGTCGGCGGCTGCTGCGGAACCACGCCCGACTTCATCCGGGCCATCGTCGATGCGGTGAAGATGTTCCCGCCGCGCGTGCCGCCTCAGGTCGAGAAGCATCTGCGCCTGAGCGGTCTCGAAGCGCTCACGGTGCGCAACGACGGCGGCGAAGGCTCGCAATTCATCATGGTCGGCGAGCGCACGAACGTCACCGGCTCGCCAAAGTTCGCGCAGATCGTGAAGGCGGGTGATCTGGAGCCGGCGCTGGCGATCGCAAAACAACAGATCGACGGCGGAGCGAACATCCTCGACGTCAACATGGACGAAGGTCTGCTCGACTCTGAGAAGGTGATGACTGAGTTTCTTCACCTTGTCGCCTCGGAGCCCGACATCGCCCGCGTCCCGATCATGATCGACTCGTCGAAGTGGACGGTGCTCGTAGCCGGCCTCAAATGTACGCAGGGCAAGGCGGTCGTCAACTCGATCTCGTTGAAAGAGGGCGAAGACAAGTTCCGCGAGCAGGCCCGCGTCATCCGGCGCTTCGGCGCGGCTGTGATCGTGATGGCCTTCGACGAGCAGGGTCAGGCCGACTCGATCGAGCGCAAAGTAGCCATCTGCTCGCGCGCCTACCAGATCCTCGTCAACGAGGTGGGCTTCGATCCCACCGACATCATCTTCGATCCCAACGTTCTGACGGTCGCCACCGGAATCGAGGAGCACAACAACTACGGCGTTGGCTTCATCGAAGCAGTTCGCCAACTGCACGCGCGGTTTCCGCTCGCCAGCTTCTCGGGCGGCATCAGCAACGTCTCGTTCTCGTTTCGCGGCAACAAGGCCGTGCGCGAGGCGATGCACGCAGCGTTTCTCTACCACGCCATCAAAGCGGGCCTGACGATGGCGATCGTCAATGCGGGACAGCTCGCAATTTACGAAGAGATTCCTCCCGAGCTCCTTGCGCTGGTCGAAGACGTGCTACTCAACCGACGTCCCGATGCAACCGAGCGTCTGCTCTCCTATGCGGACAACGTGAAGCAGGGCCCGGCAACGGCAAAAGAGGAAGAGGCCTGGCGCAGCGGCAACGTTGAAGAGCGGCTCTCACACTCGCTCGTCAAAGGAATCATCGAGCATCTCGATGAAGACCTCGAGGAAGCGCGGCAAACCTATCCGAGCGCGCTCTCGATCATCGAAGGGCCGCTGATGGACGGCATGAACGTCGTTGGCAATCTCTTCGGCGCGGGCAAGATGTTTCTCCCGCAGGTCGTGAAGAGCGCGCGCGTCATGAAGAAGGCGGTCGCATATCTGCTGCCGTTCATGGAGGCAGAGAAGGCGAAAGCAGGCGATCTCTCGCAACGCGGCAAGGTGCTGATGGCGACGGTGAAAGGCGACGTTCACGACATCGGCAAGAACATCGTCGGCGTCGTTCTCGGATGCAACAACTACGAAGTAATCGACCTCGGCGTCATGGTGTCCGCCGACAAGATCCTCGATACCGCCATCGCCGAGAAGGTCGACATCATCGGTCTCTCCGGCCTCATCACGCCGTCGCTCGACGAGATGGTGCATGTAGCGCGCGAGATGGAGCGGCGCAACTTCGTGTTGCCGATGCTGATCGGCGGCGCGACGACGTCGAAGCTGCATACCGCAGTGAAGATCGCCCCGCGCTACTCGCACGCGACCGTCCACGTGCTCGACGCCTCGCGCGCCGTCGGCGTCGTCAGCACGCTGCTGTCCGATCGGCGCGACGAGTTCGTTCGCGAGCGTCACACCGAATACGAACACCTCCGCGAAGCCCAGGCCAAGCGTCAGAGCGAGGTCAAGATCCTCTCGATCGAGGCGGCACGCCGCCGCAAGCCGGCGCTTTCCTTCTCACCCGATCGTCCGCCCTTCCTCGGCGTTCGCGTGCTCGACGACGTTCCGCTGGAGCGCATCGAGCCGTTCGTCGACTGGAATCCGTTCTTCACCGCGTGGGAGCTGCGCGGGCGTTTCCCGCAAATCCTCGACGAGCCGCGGGCGAAAGAGCTTTACGACGACGGCCGCAAACTGCTCCGCGAGATCATCGACAACCGTCTGATTCACGCCCGCGCCGCTTACGGTTTCTGGCCCGCCAATTCGGTTGGTGACGACATCGAGGTGTACGGCGACGAGTCGCGCAGCGACGTCATCGCGCGCTTCCACACGCTGCGGCAACAGCAGGAGACGAACACCGGCCGCAACTACGCGCTGGCTGATTTCATCGCTCCGAAAGAGAGCAGCATCATCGATTACATCGGCGGCTTCGCGGTCACGGCCGGGATAGGAGTGGCCGAGGTCGTGGAACGTTTCGAAAAAGACCACGACGACTACAACGCCATCATGACCAAGGCGCTCGCGGATCGCCTGGCCGAGGGTCTTGCCGAGATGCTGCACAAAGAGACGCGCGCGGAGTGGTACGCGCCGAACGAAGACCTGTCGAGCGACGATCTGATCGCCGAGAAGTACCGCGGCATTCGTCCCGCGCCGGGCTATCCGGCCTCGCCCGACCACACGGAAAAAGCGACCCTCTTCGCGCTGCTCGACGCCGGACGCGCGGGCATCGAGCTAACCGAAAACTTCGCCATGACGCCGGCCGCCTCCGTCAGCGGCCTCTACTTCGCACACCCGGAGTCGAAGTACTTCTCCGTCGGCCGCATCGGCCGCGATCAGGTCGCCGATTACCACGCGCGCAAGGACATGCCGCTCCCGCTGGTCGAACGCTGGCTCGCCCCGTCGCTGGCGTACGAGCCGGAGACGGTGGGCTGACGGCCAAACCCAGGCCGGATCCAGCAGTGGCCGTCGCAAGGAGTGCGGTCGTCTCGACCGCGGGCACTCGGGCGTCCTCGCCCGAGTGCTGTCAGGGCGGAGGTCGAAATTCGTCGAGGTTCTCGCTTGACTGAAGCGCAAACTCCCAGCCGGGCACAACATTCGCTCCGAAAAAAGTTGCTCCGCGTGTCGATTTCGCCGATCCCCGCTCGTCGTGTAGGTAGAGGCAGGGAAATCCTGCTCCGAACGACAAATCAATCGAAGGAGAAAAACAATGCGATTCATGGTGCTGGTCAAAGCGAACAAGGATTCGGAAGCGGGCGTGCTCCCCGACGAGAAGATTCTCACCGCAATGGGGAAGTTCAACGAAGAGCTGGTGAAAGCCGGCGTGATGCTCGCCGGCGAAGGATTGCAGGCGAGCTCGAAAGGCGCGCGGGTGCGGTTCTCGGGCGGGAAGAAGACGGTCCTCGACGGACCCTTCGCCGAGACGAAGGAGCTGGTCGCCGGCTTCTGGCTGTGGCAGGTGAAGTCGAAGGAAGAGGCGATCGAATGGCTGAAGCGCGCGCCGTTTGAGGATACCGAGGTCGAGATCCGTCAGGTATTCGAGATGGAAGACTTCGGCGCCAATCTCACGCCGGAACTGCGTGAACAGGAAGAGCGCACTCGCGCGCAGGCCGCCGCGAGGAAGTAGGCCGCGGCGCCGTTGCGCCGGCGAGGTGAAGATGGTGTGATCGGCAGCCATGACGGCTGCCGACATTCATCGCACGATCGATGCAGTCTGGCGGATCGAGTCCGCCAGGCTCATCGCCGGCTTGACGCGAATCGTTCGCGATGTCGGGTTGGCCGAGGATCTCGCGCAGGACGCGCTGGTCGCGGCGCTCGAGAAGTGGCCCGAGGGCGGTGTTCCCGACAATCCGGGCGCGTGGCTCATGGCGACTGCGAAGAATCGCGCCATCGATACCCTGCGCAAGAACGCATTGCACGAGCGCAAACATGAAGAGATCGGCCGCGATGGGGAGACGCTGGAGCCCGATCCGGTGACGGCGCTCGACGACGAGATCGGCGACGATCTCCTCCGGCTCGTGTTCATCGCCTGTCATCCGGTGCTGTCGACCGAGGCGCGCGTTGCGCTGACGCTTCGCCTCCTCGGCGGACTGACGACGGACGAGATTGCCCGCGCGTTTCTCGTACCGGAGCCGACGATCGCGCAGCGCATCGTCAGGGCCAAAAGGACGCTGACCGAGGCGAGCGTACCGTTCGAGGTTCCGCGCGGAAGCGAGTTCGTGGCGCGTCTCTCGTCCGTGCTTCAGGTGATCTATCTCGTCTTCAACGAGGGCTACGCCGCCACGGCGGGCGACGATTGGATGCGCCCGCAACTCTGCGAGGAAGCGCTCCGCCTCGGCAGGATTCTGGCCGAGCTGGTTCCGACCGAAGCGGAGGTCCACGGCCTCGTGGCACTGATGGAGATCCAGGCGTCGCGTATCGGCGCACGGGTGAACGCGTCGGGCGAGCCGATCCTGCTGCTCGATCAGGACCGCGGCCGCTGGGATCACGTCCTCATTGGACGCGGCCTCGCGGCCCTCGCGCGTGGCGAGAAACTGGGGGGTGCGCCGGGGCCGTACGCACTGCAAGCCGCGATTGCCGCGTGTCACGCCCGAGCGCACGCCGCTGAAGAGACGGACTGGCGGCGGATCGCGTCGCTCTACGAAGCACTGGCTGATCTCACGCCCTCGCCAGTCATCGAATTGAATCGCGCCGTAGCGGTGGGAATGGCGTTCGGTCCGGAAGCGGGACTGGCGCTGGTCGACGAGCTCCGTGCGGAGCCTTCGCTGGCGTCGTATCACCTGCTGCCGAGCGTGCGCGGCGATCTGTTGTTCAAATTGCAGCGCTTCGATGAGGCTCGCGGAGAGTTTGAGCGCGCGGCCTCGCTCACGCGCAACGCCCGCGAGCGCGCACTGCTACTGGAGCGCGCGAAGGCGTGCGACGGATCGTAACGGGGCGCAAGCCGTTCTCAGCGCTGCCGCTCAACAGCCAGTAGTACGATTGACGCTATGAGCGAGATTGCTTATCTCGACATCTGCTGCTTCAAGCGGCCATTCGACGACGCAACCTTCGAAAGGATTCGAAGAGAAGGAGAAGCAGTCGCGGCGATCCTTGATAGAACGCAGGCAGGCAAAATTCAACTCGTGCACTCGCCCGCTCACGATTACGAGAACGAGCGCAATCCGCGCGAGGACAGGCGGCTTGCAACACAACTCTGGCTTGAAACTGCTACGGTGTCCGTAACCGCAAGCCCGGCGATCAGCGAGCGCGCCCGCGCTCTTGCCGGCCTCGGGTTCGGCGCACTCGACGCGTTACATCTTGCATTCGCCGAAGCTTCCGCGGCACGATGGTTCGTGACTACCGACGACCGCCTGCTGAAACTCGCCATGAGGCATCGTGTGCAGATGCGCGTCGATGTAATCCTGCCCGATCAAATCCCGCTCAGTATTGAAGGAGCTCGAGAATGAGCAGCGCACCAGCGATGTCTCTTTATCAGATCCGAATGGAAGGCTGGAAAGCTCTGACTGAGCGCCTCGGAGCTGCCGGAGCCATGCGGTTCATGATGCAGTACGACCCCGGCCTCGGTGACTACACGAAGGAGCGTCAGGATCTCTTTGCCGGGCTGACGATCGATACCCTTCTCGATGCGGTTGCTGAGCGAGACCACCCCAAAGATGAGCGTTGATCAAAGCGTTCACGTGCGCGGGTAACCCGCGACCCCGCGACCACGAAAAGCGTAACCTCCCCACCGCATGCTCTGGCCGCTACGGATCGCCGCTGCCAAACTCCGGCCGTTCAACGCCGCGACCGTCACGCGCACTTCGATCGTGTCGGTGCTCTTCGCGGCGTTTCTGTACGGCGACTTTGCGCTCTTCCGGCGGCTCTTCGCTACGATGGCGAAGGTCGAGCACGAGTCGCCGTTTCTGGCGCTTGGGCTGTTGCGCAATCTCCTGTCGCTCGTGTTTCTCACTGCCGTCGTCATGCTGTTTTCGTCCTCGATGACGGCGGCGATCGGTGCGTTCTTCAGCGATCTCGATCTCGACACCTTCCATGCTGCGCCGTTGTCGAAAACGCGCATCGTCGTATTGCGATGGGGAAAGACCTTCGCGCAGAGCGCGACGATGGTCTACGTCTTTATCGCGCCGATGTTCGTCGCCTTCGCGCTGCGCTACAACACGCCGGCACGGCTCTACCCGATCGTGCTCGTGAATCTGGCGCTGCTGCTGGCGATTCCGGTGACGCTCGGAGCGCTGATGATCATCGTGCTCGTGCGCTTCTTTCCGGTGCAGCGTGTCAGCCAGATCGTCGCCACGATCGCCATCCTCGTACTCACCGTTGCCGTCGTCGCCTTCCGCATGAGCCGTCCGGAGCGGCTGTTCGCCAGCATCAACACGGACGACGTCACGCGCGTGCTTCGTTCGGTCGAGTTGCCCTCGCTCGACCGCTATCCGGGAACGGCCCTCGCCGACGTCATGGTGGCGATGGCGGAAGGGCGTCCCGCATCGATCCTCCCGCCGAAGATCGGCGTAACCGCGCTCGCACTCTTCGCGATCTTCGTATTCGTGGCGCGGCGGATCTACTTCACTGCGTTCGTCCGCGCGCGAGAGAGCATGGCTCCCGCGGCGCTCGGGGCGGGCGGGATGACCCGCGTGGCCGACATCCTGCTCACTCCGTTTTCGGCACCGACGCGGGCCATGATCGGGAAGGAAGTGCGCACGCTGACGCGCGACGTCGCGCAGTGGTCGCAACTCTTTCTAATGATCGCGCTGATGTTTCTCTACCTCTACAACATCCGCATGCTGCCGCTCAGCGGCGACGCCCGCGCCACCATCGTCGCCTACGCCAACCTCGGCATGGCCGGCTTCGTCGTCGCCGCGATCTGCCTCCGCTTCGCCTATCCCTCGATCTCGTCGGAAGGAAAAGCATTCTGGATGCTGCAGAGCGCGCCGGTGTCGTATCGGCGGCTGCTGATCGTGAAGGTGATCGTCTACGCCGCGCCGCTGACGATACTCTCGCTGCTCCTCACCACGTTTGCCGACGTTCTGCTCGATGCCAACCGCGTGGTCTGGACGTTCACGCTGTTCGGCGCGTCGATGCTCGGCGTGACGCTGGTCAGCATGGGAGTCGGTCTCGGCTCGCTCTCGCCCGACTTCGGCGCGGAGAATCCGCTGCAAGTCGGCCTCTCGCTGGGCGGTTTCGCGTACATGGCGGCGGCACTCGCTTACGTCGGCAGCATCATGACGCTGATGGCCAAACCGGTCATGCGCTACTTCTTCTGGCGCCTTTTTGGCATCGAGAGCGACGGAATGGCGGTCGATATCCTTCCGGTCGTGACTGCGGTCACACTCTCGATCGCACTATGCGTGTTTCCTCTGCTGGCCGCGGAAAAACGTTTAACCGCGCTCGCGGAAAGCCGTTAGAATCGCCCGAACCGACCAACTTGCACTGAAGGAGAAGCAATGAGCGAGACACCGTCTTCGTACACGCCGCCACCGCCACCGCCGGGTGGAAGCTACACACCGCCGCCGCCTCCGCCCCCCGGTGCTGCCGCGCCAGGCGGAGACAGGACAATCATGATCGTCCTGTCCTACCTCTGGATCCTTGCGCTAATTCCTCTGCTGACGAAGAAAGAAGACTCTGAGATTCAGTGGCACGCCAAGAATGGCCTGGCACTCCTCGGCGCCGAGATCATCTGCTGGATCGTCTTCATGATCCTCGGCATCATCCTGAGCAAGATATTTGCAGCACTCTCATGTGGAGTGACCCTCATTCAGTGCGCCGTGTGGATCGGCTTCCTCGTCGTCCGTGTGATGTGTATCGTCAAAGGCACCAGCGGGCAGCGATTCCGGGTTCCGGTCGTCACCGACATGGCCGAGAAGATGTAATCAAAGGAGATTTCGATGGATACACCTGGCGGTTCCGGTTCCTACACTCCACCACCACCACCTCCTCCTCCGCCTTCGAGTGGAAGCACGCCACCGGCAGGTCCTAGCGCGGCGGATATTGTCTATCCGACGGATCCACCGAAGGATCCGGTGCTCATCGCCGTGCTGAATCTCGTCGTGGCCGGCTGTCTCGGCTACTTCATGATCGGACAGAAGATGAAGGGGATCGTAGCGGTTATCGCCTGGGTCCTCGGCCTCTTCTTCACCTGCGGCACGGTGTCCGGACTCGTCTCCATCGTGGCCGCAATCGACGGCTACATGCAGGCGCAGCAGCTCAAAGCCGGGTTCCCGGTCGCGCAGTGGACCTTCTTCGACAAACACCAGTAAACCCAGCTACCAGAATCGGGAAAGGCGCCGCACACACGGCGCCTTTTTCATTTGCGGCGAGATACCTGCGCACCTGATTGATCCACAGATGGACGCAGACATAGCAGATCGCTGCATTCGGCAAGTTTTACCTCGGCGCTTTCCAGAGTCGGTGTTCGCGACTCACAAGTTTTGATTCGGCCATCAAAAACTTTGACTCGGCCATCAAAACATTTGATCCCGCCATCAAAAGTTTTGATTCCGCCATCACGACATTTGATCCCGTCATCAAAAGTCTTGACTCGGCCATCAAAACACTTGATCCCGTCATCAAAAGATTTGACCCGGCCATCAAGACATTTGATCCCGTCACCAAAAGATTTGACTCGGCCATCAAGACATTTGATCCCGCCATCAAAAGCTTTGACTCCGCCATCAAAACATTTGATCCCGTCATCAAAGACTTTGACTCGGCCATCAAGACATTTGATCCCGTCACCAAAAGATTTGACTCGGCCATCAAAACATTTGATCCCGTCACCAAAAGATTTGACTCGGCCATCAAAATATTTGATGACGCCATCAAAATATTTGACTCCGCCATCAAAAGTTGTGATCAGATTTCCAACAGAGATGTCCAGATTGTCGACATCGCCGTCCAGCATTTGTCACTGATGTCGTGATCTTAGCGCGATGATGTCCAAATCTTGATCACGCGCATCAATCGTCCGGATTTCGGGCGTCGCTGTCCAGTTCTTGGAACATCGCTGTCTCCTTGTCCACATTGATGTCGAGGTTGTTCACGTCGCTATGGAAATCGACGTCTCGGCGAGACGACTCCGAACACCGATGTCGTTCGACGTTCCTGAATCCTGACGAACCAGGCAATAGGCAATGAAGAGCACCGTCCGTGACAATCGCTTCGCAGAACTCCTGTATCATTCCCCTCTCAACGCAACGTGCCCGAAAACGTCATCGCAGTCGCTCTGATCCTTCCTGACCTGACCCGCAGCGTCGCAGAAGAGCATCTCACCGAGCTGGAAAAACTGATCGAGACAGCCGGGGGCACCGTTGTCGACCGCGTTTTCGCCAAGCGGCCGCGGCCCGATCCGGCCACGTACGTCGGCAGCGGCAAGGCCGAGCAGATCAAGTCACTCGTTCATGCCAGCGGTGCGAAACTTATCGTTTTCGACGACGATCTCTCGCCCGCCCAGGTGCGTAACCTCGAGAAGATCACCGAGGTCAAGGTCATCGACCGGAGCGGACTGATTCTCGACATCTTCGCAGGCCGCGCGCGCAGCCGCGAGGCGCGCACCCAGGTGGAGTTGGCGCAGCTCGAGTACATGCTGCCGCGCCTGACGCGGGCGTGGACACATCTCGAGCGGCAGGCCGGCGGCATCGGAACCCGTGGCGTCGGCGAAACGCAGCTCGAGCTCGACCGCCGCATCATCCGCAACCGCATCGCCCGGCTGAAGGAAGAGCTGGAAAAAATCGAGCGCACGCGTGAGACGCAGCGCAAATCGCGCAACGCCGTCTTCTCCGTCGCACTCGTCGGCTACACGAATGCTGGAAAGTCGACGCTCTTCAACCGGCTCACCAGCGGCTCCGCTGATGCGGCCGACAAGCTGTTCGCGACGCTCGACGCCAAATCGGCGCGGGCCGCGTTCGACATGCCGCGGGAGACGGTCGTCATCGACACCGTCGGTTTCATCCGCAAGCTGCCGCATCACCTCGTCGCATCCTTCCGCTCGACGATGGAAGAAGCGGTTGCCGCCGACCTTGTGCTGCACGTCATCGACTCCAGCCATCCGCAGTTCGAGGACCAGCGCGCGGTCGGCGAGGAAGTTCTGCGCGAGCTGGGCGTGGTCATGGACCGCGTGATCGAGGTCTACAACAAGGCCGATCGCACCGACATGTTCGAGCTCCGCCGAAAGAATGCCGCCAGCGTCTCCGCCCTCACCGGCCGCAACATCGAGCGACTCATCGACATCATTCGCGAGCGTGAGCTCGAAAACGGGGAGGTCATCCAGCTCGAGATCCCTCACAACGATGCGCGGGTGATCGCGAAGCTGCACGACGTCGCCGAGGTGTATGAACAGCGCGTCACGGACCGGGCCATGATGATCACGGCCTGGGTACCGCGCGACCTTCTACATCTTTTCGAAGCGTACGCGGCCGTCAGGTTGCAGCCGGCCAAGGTGAGTTGATGCAGCACACCGCCGCTTTGTGACCGGCGTTACATTGCGTCGTGATCGCGCCGACGTCTCGTTTTGCTCCGGTTTCGTAATGTCCGCAGTCAGGAACGACACCTGCCGTGAATCGCCGAGACCAACTGGAACGCGCTTATGATGGCCACGACCGCCGCACGATAGCGCTCATGAAAATCCGCCCTGCCGAGTTGCGCGACCGCGGCCGCATCCTGGAGATCCTGATCGCCACTGCGCGCTTCACCGACGTCGAAGTGCGCGACGCCATGGAGCTCGTCGACAAGGCTAACGACGATCCGAATCAGGGCGAGTACATCGTTCACGTTCTCGAAGAACCGGCCGCTGGCCCGAGACGAATGGTGCAGGGCTATGTCTGCTACGGTCCGACGCCGCATACCGAGGGCGTCTTCGACCTCTACTGGATCGCGGTCGATCCGAAGCAGCAAGGCCAGGGAATCGGCCAACTCCTCCTGCGTTTCGTCGAGAATGAGGTCCGGCGTCAGCGCGGGCGCATGCTCCTGATCGAAACGTCTTCGAAGGAAAGCTACGCGCCGACGGTCCGGTTCTATGAACGCAGCGGTTACGAAGAGATCTCCCGGATCAAGGATTTCTACCGTCTCGCGGACGATAAAGTCGTCTATTGCAAGAAGCTGACGCCGAGCTGACATGAGCCCCAACTTCACACTCTACGCAGCACTTGCGCTCTACGCCGCGGGCACCGTGATGGCGTTGGTGACCCTCTTCACCCGCGAGAAGCGCCCGCAGCACATCGCCCTCGGCATCATGATCGCGGGCTTCATTGCACACACGGTGTGGATCAGCACGATCTGTATTCGGACGCATCATCCGCCGCTGACTAACCTCCCCGAGGCTGCCGGGTTCATGGCCTGGGTCGTGTTTGCCATCGAGCTGGCGCTCTTCATCCGCTACCGCGTTCATGCCGCGGCATTCTTCGTCTATCCGCTCGTGCTCATGCTGCTGACGGTCTCCGCGGTCGTGCACGAGCCGTTCGTGCGGAGCGCGACTGCCGTGTCGCGTCTCTTCATCTCGCACATTCTCCTGACGACGATCGGCGTGGCTGGCCTGCTGGTCGGACTCGCCTTTGGCGCTCTGGCCTGGGCACAGGATCGCGCATTGAAATCGAAACAGCGCGGCGCACTGTGGGATTGGATTCCAAGTCTCAGCGTGTGCAAGACGCTCAGCTATCGCGCCCTCGCCATCGGTTTTAGCGTCTACACCCTCGGCATCCTTGCAGGGATCCTCTGGTCGTACAAAACATCAGCCGAGCTGATGGATGTCCGCGTGAAACAAGTCGCCGCTATGGCGGCCTGGGTGCTCTTTGGCGTGGTGCTGCAGGCGTACGTGAACGATACCTACCGCACGCGCCGCACCGCGGTGATCGGCGCCTGCGCGTTCATAGCCATCGTTGTGGCGATTCTGGGGATACATCATGTGTAAGGGGTGTTGGGTGTCGGGAGTCGGGGGTCGGAGGGAAAGCGGACTCCGATTCGCGATGTTCAACGCTCGCACTACACGAGATGGCTCGGCCAGGTTTTGTAAGGGGCGTCGGGAGTCGGGAGTCGGGGGTCGGAGAAAAAGCCCACTCCGGACGTCCTTTGCGCGCACCGTATTCTTGCTCCGACCCCCGACCCCCGACGTCCTACGCTCGTCCTACGCGGAGGCCTTATGCCCCTGATCGCTGTCGGCGTGAACCATCGCACCGCATCGGTCGATGTGCGGGAGCGGCTCAGTGTGGCGACGTCGCAGATGGCGCCGGCGCTCGAAGCGTTGCGCGAGGTTGACGGCATCGATGGCGTGGCTGTTCTTTCCACGTGCAATCGCGTCGAGGCCATCGTCTCCGCTACCGGCGAAGACGTCATCGAGCCGATCGTGAACTGGCTGACGCAGCGCGCGGGAACCGACCGCGCGGAGCTCGAAAAACACATCTACATCCTCCGGCACGGCGACGTGCTCAAGCATCTCTTCCGCGTCGCCTCCGGCCTCGACTCGATGATCGTCGGGGAGCCGCAGATTGCCGGCCAGGTGCGCGCCGCGTTCATGGCCAGCCGCGAGCTCGGCTCGCTCGATTCGATCCTCTCCCAGGTTTTCGATCAGACGATGCGCGTGGCGAAGCGGGTTCGGACGGACACCGGTATCGGCGAGCTCGCTGTCTCCGTGCCGTATGCCGCCGTCGAGCTGGCAAAGAAGATCTTTGGCGATCTGCACGGACTGCAGGTTCTGCTTGTCGGCGCCGGGGAGATCGGCGAGCTGACGGCGGAGCACCTCTCGTCGTTCGGGTTGGAACAGATCTTCGTCGCCAACCGCTCGCACGACCGGGCGGTCGAGCTGGCCGAACGCTTTCACGGCCAAGCGGTGAAGTTCGATGGCATCGAGCCGTATCTAGCCACGTGCGACATCGTCATCGCCTCGACGGCGGCGCCGCATTTCGTCATCGAGAGCAGCCACGTCGAGCGTGCGCTGGCCGCGCGCAGAAAGCGCAACCTCTTCCTCGTCGACCTCTGCGTGCCGCGCAACATCGAGCCGGCCATCTCATCGATCGATGGCGCGTATCTCTACAACATCGACGACCTGCAGCACGTCGCCGACGCCAATCGCGAGATCCGGATGCAGAAGGCGGGCGAGGCCGAGCAGATCGTCGAGCGCGAAGTGGATGCATTCCGCCGCCGCCTCGTGGCGCAGGACGCGGTGCCGACGATCGTCGAGCTGCAGCATCGCCTCGAGGACATCCGCGCGGCGGAGCTGGAGAAGTGTCTCCGCAAGATTGGCCCGATGAGCCCGGAGCAGCGCGCCGCCATCGAACAGCTCTCCACGCAGATGGTGAACAAGATCCTTCACTACCCGATCCTGCAGCTCAAAGAAGCTGAGGAGCCAGCCGAGCGCGAGACGTTGCGGAAGACGATCCGCAAGATTTTTGGATTGCGATGACTCGCCTGGTTCGCATCGGCACCCGTGGCAGCCAGCTCGCGCTCTGGCAGGCAAATGAGGTCGCAAACAAGCTGTCGGAGCAGGGCTACCGCACGGAGATCGTCGTCTTCAAGACGACCGCCGACAAACGGCAGGACGTGCCGCTGGCAGCAATCGGCGGGAAGGGATTGTGGGTGAAGGAGCTCGAAGAAGCGCTTCTGCGCGGCGCGATCGACATCGCCGTCCACAGCCTGAAAGATGTTCCGTCGATCATTCCCGATGAGTTCCTCCTGGCCGGCTTTCTCGAACGTGCCGATCCGCGCGACGCGTGGGTGAACATCGAAGGGAAGTCGATCGCGGAGTTGCCAGATGGCGCGGTGATCGGAACGAGCGCTCCGCGCCGGCGCTCGCAGATTCGCACGCTCTATCCCCGCCTGCGCATCGATGACATCCGCGGCAATGTCGACACGCGCATCAACAAGCTGCGCGCGGGCCTCTACGATGGCGCCATCCTCGCCAGCGCCGGCCTGACTCGCCTTGGGCGCGCGAGCGAGATCACGTCCTACTTTTCGACCGAGGAGATGCTGCCCGCCTGCGGCCAGGGAATCATCGCCATCGAGACACTGCGCGAAGGCTCAACGCGGGACATCGCTGCATCGATCGATCACGCGCCAACCGCCGTGTCCGCGCAATGCGAACGTGGCGTCCTGCAGAAGTTCGGCACCTTGCTCGACTGCTACTCCGCCTGCGCCGTCCACGCAACGCAGGAAAACGACTCGATCACGATCCGCGCCTTCTTCGGCGAAATCGACGGCGACCGCGCCATCCGGGTAACGCGAAAAGGCAGTGAGCCCGAGGCTGTCGTCGATGAAGTCCATCGGGCGCTGGTAGCCGAGGGCGCAATGGAGTTGATAGGGGCATTGGGATGAACGCGCCCAAACGCACCTTCCCCGTGCACTGCACACTTCAATCGAGCCCCTTCGCCCCCGCGCTTTTCAGCGGGGGAGAAGGTGGCCGAAGGCCGGATGAGGGGGCACGCTATAGAGCCGTGCAAGTCCCAAACAACCTCAGTTTCTCGCTCGATTGCTCGTCTTCGTCCTATTCAGGTCCCCCCTCATCCGCCTTCGGCACCTTCTCCCCCCGCAAAAAGCGCGGGGGGCGAAGGCGCTCGATTGGAGGTTTCCGCAAAAGTCTCAAGATAGAGCGTGATCACGCTCCGGAGTTTCGTTCATGACCGGGGGCGTTGGTATGAGCGTGAAAAGCCCGGCGGAACGCCGGCGTCCCGCCGGCTGGCCAGGCGCCGTCCCGGCGCCTCGCGAATGCGCTCATACGCTAACTGAAATCGCCACCAATGAACTTGATAGCAGCACACTTCAATCGAGCCCCTTCGCCCCCGCGCTTTTCAGCGGGGGAGAAGGTGGCCGAAGGCCGGATGAGGGGGCACGCCATAGAGCCGTGCAAGTCCCAACCAACCTCAGTTCCACTCTCGATTGCTCGTGCTCGTCCTATTCACGTCCCCCCTCATCCGCCTTCGGCACCTTCTCCCCCCGCAAAAAGCGCGGGGGGCGAAGGCGCTCGATTGGAGATCCCCGCCGGAGATTGAAGAAAAATTTGAGTAACGTGAGGAGTCGTGCCCATGACCGGTAAAGTCTTCCTCGTCGGCGCCGGTCCTGGTGATCCCGCGCTCTTAACCCTTCGCGCCGCGGAGCTGATTGCTTCTGCCGACTTCATCGCCATCGATGCGCTGGTGTCGCAGGAGATTGCAAACCGTGTTTCGACGACCGCCGAAGTCGTTTACGTCGGCAAGCGAGCGGCGGCGCATACGCTGCCGCAGGATCAGATCAATCAGCTCCTCATCGATGAAGCGAAGAAGGGAAAGAAGGTCGTCCGGCTCAAAGGTGGCGATCCGTTCGTCTTCGGGCGCGGCGGTGAGGAGGCCGAAGAGTTGGTCGCTGCTGGCGTGGCATTCGAGATTGTGCCAGGCATCTCGTCGTCGATCGCAGGACCCGCATACGCCGGCATTCCGGTCACGCACCGTTCTTTCGCGACGTCGCTCACGCTCGTCACCGGTCACGAGTCCGACAGTTCGACCGGCATCAAGTGGGATGCGCTCGCCCAACTCGACGGCACCATCGTGTTCATGATGGGTTTCGGCAACCTCGGCACGATCGTTTCGAAACTGATCGAGCACGGCGTGACGCCCGATCGCCCCATCGCCGTGATCTCGAAGGCGACCACACCCGAACAGCGCACCGTCGCCGGAACGCTGGCGACGATCGAAGCGAAGGTGGTCGAAGCGAAGCTCCCCACTCCCGCGCTGATCGTCGTCGGCGACGTCGTAAAGATGCACGATGCGATCAATTGGTTCGAAACGAAACCGTTGTTCGGCAAGCGGATCGTCGTCACGCGCGCCCGCGAGCAGGCCTCGGATCTCAAGCGGCTGTTCCAGGAGTCGGGCGCGACCGTCGTCGAGTTTCCGACGATTGCCATCGCGCCGCCGGAATCGTTCGAATCACTCGATCGCTGCATCGAAGAGCGGTTCGACTGGCTCGTCTTTACGTCGTCGAACGGGGTCGCGGCCTTCTTCGAGCGCCTCTTCGCTAAAAACCGCGACGTTCGCGCGCTCGCGGGCACACGTGTGGCCTGCGTTGGCGAGACGACTGCGGCCGCCCTTCGCGCGCGCGGCCTCGCACCCGACCTCGTGCCGGAGAAGTTCATGTCCTCCGCGCTGATCCCACTGTTTGACGACGATCAGAAAGGCGTGCGCATTGCCGTTGTTCGTGCTGCCGAGGGGCGCGAGGAGTTTGTTGAGGAGATGAGGCGCCGCGGCGCCGAGGTACATCTGGCCGTCGCGTATCGAACGATGCCGGTCGCGGCGAACGCGGACGAGCTGCATGACATCGATGTCGTCACGTTCACGAGCGCTTCGACGGTCGACAATTTCTTCACTTCGATTGGCGATCACTCGGTCAACGGCGCGTTGCTGGCTTCGATCGGGCCGATGACGAGTGAGGCGATTCGAAAGCACGGGCGCGAAGTGGGCCTTGAGGCTGCTATCGCGAGTGTTCAGGCACTGCACGATGCCCTGGTCGCTCGCCTGATTGTGACGTAAAACTGAGCGCCGTTTCCGAAGGCGGCTTGTATGGGCCTACTTCACGTCCTTGTGGAAGACTTCGGGCTTCCAGACCAGCGTCATGAGGATCTGGCAGAACTGGTTGTAGTACTCGATGGCGTGCTGATTGTTCCTCGCGATGAACCAACGCCGTACCCTTCGAATCGTGGCGAGATCCGTGTCATTCACAACCGCGACCAGGTCTCGTTCTCCGTCCGGGACGGCCTGAACGAGATGATCGAACGGCGCTTGATCCCCGGCGAGGAGCGCCGAGAAGGCCTCCAGAAACTCTTTGCGTGTCGTGCGAGGCGGATTTCTGGGGATGATGAGATCTGGAGCTCGAAGCAACGCAGCGCGGCTTGCGATGGCTTTGGGCGACAGCCCGTCCGTGTTGAGCGTTGCCACCGCTTGTAACGCGCTGCGTGTCGCCTGACTCATCAGGAGCCAGGCCGCAATCTCCTTGACCTCGCCGGTGGAAGTCCGACAAATCTCCGTGAGCGCAGGTGTCGCGAACGTCTCATCCTCAGCGCCGAAGATGAACATCGCACCGTTCTCGCGATCGACCATGTAGCCGCCGTGTTCCGGCAGTGAGTACGCGGCCTTCGGGTATGCCAGCCAGCGGCGGCCCAGCGCGGACGTATCGAAGCCCTCTGTGCCGAGGGCTGAGGTGGTTGCAACCCATGAACGAAGATCGACGTCGTCCAGAGAAACGCGCCCAAGAGCATCGAGCAGTGCCTGCTTCACTTCCCGGGAAGGAGCCACCGACAAGAGCAACTGATTGCCGTCGTAAAGAAACCAACCATCTTGCGTCGGCTGAGCGAGCGCGCTCTTGAGACAAGGCACGAGCGTGGCCGGATCCTCCTTGACGGCAGTCCAGATCGCATCCATTGCCTTCGCTTTCGCGTTCTGGGAAGAAGCGTCGAGTTGTGAAGGGCGAAAGCCGTAGGTCTTCTTGAGGCGGACCTCGAAGCTCTCACAGCGAGGGTCAATCCGTGCCTCGAGCGCAAGGGGTAGAAGCAGAAGGGTGATGATGGCGGCCAGCGACAGCCCTCGAGTCCGTGTCATTCGCGCTCCATTGGTGAGGCAGGAAGTTTCCGATCGAATCCGAGTCGCTACCCTTCCTCCGTCACGATCAGCATCAGCGACGTGGTCCCGATCTGGAACTCCGACTTGTCCTGAAGCTCGGCGGGCCGGGTGAGTTTCTCGCCGTTGACCATCGTGCCGTTCGTCGATTTGAGATCTTCGACGGTGATGCTGTCTTCCCGCACTTCGATCGCGGCGTGTTGACGCGAAGCTTCCGTGTCGTTGATGGTCAGGTCGGCGCCGGAGCGGCCGATAGTTGTGCGCGGCTTTTCGAGGCGGTACATCGTTCCCGCGTCGGGGCCGGCCAGGATGGCGATCGAGATGCGCCGGCCAGGCGGAAGTAGCGTGACGATCGGCTTCGGGCCGGTATCGCGCTTGGGCAACGGTGCCTCCGCCGTCGTCTCCGGCATTTCCGTGGAGCGGGTGCGAGTCTCTTCACGCCGCAAGGCAGTCAATTCGCCGACAGGTGATGATGGCTTCGGCGCGAACGCGGGATTGTGGATCTCGAAGACGGTCCCGCATTTGGCGCACTTGATCTTCTTCGCCGGTTTCCGCTCGAAGCGGTCCTCGTCGTACTGGTACCGCGCCTGACAGTTCGTGCACTCGATGATCAAAAGAAACCTCGGGAAACGTGGCCCGACGATAGCAGAGCGCTCGGCTCACATACAATCCTGCCTCCCGAAGGAGAACGTGATGAAACGACTGATCCTCCTCTTTGCCGCTGTTGCGGCCGCCTGCCAGCCGAAGCCGGCAACCACGGAATCATCTGCTTCAACACCGGTCGCGGCGACGTCGAGTATCGCCGCCGACACGCCGCAACGTCTGGCGCAACTGCCGCGCACGGTGATCGACTACGATCGATCGCTCCTCGACGACAACGAGCGTCAGGTCGTCGCCAAGCTCATCGAGGCGTCAAAGCAGATCGACGAGATCTACTGGCGGCAGGTGTCCGAGGACAACCCTGCGCTTCGCGACAAACTCACGAAGCAGGCTGGCAATTCGTCACTCGATCGCGCGGGACTCGACTACTTCATCGCCAACAAAGGTCCCTGGGACCGGCTGAAAGGCGACGAGCCATTCATGGGGACGACGAAGAAGCCGGCCGGCGCCGCGTTCTATCCGGCCGACATGACGAAGGAAGAGCTCGAGAAGTATGTGGCAGCTCATTCCGACAAGAAAGATCAGTTGGAAGGGCTCTTCACGGTCGTCCGCCGCGAGGGCGCGAACCTGGTGGGCATCCCGTATGGGACGTACTACAAAGACGCACTCGATCAGGCCGCCACACATCTTCGCGAGGCCGCCAACATTTCGAACGACGGGGCTCTGAAGCGCTTTCTGGTACTCCGCGCGGACGCGTTCAAGTCCGACAACTACCGCGAGAGCGACATGGCCTGGATGGATCTGACCGGAAACATCGAAGTGGTCATCGGTCCGTACGAGGTCTACGAAGACAATCTCTTCAACTACAAGGCTTCCTACGAATCGTTCGTCACCGTCGTCGACAAGCCGGAGAGCGCGAAGCTCGCCGCATACGCGAAAGCGCTGCCGGACATGGAGCGCAATCTTCCCGAGCCCGAGCAGTACAAGAATCCGAACCGCGGCAGCGAGTCGCCGATCAAAGTCGTGCAGGAGCTGTACACCGCCGGCGACGCGCGGCGCGGCGTGCAGACCGCGGCGTTCAATCTGCCGAACGACGAAGTGGTGCGCGAGAAGAAGGGCTCAAAGAAGGTCCTGCTCAAGAACGTGATGGACGCCAAGTTCCGTCAGAGCGGAAAGCCGATCTCTGCCCGCGTGCTCGATCCGTCGCTGCAAAGCCTCGTTTCGTTCGACGCCTATTTCAATCACACCCTCTTCCACGAGCTCTCCCACGGTCTCGGGCCCGGTTTCCTCACGCAGCCGGATGGAAAGCGCGTCGAAGTGCGCATCCCGCTCAAAGAGCTTTTCTCCACCGTCGAAGAGTGCAAAGCTGACGTCCTCGGCGTCTGGAACCTCCTCTACGCGCAGCAACACGGCCTCGTAACGGCGTTCAACGAGCGTCAACTGCTGGCGACCTACGCGGGTCTGATGTTCCGCTCCACGCGATTCGGCGTCGGCGAAGCGCACGGGCGCGGAACGGCCATCCAGTGGAACTGGCTGCGCGAGCATGGCGCCGTCACACCGATCGCCGGCGGGCGGTTCACGGTCGATTTCGCGAAGTCGCGCGACGCCGTCCGCGATCTTGCCACTGAGCTCCTGACGATCGAAGCGACCGGCGACTACCCGCGCGCAAAGACGTTGCTCGACCGCTACGGCAAGGAAACGCCGGAGATGGCAGCAGTCAACGCAACGCTGAAGGACATTCCGGTCGACATCACTCCAGTCTTCCCCGCGGCGGGAGAAAAGTAGCGAGGGACAGCACCAGACGACGAGAAAAAGATTCGGGGCGGCTACCAGCCGCCCCGATCAATCGCCATCAGAGTCTATTTACGCCAGCTTCGCCATCGCCTCTTCTACCTGCTCCGGCGTCGGCATGACCGGGTCATCGACGACCTGGCCTTTGAACCAGTCGAACTCGCCTTTGAGCAGGTGCATGACGAGCTTGTAGGCGGCATCGTCGTGATCGGTGAAGAGATTGTCGAAGTTCGCGTCGATGCGCATGCGGGCTTCGCGGCAGAAGACGTCGGCGAGATCGACCGCGTTCTTCTTCTCGGCGCCCCCCTTCTTGGCCAGCATCGTCGCGTAGCTGATCGCGGCGGCCATGGCGAAGAGGTCGGTACCGATGTCGACGATGCGGAACAGCACCATCTGTTTGCGCTCCAGCTTGGCCTGGAAGCGCATCATGGAGTGGAAGATCGAGCGGGAAAGGTGCCGTGAGGTTCGCTCGATATAGCCCATGTGACCCGTAAGCTTGCCGAACTCGCCAAACTTCGGGAAACGTGACCAGCCGACGTAACGCGACGGGTACCAGCCCGCATAATGGAGGCCAGCCTTCGCGGCCGCTCCGAGCTTCTCGCCCATCGGCGTCTCGGGCTGGAGAATCTTGAAGCCGCGCTTCATATGCGGATCGACGGCTTCACGGGCGATGAAGAGATGCTGGATCTCGCTAGTTCCTTCGAAGATGCGGTTGATGCGCATGTCGCGCATGATCCGCTCGACCGGGTAAGCCTTCTCGCCGCGCGCGCGGAGCGACTGCGCGGTCTCGTATCCGCGTCCGCCCCGGATCTGCACGAGGTGATCGCTGATCTGCCACGCCACTTCGGTGTTGAAGAGTTTCGCCATCGCCGCTTCGAGGCGGAGGTCGACGTTGCCGCGATCGGCCAGACCGGACGTCAGCCACACAATCGCTTCCATCGCGAATGTGTGCGAGGCCATCCAGGCGATCTTCGCTGCCACCGCTTCGTGTTTGCCGATCGGCGCGCCCCATTGCACGCGCTCATTCGCCCAGTCTTTGGCGATGTCGACCATCTTCCGGCCAGCAGCGGCGCATCCAGCCGGAATCGTAAGACGGCCGGTGTTCAGCGTGATCAGGGCGAGCTTGAGTCCGAGACCTTCGCCCCAGAGGAGGTTCTCGTTCGGGACGAAGACGTTGTCGAACTTGATGAGGGCGTTGCCGATGCCGCGCAAGCCCATGAACTGGCAGCGATGCTCGATCGAGAAGCCGGGGCTGTTCGTCTCGACGATGAACGCCGTGATCTGCTTCTTCTCTTTGCCTTTGACGATCTTTGGCGCTGTCCGCGTCATCACCACGAGGAGCTCGGCCTTCGTGGCGTTGGTGCACCAGAGTTTCTCGCCGTTGATGATCCAGCCTTTGCCGTCCGGCGACTTGACGGCGGTCGTCTCCATCTTGGCCGGATCGGAGCCGACGCCCGGCTCGGTCAGCGCGAATGCGGAGATCGCACCGTTGGCGAGGCGCGGCAGGTACTTCTTCTTCTGCTCAGGAGTGCCGAAGAGTTTGAGCGGCTGCGGAACGCCGATGGACTGATGTGCCGAAAGCCAGGCCACGGTCGATCCGCACCACGTGGCCACGAGTCCGATGGCGCGGTTGTAGTTCGTGGCGCTGAACCCGAGGCCGCCGTATTCCTTCGGGATCTTCATGCCCCAGGCCCCGAGCTGATTGAGACCGTCGAACAGCGAGTAGTCGTACTCGCCCTGCTGGTCGATCTTGTCGGCATCGACGCTCTCGGTGAGGAAGCGCTCCAGCCGGGCGAGGAAATCGTCCGCTTCCGCGCGGTCCGCTGCCGGCTGTTCGGGGAACGGATGGATCAGATCGAGGTTGAGTTTGCCGAGGAAAAGATCGCCGACGAACGACGGCTTTTCCCACTCGGTCTCGCGCGCACCTTCGGCGACATCCATCGCATCGACGGCACCTTGTGATTTGACTTCGGCCATTTGGAAACTCCTTCGGATGGGGCTGATTACACAAATCGTTCCGCCGCGGTGGCTGAGCGTCGATTAGTATGAATGAACGCTCATTCAGTTGTCAACCAAGTGGTTCTACAATTGCTTAGTTGCGGATTTTGAATCACGTACACTTCCGCCGCCATGAAGAACCGTACGCCTGCCGATCTTGTCGTAGCACCCGAGGTGGAAGCCATCATCGAGGATCGCCTGCTGGCGCTTCCACGGGCCTCCGTCGATCGTGAACAGCTCCAACATCATCTCCGCGAAGTCCTCAAGCTGCTCCATGTCGATATGGAGGACGAGAACATCCGGGACACCCCGCGCCGATGGGCCGAGTCGCTGGTGACGATGACGAGCGGCTATGACTACACTGACCTGAAGAAGCTCACCACGCTCTTCCGCAAAGCCTGCTCCTCGGCGGACGAACAGTGTCAGAACCTGGTGGTGATCGGCGGGACGTACAAGACGCTCTGCGCCCATCACATCCTGCCATTCTTCGGACATTTCATCGTCGGCTACATCCCGGAGAAGATGATCATCGGCGCGTCGAAGATCCCGCGCATCGTGGAGGTTCACATGCGGCGGCTGCAGTCGCAGGAGCACCTGGCTCACGACGTGGCCGATACGATTGAACGGATCCTCGAGCCGCGCGGGATCGCTGTCTGGATGGGCGGTGTGCATCTCTGCATGGTCATGCGCGGCGTGGAGCAGGAGTCGTCATTCATGGAGACCAACGTCCTGCGCGGCGAGTTCCGCGACGACGAACGAACAAGGGACGAGTTCATGTCCATCGTGAACCGCCGAGGGCAGCGAGGGTAGGAACTGCGGAGGAGCCCCCCAAAAATGCGCCGCCGGATTGCTCCGGCGGCGCTGAGGGAGGGGGGGAGGTACTACTGAGTCAGCGGAGCTGCTGTTCGCGCCGGCTCTTCCACTGCTCGAGCTGAGAACGCTGCTCGGGCGTGAGAATGTTGAGGAATGCTGCGTGCTGCTCCTGTTTCGCAGCCTGGAGTTGCGGACGAAGCGCTTCGAGCTCCGCTTTCACTTCGGCGGCGCGCGGGTCGTTTGCCTTCTTCAGCGAGTGAAACTCCTGCCGCTTGGCTTTTGCATCGGCAAAGAGCTGCTGATTCTTGTCCTGCGTGGCTTTGCGAAGCTGTTGGATCTGGCTTTTCTGCTCGTCGGTGAGGTTCAGTTTCGACGCGACCGCATGACGCATCGCGTTGGCGCGGTGGCCGCCAAACCCGGTGGACTGCCGGAGCTCTTTGAGCTGGGCGCGCTGGTCAGGGGTGAGCACTGCGAGCATTGCCTGACGGCTGGCTTTGCGCGCTGCCTTGACCTGCGGCTTCATCGACTCGATCTCTGCTTTCAGGGCTGCCGCTCCCGGATCGTTTGCCTGCCGCAGTGCACGGAGCTGGTGCAACTTCGAACCGAAATCGGCGTAAAGCTGCTGGTTGCTCGCACGGTCGGCGGAGCGGATGTCTTTCATTTGCTGTTTCTGGGTATCGGTGAGATTGAGTTTCGCGCTCAGCTGATGGAAGTCGCCGCGGTGTCCGTGGCGATGGGGTGCATCGTCAGCGGGCGCCTGGGCGAAAGCGATCGCCGACGTGGCCGCGACTGTCAATGCAATGAGAAGCTTTTTCATGACGTTCATGTCCTCCGTGGATGTGATGCTGTTCACTACTACGATGAAGCCTGCGAGGCGTTGAAACGCCCGTTGCTTCGCTATCTAACAATAATCTCCAAGCCTGCAGGGACCCGCAGATGAGACGGTCTCGGCCGGAAAGTGCGTACAAAACCGATGGATAAGAAAAAAGTCTTTTACGAAGTACGGGTCTTCCTCCTGATGTTGCTGGTCATCAGCTCCCTCCGCTCGGCCCTGGCTGACTGGAATGACGTGCCGACCGGATCGATGAAGCCGACGATCGAGGAGGGCGACCGCGTCGTGGTGAACAAGCTTGCCTACGATCTGAAGGTGCCGTTCACGATGATCGAGCTGCTGAAATGGAGCGACCCCAAGCGCGGCGACATCGTCGTCCTCTTCTCGCCGGCCGACGGGGTCCGGCTCGTGAAGCGGGTCGTCGCATTGCCTGGCGACAAGATCGAAATGCGCGAGAACCAGCTTCTGGTGAACGGTCAGGCCGCGGTCTGGAAGCCGGTGGCGCAGCGCGACGATGACGAGCAGGGCGCCTCATTCATCGTCGAGGAGACCATGGGTGGAAGGACGCACGACGTGATGTTCACGCCGCAGATCCCGGCCACGCGCTCGTTCGGGCCACTAGTCGTTCCGGCCGGCCGCTATTTCGTGATGGGCGACAATCGCGACAACAGCAACGACAGCCGCTTCATCGGAATGATCGAGCGCCGGCGCATCGTCGGGAAAGCAATGGCCGTGGCGTTCTCGCTCGATCGGAACCATTGGTACCGTCCGCGGTTTCACCGCTTCTTCAAAGGAATCCAGTAGGCGCGTGCGGGCCCGGCGAGCACCGGGCCCTCTCGAGATTGCGTTACTTTTTCAGTACGGTCGTGCCTTCGGTTGGGAGTTGGGCTGCCGTCCAGCCGTTCCATCCGCCGAGGAGCGCGGCAGTGTTCTTGATTCCGTGAGCATTGAGGTCCAGCACCGCACGGGCGCTTGTATGCTCGTTCTGTCAAGCACAATACGTGATGATGAACTTTCCTGGAGGTAGCTCCTTAACTCGGGTGATCACGTCACCGAGGGGGATGCTGATCGCGCCAGTGATGTGCGCCTGGTCATACTGCTCTTTCGACCGGACGTCGACATAAACTGCTTTCTTTTCCTTAACGAGTTTGATCGCTTCTTCGCGAGTGATCCGGCGCGCGGACTCCAGCGGTGCCTCCGGCACAGGAGCAGCCACCCCGGTTGTAACCTGCACCGATGGCTTCGTTCCTGGCGGGACAGCCGACTTCATCTGAGCTTGAGCCAGACCTGTCGCGAGAAAGGCGACCACGGCTGTTGCAGTTACAAAATGACGCATCTCTTGCCGAGCCTCCTTGTTGAGAATTCTACTTTTTGCGTTCGTTGACGCAGACTTCGGAAACCTCAGCGAAGGGTAGCATGTTCCCACCGCAACCCTGAGTGACACTCTGCGTAAGATTCATCATCATGAGAGACCACGTTCGCATTCTGGCCTGGTGCTTCATCGTCTATAGCTCGATCATCGTTCTGGTCGGGCTGGCAATCGGCAGCGTCGTCCTGTTCGGCGGCGCGATCTCGGGTGACCGTGAGGCGATGCTCATCACCGGCGCGGTCGGCGCCGGCATCGCGTGCTTCCTCGTTGTCATCTCGTTGCCTGGGATGTTCGCCGGTATCGGCCTTCTGAAGATGCAGCCATGGGCGCGGATCGTCGCGATCATCGTCGGCGTGCTGCACATCCTCAGTTTCCCGTTGGGAACTGCCCTCGGCGTTTACACGCTGTGGGTGCTTCTCAATGCCGAGACAGAGGCGATGTTCCGGGGGCAGCAACAGGTAGCTGTCGCGGTCTAAGTCTTTTCACGCGGAGGCGCGGAGGGCGCGGAGCCATCGCTCCATGTGAGACCTGAAAACGTCAATAGCCCGACGGACGCGTCCTGATCGGCGCGAACTTGTTCTCGGGCCCGAAGTGCTTCACCAGATAGGTGAGCATCACCGGCTTGTCGCGATCTTTCACGACGGCACCCCAGCGGATCATCTTGTCGACCTCGGCTGTCCACTGCTTCTCTGTCAGCCGCTGCTGCACGAGCATGTCCGCTGAGTGACATCGAAAGCAGCTTCCCTCGACGAGGCTCTTCCCATGGCCTGTGGGCAACGAGTGAAAGGTCGTTCCAAGCACCGGGAGTTTCGCGTCGAAACGCGGCTTCGTTGCCGCGAGCGCGAGCGTTCCGGCCATCGCCACGAACAAAACCATCGCGATCGATCGCTTCACGCCGTCACCTCGACGTCGACGAACTGCCAGCCATTGTGAAGGTATCCGCTCTGATTCCAGACAGCATCCCGCGGCTGGATGTTTCCGTGGCTGTCGGTTGCCCGAGCGCACAGGCGTGCCGCGCCCGGGCGCGCGGGAGTCCATCGATACGACCACAATCGCCAGGCGTAGGGATCGTGGCGCTGGTCGAGCGTCGCCTCCTGCCACGTTGCACCGTCGTCATCGCTAATCTCGACTTTCGCGATGTCGGGCGCTCCAGAAAAGGCGAAGCCCCGGATCTCGTGCACGTGTCCGGCCCGCGCCCTCTTCGGCGCTGTTGTGATATTCGACTTCACGAATAGCTCCGTGACCGGCTTCATCTCCTCAGGTTTGAACGTCACGCCTGCAGCGCCCGGGGCGAGCGGATAGCGATACGCCGTCTCCATGTAGAAGCCTTTCTGTGGTTCCACTTGAGGGGAAAGCCGAATCAGCCACTTCATCCAATGATCGCCTGCCCAGCCAGGGACGATCAGTCGAATCGGCGCGCCATGCGCGACCGGCAGCGGCTCTCCATTCATCGCGAAAGCGAGGATCCCGTCAGCGAGGACTTTCTCGATCTCAATGCTCCGGTGAAACGGCGGCACCTTGTCCGGCGGAACATCGCTGCCGAATGTGTGCAGATGCTTCGCGCTGCTCTTGAGGCCAGCGTGGTCGAGAACGTCACGTACGCGCACGCCGGTCCATCGCGCGTTGCCCGCGGCACCGTAACGCCATTGCACGCCGGGAAGAGGCGGCGAATAGAGCCCGCGGCCGTTGCCGGCGCACTGAAGGACACAGGTCACTTCCGTGCGCGGGAGTTTTTTCAGCTCGGAAAGTGTAAACTGCTGCGAGCGGTCGACCTCACCGTCGATCGTCAACCTCCACCTCTTCGGGTCGGGCGTGCGCGGGATCCAGTGGCTGCGGACGAAGAAAAGCTCGTTCGGAGTCAGGTACTCAGTGAGCAGCTCGAGCGGCGTTTCCGCATTCACGGCATAGCCATTCAACTGCAGCAACGCTTCCCGAGCGTGAGGAACCGCGGCTTTCTGGGCCGCGAGCAACGGGGCCGCGGCGAGTAGAAAGAAACGCCGGCGGTCGATGCGGTCGAACGACATGCCAGAAGTGTAACCCACTACGAATGAACGACTTGATTTCAACAGCCTCGAACGTGGTCCGACTCTTGCCATCGCGATGCCTCATGAAGCAGACGCGATCTGGTGCGGATTACTCCTGGACGCCTTCACGCGACTTTCGCGAGATCTGTGCGTGCCAGAGTCACGCGCGACGCGAGCGCACGCTCTGGCGCCGCGCCCTCCGCGTTGCCAGAAGGCGCGGGGTGGCATTGCTCGTAACCGTGCCGCTCGCATTCGGTGCCATCGGCATCGAAGCGATGAATCTTTCGTTGCCTGCGCTTGCCCAGGAGGCGATCGGCCATCGTCATTTCCCCGTTTTCACGACGCGCAAAGTGCGTGAAGCGTTTCTGAAACCGGAGCAAGCCGCCACCACGCTGACCCTCGGCATCGCAAAAGAAGAGTTCTTCCGAACGGAAGTGCCGTTTGGTTCGATCATCTATCGCGAAGCGCTGAAGAACGATCTGGCTCCTGAGCTGATCGCAGCCATCGTCGAATCGGAATCCGATTTTCGCCCGCATCTTGTATCGAACAAGAACGCACAGGGCTTGATGCAGATCGTTCCGGAGACCAGCCGGCTCATGGGCTGCAACGATCCGTTCGATCCGCACAACAATGTGGCTGCCGGGACAAAGTACTTCCGCTACCTGCTCAATCGTTTCGGCGATGAACGCCTCGCGCTGGCTGCCTACAACGCCGGCGAAGGGACGGTCGAGCGGCTCGGCGACGTTCCGGAGTACCCGGAAACGATCGAATACATTAACCGCGTCGCCGCCCGCACGATCTCGTACCGAAATCGCTTCCAGCATCGATACGAAGCCTCCACGCAGTTGCAGGCGAGCGTTCTCGCGCACTAAAGCGTCTGCGGACTACCGGCTTGCTGATGCTTCGGATTGCGCGACGTCGATCGGCTCGACCGATTGCGCCACAGGCAGGGTAAAGGAGAACTTCGTGCCCGCGCCCGGCGCGCTCTCCACCCAGATCCGGCCGCCGTGTGATTCGACGATCCCTTTTGCGATGGGCAGTCCCAGGCCCGCGCCCATCCGTGCCGTGCGCTTGGCTTGCCAGTAAGGATTGAAGATATCGCCGAGGTTTTCTTTTGGGATGCCGGGTCCGGTGTCGGCGACGGTGATCTTCACCGCGTTCTCATTCTGCGGCTCGGCGCGATACGTGATCATTCCGCCGCCTGGCGTGAACTTCATCGCGTTTCCGATCAGATTCGAAAGCACCTGCAACACGCGATGGCGATCCGCAAGGACGGTCTTCAAACCAGCCGCGACGTTGTATTGCAGCGTGATCGCATTCGTCGCCGCTTGCGATTTGAAGAGCTCCTGGGTCTCGGCAAAGAGCGACTCGACGTCGAGCGGCGCCGGCTCGATCGGCAATTGTTTGCCTCCTTCGAGCCGCGTAACGTCGAGCAGATCTTCGATCAGGCGCTGCATCCGTTTCGCTGAGATGTCGATGATCTCGAGCTGCTCGCGGTCGTCGTCGTCGATCTTGCCGGCGGTCTGCAACATCGAAATCGACAGCATCACCGCGTGCAGCGGATTGCGCAGATCGTGCGACACGATGGCCAGCATTTCCTCGCGCGCACGTACCGCCTGCTGCGACTCGAGGTAGAGCCGGGCGTTGTCGATGGCCAGAGAGCCGTGACTGGACAGTTCGCCGACGAGTGCCGCGTCTCCTGGTGTGAAGAGCTTTGCTTCCGCTGACGCCGCGAGGATGATTCCGAGCGATTGTCCGCGGCTCACCAGAGGCACTGCGAGCAGCGACCGCGGCTCTTCCGACGAGACGCCCACATAGTCGAGGAGCGACGAGTGGTAGCCGATGACACGCGTCTCACGCTCCTGAATCACCTGGGCCAGCGGTCCGGGAATCTCGCGAACGATCTGACCTGCGCGCTTCATTAGAGCGCTCTCCTGTTCCGGGTCGCGATGCGCAACCGCGGCGCGACGAAGGGCACCGTCCGCCTCGGCCAGATCGATCACGCAGACCTCGGCGATATTCGGCACGATCAGCCGCGCAAGCGTGGCAATGGCGTGCTTGTAGTCGAGCGTCGTGGCCAGCTCGCGTCCAGCAGCAGCCAGGAACGCGGCGCGGCGCTCCTCCCGCTCGGACCCGGCGCGGGCAAGTTGCGCTTCCGCTGCCTCCCGCTCCGCTTCGTGCCTGCGCCCCATCGCCTCGCGCGCGAGAAGCCTCATCTGCCGTCCGAGGCCCGCCACAAGCATCGCCGACGTCAGCGCAAGGAGCGTAAGGATGATTGTCAGCGACGAGCTTAGTTTCTCCGCTTCCCGTATCTTCGTTCGCCGGTCATCGATCGAGTCCTGGATCGAAACCTCCAGCGCGGCCGCGGCTTGAAGCGCCTCCTCGTATGATGTGTACTTCTCGAACAGGCGCGTCATGAAGACTTCGGAGGCCATCTGTCGCGTCAGGAACTCGCTCGACGCGGCGTCGCTATGCCACTCGCGGCCTTCCTTCTCGAGCGAGGCAAGGTTGCGCCGTACCTCGGGACCGAGGCGTGGTCCCAACCGGTGCAAAAGCTGGTCGTTGCTCTGCTGATTTGCGAGAAGAGCCCGGTAATTGCGCACGTACTGAGGCTGGCTGGTGACCTGATAGGCGATGATCTCGTCGAGCTCCGACGATAGATCCGTCTCGATCTTGTTCGCTGCCCGGCGCGAGGGCTCAGCGACGTCAGTGATCTCCGCACGCATCTGCGAAGTCCGGTTTCCGATGAGCACCGGCAGGAAGACGAGGGTCAGCAGCGACGCGATGATGAAGACGACCGGGATCACGGTCGTCCACGTGCTGTCCGGACCTACTCGCCAGATGCTTCGCCGTTCCGTTTGCCGCTCTGTCACGGTCCTCCTTGGACGCTGTCGCCAAAATGCAGCAATATGCTTGCCTTCGCCACGCCCCATGCACGTAAACGATCGCAGAGTCTTCCAACGCCTTCGATTGGCCCGACCAATCCTCGGCACGTTCAATCAACAGAATGCGCTCATCCTCGATCTCGGCATCAGCGGCGCCTTCATCGAGCACTACGGTGTTGCGACGAGTGGGTTGAACTGCAGGTTACAGTTTCCCTGGAAAGGTGAGCCTATCGAGTTTGCCGGGAGAGTGGCACGTACGTTCGTCGTCCGCGTCTCGGGCAATGAAGTCCTCTCGCACACCGGCATTCGGTTCACCGAGCCTGTTGGCGAATCCGAATCGCGCCTGCACGACCTCATGGCGGTTTTCGTCGGATCGATCCTGGCTGCGCAGAAAGCGAACAAGGACGGCGTACGCCTCGACGAAGATCACCTGACACTGATGGACGTCGGTGGCGCGCGCCGTACGCGCGTGCGAGGGCTGAAACGCTACCGGATGGAGCCGGACGGAACCTGGAATCATGGAACGACGACCGATCCGAACCAGCTCGCTGATGGCTTCACGGTGGCCGCCTATGAGTATGAAGAAGATCTCGAGATGCTGTGCCGCGCGTACGAGCTTGCCGACGAGGAAGGGCGGCGACTGATCCGTCTGGTCGCGGAGCTTAGCGTGCGAACGGTTGTGGCTTCGTGAACGGAATCGATCCCGAGTTTCAGCAGATCCTGGTGCGTGTCGTCCTGGTCGGCGGCACGATCATGATCATCGGTGCCACGGGCCTCTTTTTCGCCTTTCGCGCGTTCGCGCCGTCCGCGAAAAAGGGAAGTGATTTTCGCGCCGTCGTCGCCATCATCGCCGTGCTGGCTGTCGTGATGATCGGTTGCTTCATTCTGCTGATCTTCTCGTACGCGAAACGTTAAGACTGAAGGGAGATCTGAACCCCAGTTAGTTTCCAGCTCAGGCGGTCAAGTATCCAGGCCTGCCCGCGCGCTGCGAAGCCTCCGAGGTCGCAAATGATGTCCATGGACATATATGGTAGCCAAAATCCTTCGCGAAAGAGGCTCCCACACTCGTCAATATCATCCTTGGATCTACCGAAATTATGAAATCGACTACCGAAAGTACCCATAGCCATATTTCGCGTGGCTCTTCCACTCGTGGAATAGTGCCATGGACAAATACGGTAGGCAAAACCACTACCGAAAGTGTCCATGGCACTCGCTTAATTAGTCCATGGACATTTTAAGGATCTGGCTGCCAGACATTAAATTTGCCATGGCCTAATTTCGCCAGCCGGAATGGTAGTTTTATCTACTCCATGGATAGATTCGAGCTGCTGATCGCTGACCTATAAGTATCCATGGACATCTAATTGGTATCCTGACCCCATCAAAAAGCAGTCGATCCGCAGATGAGCGCAGATCGACGCAGATAAAACCTACCGCCCCCGCTCCCCTCACCACCACCCTCCCCACTTTCGCGCCCGTGTGCTCGCCGTTTTGCAGCACATGGGTGCCGTTGACGAAGACTCGAATATGTCCACGCGCTTATTGAGGATGACCCCGTTCCTACCTTCTCCGCGCGGCCGGTAGATTTGTTGATCTCAGATCGCGCCGCTCTTTCGCATTGCACTGATCGAACGCTGGTCGAAGCCAAGCTCGCGAAGGATGGCATTCGTATGCTGCCCGAGCGTTGGCGGCGCGGAACCGATGGCGCGCCGACGCCCATCGATGCGCACAGGGTTGCGGATGGCTTCGTACGAGCCAATTTCGGGATGCTCGACCGTCTCCACCAGCGGCCGTGCTGTCCGCGTTCGGAGCGCCTCTCGCACGCCGCGAACGAGCGAGGCAGGGATGCCTGCTCGCCGGCATCGTGCAACCCACTGAGCCGCCGTGCGTTTGCTGAATTCTTCCTCGAGCAGCGGCACGAGCGTCTTGCGATGCTTTACCCGCTGGGCGTTGGTCGCGAAACGCGCCTCGCCCGCCAGCCGCGGCCGGCGGAGCACGCGTTCGCAAAGCTGCGTGAAATGACGGTCGGTGCCGGCGCCGATCGCGAACGCGCGGTCGCTACCATGAAAGACCTGATACGGCACGATCGACGGATGCGCGTTTCCGTAGCGCCCCGCTTCGCGGTTCGTGACGAGCACGTTCTGCGCGACATTCACGAGCGAGGCGATCGTCGCGCCGAATAGCGACACTTCCAGCGAAGACCCTTCGCCCGTGCGCTCGCGCCCGCGAAGCGCAGCACAGATCGCCCCGAACGCGTAGTGCGCGGTCAGAACGTCGGCTAGCGCGACACCAATCTTCATGGGCGTACCGTCTTCCTCGCCGGTGATCGACATCAAACCGGAGCCTGCCTGGGCCAGCAGGTCGTAACCCGGCGTATTCGCCTCGGCACTGTCGCTGTCGAATCCGCCGATCGTGCAATGGACCGCGCGTGGATTGATGTGCCGAGGAGCAAATCGCAGCGACGCTTTCTGTGCGGGCAGGAAGTTGTCGATCACGACATCGGCCCGCTCGATGAGCCGCCGCGCCGCCTCCCATCCATCCTCGGACTTCAGATTCAGCGTGACCGATTCCTTGCCGCGATTCACCGACAGAAAGTACGCGCTGACGCCCTCGATGAACGGAGGCCCCCAGCGACGTGTCTCGTCGCCGCCTCCCGGCTCCTCGACTTTGATGACGCGGGCGCCCGATTCAGCGAGAAGTTGCGTCGCTAGCGGGCCGGCCAGGACACGCGAAAAATCGGCGACGAGGATGCCTTCGAGGGGGAGCGTTGATCCACCATTCATCTTCGCGCCTTCGCGTCTTCGCGTGATCAGATCCGAATCAGCTTCGCGTACTTGGCAATGAACTTCTTCGAGCCGATGCGGTCGAAATAGACGGTGAGCTTGGCGTCGGGGCCGGAGCCTTCCATCGTCAGAATGACGCCGTCGCCAAACTGTTCATGGCGTACGCGTTGCGCCCGTTTGAAGTCGGCGCTCGGCGCACTCTGCTGCGTGGCAGGACGGAGCGCCGCCGGATCGAGTTGCACGGGCGATTCTTTGAAGAAGGACAGCACTCCGTTGACTGAGTCGTTCTTGCGCGGTTGTGGTGGCGCAACTGCAACGGGACGCGGTGGCGGAGCCGGGCGGGCGGGCGCGGTGGGGCGCCCGTAGGAGGGCGCGCGCCGGCCTTCGTTCGAGTAGCGGTCGCCATACCGATCGTACGACCCCATCGGCCGCTCGCGCCACGATTGCGCTTCCGGCACGTAGCGGGCCCGGGCTATGCGCACCGCCTCGCGCACGTCTTCCGGGATCTCTGTGATGAACGGCGACGGGCTCTGTTCGCGAAACTGCCCGTGAAGGCGGCGCTCCAGGCAGTGTACGCACCAGAGTTGTTCGCGGGCGCGGGTCATCCCGACGTAGCAGAGGCGGCGCTCCTCTTCGAGATCGTCATTCGAATCCTTCGACTGCGAGTGCGGAAGGATTCCTTCCTCCATCCCGGTCAGGAACACGACTTTGAACTCAAGCCCTTTCGCGGCGTGCAACGTCATCAGCGTCACGCCCTTCTGCGATTCGTACTTGTCGAGATCGGACATCAGCGTCAATGAATCGAGGTAGTCGCCGAGCGACGCGCCTGGGTTCTGCTCCGAGTACTCTCGCGCGGAGTTCATCATTTCGTCGATGTTCTGCAGGCGCGATTCGTCCTGGAGGTCGCGCGACTCCTGCAGCATCCGCCGATAGCCCGTGCGCAGGAGCAGATAGTCGTACAACTCGGGCAGCGGATTGTTCGCCGCGCGATTCAGGTCGTGCACGATCTCGCGAAATTCTCTGACTGCCTTCGACGCGCGCGGCGGGAGAAATGAGAGATCGCCCTCGATGATCGTCCACAGCGTGACGTTCTGCGCCGCGGCCTGGTCGTTCAACGCTTTCGTCGTCGTATCGCCGATGCCGCGCGATGGCACATTGATCACGCGCTCGATCGACGGCGTGTCGTGCGGCCGGATCGTCAGGCGGAGAAACGAGAGTATGTCCTTGATCTCGGCCCGCTCGTAGAACTTCACGCCGCCCACGACGGAGTAGGGGATGTTCGACCGAAGCAACTCTTCTTCAAATGGCCGGGACTGCGCGTTCGTGCGAAAGAGAATCGCGTAATCCGAGAGTTTGTACTTTCCCCGGCCGCTGGTGATCTTCTCGATCACGAACTGCGCCTCTTCGCGCTCGTTGGAGCACGACACCACGCGCACCGGTTCGCCGCTGCCGGAGTCGGTGAAGAGCGTCTTCCCTTTGCGGGCGATGTTGTTCGACACCACGCCGGTGGCGGCGCCGAGGATGTTGCCGGTCGAGCGATAGTTCTGTTCGAGCTTAATGATTCGCGCGCCCGGAAAATCGCGCTCGAAATTGAGGATGTTGTTGATGTCAGCGCCGCGGAACTTGTAGATCGACTGGTCTTCGTCGCCGACCGCAACGATGTTCTGCTTCTTGCCGGCCAGCGCCTTGATGAGCATGTATTGCGCGCGGTTGGTGTCCTGGTACTCATCGATCAGAAGGTGCTGGAAACGGTTGTGGATCTCTACGGCGACATCTTCGTTCTTCTCGATGAGCTGGACGTAGTTGCCGATGAGATCGTCGAAATCCATGGCGTCGTACTCCTTCAGGCGCCGCTGGTACATCCGATAGACCTCGGCCACCCGCGAGCCGAAGAAGTCGAGCGTCTCTTTCTCGTATTCAGCCGGGCCGATCAGCTCATTCTTGGCGCCCGAGATGCGGTTCAGAATCGAACGGGGAGGAAACGCCTCGTCGTTCATCTGCAGCTCGCGCATGCAGCGGCGTACGAGCGTGAGCTGATCGGACGTGTCGTAGACGACGAAGGACTTGGTGTATCCGAGGCGCTCGGCATGGCGGCGCAGCATGCGGAGGGAAGTGGAGTGGAACGTGCCGATCCAAAGGCTGCCGTGAGCGCGCGCGCCGCTATTCGGAGCCAGAAGGCCGACGCGGCTCACCATCTCGCTGGCAGCCTTGTTGGTAAACGTTACCGCGAGGATGTTCGTCGGATGCACACCGAGCTCGCCGATCAGCCAGGCGATCCGATAGGTAATGACACGCGTTTTGCCCGACCCCGCGCCAGCCAGGACGAGAAGCGGTCCTTCGCCATGGGTCACGGCTTCGCGCTGCTGTGGATTGAGTCCGGTAAGATCGATCACTGGGTTGCATGGTAACAGCCGCGCTGTGACGCGAAATCCAAGACCCCGTGAGCGCTGTTACCTGATTGGGAAGAGAATTCGTACTACACTTTGCGGTATCCAACGCGGGGAGTCAGGGGCCGCCGCGGCAACCACTTCGGAGGCTATCTAACATGTTCGGCACACTGGGATTACCTGAGCTTCTCGTCATCTTCGCCATCATCCTCGTCGTCTTTGGCGCCGGCAAGCTGCCGCAACTCGGCAAGGGCCTCGGCGAAGGCATCTCCAACTTCCGCGACGGGCTGAAGGGACGGGACGACAAGAAGGCTGCAACACCGTCGCTCGAAGAAAAGAAGAACGCCTGAAACTCTGCGCGCTGAGGTGCCCGTGACGCTTCGCTGGCTCGTCACCGGAGCGGGCGGGATGGTCGGCCACGATGTTCGCGCGGCGCTGGAAACGCGCGGCGAGGAAGTCGTGGCCTTGTCGAAGAGCGAGCTCGACATCACCGACGGCACCGTCGTTAGCGAGGCAGTCCGCGACGCGCGGCCCGATGTCATCGTCAACTGTGCCGCGTACACGAAGGTCGACGACGCGGAAAAGAACGAGCATCTGGCGACCGCGATCAACGGTTCGGCCGTCGAGCTTCTTGCGCATGCCGCCGACCGCCTAGGTGCGCTGCTCGTTCAGCTCTCGACCGATTTTGTTTTCGACGGCTCGAAGCGGACTCCCTACGAGATCAATGATCCGACCGCGCCGCTTTCCGCGTACGGACGTTCGAAGCTCGTGGGTGAACACGCTGCCATGAGCGCGCGGAAGCACGTAGTTTTGCGCACGTCGTGGCTGTTCGGCGTCCATGGGCCAAACTTCGTCGAAGCGATTCGCAATCAGGTTCGCAAAGGAACCAATCCGCTTCGCGTCGTCGATGATCAGCGCGGACGTCCGACGTACACGCCGCACCTCGCTGACGCCGTCGTGCGGATCGCTCGTCTGGCATACGAGTCGGAAGATGCGCGCGGCATCGTCCACTACGCTGATGAGCCGGAGTGCACCTGGTTCGATTTCGCGCGCGCCATCGTCGGAACGGCCGCCGCGGTGAATCCTGTGGACAGCAGCGCGTTCCCGCGGCCGGCGATGCGCCCTGCCTACTCCGTGCTCTCCACCGAGCGCTACGAACGTCTCACCGGCGTGCAGCCCGAATCGTGGGAAGAGGGGCTGCAGGATTACTTTCAGCTCCGCCCGTGAGGATCGAGCCGCGCGTACATCAGGTACTCAATGTTTCCTTCCGCGCCTTTGATCGGACTCTCGATCACGCCTTTCACATCAAATCCGGCCGCGCCCGCAAACGCCACAACCGCTTCAACCGCAGCAGCCCGCTTGGCGTCGTCGCGGACGATGCCGCCTTTTCCCACCTCGCCCTTTCCAACCTCGAACTGCGGCTTGATCAGTGCGATCAGCTCTCCTCGAAGAGAGGTCGCCACCGCGGGAAGAATCAGCGCGAGAGGAATGAACGAGACGTCGATCGAGACGAACTCGATGACGTCGTCAAAGTCCGCCGCCGTGAGATAGCGCGCGTTGACCTTCTCGCGATTGACGACCCGCGGATGGTTGCGGAGCGACGCATCGAGCTGCCCGTAACCGACGTCGATCGCGTAAACCTTCGCCGCACCGTTCTTGAGCATCACATCCGTGAACCCGCCGGTAGACGCGCCGATGTCCGCGCAGATCTTCCCTTCGACGCTGACACCGAATTCGCGCAGTGCATGCGCCAGCTTCATCCCGCCGCGGCCGACCCAGGGATGCTCGAGCGCTCCGATCTGCAACTCATCGTCGTCCACGACGTTCGCTCCCGCCTTGTCGACGTGCTTCCCGTTGACGAGGATCCGACGCGCCATGATCAGCGACTGCGCCTTCGACCGCGTGTCGCAGAGCCCGCGCTCGACGAGAGCAAGGTCGAGGCGCGACTTCTTCATTCGTTGACGACGGTGAACCCTTCCTGGCGGAAGTGGTGGTCGTTGGTGAGGACGTGGGTGATTTTCTGCTGGTTCATCAGCACCATCGACATGCAGTCGACCAGCGAATACGCCTTGTCGAGCCGATGGGCGTAAAGGTCGAGGGCGGCTTCGAACAAGTCACTGGATCGTTCGACGCGGCAATCGGCGCGCCGCAGAACCTGACGCGCAAGCGAGACCGCCTGAGACCTTGTGCCGGGTCCACCTTCAGCACAGTACGTCAAGAACTCAGTCAGGACAGCCTCGTGCGTGACGAGCAGCGCGCCGGATACTCCTGCGTTGAGGCGCTTGGCCTGACGATGATGCGAGTCGTGATGATCGGCGAGGGCGATGAGATACCACGTATCGATGAAATAGCGGCGCATTACTACTTGGTCGCAGTGCGGCGAAGGCCGTACACGACCTCATCGACGTGATCCGAGCCGGGCAACCGCTCGAGTTCCTCATCCGGAACATCTTTGAAAAGGTGCTCGGCTACTTCTCCGAGCGAAGCTCCACGAGCATTCAGAGCTTGGAGCTCGGGATCACTTTCGCCAGACTTTACGTCATCGATGTGACCGGAACCTGGCAGCTTGCGCAATTCGCCCTCAGGAACATCGCGAAAGATGAACTGCGCGATCTCTCCATCTGACGCGCCGCGAGCGATCATCGCGCGAATCTCAGGGGTGAGCTCCTCGCCGGGGTGAATGTCTTCCACAAACTCCCGTACTCTCTTCGCAATCCCATCCACGCCAAGGTCGTACTGCGCGCGCAGCACGTCCTGCGCGCCGTGGTGGACATATTCGTCGGGGATGCCGAGGCGAAGGAACTCGACGTTGCGGATACCGAGCTGCTGCACACGCTCCATCACCGCGGAACCGAATCCGCCGGCGAGCGAGCCCTCTTCCACCGTGATGATGCGTGCGAACGGTTGGCAGTACTTCGTGATCAGTTCATCGTCGAGCGGCTTGATGAAGCGCGCGTTGATGACCGCGACTTCGATCCCCTCTTTCGCGAGGATTTCCGCGGCCTGCATGGAGGGCCACACCTCGTTGCCGATGGCAAAGATTGCTCCGGCAGTGCCCTCGCGCAGGACTTCGCCTTTGCCGATCGGGAGCGATTGCAGCTCTGCGTCCATCGTTACGCCGAATCCGTTGCCGCGCGGGTAACGCAGCGACGTCGGATGTCCGGTCTCGAACGACGTCTTCAGCATGTGCCGGAGCTCGTTCTCGTCTTTCGGAGCCATGCAGATCATGTTCGGAAAGATCCGCAGGTAGGCCATGTCGTAGATACCGTGATGCGTCGGACCGTCAGCGCCCGCGATGCCGCCTCGATCGAGCGCGAAGACGACCGGCAGATCCATGATGGCAACGTCGTGGAACACCTGATCAAAGGCTCGCTGGAGGAATGTTGAGTAGATGGCGGCGATCGGTTTCATGCCCTGCGTGGCCATCCCTCCGCAGAACGTGACCGCGTGCTCTTCGGCGATGCCGACGTCGAACGTGCGGTCCGGATGAGCCTTCGCGAACTTGTCGAGCCCCGTGCCGTCCGGCATGGCCGCGGTGATGGCGACGATCTTCGGGTCGCGCTTGGCGAGCTCGATCAACGTCTCGGCGAAGACCGCCGTGTAGCTCGGCGGCGCCGGCTTCGATTTCACGACTTCGCCTGATCCAATGTCGAACGGCGTCACGCCGTGCGACCAGATCGGCTTGTTCTCCGCCGGCACATAACCTTTGCCCTTCTTCGTGATCACGTGAACGAGCAACGGACCGTTGTAGTCCTTGTGCTTCTCGAAGAGATCGATCAGGAAGTCGAGATCGTGGCCGTCGTAAGGCCCTAGGTACTTGAAGCCGAGCTCCTCGAAGAGCGTGCCGGGCACGATCATGTGCTTGAAGAGTTGCTCCATGTCGCTGGCCATGCCGTGAAGCTTGCCGCCGACGAGCGGGATGCGGTCCATGATCCCTCTGGCCAGGTCTTTCGCCTGGTTGTAGGTCTGGCCCTTGATGATCCCGTTCAGGTAACCCGACATCGCTCCAACGTTGGTGGAGATCGACATGTCGTTGTCGTTGAGGATGATCATCAGCTTGCGCTTGAGATGACCGGCCTGATTGAGACCCTCGAGTGCCAGCCCGCCGGAGAGAGCACCGTCGCCAATGACCGCCACGACACGGTAGTTGTCGGCTTTGATGTCGCGCGCGACGGCAATGCCGAGGGCGGCCGAGATCGACGTCGAAGCGTGACCGGCATTGAAGACGTCGTACTCCGACTCCTCCCGCTTGCAGAATCCGGAGATGCCGCCGTGCATGCGGATCGTCTCGAACGTATCGCGGCGTCCGGTGATCAGCTTGTGCGGGTAGGTTTGATGGCCGGTGTCGAAGACGATCTGATCCCGCGGCGTATCGAATGTGTAGTGCAAAGCCAGCGTCAGCTCGACGATGCCGAGGTTGCCGCCGAAGTGGCCGCCGATCTTCGAGACGACCTCGATGATGCGATGACGGATCTCGCCTGCGAGCTCGTGGAGCTGCCGGCGGTTGAGTGACCGCAGGTCTTGCGGCGAATTGATGGTTTCGAGGAGCGTCATTGGCTGCGGCGCCTCACGATCGCCGTTCGCAGATGAAACGCGCGATCCCGGCGAGATAGTTCACCGGACCGCTGATGATAGCAGCGTTGCGGATTGCCTCGCTCAGGAGGGTGTCAACGGCGGCGCGCGCGGCATCCGTGCCAAAGAGTGCCGGATAGGTCAGCTTCCCCTGCACCAGATCCTTGCCGGCCGTCTTTCCGAGCGTGATCGCATCCTCTTCCTGGTCCAGGAGGTCGTCGACGATTTGAAAGGCCAGACCGATGGCTTTGCCGTAGTTTCGAAGTGCATCGATCTTCTCGTCATCCGCGTTCGCGAGTAGTCCGCCGAGGACAACGGAGGCCGTCAACAGCTTGCCCGTCTTGTTGCGATGGATGAAGTCGAGCTGTTCAGCAGTGGCCTCGTTCTTCCCCGTGGCGATGAGATCGGCGACCTGACCGCCGATCATGCCCTTCGAATCGACTGCGAGCGCGACTTCCTGCACAGCGCGAAGCTGATGCCCGGCCTCAACTCCCGCCACGGGACGCGCCAGCCACGAAAACGCCTCGGTCAGAAGCGCGTCGCCGGTGAGAATTGCCATTGCCTCACCGAAGACTACATGCGTGGTCTTCCGGCCGCGGCGCAGATCGTCGTTGTCGAGCGCGGGAAGATCGTCGTGGACGAGCGAGTACGTGTGGATCAATTCGAGCGCGGCAATAGGGACGAGCAGCTCGTCGACGTGCGCTCCGCACGCTTCCGCTGCCGCAATTCCGAGTATGGGACGGATGCGCTTTCCGCCGCCGAGGACGGCGTAGCGCATCGCCTCGTGGATGACCGCGGGCGGGGTATCGGCTGCGGGAAGGTTCGCGTCCAGCACCCGGTCAACGACCAACCGCGTTGCCGACAGCCATTCGTTGATTCCGCTCACTCCTCGCTGGCCTCGCCGAGATCGTCGTCTTCCTCGCTTTCGAACGGTTCGACGCGCGGCTCCCCTTTCGCATCGGAGAGGATCAACTCGATCTTCTTCTCGACCTCTTCGAGCTTCTGGTTGCAGAAACGGGAGAGACGAATCCCCTCCTCGAAGAGCTGCAGCGACTCGTCGAGCGGCATCTCTTCCGACTCCAGACGCTTCACGATCGTCTCGAGCTGCTGAAAGGCTTTCTCGAATTCGTTGGATTTGCGGGCCATGTCGGGAAGAGGAGTTATAGCTGATTTGCGTGGGTTTACAATGGCGACTATGCGACTGTTTCTCAGCTACGACTCGCGCGATTCGCACTTTGCGGAGGAGTTGCTTCCTCGGCTTCTGGCGCAGAAACTCGAGGTCTGGGACCCGGCCAGGGAGCTCTATCCTGGCAGCAACTGGCTATTGGAAGCCGGCCGGGCATTCGAGCGCGCGGATGCCGTCGTCTTCCTGATTTCGAAGCATAGCGTGGACACGCCCGCGTTGGGGCGCGAGGTCCAGTATGCGATTACCAATCTTCGATTCAAGGATCGAGTAGTGCCGGTTGTTCTTTCCCGAGCCGTGAAGAACATCCCGTGGATCCTCGAGAAGATGAGCGTCATCGACGCTACCGATCACGATATGGATCGCGTGGCAAGGTTGGTAGCCACCACTTTGCACGGCTCGAAGGCGAACCGCTCAACGACGCGAAAGGTTCCGTCCCGCGGGGCACGATCGAAGGCTTCCGCGCCCAAGACATCGATAGCGCGTCACTGAAAACGCGCGGCCACCTTCCGTCAACAGAACACTCGCTCTTGATCATGGTCAGCGGTGTGTGAAGCTCGTGCGAGGCCACCCAGAGGAACGCAGAGGGCCAGCGAGAGGAAGAGCGTGTTCCGTGCGGGGACGTAAGTCACCGGGATGTCAGGGCGCCGGGCAAGCTCTTACCGATCTGAATGGAAAATCGCGTCCCGCAAACGACGCCGGTCCCGCCCTGAAGTACCTCGGCTACTGGACCGACAACGGAGCGGCCTACTACTACAACGGCGATTCCCCGTGACGCCCCGGTGGTTGCGAAGATTCGCTTGCGCAACCTTCGGCTGCGTGCGTCAATAACCCGAGCGATGAACGCCAAGCCAAGCGAAGTCTTTTTGTCGCACTCGCATCACGACGAACGCTTGACAGTCCGTATCGCCGAGGACTTGCGCCGGCATGGAATCTCGGCTTGGCACAGCGAGCGGCACCTTGTTGGAGCACAGCAGTGGCTGGACCAGGTAGGGTTTGCGCTGAAACGGTGCGACTGGTTTGCAGTCGTATTGACTCCTGAAGCGATTTCTTCGATGTGGGTGAAACGCGAACTGTCTGCTGCTCTCATCGATACAAAGTTCGACGGGCGTATCGTGCCGCTTCTGGCGAAGGAATGCGACCCCGGAACGTTGGCTTGGCCTCTCACAGCGCTGCAGACGATTTCGTTACGCCCGTTCAAGACCGGTATCGCCGAGCTCCTTCGCGTCTGGGGTATCAGCTACCGACCGTGACTCCGGCCACACCGATTCGATACCCAGCGTTTTCCCATCGACCGTGCACTGCATCGCTCCGCGCTTGAGTTGTACGTCAATCGCATCGCCGACATTGACCGCGTTCGAATCGAGGATCGGCTTTCGCCGTCCCCGTTTCGTGCGCGAAAACGCGATGGCGTATCCGCGTGAGAGTACGGACAGCGGCGAGACGGCGTCCAGCGTCGCCGCTGTGGCGCGGAGGCGCTGACGCTCGCGGGCGATCTGTGCGGGAAAGCGCAGGAGGGGCTCGCTGACGGCGAGTAGGCGTGCGCGCATCGACCGGGCGCGGGCTTCTAGCATGCGAAACAGCGTGACGCGGCTGCGGTTTAGGCGCTCGCGGCGCAAGGCGATCCGGCGCGGCAGCAAGCCGAGGCGATCCGAGGATGCGAGGTGGCGAAGCTCGTGGCGGTAGTTGCGGACGCGCGTTTCGACCACTTGCCGCACGCGCCGCGCCATGTGGTCGAGCTGCGAGCAGATCTCGCTCTTCGCGCGAATGACGATCTCCGCCGCGGCCGAGGGAGTGGGTGCGCGAAGGTCAGCAACGAAATCGCAGATCGTGAAATCGGTCTCGTGGCCGATTGCCGAGATGGTCGGAACTGCGCACGCGGCGACGGCCCTGGCGACGATCTCCTCATTGAACGCCCACAAGTCCTCAAGCGATCCGCCTCCCCGGCAGATGAGAACCACGTCATGCAGATGCCAGCGGGAGAGGTTTCGGATTGCCGCGGCGATCTCTCGTCCCGCCTCGCGCCCCTGAACACGCACCGGATAAACCTGCACGTGCAGGCCGGCGAAGCGGCGCCCGAGGACGTTGAGGACATCGCGGATTGCCGCACCGGTGGGACTGGTGACAATGGCAATGCGCTGGGGCAGCATCGGAATCGGCTTTTTGCGCGCCGGATCGAACAATCCTTCTTCCGCGAGCTGCTTCTTGAGCTGCTCGAACGCCAATTGCAGGGCGCCGAGACCAGCGGGCTCAACAGACACGGCATTGAGTTGGAACTCACCTTTTTGCTCGTAAAGCGTGAGCCGCCCACGAACGACGAGTTGCAATCCGTTCTCGATTCGGAAGCGAAGGAAGCGCGCATTCATGGCAAAAAGGACCACGCGCATCTGCGCCCGCGCATCTTTGATCGAAAAATAAACGTGACCGGCAGCCGATCGAACCACGTTTGTCGCTTCGCCTTCGACGCTGATGTCGTTGTAACGAAAGAGATCCAGGTTGATTTGCCGGATCAGCTCGCTGACCTGCCAGACGCGATCTGCCATCCGCGCATGGTAGTCAATCAAAACTAGGCAAGCTAGTTGCTCTTGTGATCGTTGCCGACAAGGCAATAGACGAGCTGTCAATCTGAAGGCAGCAAGGAGTCAGGAAAATGAAAAAAGAAATGATCTTCAAAAAAGTAGTGGCGGGCATCGGCTCAGCCGCGCTCGCAATCGCACTCAGCGCGTGTGCACATCACGACGCAGCATCGCAGGCAGAGGGATACGGTCAGATTCGCACCGAGGGGGCAGCAACGACGGCGGACAACAACACTCCTGTGGTCGGAACCGCTCCTGCGCCGAAGAACGCGGAAGGGGTGAGTGGCTCGACGACTCCTGCCGTGATTTCCGGCCCGGCAGCCGTTGACAGCGACGGCCGTGCATACACCAGCAGTTCCGCTGGCGGCAACGGCAACGCTTCCAACCTCGGCAACAATACGAATGTCAATCTGATCCCCAAGAAGACCTCATCTGAAGTCGTCGTCACCCAGACCCCCATCGAGTCGACGACCACGACCGTCGTGAGCAACACGCCGGCCCCGGTCGAACCGATGGTGGTTGAGACGCCGGCCCCGGCACCGGTCGTCGTGGAGACGCCAGCACCGGCCCCGGCACCGGTCGTCGAGACCCCGATGGCTTCGAGCACGGTCGAGACTCCCGCCCCCGAGGCACCGAAACATCACCGCAAGATGCACAAGGACTAATCCCCGGTAAACGCGGTAACGGCAGGGCGCGGGCGACCGCGCCCTTTTTGTTGTCGGCGGATCAGTAGATGTTCAGTGTCCATTGAACGATTGCCCGGCTTATTTCTTCGCCGCCACCGGAACCAACGGCTTGGTCAGGGCTTCCATCCGATCAGGCTTGCCGGTCACTCGCTCCAGATGCGGATAGCGCTCTCCGCCGTGGTAGTCGATCGATTCCGTCACAAAGAAATCACCATTCCTGACGAGAAGGTCGATTGGATCTTTAGAGCTCGCCGAGGCTTTCACAATGGCTCGCAATCGCGCGATGGTGAACATGCGGCCGTCGACGGCGACGATCTGCGCTCCTGGAGCGAGACCGCTTCGAGCGGCAATCGATCCCGGTACGACGTCGCCGACGGATCCACTCTCCTGAACACTGAATCCGAGTGATGCGCTGAGGTCGGCACCTTTCCTCTCTCCCTCGTAAAACTGAAGCGCCGTGTTTGGCTTATCGTTGTAGACCAGCCGCCATCCAGCTTGCTCGATGCCGCCAACCGGGGGCATTGAAGAGGTCGAGCTCAGGCGCTCGTTCAGAAATGTCTTCCAATCGTGCGGCGCCACACTGCTGAGCGCGGCAACGAGATCGTCGAACGTATACGGCTTCAGTTCGGCATGCCCGCTCGCTCCTCCGTAGAATGCTCGGCAGAAATCGTCGAGGGAGCGTTTGCCCGACGTCAGCGACCGAATCGTCATATCCGCATCCAGCCAGAGCAGCTCCCCCTCGGGGTAATAATCGACGCTGCGCCGCCAATTCATCGACGCGCCGGGCGCCTCGTACAACAACTGTGCGGCAACGGCCGTATCGAGGAGCGGTCTCCACGTGCGTCCAGTGTGTTGCGCCATCTGCGCATAGGTTTCGGCGAGGTTCTCGCGGTAATCTTCGGCCGAGAGGATGCCGGCCCGGACGGGAAGGAGATCGCCGAGATATTCGGTGAGCCCTTCGTAAACCCAGAGGAGCTCACCGGTCATCGGCTTGTCATAATTACCGGTGGCCAGGCCTGCTGGACGTCGATATTTGCCGTTCCAGGAGTGCACAAACTCGTGAGCCAGGAGCGTGGAGACCCATTTCCGGCTGGGGTCTTCGCGCAGGCGACTCTCAGCCACGCGATCGTCGCTCGATTCGTGGTGCTCGAGACCGAAGTGCGCGACGGCATCGCTCAACGTGAAGAGCCAGTCGTAATGCCGATAGTGGTTCGCGCCGAATAGCGTCGACGTCTCATCGACAAGTCTGCCGTACTGAGCCGCAAAATCGTCAGGCGTCTGGATCGCGTCCGCACTCTCAGACAGCAGATTCAGCGTATGGCGCAGCCCGGTTTTATTGGGGATGTCGATCTTGCGCAGAGTCGTTCCGAGCTGCACAGGAGAATCGACCAGCGTCGTGAGCGATGCGGTTTCGAACTCGATGTCGTCGCCGGAGTGGCCCCGCGTTTCCAGCGGAGTCGCGTATTGCCAGCCCGATGGGATCCGCAACGAAGCCGAATAGGAAAGGGCATCGCTGGCCGTACCCTTCGGATAGAGCAGGACCGTGTTCCAGCTCAGGACTGCCAGCCGCGGCGACGTCGATGCTCCCGCGGTGAAGTTCGCGCCCGGAGCGGGAGCGATGTAATCGAGGTCCGCGTCCAGCGACGTCGTGCCGGCGGGAACTTCAAGATTCAACGCGAACATGTCGACAAGGTCACGTTGCCATGTGACGCTCTTGCCGTTCGCCGTGAATTGCAACCCCGTCAGCCCGTTGATGGGACCCGTAGGACCATGCTCCCCGGGAATCCATTTCGGGTAATAGAGTGTGAGCGGCCCGGCCGTCACCGGAATCGTGAGATGCGCGTGGTAGACGTTCGAGTGAACGCCAGTTGCATCTACGCGCAGAGAGATCGGCGCCGCATGAAGCGCGATCGCGGCGAACAGTGTGGCCAGAACCAAGACAAATCGCTTCATAACGCTCCTTTGTGAATGGACAATTGATAATTGACAATTGACAATGTGCACTCGCAGGCCAGCGTACGTTCCGTATGACGGCCTCTCGTTGTCAATTGTCAATTATCAATTATCCATTGCGGTCAACGGTCCTTCCGCTCTTCCCTGGATGAACTGCTGGACGATTGGATTCTGCGACTGCTGGAACGTCTCGGGCGTGCCTTCTTCCACGATTCGTCCTTGGTAAAGCATGGCTACGCGGTCGGCAATCTTGAATGCCACTTTCATGTCGTGCGTGATGGTCACGGTGGTCGTGTTCAGCGTGCGGTCCATCTCCACGATCAGATCGGCGATGACGTCGCTGATGACCGGATCGAGTCCGGTCGTGGGCTCGTCAAACAGCAGAATCTCCGGCTTGAGGGAGATGGCACGCGCGAAACCGACACGTCGGCGCATGCCTCCCGACAACTCAGACGGACGATTCGAAGACACGCCTTCGAGATGGACGAGATCGAGGCATTCGTCGACACGTTCGCGGATCTGCGTCTCGGTGAACTTCGTATGGCGCCGTAGCGGGAAGGCAATGTTCTCGAAGACTGACATCGAGTCGAAGAGCGCCCCTTCCTGAAACGACATGCCGAACTTCCGGCGGAATCGATTCAGGTCCACGGGCCGCATCTCGGTGATGTCCTGCCCATCGACGACAACATGTCCGCGATCCGGTTTGATCAGGCCGATGATGTGTTTGATTGTTACGCTCTTCCCCACACCGGAACCGCCGACGATCACGAACGAGTCGCCACGCCCGACGTCGATCGACATGTCGTCGAGCACCTTCTTCCCGCCGAGCGTCTTGTCGACGTGTTGGAGAGAGATCATTGGCGTGTTGTCGTTCATATGGCAGGTTGCTGACAACTCAAAACAACAGCTTCGTCAAGAAGAAATCGGTCAGCAGAATGATCAGCGACGCACTCACGACCGCTGCCGTCGTGGCGCGGCCCACTCCTTCCGCGCCGCCTCTCGTGTAATAGCCGCGCACACAGCCGGTCAGCGTGAGGATCAACCCGAAGAATGCCGACTTGATCAATCCGCTCCATACATCGTTCATATGCAGAAACTGATACGTGTTCTGCTCGTAAACCACGGGATTCGCGCCCATCATTTTCACGCCGACGAGGTAGCCGCCGCCGACGCCAAGTGCGTCGCCCAGGACGGTGAGGAGCGGAACCATGACAATGCCGGCGATGACGCGAGGGACGAAGAGGTATTGCACGGGATCCGTAGCCAGCGCTTCGAGTGCATCGAGTTGCTCGGTGACGCGCATCGTCCCGATCTCGGCTGCCATCGACGAGCCCACGCGGCCCGTAACCATTAACGCCACCAGCACCGGCGATAGCTCGCGCAACATTGCCAGCGCCACGACACTGCCAACGAAATTCTCGGCATGGACGCGATGAAAGCCGTTGTACGTCTGCAGCGCCATGACCATGCCGGTGAACATCGTCGTCAGGAAAACGACCGGGATGGAGTCGACGCCGACGCGCACCATCTGGCGCAGCCACTCGCCGCCCTCGAATGGCGGCCGGAACGTCCAGACAACTGTCCGGGCCAGCATCCGGAACCAGAGGCCGGTCTCTTCGAAGAGACGGATGAAAACGCGGCCGATCCGTTCCAGGATGTTCATTCGGCGAAACGGGAGCGTATCCGAAATGCGCCCTGATCCGGGTAAAGCCGGGGAACGCGGGCGCTGATGCGGCAGAACACTTCGTAGCCGATCGTCTGCGACTTCAGCCCCAGCTCATTGGCGGTGATGATTTCGCCGCCTTGCTCGCCGATGAGAATGACTTCGTCACCTACAGTCACGCCGGCGATATCCGTGACGTCGATCGTGACAAGGTCCATCGACACGCGTCCGACGACTGGAGCGCGTTTCCCGCGCACGAGAACGTCGGCATTGTTCGACAGCAGGCGGTCGTAGCCATCGGCGTATCCGACCGGCAACGTTGCAATGCGGCTCGGCCGCGAGGTGCGGAACGTCGTGCCGTAGCCGATCGCGTGCCCTGCCGGCAGCTCCTTCAGCCGCATGATCTCGGTGCGCCATCGCAACACCGGCTCGATCGTGCCGGCCGCAGTGGCAATGCGTTGAGGACCATAAAGCGCGATGCCGACGCGCGCGAAATCGCCGGGCCGGACGAGTCCATTCAATGTGGCCGGAGAGTTGGCGAAGTGATGGCGAGGCGCATCGATTCCATGCTCGTGAAGCACGGCCAGCATTCGGTCGTACGTCGCGATCTGCTGTTCCGTGAACGGATCAATCGCATCTTCGGCGTTCGCGAAATGCGTATAGATCCCGTCGATGCGCAGCCGCGGGGTCGCACGAATCATCTCGATGACTTGCGGCAGCTCGCTCTCGATCACACCCATCCGGCCCATGCCCGAATCAAGCTTGAGGTGAATGGCCACATCGCGGTCGCGGGCGGCAGCGCAGACTGACTCGAGCTCCTCGGGTCCGATCACGCCGATCGTCACGTCATGATCGAGTGCGATGGGAATCTGCTCGCGCGAAATCGGTCCCAGCAGAAGGATCGGCGGCGTGATCGAAGCGCGCCGCAGTTCGATCGCTTCTTCGAGCAGCGCGACCGCGATCATTGCCACGCGATCGGGCGTCAGCCGCTTCGCCAGCTCGACTGCGCCGTGGCCGTATCCGTCGGCTTTGAGCACCGGCACGAGCCTTGCGCCCTCGGGCAGCAAGCGCGCGATCACATCGGCGTTGTGCGCAAAGCGGTCGAGATCGATCGTGGCGAATGTTGGCCGCAACTCACGAAGAGTAGACATGCACGTCCTGCCCGTTCACAGCGCGCGCCCGGTCCGACGCGAGGAAGCAGATGACCTCGGCAACCTCATCCGCTGTCATTGCAGCGGGCGCGCCGCCGCTGGCCGCAGCCCACATCTTCGTGTCGACCGATCCAGGGCTCACGCTGTTGACGCGCACGCCAAACTCTTTGACCTCCACCGCGAGCGCCTCGGTCATCGAGATCACAGCCGCTTTGCTGGCGCAGTACGAGACCCATCCCGGAAACTTCTCCGGTCCGATGACCCCTGAGATCGAGGCGACGTTGACGATGGAGCCGGCACGCCTCGCAATCATCGAAGGCAATGCGCGTCGTGTGGCCAGGTACGTTCCGCGAACGTTGACCGCGAACATCCGGTCCCAGTCATCGGGAACTGTATCGATGAGCGCTTTCGGATCGATCATGCCGGCACAGTTGATCAGGATGTCGCAATCGCCGAATCGCGATTCCGTATCCGCGAACAGACGCTCGATGGCAGCCTCATCGCTGACGTCGCCGCCGATCGCAAACATCCGCTCGCCATGCGGCCTCGCCACCTCCTGAAGAGTCTCGAGCGAGCGCGCGAAGATCGCTACGCGTGCGCCGCGCTTCACCAACATCTCCGCCGTGGCACAGCCGATCCCGGTTGAGCCGCCGGTGACGATGGCAACACGATTCTCGAAGTCGTGAGGCGACATGGTGGGCGACATATAATCGCCGGCAGGCTACCCCAAACCGCAGCGATTGAGGAGAGCATATGAATCCCGAAATCAACAACTGGCTACAACTCATTTTCCGGTGGGGCCACGTCGTTGCCGGCGTGATGTGGATCGGTCACCTCTGGTTCTTCAACTTCGTCAATGGGCCGTTCGCAGGCAAGATGGACGGGCCGACAAAGAAATTGGTCGTGCCGGAGCTGATGCCCCGCGCCCTGTTTTGGTTCCGCTGGGGCGCCGCGTGGACCTGGATCACAGGCTTCCTGCTGCTCGGTCTCGTCTACTACCAGACCAAGCTGGTTCTGTTCGATCAGGACCACGTCGGCAATCCGTGGCTTTGGCTGGCCGTGGTTCTGATCACGCTGGCGGTCGGGTTCGTGATCTACAACCTGATCCTGAAGATGATCAAGAACGTCACTGTGGCCAGTATCATCAACATGGTCCTCTTCGCCGGCGTCTATTGCCTCCTGGCCACCGCCGGGCATTTCAGCGGACGGGCGCTCTACATCCACTCCGGCGGGATCTTCGGCACGATGATGGCCCTGAACGTTTGGATGGTCATCTGGCCCGCCCAGCAGAAAATCATCCGCGGCATCAAGGACGGCAATCCCGCTGACGCCGAGACCGTGCGCCAGGCTGGCCTGCGCTCGCGCCAGAACACGTACATGTCCGTTCCGCTGATCTTCCTGATGATCAGCAATCACTACCCGACCGTGTATGGAGCGTCGATGTGGGTTCGTGACGGCATCCTGGCAGGCGTGATCATCGTCGGCTTCCTCTTCGTCCGCTGGATGTACGCAAAGGCGGCGGCGGTTCAGGGATTCTGATTCGCGACACTGCGAGACCGCGAAATGCGCCTTCTCCAGATCGACGCCTTCACCAGCGAGCCGTTCAAGGGTAATCCCGCCGCCGTCTGTTTCCTGGACGGTGAGCGGGATGACCGGTGGATGGCGAATGTCGCGGCGGAGATGAACCTCGCCGAGACGGCGTTTCTCCGGCCTCGCGAGGATGGATGGTCGCTACGTTGGTTCACACCTACGGTCGAGGTCGATCTCTGCGGTCACGCCACGCTGGCGTCTGCGCATGCGATCTGGAGCGAGAACATCAGCAGCGACGCGGTGCTGCGGTTTCACACGAAGAGCGGCGTGCTGACGGCCGCGCGCGACGGCGACTTCATCGAGCTCGACTTCCCCGCCAAACGCGATGAGCCGATCGCTGCGCCGGCAGGACTTCTTGACGCCCTCGGCACCACGCAGGCAACCTACGTCGGCCGCAACCAGTTCGACTACATCGTCGAGCTACCGTCCGAGAAAGACGTGCGCAATCTTCGGCCCGACCACGGTGTGCTGCGTCAGCTTCCGGTGCGGGGAATCATCGTCACCAGCCGTGCCGACGCAGGCGAATACGACTTCGTCTCGCGCTTTTTCGCACCGGGATCGGGTGTCGACGAAGATCCCGTCACCGGTTCTGCTCACTGCTGTCTCACTCCCTATTGGGCGCAACGTCTCGGCAAGAATGAAATGAATGCCTGGCAGGCCTCTCCGCGCGGCGGCGCCGTGCGCGTGCGGCTCGTAGGCGATCGCGTGAAGCTTGCCGGCCACGCGGTCACGACGTTGCGAGGCGAGCTCGTAGTGTGATCGCGATCGAACCTGCAAACGATCTTCAGCGCGTCCGCGAGCTCATTCTCGAATACGCATCCTCCCTCGGCGTCGATCTCTCATTTCAGGATCTCGATCACGAGCTGAGGACGCTCGGCAACTTCTACGAGCTTGTTCTGATTGCGCACGAAGGCGACCGCGCCGCCGGTTGCGTGGCAATGCGCCGCCTCGACGACACCACGTGCGAGATGAAGCGCCTCTACATTCGCCCCGAATTTCGCGGACGCAACCTCGGACGCACGCTCGCGGAACGCATCGTCGACGAAGCCCGGCACCGCGGCTACACGCGCATGCGCCTCGACACTCTGCCAACGATGACCGCCGCCATCCCGCTCTACAAGTCCCTCGGCTTCGTCGAGATCCCACCGTATCGATTCAATCCAATCGAAGGAACGAAGTTCATGGAGCTGATGCTGCCGCCGATTGCCGACCGTTTGTCGCGGTAAAGTGCGCGTGATGACCACGATCCGCGAGATGCTCGAGAACATCGAGCGCGACACGATGGTTGCGCAGGCGGCGCGCAGTTCGGAGACGCGCGGGCGCGACCGCGACGAGCCGGAGGATGATCTCCGTCCCAGCTATCAGCGCGACCGTGACCGCATTATCCACTGCAAGGCCTTCCGGCGCCTCAAGCACAAGACACAGGTGTTTCTGGCTCCCGAGGGTGATCACTATCGGACCCGCCTTACGCACGTGCTTGAGGTGACCCAGATCGCACGGACGATCGCAAAATCGCTGCGGCTCAACGAAGTCCTGACCGAGGCGATCGGGCTCGGCCACGACCTCGGGCATTCCGCGTTTGGGCATGCCGGTGAGGCAGCGTTGAACAAGCTCGTGAAAGGCGGGTTCGATCACTACCGCCAGTCGGTACGCGTCGTCGAAGTGCTCGAGAACGACGGGCGCGGACTGAACCTCACCATCGAAGTGCGCGACGGCATTCTCAAGCATTCGAAGGGCGAGAAAGGGGAACTGCTGCGCAAACGGGCGAAGTCGCGCGCCCTCACGCTCGAGGGCGACATCGTCCGCATCTCCGACATCATCGCGTACGTCAATCACGACATCGACGACGGGATCCGCGCCGGCGTTCTGACTGAGGACGAGATTCCGAAAGAAATCCGCAAAACGCTTGGCAATGGAGCGGCGCAGCGGATCGATCGCATGGTGCGCGACGTGATCGATTCGACGCTTGCCTGCGGCTACGAAGCGATCTCGATGTCAGCCGAGGCGCTGGGTGCGCTCGAGGAGTTGCGGACGTTCATGTTTCAGAACATGTACCTCACACCCGCGGTGCGCAACGAGTTCGTGAAAGCACAACGAACGCTCACTGCGCTCTTCGAGCACGTCACCGCCAACCCGGGCGACTTCCTGAGCGCAACGAGCGACGAGCCGGTCGAACGGCTGGCCATCGACTTCATCGCCGGCATGACCGACCGGTACGCAATCAATCTCTATGAACGACTCTTCGTTCCGAGAGCGTTCGTTTGACCGATGTTCTGGCGCCACGCGCCGTCATCTTCGACATGGACGGCCTGCTGCTCGACAGCGAACCGCTCTACCGCGTCACATGGCAGACAGCGTCCGCGGAGTTGGGATGTCCAATCGACGACGACTTCTATTCGCGATTCGTCGGCCGAGGCAATGACGAAGCCGAGCGGCTGTTGATCGAGCGCTTCGGCGACGCGATGCCGCTCGACGAGTTCAGAGTCCGGTGGAAACGCGATTTCGACGAACGTCTCGCGGACGCGCCACTCCCGCACAAGCCCGGCGCGCTCGCGCTGCTCGATCGTCTCGATGCCCGCGGGATTCCGAAAGCGCTCGCCACATCGACGCCTCGTGCCGTTGCCCTGCGCTGTCTGGGCGGCCTGCACTCGCGCTTTTCCGTCTTTGCGTTCGGCGATGAAGTCGAGCACTCGAAGCCGTACCCCGATCTTTTTCTGCTCGCTGCATCGCGCCTCGGCATCACGCCGGATGATTGCCTGGTGATCGAAGACTCGGAGGCCGGTGTTCGTGCCGCTCGTGCGGCAGCGATGGCCGTGATCATGGTGCCCGATATCGTTGAGCCCTCACCCGAAATCGCGGCGATGGCGATCCGCGTGTGCCGCTCGCTCGACGACGTGCTCCAATGAAAACGCCCCGCCTCGGGCGGGGCGTTTCGTCGCGGCAAAGAAGGGTGGAGGTTCTACTTCTTGCCCTTGCGCTTCGAGTTCACCGCTTCGCGAAGGTCCTTGCCCGCCTTGAAACGGATGTTCTTCGACGCGGGAATCATGATCTTTTCGTTCGTGCGGGGATTGCGGCCCTCGCGCGCCTTCCGCTGCGACACGGCGAAGCTGCCGAGCCCCGGAATGGCACAGCGATCTCCGCGCTGGCACGAGTCCGAGATGTGCTTCACGAACGCGTCGAACGCGGCCGCGGCCTCTTTCTTCGAAATACCCGCCTGTTCGGCGATTTCATTGATGACGTCACCCTTGCCTGCCATAGACGTTCTCCTTCTTCAAATGCCTGAAACGCTGATGTTTTCTAGGTTTTTTGCAATCTATGAGATGGATCTTGGTTTGTCAACGCAAGAGCACACGCACGCTTTTTCGTGGGCTCGTATCACTTCTTTTTGCGCTGTTTTGGAGTAAGAAACGAAGATTTCATTCGCGCGCCACGATTCCGATTCTGTCGTGATCAAGCGCTCGACATGTTCGTCGCAGCCAATGCGCGGTGAATCCATCGGTACCCGCTTCAGGCGTGAGCCGTAGCACTCCGTTTTCCACCCAGCGGGCAACCTTCTCATTCACGAGATCAGCGACATCGCCGTGAACGAAGTCCTCGCGGTTGCGCAGCACTTCGCCAACGACGTCATTGTTCTCCTCGGGTTCGAGCGAGCAGGTCGCGTAGACCACCGACTCCGACGCGAGATCGAGCGCCGATGCCAGCAACTCCCGTTGCAGCGATGCGAGCGATGTGAGGTCCGCTTCCTGGAGGCGCCATTTGATCTCCGGGTTCTTGCGGATCGTGCCGGTGGCGCTGCACGGCGCATCGAGCAGGACGACACGGAATCGCCGCGCGAAAGGAGGTTGCCGGCCGTCGCTCACGACGATCGACGCCGACTTTCCGATGAGCGGCCGAAGACGTGCGATCGAAACGTCGTTACTGACGACGTTCGCACCGCGATCGCGCATCACTCGCGACTTCCCGCCCGGCGCTGCCGCGAGATCGAGCACGTCGTCGCCGAGGGCCGCGGCGATGCCGGCTATGACCGCGCTTCCCTCGTCGAGCACGATGCCGTCGACGTCCGCGCTCGAGCCGATGAGCTTCCACATTCCCGGAACCAGCTCCGATTCTGCCGCGCCGGGCGGTGGCGCGTCGGTGATCACGTCGGGAAACGACAACTCCTGATTCGCCGCCGCGATCTTCGCCGCGCGCTCAGCACCGAAGCTCTTCGTCCAGCGCTCGATGAGCCATCGCGGATGCGCCGTTCGCGTGGCCACGTTTGGCGGCTCGGGAATCGGCATGGATGAGATCCGACGCAGGATCGCGTTGACGAACCCGCGCGCACGCAATGGCACGAGCGACACCGTCTCGCTCACCGCGGCGTGTGAAGCAACGTTCATGAACAGCAGTTGCAGCGCTCCGATGCGGAGGATGTCGCGAATCTCCGGCTCGATGTCGCCCTTCGCGAAGGAATCGATCACAAAGTCGAGCCGTGACCGCCAGCGAAGCACGCCAAGCACCAGCGTGCGCACGAAACCCGAATCGTTCTGCAGAACGAGCGACGCGTAGGCCGACTCGCGCTCGATGCGGCGAAGGATTTGCAGCGCGCGCTGGCGTTCGTTTGACGGTGTTTTCAAGGTCTCGCAGAGTCTATGCTGACCGCGAATCCCGGTCCTCGATTCTTGGATACATCACGGAGGAGATTTCGATGAACATTCTTCTAGTCTTGCTGTTGCTGGCGTTGCCCGGTTCCATGCAGACAACACCGCGCGCGGATGGAGCAAAAGCCGCTAGCCCCGCAACTGCGAAAACCGCGGTCCACATCGTCGTGCGCATGTGGCGAGGCAGAGTCGCCACTTCGCGTGCAGACGAATATGAGAAGTACCTCTACGACAGCGGCGTCCTGAAGATCCGCTCCATCGCCGGAAACCTTGGCGCCGAGATGTTGCGGAGATCCGATGGTGACGTCACGGAATTCATCGTCATCTCCTACTGGCCAAACCGCGAAGCGATCAAAGCATTCGCCGGTCAGGACATCGAGAAAGTCCACTTCCTCCCTCGGGACCGCGAGTTCCTGATCAATCCCGACGAATTCGTGCGGCACTACGACGCAACATCGGCGCCGTAGGTAGGCCGGCATCGTCGCAGCGTCGCCTGGTTCACTCGTCATTATCGGTGCCGGTGCATAATCAAACCGTGACATCTACTGCCGATGGCGAAGAGCCCGAACGCGAGCGTGCGACGGTCAGCCTGATCCCTGCTGTGCTTGAGCACGCTGGGGTCGGCGTGGCCGTTTTTGACTCCGGCGGCCGGATCGTCGTCGCCAACGCAGCGCTGCGTCAACTCCTCGGCTACTCCAACGACGAGTTGTTGCAACTGACCGCAAGCGCCATCACATCACCGGAAGATCTCCAGGCAGGCACCACACTCTTCCAGGAGTTGTTGTCCGCAAAGCGTTCGCGCTACTCGATCGACAAACGTCTTCTCCACAAGCGCGGCATTGTCGTCTGGTGCCGCGTGACGGCTACCCTTCTGCATCAGGGCGCGGACGACTTCGCTATCGCAATCATCGAAGACATCACCGAAGAGAAGAGCATTGAAAAGGCATCCGATGAAGTGCGCCGCGCCCACGAACGGTACGCGCTCGTCGCCCGCGCCACGAACGACGTGATCTGGGACTGGGACGCCGAGCAGGGAACGATCATCTGGAACGATGCCCTTCGGGCCATGTTCGGTTACGAGCCCGACCAGATCGACAACCGCCTCCAGTGGTGGGATAGCCATCTGCATCCCGACGACCGCGAGCGCGTCGTGTCCGGGATCAACAGCATCATCGAGAAGGGCGGCTCGTCGTGGACCGACGAATATCGCTTCGAGCGCGCCGATGGCACGTTCACCGAGGTGCTGGATCGGGGCTATATCGCCCGCTCGGAGGATGGGACGCCGATCCGGATGATCGGCGCCATGCTCGACGTCACCGAGCGCAAGTACGCCGAGCGCACCGCGGCGTTCATGGCCGAAGCGAGCGCCGTGCTCGCATCATCGCTCGACTATCACGCCACCGTCGCGCGCGTCGCGAAGCTCATGGTTCCGCTGCTGGGCGACCACTGCTTCATCGATCTGCACACCGAACGGCTTGCCGCGATCGATGGAGATCAACTCCCCGCGCCGATCAGTGATCCTGTGAAGGAAGTCATCGCAACGGGGAAGGCCACGCAGCTATCCGGATCCGAGGCGCGCGCAACAGGGTTTCGTTCCGCGCTCATCGTGCCTCTGGCCGTTTCCGACAGCCAGCCGATCGGTGCGCTTACGCTGGCGATGAGCCACTCCGGACGGGCATTGTCGGAGCGTGACCTCCGGGTGGTTGAGGATGTGGCGCGGCGCATCGCCCTGGCGGTCGAGCATGCGCGGCTTTACGACGACATCCAGAAGGCCAGCCTGGCCAAAGACGAGTTCCTGGCCATCCTTTCTCACGAGTTGAGTACGCCCCTGACGATCATCCTCGGCTGGTCAGGAATCGTCAGCCAGCCCGACGTCACCGGCGAGGAATTGCAGCGCGGCATCGAGGCCATTCGCGGCAGCGCGCTCGCCCAGGCAAGACTCATCGACGATGTGCTCGATCTTTCACGCGTGACCACCGGCAAGCTGCATTTCCAGCAGGAGCTCGTTTCGGTCGGGACGCTCGTCGACGACGCGCTGACTGCCGTGCGCGTCGCCGCGGCCGCGAAGAGGATTCATCTCGTCGCGCCTGACAAGACGCCCGCGATCGTCCTTGGCGACGCGAACCGCCTTCGCCAGGTCATCTGGAACCTCCTGACGAACGCGATCAAGTTCACCGAGTCCGGTGGGAGTGTGGCCTTGCAGCTGGCGAGCGCGCCGTCGATGGTTCGCCTGACCGTCGCCGACACTGGCCGCGGTATCGAGCCCGATTTTCTCGCCCATGTGTTCGAGCCCTTCCGTCAGGCAGACGCGTCCACGACGCGTACGCACGGCGGGCTCGGGCTCGGGTTGGCCATCGTTCGCTACGTCGTGGAGGCGCACGGAGGGACGGTTGCGGCGTTCAGCGATGGTCCCGGACACGGCACACGTTTCGTCGTCGAATTGCCGGCCGCTCCGCGGGCGGCCGTCAGCGAGGATCAGCGTCACGCGATCGCAGATGCGAGTGGCGCCCAGCGTAGCGCGGAACTGGCTGGTGTTCGCGTCCTCTTCGTCGACGACCAGTCCGAGGCACGCGAATTGGCGAACGTGATCCTTTCGCGGGCAGGCGCGGAGACGACGCTCGCCTCGTCTGCGGCAGAGGCAATTGCCACGTTCGAACGTGTGGCGGTGGACATCCTCGTAACCGATATCGCCATGCCGGAAATGGATGGATATGGCCTGATCGCCGAGATCCGCCGCCGCGATGCCCTGTCCGGCCGCCGAACGCCGGCAATCGCCGCAACTGCCTACCGCGGCGCCGACGATCGCCAGCGCGTTCTCGCCGAAGGTTTCGACGCCTATCTCGCCAAGCCGATGGAATCGGAAACGCTCACCGCGGCCATCGCCAGCGTCCTCGCCGCCGCGCGCGCCGCGCAGTGAGCGCGCAATCCGCTCAGGTCGCGCTCGACGACAACTCTGGATGCGGTTCGTGAAGGTTGGCGATCAAGTCCGCCACCTTCTCGATCTCGAACGGCTTCTGCAGGACCAACGTCCCCTCGGGGAAGCGATCCTGAAAATAGCGGGAGATCGCCGACAGCACGATGACTCTCGGCGAATACGGGAGCGACGCAATCGTATCGATCACAAGTAGGCCGTTCTTCTTAGGCAACATCAGATCGACGATAACGGCGTCGTAAGTGCCCGCGCGCAGCATCTCGATTCCCTGCTCGCCATCCGCCGCAAGATCGACGGAGGTGCAGTGCCGCGCGATCAACGTCCGCAGCAACTCCTGCAGTTTGTCGTCATCCTCGACGATCAGCACCGCACAGCGCTTCTGATTCATTCCGTCATCATGTTCAATGGAGGGGATTGGCGTGTCAAGGGGAGCATCGTGAGAAAGAGCGCCCAACAGGCAAGAGAGCGGACGAACCAGCAGCCTTGACAATTAATTGCGTGATACCTATCCTTGGTACCTACCTCGGAGACTTCATGAAACAACAGACCGCTAGTTTGTTTTGGACGGGCAGAAGCCAGGCGGTACGGCTTCCGAAAGAGTTCCGCTTTGAAGGCGACAAAGTCCGCGTTCGCCGCGAGGGGAACGCCGTGATTCTCGAACCTTCCACCGACTGGCCGGAAGGCTACGTCGAGTCGTTCACCGGCGTAACGGACGACTTTGTTCGTCCGCCACAGGGAACCGTTGAGAAGCGTCAGAAGATCGGATGATTGCCGATGGTGAGCTTTCTCCTTGATACCGACACGTGTATCTACGCGCTCAAGGCTGACCCAAACGTTCTCGGCCAGCTGATGTCAAAGAGCAAGGGTGACATCGCGGTCAGCGTGATCGCCGAGGCTGAGCTTCGGACGGGCGCGGCCAAGAGCTCTTCCCCGCTCAAGAATCTCCGGCATCTTGAGAACATGCTTCGGCCGCTTGAGCTCATTGAATTCACGTCTGCCGATGCTGTTGTGTACGCGCACATTCGCGCGAAACTGGAGCGAGCTGGCACTCCGATCGGTCCGCTCGACACGCTGATTGCAGCTCAGGCAATTTCGCGACAGCTGACACTCGTCTCAAACAACGAGCGGGAGTTCCGCCGGGTTCATGGACTTCGCTTTGAGAACTGGACCCGCCGAGTTTCCTGATCAACAAGACCTTCGCTGAACGCGAGCTGAACGCCCCATTCAGAGTTGGTTCAGGGCCGCGCGTGTACCGTCGCCGGCATGATCAACCTTCGAAACGTTTCCAAGACTTACGAAACGACAGCCGGCGGCTTCACGGCGCTGCGGAATCTCGATCTCGATGTTCTCCGCGGCGAGCTTGTTGCCGTCGTCGGCAAGTCGGGTAGCGGCAAGTCGACGCTGCTCAACGTCATCGGCGGAATCGATGCCGTGTCCACCGGCACGGTCACCATCGCCGGCGCGTCGATCCAGCGTCTCGGCGAGAGCAGGCTCGCGGCGTGGCGCGGGCGGACGGTCGGATTCGTCTTTCAGTTCTTTCAGCTTCTGCCGACATTGACGGCGGCGGAGAACGTCATGCTGCCGATGGATTTCTGCGGAACGTTTCCTCCGCGCGAACGGCGGCGGCGCGCGATGACGCTGCTTGATCGCTTCGGCGTCGCGGCGCAGGCGGACAAGCTGCCGGCGTCGCTTTCCGGCGGCGAGCAGCAACGAGTCGCCATCGCTCGCGCCCTGGCGAACGATCCGCCGATCGTGCTCGCAGACGAGCCGACCGGCAATCTCGACTCGGCTAACGCCGGCGCGGTGCTCGATCTCTTTCGCGCCATGGCCAGCAGCGGAACGACGGTGCTCATCGCGACGCACGACCGCGACGTGGCCCGCGTCATCGACCGCACGATCGAGCTGGCGGACGGTGTCCTCCTTCCAGCCGCGCCTGCGCCGCTGGCAGTCGCCGCAGGGATCGGCGCATGACGACGCGCTGGAAGAAAGCGGTTCGTGATTTCTGGCAGGAGAGCACGCGAACTGTTCTCGTCGTACTCGCGATCGCGGTCGGTATCTCCGGATTCGCGGCCGTGCTGGCGAGCTACGCCATCCTGACGCGCGAGCTGAACCGCGGCTATCTGGCGACCAACCCCGCCTCGGCGACGCTGCGCACCGACGCGGTCGATGAGGGGCTCGTCGCCGCGATCGCGGCGACTCCGGGCGTGGCCGAGGTGGAGGCGCGGCGGACGATGAACGGGAGAATCAGGGGAACGAGCGGATGGCGCAACCTGACGCTGTTCGTCGTGAACGACTTCGCGCGGATTCGCGTTAGCAAGTTGAATCCGGAGCAGGGCGCGTGGCCGCCGAAAACGGGCGAGATCCTCATCGAGCGCGATGCGTTTCAGGTCGCGCGGATCCATATCGGCGATGCGGTCACGGTGCGTACGACGAACGGACCGGAACGGACGCTACGCGTCAGCGGCGGCGTTCACGACGTCGGGCAGGCGCAGGCGCGGATGGAGAACGTCGTCTACGGCTACATTACGCTGGCGACGCTCGGGCAGCTCGGCGAAGAGCCGGTGCTCAATCAGGTCAAGTTCGTCGTCTCGGGCGATGCCTTCAACCTGGCGCACATCGAGGCCGTCACTGCCGATGTGAGGCGGACGATCGAGCGCCGAGGCCATCCGGTGACGCGCGTCGACATTCCGGCGCCGGGCAAACATCCGCACGCCGACATCATGGGGCTGCTCCTGCTGTCGCTGTCCAGCTTCGGGCTGTTCGTGCTGATCCTGAGCGGCGTCATCGTCGTAAATCTGCTCAGCGCATTGATGGCCGCGCAAATCCGGCAGATCGGTATCATGAAAGCGATCGGCGGCACGCGCTGGCAGATCGCCCGCATCTACTTCGGCCAGGCTCTCCTCCTCGGCATTGCCGCGATCGCCATCGCCTTACCGGTCGGAATCGCCGGAAGCCGCGCGCTCTGCCGCGCGATGGCGGTCTTCCTCAACTTCGACATCGGTAGTTTCGCGATTCCGATCTGGGTTTTCCTGCTCGTCGCCGCAATCGGTCTGGTCGTTCCGCTCCTGGCGGCGGCGTTCCCGGTTTGGCGCGGCAGCGGCGTTTCGGTGCGCGAAGCGCTCGCCGACTTTGGCGTTACAGACAGCAGCTTCGGGACGTCAGCGCTCGATCGCTTACTCGGCGGCGTCGGCGGTCTGACGCGGCCGCTCCTTCTGGCGATTCGCAACAACTTCCGCCGCCGCGCGCGGCTGGCGCTGACCGTTCTTACGCTTGCTGCCGGTGGCCTCTTCTTCATGACGGCGCTCAATCTTCGCGCGTCAATGATCAACACGCTCGACCGGCTCTTCGCGACGAAGACATACGACCTCGGCGTGAGCCTGGCCGGCATGGCGCCGGCCGGCGACGTACTTCGCATCGCTCGCAGCACTCCCGGTGTTCGCAGCGCTGAGTGTTGGATCGCCAGCGAAGGGGTTCTTCCTGACGCGGCCCAGGTGCCTCCTCATACCTCGGGTGTCACACACGGCGGAATCACCGCCGGAGCAGTCTCCGACAATCGCTTCATCGTCATCGCCCTTCCATCAGAGTCACAGATGGTGAAGCCCAACCTCGAATCGGGACGTTGGCTGCGGCCGGGCGAGAACGAAACGATTGTCGTCAACTCGGCTCTTGCCGCGAAGAGCGTGCAGATGCGCGTCGGCAATCGGGTAACCTTTCCGATGGGAGCCGGACCGGTATCGTTGCGGGTCGTCGGCATCGTGGCCGAGCCGTTTTCTCCGCCGATGGCTTACATGCCGCGCGCCTTCCTTGACGAGAAAGCAACGCATGGCGGCGTCACGAACAACGTCCGGCTCATCCTCGACAAAACGGATCAGGCCTCGATCGATCGGGTCAAAGCGCTCCTGGAAGACGGGTTCGCGCAAGCCGGCATCAAGGCGGTCAGCATGACCAGCAAAAGAGACAACCGCTTCGGCTTCGATCAGCACATGCTGATGATTTATGTAGCTCTGATCATCATGTCCAGCATGATCGGCGGCGTCGGCGGGCTCGGGCTGATGACGACGATGAGCCTCAACGTCCTCGAGCGGCGCCGCGAGATGGGAGTCATGCGCGCGATCGGCGCCACGCCCCGCGCCATTCTGCTGATGCTGGTCGCTGAAGGAAGCATCGTCGGATTTGCAAGCTGGGCTCTCGCCGCGCTCGTCGCATGGCCGCTCGGCAAAGGCCTCGGCGACTTTCTCGTGGCGAAGATGTTCAAGAGCGGTCTCGATTTCACCTTCGAGCTTCGCGGCCTCGCCGTCTGGCTCGCCGTCTCACTGATTCTCGGCGCCATCGCCAGCTTCGTCCCGGCCTGGGACGCCACCCGTCATCCCGTTCGTGAGGCACTCAGCTATGAATAGCAAACGAAACTCGCTGCTCATCATCGTCACCGTCGTCGCCGTGCTGATCCTCGTCGTCTGGCTCGGAGGCGGCGCGATGTGGCACATGCTCCTCAAGATGCACGGCCGCGGCTGAAACGAGGCGAGCGGCGGCGCGCCAGGCCGCCGCTCGCAATCATCACAGCGATTGCAGGAACGCGATCACTTTCGATTTGACCGCAGCCGGCAGCGCCGCATATCGATCGCGCGCGCCGCTGCCTTGCCCTTCGTGCGCGAGGATGGCCTGATCGAGAGTCGTGGCCCGGCCGTCGTGCAGATAGCGGGTCACGAAGCGGAGTCCCCAAAGCGGCGTGGTGCGCATCTCGCGTCCCGTCGCGCTCCCCATCTCCAGATCGTCGCCGAGCGAGCCCATGTCATGGAGCAGGAAATCGGAGTAGGGGTGATACGTCTTGCGGTCGAGCGCGGCGGTGACATTTGCGCCGGTGTGCATCGTTGCCACATGGCAGGCCGTGCAGCCGATGCGGTCGAACGTCGCTTCGCCGTCGGTCGTGTCGCGCGTTTCCGCCGCGCGTGGCGGAGCGGCCAGCAGCGTCATGAAGTTGGTCAGCAGCACGGGCCCGGACCCGTCATCATTGAGTCCGGGCGCCGGATTGAACGACAGCTCCGCACAATTGCCCTGCGGACAGTTCTCGTTCGGGAAATCGGGAGTGGTGATGCCCATCTCGTTCAGGTAGGCGTCGCCGGAGAACTGAAACAGCGTCGGCACCTGCGCTTTCCACCCGAACTTCCCGACGGTCTTCATCCCCGCGCGAATGTTGTCGACGACGCTGGCCCGCCCAACGACTCCGTCCCCGCGGCTCGCCTGCATCTGCGCGAGCGCGAGGAAGTCGGCGTCGGGCGTGGCGTCGACGAGGCCGAGCCCGAAGAGGGGCGTGGTACGGCGCTGCACGACGATCGTAGCGATGGCAGGCACCGACTCGGGGGTGAACGCATGCGATACGCCGTCGGCAAGGGTGAGCGCGTGATCCTGCATCAGCGAGCCGCCGAGTGACGCCAGTGGATCGAAGACTCCATTCACGCGGCGGGAGAAGCGTGTGACCGTGCGCGCGCTGCCGCCGCCAACGGCCGGCGTGGTGTGGCACGCGGCGCAGGAACGCTCGTTGAAGACGGGTCCGAGTCCGTCGGCTACTTCTTCCACCGACTTGAAATCGGCAAGTCCGTCGGCGAATGCGGAACGTTGCGCGGCCGTCAGTCCTGCGAGCGCGTCGCCTGCCGCGGGCGTGACCGAAGGCGGCGGCGCAGGACGTGCCGCGTTCGTCCGCATCTGCGCACTGAGTGAGACTGCGGTGACCAGGGACAACCATGCGACCGTGATTCGTTTCATGAGAGAGCTCTCCTTCTTCGTCGTGTCCGTGAATAGACCTCCGGCGGCTACGCCGGCTTGGGTTGCAACTGGTCTTCGGTGGGACTGATCTTAGTCAATCGCGATGCCATCACGGTTGCGTCTGGCAGCCACGCAGGAAGGGACAAAACGACGCGGTTTCAGACGAGAGATGACTCAGAAGCGAGACAATTCGACTCGTCTCACGGAGTCCGCGGGAGATGCGAGCGTTTCAGCGCGCCGCCATCGCGGGCGTCCGCGCCGTTCCGAACATCACGACGATCGATTTTCCATTTCCGCGTCGCATCGTCATTCCGTCGATGATGGCGATGCCACAATCCTCGAAGTGGGGCGAGAGGATGTTGTCGCGATGGCCGGGCGATTCCATCCAACCCTCCACCAGCACCTCGGTCGTCTCGAACCCGCAGGCGAGGTTCTCCCCCGCGTAGCGGATCTCGTAGCCATGGGCAGGCAGCCAGAGGAACGGCGAGCGGCCGTCGGGCGACTCGTGAGCCCAGTAGCCCTGGTCCTCCATGTCGCGCATTCGGTCATTCGCCGCGGCGTCGAGGCGCACGTCCTCGCGCAGAAGCGGCAGATGATGCTGCGTGCGGTAATCATTCATCGCCGCGATCACCGACGCCCGCGTGATGTCCGAGGCGAGCGCCGGTGTCGCGATGAGGAGAGCGATGAACAGGAACCGTTTCACCGTAGTTATTTTACCGTAGTTGCCGCGGCCGGTTGCGGGGTTGTTGCCGGCTGATTGACCAGATCGGTGTATTCGAAGAGGGGCGTTGAAAGATAGCGCTCGCCCGTGTCCGGGAGGACGACGACGACCCGCTTGCCGGCGCCCAGCTCTTTGGCGACTTCGATCGCTGCCCAGGCGATGGCGCCGGAGGAGATACCGACCAGTATCCCTTCCTGCTTGGCCAGTTTGCGCGCCGTCTCGACAGCCTGATCGTAGGTGACGTCGAGGACGCGGTCGACGACATCCTTGTCATAGATCGCCGGAACGAAACTCGGTCCGATGCCCTGAATCTTGTGCGGCGCGTAGGGTCCACCCTTCAGTGTCTGCGCTTCGACCGGCATGACGGCCACGATGAGGATCGACGGGTTGTGCTTCTTCAGCACCTGCCCCACGCCGCTCACCGTTCCACCCGTGCCCACTCCGGCGACGATCGCGTCAACCTTGCCGCCCGTGTCGTCGAGGATCTCGCGCGCGGTCGTCTCGCGATGGACCTTCGGATTCGCCGGGTTGTCGAACTGCTTCGACTGCCACGCCCCAGGCGTTTTCTCCGCGTACTCGCGCGCGATTTTCAATGCTTCCGGGAGGCCGGCCGTGCCGGGAGTCAGGATCAGTTCCGCGCCGAGCGCCTGCAGGAGCTTGCGGCGCTCAACCGACATCGTGTCCGGCATGACCAGGGTGCACTTGTATCCGCGGGCCGCCGCCACGAAGGCCAGGCCGATCCCCGTGTTGCCGCTGGTGGCCTCGACGATCGTATTGCCCGGTTTGATCTCGCCGGCTTTTTCTGCCTCGGTGACCATGGAAATGGCAATCCGATCTTTGACCGACGAGAGCGGATTGAACGCCTCGAGTTTGGCGGCGACTTCCGCGGCGCCGGCGGGGACGATTCGGTTGAGCCGCACCAGCGGCGTGCGTCCGATCAATTCCGTGATGTTGTCGTAGATCTTTCCGTGCATGTCTCCTCCTAAAACAAGAGACCCGAGCGGTACGCCCGGGCCTCATTCGATAAAAGTAGCTGTTGACGCGTCTACGTTCGCTCGAACGGTCCCGTATGGCGGCGGCAACAAGTGGTCGTGTTCATGTGAGCGGTGACGCTATGACTGTTTGGCTTTGGTTGTCAATCACGCTGCTGTCGCCTCGCCCAGATACCGATACCCGATCTTGGCGACGGCGACGATCACGGCGGCATCGGTGCCGACCGCCTTCTGCAGCTTGCGGCGGAGGCGTGTCACGTGGGTGTCGACCGTACGGCTGTTGAGATTGAGGTCGACGCGATAGTTCCAGACGCGCGAGAGGAGCTCATCGCGAGGCACGACGCGATCCTTGTTGCGGAAGAGATACATGAGCAGATCGAACTCTTTCGGAGAAAGCTTGAGCTTCTGATCCTTGGCCGACGCTTCACGTGTGGACGGATCGAGCTTGATAAGCGTGTCTTCGCAGACGGTCTTGGTGGTGACGGACGTGGCGTCGCTGCGGCGCATGACGGCATCGATACGCGCGAAAAGCTCCTGAAGGCCGAACGGCTTGGTGATGTAGTCGTCGGCGCCACCGCGCAGGCCGCGCACCTTGTCCGTCTCCTGGCCGCGGGCGGTCAGAAGAATGACAGGAATCTTGGAAAACTTGCGGATGTGGTCGAGGACTTCGAAGCCGCTCTTTTTCGGCAGCATCAGGTCGAGCAGCACCAGGTCAGGCGATTCCGCGTGAAACATGCGCACCGCCTCCTCGCCATCGGCCGCCAGCGCCGTCTCGTAGTTCTCCATACGGAGATTGATTTCGAGTCCCTGCCGGAGTCCGGCTTCATCCTCAACGACCAGAATCTTTGTCATTCGCGAGTCTCCGCTGGTGCTTACGAACGTTGTACGGCAAGAGTTTCCAGAGCGTTTGTGTTGCGAGCTGCGCCAGGGGATGCTGTCTGCGACGATTGAGGCCGCGGGAAAAGAAGGCGGAATGTCGAGCCGAGGCCCGGTTTCGACTCCACTTCGATGCTGCCGCCGTGTGATGCCACGATCTGCTGCACCAGTGTGAGTCCCAGCCCCGCGCCGCGTCTCGTCTGCGTATCGGAGAAGTGGGCGCGGAAGTACGGCTCGAAGATGTGGGTCAGGTCGTCGGCATCGATCCCGAGGCCGTGGTCGCGCACTTCGATGATGATCGACTGCGTGTTCTGGCGCAACACGACGTCGATCCGCTTGTTCGTGTCGCCGGCGTACTTCGTTGCGTTGTCGATGAGGTTCAGGACGGCGCGAGAGACGGCGTCGCGGTCCCACGACTGCTCCTCGACGGAGTCATCGATGTGGAGCGTGATCTCGAAGCCGCGGCTGCGGACCCAGGACTCGTAGGTTGAGATGAGCGACGTGAGCAGGTCGCGTGGATAGACGGGCATGAAGGCCAGCGCCCGGGCGCTGTTGTTCTGGATGCGGGCGATGTCGAGCACGTTCTCGACGAGGTGCGAGAGGTGGAGCACCTCGCGCAGAATCGAATCCTCGATCTCGTGACGCTGCTTCTCCGGAAGGCGGTTCGCGCCGCGCTTGAGGGTCTCCGCGCCGAGGCGGATCATCGACAGTGGCGTGCGCAATTCGTGCGAGACATTGGCCACGAGCGCGCCGCGTAGTTTCATCGTGTCTGCCTCGCGCGTCAGACCGCGCATCGCGAGGTAAAGGCCGAGGGCAGTGAGCAGCATGGCGATGGCGCTGAGCAGGAGGCTGATCAGCCGGGCGTTCTCCCACCCCGAGGTACCGTAGCCGGTCTCGACGAATCCACGAATGGCATACGACGAGAGAGGTGGGGCCAGCGGCGCGATGAAGGCATAACCGTGCTCGCTCTTGACCGCACCGATCGCCGAGGGATACTTGATCAACCCAACCTGCGCTTCCTGGGATAACCCGGAGGCATGCACGAGGGGCTGGTGAGCGAGCGTGGGATACACGCGAGCAGCAAGAAGATCGGGATCGTAGGTGTAGCGTACGGTGCCGCTGGACGAGTAAAACTCGCGGGTTAGGCGTGCGCCGGAGTGCGTGGCGGCCGACTGCGAGATGGCGAAGATGGCGCTGGCCGGATCGGCGTCCGGAACGTAGAGCGCGGAGATGATCCAGTCGTTGTCGTGAATCCACTTTTTCAGTTCGATGGCCGAAGGGGAGCGCCGCTCCACCCCCTGCCACTCCTCCGAAGCGCGGAACAACTCAGCGCCGACGGCGCCATCGATGCGGCGGGCGCTGATGTCGGCGGCATAACCGGCGTACTGCATCGCCAGTGTGTTGACGCCGCGCTCCATCCGTTCGGAGAGCACGTACGAGCGCCACGCCAGGACAGTCAGGCCGGCGGTGACGATGAGGAACGGAATCAGGATGGCCGAGACGTGATTCGGCCCGTCACCCGAGCGGGCGCCGACCTTCCACTTCGCCATCAAGGCACGGAGCATGTCTCACCATTATTGCGGCGGCGCCGTCGTGGCGATGGCATGGAACTGGGCCAGATGCTGCGCCACCATCTTGTCGATCTGCGCTTTCGTGTACGGCTCCAACCGCACTTCGATCTTTTTCAGGATGCCGTCGCGCTGCACGATGACCCAGAGCACGCCGGTCTCCTTCGCGTCGTAAAGAAGCTGTTTGAAATCCTTGATGCTCGCCGAGCGCGTGCCGTGGCCGTTGATGGCCATCAGCCGGTCGCCGGGGCGAAGGTCGGCGCGTTCCGCGGGGCCGTCCTCGATGACGGCCTTGACCCTGATTCCGGGATTGAGTTCCTGAATCGATGCGCCGAGGTAGCGGCGTCCGCTAGAAAGCTGCCGGATGGCCTGCTCGCATTCGCGCGCGGAGGCATTGCATAGCTTGGTGTCGTCGGCGAGCGCCGCCGGAGCGACAAGAAGAGCCGCAATCAGAAAATGAGAGAGCCGAACATTCATGAGTTGGAAACGGGGTCCTTGGCCGGCCATCAATCTAATGCGTTACCGGGGGGACGTTGATTACAAATCAGAAAATGTCGAATGAATTCCCTGTAATACAACAGGTTAGCTGCAATTCGATCATGTGAACAAAAGGGTGCCGAACGCGGCCGGAACGTGAAAATCGGGAGGCGTTTTCATCGCCGGCCGCCAGGCGCTGAAGTCGTCTCCGTGCGCGCGGCTGCGGTCGATCCGGAAGAAGTTTCCGCGCCACTGCTCACCCGGCTTCGGCGTGCGTCCCATCGCTCGGAAGGGGATACGGATGACGGCCCGCAGCTCCCGGTTGTCGTCGCGCCGCAGCCCGGCGAATAGTGGCTCGCAGGTCCAGGCGAGGTCGGTAATCATCGTTGCCCGCACTCCGTCCGGCGAGTCGATCCGCGCGTCGAAGGTGGTCCCGAGCGGATTCACCTCGATCTCGAAGTAGGGAGTGAGCCCATCCGGCGCGAGGAAGACTTCGAAGACGTCTTCCTGCCACAACGGCTCGTCGTGTCCCAGGAACGTCGCCACGATCTCATCGTCCTCGGCCTCGAACACGACGGTCAGGAAGTCATCGTCGTAGTAGGCGGCGACCGAGGTGGCTTGCCGCGGCGGGGCGCCGTCCGTGCTTCGCTGCAGCGTGACCGGTACGCACTCTTTTGGAACGAGCCACGGCTCTTCGATCGAGAAATCGGCACGCGGCACGGCGAGGGTTGAGACCGTCATTCGCGGAAATCATAGCGGTCCCGGCGAGGCCGCGGCATATCACGTGCAGGAGCGGGGCGGGGCCCGACGATGATGGTTGATCTGGAACTTGATGAGCTGAAGCGCGAGTTTCTCGCCGAAGCGGACGAAAAGGTGCGTGAAATCCAGGAAAAACTGGATGCCGAGCAGTCCGCCGACGTGCTCGAGCGCCTGACGTATCTCGCCCACCAACTGAAGGGCTCCGGCGGCAGCTACGGCTACCAGAGGATCTCGACGGATGCCGCGGAGCTGGAGAAAGCCGTCGAGCTTCGCGCGAAAGACGGCGCGCAGCCCGGAATCGACGACAAGATCCAGCAGCACGTCTTCAACCTCCGTGCAGAGGTCGACCGGAGGGTGAAGGAGCTGGCTGTCTAATTGACAATGGACAATTGACAATGGACAACGAGGGCCGATCGCGAGCCGGTTCCTGACTTCGGGGAGCTGATTCCCGACTTCGGGTCAGCTCATCTCCGAATCGCCTGATCGTTGTCCATTGTCAATTGAACACCTACGGCGCCGTCCCCTCCCCACTCTTCACCGCACGCGCTCGATCAGGATCGCTGCGCCGTTCCGCCTGCACCTGATTCCGACCGTTCTTCTTGGCTCGATAGAGCGCCTTGTCGGCGGCCACGATCAGCTCCTTCGGTGAGTGAATTTTCGGATGCGGCACGGTGGCCACGCCCACGCTGACGGTAGCGGAGATCACTCCTGCCTGCGTCTCGATCCGCATCTCTTCGACGAGCTCCCTGATTTTTTCCGCGAAGTTCATGGCGTCGCTCAGCGATGTCTCCGGCAGCATCAGGGCGAACTCCTCGCCGCCGTAGCGTGCCGCCAGATCGGTGGTCCGGATCGACTGCTGGAAGATCTTCGAAATGGTTTTGAGGACTTCGTCGCCGGTGGCATGGCCGTAGGTATCGTTGACCTTCTTGAAAAAGTCGAGATCGACGATGGCGAGTGACAGCGGCCGCTCGTAACGCGCCGACTCCTCGAAAGCGCGAAGCAACTCATCCTGAAAGTGGCGATGGTTGTGAAGCTTCGTCAGGCCGTCGGTGATGGAGAGCTGTTCCAGACGGCGGTTGCTCTCCACGAGCTCCTTCTGCAGATCGACGATGCGCTTGCCGGCGCGGATGCGCGCCATGAGCTCGGGATACTGGAACGGCTTGGTGATGTAGTCGTCGGCGCCGAGGTCGAGGCCCTGGATCTTGTCCTCCTGATCGTCCTCGCCGGTGAGCATGATGATGTAGCGGTTGCGCAGCGCCGGATCGGCCTTGAGCTGCTGGCAAAGCTCGACGCCGTCCATATCCGGCAGCCGCCTGTCGAGGATAGCCAGATCCCACTGCAGTGCCGGCAGTTGCGCCCGCGCTTCTTCTCCGGTGCTGAATTCGACGCTCTGGTAACCGCCGCGCTTGAGCAGAAGGCGCACCAGGCGCCGGATGGCCGGATCGTCATCGACGACCGCGACTTGAAAGGGCTGGGAATCGGGCATCAAGGGGAGTCTGCCGCAAACGTGATGCCATGCGCGGCCTGGCGGGCCGCGCGTTGTCAGTTGTCGGTTAGTTGCGCTTCGCGCGTTGTCGTAGCGGTGTGATTCGCGTTGCCTCCGGTTGCGATGTGACAACGCGGCGAAGCCGCAATCAACCGACAACCGACAACGCGTGGCCCGCCAGGGCCCACGCCTAAAGAACCCTCATCGAAATATCCAGCGCCGTCACCGAATGCGTCAGCGCACCGATCGAGATCCGATCGACCCCCGTCTCCGCGATTGCGCGAACGGTGTCGAGATTGACCCCCCCCGACGCCTCCAACGGCACCACCCCACCGACCCGCGCCACCGCCTCGGCCATCTGCGCGACGCTCATGTTGTCGAGCAGGATGAAGTCGGGCCGCAGAGCCAGCGCTTCGTCCAGCTCCAGCGTGTCCCGCACTTCGACCATGATCTTCTGCGGCATCGACCTTGACCGGATCCGCTCGACGGCCGCGGTGATGGAGCCGGCTCTGTCGACGTGGTTGTTCTTGATCAGGAACATGTCGTAGAGCCCCATGCGGTAGTTCTCGCCGCCGCCGCAGCGAACCGCGTACTTGTCGAGAGCGCGCAGTCCCGGCGCGGTCTTGCGCGTGTCGTAAATCTTCGCGTTCGTTCCTCGGACCGCATCGACGTAGCGGCGCGTAGCTGTGGCGATGCCCGAGGCGCGTTGCATGAGATTGAGCGCCGTCCGCTCTCCCCCCAGTAACCCGATCACCGACGCCCCCACCTCGGCCACCACATCGCCGGCCTCGACCGAGTCACCGTCGTTCCGAGTGGGGATGAAGACCGCCGCGGGGTCGAGAGCGCTGAAAACCGCCGCCGCGTATTGCAGTCCGGCCAGCACTCCGGACGTCTTGACGAGAAAGCGCGCCTGCCCGCGGTCGCCGGGTTCGAAGATGGCCTCGCTGGTGATGTCGGGAAGATCTTCTTCCAGCGCGTGGCGCACGATCTCGTGCATGCCGTGCTCGGCGTTCCGTTCAGAATCGTGTGAGCTCATACAGGAATGCTGCCATCAGCGGAGGGGTTTTGTCGCGCAGATCGTTGAAAATTTGGGGGCGTACCGGCTTCGACGGGGACATGTCGGGGTCATGGTTGCATGCCGAGCTGATTACCTCGTAAATCTGATCAACCTGAGTAGCTGCGAACAACAGCCAACTCGCTCTCGCGGCCTAAAAACCCACGAGCGTCCGCCCGATGGTTGCTCACGCCGTCGGTGTCGGATGTCATTAAGGTGAGCTAAGCGTCTGCGAACCGTCCCGGCGCAGACGACGAAAACCCAGGGGCTGGTCCACATTCATTCCCCGCTCTCCGGGCAGAAAGTGGACGAGATCCAAAGGAGAGATAAGCATGTAGTAGCCAGGCTTCACTGCTCTCGGACGCGGGTTCAACTCCCGCCGCCTCCACCAACGATTTTCACAACCTAAACCACTCTTCCAGAGGGGTTTAGCAAATCGGGAGAATCCAGCGTTTCGGCGGTGTACCTAATACGTACTCTTCGATTTAGAACGGAGAGTGCGATGCTTCAGATCTACCGCCGCCACTTGAAGTCCTGCCCCCATACCTCGCGTTCCTACCGCCGTTGTTCCTGCCCTATCTGGGTGCAGGGCACGCTCGGCGGCGAGACCATCCGCCGCGCGCTCGATGTCACGTCGATCGAAGCGGCGTCGAACCTCGTCAACCAGTGGAACGCTGCCGGATCAATCGGCACGGTGAAAGAGGAACCGGCGCGGATCGAGATGGCCGTCACGAAGTATCTCGACGACGCTCGCGCGCGCCACCTTGCCGAAGCGACAATTTCTAAACTCACCACCATCATCGAAAAGCAGTTCCTTGCCTGGACGAAGGACACGGGACTTCGCTACCTCAAGGAACTCACGCCAGCTCGCCTCACCGCGTGGCGCTCGACATGGAAGGACGAAGCGCTCGCCGCATCGAAGAAGTACCAGCGCGCGGTTGGTTTCTTCTACTTCTGCATGCGCATGAGTGGCTCGCGGAAAACCCGATGAAGTCCCTTCATCCGCCAAAGGTAAAGCAGGACCCGACGCTCCCGTTCACCGCCATCGAGGTGAACGCGATTGCCTCCGCGTGCGATCGCTTTCCCCTGAAAGGCATCTACGGTGAGGGCAACCGCAAGCGTCTCCGCGCGATGGTGTTTCTGCTCCACTACTCGGGCCTTCGCATCCGCGACGCGGCGACGCTTCGGCGCGAGCGCGTGCAGAATGGCAAGCTCCTTCTCTACATGCAGAAAACAGGCGTGCCGGTCTTCGTGCCGCTGCCTCCCTACGTCGTCGTAGCGCTCGACAAAACGCCAAATGTGCACCCGAGCTACTTTTTCTGGTCCGGCAATGGCCTACCGAAGACAACGGTCGCGGATTGGCAGCGCTCCCTTCGCAAGCTTTTCGAGATCGCAGAGGTGAAGGGCGCGCATCCCCACCGCTTCCGCGACACCTTCGCGGTGGAGCTCCTGCTCGCCGGAGTGCCCATCGATCAGGTTTCGATTCTTCTCGGGCATTCGAGCGTGAAGATCACGGAGAAGAGCTACTCGCCGTGGGTGAAGGCACGGCAGGAGCAACTCGAGGCCGCCGTGATGAAGACTTGGCCTACCGAGTCTCGTCTCCGACTCGTCACGGTCGGTTAAACTCCACATGACATGACGAAACACTTTTCTGTGGATGCTCGGGCGATGCTCACCTGGGGACGTGAGAGCATCAAAGATCACACCACCGCGGTGTTGGAGCTCGTCAAGAACAGCTACGACGCGAATGCCACGATCGTGGAAGTCGAGATCAAGACGCTGGATTCCGGCAGTGTTATGCCCCATGTTCGCGTCGCGGACAACGGTGTCGGCATGTCCGCTGACGAAGTCGAACATCACTGGCTGCGATTGGGATACAGCGCCAAGAGGGACGATCGTTTTACCGCCCGCGGACGGCGAAAGACCGGCGAGAAGGGCGTTGGGCGCATCTCGGCTGATCGCCTCGGCGCAATCTTGGAGCTCCGGTCACAGGCCAAAGCACAGTCCGTGACGGGACTCTGCGTTCGCTGGAATGAGTTTGAAGAACCCGGCCGAGATCTGCAGAAGGTGCCGGTCCACGACCTGAACGAGCTCGACTTCAAAGTTCCGCAGCCTTCGCCCTGGAACCACCGCCGCCGCGAGTACGAGCCGAAGCCCGATCCTGTCCCTAACTCACGCACCGTTTCCGGGTCCGAACTCGTGATTCGAGAACTGCGTCAAAGCTGGAACGAGGACGACGTTCAGGAGCTTCGACGGCTACTCTCGCTCCTTACGCCGCCATTCGAACGCGTTGAAGATTTTCAAATCCGCATCGACAACGATGTTGATCCAACTTGCAATGGCGTAGTGACATCACCTCTCCTCGCCTCCGCAGCAATTGAGGCTCGATTTCATCTCGATCCGACAGGCAAGGTTACGGGGAAGATCATCCATCGGGCTCGCTCCTCAACGAAACGCATCAGCAAGCCCGTGAACATGCCTTTCGAGCAACTCGTTCATCAAAAGGCTCGCCCGGGAGCGGCCCCAAAACCCGCCGAGCTAGTAAAGCAACTAGGGCCAGTTGACGCCCGTCTTCTTTTTTACCCTCAGAAAGCCGAAACAGTGCGAGGCCTTGACCTCGACCTCTCCGACTTGAGGGAGTTTCTCCAGACAAACGCGGGCATTCGCGTATATCGCGACAGCATTCGTGTTCCGCCGTTCGGCGATCAGGGCCGACCCGAAGGCGACTGGCTAGCCCTAGGCGATCGCAAAGCGCGCAACCCCGCCGGCCCCAACCGGCCAGACTTCCGAGTCTCTCCTTACCAGCTCGTTGGCGGCGTGTTTATTGGCCGTGATACGAATCCCGGTCTCATCGACACCTCCGGCCGAGAAGGCCTCGTCAACAGCGATGCATTCGCAGTTCTCAAAAGCTTTCTTTTCGGCTGTCTCACCCAATTGGAAAGTCACTACCACAAACTCTTTGTCAGCAGCAGGTCCAAGCCCGAGCCCCTAATGAGCCCACGCGATACTGTGGACGAGCTCCGGGTCCAGATCTCGGACGTAGTCAAGACCATCAATCGCGCTGTGAAATCGATGCCCGCGGCATCGGTTGGTCCGATTGCCCAAGTAGCCGAGCAGTTGACTGCAGCGTCGGAGAAACTGAAACAAGCGTCGAGGACATTCGACGAACTCGCGTCGCAGACGATCACGAGCCGCACGCTTGCCACCATCGGCATCGCATCCGCGACATTCGGTCATGAAACGCAGCGCGGTCTCGACAGTATGCGCGCGACGCTTGAAGCGGCTAGGGTCCTCCTCGCGAACGGTGAGGACGACGATACGGTGTTAAGCGAACTTACGAAGGCGATACTTGAGTCGGAACGAGTCTCCGCCTGGGGCGAATTCGCCTTAGGACGCGTCCGGCGCGACAAGAGAGTCCGACGCCTAGTCGACATTGAGGCCCTTGTCGGCGAACTGGTCGCCGAGATCAACCCAGCGATGGAAGCAAGTTCGATCACGCTCAAGCCGGACCTGGAGACGCTCCACGCTAAGGTGTTCGCAATGGATGTCGAATGTGTCGTCATCAACCTTCTGACAAACGCCTACTACTTTACGAAGCAGTCGTCGCGTGAGCGACGAATCGTAACGCGCGTTCGTGCTCGCAACCATGACGGCCGTCGCGGATTCGATATTATCGTGTCCGATTCGGGGCCGGGGATCGCTGACAGCATCTGCGAGCGGATCTGGGACCCGTTGTTCACCACGAAAACAGATGAACACGGTCGGGCTATTGGTACTGGACTCGGCCTAGCGCTCGTCAATGCCGTTGTACAGGATACCGAAGGTAGCAGGACCGTTGATCAGGACCCAAAGCTTGGCGGTGCGCGATTCACTGTCTGGTTACCTGACGCTGGAGCGTAGAAATGCCTGCAATAGCCATCGTCGATGACCGTAAGACGACTCTGGAAACCGTAGGTCGGGTCGTAGTATCAACTCTCAAGAAGTTGAAGGAAGACGAGAGATGGAAAGTAGTACTCGACGAGCCGCCCGCGAGGCAACGAGACATCCTGCACTGGCTTGACGAAAACGACGCGACGGTTCTAGTCACGGACTGGAAGCTGAATGAGGGAGCCAAGAGCGAGCGCGTAGTCAACTATGAGGCTGACAGTCTCATCAAGGAGATCCGCGGAAAGCGTCCTACCTTCCCGATTTTCGTAATAACAGGTTTCGAGTCCGAGGCACGCGAGTATCTAAGGGACGTCGAAAACATTTTTAGCCGCGACTATTTTATGAAGAACGTCGCGACGGTGATTCCTCAGATTTTGCGCGCCGGTTTGCGCCGGTACGAAGAACAGAGAGACTTATTGACTCGAATGGATGAATTGGCCCGTCAGGTTGCGACCGGCAAAGCATCCAAGAAGGAGCGCGACGAGCTCAAGAGTCTCGACGGCTATTTCCAGGCGGATCTACCTGCGATCGTCACTCTTGACACCGTGCTGGGCGAACTCGAGCAAGTAACCAAACGCGCGGATGCGCTGCGCCGCAAGGTCGAGAAGCGAGTCAAAAACACCAAACCCACAAAATCGTCCAGGTCCAAGAGGTCATCGTGAAATGGCCGATTCTCTTCGGCAAGAATCGAAACCGGCCACCCACCGGCAGGTGGCATGACTGGAAGCAGGTCATCGCCGACGATTGCGAGGGCAGGTGTATCTACTGCGCCATCGCTGAGGCTCGTTTCGGCGGCATTCGCAATTTCCACATCGAGCACTTCCGCCCGAAAGTGCGCTTTCCGGATCTCGAAGACGACATCCGTAACCTCTACCTGGCCTGTGCTATCTGCAACGTCCTGAAATGCGACGATTGGCCGGCGGATCCTGTAGCGGATCATTCGCTTCCCGCATATCCCGACCCATCACTCGTCGACTACAACTCCATTTTCGAGCTCGTGCCTACCACTCACGAGGTGTCATCGCCGACCGTCGCGGGCACTTATGTGATAGGGCGCATGGCACTAAATCGCGCGCAACTCATCATTGAGCGCCGGCGGATTGCCGTGCAGGCGCAGATCGACGAATTCAATGACTGGGTAGAAACCACACTAGACTCCCTCACTCCGGGCGAGCAACGTGATGTCATCAAGGTCCTTGCCGCCGTCAGCAAAGCTCAAAGCGCGGCGATGACGGCGCGCCCCTACGAGGACGCTGACACGAAACGTCCCGGCAGGAGAGTTACAAAAAACAGGAAGCGCCGCGCGTCATAATGCGTACGAGAGTCTTATGCCCATGGTATGTCGCCGACTGCTCCGACAGTTAAATGTCGGCAACGGATTCTTTCATTGAGCCATACATTCGTAGAGTTCATGCTCAGCACCCTTAGCAGCTCCTTGCAATCGTTCACACCGCCTGTTCGCGGCTCCGCTACGAGTAGATGATTCTCGACGGCAACCGCATCCTTGCCTGTTATAAGCGTGCCGACCGCGCGTCGTGCTTCGTCAGGGCGAGAGGTTCGTCTGATTACGACAAATGGGGGTTTGAATGTGCGTCGGTTAAACAGACGTGACCCAGCGTTAGCGACGTCGTAGGTTTTCTGCCCCGATAACGCACGAGCATCGATGTATTTATATCGATCGCCCGAATGCGGATCGCGGTGGGGTACTACCGCGCCAACATGAATCGCAAACTTATCCCGAACGTGCATGGCGACCAATGATTGAGCCCACCACCGGGAATCACCCTCGCCGTGCGTCGAGTCATCCTTCCGCGTGGCATGAAATAGAAAGACATCGACATCCGCCCATTGGTCGAAGACGCCAACCAACTCCAAGCCTGTTCGCGTCATTCGTTTGCCTACGTATTCGCGCCAGCGCGCATATCGCGAGCCTGTTCGCAGCACATCTGGGAGAATCGCGGCAAGCTGCGTTCCGTCTGCAAAGCCGTCGACTAATCGCTGCACAAATGTCGCGGCTTCGGATACTTTTCCTGTAGCCCAAGTGCAACCGGACGGTGCGACACGACTCCCGTACGGTGGATTCAGCAACACCAAGTCGACGTCGTTGAGCGGCTCCGCGACTCCGCTCCGCGTTTTAATACCTCGTAACTCGCGTACTAATCGTGCGGAAGACGTTCGCGAAGCGCGAGCACCACGGCTAAGCGCTGCCAGAACCAACCGAAGTTTCGTCGCCTCCACAAACTCTTCATGTATATCGAAACCTCGCAGGCGTTCCGACCACGCTCGCAACGTCGTCACGACGTCATCGCTAACCGGCAGATGTTCAGCCGCTGCCACGAGAAGATCACCGGCGCCGCAGGCAGGATCGCAGATGACCCCATCCTCAATTATCGTTCGGTATCGGTCGACGACGCGTTTGGCGAGAGCGCTACCCGTGAAGAACGCCCCGGCGCGTCGGCGCGTCCGCAGCGGCACGAGTCGTCGAAGCTCGCTGCCTGGCTGGCCGTCCAAGCTAGCGATCAGCTTCTCCGACGAAGATCCGCTACGGTTGGAGCTGACCTCATCGACCAGCGAATGGAGTGTTCGGACGTAACTTTCAAAACGCCGCATTTGCGACCGCGCAAGCCCCTTCCCACAGCTTTCAGCGAAGCTTTCGGTACATCGTACCTCGGCTGCACCCGAACCAAGAACCCCGAGGCTTGCGCGTGAGGGGTACTGCGGTCCCACACTGAACAGAGGGATCGGGTCGAGTACCTTGAACGCCAACGTGAAATCGTCCCCGAGATGCTTCGGCACCTCGAGCCCTTCTTCGATGAACGCGCGGTGGATGATGAGCTTCGCCGGTGTCCGGCAGCTCGTAATGCTTCCACGTGCTGGCCGTCGTGATCGACCGTATACAGGTGAATCCGCTTCACCGGATGCTCGATCCGGAAATCCTTGGTTTTCGAGGCTTCCCGCACGTCTCTGAACGTAACGAACGTTGCGGCGACCATCCCCGGGAGCGCGGTTCAGGCTGCGTGATCGAGAGATTCGGCCCGGAGTTTGTCGAGGAGTCTCTTCACGTGCTTCGGCCGGCATCGGAACGGAGCGCGAGATGTTGACCATCTTTCGACGGCCACCTGAAGTGCTCCCCCCTTACGAATGGTTGACGTGACGTCCCTCCGGGTTGCTCCAGGAGCCGTAGTGGGCGACGAGTCCCGATGCGGCCGGCTCCACAGTGTCCATCCACGTGAGCATCTGGCCGGCTGTGCGGCTGACGTTCCAGATTCGGACCTCGCCGATCAGCCCCAGAAAGAAGTTGCAGAGCAGTTCCTGGTTCTTTTGTGCGCCGATGAGCGTGGCCTCGCTCGAGAATGCTTTCAGACGGGTGAGCACTCTCGTGCGCACTTCCGGCCTGCCGTTCACGTACAGGGTCATGGACATTCCGTCAAAGGTCGTGGCGACGTGGTACCACCGGCCGGTCTCGAGCACCGTGGTCGAGCGGATCGCCACCGATCCCACACCTCGGTCTGCCACATTGCGGCCCGCGACCAGGTGACCCCTGACGATCGAGAGGGAGCCCTCGGAGAGCTTGCCGACGATGAAGCCGCCGGTGACCGAGCGCGGCTTGATCCACGCCTCGAGGGTGTACGGGGCGACGCCGGCCATGCTCAGCTCCGGGGCGGTGCCGCAATCGCAATAGGACTGCGTCCCGAAACGTGCGGTTGTGTTGCGCAACCCAGGCTCTGTGGCTCGCCCTACGCGTGGTTCCCGATATTCGGCAAATGTAGTCATCGTTCTCTCCTCGTCGCCGCCATTCGTTGAAGATCAGGCGGTCTGGGATTCGCCCGTTATTGGTGCTCGTGGATCTGATTCCGGTTAACCAAAGGCCGAGGGTATGACCCCGCAGCGCGACTATTGGATGGGACCTTGTGGCCGTTGACGTCGATGGCGGCGATGCTCCAGAAGGCGCAGTGGGCGATCAGTCCCGCCGAGGGTGGCTCCAGGTCGTCCATCGACGCGAGCAACTGCTCGGACGTGCGGCAGACGTTCCAGATGCGCACTTCGTAGATCAGTCCCTGAAAAAAGTTGGCGGGTTGCCCCTCGTTCATTTGGGCGCCGATGAGCGTGGCCTCGTGCGGGGCGGCTGCGATGGGGATGACCGGCCTGACGCTCACTTCCAGCGCGCCGTTCACATACAGGCTCAGAGTGGTGCCGTCACACGTCGTGGCGACGTGGTACCACCGGCCGGCCTCGAGCACTGTCGTGGAGTGGATCGTCGCCGATCCCCAACCACGGCATCCCACGTTGCGTCCCGCGAGCACGTGGCCGTCGACGATCGAGAGGGACCCTTCGGCGAGTTTGCCGGCGATGAAGCCCCCGCTGACGCCATCATGGACGGAGCCCGGCTTGATCCACGCCTCCAGAGTGTACGGAGCGAGGCCGCCCATACTCAGGTCCGCGCCGGTGCCGCAGTCGTAATAGGACTGCGGACCGAGGGAGGCGCTGATGCCGCTCTGCAGAAGTTGTGTAGTTGATACCGGATGGCTTTCCCGAACGTCCGCGAATGCACTCATCGTTTTTCTCCCCGTCGCTGTGGACCAGGCGATCAATGAGAGGAGTGCGACGGACGAAGACGGTTTTCCATCGCGGGAACATTTGGTGGGTCGACACCCGACAACCGACACCGACAACCAAGGTCCTGGACGGTTGATGGCAGTTTCCAGAACGGCGATTCGGGCCAGCGCTGCTTCAGGAGAAGATGTCGGAGTCGGAAGGTCATGATCCGGAAGCGCTGACGCGCCGCTGCGCAGAGATCGCCGCCGGCGTTCCGCGACTCGTGGACATGAACCGCGCTCGTATTCGGCGCAGGCGTTCTAGTACCGAAGGAACTCGTGGCCGTCGTCGAAGCAACGAGACGGATCTTCAGAGGGCGCGCCCCTCCGTTCGCAGCAACCTGCTCGCTCTGAATCACAGCAGTCCGAAACGTGGAGGTTCCGATGTCCTCATCCAATGAAGTACCCATCACACCCCCGCAGCCGTCGTATGCCGAGTCCGCGCTGGAGCTCGTCGAAGAGCTCCGAGCCATGAGAGAGAGGATTCCCCATCTCGTGATCCCGGAGACCAGAGACGCGCGCCGCCGCCTGGCGAATGCCGCCTCGGTTCCGCCGGAGTTTATCGAGCTGACGTCGATGGCAGTCAAGAGCCACGCGCCACTGGTCCGAGGAGGTGGCCAGGATCTGGCGCAGAACAGCGATCTGAAGAGCTTTGCCGAGGCGTATGGCCCGCTGGGTGATGAGCTGGAAGCGCTGACTTCCTTCGTCAAGCACAGCGTAACCAGGGCGATGAACACGGTCGGAAGCGAAGCGCTGACGACCTATGCCCTGGCAGTCCGTCTGTCCAAGCGCCCCGAGTCGGCCGATCTCATTCCTCATGTCGACGCCATGAGAAAGGCCCTCGGCAAGCGCATTCGTAAGTCCAAGTCCAAGCCGGCCCCGAAGCCGGCGAACCCGGTTACAGCGGCTCCCGAGGAGTCCTCGCCGGTGACGCCATCGTCACTGACGACCGATCCGAAGACCAAGTAACCAGTCGCGTGGAGTAAGTAGTAAGTCCCGCGCGGGCGCGTCCGAAGGCGCGCCCGCGCATTTGGTTTTGGGGAGGCTTCAATGCTGCGTAGAGGGCTTCGATGCGCATCACGCGCAAAGTGTCATCCTGAGACTGCCGGAGCCGCCACGAGCATTCGAACCCTTCGCGCTGCAGGAAGTGGCGGCGTAGGACGTCGAAGGATCTCAATTTACGAGGCATGTGGCATGTGCACCGTATTTAGAGATCCTTCGCCGTCCTGCGCCGCCGAGCACATTCTGCGCAAGTGGGATCGATTCACGCGGGCGGCTCCGGCAGTCTCAGGATGACACCTCGGATGAGGGTCACAGAATGGGATGACACCCCGGCTGAGACCACGGGAGTTGGCGCTGATTTGTATTTCATTGTAATTCCTTGTTTCTTATCAACCACTAACTTCCGTAATCCCCGTAAGATCATCCTGCCTTGCTCGATCACCTGAAAACCATCTACCTCCGCACGCTCGATGCGTGTACGCCCGAGCGGCTGGTGCGTGCGGTTGTGACGCGCGACATGCCGCGCAACGTCGTTGCAATCGGCAAGTGCGCGGGGGCGTTGCGGGATGGGCTCGATGATGTTGAAGACTCGCTTGTCGTCGTGCCCGAGGGGTATCGGATGCCGGCGAAGCGATCGCAGATTGCGATCGGCGGGCATCCTGACATCACCAGTGCGAGCTTCCACGCAGGCAGACAGTTGCTGGACTTCGTCGATGCGCACGACGAGATCCTCTTTCTCATCTCCGGCGGCGGATCTGCTTGCGTGGAGTTGCCCCTGACTCCGTGGTTCGATGAGCGGGATCTCATTGAGACAAACGCAAGACTGGTCGCCTCGGCGTTGAAGATCGGCGACATCAACTGCGTTCGCAAACATCTTTCGGCGATCAAGGGAGGGCGGCTGGCGGCGCGGGTGAAGCGGAGCATCACGCTTGTTTACTCCGATGTTTCCACCGGCGCGCTGGCGGATGTGGCGTCGGGGCCGACGCTGGCTGACGCGACGACGAAAGCAGATGCCATTGCCATCCTCAAGCGCATCGGAGGATGTGACCGGATCGTCGCCAAGCTGCGGGATCAAGAATGTCCGGAGACGGTTAAGCACATCGATGACTCGCGCTTCGCACTCATCGCGGACAACCGCACGCTGGTCGCAACGGCCGCGAAAATAACGTCATCGATGGGACTCGTGCCGGTTGTCGTCGAGCAACAGATCGAATCGGAGATCGGCGATGCCGCGAATGAATTGCTGGAGCGAGCGAGCCGCCTGCGCGCCGGCGAAGTGCTGATCGTCGGCGGCGAACCGACGCTCGTGCGCCGCGGGGATGGGAGGGGCGGGCGGTGTGTCGAGCTGGCCGTGCGTATGGCGCTCGCGGAAGCCGAACGTAGGTCGGACTCTCTAGTCCGACTACCGGTTGGTTCAGGGAGAGAACCGTCGGACTGGAGAGTCCGACCTACGTCAGTCCGACGACCGGTTGGTTCAGAGAGAGAACCGTCGGACTGGAGAGTCCGACCTACGTCAGTCTCTGACACTTCAGTTCAATCGTCGTCAATCCTTCCGTCGATCCACGCACTCCTCGGTACCTCCGACGGCGTGGACGGCAATAGCGGCGTTGCCGCCATCGCGCTCGCACTTCCCGCATCGATCGATCGCGAGGTCGCAGAACGCGAACTGTTGCGGTCGAACAGCCTGGTGGTAGCCGAGGAGATCGGGGAGACGATTATGATTCCCCCGGCCGGCAATAACCTCCGTGACCTCTATCTTTTGGCTCGCACTTAGCAGGAGACTGACGGCCTCAACGAAATGACGATCTTCCCAGCACCTGAGGAACACGCGGAGCATGCCGAGCCCGTTCACCGCTCCGCGCGCGAGCGGCAGCGGAGAGGCCCGATGTGGGGCTGTCTGCGCGGGGTTGGCTGCACCGCGATCGGCTTCTTCGCGTTGATCGCCATCGTCATCGTCGGTGGCTGGTGGTATCTCGGATCGTCAAGCTTTGCCGGACTGGTACGGCTACGCATCGAAAAGACGCTCGAGGCGCGCCTGGGACGCGACGTTTATGTCGGACCGGTCACCATCGAGCGCGGCACGCAGAGCCGCATCATCATCAACGGCCTGCGCGTCGCCAACGCGCCCGGCGCGAAGCATCCCTACTTTGCCACCGCCTCGCAGATCATCGTCACCGGCGGCATCGACTCGTTCTGGGGACGCAAGATCCGCGTCGGGCGCGTCGACATCGTCGAGCCGCATCTCTACTTCGAGATCTATCCCGCCGGCGCGAAGCTGACGCACAACTTCCCGCATTGGAACTCCGGTCCGCCGTCGCGCTACGAGATCTATCACCTCGACCTCGGCAAGCTCTACGTCACACGCGGCGTGTTCGACTTCCTCGACCGCCGTCACGACATCGCCGCGGTCACGTCGGACGTCACTTCCACAATCAGCGTCACTCCGCTCGAAGACCTCTACGCCGGCGTCGTCAGCAGTCCGCGATTCACATTGCGCGTTCAGGACTACGTTCCGATGACGACCAGTCTGCGCGGAGAGTTTCGCTTTACGCCCGACGACCTCGAGCTGCGGTCGATGGCGCTCGAAGGCGGACCCGATCTGCGCGTCTTTCTCAATGGACATGTCACTCCTCTGAGCGACGCCGTCTATAACCTGCACGTCACGTCGCAAATCGGTCTCAATCGCGTTCGCGAGATTTTCAAAGTCAACAAAACACTCGACGGCACGATCGATCTCGACGGCATGCTGCGCGGCAAGGCTGGAACATTCGCGCTTACGGGCGGCTGGCTGTCGCCGAAGATGAAAGCGGACGTCTATGACCTCACCAACGCGCGCGGGACATTGAAAATCACCGGCGATCGCACGGACGTCGACATTCAACGCGCCACATACGCGGGCGGCACATTGTCCGGCAAGTACGCACTGCCGCAATACAACGAACCGTATGCAATGAGCGTCGAGCTTCGCTACAAAGACATCGGAATCGAGAAGCTCTTCAATGACCTCGGCATCAAAGACACCGGTTTGCGCAGCGCGGCAACGGGCACTCTCAATCACTATTGGGAAAAGGACCGAGTCCTCGCCGGCGTCGGCGACGGAAAGGCCACGCTGACAAAAAGCGGCACGGCGTTTTCCAACGCCGCGTATCCGATTCCGGTCGCAGGTTCGGTCGATTTCAAGATCGAGAACAAGTACTTCAAATTCAAGCGCGCGGACCTCGTCACCGATGCCTCGACCATCGCCCTTGACAATGGGTCTTTCGAAATGGAGACCGGCTCGACCCAACTGTCGGCGAAGATCGATAGCCGCGACTTCGGCGAGCTCGATCGGATCGGCTACAACTTCGCGCACTCCGCCGGGAAGAACAGTTACACGCTCCTCGGACTCGGCGGCAGCGGCACCATTACCGGCTCCATCCAGGGAGTGCTCAAATCGCCGAGGGTGAGCGCACGGATTACCAGTACAGGGGCGAAATACAACAACGTTCTTCTCGGCGATCTCGACATGGATCTGCTGTACGAGGGCTCGAGGGCTCTCGGCTTCGATAAGCGTGGTGGTGTCATCTACGTCGAGAAGAATCTGCTGACTTTCGAAAAGACAACAATCCGGGACGGCGGCGCGCGCCTCGGCATGACCGGCACGATCTTCTTCCCCGACAAGGGTCCTCCGCAGTTCGATCTCGCCCTTGACGCCGCCGGCTACAACGTCGAGCGCGCCATGCACGCCGTCGATCTGAAGCTCGCCATCAAAGGCGCCGGCACCGGACACCTAGTCGTCACCGGCACAGCCGACGCGGGGAAAGTGACCTTTGCAAATTTCCTCGTGCACCAGGCAAAAGGCGATCTGCGGCTCAACGGAACCGTTGCCTGGGCGCCGGGCAAAGGGACGACCAACTTCGACCTCGACATCGCCACGACAAACTTCCCCGTCGCCGACATCATCACCTTCCTCGACCTCGGCACGCTGCCCATCACCGGCGACGTGAGCGGTAAGTTGCACCTCTCCGGACCGAAGGCAACTCTCGGCGGCACCGGGCAGGTGACGATCAGCAACGGCTCGATTTACGGCGAGCCGGTAACAAGTGCGAAGACGGATATCACCTTCACCAAGGGCGCGCTGAAGGCGGCCAACGTGACCATCGTCTCGCCTGCTGGCACGATCACCGGCGAAGCGCAGATCGATTTCGGCACGAATCAGTTCTCGTACACGATCAAGTCGTCGTCGATCGATCTCTCGAAACTGAAACTGCTGTCGTCGCTGGCGAATATTCTCGGCGGCAACGTCACGCTCTCATCAACGGGCGCCGGCACGCTGGATCAACCCGAGCTCGTGCTCGATGCGACGGTCAACCAGGCCATGCTCAGCGGACTGAACCTGCCTGCCGACGCGCCGCCACCGAAGCTCTACATCGCCGTCCGCAACGGACAGCTCATTGTTAAGGGATCGGCTGCAGGGGTGCTGACGATCGACGGCAATGGCAGCGTGGCCACCGACGGCACGCTCTCCGGACTCGTCGAGGTGAAGGTGACCGACCTCGCCAAGGCGCTGTCGATGTCACCGAAGACGGCTTCGCTTCCCGCATCTGGCAAGTTGACCATGAACCTGCAGCTCGGCGGCAAGCTGACGTCGATCGAGACGCTGCGCGTCGATGCCACGTTCCCAGAATTCGACGTCCGCGTTTCGGATCACGCGTTCACGCCGGCGCGTCCGATGCACCTGAGCCTTCACGATGGCCGCTTCGCCTTCGATGACTTCGAGCTCTCCCAGGGACTCGGCGGCGCATCGCCATCAACGTTCGCGATTGGCGGATACGCCGAGCTGACCGGCGCCAAGCGGCTCAAGATCGATCTGCACGGCACGCTCGAGGCCGCGCTGTTGCAACTCTTCGTGCCCGACCTTCGCGCCGGCGGCCAGATCGTCGTCGCCGGCAACCTCGCCGGAACAATGGCCGCGCCACGCTTCACCGGCACCGCGGAATTCCAGAACGCCTCGGCGCGCATCCCCGGATTTCCGCAAGCGCTCGACGCCATCACCGGCACCCTGGTTTTCCGCGAAGACCGGATCGATATCGACTCGATCCGTTTCCGGCTCGGCGGAGGACAGATCGTTCTCGGCGGATCGGTTGCGCTCGAAGGGATGTCGCCGAAGAGCGTGCGCATCACGATGCAGGGAACGGAAGTGGCGATCCGTTACTTCGAGGGACTGACGCTCGAAGCGAACTTCACGCTGCTCCTCAGCGGCGATCTCGAGCGCTCGATCCTCACCGGCGACGTCATCGTCAATCGCGCGCTCTACTTCAAAGACACCGACATCGGCACGGCCCTGCTCAATGCTGTACTGGCCCGGCGCAGCGTTACGCCCGTCGTCAGCGCTTCGTGGCAGGACAAGGTCGGCCTGCGCGTTCATCTCACCAGCGACAACACGCTGGCGATCCGCAACAACATCGCCGACGTCACCGGCGGCGCCGACATCGAAGTCAATGGCACGCTGGCCAACCCGGCAATCCTAGGCCTGGTCACACTCAACGAAGGCGGCAAGGTGCGCTTCCAGGACATCGACTACCGCGTCGTGCGCGGCTCGATCAATTTCCAGAATCCGTTCCGCATCGATCCATTCTTCGACATCGCGCTCGAAGCGCGCGTGAGCGGGGGTATCTCCGAAGTCGAGTCCGGCCCGATCGACGTGACGGTTACGCTGACCGGAACGCTCGACCGGATGACGCCTTCGATTACGAGCGATCCACCCGCCAGCGACATCACGCTCTTCTCGCTCCTCGGACTCGGAGCTTTGACGCGCAACACGCCCACCACGCCGATCACCGCAAGCACAGCCGGGCGATCGCTACTGTTTCAGTCCGTCAGCCGCCTGATCAACTCCAACGGTCTGTCGCTATTTGATTCGTTCGCCATCTCACCCGACGCCGGTGATCTCGACAAGACCGGCGATCCGGGCACAAAGGTCTCCTTCGAGAAGCAGATCTCCAACACCGTCCGCATTCTCGTCATCTACAACACACGCGACTCCAGGAATCGCGTCTCGCTGGAGTGGCAGGTCACTCCCGATTGGGTTCTCCAGTTCACGAACGATGAGCTCTCGAAGGAGTACGACATTCAGGCCCGGTTCCGGCGGCGCTACGACGGGCGCTGGGTCTGGGGATCGCGCGGCCGCAATCCGTTCCTGCTGCTGACGTCATCGAGTATCGCGGCTTCGAGCGTTCCCGTGCCGCCGCCGATCTCGATCGCCACGACCACCGTCGCGCCAGCGTCCGGGGGAATCGTTACGAGCGTCACCTTCCGCGCCGATTCGTCAGTCGACACGTCCACGTTCAATCAATACGTCGCCGTGAAAATCGGCGAGCCGCTATCGATCCGAAACGTTCAGAGCTCGATCAAGAGCCTCTTCGCCACCGGCAACTTCCGCGACATCCGCGTCGACTCCACGCCTTCGGGGAACGGCGTCGCTGTCGTCTTCGCGCTTTACACGAACTTCCGGGTTGCGTCGATCGAGCTCGAAGGGCTGACCGGACCCGATCGCGACCGCGCCATGCGCACCCTGACCTTCCACCTCGGCGACGTCCTTTCGCTGAACGCCGTCGACCACGGTGCCGACGCCGTGCAGGAGCAGCTCAAACGGGCCGGTTATCTCGACGCCACCGTCGATCCCGAGACGACATTCGTCCGCGTGCAGAGCAAAGCCACCGTCATCTTCCATGTCACGCGCGGCACAGTGGCAACGGTCGGCGACGTCATCATCGACGGCAACACGTCACCATTCACGCCGCAACAACTCATTGGCCAGATGAAGCGCGGTCCGGGCAAGAAGTTCGACCTCGATGAGGCGCGCATTGACGGCGACCGCATGCGGCAGTGGCTGATTCGTCAGGAGTACCGCAAGGCCAGCGTCCGCTACGTCAGCAACACGTATGACGCGCCTGCTCACAAGGTTGCGCTTCACTACGCGGCATCCGCCGGTCCGATCGTGAAGGTCGAAGTGACCGGCATCCCGCGCGGTTCGATCGGCGGCATCCTTCCCTTTCGCCGCAATCAGCCGTACAGCGGAGACGCGATCGAGCGCGCTGCCGCGGCCATCGTGACCACGTTGCAGCAGCGCGGCTTCTACAACGCCACCGTCGATACCGAAGAGTCGCTGCATGGCAACGTCTGGACTTCGACCTTCCACGTCAATCCGGGGCAGCAGTTCCACCTCACCGCCGTCACGTTCACAGGCAACACCTCCATTCCCGACAAGAAGTTGCAGGGCGTCGTCACGACGTCGGCGGGTGGCGGAATCAAAGGATTACTCGCTTCGATTCTGCGCCGGCCGCAAGGCGTCACGCACGAGCAACTCGCGGACGATCGCACCACGCTGGAGTCGTACTACCGGCTTCAGGGCTTCCAGAACGCGACGGTCGGCACGCCGGGCGTGAAACTCAATGCCAGCAATGGCGGCATGACGATCGACTTCCCGGTCACCGAGGGGCCGCGGACGATGGTGGCGTCGGTGGCGATCGAGGGGAACGAGCAGGTCGCGACGAAGGACTTGCCGCAGCTCACATTGAAGCCGGGCGACCCGCTAAGTCCGACGATCGAACGCGACGACGTCATCGCGCTTCAGGCGTTCTACAGCGACCGCGGCAACGCCGAGGTGCAGGTGCGCGTGCGGGAGGAAGTGAGTACGGATAAGGCGTCGGCGCGCGTCGTCTACACGATTGCGGAAGGGCCGAAGATCAGCCTCGGCGACGTCGTCGTTCGCGGCAACACGTACACGAACAACAACGTCATCCTTCGCACAGCCGAGTTGGAGAAAGGGCACCCATTCAGTTACACGGCGATTCTCGAAGCGCAGCAGCGGCTTTACCGGCTCGGTATCTTCCAGCGCGTCGACATTCAGCCTGCGGAAGCCTCGACCAACGTCTCTGAAAGAAACGTATCCATCTCCGTCGCCGAAGGCAAAGACCTGACTGTGGCCGGTTCGTTCGGCGCCACATCTCCGATCACCGCCGACACCACCGAGAAACGCATCTCCCCGCTCGTTTCCGCATCGATCGCGCACCGCAACCTTTTCGGCACTGGGCGCTACCTCGGTCTGGAACTGATTTACGCGCGCCCAAACCGGCAGGACGCCTTCCTCACGTATCGCGAGCCGTCCATCGGCAGATTCGATATTCCGGTCCAGGTCACGGCCTTCCAGAGCGACGATTCCCGGCCACATACGCACATCGTAGAGCGCGGTGGGTTCATCGAGGCCTCACGAATCACGGGCAATCAGACGCGTTGGTCGCTGCGCTACGAATACCGCATTGCGGAATGCAAATCGGGTGACCTTTGCGCGCGGGCGCAGAGCGTCCTTCTTCCGGGTCTCGACCGCAACGCGACCAACGTTGCGATCTCCAGCGTCACGCCGGCATTTTTCTGGGACAGGCGCGATGATTCGCTCAATCCTCACCGCGGATTCTTCACGACGGAGTCGGTCGAATACGCGTTCCCGCTCGTAGCTGCAAACGCGCGTTTCCTGAAAGAGTTCACGCAGACGTCGTGGTATCTGCCGGTCACCGAACGCAGCACATTTGCGATGTCGGGACGCATTGGTCTGATCCAGGACCTCGGGTTGGGCATGCAGGTCGATCCCGATACCGGGAACCTGATTCCGACCAGCGGCGTACCGCTGTCGGAGCGCTTCACTTCCGGTGGCGATTCATCGAACCGCGCCTACGCACTCGATTCCCTCGGCACAGCCTGTCCGACGCAGGCCTCGATCGACGCCGGTTGCCGCCCGACGCTCATCGACATCATCGATCTAAATGGCCACCACATCACCGCGCCGCTGGGTGGCCGCGCGCTCCTCGTTCTCAACGCGGAGTACCGTTTCCCGATCGCCGGCTCCTTCGGCGGCCAGCTCTTCGCCGATGCAGGCAATACGTTCTCCGACACCAACATCCGCTTCGGCGATCTGAAGTACGGCGTCGGCACCGGACTGCGCTACGTGTCGCCAGTCGGCCCGATCCGCTTCGATTTCGGCTACAAGCTCAAACGCCAGATCCTCTTCTACAACGAGAAAGGCCAGGCGGTGTTCGAGAAGCCGTTCGCGTACTTCATTACGTTGGGGTACGCGTTCTGAGGGGATCTTCCGGCAATCGTCAGAGGCGGCCCAGGTACTTGACATATCTGTTAAGTTGAACTACATTGATATGAACTCGTTAGCGGGAAAAGGGACCAGTGACACGGCCGGCGAGAGACCGAAGCTGGCATTCAACTTCGACGGGCTCCTGCCGGTGGGAGACTACGAGATGACCCTTCCTGAAATACGGTCGAGCATCCTCGTGACAGGACCGGGCGGAGCGAAATACGAGCACTGGGATAGTAAATGGCGCGCTCAACTCGTCGATAACCTCGAGATTGTCGTCGGCCAACTAAACAAGAGGGGCATAACCGAGATCTTTGTCGATGGATCGTTCGTCGAAGACAAAGATCACCCCAACGACATCGACGGGTATTTCAGCTGCGATCCATTTCGCATCATCAGCGGCGACCTTCAACGCGAGCTGAACCTTCTCGATCCTCACAAGGTATGGACCTGGGATCCCAGAGACCGTCGTCCTTATCCCGGTTCACCCAAGAAACAACTTCCGATGTGGCATCAGTATCGAGTTGAGTTGTATCCCCACTTGCCCGGGTTGGGTTCAGGCATCAGAGACAAATATGGTCACGAGTTGGATTTTCCTTCGGCCTTCCGCCAATGCCGGCGCACCAACAAGCCGAGAGGGATCGTGAAGATCGGAGGCAGCAAGTGATCCGCAACGAGAGGGAGTACGCAAACGCCGTTAAGAGAATCATGGACGAAGAAAGCCGTATCAAGGAACAGCGTGCGGCGCTGAAAGAACAAAGCTACACCGTTGAACAGATCAAGCGAGCGCTCGATCCGCTTCTTTCATTTCACCTTCAGCTCAAGGAAGAAGTCGAGAGTTATGAGCGGCTGAAGCGCGGCGATTTAGGGAAAATATCGAACCTTCATGGCCTGGGCATGACCCTGATCGGTCTCAGGATCGCTCTCGGCCTGACGCAGCGCGCGTTCGCAGAGAAACTCGGAATCAATGAGACCCAAGTGTCCCGAGACGAGCGCAACGAGTATCACGGCATCACGGTGGAGCGTGCCAGTCAGATTCTAGATCACCTGGGAGTCACGCTCAGAAGCCAATTCAGCGAGCCGATACCGAGGGAACGGGCTGGTGCCGAAGAGGACCGAGAGACGCTCGCGAAGTGAGCGTCGTGCCGGCCCCGCAGTCGCGAATCAAACCGTCTCCGCCGCGTCGTCGATCTTCTCCTTCTCCAGCGCGGCGACGCGCTCGCGGAGGTCGTTGACCTCCGTGTGGAGTTTCGTCAGCTCGTCTTTCACGGCTTCGCGGGCCATGTCCTGGAGACGCGACTGGAGGCGTTGCTTCTGTTCGGATGAGAATTGCGTCAGGCGGTCGAGCGAATCACCGAAGACGTCTTTGAGCAGTTGTTCGAAGTCGGTGGGCATGGCAAGGGAGCACAGCAATTGAAGTGCCATGGAGGAACGTGGGAGAATCGTGGCGTTTTCATGCAGAGCCACGGCTTCGCCGATTTCTGGCCGGAATACGTTCGCGCCCACTCCCGGGCACAGACGCGCGCCTTGCACGCGATCGGCTCGGTGCTGGCCGTGGTGATGCTCGGCCTCGGCTTTGCCGTCAGCCTCTGGTTTCTGATCGGAGTGCCGCTGGTCGGTTACGCCTTCGCCTGGTACGCGCACTTTTTCGTGGAGCACAACCGCCCCGCCACGTTCGAGCATCCCTTCTACTCGCTGGCCGCCGACTACCGCATGCTCTTTCTGATGATGGCCGGGCGCATGGATGCCGAGGTGGAGAGGTGTTGCGGCGAGGCGACGGCGTAGGTTTCGCGGGGATCGGGTTTCGGGGGTCGGGGGTCGGAGATGAGGCGTGCGCGACGCTCGTAACGCCCTCACGGCTCCTGATCTCTCTGATCTCCCAACCAGTTCGCTTTCGGAAATGCGCCTTGGATGACTGCTCCGACTCCCGACCCCCGAAAACCGACCCCCGGCCAACCAATTGCATCGATCCACGCCATGTCCCGCGTACTTCCAATCCTTCTCCTACTACTGGCAGCGTGCGCCGAGGCGCAAGACGTTCTCCTTCAGCAGCTCGCCAGCGGACTCACTCAGCCGGTCGCGCTGACCCACGCCGGCGACACTCGGCTCTTCATCACCCAGCAGAACGGGACGATCGTCATCTACGACGGGACCGGAGTTCGTGCCACGCCCTTTCTCGACATCCGATCGCTCGTGCTCGACAGCGGCGAGCGCGGTCTGCTCAGCGTGGCCTTTGATCCGCACTACAGCGAGAACGGATTCTTCTTCGTCTACTACACGAACAGGAACGGCGACAACTCCATCGCCCGCTACAAAGTCTCGGCCGCCGATCCAAACGTTGCCGATGCGTCGTCGGGCACGATTCTGCTGACCATTCCCCATCCCAACTTCGCCAACCACAACGGCGGCCAACTGCAGTTCGGCCCGGACGGTTACCTCTACATCGGCACCGGTGACGGCGGCTCGGCCGGCGATCCAGGCAACAACGCGCAGAACATCGGTCAACTCCTCGGCAAGATCCTGCGCATCGACGTCGATCACGGCTTGCCGTACAGCGTCCCGGCCTCGAATCCCTTCTTTCTGCGCCCCGGCCCGCGCGGCGAGATTTGGGCCTACGGACTTCGCAATCCGTGGCGTTTCAGTTTCGATCGTGAGACCGGCGACCTCTGGATCGGCGACGTCGGCCAGGACAAGTACGAAGAGGTCGATTTTCAGCCGGCGACGAGCATCGGCGGCGAAAACTACGGATGGCGCAAGATGGAAGGCTTCCACTGTTACAACCCGGCCACGAACTGCGTCGATCCTTCGTTCACGATGCCGGTGATCGAGTACTCCCACGATTCGGGAGCCTGCTCGATCAGCGGCGGCTATCGATACCGCGGTACGCAAATCCCGGCGATGCGCGGCGCGTATCTCTATGGCGACTACTGCAGCGGCACGATCTCGAGCGCGACGCAAACGGGGGCGACCTGGAGTCCGAAGACGCTCTTCACGACTTCGATCAGCATCAGCAGTTTCGGGGAGGATGTCGCTGGCGAGCTGTACGTGCTCGATGTGGCAAAAGGCATTGTCTACAAGATCATCCCGCGCAACGGGCCGCGGCGGCGGGCGGTGCGTTAGGAGTGCGGTCGTCTCGACCGCGGGCACTCGGGCGTCCCCGCCCGGGTGCTGTCCGGTCGAAATTCGTCGAGGTTCTCCCTTGCGTGAAATCCGAGCCTCGGAGCTTCTATCGCGAAACTGCCGTCCCTGATCTCCGACTCACCCAGCCACCTCCCCCTCCACCCATCGCGGAATCAGCACCCCCGCCGTCAGGTCGTACGCAAAATGAACGGCCATCATCGGGATGAGCGACTGCGCCAGCCACACCAGCGCGTGACAGGCCAGCGCGATCACGAAGATCCCGGCCACACTTCGCAAACCCTGCATCGAGTGCGCGACGGCGAAGCTCACCGAAAGCGTGATGACCGTCACGAGCGTGATGCTTGTTATTCGCTGCAGCAGCCCGGTCAGAACACCGCGATAGATGAACTCCTCTGCCACCCCCGCGACCATGCAGAGCACCACGTACTCCCCAAATTCAGCCGACGTTCGCGGGAGGATGTCGTAAAGCCGCTGCTTCGCGGCGCTGCTGCGGCTCTTCCAGCGAAGCTTCAATGTGGCGAGCATCACGAGGTAGAGGATCACAGCCGCGCCGAAGGAGATCAACGGGCGCTCCGGCAACGGCATCGTAAGGATTCCGTGAGTCCACGCCGCCCACGCGCACAGCAGCGCCAGCACCAACTGAAAGATGATCGTCTGGCGGAAGAATCGCGATCGCGAGATCGGCAGCGGCCTCGAGCCGAGCTTTCGCGCCGATCGGAAGATTAGTGCGGGCAGCAGGACGCCGACGAACAGCAGCAGCAGGTAGCCGAGCGCGTTGACGCTGTCAGGAACGAAGGCGCGGATCACGATTCACCATCGATGGCCGCAGTTCGCGCAGCGGAACGGCGAAGCCACGAGAAAAAAGATGCAGATGGCCATGGCCAGATAGAACGTCATGACCAGTTGATCGACGGCGACGCCGACGGCGAAGAGCAGCGCGGCGGCGATGGAGAAGCCGAGGAGACGGCGGGTGCGGCGAATGTCGGGAGAGCCGCAGCGAGGGCACTGCTCGGGATGACGAATGGCGCGCTCGGCGCTGGCCGTGCTCTTCTCGGCGACGTCCATCCCCGCAATGCGATTCAGAATCCCCTCGGCGCGATCGAAATCATCCGCCGCGACCTGGAGACGCACGCCGTTCGGCACGACGTAGGGCGCGATCGAACTGACGTTCTCGTCGCCGAGGAACGCGGGAACGCCTTCATCTTCGAGCACGGCTTTAGCGAGATGGGCGTCTTGTGCGGTGCGGAATGTGGTCAGCGTTACGAGCGGCATCGCCGCGGATTGTACTGGCCGCCGCTATCATGCGCGCCGTGTCGCGACGCTTCGATCGTTTCGTCGATGATCTTTCGCGCGTGGAGCTGAGCTCGCGCGCCTGCAACCAGTTCGCGCGAACCGGTGCCGAGGCTGATCGAAACGCGATCCGCCGCCGCAACCTGCGGCTCTATCTCGATGAGCTCGATGCCATCGGGCCACGCTTCCTGCTCGTCGGTGAGGCGGTATCGCATCGCGGCGGACGCCTGACCGGAATTGCGTTCGTGAGCGAGTCCGTCATGCTGGCCGGCATCGACCTCGCCAAGGGAACGCGCGTTCTCGGTGAAGATCGCGGTTATCGCAAAGCAGACCTTTCGACGCCCCGGTCGACAGAGGCCAGCGCCACGATGGTGTGGGGAACGATCCGCAATATCGACCCGCTACCGCTTCTCTGGAACGCGTTTCCGTTTCACCCGTTCGTCGCGGGTAACCCGTTCTCGAACCGGCTACCGACGCCTGATGAGCTGCGCATCGGCGAGCGTTTCGTGCGGCGTTTGATCGACCTGTTCGGAATCGAACGCATTGCCGCGGTCGGGAATCAGGCATCGTTGACTCTCACCCGGCTCGGCGTCGAGCACGACAAGGTGCGGCATCCATCGCAAGGTGGAAAGACGAAGTTCGTGGCGGGGATGGAAGCGATTTCGCGGGCTCACAGTCGTCGTTAACTCGCGAGAGCTGTTTGGTGGCATGCCTGTGCCACGTGAAGCAGATGATGTGGCACAGACACTCTTGTCTGTGCTTCCCAACTCACCCCCCGATGTGCGACATCTCCACTTTCGTTGACGGCGTCGCTTCGGTACGGATCTCCGAATATCGGTCGTCGCGTTTGTGCCAGCGTGAGCGGATGGCGGCGGCGATTGTTTCGTCGTCCGCGGCGCCGCGCAGGAGGCCGCGAAGATCGTGGCCGCTGCCGGCGAAGAGGCAGAGGTAGAGTTTGCCGTCGGCCGAAAGGCGCGCGCGCGTACAGCTTCCGCAGAATGGTTGTGTGACCGACGAGATGATGCCGATCTCACCCGCGCCATCGATGTAGCGCCAGCGTTCGGCCACTTCGCCAAAGTAGTTCGGCTGCGCAGGCTCGATCGGCCACTGATCCGAAATGCGTTCGGCGATCTCGCGCGCGGAAACAACGTCTTCCATCCGCCAGCCGTTCGTGTTGCCGACGTCCATGTACTCGATGAAGCGGACGATGTGGCCCGTACCGCGGAACCGCGACGCCATCGTCACGATGCTGTCGTCGTTCTCGCCGCGCTTGACGACCATGTCGATCTTGATCGGAGTGAGACCGGCATCGGACGCAGCGTCGATCGCGTCGAGCACGCGCGCGACAGGGAACTCGACATCATTCATCCGCCGGAAGACCGCGTCGTCGAGCGAGTCGAGGCTGAGCGTGATGCGATTCAGGCCGGCGTTGCGCAGGGCTAGCGCCTTCTCGCGCGTGAGCAGCGCGCCATTCGTCGTCAGCGCAATGTCTTCCACACCACGAATGCGCGACAGCATTGCCACGAGCCGCTCGATGTCGCGGCGGAGGAGCGGCTCGCCGCCAGTGAGCCTGAACTTCGCAACGCCCTCACGCACGAAGAGCTGCGCCAGACGCGCAATCTCTTCGAAGGTTAGCAACTCCGCGCGATCGAGAAAGGCGAAGTCGCGGCCGAAGACCTCTTTCGGCATGCAGTACGTGCAGCGGAAGTTGCACCGGTCGGTGACAGAGATCCGCAAATCGCGAAGCGGGCGGCCGAGGGCGTCAACTGCCATTTGAGGTGGACAACTCGACCGGCGGGAACAAAAACTCCAGCACCGCCGGGGCGCGTTTGGCCCAGGAGCGCTCGCTGTGGTCCGCGCGGCGGTCTTCGAAGTAACGGAAGTCGACGCCGATGCGCCAGCCTCGTGCGATCAATCGGTCGCGCAGCATGCGCGCATTCGCGAGCCCTTCGACACCCTCGCGTCCGCCCATATCGAGCCAGATGCGCGGGCGATTGCGGCCGTCGAAGCGCTCGACGTCGTCAAGAATGATGCGGTTGTCCCACCAGACCGAGGGCGACATCACGGCCAGACCGCCGAAAGAGTCGGGGTGTTTCAGTCCGAGGTGAAGCGTGGCCAGACCGCCGAGCGATGAGCCGCCGAGTGCGGTGTTCGACGGATCAGGCAGCGTTCGAAACTGCGCGTCAATGATCGGCTTCAGCTCTTCGATCAGCATCCGCCCGTAATCGCTCGCCTTGCCGCCGCCGTGGTGTTTGATGTCGCGCGTCGGCGTGTACTCATCGATGCGCGAAGGGCCGGTGTTGTCGATGGCGACAATGATCATCGGCCGCGCCGTCCGTCCGCCGATGACTTCGTCCGCCGCCTCGGCAAGCCGCCAGTGCTGGCCGGGGATGAACGCCCGTTCCGGCTCGAAGAGATTCTGCCCGTCGTGCATGTAGAGGACCGGATAACGCAGCTCGTCGCGGTCGTGATAGCCGGGCGGCAGGTAGATGGTGATGTCGCGCTCGTTGCCGAGGATGTCGGAGTGGAAGCCGCGAATGTGATCGAGCGATCCGCGACGAATCTCTTTTCGGCGATTGTCCAGCCGCAGTACGCGAAGAAACGCCGCGCGCAACGTATCGCGCATCGGCTGCATCAGCTTCGCATCTCGCGATAGCCGCTGCGGAAATAGAGGAGAGGATCGCCCTCGCGTGTCTGGATGTCGATGACTTCACCGACGAAGATGGAGTGATCGCCACCGGGCAACTGCGCCTGCACCTTGCACTCGATCGTCGTGAGCGCTCCCGTGATCATCGGCAGATCGAGCGCGCCGCGAAAGACGTCGACGCCGGTGAACTTGTCGTCGCTGCGCGATGCGAATTTCGAGGAGATGCCGCTCTGTTCGCTGGCGAGGATGCTGACCCCAAACTTGCCGGCGGCAACGATCGCCTCGTGCGTTTTCACCGACGTTTCGATGCAGACGAGGACGAGTTTGGGATTGAGCGACAGCGACGCGAACGACGCCACGGTCATTCCGAACGGCCGCCCTTCAAGCTCGGTCGTGACGACCGTGACTCCGCTTGCGAAGTGCGACAAGGCCAGTTTGAAATGAGCGTCATCGATCGGCATCGGGTACCTCCGGGCGCGGCAGTTTAATCCAACTTCCGGGCGTGCCCGCGCATCGTCGTTCAATGTGATAAAAGTCGCCGCCCTATGAAAGTTCACGAGTATCAGGCCAAAGAAATCCTGCGCCGTTACGGCGTGCCGACGCCGCGCGGAATCGTTGTCGACAATCCCGAAGCGGCGCGCGCTGCCGCGAAAGAGCTGGGTGGCCGCGTCGTCGTCAAGGCGCAGATCCATGCGGGCGGCCGCGGCAAAGGCGGCGGCGTCAAGCTGGCCAAAGATCCCGACGAAGCCGTGGAGCTGGCGAAGAAGATCATCGGCATGACCCTCGTCACGCACCAGACCGGCCCGGAAGGACGCATCGTCGGGAAGGTGCTGATCGAAGAAGCGCTCAACATCGACAAGGAGCTCTACCTCGGCATCACGCTCGACCGGCGCATCGGCATGCCGGTGATCATGGCGTCCAAACAGGGCGGCATGGAGATCGAAGAGGTGGCCGAGCGCGATCCGTCCGCCATTCACCGCGAGCCGATCGACGGCGTCCTCGGCACGTTGCCTTTCCAGGCACGCGCGGTCGCGAACGGTCTCGGCCTCACCGGCGACTCCTACAAGAAGTGCGTCGACTTCGTCCAGAAGCTGATGCGCTGCTACATCGAGATGGATGCGTCGCTCGCCGAGATCAACCCGCTCCTCGTAACGAAGGAAGGCGACGTTCTCGCGCTCGACTGCAAGATGAACTTCGACGACAACGCGATGTTCCGGCACAAAGACGTCGCCGAGATGCGCGATCTGAAGGAAGAGGATCCGCTCGAAGTGGAAGCGTCGGAGTTCGGGCTCAACTACATCAAGCTCGATGGCAACGTCGGTTGCATGGTCAACGGCGCCGGCCTGGCCATGGCCACGATGGACATCATCAAGCTCGCCGGCGGACAGCCTGCGAACTTCCTGGATGTCGGCGGTGGTGCGAGCGCGGAACAGGTCCGCAACGCGTTCCGCATCATCCTTTCCGACGCCAACGTGAAGGCAATCCTCATCAACATCTTCGGCGGAATCATGCGTTGCGATCGCATCGCTGAGGGGGTGGTCAGTGCGTCGCGCGAAGTGGGACTGCCGGTTCCGGTCGTGGTGCGCCTCGAAGGGACGAACGTCGAGCTCGGAAAAGAGATCCTGGCGAAGTCGGGACTCCCGCTGATCACCGCCGATGGAATGTGGGACGCCGCGCAGAAAGTCGTCGCCGCAGCGCAGGGAAAATAGAGACCAACACTATGGCTATCTGGGCAGACAAGAACACACGAGTGATCGTGCAGGGCATCACCGGCCGCGAGGGGACGTTTCACGCCATTCAGTGCCGCGAATACGGAACGAACATGGTCGGCGGCGTGACGCCGGGCAAGGGCGGGACGACGCATGAGGGTTTCGCGGTCTTCAACAGCGTTCGCGAGGCGCGCGAGAAAGCGGACGCGAATTGCTCGCTGATCTTCGTGCCGCCTCCGTTCGCGGCGGACGCGGTCATGGAAGCGGCGGATGCCGGCATCGAGCTGATCATCTGCATCACGGAAGGGATTCCGGTGAACGACATGATCCGCGCGCACGACTTTCTGAAGAAGTCGAATGCGCGGGCGATTCAATCGGGTGCAACGCCGTCACGTCTCATCGGTCCCAACTGTCCCGGCATCATCACGCCGGGCGAGGCGAAGATCGGAATCATGCCCGGCCACATCCATCGCCCGGGACCGATCGGCATCGTCTCACGCTCGGGAACGCTGACGTACGAGGCGGTCGGCCAGACGCGCGCGCTCGGTCAGTCGACGGCAGTCGGCATCGGCGGCGATCCGCTGCCGGGAACGAACTTCATCGACTGCCTCGCCGCGTTCGAGAACGATCCGGCCACTGAGGCCATCATCATGATCGGCGAGATCGGCGGTTCGGCGGAGGAAGAGGCCGCGGCCTTCGTGAAAGCGAACGTAACCAAGCCGGTTGTCGCGTTCATCGCAGGCCAGACCGCACCGCCGGGACGCCGCATGGGTCACGCCGGCGCGATCATCAGCGGCGGCAAGGGAACAGCGTCGGAGAAGATGGACGCGCTGAAGGCGGCCGGAATCCATGTTGTCGAAGCACCGAGCGAGATGGGGGCGAAGGTGGCGGAGGTTTGGAAGGCGAGGAAGTAGGGGTTTCGCGGTTGTCGTTGCCTGAGTCGGGAATTTAGATCAATCGGTTCGACCGGATGGCCTCGTTGCTCGGCAATTTCCTCTTCGATGCCGGCGCCGTGGAAAATAGCCGCGAGCTGGGATCCCAAACCCACGCGAGTGCCGTTCTCGTTCTTGACCGCGTTGCGAATGATTTCGCGAACCTCTTCATCCAAGCTGCGGCCGTGGCTGGACGCACGCTGCCGAAGCTTTTCGATCACATCATCCTCGAGCTCAATCACGAGTTGATCCGCGGGTTCGGCGATCTCCTCATCGCTCATCGAATCGTCTCGAGCCTCACGACCTTCCCGTCCGAAAACCCGTAGTACGCGACGACGATCTCCACTTCTTTCTTGTCCACGGCGTTCTTGATCACCTCGCTGTGGTCAACGAGGTAGTGCGCTGAGGCCTTGGCGTTCGCGATCACCGCGGGGCGAACCATGTCGCGCTTCTTCGTGCCGAGGTCGGCGCCTTTGATCCCATCGCGGATGCGGTGCACGAGCTCGATCAGACTGGGTGTGTCCGGTTCCACCGTCTTCAGCGCCTCGGTGACTGCCCCGCATCGGTCATGAGCCAGGACGATGATGACTTTCGTCCAGTGATGCGCGACGCCGTATTCGATGCTGGCGATTCCGAAGGTGTCGGCGACATTGCCGGCAGTGCGAACGACGAAAAGATCGTCGAGGCCACGTCCGAAGACCAGCTCGGGCGGCACGCGGCTGTCCGAGCACGCAAGCACGGTGATTGGCGGATTCTGTCCGCTTGCCGTCCTCCGGCGTATGTCATTGAGTTGCGTGTAGCGAAGCACGCCACTCGCGAACAAATCATTGCCCGCCTTGAGCTGCGGCCACAGCGATCTGACGGTAAAGGGCCTCTGGAGTGGTGGCGGGATTGGCTGTGCAACCGCCGGCAGCCCCATACCCACGACGACAGCAAGCACAAAGAGGAAACGGACGGATCGGCGCATGGACTGACCTCCGCCGCGAATCTTAACGCCCAATCATCGCCGCGTGATGACGATTTCGCTGATGTCGACCGGACGATTGATGGCGTCGATGATCGCGGCTGCGACATCCGCGGGGTCCATGAAGCCGATACGCGGCTCACTCCAGAACGGCGTATTCATCCCGCCAGGCGCCACCGCGAGGATCCGCGCCTTCGTTCCTTTTGCCTCGGCTTTCAACGACTCGCCGTATCCCCGCGCACCCCACTTTGCGGCGCAGTAGACGCTCTCGTTTGGTTTGCCGATGAGAGCCGCCGTCGAAAGAGTGTTGACGATCGTACCGCCGTGCTCTTTGAAACGCGGAAAGAGCAACTCGCAGAAGTTAATAGTGGCGATGAGGTTCGAGTTGATGACCGCGGCGATGTCGGTTTCGTCATATGACCCGGCCGGACCGAAGATGCCGAGGCCTGCGCAGTTGACGAGTAGATCGATGGCGCCGAGGCGCTCGGCTGCTTCGATGGCGCGCAAGGCAGTCTCGCGTTTCGATGCATCGCCGGCCACGTCGGCACTCGTTCGCCGCGAAACACCGACGACCGGAGTGCCGCGAGCACGCAACTGCTGTGCGATTTCGAGTCCGAGCCCGCTCGAGGCTCCGGTGACGATGGCGACCACGCCTCGATTGTAAGGCTTGCTCTACGTGAGCAACTGTACGCCGGGTAAGATGGGCTCAATGAGGAACGATCGGCGGGCCGTCGTCTGGACTTGTCTGGCGATCTGGCTCTTCGCAGTCGGTTACGCGGTCATCACGCCGCCCTTTCAGGTGCCGGACGAGGTCGCGCATTACTGGCACGCCGTTTCGCTCGCTCACGGCAACGTCTTTCATGTGATGCAGAACGATCGGATGGGCACGTTCGTCCCGAAGAGCGCTCGCGATTTCGTTTACCTGACGTGGGTCGAGACCGCCGGCAAGCCTGAGAACAAAATCGGAATGGCGCGGTTGCGCGCAGCCAACGAGTTGCCGTATCAACCCGAGCCGGTCTTCCGCTCGTTTCCCGCGCTCTATACGCCGGTTCCGTACCTGCCCGGCACTCTCGCGAGTGCGGTAGCCGACGTATTGCATGTGAGACCGCTCATTGCTTTCTATGCCGGCCGGATCGTGACGGCAACGGCTTGTGTGCTGCTGATCGCGGCCGCAATGCTCGAATGTGGAGAGCTCGCCGCGATCATCGCCGCGATTGCGTTGCTGCCGATGACGCTCTACATGTTCGGGTCGTTCTCCGCCGACGCCGTAACAATCAGCCTTGCGCTCTATACGACCGCCGTAGCCTGGCGCGCGCGGTCGGACGACCCGATGAATCCGCGGCGGTGGGTGAGGCTTTGTGTTGCCACAGCAGCGTTGGCATTGTGCAAGATGCTTTACGCGCCGCTAGCGTTGCTGGCACTCGCGCCGCGTGTCCGCGGTCACGGCGGATCTCCAAACAGGCTGCGGAAGGTGATCTCGCTCTTTGGGTCGCTCGCGATCGGGTTGGCGTTGTCGGCGGCGATGGTGTCGCGGCAATACCATCCTCTCCGGCCTGAGGCGAATCCGAAGGCGCAATTGCAGACAATCGCAGCGCACCCCATCCACGTCGCGAGTGTCGTTGCGAAAGACTTCGTCGCTCAGTTCACCGGCTATCGAGATCAGTTTGTCGGACGCCTTGGGTGGGTCGATGTCCCGTTGTCCGGTTTCCTGACCGCGGCGGCGTTCTATCTGCTTCTTGTCGTGGCGATGACAAGGGATGTCGCCGTTACGCCTGCCGCGCGGCTCTTCGCTCTTTTACTCACTATCGCCCTTCTCTTTGCGGTGAGTCTCTCGCAATATATCGCATGGACACGGCCGGGCGTGGAGTACGTCGATGGCATTCAGGGACGCTACTTTCTGCCATTGGCGGTGGTCCTTCTGCTGCCGGTTGTGTCCATCGTCCGCAATAAGAGAATTGGCTTTGCGGCTCTTGCCGTTTATGCGCTGACAGCAGTGGCGATCAATATCGATGCACTTTTGATTCTCGCTCAGCGCTATTACTAAAAACAATTACCACAGAGACACAGAGGACACAGAGATTCCTCTATGCTCTCTGTGTCTCTGTGGTTCAATCAATTCCAATCAATCCAGCGATCATCGAGCAGTGTGCGCTCGCCGCGGCCATCGACGATCTCCACCTGCACGTCCGTGAGAAGTCGCACATTCGCGGGTCGCGCCTCGAACGTCCGCGTGAAGGAAGGCTTCGTGGTGGCGTCATAAAAGCGATACCAGCGGCTCGTGGCCGGATCGGCAATGAGCGTCGCCGGGTACCGGCCCCTCCCGTTGTCGAAGAGGAGATTCACCTCGCGCACGCCGAACGGCGAAAGCGCGACGCCGGAAAATGTCGCCCTTCCCTTGAGCGGCTCGTGACCGGAGGGCTGAACCAGTGCGCCGAACGTCGATTCGTTGTACGTCACGTGGCCGCCCAGCATCGACCGCAGCTCTGGCGAGTCGCCGCGCACCCCGACACGAAAGATCCAGTCGCCCCACGCGCCATCGTCGAAGCGCCGCACGACGCCGAGGAGACCGCGGTCGACCATACGGCCGAGCCATGCACGACCGGCGGCATCGAGGCCGACACCTCTCACGACCACATGCGTGACTCCGATGCGCGCGAGCTCCGGCACCAGGTCATCCGACCACGATTGCGCGAGCGAGGCGAGCTTGACGTACTCAGGCGGCGCGAAACCGGAGACACCATTGACGATCGGCCGGTGATGCACGGTGGCGTTGAGCAGGACTCCGTACTCGTCGTTCTGATCGGACATCGGCAGCTCGGCAATGGCGTGAGGACGCGCCACCGCCACCCAACGATCGACGGGACGTACGACCGTCGGTGCCATATACCAGCGAATCGGGCCGTGCAGTTCGGCGATAAATGCAATCGATACAACGATGCCCGCCCACATCGCGCGTTTTGCGATCCATCCGACAGCGACTGCGACGAGCAGCGCGAGCCCGACGTGTGTAATCACCGCCCATCGTGCCGGCGCACGGATGGCGTGAAACCCAGGCACGTAGTTGAAGAGCAACCGGTAAAAGGGCGTGTGCAGCCCGAGTGAGCCGATGAAGCCAAGTAAGACCCAGCTCCATCCAAGTGCTAACGGCTTCCATTGACGGGAGGCAATTGCGATCAGAGCGAAACAAATCGCCAGCGCGCCCGGAAAGAGCCACCGCTCCGGGTTGACGGTCGGGTCGCTATGTGTCGGATACGGGCGATGCGCGAAGTTATCGACCAGCCAATCCGCCGGCTGCGCGGAGTAACTCAATGTCTCGTCCCATGAGCGCTCCATCCCATACAACTTCGATGCCTCGTGATACGGGTAGAGAAACGGCGCGAGCAGCAACAAAGCCACAGTCAGCGTGACAGCGATGCGCCGGAGCGGCGGCCGCAATAAGGCGATCGTCATCACAACGGCAATGCTGCCAAAAAAGAAGAAGTGAACGTTCGACAGGCCGTTCCACAAGAAGGCGGCGCCAAAGCCGATGGCGTGACGCCAGTCAGGCATCCGCGAATAGCGGATCAGCGCATAGAGCAGCAGCGGCAACGTTCCCGCCCAGACGTACTGCACGTGCGATGAGTGCGTGAAGCGAAAAGGAACGAATGCATAGAAGATCCCCGCCGCGATTCCGCCAGCTGTGCTACCGGTTACTTCTCTCGCCAGCAGGTACGCGAAGAATCCACACATCGCGAACCCCAGCAACATGGCGACGTTGTATGCGGTCAGCGGCGGTACCCCGACGGCGCGGAGCGGGAAGAGAACGATCGCGATCCCGTAGAGGTTTTCGCTGAAGGCAAGCGAGTACTTCGAGGGATAGAAGATGTTCGCCTGAAACAGCCGTCCGGGCTGATGAAACGTAGCGTGATAGTCCCAATCGAGGATCCAGGTGTTGATGTAGGGATCGCCCGGATAGGCGACGGCCCGATTGAGATTCGGCAGCAGCGGCCACGTCATGAAGACGGCGAGGATCGCGAAGAGAACCGCCGCGGCGGCGTGCTTGGGAAACTTCACGAAGCGATGATAGCGGCAGCCGAAGCCGCCCTCACTTCATCTTCCCAGCCTCCACATCCTTGATGAACTTCACCACCTCGCGGAAGTACCGCTCCTGATCGTCGTACATCTCCAGGTGGCTCCCTTCGGTGATCACGACGCGCGAGTGCGGGATGAGCTTGCCCATGCGGCGGATGTCGTCCGGGCTCATCGTGCCGTGACGGCCGGCGATGATCAGCGTCGGAACCTTGATCTTCGGCAGATCCGCCCATCGATCCCAACTCTTGAAGTTGCCGCTGATGACGAACTCGTTCGGCCCCTGCATCTCGTTGTAGATCTTCTGATTGAACTTCCGGAACGCACGCGTCACCGGCTCGGGCCAGGGATCAAGGCGGATCAGATGCTGCGCATACACCTTCCCCATCATGATGTCCTGGTACTCGGGGGCATCGTAGTTCCCCGCGGTGGCGAACTTCGCCAGCGTCTTTTGATCCTCCGGCGACAGCTCGGCCAACAGCGTCGCCGCGTATTTCTCGTACGCCGGGATGCCCGCAGTCATGTCCGAAATGATCAGTGCTTTCAGATGATCCTGATGCTCGAGCGCGTACTCGATCGCCAGCATGCCGCCCCAGGAGTGACCGTAGAGGATGAAGTGATCGAGCCCGAGGCCTTTGCGAACCTGTTCGACTTCCGCGCGATAGCGCGGAATCGTCCATAGCGAGAGATCGTCGGGCACATCGGAGTTTCCGACGCCGAGTTGGTCGTAGTAGAAGAACTGGATCCCGTGCTGCGGCAGGAAATCCTCGAAGCATTCAAAGTAGTCGTGCGGAAAGCCCGGGCCGCCGTGCAACGTCAGCATCTTCACCGGACCATGCCCCACACGGTCGGTCCAGACGTGGTATTTCCCGTCGACTTCGATCATCTTCGCGCCTCCCGTTTTCACATCAGCGGCGATGGACGCGACGGCAAACAGAACGAGAGCGGATGCAATCAAGAGCTTTCGCATGGCAAATGATACGCACCGGACCCGCGTCCGGATGCCTCGCCGCGTCTACCACTCCCCACCCCACTCCCCACAAACCCCGTATGGCAGAATGTCGCCCTTCCCCTCACTTTGGGAAACCGCACGGGAGGCGATCGATGACTGACGCAGTCATTCAACACGAAGACGGACGTGTCGAGCTTCGCTCAGACGAAGGCATTCGCACCAGCGCGCTCTACAACCACGACCTCGCGCCGGTGCCGGTCTCGCAGCGGAACTGGACGACGTACAACTACGCCGCGCTCTGGATCGCCATGGCGCACTGCATCCCGACCTACATGATGTCGTCGGGCCTCATCGGCGCGGGGATGAACTGGTGGCAGGCGCTGCTCACGATCCTCGTCGGCAACACGATCGTGCTCATCCCGATCCTCCTCAACTCGCACGCCGGCACGAAGTACGGCATCCCCTTTCCCGTCTTCGCACGCGCAAGCTACGGCACAATCGGCTCGAACCTCCCCGCGCTCATGCGCGCCATCGTCGCCTGCGGCTGGTTCGGCATTCAGGCCTGGATCGGCGGCGAAGCGCTGCACACGTTCTTCACCTCGATCCTTCCCGCATGGCCGTCGCTGCTCGGCAAGTTCGCGGGACATCCGACCACGGAGTGGATCTCGTTTCTCCTCTTCTGGGCGCTGAACATCCTGATCATCTACCGCGGCATGGACCTCCTGCGCCGCTTCGAAAACTGGGCTGCCCCATTTGTTCTCGTCATGACCGCGCTCCTCCTCGGATGGGCCGTCTGGCGCGCGCACGGACTCGGCTATCTGCTGCACGAGAAAGGCAAGTTCGAGACATGGGCGCAGTTCCGGCCGATCTTCATCCCCTCGCTGACCGCGATGATCGGCTTCTGGGCCACGCTGTCGCTGAACATGCCCGACTTCACCCGTTTCGGACGCAGCCAGCGCGAGCAGGCCATCGGACAGACCGTGGCCCTGCCGACAACGATGACCGTCTTCGCGGCGATGGGCGTCATCATCACCTCGGCCGCCGTCGTCATCTATCCGACGATGGGCATCAACGAGCTGTGGGATCCGCTCAAACTCGTTGCGCAATTCAAACAACCGCTCGTGGTGGCCATCTCGATGTTCACAGTCGTCATCGCCACGCTCTCAGTCAACATCGCCGCGAACGTCGTCTCCCCCGCGAATGACTTCGCCAACGCCTTTCCGAAGTGGATCTCGTTCCGCACGGGCGGCCTGATCACCGGCCTCCTCGCCATCGCCATGCAGCCGTGGCGCCTTCTCGCCGATCCCTCCGGCTACATCTTCACCTGGCTCCTCGGCTACTCCGGCGGCCTCGGATCGATCGGCGGCGTGATGATCGTCGACTACTGGATCGTGCGGAAGAAGCATCTCGTCCTCGGCGATCTCTACCGCACCGAAGGCACGTACCGTTACGCCGCCGGCTGGAATTGGCGCGCCGTCATCGCCACCCTCCTCGGCTGCACCGCAGCCTGGATCGGCCTCGTCGTGCCCGCCCTCCGCCCTCTCTACGACTACGCCTGGTTCGTAGGCTTCGGCGTCGCCGCGGTGACCCATCTCATCCTGATGAAGGTGATGCCGCCGCGCGATATCGTGGAAGCAACTCCCGCCCCCGCATGATCACACTACTCATCCTCGGCGGCGCCGCAGTAGCCGCAATTGTGGCCGGCGCCACCCTCAAGCGAAAAAAAGGAGTGCAGGCGTCTTCGCCTGCGGCCGACGGGCGTCCCCGCCCGGCGGTGGTTACGAATCCGAACTTCGCACCGCAGGCATTGACGATGCCCGATCCTGAGCCTCAACCAGCGCCCGAACCGCTGCAATCGGCGGAGCGCGACGTAGAGCAGGCGTCCTTGCCTGCTCCCGACGGGCGTCCCTGCCCGGCGGCGGTTGCGAATCCGGAACCATCGCCCGAGCCACGTGCTTCTTCTGCTGCGATCGACTTGAAAGCGAATGGAAATGCTCAGCAGGGACAGGCGGGAGTCATGCCGCGAACCCTCGAACTTCCTTCCACACCGATCGACCCAAAGACGGCGGAACCGGCTCCTAACCCCACGTTTCGCACCGACATACCGCCGGGCAGGGACGCCCGGCGGGAGCAGGCAGGGACGCCTGCTCTACGATCGGACGTCGTATCGCCGGCAGAGCCCTTGGCGATGTCCGAGCCTGAGCCGCAACCCACGGTCCCTGATTTGCCGCCCGCCACTGATCCCGAGCCGCTCCCCGACGCCGACCCCGAGCCGCTCCCGATCATCGAGCCTGAACCTCAGCCAGCGCCTGAGCCCCTGCCACCGCCGGAACCAACGCAGCCAACGATCATCGTCGCCCCCGAGCGGTCGCCCAAACAGATAATCGCTCCCACAGGTCGCCTAAGCCGGAGGCAACTAACGCCGTCGGCCGTGCCGACCCGGAGGCAACCAACGCCGTCGCCCGTGCCGACTATAATGCGCGGACCAAAATCGGAGAAAACGCACATGTCCCGAATTGTCAAAGGTGGTTTGATTCAGACGTCTCTTGCCTGCGATACCAGCGAATCGCTCGACAAAATTCGCGAGGCCCAGACCGAGCGCACCCTCAAGTACATCGACCAGGCCGGAGCCGAAGGCGTGCAGATCCTCTGCATGCAGGAGATCTTCACCGGTCCCTACTTCTGCGCCGAACAGAGCACGCGCTGGTACGACTCCGTCGAGAAAATCCCCGACGGGCCGACCACGAAGCTCATGCAGGAGTACGCCAGGAAATACAACATGGTCATCGTCGTCCCTCTGTACGAAGAGGAAGAGACGGGCGTGTACTACAACACCGCCGCCGTCATCGACGCCGATGGCAAGTACCTCGGCAAGTACCGCAAGAACCACATCCCGCACGTCGCTCCCGGTTTCTGGGAGAAGTTCTACTTCCGTCCGGGCAACCTCGGGTACCCGGTATTCGAGACCGCATACGCTAAGGTCGGCGTATATATCTGCTACGACCGTCACTTCCCCGAGGGCGCGCGCGAGCTCGGGCTGGCAGGCGCCGAGATCGTGATGAATCCCTCGGCCACCGTGGCCGGCCTCTCCGAATATCTCTGGAAGCTCGAGCAGCCGGCGCACGCCGTCGCCAACGGCTACTTCATCGGTGCCATCAACCGCGTCGGCTACGAAGCGCCGTGGAATATCGGCGAGTTTTACGGGCAGAGCTACTTCTGCGATCCGCGCGGCCAGATGCTGGCCGTCGGTCCCCGCGACGCGGATGCGCTCGTCACCGCCGACCTCGATATGGACAAGATCCGCGAAGTGCGCAACACATGGCAGTTCTATCGCGACCGCCGCCCGGAAACGTACACGGGGATCGTGAGACTGTAACCGCCACGTGCGCGACCATATCCTCATCCACATCAACGGACGCGAACATCGCATCGAAGGCGATGCCGCGTTCGAGACGCTCGCGAACTATCTGCGCCAGGGCGTCGGTGCAACCGGGACGAAGATCGTCTGCGAGGAAGGGGACTGCGGAGCGTGTACGGTTCTGACACGTCGCGCGGCTGCCGATGACTATCGCCCCGTCAACTCATGCATCCTGAACCTGGCCCAGCTCGATGGGTCGTCGATCGTGACGGTCGAGGGATTGTCCGAGGTGAAAACCGTTTCACGCGGAGACGCGGAGACGCGGAGAGAAGACCACCGTGAAAACGTTCTCCATCCTGTTCAAGCGGCGATGGTGCAATGTCACGGCGCCCAATGTGGCTACTGCACTCCCGGCTTCGTCGTGGCCATGGCCGGCATGTTCGAGACCTGCGATCGCGTGAACGAGAAACAGGTGCGCGACGGACTGACCGGAAACCTCTGCCGTTGCACCGGCTACGAGCCGATCATCAAAGCGGCGCTGGCTGTGGACGGCGCGCCGGCCGCGAAGATGCGCGAGCGCTATCCGTCACTGCCGGACGCGAACGACTCCGTGCAAGTCGGCACCTTCTGCGCGCCGGCCACGCTCGACGAAGCGATCGCGTTCAAACGCGAACATTCCGGATGCACGATCGTGCAGGGTGGAACCGACGTCGGCGTCTGGGTCAATAAGCGCAATTACGCGGCGCGGGCGATGCTGTCGCTGGCGAAAATCGATTCGCTGCGCGAGCTTCGCGAAGAAGACGGCACGATCGTCGCCGGCGCGAACACGACGCTGGCCGATTTCGAGACCTTCATCGCCGATCGCATCCCTGAGCTGGCCGGCATCCTGGCCATCTTCGGCTCGCCGCAGATCAAGAACGCGGGAACGCTCGTCGGCAACATCGCCAACGGCTCCCCGATCGGCGACACGTTGCCATACCTCTTTGTCGCCGGCGCCATGCTGGAGATGAACGCCGGCACCCGCTCTGTCCCCATCGACCGCTTTTACCTCGGATACCGCAAGTTCGATCTCCAACCCGGCGAGATCATCACGCGCGTCCGTCTCTCCATCGTCCGCGACACGCTCAAACTCTACAAAGTGTCGCGTCGCAAAGACCTCGACATCTCCGCCTTCACCGCCGCGATCCGCCTGGCCATGACCGGCGATCACATCGACCGCGCCGGAATCGCCTACGGCGGCGTGGCGCCAACCGTGGTTCGCCTCCCGCGCACGGAAGCATTCCTCGCCGGCAAGACCGCCACACTCGACACCTTCGAGCAAGCCGGCCGCATCGCCCGAACCGAGATCAAGCCAATCAGCGACGTCCGCGGCTCCGCCGACTACCGGCTCCAACTCGCCGAGAACATCATGGCCAAGTTCTGGTACGAGGTATTCGGGGAAACAACTGCGCCGCGGCTTCCGCACGTGTAGAGGGGCACACACTCACTTTCACTTCTCGCGACCACTACCGCGCTCGCTCTGACGTCGCCGAGTGCTGCGTGGCGCGCTGCGCCGCCTTCTGCAGCCCTGCAATAACGTCAGGCGACAGCTCCGAATAGGAGCCGTACCAGTAGGCAAAGTAGTTCACGACGGTCAAAATGCCATTGTGGGACTGATCCGGGAATTCGGCAACCATTCTATTGAGAGTTGGCGCTTCGAATAGACTCGCGACCGTCTTCCGAAGTAGACGACGCTCACGTTCTCTGAATCTCATCGCCGACCGCCATACGCGACTAGTCCCCGTATCCGCGAGCTTGACACCAATCTGCTTAGACCATAGGTAGTCGCCAAGGTATGGCCGACAGTAACCAATCACGTCTTGATAGACCAGTATGTTGCCGGGGTGAGGATCGCCATGCACCGCTCCCGTGTCATAGATGAATCTGAGTGCTTTTGAAATTAACCACCATGCGGCGCATCTCTCTCTCGGCGAACGCTCACCAGCGGCCAACCAATCACGGAGCGAGCTGCCTGCCACAAATTCCATTACAGCAAACGCGTATCCGTTTGAAACACCAAACTGATACACCGTTGCCAAGAGCGGATGAGCAAGGGACACGAGCTTTCTTGTTTCGAGCAAAGCTCTTGACGCAGGATTTGCGACTGGCATGCCCCATACTTTGATCGCGACGGAACGGTCCAGTTCAGTGTCCTGGGCTTCGAAAACAGTTCCGTTTGCACCTCTCCCGATTTCTCGAATGAGTCGATGCCGGTCGAAGCACAACCCCGTGTTGCCGACCACTACGTAGTTGCCTGAAAGAACAGGTTGTTCAGGCCTTGACACCCTGCGACGAGAGTTGACCTTACGCGTCATACACGAAACGCTCCGAATCAATAGGCTAAATGATGCAGCAAGTAAGACGAACGCACTCGTTCTTTCGTCCGCCCGCCTGCGTCGCCATCGATCATCATTTCAATCCTGGACCTAGGCATTCGGAAAGACAAATCCGATGAATTCTCTGCTAGGTCATCCGACACGATTGTCAGCCTCCGGCGGCTCGTGGCCCACCTCAAAGCGGCGAGAGCGCACTGATCGTGACGCAATATCCGTCCGGATCCCTGAGCGAGAACTCCTGTGTCTCGGTATTCGGGTTCAGGTGCGGCTCCTCTTCCGAGCTGAGCAACGAGAGAGCGTGCTCTTGGCAATGCCATGTCGAAATCATCAACGCGGAAAAGGAGGAGACCGTTGCCGGGTACAGGGTGTGGGGTCAGACCGAAAGTGAAAGTGACGAAATCTCGTTGGTGGCCTAGCTGGAAGCCGGTTTTTGTCACTTTCACTTCTCGGTCTGACCCCCATACCTTCCAGAGAATCGCCAACTCCAAGGGGGATTATTAGCTGGCCAGTCGGAAGCGTCAGGGGAGTTGCCGTCACAGGTGTCTCGGCACCTGGATACAGCATGCGCGACTGGCTGTCCCACATGCATGACGCGCGTATCCACCATGGGGACAGTCAGTTACGCGGTGCGGGACTCCAAGTTACACGGTGTGGGACCGTGGGGTACACGGTGCGGGACCGTGGGTGCACGGTGCGGGACCGTGGGGTACACGGTGCGGGACCGTGGGGTACACGGTGCGGGACCGTGGGGTACACGGTGTGGGACCGGCAGTCAAATGGTGCGTTAGTACACACACGGTGGGTGACGCCCGGGTACATAGTGCGGAGCCGGCAGTCACAAGTGCGTAACGCCCGTTCCGGGTGCGAAGAATGCTCAAACTTTCAAAATGGCGTCTCGTCGTCCTCTTGGCCGGCTGGAGTTGATTCCGCGCGATCGTGCGGCGGCTCAGGTTCCATGTACTCCCACATCTCGTTCTGATGCAGCCAGATTGGATCAGCGTTCGCACGAATGAAGTCTTCCACGGTCATTCCTTCAATCAGATTGCGACGCCGTACTTTCTTCTGCTTTCCGTTGATAAAGATGGTCTCGAAGGTGGCTTTGCGAACCGCCTTCGCAGCCTTTTCCGCACGCGTGAGTTTTCGCTTCTTCTTCGCCATGTGCTTCGAGTAATCAACTAACTACGTACGATTCCAGCGTCGTTCGGTGTACTCCCGTCGGCCTGCGCCGAGCGTCCCGCGCGATAGAGCAATGCGCAGATTGCGATCACGATCACGATGCCGGTGACGATCGCGATGAAGCCTTTGAGCCAGGTGAAGTCTTTCGAGGCGAAGTGCACGCTCGCGAGCGCGCTGGCCAGGGCGGGGAACTTTCCGGACGCAGCGACGAGGAAGGCAATCAGCACGCCGACCAGTCCTTCGCCGGCGATCATGCCCGACGCGGCGAGGACTCCCGGATCGCTGTCGAGCGATTTCGCGTCGCGTTTCGCTTCGACCATGCGACGCACGATGCCGCCGGCGAAGACAGGAGCCAGCGTGCCGAGGGGGAGATAGATTCCGACGGCGAAGGAAAGTCCGGGGAGGCCGGCGATGATCGCGCAGATCGAGAGCGCCGAGCCGGTGCCGACGAGCGCCCACGGCAGCGAGCCGGAGAGCACACCTTCGATGACGGTCTTCATCAACGTTGCCTGTGGCGCGGGGAGATCGGGCGAGCCGAACGTGAATGCTTTGCCGAGGAGCAGCACCGTCCCGGCGATGGCCCAGCAGGCGCAGGCGGCGCCGAGGAACTGGCCAAACTGCTGCTTCGCGGGCGTGGCGCCGACGATGAATCCGGTCTTCAGATCCTGCGAGATGTCGCCGGCTTTCGATGCGGCGATGCAGACGACCGTTCCGACCGTGAGAATCGCCGCGCGCGCGGAGGGATCGGTCCAGCCGCACAGCACGAAGACGACCGACGCGCCGAGCAGCGTCACGAGCGTCATCGCCGAGGTTGGGTTGGATGAGACGCCGATCAGTCCCACGATCCGTGACGACACGACGACGAAGCAGACGCCGAAGATCGCCACTCCGATCGCTGCGACGAGACGCGGGACGAAGGACATGTTTCCGGCGAGCAATCCCGGCACGGCCACGAGCGTGATGATCACAGCCAGCGGCACGACGACCACAATCCATGACGGCACGTCGCGGTCAGTGCGCGGCGTGCGCTCGCCATCGGTCGTCTGCAGTCCGCCGCCCCGCAGTCCGCGCATCACCGCCGCAAACGAGCTGGCCATCGTCGGCAGCGCTTTGATCACCGCCACGATTCCCGCCGCAGCCACGGCGCCTGCGCCGATGTAGCGCACGTAGCGCGACCAGATCTGAGCCGCCGTCATCGCCGCGATGGACAGCTTCATCTCCGGAAACATCGGAGTCGTCAGACCGGAGCCGAACGTGGCAATGAGCGGCGTCAGCACGATCGCGGAGATGAGGCTTCCCGACACCATGATTGCCGAGGGCTTGTAGCCGAGGATGTAGCCGACGGCGAGAAGCGCGGGGGCGATCTCGAGCGCGAGCTCCGCTTTGGCCAGTACCGGCAAGTGCATCGCCAACCCCGAGGGAATCAGCATGAACGCGCCGAGCGCCAGCTTAATCGCAGCGCCAACCGCGAGTCCGATGAAGATCCACTTCCCGCCCGACGTTCCCACCGTCGTCGCCCTTAGCACCTCGGCGCACGCAGTTCCTTCCGGATACGGCAGCTCGGCGGCCGACTTGACGATCAGCAACCGCCGCAGCGGGACCATCGCCGCGATGCCGAGGAATCCGCCGAGGAGGGCGAGGATCGCCACTTGCCAGAACGGCGGCGCCATGCCCAGAGGAAGAGCGCGGGGATCGTAAAGATCGTTCCGGTCGCGAGGGACGAACTGGCCGAGCCGATGGTCTGCGAGAGATTCGCTTCGAGGATCACGCCCTCGCGGCGGCCCGGCATGAGCTTGAACAGCGCGACGGTGAGCACGGCGATCGGGATCGATGTCGAGACCGTCAGCCCGACTTTCAAGCCGAGGTAGGCATTCGCGGCGCCGAAGAGAATGCCGAAGAAGATGCCGGCGATGACAGCACGCGCGGTGAACTCGATTACCGATTCGTCTCGGGCAGGGACGATGGTCATGCGGGATCGTGGCGCGTGGGGTGTCTGCGTGTCAACGCGTTCTCAAAAAGGCTTAACCACAGAGCCACAGAGGACACAGAGAAAGCCTCTGTGATCTCTGTGTCTCTGTGGTTCAAAAGACTTTCATGACGATAGCCGCAGCTCTTTCGCGCCGACGACAACTCTATTTCTGCCAGCCTTCTTAGCCGCATAGAGTCGCTCATCGGCAACTCGGAAGAGCACATCGACGGCGGCACCATCGTCAGGGAAGATCGACGCTCCGATGCTGACCGTCACCGCGGCGCCGTCCTTCGGTGCGGGCATCGACTCAATCCCTTCCCGGACTCGTTCGGCGATCGTCGCCAGCGAGGCGGTGTCGATCTGCGGGACGATCACCGCAAACTCCTCGCCGCCGTAGCGCGCGGGAAAATCGACGGCACGCACCGTCTCGCGAATCACTCTTGCCACGCGCTGCAACGCATCGTTCCCGGCTAGGTGGCCGTAGGTGTCGTTGTATTTCTTAAAGCGGTCGAGATCGAGGATGAGGATGCCGACGTGCTCGGGGTAGCGGCTTGCCCGCTCGATCTCGAGGTCGATCCGCTCGCGAAACGCGCGGAAGTTCGGCAGGTTCGTCAGCTCGTCGGTGCGGGCATGCGCCTTCAACTCGTCCGCCATGTGATTCACCGCCGCGGCCAGATTGGCGATCTCGAAATCGCCCGCAACTTGTGCGCGCGCGCCGAGGTCGCCGGCGGCGATGCGGTCGGCAGCGCGGGAGAGGTCTTCGAGCGGACGGACGACTTTGCGCAACGTCACCTGCACGGCGGCGAAGCTGCAGATGACGACGATCCAGGCCACAGCCAGTCCCGCGGTCATCAGCTCACGTGATTCGCGTTCGAGCATCGGCAGTTGCCGGGTGATCTCGCGCTTTCGCTCGTCGATCATCCTCTGCGCCTCGGCCACCACGCGCAGAGACTCGGTATCGATTTCCTCGGGCTGGGAGGTTGTGTCGGCGATCGCGCTCCGAAAGGTGTCCATCCTCCGCCGCAGCGCCGCCGTGTCGATCGTCGACAACGAATCCGATTCGAGCAATTGCGCGACGATCCGGTAGCGCGAGGCGTCGCCGGCGACGGCGTGCGCGCGATACGCGTTCTGCGCGCGGATCAACTCCTCCAGCGTGGCGATGGCGCGCGTCTCGACGCCGACGAGCCGGCTCCAGCGGTCCTGCGCCACCTGCGCCCGCCAGCTCAGACCGAATGTGATTCCGAAAAGCACGAGCGCAAACGCTGCCGTCAGGAGCCACACGCGCGAGCGAAGCCGGGTGCGCCGAACCATCGTCAGCCTTTTTCCGCCAGCTCGACGGCGCGGCGTGCCACGACATGCGTGGCCAGCACGAACGCCGCGTGACTCCAGGTCAGCGGCGCAACGGAGAGCGGTGCGCCGGTGTAAGGATCGAGCTGCTCGGCGAGCACGCCGCTCGGCAGCGCGCGATCGCAGGCCCACAGCAGAATGTCGATCGCTTTCTGCAGCTCCGCTGTCGTTTGCGCCTGCATCGCGTACCAGTGCGCGACCGAGAGCGTGCAGACGATCCACGGATTGCCGGCAACGTTCTGAACGTCCTTTGAGACTTGAAAGTAGTAGTCGTTCTCGTAGCGCGCCACGCCGCCGATGTCCGTCTTGATCGTCAGCCGCGCGATCATCGCCTCCATCGTTGCCACGATCTTCGGATCGCCGGCGTCGAACATGCCGAAGAGCCAGAGTCCGGCCATCGATGCGTCGAGCGTGGGGTCGGTCGTGATCTCCCCGTCGCGCGAGACGTTCACGGATCGCGCAAAGCAACCACTCGTTTCGTCGAAGAGAAAGCGCGACGTTGCCTCACGGATCTCGGCGGCCGCACGCCGGTACTTCTCCGCCTGCGCGGTCTCGCCAAACGCGTCGGTGAATCGTGCAGCGGCGTACAGACCCGCCCAGACCGAGCCGATCGTGAAGGCGGCTATCCCGCGCCTTTCCTCCCACAAATCCCACGACGGCGCGGGAAGGCGCGTGTGCGGCTCGCGGTAACGCGCCAGAAAATCGGCCATCTGCTTGATGATCGGCTTGTAGAGCGGCTTGACGAACTCGACGTCGTGAAACTTCTCAAAATGCGTCCAGAGCGCGACGACAACCAGCGCGGTCTCGTCTTCCTGAATCGGCAGTTGCCGCTTGCCGTCGGCGAGCCACGGATGCCACGAGGAACCGACTGATCCATCCGGGTTGTACTTGTGCAACAAAAATCCCTCGGGCGTGATCAGCCGGCAACAGAAATCGAAAAAGCGGCGCGTGATCTCCGCGTAACCGGCCTGCAGCAGCGCCATGGCCACGATCGCGCCGTCGCGCGGCCACATATACGTGTACGTGTCCTTGCCGAACTGCACGATGTCGGAGTCGGTCGCGGCGATTACAGCGCCGCTGTGATCGACCTGCGTGCGGATGATCAACAGCGAGCGTCGATACAGCCTTTGCACCGCCTCGGGTAACCGGCTGATGTCGACGTCGTTCTTGACCCACAACCTCCAATAGTCGCGCGTGCGATCGAGCAGCGAGGCCGCGCCGCGCTCGCGCACGAAGGTGTCGAGCGCCACCACATCCTTGTACGACTGCCCGAAAACCCACCAGATGTACGCCGTGGAAACCGCGCCCGGCAGCAGCGTGATCTCGATCATGCCTGTGCAATCGACCGATCCCTGGGCGATCGCCTTATTTGGCTCGAACACGCCATCCTCGGCGTCGCGCCACGTTCCCTGATAGCCCTCCCGCTCCTTGGTGCCGATGGCGAAAGCCTTGAACCCGAACTGATCGTCGCTCGCGGCATTTATCAGAACGTAGCGCTGCGCCTTGTACGCGACGAAGCCGTTGAACTCAGGATCGAAGAAGATCGTGTCGCCGATGGCGTTGCCACTGAGATGCGGATCGAAATGGCTGAAGAGGCGCACGGTGCGCTTCGTGTCCCCTAGATTGCGAAGCTCGACGCGGCGGATGAAGACATCGCGATCGAAATCGACCGCGTCGTTGATGGTCATGTCGAGCTGCAGCGAATCGGAATGCGCGTCCATCCGCGTGACGAGCGTGTCGCCGTCGTAATCGAGCCGCTTCACCCACGACGGATCACCGATCCACGCAAACTTCCCATCGCACCAGATGCCGAAAAACGAAACGTCCCCGTTGGTCTGGTTGTCCTGCCCGACATGCGGGTAGTAAACGTCGCGGATGTTGTACTCATGATCGAAATTGACCATGAGGCTGCCGTTGCCGATAGGGAGGTCGCGCGCCACGCTTGCAGGATACAAGGAGTGCAGGCGTCTCGCCTGCGGCGACGAGGCGTCCTCGCCTCGGCGTGGTTTTGGTCACTCGCTGAACGGAACGCGCCACCGAGGCATTGGCCTGTTCGCTGTCCGCCGTTGTTTTCGGCATGCCATCACCGTCGGGCGGGACGCCTGGCGGGACGCCCGCCGGCCGCAGGCGAGACGCCTGCACTCCTCTGGCACACAGGACACCAATAGGTTCCTCGCGCGTCTTCGCCTTGCTTGCGGTAGCGGATCGGCGTGCGGCACTTGCGGCAGGGGTCGCCGCCGCGGCTGTAGACGGCGAATTCTGCGCGCCCTTCGGCGCTGCGGCGGAGGAGTCTCAGCGCGGAGGCGATGATTCGATCGAGTTGCGTATCGTCGAGATCGGCGACGTGCGTGAAGGGATCGATGCCGGCGTCGAACAGCGTCTCCGATTTCCAGATGTTGCCGATGCCGGCGATGACGCGCTGGTTGAGGAGGACGTTCGCGATCTCTTCGTCGGGATGCTCGCGGATCCGGCGCAGCGCCTCGGCGCGATCGAAGGTCGTTCCGAGGAGGTCGGGGCCGATGCGGCGGAGGTTCTCGTCGCGCGCCAGGCTGCGGCTGGTGTGAAACTCGGCGACCGGGACTGTGAACGCGACCGCGACGAAATCCGCCGTCTCGATCACGATGCGCATGTCGCGGTGCGGACGCTGCCAGCGCTCGCCGGGCCGGTAGATGTGCCAGCTTCCGTTCATCTTCATGTGCGTGTGCAGGTGAAGATCGCCGGAGAATGCGATGATGAGATTCTTGCCGGCGGAGATCACGCGCTCGATCATGCGGCCTTTCAGCGGCGTGTCATCGTCGATGCGCGCGAGCTTCGGCAGCACAGTCTCGAACGACGTGACCGTCTTGCCTGCCAGCGCGCGATGCAGCGCCTGGGCCGCGCGGTAAATGCTGTCGCCTTCAGGCATGGCTCGTCATCAGATTCAAAGTGCTCAGATTCGAAGTGCCCGCATCTGATATCCCATCGCTGTCGGCACGAATCCCGCCTCGACGAGATATGGCGCGAGATCCGATTTTGCTGCCGGCGCGTCATTGACCTCGGCGATCAGCATCGCGCGGCGCAGGCCGTTCGTTACCAGCGAGGCCAATGCCTTCGCGATCTCGCGTGCGACGATGCCGCGCATCGGCTCGTTTTCAGGGAGGAAGACCGAGAGTTGTTTCTCGCCGCGGCCGACGTAGGCGCCGAGCATGCCGTTGACGAGGATTACGTTCGCGCCCGGGACGCGCATTAGACCAACGACAGGCCATTTCAGCAGCGAGCCGTAAGGATTGGCGGGATCGGTCGCGGCTAGCATCACGGTTTCCGGCTCGTCGGGCTCGTCGCGATACGAACGTAGAAGATCGAGCGCACCGGCGCTGCCGAACTGCGTGGCTCCGAAGCCGGCCACGAAGTAGCCACGGCGCGTGCGGCCCGACTCCTCCATTCCTTTGAGCACGGGATAGATCGCGCTGAAACCGCCGGGGATACCCTCGACCGCGGCGGCTTCGCGCACGACGATTCCGTAGCGCGCCAGGAGCTGATGTGCGATCGCGCTGGCGCGCTCCGTGGCTGTGCCGCGCGGCGGTTGGATGAGCGACCAGCGGCCCTGCGTCGATGGCGGCGCGACGCGGCGCGAGCGGAATCCCGTCGTGCGCGGTGATGCCTTCGGGCGCGTGTAGGCGCGCAAGGCATGAAACGTGTCGTTGGTGATGACGCCGCGCCAGACGAGGTTCCACAGCGCGTCGACGACATCGTTTGCGAAACCGCCGAGCGCAGTCTGGACCTCAGCAAAGAACGAGGCGCCGCTCGCGCGAAGGTGATCGACGATCTGCTGCTCCAACTCATTCGCGTCCGTCGCGACCGGCGAATGCAACAACGGAAGGTGATCGGTGAGGTAGAGCGCAATGCGGCCGTCACGATCGCCGAGCGGTTCGACGCCGGTCCAGATGATCTCGCCGGCAGCGCTGAGTGTGTCGAGATCGGACGGTTTGTAACCTTCGATGCGCGCGGACAGAATCTCCGATTCGAAGATCGAGGCCGGCAACGCAGCGCCTTGCAACGCCTCGATCACCTCGAGCAGCCCTTCCAGGCCACGGCGCTTCTTGGTCACGAATTGCCAATGGTTGATCAGCCGGACGTAGGCGTTTGTCTCGACCGGCTCGACTTCCTTGCGCAGTTTCGCCAGCGAGCGGCGGCGAATGGCGCTGAGCACATCGTTGTCGCACCATTCGCGTTGCGTACCGCCGGGACGGAACTCGCCCTCGATGAGCCGGCCGCGCTCGACGAATCGTTCCAGCGCGCTGGCCACGACGGCGACGCCAAGGCCGTAGCGATGGGCGACGTCATGCGGCGTGAATGGGCCGTGCGTGCGCGCATAGCGAAGAACGAGATCGCCAGCCGGATCGGCGACCGGTTGCAGGTAACGATCGGCCAATCCGGGCGGCAGTGGCGCGCCGAGGGCGTCGCGGTAGCGGCTGGCGTCTTCGATGGCAATGAAGCGCTTCTCGCGCGCGACGCCGACTTCGATGATGCGGCGTGTCTTCACCAGCTCGCGGATTGCGGCTTTGACTTGCGATTCGATTGTTGCGCCGTCCGGCGGCGGCGACGGACCAACGGTGAGGAGCGATCGGGCGGCGACCTCGTCGAAGCTCAGATCGCCGAGGCGGAGGAAGAGATCGTGAAGGGCATCGAGCGATTTCGCTTTGTGGCGCTCGTCGAGATGCTGCAGCTCGATCTCGAGCGCGTTGAGTGCATCGGCGTCGAGCAACTCTCGAAGTTCCGGTTCGCCGAGCAGCTCGCGCAGTTGGGCTTGATCGATCGCCAGTGCCTGGGCACGGCGCTCGGCCAGCGGCGCGTCGCCGTCGTAGATGAAGTTGGCGACGTAGCGGAAGAGTAGCGAGCCGGCGAAGGGCGAGGGCTTCTCGGTGTCGGCAACGACGACGCGGATCGATCGCTGCTGGATCTTTTTCATCGTGGCCACGAGCGCGGGGACGTCGAACACGTCGCGCAACACGTCGCGATAGGTCTCGAGGATGATCGGAAACGAGCCGAAGCGCGAGGCCACTTGCAGCAGGTCGTAGGCGCGTTTGCGCTGTTGCCAGAGGGGTTGGCGGCGGTCGGGGCGGAAGCGCGGCAGGAGCAGCGCGCGGGCTGCGGCTTCGCGGAACTTGGCGGCGAACATCGAGCTGGAACCGAGCTGGCGGACGACCAGCTGTTCGATCTCATCCGCGCCGGGGATGAGCAGTTCCGCGCGCGGTGGCGCGTCGGTGTCGGGGAAGCGGACGATGAAGCCGTCGTCGCTCCACATCGTCTCGACATCGATCTGCAGCTCGTTGCGCACCTTCGCGGTCACAGCCATCGCCCACGGCGCGTGAATGCGGCCACCGAAGGGCGTGAGCACGCAGACGCGCCAGTCGCCGAGGTCGTCGAGAACTCGCTCGATGACGATAGTACGGTCGTCGGGGACCGCGCCGGTGGCGGCCTGCTGATCGTCGAGATATTGGATGAAGTTCTTCGCGGCAAGCTCGCCGAGGTCATGCTTGGTCGTCAGGCGCTTGATTGCGGCGGCGGGCTGCATCAGGCCGATCTCGCGGACGAGTGCGCCGATCGCTTCGCCGAAAGGAACCGTCCGCTCGGCAGCGTCGGCTTTCCAGAACGGCATCTTCCCGGGCTCCCCGGGCGCGGGCGTGACGAGCACACGATCGTGCGTGATCTCCTCGATGCGCCAGGTCGAAGCGCCGAGAAGGAAGGTCTCGCCGACGCGGGACTCGAAGACCATTTCTTCGTCGAGCTCGCCGACGCGGGCGCTCTGCACCTTTTCGCCACCGGCGAGGAAGACGCCGAAGAGACCGCGGTCCGGGATCGTGCCGCCGCTGGTGATGGCAACGCGTTTCGCATTGGGGCGCGGCGTGAGGATGTTCGTAACGCGATCCCACGTGATGCGCGGCCGCAGCTCCGCGAATTCATCCGAGGGATAGAGGCCGGAGAGCATGTCGAGCACGCCGTCGAATGACGTTCGCGACAACTCGGCGAACGGCGCCGCTTGGCGGACGAGCGCGAAGAGCTCGTCGGCGTGGTACGAGTCGGTGGCGATCATGGCCACGACCTGCTGCGCCAGCACGTCGAGAGGATTGCGTGGATAGCGGGTCGGCTCGATCGCGCCGCGGTGCATCGCTTCGGTGACCGCCGCGCACGCAAGCAGGTCGCCGCGAAACTTCGGAAAGATGATCCCCTCGCTGACGGTGCCGACCTGATGTGACGCGCGGCCGATACGCTGCATGCCGCTGGCGATCGACGGCGGGGCCTCGATCTGGATGACGAGATCGATCGCGCCCATGTCGATGCCCAGCTCGAGCGACGAGGTGGCCACGAGTGCGGGCAGTCGTCCTGATTTGAGGTTGTCTTCGATCTCGATCCGTTGCGCGCGCGCAATCGAGCCGTGATGCGCCTGCACGAGCAGCTCGCCGGCAAGCTCGTTGATCGCACCGGCCAGCCTCTCTGCCAGGCGCCGCGAATTGACGAAGATCAGCGTGGAACGATGCGCGCGGATCAGCTCCAGCAATCGCGGATGGATGGCCGGCCAGATCGAGGCACGTACGCCCTTTCCGGCCGGACCGCTCGGGATGTCGTCGCGCGACGACTCGTTCAACTTCGCCATCTCCTCGACGGGAACTTCGACGTGGAGCGTGAGCTGCTTTTTCTCGCGTGTATCGATAATCGTGACTTCGCGTGGCGTTACGTAGGTCGGACTCTCAGTCCGACTGCTCGTGATGTCGGACTGAGAGTCCGACCTACGTTCACCTCCGAATCCGCCAAGGTACCTCGCCACCTCCTCCAACGGATTCTGCGTTGCGGAGAGCCCGATCCTTTGCGGAACCTTGTCGGCAGAGCGTTGCAGGCGCTCCAGCGACAGCGCCAGGTGCGCGCCGCGCTTGTTCGGGACGAGCGCGTGGACCTCGTCGATGATGATCGTCTCCACGCCACGCAGGACGTCGCGCGCGTTCGACGTCAGCATCAGGTAGATCGACTCGGGAGTCGTGATGAGGATGTCGGCAGGATCGCGAAGGAAACGCGCTCGTTCGTTTTGCGGCGTGTCGCCGGTGCGGATGGCAATGGACGGCAGTACGAACGATTCACCGCGCTCGGCGGCGAGGTTGGCGATGCCGGTCAGCGGCGCGCGCAGGTTGCGCTCGACGTCGACAGCCAGCGCTTTGAGCGGCGAGATGTAGACGACGCGGCATCGGCGATCCTTCTCCGGCCGCGGAGCGAACATCAATCGATCGAGCGCCCAGAGGAAAGCGGTCAGCGTTTTGCCGCTGCCGGTCGGCGCGAAAATCAGGGTCCAGTCGCCGCGGGCGATGGCCGGCCAGCCGAGCTCCTGGGCTCGCGTCGGCGTGCGGAAAACGTTCGTGAACCAGTCGCGAACGGCCGGATGAAACGGCGCCATGGCCGCATCGGCCGGCGAGCCTGGACGGGCTTTCCGCGAGGTGGTCAATGTGTGAACCTTCCCCCAACGCTGGACATTAAGTTCTTCCGCTGCAAGAATAGTCTCCTTCCAGGCGAGTCACAGACAGGACGGGCGAAGGACAGGGATGCGGCTCAAGGTGCTCGGCGCGTACGGCGCGTCAGATGCTGAACATAATCTGACGGGCTACCTGATCGACGACTGGTTTGCAGTCGACGCCGGGACCCTCACATCCAAGCTCTCCTTCGCGCAGCAAGCCCGCATCCAGGCTGTTTTCATTACTCATACCCACGCCGATCACATCCGCGATCTGCCCCATCTCATCCACAACCGCTTCAGCCAGACCGCCGGTCCCTTGACGGTGTTCGCGGCGAAAGACGTGATGGAGCTGCTGATCTCGAACGTTTTCAACGGAATCGTCTGGCCCGATTTCTCGACGCTCATCTCCCCGCTGACGAACAAGCCGGCGGTCATCTACCGTTCCCTGACGCCGGGCAAGAAGGTTGTGTTCGAAGGCGTGGGCATGACCGCCGTCCCCGTCCATCACCAGATCCCCGCCGCCGGCGTGATCGTGGAGATGAACGGCCAGGCCATCGCCTTCACCGGCGACACCGGCCCCACCTCGGAAATCTGGAAGCGGACGAACAAGACGCCCGGCGTCGTTGCCGTGGTGACCGAGGCGTCGTTTCCGAACGATCAGCAACAGCTTGCTGACGACACCGCCCACCTCTCCCCCAACACCTTCGGCGAAGAGCTGAAGAAAATCACCGTCGACGCCCCGGTCTATGCCAGCCACCGCAAGATCCCGTACGAGCGCGACATCGAGTCGCAGATCCGGAACCTGCGGGATCGACGGGCGAGGGTGCTGCTGGAGAAGAATTACACGTTGTAGGGGGTAGTCTCGTGGCCCGCAACCGTGTTCGAGTCGAAATCACCATCGATGAAAAAGTTCTCGCCGACGTTGATCGATTGGTGCGCAATGGAACCTGCGCTAGCCGCGGCCAGGTATTCGAGGTGGCTATCAAAGAGCGCCTTGCTCGCATGTCTCGTTCACGACTCGCCCACGAATCGGCAAAGCTAGACTCGACTGAAGAGCAGGAGCTTGCCAACGAGCGTTACGTAGCCGACGTCGCCGCGCCTGAATACTGAGCCTCCTCCATAGGCAGAACGCCCGCGTACCCGAGAACGTCGACGAATTTCGACCTCCGCCCTGACAGCACTCGGGCGAGGACGCCCAAGTGCCCGCGGTCGAGACGACCGCACTCCTTGCGACCTACATGCTTCGCGGAGGAGTGTGGGCGTCTCGCCCGCGGCCATCGGGGCGTCCCGCCTCGATGGTTGGATCGCAACTGAGGAAATGTCGAGTGCTACGATTTGCAAGGCTAAGATTCACCGGTACGAAGCGCATGGCATCGGCAAGAAAGAATTCAAGTTCAAGAAAGAGCTCGTCCGTTGCAGCGAGCGAGGTAGCGGCCGACCATCCCCGCTTTGCCATCTGCGTGCGGAACAAGGATTACGAAGCCTCGCTCGAGCTTCGGAAGTTGTATCCCGTCCTCGAAGACGAGTTCGGAGCGCAACACGGCATGATTCGCGTCATCGACGAATCGGGCGAAGACTATTTGTTTCCGAACGAATACTTCGTCGCTGTGAGTCTTCCACAGGCGTCGCATGAGGGTTGACGCCTCGTCAATGAGAGCGCGTTCCGTCAATTCTCATGATTTGGTTCTCCCAACCGCGTGCCCCAGCGCCTCCTCCAACTCTGGATGCGTGAACGCGAATCCTTCCTCCATCGCTCTTGCCGGTAATACGCGCTGCCCGCTGAGGAGCATCTCGTTGGCCATCCCGGAGCCGAGGGCGAGACGTAGGGCGAAACCAGGTGTGGGCATGAATGCGGGACGGTGGAGCACATGCCCGAGCGTTTGGGCGAAGTCGCGGTTCGTGGCGGGATTGGGAGCCGTGGCGTTGTAGGTTCCGCGCGCGCCTTCGCGGTCGATCGCCCATTCGATCATGCGCAGGGCGTCTTCGCGGTCGATCCATGACATCCACTGATTGCCGCTGCCCATCGGACCACCGGCGCCGAGGCGGAAGGGGAGGAGGAGCTTGGCGAGGGCGCCGCCGTTTGCGGCCAGGACGATGCCGAAGCGGAGGATGACGACGCGCGCGAACGGCTCGCCCTCGCGCGCCAACTCCTCCCAGCGCTTCGTCACCTCGGCGAGAAAGCCGGTGCCGGCGGCGGAGCGTTCATCGATCGTCTCGTCGCCGCGGTCGCCGTAGAAGCCGATCGCTGAGGCGCTAATCAGCGTGCGCGATTTGCCGGGCTGGCGCCGCATCGCGTTGACCAGTGCGGACGTCGCCAGAACTCGGCTTTCGATGACACGCTTCTTGCGCGCGTCGGTCCATCGCCCGCCGCCGACATTCTCGCCAGCGAGGTTGATGACGACGTCCGCCGCGGCCACTTCATCCGTCCAACTCCCCTCGGCTGCCGGATCCCACGTCAACGCGCGGCCCGCATGCACCTTCGACGGATTGCGGGTGAGCACAGCAACATCATCCCCTCGGGCAAGCAGACGGCGGACGAGCGGCTCCCCGATGAATCCGCTTCCACCAGCGACAACGATCTTTTTCATGTCAGACAGTGTCGCAAAAAACAGCCCCGCCTGAGCGAGGGCGGGGCTGGTGTTCACGAGAGAGGATAGGAGATTGGAGTTAGCAGATCAGGTCAGGATCTGTTTTTTTACGCGCTCACCAGGTTGGACGGGGCAGCCAGAAAAAGGTTTCGCGTCTCTCAGAATCGTTTACCACGGAGTCACAGAGGTCAGAGATTGACCCTGTGTCCTCTGCGCCTCTGTGGTTCATGATTTCCGTGAATGCAGTCACTGAACGCGCAGACAGTGTCGCAAAAAAACAGCCCCGCCTGAGCGAGGGCGGGGCTGGTACTCAAAGGGTAGGAGATTGGAGTAGGTCAGGATGTCCTCATCACGCGCTCATTAGGTTGGACGGGGCAGTCAGGAAAAGGTTTCACTGAACGCGCGACCGCGCCGAAACCCGCAGCGGATCAGTCGCCAAAGCCGGGCTCTGCAGGGCGGCGAAGGCGATCATGGCGGCGTTGTCGGTGCAGTAGCGCTTCTCCGGAAGGCGCACGATCACGCCTTTTGCCTTGCCCCACTCCGCCATCCGCTCGCGCAGAGGTCCATTTGCGGCCACGCCCCCCGCGATCGCCACCTCGGTTGGTCTGGGTGCGTCGAACATCGGCCAGACCGTGTCCAGCCGATCGAAGAGTTGATCGATGAGCGCATCCTGGAACGTGGCGCAGAAGTCAGCCAGCGTGGCCGGATCCCCCGCAGCGCTGACGCCGTGCTCGCGCGCCAGCCGAATCGCCCCCGCCTTGATGCCGGAGTACGAAAAGTCGAGCGACTTCTCATTGAACTGCGGCATCGCGAAGTGAAAGCGCTTCCGGTCGATCTTCCCTTCGCGGCCATGCTTCTCGATCTCTGGTCCGCCGGGATACGGCAAGCCGATGAACTTCGCCACCTTGTCGAAGGTCTCGCCGATGGCGTCGTCGCGCGTGCGGTTGAGCATCGTCACGACGCCATCGCGCACGTCGTAGATCGATGAATGGCCGCCGGAGATGACCAGGCTCAGAAAACGTTCCGGAAGCGGCGTCGACGACCCTTCGCGATTCAGATACGGCGAGAAGATGTGGCCCTGCAGGTGATTGACCGGAACGAGCGGCACGCCCAGTCCATACGCGAGTCCCTGGGCGCCGGCGACACCGACGAGCAGCGCACCGATGAGCCCCGGACCGGCAGTGACGGCGATGCGATCGACGTCGCTCCACGCCAGCTTCGCATCGTCGAGCGCTCGCGTGATCAGCGGAAAGAGATGCTGCAGGTGCTCACGCGAGGCGATCTCCGGCACGACGCCGCCGAACGGCTGGTGCCGCGCGATCTGCGACGCGATGAGATTCACGCGCACGCTGCCGTCGCGGTCGAGCAGTGCGACCGAGGTCTCATCGCAGGAGGTTTCGATGCCGAGGATCATGGTGCGGTAGCGGGGTCTCGCGGTTGCGCAGTCGCGCGGCGCTTCTGCTGCGAGATCCGCGAGACCCCGCAACCTTACGACCGCACCTTATAATCCGCGCTCCGATGGCGACCACTGAAGAGCTGAACAAGCATTACGAGCCGAAAGAGATCGAAGGGCGGCTCTACGAATTCTGGGAGAAGGGTGAGTTCTTCACGCCGCTGCTCGATGCGGAACGGCCGAAATTCTCGATCGTCATCCCGCCGCCGAACGTGACCGGCCGGCTGCACATCGGCCACGCGCTCGTCAACACGCTGCAGGACATCATCGTTCGCTGGAAACGGATGAGCGGTTTCAACACGCTCTGGCTACCCGGCACCGACCACGCCGGCATCGCCACGCAGATGATCGTGGAGCGCGAGCTCGCCAAGGAAGGCATCGCCCGCCTTGACCTCGGGCGCGAGAAGTTCGTCGAGAGAGTGTGGGAGTGGAAAGAGTCCTACGGCCACCAGATCATCGACCAGCTCAAGCGCCTCGGCTCCTCGGCCGACTGGACGCGCCTCCGTTTCACGCTCGATGAAGGCCTCGCGCACGCCGTACGCACCGCGTTCGTGAAGCTCTACGACGACGGCCTCATCTATCGCGGCATCGCCATGGTGAACTGGTGCCCGCACTGCCGCACGGCGATCTCGGACGTTGAGGTCGAGTACGAAGAGCGCGCCTCGAAGATCTACCACATCGATTATCCCGTTGCCGATTCCGATCGCGTGCTGACCATCGCCACGACCCGTCCGGAGACGATGCTAGGCGATACAGCGCTGGCCGTTCATCGGGATGATGATCGATACAAAGAGGTGATCGGCCGCGAGGCGATCCTGCCGATCGCGAACCGCCGCATCCCCATCGTCGCCGACCCGATCCTCGTCGATCCCGAGTTCGGTACCGGCGTCGTGAAAGTCACGCCGGCGCACGACAAGAACGACTACGAGGCCGGAAAGCGCAACAATCTCGAGCAGCTCCAGGTGATCGACGAAGCGGGGAAGATGACCGAGGCCGCGGGCGCGGAGTTCGCCGGGCTCGATCGCTTCGAGGCGCGCAAGAAAGTGATCACCATGCTGCGCGATTCCGGCGCGCTGCGCGACGTCAAGGACTACACCCACTCAATCGGCTTCCACGGTAAGTGCGAGACGACCATCGAGCCGATGATCTCGCGGCAGTGGTTCGTGAAGATCGAGCCGCTGGCCAAGCCGGCCATCGACGCCGTGCGCAACGGCACGATCCAGATCATCCCGCAGAGCTGGGAAGCGACGTACTTCAACTGGATGGAGAACATCCACGACTGGACGATCTCGCGGCAGCTCTGGTGGGGCCATCGCATTCCGGCGTTTCATTGCGCGAACGGGCACACGACCGTCGCGATCGAAGATCCGGCCACGTGTCCGACGTGCGGTTCCGCAGAGATCACGCAGGAAACCGACGTACTCGACACCTGGTTCTCGTCGGGACTCTGGCCGTTCTCGACGATGGGATGGCCGGACGACACGCCCGACCTGAAGATCTTCTATCCCACCGATGTGCTCATCACCGGCTTCGACATCCTCTTCTTCTGGGTGGCGCGGATGATCATGTTCGGCCTTCGCTTCACCGGCAAGGCGCCGTTCAGCCAGGTATTTCTCAACGGCCTGGTGCGCGACGAGCACGGCGCGAAGATGTCGAAGACGAAGGGCAACGTCATCGATCCACTCGACGTGATCGACGAGTTCGGCGCAGACGCCGTCCGTTTCACGCTGGCGATCTTCGCGTCGGGCCGCGACATCCCGCTGGCGAAGGCACGCATGCAGGGCTACGCGGCGTTCGCGAACAAGATCTGGAACGCGTCGCGCTTCGCCATGATGCACATCGACACCACGCTGTCGTCGGCGAAGCCGATTGACCGCGACTCACTGAAGACGGTGGAGCGTTGGATTCTCTCGCGTCTCAACGACACGACGCGCGATGTGAACAAGGCGCTTTCGGCCTATCGATTCGACGAAGCCTCGAATGCGATCTACAAATTCTTCTGGCACGAGTTCTGTGACTGGTACATCGAGATGGTCAAGCCGGTGCTGCTGGGGCGACACGGCACGCCGGAAGACCAGCAGCGCGCCAAACGAGTACTGCTCGAAGTGCTTGACCGCTCGCTGCGGCTGCTCCATCCCTTCATGCCGTTCATCACCGATGAGATCTGGCAGAAACTCGGCGGCATCGAGCCGTCGGTCATGGTCGCTCCGTATCCGGTGCCCGAGGAGACGCTCGAGGATGAGGAAGCCGAGCGGATGGTGAAGGCTGTTCAAGCCATGATCACCACTGTTCGCGATGCCCGTGCCCAGCGCGGCTTCACGCCGAAGGATCGCTTCAAACTCTATGTGCGTGCCGAAGGACGCGATGCCGCGTTCTTCGATGCGTATGGCTATCTGCTCACCGACCTGGCCCGTTTGAACGAAGTCGTCGTGAATGCCGAGCCGCCCGAGGGCGTGCATAACGACGTCGTGGAAGGCTTCACGATCGCCATCGAGTTCCCGGAAAAAGTGGTGACGAAGGAACAGCAGGAACGGACCGAGCGCGAGCTGGAGAAGAGCCGCAAAGAGCTCGCGTCGCTCGATGCAAAACTCGTCAACGAGCAGTTCATGAACAATGCCCCACCGGCGATTGTGCAAGGCGCGCGGGCGCGTCAGACCGAGCTTCGTGCGCGCATCGAGAAGCTGATGCAGAATCAATAGCGGGGGTCGGTTGTCGGGGGTCGGGAGTCGGAGAGGCATGACGAGATCTCCCACTCCCGATCTCCGACAACCGACTCCCTTCACACGATGAGCAGAATCAGCGGGTCGGTTGTCGGGAGGTCGAAGTGGCATGATGAGATCTCCGACTCCCGACCCCCGACAACCGGCTCCCTCACATGATGAAACTCGACACCCGCCGCATCGTTGAACGCCTCACGACCATCGAGTCGCTGGCGGTGATTCCGCGCGTGGCTTCGACGAATCTGGTTGCGCGTCGAATCGTCAACGAGTGCATCGAGAACGAGCTGTCGCTGCCGAAGGCGATGATCGTCGCGGAGGAGCAGTTCGCGGGGCGCGGACGGAACGAGAGGAAGTGGTCGTCGCCGGCGGGCAAAGGGATCTATGCGACCACGCTGCTGACGCGGCCGGCGAATGAGATGACGCTGGTGCCGCTGGAGACCGCGAACATCGTGGCGTCGTACCTCCGCGAGGTCTTCGCCATCGACGCGCGCATCAAGTGGCCCAACGACATCATGGTCGGCGGCAGGAAGATCGCCGGCATCCTGATCGAGGCGCGGATGAACGAGGAGCGCGCCTACATGCTCATCGGAACGGGGATCAACGTCGAGCCGGTGTCCGATGATGACCGTCCGAACGCGACTGCGATCTCCGAGGTATCGCCGCGCGGTTTCCACGGCATCGGCGTCGCCACGGAGGCATTCATCGAGCACCTCGACCAACGGCTCGGACATCCGCCAGAGCGCGAAGCGGTGCTCGAAGAATGGCGCCGCTTCACCATCCACCAAAACGGTGACCGCATCCAATGCGTGATCGGAGAGCGGACCGTCGAAGGCGCCTGGAACGGTATCGACGAGCACGGCCGCGCCCTGCTGCGAAGCGGCAACGAGACGATCGCGGTCAGCGCGGGGGATTTGATCGTGCTGTGAAGCAGAGATCAGAGACAAGAGATCACAGCTGTCCAAATTAGATCAAAAGCATGGCGCGTTGCGTGGGTTTGACCGCATGAATGCTACGAGCGTTGGTTTTGGCTGAGATGAGGTTCCCATTCTGCTATCCAAATTGAAGGCTGAGTTGAGGGATGGCAACCGGTGGAGGGCTGTCGAACGGATCGTCGAGCCACTTCCAAAGGTCGTGATAGCTGAACAGGTGCATGCGCACGAGAGCGACCAAGTGGGAAAGCGACCAATTTCGAGAGCTGCTGAGTTGAAGGAACTTCAGAATCAGGATGGCGATCAGCGCCGTCCAAATCTGGGTGCGAACGGCGTTGGCCGAAGTGCCGACGAAGGTCTTGATGCGCAGATTCTGTTTGATGGTTTTGAAAAACGACTCGATCTGCCACCGATCGCGGTAGATCTCGGCGATGGTGGCGGCGGCCAGACGAAAATTGTTCGTGAAGAACTCCATGGTCTCGCCCGGGAGTTGGACCACCACTCGGCGCAAGCGCAGCGGCTCGAAGCCGACAAGAGATTAGAGATCAGATATCAGGAGTTACCAGCCTGCCGGTTGCGCCCGACCTGATCTCTGCTCTCGTGTCTCTTATCTCTGCCCTCTGATTCCTGATCTCTGATCCACCTGCTTTACACTCCGCTCCATGCCCATCCGTACCCTCCTCATCTTCGGCGGCCGCAGCGCGGAGCACGAAGTGTCCATTCTCTCGGCGCGCTCCGTGGCCGAGGCGGCGCCGAAACCGCGCATCGAGATCGTCCCTCTTTGCATTGCGAAAGACGGCCGCTTCGCGTCCCCCGAGCGCAGCGCCCGCATCCTCGGCGGCGATGAGCGGAGCGACCGTGGCGACGACAATTTTTCGTTCGACTCCTGGATCCGCGGCGCGGCCATCGAAATCGCCTTCCCGCTGATCCATGGCACCGGCGGCGAAGATGGGACACTTCAGGGCTATCTCGAGATCCTCGGCGTCCCCTACGTGGGGAGCAGTGTGACGGCCTCCGCGATCGGGATGGACAAGGGGCACATGAAGTATGCCTTCGCCGCCGCGAAGCTGCCGATGGTCGACTTCGTTCAGGTCCACGAAAACGACTGGCGCAACGAGCGTGAGCGGATCATGCGCGCAGTCAATAACGCGTTGCGCCTGCCCTATTTTGTGAAGCCGGCGAACGGCGGCTCGTCGGTCGGTGTGACGAAGGTCAAGAATGACGCGGACCTGAGTGCGGCCATCGAGAAGGCGTTGCGCTTCGATGAGAAGGCGCTGGTCGAGCGCGGCATCGATGCCGCCGAGATCGAAGTCGCCGTCCTCGGCAACGACGATCCGCAAGCGAGCGTACCGGGCGAGATCATCGCCGGCCGCGAGTTCTACGACTACGAAGACAAATACGTCGAGAACAACACGCAACTGATCATTCCTGCAAAACTGCCGAAGGAAAAAACCGACGAGATCTGCCGCATGGCCATCACTGCCTTCAAAGCGATCGGCGCCGCAGGCTTCGCGAGAGTCGACTTCTTCCTCGAGCGCGGCAAGAACCGCCTCTACGTAAACGAGATCAACACCATCCCCGGCTTCACGAAAATCTCGATGTACCCCAAACTTTGGGAAGCAACGGAGCTCAAATACCCTCGCCTGATCGAACGCCTGATCGAGCTAGGCATCGAGCGCTCCCGATCGCGGGCCGCGCGTTATGAAAGCACAATGAAGTGGTTCGATGAGGTGAAGGGGATCGTGTAGGGCTACCATGTCTGCCCACCAGGTCTCACCGCGCTTCACCTGCGGTCCTCACGAGTGAGCGTGGATTCCTGCTCCGCCGCTCACTGCACCCACTCCACTCAGGGATGGGACGCGTGACGACGCGGGATTGAATGTCCCCCTACCGCCCATAGCTCCCGACCGATGCTTGGCGAGTCGGCGGAAAAGAAGATGCGGTCACCCGCGAGCGTCAGCTCTCCCGGCAATGAGCTCTTGGTACCGGGGTAGATATCGGCCAGCATCTTCGTGCCCGAAGAGGTTCCATCGGTCGTCCAGAGCTCCCAGCCGTGGACTGCGTCCCAGCCGCTGAAGTAGGCCGCGTTGCCGTGCGCGGTGAGCGATTTACATCCGGAACCTCCGTCTTTCGTCGGCATTGCGGCGAGCTGCGTCGTTCCCGCTGCCGTGCCGTCGGAGCGCCACACGGTCATTGTGCCGTTGGATGCGAACGACGTGAGCGCCAGTGCGTCACCGAAAGCCGCACCGCTGAAGATGCATGGCGAGCTGACTGGCAACGCGATCGTGCCGTTGGCCGTTCCATCGCTACGATACAGCGTTCCATTCAAAGCGAAGTAGACGAATGGGCCGGCGGCGCCGACGAACTCCGTCACTGTCTGCGCGGCCAGATCTTTGACGATCGTAGATCCTGCGGCCGTCCCGTCCGAGCGCCATAGCCGTGCGCTGTGATCGAATGTGCTCGATTCGATGAAGTAAATCAGTTTGCCGGCGCGGATCACCTCGTACACCTCGCCAGTCGGCGGCTGGCTCGGAATGAGCTCGACGGTTCCCGCTTCGGTTCCGTCCGTCGTCCAAAGCCTCGGACCTTGCGTGATCCATTCGACCTCACCTGCAGAAAAGAACCTCGGCAAGAAAGAACTTGCGTCGAACGTGTGGATCTTTCGCGTGGCAGCGATCGTACCGTCGGAGAACCAGAGATCCCGTCCTGCCGCAAAGAGGATGCCGTTTGCCATTGCATGCGGAGGGGCTGATTGCTCGAAGATCGGAGTCGTCCCGGCGGCGGTGCCGTCGGTGGCGTAGATCTGTCCTGGAGAATTCGTGGGTGCGGTCGAAAAGAAGTAGCGGCCGTTCGCCGCCGCGGGGCTCGAGATCGTCCACGGAGAGTTAACGAGCGTTGCTGCGGTCCCGGCGCTCGTGCCGTCCGAGACACCGATCGCATCACCTCCAAAGAGCGTCGCAACGAAGAATACCGAATCACCGCTCGCGCGCAGCTGCCGTGGTGATGATCCATTGAGCGAATCCTCCGGCGCGCAGTTCGCGAGGAGGTGCGTTCCAGCCGCCGTGCCGTCCGTGATCCAAGGCTCGCGGCCCGTAGTGAGCTCCTTGGCGACGAAGATCACCTTCCCGTCCGGCCGCTCCTCGCCATACACGTCTTCGATTCCAGTGCGATATCCCGGGTTGATGTCGGCGAGCATCTCGGTGACCGTTCCATCGGTCCGCCACAACTCCATCCCGTGAATACCGTCGTCATGGCGAAAATAGAAGTTGCTGCCGATGACGAACCCTTCGCCCAGGGACGTATACCCGTGTTGATCGACCTTCATGATCGGCCGCGTCGTGGCCGCGGTTCCCTCGCTCACGTACAGCGTGGAAACCGGTTTGCCAGCATCGTTAACCTGGCCGAAGAGGAAGAGCCGGCTCCCGAGAACGCGTCCAGAATAGGAGGTCGTGCTGACGTTCACGTCGGTAACTCGCGTTCCGGCTGCTGTTCCATCGGTCGTCCAGAGACCTCCTCCATCGAAGAAGAGTTTGCCGCTGATGATGCCGATCGGGGAGAAGGCTCTCACCGTTGCGATCTGTGACGTGCCTGCCGGGGTGCCGTCGGTTGCCCAGAGCGCGTTGTTCCCTTGAGCCCCTCGGAGCGAGAACAGCATGCGATTACCAAGGGGGATGATTTCGCTTGTGTCGTTGAAGAGCACGCTGGCCGAAAGCGGCAGCAGCAGCGTCGTGTTCGCAATCGTGCCGTCCGTGCGATGCAAGCCGGTGCCCTGCGGCGTGACTCCATAGAAGAAAATCCACGGACCGAGTGCGAAGAGGCTGGGATCGCGGTCCGGATCGAAAGCGCCCTGGTTGCCGGGCATCAGATCGATCTTCGATGTGCCAGCAGGTGTGCCGTCCGTACGCCACAACTCACGTTCCGATGTTGTCGGTCCGAAGAAATAAAGCGCATCGCCGCGAACGACACCATTGGTGAGATACCGCAGCACGAAGCGGCCGAGGAGGACCGGCTCGCCGCCACTCGTATCGAGCGCGAAGACGCCTTCACCCCCGGTATCGGTGCCGCCGTAGATGAGCCTTCCGTTGAGGGTCCCTAAATACGGCCCGAGAAATTGAATCTCAGGAACGCCGTTGCCATGTGTGACCTGTACCGTGCCGGCCGTCGTCCCGTCGCTCTTGAATACTTCAATGGATTTCCCTGTGGTGTTCGCTATGAACCAGGTCGTGTTGCCGATCGTCGTCCAGAACGTGCGTCCGAACGGCATCGAGTCATGAACGGTATATCCCGGAAGATCGCGAACGAGGTAGGGCTGCACTTCAGCGAACGCGGAGAGGGAGAAGACAAGAAGGAGGAACGGGAGTTTGCGCAAGGGAGATACCGAGATTCTATCCCAGCGAGGTGAGGTTGCATGACACCCGGAACTGCCGCGCCGCCATCAGTCGATTTCCGGAAAAACAAATGCGCGGGCGCGCCTTCGGACGCGCCCGCGCGGGGCTTACTGCACGTTACCGGTTACTTCGTCGTATCCGGGATTGCCGCCTTCGGGGCCGGCTTGGACTTGGGCCTCTTTCCGCGGTTGCCGAGGGCCTTGCTCATGTCTTCGACATGCGGAAGGAGATCAGCGGTCTCGGGACGCTTGGCCAGAAGACGCGCCATGGCGTAGGTGGTGAGCGCGGAGCTTCCCACCTCGCTTTTTGCCACGGCCACGCTGTGCGTTCAATATGTGACGGCCGCTGTGGGCGATGCGAGCGTCATCGTCTACGCGATCGAAGCGGTTGACCGGCCGAAATACAGCGACTTCCCGCATCAGGTGTTCGTCGCCTTCGGAAAACGGCGCGCAGCCAAGGCCTGGAAACTGTCCGATCGGCACGATGTGACGGCCACTCTTCTCAGCCTCAGCAACGAAGACCCCGGAGACTTCATCGAAATGGACGCCCGCGTGGACCGATTCACGCTCGCCGGCGCCAGGTTTGTCGACGCCGGCGTGTCGGCCACGATCAGCGGCAGCGGCGGAATCTCGGCAACGAAAGACCTGATGTTTCGAATCGAAGGTGGAAGCTCCTCCCGCCGCCACGGTCGAAACGGAGGGATATGCCCGTGGCGGCGTGACCTTCCTCCACCAGATCACTTCCGAGCTGCTTGTGGGCAAGGAAGAGCTCGTGCAGGTCAAGCGCGATCGCCTCGCCCGAGGCAGGATTCCGCCACTGACCGTGCACTGCAAGGTCTCGCGCACGGTCTACAAGCTCATCGACGGACGTCTGGAGCGATCGGGCGAGATCGACGCCAGCGAAGTTGAACGACTGCGGCCCAGGCTCCGGTCGCTCCCGCGCTTCGATACCAGGGAGATCGTTCCTTGCTGCGCGGGATGTTCAATTGCGAACTGATGTCGGCTTGATTTCAGCGAACGGAACTCGGGCTACCGGACTCGAATCCATCATCGACCATCGTCGGGCAAACGGCCTGCATGTTTTGCCCAACCGGGACCACGCCGAACTCCCGCCGTCCCTTGACGAAAAAATACACCGCTACCGGAAGCATTGTGAGCGGCAGTACCAGCCCCAGCTCGTCGACGTACTTTGGGGTGTTTGGGTACTGGATCGTGATGGGATTGAAGATTGTCTGCACGAACAGATTGTGACTGGCGTGAAATACCGCCGCGCTCCACAAACTGCCCGACTTGAGCCGCAGGTAAGCAATGATCACTGAGGCTGACATGATCACTGTGAAGAACATCACGAGTTGCCCCGCAAACGGCAGCGCGTTCGAAGAGTTGTTGTGGTACGTACCTAACAAAATCAGGGGCAGGTGGTACGCCCCCCAAATGACTCCGCTGATCAATACCACCTTGGAGAATGTCATGGACTTCGCCAATTCCGGTACCAGGAAACCGCGCCAGCCGATCTCCTCGCCGAGCGCGCTGGATAGACTTCCCGGCATGCCGAGGAAGGCCGTCAACGGCAGGACGTAGCCGAGGACCGCGCTGTCACTCCATCCTGTCAGGCCATACTTGCCGCGCAGCTGGACGGCGAAGTCCGGGTTGTAGAAGCCGCCCCACCCCTTCGCCCAGATCAACGCGTAGCCAATGGCGCAATAGGCAAGAGGGATCAGGAACGCCATCCACTGATAGCGCCAGGGCCCCCAGCCCCAGCCCAGCGTTCGCAGGTCGCGCCTGGTGATCCAGAAGGCCAGCAACGTGGCGATGGTCACGCTCCACATCACGTTGTATGAGCCGCCTTTGTAGTGCACGGCCATGAAATCGAAGAAGCCGGAGACAATCACCAGGGCCGTGAAGAAGACGGCAAGCGTGCGTTTCGAGTCGGAGCTCATCTGGTTACCGGACATCAGGTTCTCCTGATCGTCACCGTTCACTCCTGATGCGGCGGCGATGGCAGTCTTACGGATGCCAGGAACCGGTGTTTCGCAATCGCCCGTTCCAAAGCCGCCACACCGTGGTTAAGAAACAGCCAACTTGCTCTTCGCCAGCATCTTCTTCAAACACTCCCCCGCCGGCGTCCCGGTGACGACACGCTCAGACGTGAGGTGTCATCCTGAGCCAGCCGGAGGCGCCCGCGCTACTCATAACCCTCGCGCTGACTTTCCCTCGGCGCCGCAGGACGGCGAAGGATCTCAAAATGCGAAGATCTCGTTCGAGCGTCTCTGATCACGTTCGCTCGCGCTGGACGAACACGATCTGCGAAGTTTGAGATCCTTCGCCGTCCTCCGCCGCCGAGCACAGACTGCGCAACCATCGCGATTCGAGCGGGCGGCTCCGGCAGTCTCAGGATGACACCGAGCTCGATTGGATCGGTTGTTCGTCGCCTACGGGAAACGGGGGTGCGGATCACGTCAGGAACGGTCCTCAGCCCGCTTGCGGGCATGCCGGATCTGACATACGCTGTCGTTCGTGACGGTGGAGAAACCGCTCGTATGGCTGCGTGGCGAGGTGAAGACCCCGCCATTCTCTCGTGTTGGACGGGTTGAGGCAGGCTTCCTTCTGCGACGCCTGCAAGCAAGGAGAAAAACTACCGCTGCCGAGCTGCGTCCGATGCCGATGATCGGTGCGCGAATGCCACGACCTGCGAATTGTTGACCGTGAGGCTACGTGGCGGCTTCTGTATCCCGTAGCCGATGACGCAGTCGGGTTCTCGAACTGTTTTCGAAGACGACGCGAGCCACGCCGCAACGCGTGTTGGACGCGGCCCGATTGCGATTGGAACGGTACCTGCGAGACGTGGAGGGCTGACCATGAAAACGGAAAAGGTGAAGAGGCTCGAGAAAGCGGGCTGGAAACTTGGTGATGCCAAAGACTTCCCGGGGCTCGATGCTTCGGAAGCAGAGTTTGTGGAGATCAAACTCGGACTGGCCCGGCGGCTCCGCGAACTGCGCGCACAACACAGATGGACCCAGGCCGATCTCGCCGCCCGCCTCGGCTCCAGCCGATCCCGAGTGGCAAAGATGGAAGCGGCCGATTCTACGGTCAGTGTGGACTTGCTCGTCCGATCGCTGCTGACCGCCGGCGCAGATAGAAAAGACGTTGGGCGGGCGGTGGGATCACGACGGCTCTGATCTCGCATTCATGGCGAAGAACAGGCCGACATCGAGCCCAACCCTGAGTTTGCAGGGCTGGGCCCGATAGAAGGTGACGCTTACCGACGACGAGACAGCTGCTGACGAAGAAGTCGCAGCTCCAGCGTTTTATGAAGATTTGCCCAGTGTCCTCGGCTCTTTCCGAGTTGGTCGGGGAGATGTCCAACATCCCGAGTGGCGTTGAAAGTTTCGTTGACCAACTCAGATCCCGCATCATCCCAGAGCGCGATGACACCGTCGAACCCTCCTACCCATTGTGCACTACCGTTCTTCAGGTCAACTGCGTTCCTGAACGCAGCAAAGATTGGGTAGAGCGCGCCCTTCGTGAGGCGATAGCGCTCTGGACACAGGCCGGAAAACGGGAACTCGAACTCACGGTTTCCGGGTGCCTCTTCGAGAATCTTGAGATGGCCAGCGCTACCTCCATTGTCGTTGTGAATCTTCCGGAAGTCGTGGCGGATGGTATCGAATAGCTTAAGCGCGCCCTTCAGGAGTGGCTTTAGTCGGTAATAAGTACTCTTCTTGATGCTGCCTTCGTTTTCTTTGTAGTCCTTTGCAAACTTCGCTGCAGGGATTGACCACTTCTCGTATGCGGAAATCGGATGGTTAGCCTTGTCGTTGGGAAAATCGAACACATTCAGTGCTTCGAGCACGCAGATGAGGTCGCGAACGTCATACTCGCCGTCGTCGCCCTCTCGCCACGCGATCAGATCAGAATATGTCTCTGATTCGAGTTCGGCTTTCATCCAGTCGTAGGCGCCAGCTAGATTCGCTAAGCTGTGTGCTTTCACCTGGATGCCGGTATTCAAACCCTTTGCAATATCGGTGATGAGTTTGTCTTCTACGCCCGTGCGCACCTGAATCTCTACGTGCTGCTCATCCGACAGATCCGGATCATCCTTACTTTCAACGATGATGCGGTACGTGTGCGCGCCGTCAACGATCCCCTCCCCATCGTTCAGAACAATGTCATACGTTGAATCGTCGATTCGCTTTACGTCCGTCGCGAGGATCGTGATTCCTTTGTTCATGAGGTCGAAGGTGCCCGGCGTAGACGTCAAGCCAAGAAGACTCTCCCTCACGTCGCGATAGACTTGACGATTCGTCCCGACTGGCTCACGAGCGTTTGCGTCCCAGCGCATCTCCGGCGGAACATCTTTCGCGCGGACTGTAAAGAAGTGCTTCTCGATGGAGGGGAAAACGGGGTGTTTGATGCGGCGCGCTTCGACTACGCGCATACGGTGGGTAGAACGGGCCATTGGCCACTTCCTTTTTTGACGCCGCGGTGCGGCTCATTTGTATTTGAACGTGCATACGAGGATGCCGTCCGTAAGGAAGAGTAATGGATTTCAGCGGCGAGCGCAACCGTTCATTGGTGGGGGACCCCTGCTGAACTCTTCGCCAGCATCTAGACAATCGTCTTAGTTCCGTCAAGTACTTCCTCCGGGAGTGGCTCCTCGCCCGGAAGCGCGATGATCCGGATCAGAACAGAGCGGTCCTTCGCGACATCAATGCCGAGGAGGCGTGCCGCTGACTCGGGGAGATCGATGACGAACTTGTTCACGTAGGGGCCACGATCGTTCACCTGGAGACGCAATTTTTGGCCGGTAGCTCGGGACGTGATTTCGACCCATGATCCGAGAGGCAAAGTCAGATGCGCCACCGACATCTTCTTGTTGTGATAGCGCTCGCCGTTCGCCGTGAGCGTGCCGTCGAGCGAGGTCGAGTAGTAGCTGGCCAGCCCAGCCAATCGATGCTTCGCAGCCTCTGACACGTACTTTAGGAGCCGGAGCTGGAGCGGATCAGGCTCGGGCTGAGCTATTGGAGGGCGCGGGGTCGGTAGTGGTATTCCCGTCGCGTTCAGCAACAACGTCTTGAGAAATGGGTTTTGATCGATCGGTCTGTGCGCCGCGCGAGGGTTGCGTTTGCCGAATAAGGTCATCAGTGGCTCGAAGAAAAGCCCCACGGCCTCACGGGCGGCGGACGACGTCAAGGAGAGGATGGCTGTCATAGATCCCGGCCCGCACGGATCGCAGCACGGGCTACAAACCAAGCAAACAGTAGCAAGTCAACTACGAAGAGAAAATATTCTGCGAACTGCAACCCGGACACTACTATTGAGTTAAGCCCTTTCTGCTCAGTCAGATACTTGACGTAGACGCTTAGAAGCCATGCTGGGATTGTTATAAGGACGAAGATCAGTGTGCCGACGAGACTGTGGACGAAGAACTTCCAAAGCGGATGCCACCACTTTGAGCCGGTCTCTGCCATTGAGGGTGAGAGTAACCCTTTCCGGAACTACGTCGCAACACTTCTCTTCGGCGGAACACAGTTCTAGGTCACCCCAACCCCACTCTTCGCCAGCATCTTCTTCAAATACTCGCCGGTGGGAGTTCCGCGAGTTTTCGCGATCTGCTCCGGCGTTCCGGTGGCGATGATGTAGCCGCCGCCGTCGCCGCCTTCGGGGCCTAGGTCGATAACGTGATCTGCGGTCTTGATCACGTCGAGGTTGTGCTCGATGACGACCACTGTGTTGCCGCGGTCGACCAGGCCGTGCATCAGGTGGAGGAGTTTGCTGACGTCGTCGAAGTGCAAGCCGGTTGTCGGCTCGTCGAGGATGTAGAGCGTGCGGCCGGTCGCGCGTTTGGCCAGTTCTTTCGCCAGCTTGACGCGCTGTGCTTCGCCGCCGGAGAGCGTGGTGGATGACTGGCCGAGCTTGATGTAGCCGAGACCTACCTCGTCGAGGGTGCGGAGGATGTTGGCGATCTTGGGGATGTTCTTGAACGTCTCCAGGCCCTGCTCGACGGTCATGTCGAGGATCTCGGCGATCGAGCTCCCTTTGTACGTGACCTGCAGCGTTTCGCGGTTGTAGCGCTTGCCGCCGCAGACGTCGCATGTGACGTAGATGTCGGGGAGGAAGTGCATTTCGATCTTGATCTGCCCGTCCCCTCGGCACGCCTCACACCGGCCGCCTTTCACGTTGAAGGAGAAGCGCCCCGGCCCGTAGCCGCGCATTCTGGCTTCCGGCGTCTGCGCCATCAGGTTGCGTATCTCGGTGAAGAGCTGCGTGTACGTGGCGGGGTTGGAGCGCGGCGTGCGGCCGATCGGCGACTGATCGATGTCGATGATCTTGTCGATCTGCTCCAGGCCGTCGATGCGGTCATGCTCGCCTGGGGTGTCGAGCGCATCGAAGAAGTGCCGCGATAGTGCCTTATAGAGAATGTCGTTGACGAGCGTCGATTTCCCCGAGCCGCTCACGCCCGTGACGGCGATGAAGATGCCGAGGGGGATGGTGACGTCGAGGTTCTTGAGGTTGTTCTGGCGCGCGCCTCGGATCACGAGCTTTCCGTTGGTGAGCGGCCGGCGTTGCGCGGGCACGGCGATCGACGCTTCGCCGCGCAGGTATTTCGCCGTCAGCGACGACGGGAAGGTCTTGATCTCCGCGAGCGTCCCCTCGGCCACCACTTCGCCGCCGTGCACTCCGGCGCGGGGGCCGAGGTCGATGATGTGGTCGGCGGTCTCGATGGTCTCCTCGTCGTGCTCGACCACGATCACCGTGTTGCCGAGGTCGCGTAACTCGAGGAGAGAGTCGATGAGCTTGCGGTTGTCGCGCTGGTGAAGGCCGATCGACGGCTCGTCGAGAACATAGAGCACGCCCATCAGTTTCGAGCCGATCTGCGTGGCCAGACGGATGCGCTGTCCTTCGCCGCCGGAGAGCGTGGCCGCGCTTCGGTCGAGCATCAGGTAGCCGACGCCGACGGCGCAGAGGAAGCCGAGGCGGTCGCGCACTTCTTTGAGGATCTTGCCGGCGATCTTCTCTTCGCGCGGCGTGAGATCGATCGTGGCGAAGAAGTTCTCGGCGTCTTTGAGTTGCAGACCGACGACCTCATCGATCGGCTGTCCGGCCACGGTCACCGCCAACGCCTCGGGTTTCAGACGCCGCCCTTTGCAGTCCGGACAATCCATCGGCGTCATGAAGCGCTCGATCTCTTCGCGGATGTCGTCGTTATCCGATTCTTTGTAGCGCCGCGTCAGCATCGGCACGAGGCCTTCGTACGTTCCGCTGTACGAGTAGGTGCTCTCCGCGCCGCTGAACTGGAACTTGATCTTCTCCTCGGAGCCCTGAAGGATGACGCTGCGCGCTTTCTCCGGCAGCGACTTCCACGGCACGTCGAGCTTGAATTTGTAGTGCTTGGCAAGCGTGTGAATCTGGCGAAGACGCCAGTTTTCGGCGCCCTCTTTCCAGATGGAGATGGCGCCGTCTTCGATCGACTTCAACGTGTCGGGGATGATCTTCTTCTCGTCGACTTCGAGCAGGACGCCGAGGCCCGAGCAGCGCGGGCAGGCGCCGTACGGCGAGTTGAAGGAGAAGAGACGCGGCGTGATCTCGCCGATGGAGACGCCGCAATCGGGGCAGGCGTAGCTCTGCGAGAGGAGCTCTTCGCGGTTCCCTTCCTGGTAAAGAATCTTGACGAGGCCCTTCGTCACGCGCGTCGCGGTTTCGAGCGAGTCGGCCAGGCGCTGCTCGATCCCTTCCTTGACGACGAGGCGGTCGATGACGATGTCGATGGTGTGCTTCTTCTGCTTGTCGAGCACCGGCGGATCGGCGAGCTCGATCATCGTGCCGTTGACGACGGCGCGCGTGAAGCCTTCCTTCACCATCTGCAGCATCTGCTTGCGGTACTCGCCCTTCTTGCCGCGGATGTAGGGAGCGAGGATGGTGAATTTCGTGCCGGGCTTCAGCGTCATCAGGCGATCGACCATCTGCTGGATCGTTTGCGGGCGGATCTCTTTGCCGCAGCTCGTGCAGTGGGGCACGCCGACCGAGGCGTAGAGGAGGCGGAGGTAGTCGTAGATCTCGGTGACGGTGCCGACGGTCGAGCGCGGATTGCGCGAGGTGGTGCGCTGCTCGATGGAGATGGCCGGCGACAGTCCTTCGATCGAATCGACGTCGGGCTTTTCCATCTGCTCGAGGAATTGGCGGGCGTAGGCGCTGAGTGATTCAACGTAGCGCCGCTGGCCCTCGGCGAAGATGGTGTCGAAGGCGAGCGATGATTTGCCCGAGCCGGACACGCCGGTGATGACGACGAACTTGTTGCGGGGAACGACGACGTCGATGTTCTTGAGGTTGTGCTCGCGGGCACCGCGGATGACGATGGATTCCATAGGGTCGGATCAACTCTAACTCCGCCGCGGCGACCCCTCTTCCCACGCTACGTGGGGTAGAGAATTTGACAAATGGTGAACAAAGGGCCACGCGAAGACGCTCACGCGAAAGACGCTCACGCGAAGACGCGAAGGCGCGAAGGAGGCGGCACTTGACGCTCGGACGGCTTGCGCGTATAGCTCCGCAGCTTGGCGGCCATCCTTCTCTATCTCGCGACGACAGTAGCCGTCATTGTGCTGTGGCGGCGATTCGTGCAGCCGATATCGCGCGCCGCGGCGCTCGTCCTGATCCTTCTGCCAATGTGCTTTACCGGCCGGGCTCTGCTGACCGGACGGGTTTACGCGCCGATCGACCTGCCGTTCATGTCGGAGCCGCTGAATGCATATGCGGCGGAGTTCAACGTGCCGAAGGTTCACAACGGCACACTCTCCGATCTCTACTGCCAGATCATCCCGTGGCGCAGCGCGGTGCGGACGGCGATCTTCAGCGGGCAATGGCCTCTGCTCAATCCGTTCATGCTCTGCGGCGACATCCTGGCGGCGGCGGCGCAACCGGCACCATACGATCCCTTCAACCTCCTCGGCCTGGTGATTCCGATGCCGCCGAGTCTGACGTTCGCGGCGGCGATGACGTTCTTCCTGGCCGGCTTCGGCGCGTTCGCGTTCGCGCGCGCGCTCGGGTGCGGGGAGCTGGCCGCGCTCGTCGCGGCGGCGGGGTGGATGTTCAGCGCAAACGTGGCCTTCTTCGTCGGATGGCCGCTATCGCGGTCGTGGGCGTATCTGCCGCTGATTCTCTTCGCGGTACACCGGCTGGTGAACGAAGCGAGCCTGCGTGCCGCTGTTCTGCTGATGATCGCGCTGACGTCGTTGATCCTCGCCGGGCATCCGGAGTCGTTGCTGCACGTCACCGCGGTCGGTGCCGCATATGGCCTGTTCGAGATTGCGACGACGCGAAAACGGGTCGGACGGGTGATCGCGCTTGCCGCCGGAGCGGGCGTCGTGGCGTTGCTGTTGACGGCGATCTTTCTGCTGCCGTTCCTCGAGGCGTCACAACAAACGCTCGAGCTTCACAACCGGCTCGGATACCGCTCGATGTCGTTTCCGTTCATGCCGGAGATGATTCAGCGCCGCGCGGCCAACACCGTCTTTCCGTTCTGGGGCGGGCAGCCGTGGCGCGATTCGTTTACGGCCGAATGGGATCCGCAGACCGCGCGAACCGGCAGCATCGTCCTGGCGCTGGCGTTGACCGCATTGATCGTGGCGAGGAAGCGAAAAGAGACGTGGTTTTTCTTCGGGCTGGCGCTGGTTTGTCTCTGCGCCGGTTTCGACGCGCCGCCGATGGCCAACGTGCTCCACAAGATTCCGCTGTTCGATGTTGCGCTCAACGAACGGCTGGCGTATGCGGCGTCGTGTGCGTTGGCGATTCTTGCGGCGCTGGCGGTGGATGCCCTGGCGACCGACGTCAGCGGCTCTACACGTCGTAGGGTGGCGGCGGTGGTGGCTGGCGGGATCGCAATCGCGCTGGGCGTCGGGACGTGGCTGGTCTGGGCGCACGAGATCAAAGTCGGCGTCGATCCGTCCGTCATCCGCATCAACGCGCTGGGCGATCTGATTCCGCTGGCGATCGTCGCCATTCTCCTCGCTTCGCGCACCCCGCTTCGGATCGCCCTCCCGCTGGTTTTCGTTCTCCTTCTCGGCGCACGCATCATCGTCGACGGTTCGATGTATCCCTCGCTGCCGCAGCACGATTTCTATCCGAAGATCCCGATCATTCGCGCCATCCCCGAAAACACGACGGAGCCATTCCGCGTGGCCGGCGAACATTTCGTGCTCATCCCCGATTCGGCGGCGATCTATCAACTCGAAGATCCGCGCGGCTACGAGGCGATGACGTTCGCGCGGCTCGCCGACACCTATCCGGTCTGGTCGATCCCGCAGCCGGTGTCGTTCAACGCCATCGGCGATCTGCAGCCGCCGTTCCTGTCGTTCCTCAACATCAAGTACGCGATCGTGCCGATCAGCGTGGACCTGACCCCGGGCTGGCGCGAGTTGATGAAGGACCGCAGCGCGAAGTTGTTCGAAAACACGCATGTGCTGCCGCGCGCATTCGTGCCGCGCCGCATCCGCTACGAGCGAGATGGCGTTCTGGCGCTGAAGGCGATGAGGACGGCAAAGGATTTTTCCGACATGGCCTGGATCGAGGTGCCGGAGTACAAACCTCACGAGATCGCGAACGGCCCGGGCACGCTGACGCTGCACCGCGACGGCTTTGGGCTCGACATCGACGCCACGATGGCTGCGGATGGCTGGGTCGTGGCGTCGCAATCCGCGTGGAAGGGTTGGCGCGCCTACATCGACGGACGCCGCGTCCAGATGCGTTTCGCCAATCACGCCTTCCTCGGCGTCTTCGTTCCCGCAGGACGGCATCACGTGAAGTTGCAGTACCTGCCGGAATCGTTCACGCGGGGGCGGGCGATTTCGTTCGCCACGCTCGGGTTGCTGATTCTTGCGGGCGGGTTTGCGCGATTCAAGAAATTGACAATTGACAATGGACAATTGACAACGAAGGCGAAGAGCAGTTGATAACGGCAAAACCGTGGACATCTGACAGCCGGGACCGTTGCCAGGTTGTCGTTGTCAATTGTCAATTATCAATTGTCAATTGATTGATCCAGCCACGCTCCGTACGCCTCGGACGTTGACCCCACCGGCAGCACGAGAAACTCCGGAACTTCATACGGATGCCGCGCGAAGAGCTCCTTGCGCAATGACTCCACATTGTCATCGACCGTCTTGATTACGAGGAGTTGCTCGCCTTCCTCCTCGATCTGCCCTTTCCAGCGATAGATCGACGTCACGCCGGCGACGATGTTCACGCAGGCGGCGAGGCGCTGTTCGACGAGAGCGCGGGCGAGCGGCCGGGCGTCGAAATCGGCGGCGACGCTGGTGAGAACGATGACCGGGGCCATGACCGCGCATCATAGAATCGGCCGGCATGTTTCGCCGCATCCTGCTGATTGCCTTCGTCGCGCTCCTGCTCTTCGTTGGCTACGAATGGCTCACGTTTCCTGATGTGGCTTCGTTAGCTGGGGCGCCGCCGGCCACGACCGCGTTCATGGAACAGCGCAAAGCGGAACTGCGCGCGGCTGGCAAGCCGGATGCGATCGACTATCGATGGGTCCCGTACGCTCGGATCTCGCCGTATCTGCGGCGCGCTGTGCTGGTGGCCGAGGACGATACGTTCTTCGAACACGACGCGGTGGATGTGAAGGGACTGCAGGAGGCAATCGAGAAAGACTGGGCGCACAAGAAACTGACGCACGGTGGCTCGACGATCACGCAGCAACTGGCGAAGAACCTCTACCTCTCGCCGTCGCGCAATCCATTTCGAAAGGTGAAGGAGTATTTCATCGCCAGGTCGCTCGAAAGCCATCTGACGAAGAAACGGATCCTGGAGATCTACATCAACGTCGTGGAGATGGGCGAGCGGGTTTATGGTGCCGAGGCGGCCGCGCAATCGTATTTCCACTCGGCGGCTGCATCGCTTTCGCCGTCGCAGGCCGCCCTCCTCGCCGCATGCCTTCCCAATCCTCGGGTCATGAATCCGGCCAGTCCGAACAAACGCCTGCGCTGGCGTCAGCGAATGGTTCTCTCGCGGATGCGGCGCTGGGGTTACCTGTTCGAGAAGGAAGTGCTGACGGAGAAGAAGCCACCGCCAGCCGCACCGGTCACGGAGACGACAGCGACGGTCGATACGGCCTTGCAGCAGGTTCCCGCAACGGATACCGCGACGCCGGAGCCGCCTACGGAGACGACAACGACAGCGCCGACTTCGACGGACACTGCGCCGCCAACGGAGACGGTACCGCCGCCTGCGACAACTACTACGAGCCCGCCAAAAGCATGAACCACAGAGACACAGAGATCACAGAGAAAACCTCTGTGTCCTCTGTGTCTCTGTGGTTCAAAGGTTTGTCGTGTTTCAGGGTTGAGCGGCGGCGGGGTCGGCTTCCTGCACTGCTTCGTTGGCGCCTTTGAAGCCGATCTTCGAGTGCGTGCCGTCGCAGAACGGCTTCATGGTCGAACCGCCGCAGCGGCAGAGCGCCGCTTTCTTCACCTCGACCGGATTGCCCTGGGCGTCGGTGAGGGTGAACTCGCCTTCGACGAGGTAGGGTCCGTTGTCGCGGATTTTGATGTTGATGGGCATGAGGGTCCTTTTAGAAAATGGGGTTGTTCGCGGAGTGCGTGATGTGCCATTGGTAGGTGTAGCCGGGGAAGGCGATGGGGACGGTGTAGTTGACGGTGACGGTGATCTCGCCGTTCGCGCGCACGATGTTGATGTCGTCTTCGGTGAGCGGCAGGGCGTCTTCGCGCGCCTTGGCCATGATCGCTGCCTTGATGCGCTCATCGTTATGCGTGCCGGCGGATTTGGCCTCGTCGACGACGGTCTGACGCATCTCGGCCGCTTTCACTTTCACCGGGATCATCTTCCAGGCCACGAAGATGGCGATTCCCAGCAGGATCAACCCGAGGAGACATCCGAACTGACTCTCACCGCGCTCGCGACGACTCTTGCGCATAAAAACCTCCGTCGGCGCTGAGTATACCTATTGGATGAGTTTGAAGAAGCGGTCGGTACGGGAGGGGGTGGGGAGTGGGGAGTGGGTTGTGGGAGAAGAAGCCGCTACCACCCCCCACTCCCCACTCCCCACTCCCCGCGACGACGACCAGAGAATCAATCGGGCACGGCCGAGCACGTCCGCGCGGGGGAGTAGGCCCCAGCTACGGCTGTCGAGCGAGTCGGTGCGGTTGTCGCCGAGGACGAAGTAGGAGTTGGCGGGGACGAGTTGGGGAGGGATGAGGCCTGTGCTCGCCTGTGCGGCAAGGTACGACTCCGCGATAGCGTGACCGCGAACGATGACGCGTCCTTCGCGCGTTTCCACGAGATCGCCGGGCGTGCCGATCACCCGCTTGACCATCAACTCTCCCGCGGCATGGGGCGATCGGAAGACGATGACGTCGCCCGCCTGCGGCTCGCTGCGGAACCGGTACGGCGTGACGACGATGTGGTCGCCAGCCATCAGCGTCGGGGCCATCGAGAACGAGGGAATCACGTAGATTCTGATCGTCGCGCGCACGAGAAACGCCAGAGCGATGGCGATGGCCAGCGGCTCGATGATGAGGCGGATCGCGGATTTGGATTGCACTGGGGTGTTCAACGAATGGCGCGGCTTGGGCATTTCGGGCGGCGGGGGTCGCTGATCGGGGGTCGGGGGTCGGAGAGGCGGGGTCGCTGATCGGGAGTCGGGGGTCAGAGCTGCGGGAGTCGGGAGTCGGGAGTCGGGGGTCGGAGTTGGTTCATTGCATGCTGCGCCGCGATCGCCCGCTGAGCACACGATGGCGAGCTACAGATTCCTCTCCGACCCCCGACCCCCGAAACGCGACCCCCGCGCCCGACCCTCGCAGTCTTGACGTGCCTCCTCTGCGCGAATACTGTTCGCGCACATGCCGATCGAGCCGCGACAGCCGCAGGGACTTGTCGACATCCTCGACAAGATCCTGGACAAGGGTCTCGTCGTGGCCGGAGACATCAAAGTCTCGCTCGCGAATGTCGAGCTCCTGACGATCCAGCTCCGGCTCGTCATTTGCTCCATCGACAAGGCCGAAGCGATCGGCATCAATTGGTGGCGCTCGGACCGGTTCTACTCCGCGGCGCCCAATGTCGCAGGCAGCGAGGAATACGACGCTTTGAAGGCTCGCGTGCACGAGCTCGAGCAAAAGCTCGAAGCGCGGGAGCTTCCGCAATCCACACAGAAAAAAACAGACGAGAGGAAAGGCAGGTAAGTCATGGCAGTCGAACGCGCACCAGGCGGCACCAGTCTCATCGACGTACTCGACCGGATTCTCGACAAAGGTATCGTCGTCGATGCGTGGGTCAGGATCTCGCTCGTCGGCATCGACCTGATCACGGTTGAAGCGCGCGTCGTCATCGCTTCGATCGATACCTATCTGAAGTACGCCGAAGCGGTCGGCATCACCTCGACCGTCGCCCGACCGGCCCTCGGCCCGGGTGAGGGCGGCACAGGTGGCGGAACCGGCAGCATGACGCCGGCTTCAGGCACCGGCCGCGCATAACAAGGCGTCCGCTCTCGCCGAGCAAACAACGCCTGCCGCGCAGAGCGCACGGCAGGCGTTTTCGTTTCGCTCTCAGTGGTGCCGGTCGTAGGCGATTCCGCGCTCAGTTTCGGCGATCGCGTCGTTGGTCAGCCTGAGGGCCTTTTCCCGGTGACCGCCTTTGTCGCGATCGGCCAGTTCCAATTCCCCTTTGGCCAGACGCAGATGTTCGAGCGCTGACTGCATGTGGGGTTGGTCGGCGATGGCGTGTCCGGCGATGAATCCCGAGGCGATGGCGGTGAAGATGAGAAGGGCGATGACGAGACGGCTTAGTTTCATGGGATCTCCTCCTTGTCGATAATCGACGCGGCATGCGTCGAAGCGTTTACCGGTGGGGTCCCCCTGTAGGAATCAACCGATTAATGGATCAGTCGATGAGCGGTCAGTGATCAGCAAAAAAGTGCCTGACCACTGACCACGAATCCGCTGACCACTCGTTTCTACTGACCACGGATTTTCACCTGATTACTGCTTCACTTCAACCACTGATCGAACCAATCACCCACTGTCTGGTACCAGAGCTTCGAGTTCTGCGGCTTCAGCACCCAGTGCCCTTCGTCGGGGAAATCGACCATTTTTGACGGGACGCCGCGTCGCTGCAGTGCTGTGAACAGTTCCAATCCCTGATTGATCGGCACGCGGAAATCGAGCTCCCCGTGTGTGACCAGCGTCGGCGTCTTGAAGTTCTTCACGAAGTTGTCGGGCGACCAGCGTTGGTAGAGCTCGGGGTTGTCCCACGGGTTGCCCTTGAACTCCCACTCCGGAAACCACAGCTCCTCGGTCACGCCATACTCCGACTTCAGATCGTAGACGCCGGCGTGTGAGACGAGCGCTTTGAAGCGGTCGGTGTGGCCGAGGATCCAGTCGATCATGTAACCGCCGTAGGAGCCCCCCGCCGCGCCGATGCGTGTTCCGTCGACGTACGGCAGCGCCGTCAGCATATCGACGCCGTTCATGATGTCGATGTAGGCCTTGCCGCCCCAGTCGCCGGAGATCTCTTCGACGAACTTCTGTCCGAAGCCGCTGGAGCCGCGCGGGTTGGGCATGAGCACGACGTATCCGCGCGCGGCGAACATCTCCGGGTTCCAGCGATACGACCAGGAGTCGCTCCAGGCACCCTGCGGTCCGCCGTGAATCAGCACGATGGCCGGATATTTTTTCGTCTGGTCGAAACCGGGCGGCGTCATGAGAAAACCCTGGATGCTGGCGTTGTCGGCGCCGGTCCAGTTGACATCGTGATACATGCCGATCCGATAACTGGTGAGCAGTGCATCATTCTCGTGCGTCAAACGCTGCACGGCACTCGTGCGTTTGTTGACGGCGTAGATTTCGGTCGGACCACCAAGGCCGGAGCGCGAGCAGTAGACGGTCTGGCCGTTTTTCGCAATGGCCACGGCACTCGTCGATCCGTAGCCTTCGATTGGCGAGAACTTGCCGTCGAGTGTCACCTCGAACAACACATCCCGGCCGTGCTGCGGCGCGATGACGAACATCGATTTCGAGTCGGGCGACCAGGTGACTGACTCGATCCAATCGTCGAAGTCGGCGCCAACGCGATGCGCAGTTCCGGACTGCCGGTCGTAGAGCCAAAGCTCCCAAAGGTCGGATTCGTAGCCGGCACGCGCCTGCGAGCGGTAGGCGATCCAGCGGCCGTCGTGCGAGTAGCTCGGCGACGTGTCGGCACCGGCGCGGGTCGTGATTCGTTTCGCCGTTCCGCCGGCGATCGGGACGATGAAGAGGTCGGAGTTCGTAGAGAGCTCCGGATGGTCGGAGGTGTCGCGGGCGTAGACGAGCTCTTTGCCGTCAGGTGACACGTCGAATTCGTCGCCGCCTCCGAGAGAGAACGGTGGCGCGTCGAACGCGCCGGGCGTGAGGTCGCGTGGTACGCCGCCACCAAGGGGGACGTAGACGATGTGTGTGCGCGTTGGCTCCTGCCAGGCTTTCCAGTGGCGATAGAGGAGACCCGTCATCACGTGCGCTTTCGTCGTCGCGGCTGCCTCGGCGGTGGTCTTGTCCTTGATGCAGGCAGGATCGACGCCGCAATCGGGGTAGATGTCGGAAACGACGAGCAGGCCTGAACCATCCGGCAGCCACTTCACGCTTCCTGCACCGCCGCCCAGATCGCTCACCTTCCGCGAAGTGCCCGCGGCGACGTCGTAGAGATAAACCTGATGCGCGCCGCCGTCGCGGTTCGAGACGTAGGCGATCGTCTTTCCGTCCGGCGACCAGGCCGGCCCGTTGTCCTGATGCTTGACGTCACTGACCAACTTTGGTGCGCCGCCCACCGACGGCATGATGTAGACCCCGCTGAAGCTCTTGTTCGCCTTGAGATCCGGCGTGGAGACGTCGTACGCGATCCACTGGCCGTCGGGCGAGAGCTGCGGACCTCCGATGCGATGGATCGACGCGAGATCCTCAAACGTCATCGTGCGTTGCGCCGCGACCGTCGTGGCCAGAGCGAGAAGTACCAGGGTGAATGTGAAGCGTTTCATGGTTGAACCTCCGTGTTTTGAAGGATGAAAGCAGAAGGCAGAAGGCAGAAGTAGCGCCAGACCGGTTCATCTTTCATCCTTGCATTCATCCTTCATCGTATGTATCCAAGGGATCGCAGATTCTCGTAATACTCCTCATTCATTTTCGTTGCTTGCTGCCGCGAGACGCGTGAGCCGTAGCTGGCGATGCGCGGCGGTTCGCTTCCAACCAGGGTGCGGCCGGCCATCTCGTTCGATGGGGGGAAGCCGATGAGCGAGCAGAGCGTCGGTGCCACATCGAACGGGTTTGTCGTCGGCGCCAGCGCGAACGTCGACGCCATCACCGCCTGACCGGCCTGATGATCGCCAGGCATTCCGACGACGATCACGTCGAAGCCGCGCCTACGCAGCGCTTCGACCGCGGCAACAACGCCGTCGAGCGCGTGAACGGACGCGGTCAACCGGGCCGAGGGATCGATGGCCAGCCGGTTGAGAATCACATCGAGGGCAGGGAGGTAAACGGTGGCAAAGCGCGGCTTGTCAGTATCGGCCGCGTGCAACAGCCGCTTGATCGATATCTCATCGACACGAAGCGCGACCATCTCCGGAGCTCCGCCGCCGGTTGCTGCGGCGGCGAAGACCGGCATCTGGCCGATGGAGTCGAGCGCGCCGGCGTGCGCATCATCGGCCGTCCACCAGTTCACCGCCACGCTCGGCACTCCTCTGGCAGCGAAAATTTCCCAAACGAAATCGCGCCGTCGCACCGTCGGTGGCAGCGGCTCCCGCTTCGCCAGCCCCACCGCGCCGCCCAGACCACGGAGCACGATGTCGCGCTGTGAAACCGATTGCAGCAGATGACCGCCTTTCCACAGCCTGACGCCTTCAACCGAGCGCACGCCATGCAGGTACGTCTTCACGCCGGTACCCAGCGACGCCCATCGCTCCGTGGTGGAACCGCCCCGGAGCGGTGCGACGGCGTAGGTGGCGGGAAGTGCCGTGACGAGGTCCGGGCGGGAAGCGAGGATGTCTGAGGTCAGGCCGTCCACGGCGATGAGCGCGATGTGGCGACTGCTCGGCGTCGTGACGACTTGCAGCGGCGGCTCGGACGCACCTTTGTCCTGACTGGCGTACGCCGGAAGGAAGAGAACCGCGATGAGGAAGATGGCGGCCATCGTCATCGGGATCGTTCGCGGCTTCCGATGAATGGCAGGGATGCGTTGTAGCTCGTAGATCGAAAACGATAGTAGGGCGGCGGAGACGGCTACGCTGCTGAAGAGGAAGAGCGCCACGATCAGCGCCAGACCCAGCAGCAGCTCGGGCCACGATGGCGTGGCGTCGAAGCCGTACCACCAGACCGCGATGAGGCCGGAAGGGATGGCGCTTGCAGCAAAGGAGATGGCCAGGAGCGCCCGCGGCGTATCGATTGCGATCGCCGGCCGGAGTTTGAGAACGAGGGCCACCAAAACGAGAAGGGCGAAGGAAACCGCGAATCCTGTCAGTCCATAGAGAAGGGACAGCAGGAGAGTCTCGCCCGCGGACAGCGGATGGTTGCGAAAAACCATGATGGCGACGAGAGGGACGATCGCGAACAAGGCGATGAGGAGAGAGGCTTTGCCCGCGACCGTGGTCAGCTCCCGCCAGAACGCGCGGGAGGAGCGTCCGGCGGTAAAGGGATCGTGTGCGAACCACCGCTCGATGCCGTGAGAGAGGTACCCGCGATCCCGCAACTCGCGACGCAAATCGTCGACGGACGGCACCGGCACGGCGCGGAATATAGCACCGGGCCGATCGTTCTATCGCCCGACTCTTCAATGGATTCCGGCGCAGTTACCCCTGGCAATGCGATCGAACATGAGGCGCTGCCCCAGCCGCCGCATGAAGACCTGCCGAAACGCCATCCGCTGGCGAAATTCCTCTCCGGCGCCGCCATCACCATCGGCGTTGTCCTCATCAAACTAAAGGCGCTCCTCCTGGTCGTCTTCGATTTCTTCCGCGGGTATGCCGTCAACCCGTTCGAAGGCTTCGGTCTCATGCAGTTTTCCGTCGCCGGCGGAACGATGGCGCTCTCGATTTGGGCGATGGCGACGAAAGCGCCGCTGCCGCTCGTGGTCGGATTCGTCGGAATCATCCTCGTCCATGAGATCGGCCACGCCGTTGCCATCCGGGCGAAGGGCCTTCACGCCGGGTTGATGGTGTTCATCCCGTTCATCGGCGGCGCGGTCACGTTGAAGGATCAGCCTCGTTCCGCGTATGACGACGCCCAGATTGGCCTGGCCGGTCCCGTGGCCGGCACCTTCGCATCGCTGATCGTTCTGCAGGTTTACAAGTGGAACGAGCAGCCGCTGTACCTCGCCATCGCCGCCGCAGGGTTCGCCGTGAACCTGATCAATCTTCTGCCGATCGGGATGCTCGATGGCGGCCGCATCTCGGCGGCGGTCACCAAATGGATGTGGGTTTTCGGCGGCGGCGTGCTTATCTACAAGGTCGTGAAGCAGCCGAACCCGCTGATGCTGATCATCCTCGTCCTGGCGGCTTTTCAGGTGTACCTGTCGATCATGCGCGAGAAGGACGACAAGTCGTTCTATGACGTGACGCTTTCCCAGCGCGTCTTCGTCGCCGTTGCCTACTTCGGCCTCGTCATCTTCCTCGGACACCAGACGTACATGTCGCTGAACCGTCTGGCGGCGCTGTCGGCACCGTTGGTGAAGTAGTGCACTCGCCTTGGGTCTCACTCCGAAATTCTCGCCAAGCACTAACATCGAGCGCCTTCTCCCCTCGTGCTTTTCGAGGGGAGAAGGTGCCGAAGGCGGATGAGGGGTGTGGTGCAATCGACTCGCACGAGGTTATAGCCGGGAGGTCACCGCGGAATTGTTGTTCGGGCATCGCGGCACTCAAATGCCCCCTCATCCGTCCTTCGGCCACCTTCTCCCCCACTGAAAAGCGTGGGGGAGAAGGCGCTCGATTGAAGGATGCGGCAAGCGTGAAAAATCCAGGTTGTTGGAGCGCTGGCCAGTTGACTGGTAGCGATATATCTGGATAGCCTGCCGAATCCAAATGGGCATCAACTTTCTTTACCCGACTCCAACCTTCGCCCGCGGCTTTGCCCGAGCGATCGATTTCTGGGGAACAGCTGACGTGTACAACGTCTGCGACTCGCCGGACACCGCCGATGCAATGGCAATGTGGGCAGATTGGAAAGATGTCGGTGCCGATCTCGTCGAAGCGGTGCGGATCCTGGCGCTCGACGCCCCCGTGAAGAATTTCTCGAGACCTTAATGCTCTTTAGCCCTTTTGCATGAACCTCTATCTCCTCTTCGCAATCGCGCTTGGCGCAATCTCCGGGACGGCCGAACCGACCGTCGCGCGGCCGCGCTTTGCCGATGTGGCTGCCGAGTGCAGAGCGATGAGTTGCGAGCAGTCGATTGCCTCGCCGCGAAGCACGCTCCATCACGCCCGTTCCGAATCGACCGCTCCCCGCGTCGTCGAGAGCGCTCCCGCCCGCATCGAAGCACCGCTTTCCGGCGCTGCCACACCGCGCGCCCCTGCAACCAACTGCTGAGCCGTTTTCTCTCGCTCGCGGTTCGTTTGTTGCTGGGAAGGAAAGCACCATGATCAACAAGATACTCACCACGATTTTCGGTTCGAAGCATGAGCGCGACGTCAAGAAGATGCTGCCAACGGTGGCGCAGATCAACGCTCTCGAGCCGGAGATCAGCGCGCTGAGCGATGACGGGTTGCGCGGAAAGACGGACGAGTTTCGCGCGCGTCTCCGCCCCGCCGTCGAGGCGCTCGAAACAGCGAAGAAAGAGATTCCTCGGGACGAAGTCGTCGTCCGCACGGCCAAGGAAGATCTTCAGGCCGCGCTCAACGAGATCCTCCCCGAGGCATTCGCGGTAGCGCGAGAAGCCGGCAAGCGCGTTCTCAACATGCGCCACTTCGACGTCCAGCTCATGGGCGGCATCGTTCTGCACAGCGGCAAGATCTCGGAGATGAAGACCGGCGAAGGCAAAACGCTGGTGGCCACGCTGCCGGTTTACCTCAATGCCCTGACCGGCCGCGGCGTCCACGTCGTGACGGTCAACGATTACCTGGCCCGCCGCGACTCCGAGTGGATGGGCCGCCTCTACAAGTTCCTCGGGCTCACCGTCGGCGTCATCCAGAACCACCATGGCGACCGCGAGCGGCAGGAAGCGTACGGCTGCGACGTCACCTACGGCACGAACAACGAATACGGTTTCGACTACCTGCGCGACAACATGAAGTTCGACCTCGAGTCGATGGTGCAGCGCGATCACGTCTACGCCATCGTCGACGAGGTCGATTCCATCCTCATCGACGAAGCGCGCACGCCGCTCATCATCAGCGGCCCTTCCGAGGAGCGGCCCGACAAGTACTACTCCGTCGACCGCATCGTCCCGCGTCTGGTCAAGGAAACCGACTACCAGGTGGACGAGAAGCAGCACACGGCTGTCCTGACCGAAGAGGGCGTCCTGCACGCCGAAAAGCTCCTCGGCGTCAACAACCTCTACGACCCCGACAACATGGACACGCTGCACGCCGTGCAACAGGCGCTGCGTGCCCACACGCTCTACAAGCTCGACGTCGAGTACGTCGTCAAAGATGGCGAGGTTCTCATCGTCGACGAGTTCACCGGACGCCTGATGCCGGGCCGGCGCTGGAGCGACGGTCTTCACCAGGCCGTCGAAGCGAAAGAGGGCGTCAAGATCGAGGCCGAGAACCAGACCCTGGCCACGATCACGTTCCAGAACCTCTTCCGGATGTACGAGAAGCTCGCCGGCATGACCGGGACCGCGGACACCGAGGCGGCGGAGTTCGACAAGATCTACAAGCTCGAGGTCGTCGTCATCCCGCCGAACCGGCAGATGGTGCGCAAAGACCAGGCGGACCTCGTCTATCGAACCGAGCGCGAAAAATTCAACGCCATCGTCGAAGAGATCAAGGTGCTCAACGAGAAAGGGCAGCCTGCGCTCGTCGGCACGATCTCAATCGAGAAGTCGGAAGCTCTGGCGTCGGCGCTGAAACGCAAAGGCGTCCCGCACGTCGTTCTCAACGCCAAGTACCACGAGAAGGAAGCGGAGATCGTCGCTCAGGCCGGACGCAAAGGCGCAGTCACGATCGCCACGAACATGGCCGGCCGCGGCACCGATATTCTTCTCGGCGGCAATCCCGAGTTTGCGGCCGCGCAGAAAAACAGAGACGTGGCCGATCCTGCCGAACGGAAACGAGTCGAGGAAGAGATTCAGGAGCAGTGGAAGCTCGATCACGATGAAGTCGTCGCCCTCGGCGGTCTCTACATCGTCGGTACCGAGCGCCACGAATCACGCCGCATCGATAACCAGCTCCGCGGCCGTTCCGGACGTCAGGGCGATCCCGGAGCTTCCCGTTTCTATCTGTCGCTCGAAGACGATCTGATGCGCATCTTCGGCGGCGAGCGGCTCATGAACTGGATGGAGAAGCTGGGGATGGAAGAGGATGTCCCCATCGAGCACGGGATGGTGTCCCGTTCGATCGAGCGGGCGCAGAAACAAGTCGAGGGCCGCAACTTCGAGGCCCGCAAACATCTGCTCGAATACGACGACGTCATGAACAAGCAGCGTGAGTCGGTCTACACGCTGCGCCGCTCGATTCTCGAAGGCCGCGAAGGGAAGGACTACATCCTCAACGCCGCCGACGAGATCGTCGATTACCTGATCGAGACCCACATCCCCGAGGATGCGCGCGAGACGCCGAATGAGGCGGAGTTGAACGCCGAGCTATACGACTTCTTCGGCATCGACCTGCGGGCGGCAAACATCGACCTATCGTCGACGCCGCGCGCCGCGGTGAAGGACGCCGTGATCGAAGTCGTCAATCGGCGCTACGAGGAAAAGGAAGCGTCGATCGGCACGGAGATGATGAGTCTCCACCTCAAATACATCCTGCTGCAGGTCATCGATCAGCTCTGGAAGGATCACCTTCTGAACGTCGATCACCTCAAGGAAGGCATCGGCCTGCGCGGCTACGGCCAGCGCGATCCGCTCATCGAGTACAAAAAAGAGTCGTACGAGATCTTCCAGGAAATGATGGAGTTGATCCAGGACCGCGTCGTCAAATACCTCTGGAAAACCGAGGTCGTCGTGGAGCGGGAAGGGGAACGCCAGGACGAAGTGCAGCGCGTGCAGCGCGCCATGCCGCCGCCGAAACCGAAAGCGCAGCCGATGGTCTTCTCCGGCGCCGGCGGAGTCTCCGGCCCCGCGCAGGTGCAGCGCAAAGAACCAAAGATCGGCCGCAACGACCCCTGCTGGTGCGGCAGCGGCAAGAAGTACAAGAAGTGCCACGGCAACGCGGCGTAGGGAAGCAGAGATCAGAGACAAGACGTACGGAGTGCGGTCGTCTCGACCGCGGGCACTTGGGCGTCCTCGCCCGAGTGCAGTCGGGGCGGAGGTCGAAATTCGTGTCGAACTCACTCTTGGGCGGCGCCTTTAGTCTCCAACTGTGAGAAATGACAAGCTAAAACGGGCGGGAGCAAACCGCGGGCTCCTTGGCTGCTGCTGACGTTGTTGGCGTCGCGCCGTCCGCGAGCGGGCTGGGAACGTTTCGAACCGTCGATCCAATATTTCACACCCTCGACGCTGTGTCTTTCACGCGCGATTGCCGTGATTCACACCCGCGATGATGTCTGTTGCACCCGCGATGCGGCGTCCTGCACCCCCGATGAGATGTTCTGCACCCGCGATGCTGCGGTCTGCACCCACGATGCTGTGGTCTGCACTCACGACGCCGCGTTCTGCACCCACGACGCGACGTTTTGAACCACCGACGGTGCTTTTCGAACTTCGGCAGCGTCATCGGGACTTGGGGCTCCCGAGCGGAGATGCTGGCCTTCTGAGTCTCTCCCTCGTGGCTGTACGATAGCGATCTCCGCATCTCAGGAGGAACCCGAATGCACGCCAGCCGCCTGGCACGCACGCTGTTTTTCAGCTCCGCTGCTCTGACGGTGCATCTTGCCGCGCAGTCGGCACTCACGTCGTGGAAGCTGAACACCACCGGTGAGACCGGAACGTACACGCTGCAGAACGGGACGAAAGGCACCCTTCCAGCGAATGTGCAGCTGGTCCAGTACGACGCGACCTACGTGTACGTGAGTGCGAGCGGCATTCCGTCATACGACATCGGTCCGTTCCCGGGGAACCCCAACGTCCCGGCAAACCAGCATTACGTCGCAGCGCTCCCTCGGACGCCGGTCGTGCCTGCAACGAAGGCCGCCACCCAACTCGGCGTCAACGGCCTGTATGTGAACGGCGTCGCAATGTTCAACGCGGACGACGGCAACTCCTGGCGAAACGCCAGCCGTACCGAGTCGCCGCAGGGCGACGGGATCTGGCACCGCAATGGAGGAGTCGTCGAGGCGGTCGGCTTCGACCCGTGCGAAGGACACCCGCAGCAGCAGGGCGTCTATCATCATCACGAGTACTCTCCCTGTCTCGGAGCGCAGCTCGGCGCCACGACCACGTCGCATTCGCCGCTGCTCGGCTTTGCTCTCGATGGCTTTCCGATGTACGGCCCGTACGGCTACTCGTCGCCGCTCGATCCGACGACGGGCGTGCGGAGAATGGTGAGCGGTTATCGGCTCCGTTCGATCACGCAACGACACACGCTCCCCGACGGAACCATTCTTACCCCCGCGCAATACGGCCCCGACGTCGATTCCAACTTTGTACTCGGCCGCTACCTCGAGGACTTCGAATGGCTGGCCGGACTCGGCGATCTGGACGCGCACAACGGCCGCTTCTGCGTGACGCCGGATTACCCCGCAGGCACGTATGCCTACTTCCTTACGCTCGACGAGCACGGCCAGCCGGCCTTCCCCTACACAATCGGCTTGACGTTTTGCGGAACGCCGAACATCGGCACGCACGCGACCGTTCCGCTTACAGGTGTGACCACACTTCCGGTTCTCGCCATCACCAGCTTCGTGCCGCCGTCAGGCGGAGCCGGGAGCAGCGTTGTCATCACCGGGAAGGGTTTCACAGGAGTGAAAGCGGTCTACTTCAACGAGGTTCCGTCAGCGAGCTTCAGCATCGTGGGTGACACGCAGATCACCGCGACCGTCCCGAGCGGCGGCGCTGCCGGACGGATCCGAGTCGACCGCGCGGACGCGTACGCGCGGAGTACCACCGACTTCCAGCCCCAGCAGCCGAGACGCCGCGCGGCCGGCAAGTGACGCCGCGCCCCAGACCCATCGAGGCGGGACGCCTCGATGGCCGCGGTCGAGACGACCGCACTCCTTGCGACACCCATGCCTCGCAGCGCTGAGGAGTGCGGTCGTCTCGACCGCGGGCACTCGGGCGTCCTCGCCCGAGTGCGGTAAGGGCGGAGGTCGAAATCGCCGCCGTCCTTGCAAGCGTTAACTACGGCTTCTTCGCGACGCGGCTCCCGTCTTTTGATGCGCCGTACGGAGTCACGTACTCCCGTTCGATGACCGGAGCGTTCTTGTCGTCGCCGGGCTCGCGGACGGCGGGCAGGATGATGCGTGGAATGGGGTCGGTGGATGCAGCGAACATTCCTTTCCGGCTGCTGAAGTTTCCGGCGAACGTCGCTACGATCAGGTCGAGCTCGGGGACCACCGTGACCGTCTGGCCACCGGCGCCGCGTGCGGAGAACGCGTGGACTGTCCGATTCTTGTATGGATAGTCCTCGCCCCACCAGAGATAGCCGTAGTAGATGTTGCGGAGGTGATAGAGGGGCGACCTGGCGCGTGCGACGAACTCCTGGGTGACGATGCGACGGCCCTCCCATGTGCCGCCATTGAGCATGAGCTGGCCGAGCTTGATGAAATCGCGCAGCAGAAGAGCCATTCCGCCGCCGCCGTATGGATGTCCCGCCGGATCCAGGCCCCATTCGTAGCGGCGAATCTTCATCGGCCCGCCGATCAGACGATCGAAGAGCGACGTCGGCTCTTCGTGTGCGGCGCGGCCGAGCATGCCGAGGGCGAGATTAGGGCTGGCGCTGCAATAGACGGCGTTTTCTCCCGGCGGCGTCGCCATCGGAACCTTCATCGTGTAGCGGTAAAAATCGGGCTCCGCTTCCTGTTCCCACATCTTGTCTTCGTTGCCCGGCGCGTCGTCGTTCGTGTCGTCGCAGAAGTAGCCCGACGACATCGTCAGAAGGTGCTCCAGCGTCATGGCGCGCTTCTGCGGCTCCAGGTCCGCGGGAAACGCGCCGCCGTTCATGACCTGATAGACGGGGCTGGAGAGCTTCAGCGGAACGCCTGCGTGCATTGCGGCGCCGACGAGTAGAGACGTCAGGCTCTTCGACGCGGAACGGGTGTTGTGGAGTTGGTCGCGGTCCTGTTCGTGGAAGTACTCCTCGAGGACCAGCTTTCCGTGCCGGGCGATGAGAATGCCGTGAACCTGCGGCGCGTCCTGCGAATCCATCGGCGCATCGAGAATGCCCTGGACGAACTTCTCCACCGTGGCGCGGTCGATGTTCATCGCATCCAGCGTGCTGACCGGCCAGCCGTCGTCGCGTGCGAGCGGCGGGTGGTACGTGTAGCGGCCGGGCTGCTTGCCGCGAGGATAGAACCCGCTGTCGTCGCCGTCGCGCAGAAAGTCGTAGCTCCCGCCGCGGCCGGGGATCGCGAAGGTGATCACGGCATTCTCCGTGTCATATGTCCCGCTCGCCACCACCTGTTCTTTGCCGCCACGCTTCCCGATCAGTTTCAAGGCGTTGCCGTCGCGCGTGAGCCGCTCCACACCTTGCTGGGTACCGAGATCGAACTCAGGATTGCGCAGGACGGCGCGGAGCGAGCCATCCGGTTGCGGTTGCAGAAGGAGATAGAAAGTGAACGTCTCCTCGATCGGATCGACGTTGCCGCGCCATCGATTCGGACCGTCAGGCTTCAACACGACCGGAGACGCGCTGATAGGCGTCGCCTTCCAATACAACGGCGTTCCGGGCCGTAGCCAGTGGCCGCGGATCACGCCCTGATCGTCGCGTCGTCCACGGAACGTCCCGCCGTTGTCCGGCAGCGTGAACGTGAGCTCGCCCTTCGCGCTACTGACCGGGACGACCCGGCCGGCCATGTCGGCGGTCCATGCGCCCCCGCTCCGTTGCAGAACGAGCGTGCCGCGCGCGTCGGGACCGAATCGCTTCTTCGCTTTCCAGAGTCCCGCCAGCTCATCCGCGGAGCCGGTGGTCTCGGCCAGAAGCGGATGCGACGCCGTTACGAACAACAGTGCGATTACGATCGTGGCGAGGCGAGCGAAGCAACGATTGCGGACGATCGGCGAGGCGTGTTTCATCGTGTCGTAGGAATGTTAGACGCCGAGCAGGCGCCTTCGTTAGTAAGCGCGCTGACGGCCACCGTACGCCTCGTCTCAGCCGGTGCCTCTGGCGAGATAGTTCTTCACATCATCGGTCAGTGACGCACGCTTCGGCGCCGGCATGGGCCGTCGCTGTTTGTCAACGACACTCTCGCGGTTGAAGAAGCCGCCATCGGTCTTGCGGCGACGCTGTATGCGCCACCGATGCAGTCGGGAGTACACGATACGCTCACCGCGCCGTTCGCATCGGTGATCGCAAACGAAGGCGAAAGGAAGCATGTCGCGCCGGACTCGGGAGCCGTGAAGTCGACGCGGACGCTCGGCGCGGCGTGGCCTGACGCATCGAACACCGTCGCGTGGATCATCGAGCCAACTGCGCTCGCCTCAATCGTCGCTCCTTCGGGAGCGAGCACGGCTCCATAGCGTACGGCACGGATGCGTGGCCCGTCGCCGAAAAAGAGGTTGCCTTCATGGTCGATGGCGATTCCGGCCCCCTGGAGACTGATCGCTACCTGGGCGGCGAGAGCGGGACCGCCATCTCCTCGGAACCCCGGCGTTCCGTTGCCAGCCAGTATCGTCTTGTTGCCGGCCGCGTCGAATCGGTGCAGCGTCGGAAACTGCGCCGCGTAGAGGAACCCGCGGTCGAAGACCATCTTGTTCATGGCTCCGTTGGCGAAGGTCGTGATCTTCCCGGCCGGATCCACTCTGCGGATTCTCTGTTGCTCGGAAATGTAGAGATTCCCCGCAGGATCGAATTCCAATCCATACGGCGTGTCGATGCAGGCATCGATGGCCGGGCCACCGTCGCCGCAGAAGGTGCCGCCGTTATACCGTTCGAACCCGCTCGTCGGGCCGCCATTGCCGACCGCGGTCGTCACGGTGCCGGTCTGGCCGTCGACACGGCGGACGCGATTGTTGTTCGTGTCCGCGATGAAGAGGTTGCCGTCGCGGTCCCGGACGGCGTCCCACGGCTGGCAAAACGTGGCCTGCAGCGCCGGACCTCCGTCACCGCTGTAGCCGCATTTCGAAGGCGCTCCTGCAATCGTGCTGATGATGCCTTGCGCGTCGATCCTCTCCACCAGCCCCATCGCCCAATTCACGAAGTCGAGATTTCCGGCCGCGTCGAAAAGGAGTCCACAAGAGGACTGAAGCGCTGCTTCGGTGCCGCGGCGTCCGACAAACGTGTTGCCGTTCAGACCCCCGCCGGCAATCGTCATCAGGTTGCCGCCAGCATCGAGCTTGCGGACTCGTTGTCCCCCGCCGCCAGCGTCCGCGACCACCAGTTCACCGGCAGGTGAGAACGCGAGGTCCAGTGGTGCTGTGATCGTGGCCAGTGCCGCGCCGTTTTCGCCGAGAACGCCAGGGCCGATGCCGGCGATTGTGGAGACCGTTCTCGTCACTGGATCGATGCGGCGAACGCGCTGGAGCCCCGCATCCGAGAACAGAATCGCGCCGGACGAATCGATGACCAGTCCAATGACGTCGCCTACGAAAACGTTATCGAGGGGACCGTCGATCGCTACTCCGCCGGTCTTGCCCTGCCACGTGCGCAGATAGAGTCCCGTCGAGTCGAACTCACGAATCAGGCCGTTGCCACCCAGGTAAAGGTGATCGTTGCGGTCGAATGCGATGTGCGAGAAATGATCCGCGTACCATGCCGAGGCGCGATTAGAGGCGTCGATGAAGGTCGTGATGATGCTCGTCGCTCGATCGATCTTCCGAATGCGCTGATTGCGCGAATCCGCCAGGTAGAGATTCCCCGCGGAGTCAAAGGCGAGACCGCCCTGATCGTCCACGCCGGCGTCGAACGAAGCCGCGGTCGCCGCACCACCATCGCCGGAATAGCCGGCGATTCCATTGCCGGCATAGGTGGTGATCACGCCGTTCCGGATGCGGCGCACACGCATGGCATCGAAGTCGATGAAGTAGACACTATCGGCGTCCGCGGCAACATACGTTGGTTGTCCGATCTGCGCGCTTGTCGCCGGCCCACCGTCGCCGGAGTAACCTTTTACGCCGGTACCGGCGATCGTGATAATCGTTCCGGTGATCGAGTCGATTCGACGGATGCGGCACTGTACGTCCGGAATGTAGACGTTGCCTTCCGGGTCGAGCGCGACTGAGCGGGGGAACCAGATCGAGGCATCGAGCGCCGGCCCGTTGTCGCCCAGCGGCGCGAGCCGGTCGCCGGTGCTGGCCAGCTTCTCGATCGTTCCATCGGGACGAACGCGCATGATGAAGCCGGGCTCCGCCTGCACGACGAGGAGGTTGCCCAACTTGTCGAACGCGAGACCCCATGGATTGATGGTGGCGGATTTCGCAGATCCGAACAGACGCGCGTACGCACCGACTCCGGCGACGGTCGTGATGTATCCCGGTGCGATTTCGTCGAGGCGCGGAGGAACATAGAGGTACTCGCCGTAGGCGGCATTGTTCGCATTCCGGATCGAGATCACCGCGTAGCCGTTGTCGTGACGCGGCATCTGCAGAGTGATTCGCGTATCCGTCTGCGATAACGGAGCAATCGTCGTCCGATCGAGCAACACACTCGCGCCCGCGAGAGACGAGCCGGCGATGGTGACGATCGTTCCGCCGGCGATCGGACCTTGCGCTGGCGAGATGCTATCGATCCGCGGCTGTTGCGCGAATGCCGCGGCGCATGTCAGGGTGGCGAGGAGCGAAGCTCGGAAGGAAGACGTACCGGGAAGGCTAACAAAAAAGTACCGGCGCGGTCAGTGGCAAAAAGCGCGATCGTCGCCGCGTAGGCGTCTTTGGGGGCGTGGGCGTCTTGCCGGCATGATTAATGGTGAGCAGCGCGCCTTCGGCACCCGTCGCTGGCGCTGTTTGTGAACGATACGTTCGCTGTTGAAGTCGCGGTCAGCGGTAGCGCGCGAACGCTGTACGTTCCGGCAATGCAGTTCGATGTGCAGCTCACATTCGCGGTGCCACTGGCGTCGGTGATCGCGAATGGCGAGGACAAAACGCAGGTCGCGCCCGACGATGGCGCGGTGAAATCGACGCGCACGCTCGGCGCAGGTCGTCCCGCCGAATCGCGGACCGTGACATGGATCGCCGAGCCGTTCGCTGTCGCCGAGATCGTTGCGCCCTGAGGTGCGAGAACGGCGCCGTAACGCACGGCGCGAATTCGACGGTTCGACGCGTCCTGAAAGTAGAGATTCCCTTCGCCATCGACGGCGATGCCGGTTGCCTGTGCGCCATTGTTCATCTGTGCTGCGGTTGCCGGCCCGCCGTCGCCACCGAAGCCCTGCGTGCCGTTTCCTGCCAGCGCGCTGTAATTACCATTCTGGTCGAAGCGTCCTGCCTCTGTGGTCTCCGCCCCATAGAGATATCCGCCCGGGCCCGCAACGATCTTGGAAAACCCGTGCGACGCTGACGCGAAGGTACTGATCGTGCCATCAGGAGCGATGCGGCGGATTCTTCGCCAGTTCTCGGTGAAGTAGACGCTTCCGTCCTGGCCGACTGTGACGCCGTAGGGCGTGTTGATGCAGGCGTCGCGGGCCGGACCGCCGTCGCCGCAGAACGTTCCCTGGCCGTAGCGCTCCAGACCGTTGACAGGTCCGCCGTTCCCCGCAGCAGTCGTGATGATCCCGCTCGCCGCATCGACACGCCGGATACGGTTGTTGTTCGTGTCGGCGATGTAGAGATTTCCCGCGGCATCGCGAGCGGTATCCCACGGCTGACAGAGATGCGCTTCCTTGAATGGTCCGCCGTCGCCGTCGAAGGCGCAGTTGGCATCCTTACCTCCGAGGAGGTGAACGATCTGCGAGGTGTCGAGGTGGCTGATGTCGCCGGAGTTGGCCATATCGATTCCGCCGTCGGCGGTCACGTCGATACCGAGGCAGGCGTTGATCATCTTGTCCGCAGGAACGTTGTCGATGCTGTTCGCGCCGGGATGCCCGCCGGCGATCGTTAGCAGATTGCCGTTCCGGTCGAGCCGCCGCAGACGGAAGTCGCCGATCAGAAGATTGCCGTCGTGATCGATGGCGATGTCCATGTTGTCGTCCATGATCGGCGCGGCGACGGCGGGACCGTTCTCGTTCTGGTACGCGGGGTAGATGCCCGCGATCGTCTCAAGCCGGTTCGTGGTCACGTTCATGCGACGTACCCTGCTGAAGAAAACATCGCAGAAGACGATGTTGCCATCGCGATCGATCGTGAGGCCACCGATGAGGCCCATGCGAGCAGTGGCCGGTGTGATCGGTCCGTCTTCCATGAAGACGTAGGCGGCGGGTGTGGGCCCCCATGAGGTGATGAAAACCCCGAGCGGGCTCACTTTCACGATTCTTCCCGTTCCGCCGTAGTAGAGGTTTCCGTCGCGATCGACCGCGAGCGAGCGGACACTTCCGACGGAGTCCTGGCCCAGATATCCGGGAGTCGGTTTGTAGAAGGTCGTGATGATGCCGCTCGATTTGTCGACGCGCCGGATCGCGCCGTTCGCCTGATCGTTGATGAAGAGATTTCCTTGCAAGTCGAGCGCGAGGTAGCCGTCGTCGTTCGTCACCCAGTGGAAGGAAGCGCTGGTGGCCGGACCACCGTCACCGGAGTAGCCGATGCTTCCGTTCCCTGCAAATGTCGAGATGTTGCCGTTTGCATCGATGCGCCGGATGCGACTGTTGTCCCAATCGATGAAGTAAACATTCGAGTTGTCGGCAGCTACGTATGTTGCCTGGCCGATGAGCGCGTTCCGGGCAGGACCGCCGTCGCCGCCAAACCCAACGATGTTGTTTCCGGCGACAGTGGTGATGAGCCCCGTATGGACATCGACCATGCGCAAAAGCGGGCTGTGCGTGCCAATGTAGACGTTGCCACCCGGGCCGACGGCGAACCCGGACGGAAACGAAACGCCTCCGCCGATCGCCGGCACATTGTCCTGCACGATCTCGCCCCCAAAGAAGTTGCCGCTGGCGAATTCGTGAATGTCGCCGCTGGTATCGATCTTCACGATGCGGTGCTGTCCCGCCTCGCTCACATAGAGATTGCCCGACGCGTCATATGCCGCAGTCGCGGGAAGCACCGACACCCTGTTGGCGGGACCGAATGTACGCACGTAGTTGCCGACGCCGGCGACGGTCGTGATGTAGCCCGGAGGAATCTCGTCGAGCCGCGGCGGAACGTAGAGGAACTCGCCATACGCGGCGCCGCTCGAGCTTTCGATCCCGATCACGACGTAGCCGTTGACGTGCGGCTGCATCTGCAGGCGTATCTCAGAATCGGTCCGGGACAACGGCGTGACCGGATTGCGATCGAGCGTCACTGCGGCGCCGGTGAAGTTCGCGCCGCTGATGATGACCGTCGTACCGCCGGCGATCGGCCCGCTCGGCGGTGCGATCGAATCGATTCGCGGCTGCTGTGCGAACAGACTTCCAGCGAAGAACGAGAGCGCGAGGACCACGTTGCGCATCACGGTAACAATGCATCGATTGTCTCGCCGGTGCAAGCCGTTCGATCGAGAGTGCAGGATCGCGGAAGAGTGGTCAGCGAGACCGTCAAGGAAATGAAGAATCTTGACACCGATGCCGGCGATCGAGACGGCGGTGCGGAAAACCTCGACTGCGACGTCGTCGTTCGAGACTGCGATGTGGAAAATCTCGACATCGATGTCGTCAACCGAGACTGCGATGTGGAAAATCTGGACATCGATGTCGTCATTCGAGACTTCGTTGTGAGGAATCTCGACTGCGATGTCGAAAATCGAGACATCGTTGTGAAAAATCTCGATATCGATGTCGTCAATCGACACTTCGCTGTGGAAAATCGAGACTGCGACGTCGCCGATCGAGACATCGTTGTGGAAAACCTCGACATCGATGTGGAAAATCGAGACTTCGATGTCATCAATCTCGACATCGATGTGGAAAATCTCAACATCGCAGTGGAAAATCGGCACTGCGATGTTGAAATTCTGGACATCGCAGTCAGAGATCTGGACATCGCAGTGGAAAATCTGGACATCGATGTCGAGAACCTCGATCTCGTTGTGGTTAATTTGCACTTAGTTGTGGTTAATCTGCACTTCGATGTCGAGGAC
>Ga0247666_1000004_pt1 | contig 184178 bp, 155 predicted proteins | sample CNK07_metaG_FD_183025 | JGI IMG/M metagenome (GOLD analysis project Ga0247666, IMG submission 183025) | Soil microbial communities from Purdue University Martell Research Forest, Indiana, United States - CNK07 | ecosystem: Environmental > Terrestrial > Soil > Temperate forest > Bulk soil...
TCCACAGTGAATGAAGTTTCGCAGTCGCATACGGATAGCGCGCAGGCGCGCGTCGATGAGATTCGCGCCATGCGGCAACTGATACCCAATTTTGTAATTCCAGCGTCAACGAGCGCCAACCGCAGCCTCATCACTGCCGCATCGCTGCCCCAGCAATTCATCGAGCTGGCGGCGATGGCAGTGAAGAACAGCACAGCGCTCGTCCGCGGAGGCGGCGTCGATCCGGCGCAGATCCGCGATCTGATGAGTTTCGCCGAGGCCTATGGGCCGGTGGCGGACGAGTTGGATGCGCTGGCGCAGTTCATCCGTCACAGCGTGACGGCGGCCAGGAACACGGCGGGGAGCGATGCGCTCACCACCTATGCCCTGGCCCGCCGTCTGGCCAAGCGTCCCGAGACCGCCGAGCTGGCGCCGCACGTCAATGACATGCGCAACGCCCTCGGCACTCGGTTCCGCAAGGCCAAAGCTCATCCGGCGCCCATTCCGGCGCCGGTGCCAGCGACGCCGCTGACGTAATGCAGTTCGTGCAGTAAGCCCCGCGCGGGCGCGACCGAAGGCGCGCCCGCGCATTTTTTGTTGTGGAGCGTTGGGTGCGGTACCATCTCGCTTGGGCTCCAAGCCTGTGAGCTCGTATCCGTTATGCGGCCTGAATGACACACCCCGACCTCGTCCTCCTGCGGGCTGAACGCAAGCGGCTGAAGAGTGAATACAGTGCTCTCTTCGAGGACCTTTCGGCGCTTCTCTATCAGATCGACCCCGCGCGATTGAACTTCGAAATTAATCCGGACGAATACGAGCCCGAGGTTGGGACAATCCTTCCGAGAGTAATGGACCTCGAAACTGCGAGCGAGATCGAGTCCGTCATCCGCGAAGAGCTCGAACATTGGTTCGGAGGCGGCACTCGGATCGAGAAAGCCACGTATGAGGATCTCGGGGCTGAGGTTCTCGCGCTTCTCAACCGCTACCGGTCAAGCTCGTAGTGCTGCCTGGCCGCTGACAGCCGCTTCCCGCCAGCGTGCCCACGGCCGGCTGCGTCCGAGTGCGCTACTATTTCCCGCGCCACTCCAAGCCGGGTGAGCTTGGATCGGTCAGACCGCACGAACGCCTGGCAAGTCACGCTCCTCGGGAGGCATGCAATGAATTACCAAAGGATCGCCCTGGCTGCCCTCGGTTCTACAGTCGTCTATTTCATGCTAGGAGGTCTGCTGTTCGCCGCGACACCTCTAGCAGACGAATTCAGAAAGTATCCGGCAATCTATCGCACGCCCGAGTCGATGAAGGGGGTCATCCCCTTCGGAATCTTCGGGATGCTCTTGTCGATGGCGGCGCTTTCGGTTCTCTATGCATTGGTTTGTCGCGGCGGGCGCGGCGTGGCCGAAGGGGCTCGCTTTGGCATGCTGGTCGGCGCGTTCGCGGTCGGCTCGTTCGTGCTGCACAATTACGTCAATCTGAACATCGGACTGAAACTGACGGTGGAGCAGGCAGTGGCTTACTTCATCCAATGGACCGTCACCGGCATCGTCATCGGTCTCATTTACAAGGCGCCGGCGTAGCGCGATGCGTCATCAGCAGAGAGTCGGGACAATGTTCCAGAAAGAGCGATTGGCCGCACGCGTCCTCATTCCACTCTCCGTCATTGCTGCCGGCTCGCTCATCTTCTCGGCCTGCAACATTGGTTGCTTTTTCCTACCGTGTGACCGGGAAATCGATGTAACAGCGAGGGTTACGGATTCATCTGGTGCGCCTCTTCAGGGGGTGAAAGTGGATGTCCAGGGCTACAAGGGAGAGACGGACGGCAACGGCTGCGTCAAGCTCAATGGCGTGACAACCGCCGATCAGATCTGGCTCAAAGCGGAAAGACCGGGCTACGCGATCTATGATGAGGGCAAGCCTTGGGCTATCTACGAAATTGAAGTCACACTCGAGCGCGCAGGTTCAGCTCACCACAGCAACGCCAAGTGGCATTCCGGTTCGAGCCGGCTCAACCAGACTCAGTGCGTGAACAGCGGCGGACCAGACTGACTTCGACCGTCTGGCCGCCACATGGGGACTTCCACATGAGAACAATGTCAGCGATGATTCTGCCGGCTCTGGCCACCGTAATATCCGCGGCGGCAGGCGTAGAAGCCGCTTCGGCTACCTTCATTGCGTGACCTACCCGGCGTATCAGCACGCGCAATTACTCGAGAGGCAAGTGATGTCATTGCCCGTGCAGGCACTTCGAGACAAGTTTGCTCACACCTATGTCATCCGCCCGGACCCGTCGCCGGCTGGCACGGGCCGCATCGCCTACGCGCATTACACCCTCCTCGGCACGAGCTATCTCTTCAAGGAAGTCCGGCCTTCGCAGTCAGTAGCGCCCTGATTCGGTGTCGCGAGAGCTATACTTCAAGCCCGTGCTGTTGACGCGGTTGCGCGCTGACCGTCAGGCGGCAGCCGGCATCGTTGAGGCCTACACATGTCGATTCGTATCAGAGCTCGATCGTGTCTGATGGCGGTCTGTCTTCTGATAATGCCGTTCTCCGGATGTGCTCACGCACCGAGCCAACCTCCCACGCCGGCGCCCAAGACTTCGCCTGGCGCCGAGACACCCGGCCCCTATGAAGGTCAACAGGTCATGGCGGTCGTTGAGCGTCTCGAGCGCAATGTCCATGAGGAGTTTCTATCCGACGGTGGCGTCATGGTCTCAAACCTGGTGGCGTTCGCCATCGTGAGCCCCAAGGGCTTCGATACCATTCTCTTCGCGCACGTCAAGGGCCATCCTTACATTGGCGATCGTCCTATCCTGCTGGGAGACACGGTGACCTTCGTGCTGCCACGCAACTGGAGGAACCGGGACCTGTCACTCGATGAGCTCGAGGGGCTGGCATTCGCGGCCCGCCACTAACTCAACGCCGCACGGCACTGGCCGCTGCGCAAGGCGCTCCCAACGACCGTTCACTCAGGAGGCCACAATGCATCCAGGAATCGCCATTCCCATCCTGCCTTCGCGGGATCTTTTTGAAACACGCACGTTCTACCAGCGCCTCGGGTTCGAGGCCCCCGGGTGGTGGCCTGACGAGTTCGGGGGCTATGCCATTCTTAGACGCGGCGATCTGGCTATGCACTTCTTTCTTTTTCCGGACGTATCACCACTCGAGAACTACGCGCAGTGCTACTGGCGCGTGGAGGATGTGGACGCGATCTACGGACATGCCCTGATGGCGGGTCTCCCCCACGCAGGCACACCACGTCTCGACGCCATTGAGGATAAGCCGTGGGGGATGCGCGAGTTCGCGATTATCGATCCGAACGGGAACTTGGTCCGCGTCGGACAAAAGCTTTGACCTTAGGCGGCATCGGAGACAACGTTTCGTTTTGCAACCGGTCTCTTCTTTCGCCCGCTAAAGCGGGCTCCGGAGATTGGGCCGATACCGAAAACCCCCGGCTGAAAGCCGGGGGCTACGGATCTCGCGTCACGTCCAGCTCGTAGGCCACCGGTCTCCCCGCGATTGCGATCGCTCTGTTCGGTGTTACGGTTGCTTTTGATGCTATTCGGCGCTTCGGCAAACGATCCCACCGTACAAACGCCCTTCAAACGCGGGTGCGTGGCCGACGCCCCACACGTTTTCAAACTGGACTCGAGACGAGATCCGTAGCCCCCGGCTTCAGCCGGGGGACGACGCGGCTATTCCAATTTGTGAAGCCCGCTTCAGCGGGCGACAGAGAATGGGCGATACGCAACGTCTCATGCCGCTGAAGCAGTGAGCGAGCGATCTCGCGTCACGCCACATTTAACAAGATGCACGTGGAGTAGTTTTGGTGGATAGCCGCGTGTCGCGACTTTTCGTTTCCAGTCCCCCACCGGTCGAGCTATCGTTGAGCGGATGACATCCGGCCGGTCCCGAGGGCGCGCGTGGGCGGGCGCGTTGGCCTATCCGATCATGATCGCGGGGGCGATCGGGATCTTCCTTCTGGTTCGATCGACCGGATCTACGCTTGTCGCTCCCGCTCCTGCTGTTGTGCCGGCCGCCGGTGTTCCGTCGTCCAACGCCGAGGTTCTGCTGCATGTGCTGCTTGCGCTCGTTGTGGTGATCATCGCGGCGCGCGCTTGTGGTGCGCTCTGCAAACGCATTCATCAGCCGCCGGTGATCGGCGAGGTAATCGCCGGAATCCTGCTCGGGCCCTCGCTGCTCGGCCAGATATCACCGCCGGCGTTCGCCTATCTCCTGCCGGCGACGGTGGCGCCGTTCCTCTCGATCATTGCGCAGATCGGGGTGATCCTCTTCATGTTCCTGGTCGGGCTGGAGCTCGACACCGCGCAGCTCAAGCACCGCACGCATGCGACGGTGGCCATCTCTCACGCCAGCATCGTCGCGCCCTTCGTACTCGGTACGCTACTGGCGCTCTGGCTCTATCCGAAGCTCTCCACGCGCGACGTTCCCTTCACCGTCTTCGCCTTGTTCCTCGGCGTCTCTCTCTCCGTGACGGCGTTTCCGGTGCTCGCGCGGATCCTCACCGACCGCGGGATCCAAAAGACGCGGATGGGGACTGTCTCACTCACCTGCGCCGCCGTCGATGACGTTACCGCGTGGTGCCTGCTGGCGTTCCTCATCGCGGTGGCGAAGGCGAACGTCTCCGCTGCCGCCGTCACGGTTGCGCTCACCGGCCTCTATGTCGCCTTCATGATGCTCGTCGCGCGACCGCTCATCATCCGCGCGGTGCGTGCGCAGGAGTTGCGCGAGTCGGTCTCGCAGAGCGCCATCGCCGTGGTCGTGGTCGGCCTGCTGCTGTCGACGCTGGCCACCGAGGCGGCGGGGATCCACGCGATTTTCGGGGCGTTCCTGCTCGGCGCAATCATCCCGCACGACTCGCGCCTCGCGCGAGATCTCACGCACAAGATCGAGGACCTCGTGGTGGTCCTGTTCCTGCCGGCCTTTTTCGCATTCACCGGGATGCGCACGCAGATCGGCCTGGTGCACGAGGCGTCGCAATGGCTCCTCTGCGGCGTGATCATCGCGGCCGCATCGATCGGCAAGTTCGGAGGCACGTTCGTAGCGGCGCGGTTCACCGGGTTCGGCAGCCGCGACGCCGCCGCGCTGGGCGTCCTGATGAACACCCGCGGGCTGATGGAGCTGATCGTCCTGAACATCGGCCTCGATCTGCACATCCTCTCGCCGACGCTCTTCGCGATGCTGGTGCTGATGGCGATCATCACGACCTTTGCGACGACGCCGATCCTCCAACTGCTCACGCGCAATGCGACTGAGCCGGACGGCGAGCCTGCGATGGTCTGAGGCGCTGTCGATCGCACCACACACCGCCGGGCGAGGACGCCCGCCGGCCGCGGGCGAGACGCCCGCACTCCTTCGGTTTCATTCCGCGCTTCTGGGGTGTCGAACCTCACAGGAGGTTCGCCATGCAACACACTTCTCATGCTGTGCTCGAGTCGAATATCAATGTCACACCACTCGTCGACGTATGCCTCGTTCTGCTGATCATCTTCATGGTGGTCGTGCCGGTGATGGTGAACGGTGTGTCGGTGAAGTTGCCGGTGGCCAAAGGGGAAGCGGTCTCCGAGGCCCAACGGCAACTCGCCATCACGGTCAAAGACGATGGCACGGTCTACCTCGGCGCCACCGTCGTCCGCGCCGATCAGGTAGCCTCCGAGCTGGAACGGATGCATGGTGAAGGTCCTGAGCGCTCCGTCGCTGTCCGCGGCGATCAGCGCGTGGCCTATGGCGAAGTTCTGAAAGTTCTCGACGCTTGTCGCGGGGTTGGTTACAACGATGTGCGGCTGATGTCGCAGTATCCGAGTGCCGGACGCTAACCGCTTTGAGGCCGACAAAAGCCTCGACCGCAGAGACACAGAGGTCACAGAGGTTGCAACTCTGTGCTCTCAGTATCTCTGTGGTGCCTTCTTGTTGAGCCCTTACTTCTTCGCACTTGGCGCCCGCAACGGGAACGGCGGACGAACGTACTTTTGCGGCGGGTTGGCGGCCAGTTGTTTCATCGCCACTTCGATCGCTCTTTCGAGTTGCGGATCGCGGCCCGCGATGACGTCGGCGGGCGTTTGCTCGACGTCGATGTCGGGCGGGACGCCTTCGTTCTCGACGACGAAGCCTTCGGGGGTCCAGATGCCGAGGTTGGGGGCGGTGATGTTGCCGCCGTCCATGAGCACGGGAAATCCGAGAATGCCGACCAGGCCGCCCCAGGTACGGCGTCCGACCAGTGTGCCGAGTTGCAGCTTGTGAAACATCCACGGCAGAAGATCGCCGCCGGAGCCTGCGGTCTCGTCGATGATCATCACTTTGGGACCCTGAATCGAAGCCAGCGGCGTCTTCAGATCGCCGCCGTAGCGCATCGCCCAATGACTGATCATCGGGCGGCGCAGGATGTCGATGTAATAGTCGGCCACGCTGCCGCCGCCGTTGTGGCGCTCATCGACGATGATGGCGTCACGGTCGGCCTGCGGGAAGAAATAGCGTTTGAAGTAGGTGTAGCCGGCGCCCGCGGTGTTCGGAACGTAGACGTAGGCGACGCGTCCGTTCGTGGCTTCAGTGACTTTGCGCAGATTGCCTTCGACCCAATCGCGATTGCGCAATGGCGCCTCGTCGTCGACGGGAACGACGCTGACGACGCGCGAGCCGCTGCCGTCCGCGTTCGGGCCGACGGTCAGCGACACGATCCGGCCAGCCGTCTGTTCGAAGCGGCTGTAGAGATCCTCGGGCGGCTTGAGATCTTTGCCGTCGACCGCGAGCAGGTACTCCCCTGCTTTGACATCGATGCCCGGCTCGGTCAGCGGAGAGCGAAGCTCGGGATTCCAATTGAGACCGCCATAGACTTTCGCGAAGCGATAGCGGCCGTTCTCGACTTTGTAGTCGGCGCCGAGGAGGCCGCCGGGGATCGACTCGACCTCGGCAAGCGAATCGCCGCCGCTCAGCCGGTGGTGTCCGACGGACAGCTCCGAATGCATCCACATCATGATGCGGTTGACGTCCTGGCGCACGGCCGCGTCGAGGATGAAGTCCGCGTACTTGTCGTGGATAGCCTTCCAATTGGCGCCATGCATGTTCGGGTCGTAGAAGTAATCGCGGTTGATGCGCCACGATTCGTCGAAGATCTGCCGCCACTCCGCGCGCGGATCGATCTTGACCTGCAGTCTGTCGGTCGCCAGCCTGAACTTCGTGGTGTCGAGCTTGTCGCCGACATCGACGAGCGACCAGCCGTCCTTGTTGATCAGCATCCTCTTGCCGTCCGCGGAGAGCAGATAGGAGTCGACTTTCTCGAGGAGCGTCTCCTCTTTGCGCTTTTCCAGATCGAAGCGCGCCAGATTTGTGTCCTCAGCTCCAAAGCGATTCGATCCGCCTGACTTGAGGTAGAAGACCTGGCCGGACTTGCCAACCTGCAGTGAGTCGTATCCGGCTGGTTTCGGCGGCAACGCGACGATGCGCTGCGTGAGGCCATCGAAATCGATGACGACCTTCACGGGCTTTGCGGCTGCTTTGGCAGTCTTGTCCGCGCTGGCCTTCTCGTCGGCGGGTTTATCGCTCGCCTTCGTCTCCGGCTTCATGGCCGACTCGTCGGCACTCTTCGCGGCTTCTTCGTCGCTCTCTTTGGCGATCGGGGAGACGACGCCTTTCGGAAGAACGGCCAGGTAGATCGACTGCGTGGCCTTCAGATCGGCGTTCGACTGCGCGAACCAGTCCTCGACCGGACCGGCGTCCGTCGATGCGAGGAAGTAGAGATACTTGCCGTTGGGATCGAAGACAGGCTGGCCCGCGTCGGTGTAGGGATCGGTGAGCGGATATGACTTCTTCTCGCCGATTGAATAGAGGTAGATCCGGTTCATGTAGGTGTCGGTGTTGCGCGTGTAGGCCAGCCACTGCGAGTCGGGCGACCAGGAGTGATTCAGCACGCGCACCGGTCCGTAAAGCACATCGCTCGAGACTTTGTCCGCGGCGCCGGTGGCGACATCGACGACGTAGATGGAGCGGGAGTTGTCGGCGAAGCTGATCCTCTTCGAATCGGGCGACCATTTCGGATCGTCGTAGAACCCTGCGCCATCGATCTTGATCTCGCGCGGTGCTCCCTTCCCTGCCTGATCGCCGATGTAGAGGCGGTATTCGCCGCTGCGGTCGGAGAACCAGGCGATCGATTTGCCGTCGGGCGACCACGCGGGCGAACGGTCGTTCGCGGCCGGCGTGTTGGTGAGGTTGCGGTCGTCGCCCTTTTCACGGGGGACTGTGAAGATCTCGCCGCGAAATTCGAACGCAGCGCGCGCGCCGGATGGCGAAACGGCCACGTCGCGAATGTACTTCTTACCTTTCACGAAGCGCGGAAGGCTTTCGACGAGATCGGCGGCGACGCCAACCTTCAGCCGGCTGGTGTTCGAGGTTTTCGGATCGAGCACGTGAATGTAGCCGGCCTGTTCGTAGATGATCTTTCCCGCGCCCGCCGAGGCATTCACGATCGGGAAGTCTTTGTGGTCCGTCAGCCGCGTCACCTTCTTCGTGGCGGGGTCGTAACTGTAGATGTTGAACTCACCGTCGCGATCGGAGCGGAAGTAGACCTTGCCGTCGACCCACATCGGATCGGTGTCGTTGCAGCGGCCAGCCGGCTGCGGCACGTGCTCGGTCGCGTACGTAGTCGTGTCGAAGATGACGAGGTTCGAGACCTGGCCGCCGCGGTAGTGCTTCCATTCGTTGAAGGCGTCGCCGAGCGGAACGTAGACGATCTTCTTGCCGTCGGAAGAAAAGACGGCCTTGGCCGCGTGCGGAATCGGAAGCCGTGTGGCCATCCCCCCGCCGACCGGCACGGTAAAGAGTTGCAGGTACCGCGTCGTGTAGACCTCGCGCGGCGAGGTGAAGACGACGTTGGCGCCGTCGGGCGTGAAGCCGAGCGCGACATCATTCTTGGGATGCCACGTCAGCCGCTTCGGGACTCCGCCCTCGGACGGCACGATGTAGACGTCCGTGTTTCCTTCATAGCGTCCGGTGAAAGCGATCCACTTCCCGTCAGGCGAAAAGCGCGGACCCGACTCGATGCCCGGATGCGACGTCAGCCGCCGCACGCCCGAACCGTCAAGATTCCCGACCCACAAATCGTTCGCGTAGCCGAAGGCGATGCGGTCGCTGCTGATCGCAGGATCGGAGAGGAGGCGCGTGTCGTGGATGTCGACAGCGAAGAGCGTGGTTCCCGTCAGCAGAAGAGCGAGAAACAGGGTGATGCGAAATCGCATGAAGGCTCCTTTTTTGTACGGCCAGACGATTCGCGGACTGTAGCGTATTCTGTCGCGTGATGACGAAGCTGCTTGGCCTCATCGGCGGGATCAGTCCGGAGTCGACGATCGACTACTACCGCCTCATCCTCGATGCGTGGCGCAAGGCAACGAACGATGGCAGCGCGCCGCGCATCCTCATCGACAGCCTGAATATGCAGGAGGCGCTGGCGTACCTCAACGCCTCCGATCTCGACGGCCTGACGGAGTTTCTGCTGCTCGAGATCGGAAGGCTGCATCGCGCCGGCGCGGACTTCGGACTGATCACCGCGAATACGCCGCACCTGGTTTTCGACGCCGTCGCCTCACGCTCCCCCATCCCGCTGATCAGCATCGTGGAGGCCACGCGCGACCACGCGGCGGCAAGCGGGTTTCGGAAGCTGGGGTTGTTCGGAACGCGCTTCACGATGCAGGCACGCTTCTTCTTCGATGTGTTCGAGCGCGCGGGAATGACGCTGGTCGTGCCGGGAATCGACGACCAGAACTACATCCACGACAAGTACATGAATGAGCTGACTTTGGGAGTCTTCAACGATGCGACGCGCGACCGGATGCTGGGCATCGCGCGCGAGCTCGTGGCGAAGGACTCAATTCAGGCGCTCATCCTCGGCGGCACGGAATTACCGTTGCTCTTGCGCGATGCGGACATCGGAGTGCCGTTGCTCGACACGACGAGGATCCATGTTGCGCGGGCGGTGGAGGAGTTGCTTTCGTAATTTGACCTTGCTCATCGGGCACACCACCGGGGCGGGGACGCCCCGGTGGCCGCGAGCGAGACGCTCGCACTCCTTTAGAATCAGCGTATGGCAGACCATGGCGATGCGGCGCTCGCGCTCGTGCGAAGCATCTGTCTTGCGCTTCCGGATACTGTCGAGAAGCTGGCCTGGGGCGCGCCGACGTTTCGGGTTCATGGCAGGCAGTTCGCGATGTTTCTGAACAATCATCACGGCGACGGGAAGATCGCGCTCTGGTGCGCGGCGCCGCCCGGGGTGCAGCAGGATCTGGTGGCTGCCGATCCGAAGCACTTCTATGTTCCGCCGTACGTCGGCGTGGGCGGGTGGGTTGGAATGCGGCTCGATACGAAGCTGGGCAAGGGCGCGATCGCGGCGATCATCGAGCAGGGGTATCGGATGATTGCGGAGAAGAAGAAGGAGTCGAAGCGTAAGGCTTCGCGATTGTGAGCGGGTTCGGCTTGAATTGAAGTCGCCGCCGGGCCGGCGGCGGTACAGCCGTCGAGCCGACGGCGCTACGCACACCGCAGCGCTACGAGGCGCTGCTGTTCGTTTCGCGGATGGCTTCGTCGGCGTATTGCGTGAGCTGGTCTAGGTCGAAGGGTTTGGAGATGACCTTCGCGACGTGCTCGCGCGGGAGGCGGCGGAGGATGTCGGGGACGGCGGCGGTCATCACGAGAATGGCGGGTCGCGGGCCTTCGCGTTTGGCAAGGTGGTTGATGACGCCCACGCCATCGACGCGCGGCATCATCAGATCGAGCACGAGGAGATCGTAGGGCTCGTCGTGGTCGAGTTTCTGGATGGCGTCCGCGCCGTCCGAGGCGCTGGCAACGTCGTAGCCGCGGCGGATGAAGATACGGGCGACGAGCGATCGGATGGCCGGATCGTCGTCGGCAACTAGAACACGGAACTGGCGCGCAGAGCTGGTCACTGCGCGCGAGCATGCAAGGAGCAAGCCCCGAGGAGTGCGTGCGTCTCGCACGCGGGCATTCGGGCGTCTCGCCCGAATGCTTCGTGCGACCATTGATAACACCGAAGCGAGATCACAACCTCGCCAACTGCTCCTTCGGGTAGGTTTGAGGATTCACTTTCGGATGCGCTTCAGCGATGTGGCCCTTCTCGTCGATCACGTACGCGATGCGTTTTGCGTATTCGTCCTTGCGTGAATCGGCGGCGCCATACGCGATCCCGATGCTGCGGTCGGTGTCGCAGAGCAGCGGGAAGGGGAAGTCGAACTTCTCCGCGAAGTGGGCGTTGTCGGCGGCATTGTCGAAACTCGCGCCGAGGATGGTGGTGTTCTTCTTCTCGTACTCGTCGATGAGGTCCCGGAACCCGGAACCCTCTAACGTTCAGCCAGGTGTATCGGCCTTCGGATAGAACCAGAGCACGACCTTGCGGCCGCGCAGATCGTGAAGCGAAATAGTGTTGCCGTGGTGATCCGAGACGGTGAAGTCAGGGGCTTCGTCGCCAACGTTCAGCATTCGTCCTCCTCGCAATGATTTGAGCGCAAAGCGTAACTTGCCTGCAATCGACACGCCGTCATTGTAGTGGGGTCGCAGAGTGCGGCGTCAGCTCGGTGTCCTCGGTGTCTCTGTGGTTTTTTCTTCTAGCTCTCCACCAACGCCCGTAACTGTCTGCTCGCGACCGTCAGCATCGCCAGGTCGACGGTTTGCGCGGCGCGGAAGTCGGTCATCATCTGGTCGATGCGCTCGACGACACGGGGGCGTGCTGTCAGCCATCCGTCGAGGGGTTCTCCGGCGCCGTTCGATTCGCCGAGGACTCTCGAGGCAATGATGCTCTGGTAGTTGAAGAGATCATCGACGGCCGCAGCCACTGCCGCTTTCTGCCACGGCGTTTCCGCGGCGATCGAGGCGCCGGCGGAGCGGAGGCGTTCCAGTCCGAAGCGGGCGCCGACGCTGAAGTAGACCTTGGCGACGTCCTGAACGGGGCGGCCGGTGCGCGAAAGGCGGACGATGTCGAGGGCGGCGCCCATCACGCCGAGGCTGGCGATACGGTAGGCCACGCGCTCGGGAACGCCGTCCATCTCGAGCTCGCCCTGCCGGGCTTTGAGTGCGGCGAGGAGCGAGGCGGGAAGAATGTCGTGCAACCGATCGGCGATTGCGGCGATAGCGGGGCGAAATTCGGCGACGTACTTGGCAGTGTCGAGCCGGTCGTAGTCGCTGATGAGAAGCCAGCCGATGGCGCGCTCGAGCAGGCGTCCCACTTCGGTCAGCATCTCGATCTGCACGCGCGCAGGCAGGATGTTGTCCTGCGCTTCGATCTCGGACCAGAGCGAGCGGAGATCGAACGATTCGCGGATGATCGTGAATGCACGCGCCACGTCCGCCGTCGGCTTCCCGGTCTCCTCGGTCATCTGCCAGACGAACGTCGGGCGGATGCGGTTGATGATGTTGTTGGTGACGTAGGTGCCGATGATCTCGCGGCGCAGACGGTGGCGCTCGATGGCGGCGCGGTATTGCTGGCGCAACGGTTTCGGGAAGTACAACACGAGGTCTTCGACGAGGAGCGGATCGTCGGGCAGATCGCTTGCGAGCAGATCAGAGAAGAGGCCGATCTTGCTGTAGGCCATGAGGACGGACAGCTCGGGACGCGTGAGGCCGATGTGTGCGGTGTGGCGCTGGGCGATGGTTTCATCGTCGGGCAGTCCTTCCAGCGCGCGATCGAGGCGTCCGGCGCGCTCGAGGGCGCGCATGAAGCGGGCCTGCTCGTCGAGCACCGACTCGCCGAGGGCCTGCGTCAGCGAGATGGCCTGGGTCTGCTCGTAGTTGTCGCAGAGGACGAGTTGCCCGACTTCGTCCGTCATCGACGCGAGTTGCTTGTTGCGCTCTTCGATGCCGGCCAGCTCGCCCTGCTCGATGGCGTCGTAAAGAAGGATCTTGATGTTGACCTCGTGGTCGGAGGTATCGACGCCGGCGGAGTTGTCGATGGCGTCGGTGTTGATATGACCTTCGCGCAGCGCGTACTCGATGCGGCCGCTCTGCGTGAAGCCGAGGTTGGCGCCCTCGCCGACGACGCGTACGCGAAGCTCGTTCGCGTCGACGCGGAGTGCGTCGTTGGCGCGGTCGCGTGCGGCGGAATGATCTTCGTCGCTCGACTTGACGTAGGTTCCGATACCGCCGAGCCAGAGCAGATCGGCGCGGGCACGGAGAATGGCCTTCATCAACTCCGCCGGAGCGAGCGTTTTCTTCTCGAGATCGAGAGCACGCATCACTTCTTCGGAAACGGTAACGACCTTCGCGCTTCGTTCGAGTACCGCGCCGCCTTTGGAGAGCAATTCGGTCTTGTAGCCGTTCCACCCGAGGCGTTCGTCAAACATCCGCTGCCGCTCGGCAAGACTCGTGACCGGGTCGGGATTCGGGTCGAGAAAGATATGCACGTGATTGAACGCCGCGATCAGTTTGGTGTGGGGCGACAGGAGCATGGCGTTGCCGAAGACATCGCCGGACATGTCGCCGACGCCGACCGCTGTGAAGTCCTCGCGCTGAATGTTGGTGCCCAGCTCGCGGAAGTGACGCTTGACCGCTTCCCATCCACCGCGCGCGGTGATGCCCATCGCCTTGTGGTCGTAGCCGGCGCTGCCACCCGAGGCGTAGGCGTCGCCGAGCCAGAAGCCGTACTCGGCGGAGATGGCGTTGGCGATGTCGGAGAACGTCGCGGTGCCTTTGTCGGCGGCGACGACGAGATACGGATCGTCGGCATCGCGGCGGACGACATCGCGCGGCGGGATGACGTCGGTGCCGCGCAGGTTGTCGGTGATGTCGAGCATGCCGCGCAGGAGCGTCTGGTACGCTGCCACGCCCTCCTTCTGGAACGTGGCGCGGTCGGCGGAAGGATTCTTGACGACGAACCCGCCTTTCGATCCCATCGGCACGATGACGACGTTCTTTACGTTCTGCGCTTTCATGAGGCCGAGGATCTCGGTGCGGAAGTCCTCGCGGCGGTCCGACCAGCGGATGCCGCCGCGCGCAACCTTGCCCGCGCGGAGATGGATGCCTTCCATCGTCGGCGAGTAGACGGAGATCTCGAACATCGGACGCGGCAGCGGCAGCTCGCGGATCGACTGCGAGTCGAGCTTGAACGAGAGGTACGCCTTGCGATTGCCGCTCGCATCGCGCTGGTAGTAATTCGTTCGCAGCGTGGCCTCGATCAGCGTGAGGTAAAGGCGCAGGATGCGGTCCTCGTCCGGGTTCTTCACTTTGTCGAGCGCGTCTTCGACCAGCGTACGGATTCCGCCGGCGGCCATGTGCCGTCCGGTCACGCCGGGCGAGGCCATGCTCGCGCCGCGCAGGGTGGCCGCGCCGAGGGACGGATCGAAGTGCGTCTGGAAGAGCTGAATGAGGAGCCGCGCCACGCCGGCATGCGTCGCGAGCGTCTGCTGAATCAGCGGCTCGCTGACGTTGACGCCGATCTGCCGCATGTACCTCGCGTAGGCGCGCAGGACGACGATTTCGTGCCATTCGAGCTCGGCGGCGAGGACGAGTCGATTGAATCCGTCGCTCTCCGCTTCGCGGCTCCAGACGCGCACGAATGCTTCCTGAAACTTCTCCTTGATCGGCGTGAGGTCGTCCTGCATCCCCTCGGCGTCGAGATTGAAGTCGCGGATCCGCACGAGCGACGCAGCGCCTGCGGGGTGCACTTCGTAAGGCTCTTCGGCCAGGACCTTGAGGCCCATGTTCTCGAGCCGCGGCATGATCTCGGATAGCGGCACCGGCGGGCCGGAGTGCAGGATCTTGCAGTGGAACTGGCGCTCACCGCCGCGATGACGGTAGAGATCGACGACGAGCTTGCCGGTGGCCAGCACTTCTTCCACGTGCTGGATGTCGTACATCGCCTCGCCAGCCCGGAAGCGCTCCATGTAGGCTGCGGAGAAGGCTTTTTTGTAGCGGCGCTGCAGCTCGATGCCCTGCTCCTCGCCGTGATTGACACAGAGCGCGTCGAGCAGACGGTCGGCCCAGGTGCGCGCGGCGTCGGAGAGGATGGCTTCGATCCGCTTCTCATCAACCTCGGGGATCTGTCCCGCAGTCGTGCGGACGACGAAGAGAATCCGCGCCAGTGGCGCATCGGTGACGTGCTCGTAAATCGCGGTGTCGCGTCCGCCGAAATTCTCTTCGAGGATCTGCTTCGCTTTCTCGCGGAACTCGGCCGTGTTCTGGTCGCGCGGAACGTAGACGTAGCAGGAGATGAAGCGCTCGAAGACGTCTTTGCGCGTAAAGAGCGCGACCCGGTGGCGCTCCTGGAGCAGGAGGATGCCGCGCGCAATCTCGTAAAGCTGCGCGTCGGTAATCTGAAAGAACTCATCGCGCGGAAACGTCTCGAGGATGTCGACGAGCGCCTTGCCGTTGTGGCTGTGCGGATCGAGTCCGGCCTGTTCGATCGTGCGCATCGCCTTGAGGCGCAGCATCGGAATCTCGCGCACGCTTCGGCTGTATGCGGCGGAGGTGAAGAGCCCGAGGAAACGGTCCTCGCCGATCAGATCGCCCTTGTCGTTGTAACGTTTGATCCCGATGCGATCGAGCGGCACGGGGCGATGCACGGTGCTGCGGCTGTTGGCCTTGGTGATGATGAGGAGGTCTTTCGCGCGTGCGTAGTCGCTGAACTCGGTGGTGAGCGGTGCGGTTCCGCGCGCCGCAGACTCGGCGCGAACGTCGCGCAGGATGCCGAGGCCGGTGCCGGGAACAACGGGCAGGTAGTCTTTCCCGTTGCGAGTCTCAAATCCGTAGCGACGGTAGCCGAGGAGGATGAAGTTGCCCTTATCGAGCCACTCGAGGAAGTTGCGCGCCTCGCTGACTTCCTCTTCCGGCATCGGCAGTTTCGCGGGATCGAGCTCGGCCACATCAGCCTTGAGCTGCTTTTGCATCGCCTGCCAGTCGGTAACCGCGGCGCGGACATCGTGGAGGACGCGCTCGATCGCGGCGCGCATCGACTCGAGCTCGGCGGCGTCGGTCTCCTGATCCATCTCCACGTGCATGTACGACTCGACCATGGCGTCTTTGGGAGCGTCATGGGTCGATGTGAGCTCGACGCGACGGCCGGCGGAGTCGCGGCGAACGCGCACGACGGGATGGAGCAGCAGATGAATGTTGCGGCCGAGCCGGTTGATCTCGGCGCTGACCGAGTCGACGAGGAAGGGCATGTCGTCATTGACGACTTCGATGACCGTGTGCTCGCTCCCCCATCCGTTGGTCTCCGCGGTCGGATTGAACAGCCGTATCTTGGGCGATCCCACTTCGCGCTGCGAACCGAACTGCCAGAGGGACAGCGCCCCACCGAGGAGCGTATCGAAGGCCGTGTAGATGATGTCGTCAGGCGCGACGAGGGCAAAGTAGCGGCGCACAAATGCTTCGGCGCTCTCCGCTTCTTCCTCTTTGACGCGTTTGTGCGCTTCCGTAGCAAGCCGCTCGACGAGATCGGCTTTGCGCTGCTCTGGGGTGATGGTCATGAACGAGACTCCTGCGTGGTGACGATGCGGGGACAGATCATATGACCTGCGGGGTCCGAGGTCACGAACGCGGTCACGAGCTCACGTGACCGCGGCCACAGCCGCCCGCGAGACTTTCGACCGCTAGAACGCCGCCGGCTCCTGATAGGTGCCGAAGACATCGCGAAGTGCATCGCTGATCTCGCCGACGCTGGCGTAAACGCGGACGGCGTCGATGATGAACGGCATCGTGTTGACGTTGGGGTCGGCAGCGGCGTTTCGGAGCGATTGGATGGCGTCCGCTACTTTGGTTGCATCGCGATCGGCTCGCACGCGATTCAACCGCTCGACCTGCTCGGCAGCGACCGAGTCGTCGATGTAGAGCGCGTCGTACGGCTCTTCCGTCTCCATCTTGAACGCGTTCATCCCGACGACGACTTTCTCACCGGAGTCGACCGAGCGCTGGAACTGGTAGGCCGCGTCCCAGATCTCGCGCTGCGGGAAGCCGGCCTCGATCGCCTCGACCATCCCGCCGTACGCGTCGATCCTGGCGATGTAGTCGAAGCAGCCCTGCTCCATTCGGTTCGTCAGCTCTTCGACGAAGAACGAGCCGCCGAGGGGATCGACGGAGTTGATGACGCCGGATTCGTGCGCGATGATCTGCTGCGTGCGCAGCGCAATGCGTGCGGCCTGTTCCGTCGGCAGCGCCAGCGTCTCATCGAGCGAGTTCGTGTGCAGCGACTGCGTGCCGCCGAAGACCGCCGCCAGCGCCTGGATGGCGACGCGGACGATGTTGTTGTACGGCTGCTGCGCGGTCAGCGAACAGCCTGCGGTCTGGGTGTGGAAACGAAGCTGCCACGAGCGCGGGTCCTTCGCGCCGTAGCGGTCGCGCATGACTTTGGCCCACACGCGGCGCGCGGCACGGAACTTAGCAACTTCCTCGAACAGGTCGTTGTGCGAGTTGAAGAAGAAGGAGAGGCGCGGCGCGAAATCGTCGATATCGAGTCCGGCTTTGACGCCGTACTCGACGTACTCCATCCCGTCGCGGAGCGTGAACGCCAGCTCCTGAAGAGCGGTCGAGCCGGCCTCGCGGATGTGATACCCGCTGATAGAGATCGGGTTGTACTTCGGAACGTTCTCGGCGCAGAAGCGGAACGTGTCGGTGATCAGCCGCATGGAAGGCCGCGGCGGGAAGATGTACTCCTTCTGCGCGATGTACTCCTTGAGGATGTCGTTCTGCAGCGTGCCGGAAATCTTCTTCCAGTCCGCTCCCTGCTTCTCGGCGACGACCAGATACATGGCCAGCGCGATCGGGCCGGTGGAGTTGATCGTCATCGAGACGGTGACGTCCTCGAGGTTGATGCCGTCGAAAAGCGTCTCCATGTCGGCGAGCGTGTCGATGGCCACGCCGCACTTGCCAACCTCACCGGCGCTGAAGTGGTGATCGGAGTCGTAGCCGTAAAGCGTGGGCAGATGGAACGCCGTGGAGAGGCCGGTCTGTCCCTGCGAGAGCAGGTACTTGAATCGCTCGTTGGTGTGCGTGGCGCTGCCGAAGCCGGCGAACTGCCGCATCGTCCAGAGCCTGCCGCGGTATCCGCTCGGGTGGATGCCGCGGGTGTAGGGAAACTCGCCGGGGAAGGCGATGTCGCGCTCGAAGTCGAGAGCGGCAACGTCGTTGGGCGTGGCCAGCGGATTGACCTCCATCGCGCTGACGGTGGTGAAGTCTTTCTTCCAGGGCGCCTTCTTCGAGGTGAGCGGCGCGAAGGTGTCGCGGCGCCAGCTTGCTTCTTCTTTGTGAATCGCGCTCAACGCCTCGGCTGAGAAGAGCGAAAGCTGTTCGTTTGGCGTTTCGGGCACCGGCGGCATCGCCGTTGCCTGGGTTGCAGTCATTTCGTTTGGTTTCATCTCAGGTTCCATCTCGATTCAATCAGCAAGCCACTCTACCGGATCGCGTTGGGATCAGCCAAGCCGGAGCGGGACATGTTCCGCGATGAGAGCAAACACGGCATCGCGAGTGAGAAGCGTTGCCTTGAGGTCGAGAGCGCATTGGGCGACGTGGGCGTCGGGGAGGGTGACGTTCAATCCGTGTCGGCTGAGGTTGCGAAGAAGGTCACCCAAGGACATCCAGTGCTCAAGCCCTGCGTCATGGACAGGAAAATCCTGAAGAAACTCGCCAATCATGGCGCGCCGATCAGGCGAATCAGCACCAGCAAAGAGCTCTGAGACGACAAGCGGCGGAAAAACGACTGACTCCGCGAGCAGGGCCGCGTCCATCTCCGGATTCGGCGTTCCGGCGATGTGATCGATCCAAGTCGAGGTATCAGCGACGACGGCCACGGAGCTCGTCAATGTCAATGTCGAGGCGAAACTTTCCTTTCAGAGCAATTGCGCGCTGAAACGCCCGGTGCTTGCGCTCTTCAGGGGTCAACTCCTTCTCGGCCGGTTTGGCGACTGGCTCGTGATCTTCGACTGCAGCCTCGTTCCGATTCGCCATATCGCCATCATAAACGGCTCGACGAGTTGCTTCAACCCCTTCGCTCTCAGGATCAGAACCCGAGACAGGAGGACGGCCACGTAGTTCGTTCAAATCGATATTGAGCGGGACTTTCCCACGAAGTGCCTTCAGCTTCCCGGCAAAGCGCATCTGCTGCGCGCGATCCTCGGGACTCAGGTCGTCCATCGTTCTGGGCGGCCAGACTTTCTTATCCCGGTCATCGGTTTCGGATGCGTCTTCTTTCGCCATATCACCATCAAGAACGTCAGAAGCCCGCGCTCCAATCCTCGAGCGGCCACGCAGTTCGTCGAGATCAACGTCCAGATGAACCTTTCCCTTCAAAGCGATTAACCCTCGAAACGCGCGGTGCTTGCGTTCCTCCGCGGTCAACTCAGCTTCGATGACAGGCGGCTGATCCTCGACGGCGGATTCGTTTTCATCGGCCATGGCACCATCATCAACACTACACAGTCCCCGCTTCAATCCTTCTTCGCCACGAGCATCAGTCCCGGCCCGAACGGGATGAATCCGAAGACCCGGTCGATGGAGAAGATCGCGCGGACGGCGTTCACGAGCAAGCGTGACTTGCCCGCGCGCGCGACCGATCGGAGCGCGGCGTCGTCGTTGATGGCCATCCGCGCGCGGCGCTTGTTCATCGGCAGAATCACGAGCGTGTCGTAGGCGAGCACGATCGGAAAACCCCAGAACGCGGCCTTCCGGATCGTCATCGCCGCGCTCCGAAACAGCGACGTGAGCTGGTCGCGCGCGTAGCGACGGCGATGCTCGTAGTAATCGTCGCTGGCTGTCCAAAGCGATTGCATCGCCGGGACCGTAGCGATGCAGGTTCCACCCGACGCCAGGACGCGCGCGATCTCGCGAACGGCGCCGGCATCATCGTCGAGATGCTCGAGCGTCTCCCCTGTCGTCACCCCCGCGAATGCACCGGCACGAAACGGCAGCTTGGTCATGTCCCCGATGACGACGGGTATGTGGAGGGTTTGTTTGACGTGCAGCGCCGCATCGAGCGAGTAATCGATGCCGATGACGTCGTACCCGCGCTCCTGCATTCGCCCGGCGAGCTGCCCGAGGCCGACCGCGGCATCAAGGATTCGCGCTCCCGGCGGCAGCCGCTCCACTTCACGCGTGATGATGCCGAGCCGGTACTCATGGCGGGGACCGAACATCTCCGGTTGGGTGCCCCATGCGTGGGTTTTCGAAGTCATCTCAAAGTCAGCGGCGGGCGATTATCTCCGCTATACTTGCACAAAGTCATTGGCATGTTGGAAAGGGCGTTCACTGCGGTCTGCCTGGGCCCGCAGTGACCTCGGATGCACTAACGGTGCTCCGTGGCCCTATACTCAGCATAATCAATTAAAACTCCAGGGATGTGAGGGCGGATATGACGAAACGTGGTGTTGTGCTCGGCATTCTCTTTCTGTTGGCGCTCGCGCCGCCGGCGATGGCAACACATGTACCGTCATCATCGGAAGTCATCTCCTACGCCGGCAGCTTGCAGCCCGGCGTCGCCGCTACCGGCACGATGGGTTGGGGAAGCACCCCGCCGAAGGGTTACACCTGGTATTGCTTTGACGTGACGAGCGGTAAGGCTGTCACGCTCAACGTAAAGAAGACCTCGGGCGATTTGAAGCCAAACCTGGGCGTCATGCGAGGTCTCGCCGAAGCCGGAGGCACCGCCACGCTCCCAATCGTGAAAGACACGAGCAACCCGGACCAGGACCAGACCAGCCTTACTTTCACTCCGGACTTCACCGGTCCCGTGACCTTGTGGGTCTCGACGTTCCTCGGGGAAAAGAACGGCGTGTTTTCGGTCACGATGACCGGCGGCGCTGGACGCTCGAGTTGCGGCGCCGTTGATGCCGGTCCGTCCGGGCCCTTGCTCGCCATCGTGCCCGACGCCCCGTCGTTCGTCATGGGCAACTCGCAAACCATAAAAGTCCCCGTTCAGGTATTCGCGGCGTCGACGGTCACGAGCGACATCGCCATCAACGCCGGCGGTCTTCCGGATGACGTTCACGTGTCGATTGCGCCGAACGTTCTCGCCGCGCGTAGCGATGGCAAAGCGACGATCACCATCTCCACCTCGGCCAATACGTTTCCTAAGACCTACCTCGTCTACCTCATCGCCACCAGCGGCGAACAGACGGCGTCCAACAGTTTTGTTCTCGAGATCATTTGCGATCCGCCCCTCATCCTTGGCGTCGACCAGCCAAAGAACACCACGGTCGCTCTCGGCCGCGCGGCCACGCTTTCCGTGAAAGCTTCGGGGAGCGGCCCGCTCACCTATCAATGGTTCAGCGGGGCGAAAGGGCTGGTGAACTTCCCCCTTGCCATCGGAAGTTCGCCCAACTTCACCACCCTGGCGATCAACGACACGACGTCGTACTGGGTTCGCGTCGCCAACCCGTGCGGAAGCGTCGACAGCCAGACGGTGACGGTGAGCGTAGCACCAAGCGCCAAACCGGCGTCGAGCCGCCGCCACTGATCATCGCGCAAACGAACAAACACGAAACGCCCGGCAAAGTCCGGGCGTTTCCTTTTATGATCGGAGCTCTGAGGAGACCATCAATGAAGATTCGGTTTGCCCTTGCGCTGCTCATCCTTCCGATTATCACCTCCGCGCAACCAGCACCGGCGCCGCCATTCGATGGATCGTGGCGTTTCGCCGTTGCCGGTGACGCGCGCAACTGCGGCGACGTCATCATGCCCGCCATCGCGGAGGGAGCGAAGACCAACGGCGCGCGTTTCTACTGGCACCTCGGCGACTGGCGCGCCATCTACAACTTCGACGAGGACATGGCACAGGCAGCCGTGATGGCCGGCACGCCGCTTCAGGTCCAGAGCTACCTTCGCGGCGCCTTCAAAGATGCGCTCGACAACCAGCTCAAGCCGTTCGATGACCGCGGCGTCGGCGTCTTCGTCGGAATCGGGAATCACGAAACGGTCTGGCCGCTGTCGCGTGCCGCCTGGGTCAAGGCATTCACTCCCTATCTCGACATTGCGGCCATTCGCGATCAGCGATTGAAGGACGATCCGAGCGACACGACCGTTCATACGTACTACCACGTCGTCACTAACGGCCTCGATTTCATTACGCTCGACAACGGCTCGTGCGAAATGTTCGACGACGCGCAGATGGCCTGGCTGAAGAAGGTACTCGACCGCGACGCCGCCGACGCATCGATCCGCACGATCGTCGCCGGCATGCACGAACCACTTCCCGACGGGCGCTCGTGCGGCCACAGCATGGGGAACTATCCGATCCAGCAGAAGACCGGACGCGAGGTCTACGCGATGCTGCTGTCGATGCGCGACAAGAGCAAGAAGCAGGTCTATGTCCTGGCCAGCCACTCGCACTTCCTCATGGATAACGCGTACGACAGCGATTACTGGCGGACCCATGGCGGCGTTCTGCCGGGATGGATCGTCGGCACGTCAGGCGCGCAGCGTTACCGGCTGCCGGATACCGTCACCCCAGGACCTATGAACCGCACCGATGTCTACGGCTATCTCCTCGGCACCGTCACCGCGAACGGAGCGATCACGTTCGAGTTTCGCGAGATCACGCCGAAAGACATTCCCGCCGACGTCGTGAAGAAGTACTCGAAGAACTTCATCGAGAACTTCTGCTTCGCCGCCAACCGCAACATGACACCACAGGAAGGCAACTGCCCGCCGATGTCGCAGTGCTCGATCAGCACGCCGTGAGTGCAAAAAGGGCCGCCTTGCGGCGGCCCTTCATTCAGGTTCGGTTGGAGCGGGAAACCGGACTCGAACCGGCGACATCAACCTTGGCAAGGTTGCACTCTACCAACTGAGTTATTCCCGCGAAAGCCGGCGAAGATTAGATGAACCTTCGCGTGCAGTCAAGCGGCTAACCCTCTGGAAGTAAGAGCTATTCCTCGCGCCGGGCACTCATCCCCGCTCGACGCGAATCCCGTACGCGTGCAGCTTTCGATAGAGGTTTGACCGCTCCACTCCCAGCGCTTCGGCGGTGCGGCTGACGTTACCGGCGAACTCGCGGAGACGGGAGAGGATGTACTGCTTTTCAAACTCGTCGCGCGCCTCTTTCAGCGACAGCCGCGCGTCGATCTGCGTTGGCGCAGCGGAGGCGGAACCGAGCTGGACATCCTCCGGCTCGATCAAGTCCCCCTTCATCAGAATGGCCAGCCGCTCCATGACATTGCGCAGTTCGCGCACGTTTCCCGGCCAGTGGTACGCGCGCAATTTCGAGCCTGCGCCGGTGGACAGCCGCTTCCTCGGGCTCCCCGACTCCGCGGCGAAGCGGCGCAGGAAATGTTCCGCCAGTAGGACGATGTCGTTGCCGCGCATGCGCAGTGGAGGCACTTCGATCGGCACAACGTTCAGCCGGTAGTAGAGATCGCTGCGAAAGCTACCGTTCGCGATCTCCGTCTCCAGACTCTTGTTGGTCGCGGCGATGACGCGGACGTCAACGTTGATGGTCTGCTGTCCGCCAACCTTCTGGAACGTCTGCTCCTGCAGCACGCGCAGAACCTTCGCCTGCGTCTTCAGACTCATATCGCCGATCTCGTCGAGGAAGAGCGTGCCGCCGTCGGCCAGCTCGAATTTCCCCTTGCGGTCGTCGATGGCACCAGTGAAGGCCCCCTTCCGATGACCGAAGAGCTCCGACTCGATCAGCTCCTCCGGGATGGCAGCACAATTGACGTCGATGAACGGCTGCTCCGCGCGTTGCGACAAACGGTGCAGCGTCCGCGCGACGATCTCCTTGCCGCTGCCGTTCTCGCCGGTGATCAGGACGCGGCTGTTCGACGGCGCCGCCGCCCGGATCTGCTCGTCGAGCTTCCTCATCGGCTCGCTCTCGCCGATCAGCAACTCTTCGAGCGTGAATCGCTGGCTGAGGTCGCGCACCTGATCGCGCAGCTTGCGGTCGGCCAGCGCATGATTGACGGTCAGCAGAACCCTTTCCAGCGACAGCGGCTTCTCGAGGAAGTCGTACGCGCCGAGGCGGGTGGCGCGCACGGCGGAATCGATGTTGCCGTGACCGGAGATCACGATCACGGGAGGCGCGCCCGCGGTCTTGAGACGCTCCAGCACGGCCATCCCGTCGATACCCGGGAGCCAGAGGTCGAGAAACACGAGGTCGTACTCTTCGCGCGCAAATTGCGCGACTGCCTCTTCACCGGAATCGCAGAGCGTCGTTTGATGCCCTTCGTCCTGAAGGATGTTCGACAGCGTCTCGCGGATCGACGCTTCGTCGTCAATGATGAGGATCTTGGCCATGGTCTAACGATGTCTCATGCCGGCAACTCGATCTCAAACCTTGTTCCTCTCGGGTAGTTGTCGTGCACGGAGATCCGGCCGTCGTGGTCGTTCACGATGCGATGCACGATGGCCAGGCCGAGGCCGGTGCCGCGTCCTTTGGTGGAAAAGTATGGGAGGAAGAGCTTGTCCTTGTCGGCGTCGGGCACGCCGCGGCCGGGATCGGCCACCTCGATGACGACGCGGTGCGCGGCCCGGCGCGCCGAAACACGCACTTCGCCGCACTCGGTCGCTTCGACGGCGTTCTTCAGGAGGTTGCCGACGGCACGCCGGATCTGCTCGGGATCGACGAGCAGTTCGATGTCCGTCGCAACGGCAACGCTCACCGTGACTCCGGGCTTCACATCGCGATAGAGGCCGGCCGCCTCCTGGAGGATCTCGGCAAGTTGCGCGTGACGGAGATGAACGGCCGGCATGCGCGCGAAACGCGCAAACTCGTCGACCATCCGTTTGAGGTGCGCAACCTCGGAGACGATGGTCTTCGTCCCTTCATCGATCGCCAGCGCCGTATCGTGATCGCCGTTGCGAAACTTTCGCGCGATTCGCTCGGCGGAGAGCTGGATTGGCGTGAGAGGGTTCTTGATCTCGTGCGCGATGCGCCGCGCGGCCTCGTTCCAGGCGGCGAGCTTCTGGGCCTGCATGAGCGAGGTCGAGTCCTCGATCGCCACCACCCAACCTTCATCGCCGCTGCCCGAGAGGCGAGCCACCGACACTTCGAGATAGCGAAGCTCGCCGCCGCGGATGAGCGTGATCTCGCGCGCCCGCCCTCCCCGCGCCGTCAGCTCGCGCAACGTTTCGAGGAGCGGCTTGAGGTCGCCGGTCAGGACATCGGCAAGGTTCGCGCGCGGCTGCGAATCGGCGGGCTCGTCGACCTGCAGCATCTGCAGCGCGGCGTGGTTGATGCTCAGAAGATCGAAATTGTCGCTGAAGGCGAGGATTCCGGCCGAGACGCTGTCGAGCACCGTCGATAGGTATCGGTTCGCCTGCGTCAGCGCCTGGCGCTGCTCGTCGATCTGCGTCGACATCTCGTTGAACGATTCGATGAGTCTTCCCACTTCGTCGGTGGCCGCCACGGCCACGCGGTGTCCATACCCTCCCTCCGCCAGCCTCCCAGTTGCCTCGGCGAGCGCTTTGATCGGCACCGTGATTCGACGCGAGGCGTAAATCGACGTCCACAGCGTCCCGAAGAGAACCGCCAGCGTGACGGCCAGGAAGAGCGATGTCTGCGATGCCTTCAACGTCGGACGCTCGGCGTTGAGCTGCTCGAAGGTCTTGTGCGCGATGATCGACTCGTCGATGAGACGGCTCATGGATGACGGGATGAAGACTCCCGCGATGGCGACGTACGGCGTCGCTCCGACGCGGGTGGCGACGCGAATCCACTTCCCGCTGGCGCCGACATCGATCTTCGTGGCCTGTCCTCGGGTCAGGACGTCGTCGAAGAACTTGCGCGGCGGCTCGGATACTTCCTGGACCGGCGCGCGCGGGTTGGCGACGACTCTCACCAGCTCGCCGTCGCGGTAAAGGCCGACCATGTCGACGCCGTGAAATTGCTGCACGTGGCTGAGAACACCTTCGAGCTGCGCCGGATCGTCGACTTTCGAGCTGAAGGCGATCTCGCGCGCTGCCGCCGCCGCCATCGACGCCGACTGGTCCTGCGCCATCTGAGCGATGGTCTCGCCGTTCGTCAGGATGCGGCTCACCGGCGCGTTGAACCAGTGGTCGATCGACGTTCGCAGCAAGTCCGTCGCGAAGAAAAACAAGATGAGGACCGGGATCAGCGACGTCGCCACCCAGGCGACCGCCAGCTTCGTCCGGAAACGCGACCCCAGGATGCCGCGCTGGCGCTCCAGGACGAGCTTGACCACGCCGCGCAGGAGGACGAAGAGGATTCCGAAGATCAACAGGACGTTGATGTTCGCCAGCACGAAGAGCAGCATCTGGCTGCTCAGCGCTTCAGTGGACAGCTCCTTCGCACGCTGGACGGCGTAGTAGATGAGACTCGTTGCCGCCAGGAGGAGCAACGGCAACGTCACGATGAAGCGCGGGTCCTTTCGATGCCGCAGAAGGAGCGCGCGAAGACTCATCGCCCGTTCTCCGGTTGCGCGGTCACGCGCACGGCGTTCCAGCGCGTCGAGATCTCCCACGGGATGAAGTAGAGCAGCCAGCCGCGCATCAGGTCGGCCTTGACTCGGACCATGACTTTGTAGGGCGGCCGTTTGCCGATGTCGAAAAGAGCCGGCTCGTCGATGTTCGTCATCGCCTTTTCCAGCGATGCCAGATCGTTGAATGTCTCCGAACGGACGAGTTTGTGATCGCGCCGGTAGTTGAGGAGATATTCGCGAGTCAGCGAGTTGAATGTGGCGATCACTTCGATACGCGACCGCGCAATCCCTTCGTCGAACCAGTTGGGGCGGTCGCGGTACGCCTCGACGATGTACACGAGGCTCGTCGGCACGCCGCTCTGAAGCCCCTGGACGGTCTGTTGGCGATCGAACGCGTGGCCCATCGTGAAGTGGACGTTGACCTGCCGGTTCACGGAGCGTGCGGTGAGCGTGTCAATCTTCGGATCGGCGGAGAATCCGGCGCTGGCGAGGAGCAGGAGTAGCGCGGTGAGAGAAAACGATTTCACGGTGTGGCAAATTTACCACACAGCGGCAAATCGCATGGTGTTGTCTCGGTTTACGGTCGTATCGTGGTCGCCGAAGCAAAGGCAACCACAGAGACACAGAGAACACAGAGAGGATCTCGGTGACCTCTGTGTCTCTGTGGTGACTGGCCTTTCAAATTGACCCACTACTCGGTTTACGCGAAACTCTCTGCCGCAGCAGCGCCGATCAAAACGCCGTCTTCCTCGGCTTCGGCCGCGCGCAGGATCTTCTCCACGAAACGCGAATGCAGCGCGTGCCCGGCGCGATAGGCGGTGATCTCGCCCACGACAGGACGGCCGATCAGAGCCAGGTCGCCGATCAGATCGAGGATCTTGTGGCGGACAAACTCGTCGCGATAGCGGAGCGGCCCGTTCATGACGCCGCGCTCGTCGAGAACGATGCAGTTCTCGATCGAGCCGCCGCGGGCGAGACCCGCGGCGCGCAGCTTGTCGACGTCCTGTTTGAACCCGAAGGTTCGCGCCGGGGCGATCTTCTTGAGAAAGCTGTCGTGGTGAAAATCGAACTGGAGGGCCTGCTTGCCGATCGTGGGGTGGTCGAAGTCGATTTTGTACTTCACGACCAGTCGGTTCGACGGCGTGATGCGGATGCTCCGGTTGCCGTCAACGACTTCGATCGGTTCCTTGACGCGGAGAACGCGGACATCGGCGCCCAGCTCGCGAACGCCGGCCGCATCGATGAGGTGCATGAACGGCAGCGCGCTTCCGTCGATGATCGGAACTTCCGGGCCGTTGATGTGGATGTCGAGGTCGGTGATGCCGCACGCCATGAGCGCGGAGAGAAGATGCTCGACGGTGCCGACGGAGACGTCGTCCCTGCCGACGGTCGTGGCGTGATCGAGCGCCGTGGTCGAGGCTTGCAGTGCCGGGATGCGCATGCCGAGGTCGGCGCGGACGAAAGTGATACCGCTGCCGGCATGAGCAGGGTGAAGCTCGACTTTCGTGTAGATGCCGGAGTGGAGGCCGATGCCGGTGATGCTGACTTTTGTGCTGATCGACTTACGTTTGACGTGCATGGACGGGCCTGCAAGGAGCAGACGAGGTGCCATGGACGTGCAATGGCCTGAAAGTGCACGTAAACGTACTGTTCGCAGTCGTTTACCGACAGACTGAGCTGAGGCTGGTACGCGCGAATCTGTAGCGCGTCTGGGTCACTAGTGTGGCTGTCTGACCACACGACCCCGCCTCAACGCTGCTTCATCGCAACGGCGGCCTCGCGAACCGCTTCTTTGCGTTTCTCGGTCTCGCGCTTGTCGTACAGCTTCTTGCCGCGCACGACGGCGATCTCGACTTTGATCCTGCCACCTTTGAAATAGAGGCGCAGAGGAACGACCGTCAGGCCCTTCTCGACGACCTGCTCCCGCGCCTTCTCGATCTCTTTCCGATGCAGCAGAAGCTTTCGCGACCGCTCCGGCTCGTGATTCTGGAGGTTTCCGTGCGTGTAGGGAGAGATGTTGGCGTTGAAGAGAAAGGCCTCCCCTCCCTTGAACAGGACGTAAGCGTCTTTCAGATTCGCTTTCCCGTCGCGCAACGACTTGACCTCGGTGCCCCTGAGCGAGAGTCCGGCCTCGTACTTCTGCAGGATGAAGTAGTCGTGATACGCCTTCTTGTTCGAGGCGATGAGCTTCTCGCCGGCTTCGGACTTGGTGGCCATGGGGCGGCGGATTCTACTCGATGAACTCGATGCGGGCAGTGTGGCCGGAGGAGCGCGCGAGGCGGCAACTCCGCCCTGACAGCACTCGGGCGAGGACGCCTCGGTGGTTGGATACGGCCCGATAGCTTCGTGCCGCTCCACGCAAACGGTTGCCGGACACCCGAACCGGCAAGCTGACAAGTGAGCAAAGGAGGTCCCCCACCGCATGTGCTGTCACGACAAACCGTCTTGCCGCGCTGTCGCGCCTGTCGGCCGTGCCGTCGTGCTTGACGGCCGTGCCGTCCCGCTTGTCGGCCTTGCTGTCGCGCTTGTCGGCCGTGCTGTCGCGCTTGTCAGGGAGTGATACCCCGCTTGCCGGCCTTGCTGTCGCGCTTGTCGACCGTGCTGTCGTGCTTGTCAGGGAGTGATGTCCCGCTCGCCGGCCTTGCTGTCGCGCTTGTCGGCCGTGCCGTCGCGCTTGTCAGGGAGTGATGTCACGCTTGTCGGCCTTGCTGTCGCGTTCATCCCGGCTGCTGTCGCGTTCGTCCCGGCTGCCGTCGCGTTCGTCCCGACTGCCGTCGCGTTCGTCCCGACTGCCGTCGCGCTCGTCCCGGCTGCCGTCGCGCTCGTCCCGGCTGCTGTCGCGTTCGTCCCGGCTGCTGTCGCGTTCGTCCCGGCTGCCGTCGCGCTCGTCCCAACTGCCGTCGCGTTCATCCCGACTGCCGTCGCGTTCGTCCCGGCTGCCGTCGCGTTCGTCCCGGCTGCCGTCGCGCTCGTCCCGACTGCTGTCGCGTTCGTCCCGCACGCTGTCGCGTTCCTCCGACGTGCTGACGTGTTTTATCTACCCTGCCGTCGCGTTTATCCGCGGAAAATCGCGTTCACGCAGCGTGTTGTCACGTCTTTTCGGCTGAAAATCGCGTTCATGCGGCGTGTTGTCGCGTTTTCCCGGCGAAAATCGTGGTCATGCGGCGTGTTTGTCGCGTTTTTCCGGCCGAGAACGGCCTTCATCCGGCAAAAACAGGGTTATTGATGCTTTGGACTAGTTTGCCGTGACCTACTCGATGAATTCGATGCGGGCGGTGTGACCGGAGGAGCGCGCGAGGCGGCGGTCACGGGTGATGAGCGGGATGTCCAGATGTTCTGCAAGCGCTACGAACAAGGCATCGGACGCGGATACGTTGTTGCGCAAGTCCCAGGCTCGAACCAGCAACGCTTCATGGTGGTGGCGAACAGAGATCATTTGGCTGAACTCGTAGATAACTCTCGCCCCTTCCTGTTTCGTTATGCGGCTGTGCAGCCACAAATTTCTGAGTACATTCAGAAATTCGAGGTCGATCGCATAAGGAGCGTGCAGAACCGTCACGCCACGGCTCTCGACGGCAGCGGCGATGTTCGGAACATTTGTCAGGACATCGACTACGACCGACGTGTCAACGACGACTGAGCCATTCATCGACTTCCCGATCGTGCTCCTCGCGCGCCTCGCGAACCGCATCAGCGCCGGACATGCCGATGTCGACTCGCGGAAGATTCTTCAGCCGATTCCAGAACTCGGTCGATGTTGATCCAGCGGTCAGCCGCTCCGTTTCCCGGATCAGGAGCTCGTCAACGCTCAGACCTATACGCTCCGCGCGTTGTTTCAGCTCCTCGAGACGTTCGTTTGGTATATCAAGAGTCACGCTAGCCATACCGAAAGGATGCATCCTTCCGGAATCGCCGTCAACTTACCCTGTTACAATCCGCGCGCTTTTCCGGGGAGCGCAAACAATGACGAAAAAGAACATCGTCCACGTCGTGGGAACGGGCACGATCGGCGAGCCGCTGATCGGATTGTTCACGGATTTCAAGGAAAAGTGGGGCATCGACGAGGTCACGTTCCACAAGCGCACCCCGAAGTCCGACGACCGGGCCATGGTCGAGCACCTCATCAACCACGGCGGCCGATTGGTCGTCGACGAGGATGCCCGCGACGAGTTCACCCGCCTCGGCCACCGCGTTTCCTTCACCACCGAGCAGGCCCTCGAGCGTGCCACCGTCATCGTCGACTGCACGCCCGCGGGCAACGACAACAAAGCGAAGTACTACGACCGCTGCACCGGTCCGAAGGGCTTTCTGGCCCAGGGCTCGGAGTTCGGCTTCGGCAAGCCGTACGCGCGCGGCATCAACGAGGAAGTGCAATCGCCGGATGAGCGCTTCGTGCAGATCGTGTCGTGCAATACGCACAACATTTCCGTGCTGCTCAAGACGATCGCCATCCGCGACGGAAAGATCGACCTGGAAGCGGGCCGCTTCGTCTGCATGCGCCGCGCGAACGATGTGTCGGACAACAAGGGGTTTGTGGCCGCCCCCGAAGCGGGCAAGCACGACGATCCGGAGTTCGGCACCCATCACGCCCGGGACGCCTACCACCTCTTCCAGACCATCGGCGAGAAGCTGAACCTCTTCTCATCCGCCATCAAGATCAACACCCAGTACATGCACACGCTGTGGTTCGATCTCGATCTGCGTCACGACACGACGCTCGAACAGGTCAAGTCGTTGCTGCGCTCGAATCCGCGCGTCGCCTGCACGAACAAGCGATCCGTCAACCAGATCTTCTCGTTCGGCCGCGATCACGGCTACTTCGGCCGCATCCTCAACCAGACCGTCATGCCGATGTCGACGTTGACAGTGCCGAATCCACGCAAGGTCGTCGGTTTCTGCTACACCCCGCAGGACGGGAACTCCCTCCTCTCGTCGATCGCGGCCACGCTCCGGTTTCTCGACGTTTCGAAGCTGGAAGAGAATCTCGACGTTCTGCGCCCCTACATCTTCAGGGAAATCTAATGGACGTTCAGCGGCCGTCTCACGAGACGCTGCGCACGGTCGTCACCTTCCTCGCAGCCGCAGCGCTCGCCGTAGCCCTCGTTCGGCGCTACCACGCGCTGGGCGGACCGTACTTCGAGTTTCCGAAGACCGTTCAGGACCACGTCGCGCCAACGTTTTACCCTAGCCGCGATGTGATTCTGCTCGCCGGCGCGGCCGCGGAGATCATTCCACGCGGATCCACCGTCACGGCGATTCAGCCTTCGCAAGCGCCCGATTACGACGTCACTCACTATCTCACCGCCGCGGGGATGATGCCGCGCCACCGGGTCGTTCCGCCGGCGCTGACCAGCGATCCGGCCGCGCTCCCGCAGTACGTCCTCGCGGTCCGCGAACCGTTCACGAATCCGCACTATCGGCTGTTCCGGCAGATACCGGAGGGACGCATTTACGAGGTCGTGCATTGAAGGACGTGCTCGCGTTCTGCGCGTATCTCCTGTTGCCGCTCATCGGCATCGGAATCTGGCGCCTCTCATCGATCCGCCGCTTCGACCTCGGCGGCCGTCTTGCCGCCGCCGGTGCTGCCGGTGCCGCAATCGTGGCCGCGCTTCTCGCTCTGTTGTCGATTGCATCGATTCGTTGGAGCCGCGGGGTCGTGTTCCCCGTCGTTACGGTGATCGCCGCAATCGGCATTTCCCTCGCCCGGCCGCTGAAACGCTCGGACGCGCCAGCGGAACGAAGAGAGCCCTGGGCGATTGCAGCGCTGGCAGTAGTCGCGATCCTCGTCGTCTACGGCCTCCTGACGGCACGCATGACCTGCGGCGACCTCCATTTCTTCTGGGGACCAAAAGCCGTTCACTTTTACCGCGACGGCGGCGTGACCGTAGGCTTCCTCGGCGATCCAAACGCCGCGCGGATGAACCCCGGCTATCCCCTGCTACTGCCGATGCTCTACGCGTGGTCCGAGACGATCGCGGGCCAGTTCTCGTGGTGGTCCGCGGTCCTGTCGACCGCGCTGTTTCTGTTCGGCAGTGTTGCGCTCCTGCGCAGCACCGCACGCGAGAGCCGCGGCGCCGTTTTGATGTGCGCAACCCTCGCGTATGCACTCGCAGTCGCAGACGCCGCCGGCGCAGGCGAGCCGCCCCTCATCTTTTTCGAGACGCTGGCCATCGTCGCCGTGACCTTCATCCGCGAGCCGCGGGACCAGACCATCCTCGCTGCACTCGGCCTGGCGGGTGCGGTGATGACGAAAATCGAAGGCGCGACGTTCGTGATCGCCGTCGTAATCGCGATGCTGATCCTGCGACGGAGCCCGAAGCGGATTCTTTTCATCGCATTACCGGCTGCAGTGCTGCTCGGCGCATGGCTCGGCTTCGTAAGGTTCCACGACCTGTCCGAGTACTACCGCGGCGCAACGATGCCCATCTACTTCGCAGCTCTTCCGGGCACGCTTCTCACACTCGCGAAAGCGGCCGGTTACGAGCTCTACGGCCTTCCGTGGCTGGCGCCGATCATCCTTTTCGTCCTCGGCCCGAACCCGCGAAACGGCATCCTTCCGATGACCGTTGCCGTGCTGACATTCATGGCCGCGGTCTTCTTTTACATCCACCTGCGCGATCCGACGTGGTGGATCCTCTCCTCAGCGCCGCGCGTGTTGCTGACGCCGCTGACGGCACTCCTGATCGCATCCGCAGCGGCGTGGCGTTCAAACGCCGACTTGAGCTACAGTCCGGGAAATGGCGTGGTTTCGTAAAGAGAAGAAGCCGAAAGAAGCAGTCGAGAAAGTCGCGATCCCCGAGGGGCTCTGGGTCAAGTGCGACGACTGCAAAGAGATCGTTTACCGGAAGGAAGTGGAGCAGAACTTCAACGTCTGCCCGAAGTGCAATTACCACTTCCGGCTCAGCGCCCGCGAGCGTTTCGAGATCCTGTTCGACGACGGCAAGTACAAGGAATTCGCAGGCGACATCCGCTCCGGTGACCCACTCGAGTTTCGTGACACGAAGCGCTACCGGGACCGCCTGAAGGTCTACGAGTTGCGCGTCGGAAAGGGAGACGCGGTTCTCTGCGCCGAGGGGAAACTGGACGGGATCAGCGTCGTCATCTGCGCGATGGAGTACGCCTTCATGGGTGGATCGATGGGATCCGTCGTAGGCGAGAAAATCACGATCGCCGCTGAGCGTGCGCTGGAGAAAAAGGAGCCGTTTTTGATCGTCTCGACTTCGGGCGGAGCGCGGATGCAGGAGGGAATCCTCTCGCTAATGCAGATGGCGAAGATCTCCGCCGCCCTGGCCAGGCTGGCCGAGGCACGCCTACCCTACGTTTCGATTCTGACCGATCCGACGACGGGCGGGGTTACGGCGTCCTACGCGATGCTGGGCGATCTCAACATTGCCGAGCCGAAAGCACTGATCGGGTTCGCAGGTCCGCGCGTGATCGAGCAAACCATCCGGCAGACGCTTCCCGAGGGATTTCAGCGGGCGGAGTTCCTGGTCGAGCACGGAATGGTCGACCTGATCACGCCGCGCTCGGAGATGAAGCCGGCGCTGGCGCGGTTCCTACGCATGTTCACCGGCAAGAAGCGCGAAGCGGCGTCCTGAGCGGCCGGACGCGAAGGATTTCGCCACTTTCAAAATGGGGTCAGGTCTAAATTTGAAAGTGACAGACTGCAGTGTGGCCGCAGCGAGAGTCGATTCTTCACTTTCAAATTTAGACCTGACCCCATTTTGAAAGTGACCCGCGCGCCTCAGAGGATCTCGTGACGACGCCAGCCCTCTCCTGGCTCGACTCGCTTCAGGCGTCAGGCATCCGGCCGGGGCTGAGCCGCATGCGCACGTTCCTGCGCGCACTGCGCCATCCGGAGCGCGCGTACCCGTCGATCATCGTCGCTGGAACCAACGGCAAAGGATCCACCTCGGCCACGCTGGCCTCGATCCTCAACACGTCCGGCTATCGCACTGGTCTTTACACTTCACCGCACCTCGTGAGGCTTCACGAGCGCTGGACGATCGGAGGTGCGGAGATCGCCGACGAATCGCTGGTTCGATCGATCGACAAGCTCCGAGAAGCCACCGGCAAGGCCAGCATCACTCCAACGTACTTTGAAGCGCTCACGCTCCTCGCGTTCATCGCGTTTGCGGACGCCGAGTGTGAGATCGCCGTGCTCGAGGTCGGTATGGGAGGGCGGCTAGACGCCACGAATGTCGTTCGTCCCATCGCTTCCCTGATCACCCCGGTCGGCCTTGACCACACCGAGTTCCTCGGCACCACAATTCGCAAGATCGCCGCGGAGAAGGCAGGCGTCATTCACCGCGGCGCGATCGTGCTCACGTCGAACGATGATCCGATCGTCCTCGACGTCATCCGCAAACGCGCTGCGAAGTTCGGCAGTCCGTTTCATCACGTGACGGAGACCCATGCAACGCCGCTGGCGGGTGCCTTTCAGGAGCGCAATGCCGCACTTGCTGTTCGTGCCGCCGAGGAGTTGGGGCCGGTTCTGCCGAAGATCACGACCGAGTCGATCGAACGTGGCGTTGCCACAACGCGCTGGCGCGGACGGCTCGAGAAACTCGAGCGCGGCGACAAGCAGATCTGGATCGATGGCGGGCACAACGCGCACGCCATCCGCGCGATCCTGCCGTTCCTCGCGGAAGGGATTCCTGCTCCCCGTCTGCTCGTCTTCGGCATCATGAGCGACAAAGATGTCGCCGATGTGACGGCACTTCTGTTTCCGCTCTTCGAGTCGGTCATCGCCACCGAGCCGTATCCACCGCGTTCCGTGCAGGCTACCGATCTCGTTGCCCGGGCGCGGGGCATGTCGATCGACGCAGTTGCCGAGCCGGAGCCTTCGCGGGCGATCGCACGTGCGCTCGCGTCAGGCTGCCGCTCGATCGTCATCGCCGGCTCGCTCTACCTCGCCGGAGCGGCCATCGACTTTTTCGATGCGCAGGGCGACGAGCAACGCAGCGAGCAGAAGTGACGAGAGTACCCAGGCCACCACGACGAGCGTGTGGTGCCGGCCGAAGCGGAGAATCACGGTGCCGCTCCCGGGAACGATAACGCCGAGGCGGTCGAGGTTGACGGGAAGTGTCTGGAGCTCGCGGTCGCCGATGCGGGCGCTCCACGCGCGGAAGTACGACTGATCGACAGCGAGCAGCGACGGACCGCTGGACGCGACATCGATCGTGATTTGCTGCCCTTCGCGCTGCACACGCGTGACCCGCGCGCCGGACGCGGAGGAGAAGGCTCGCGGGGCGACCGCAGGCGCGCCGTTCTCGATCAGGTTCACGGCCTCGGGTATCGACGGCGCGGCAACGGCTTCGGGGACGATCGCGGAAGGTGTCACTGCAAGGCGCAGCCAGGCAGGATTGTGCGTGCTCGCGAAGCGCTCGGCAGCGATGCGGCTGAGCAACGAGTGCATGCCGTCGCCGGAGCGGTTTAAGACGTACTCGAGCCCCGCGGTGGATCCAAACAGCGGTTCCAGCCGGCGGGCGCGCTCGCGGTAACTCTCGCGATCGATCGTCTGGCCGCCCGGTGCCGGCGGGACGAACAGGCGACGCGTGGGCTGCGCGAGGATGCGATACGGCGAGTACCAATCGATCGGGATCATCCAGACCATCCAGCACAGCAGCGGCACGAACGTCACGAGGGTCCAGATCCGCGGCGTCGCTGATCTTCCGAAGTATTCGGCGGCGAGAACAACCAGGGCCGCGCAGAGGACAAGTGCGAATTTCTCCGGGAACCGGCCGGCGCGCAGCACGTCGATCGACTCGACCGCCCAGCGAACGATCGGATTGAACGAGCCGAGCGCGAAGAAGAACATGACCGCGGCGATGAGCGTGTAGCGCGATCGGCGGAAGAGAGCTGGAATCACGATCAAGCCAATCATCAGCGATGGGAATAGATGTGGCGTGTCGATCGAGAGAAACGGACCGGCGATCAGTTCGAGCAGCCTCCTCGGATCGAACGACGCGCTGAGCACGGTGTGCGCCGAGTAACGATGCGCGCGTTCCACCTCGGACGCAATTTCGAAGTATGCGATGAGTTGGGGGGCAGCAATAAAGATAGCAATTCCGAGGGAAACAATGCTCACGCGAAGACGCGAAGACGCGAAGATTGGGATTGTTTCCTTCGCGTCTTCGCGTCTTCGCGTGACAAGGATCAGAACAGCAATCGCCGTGGCCGCGATCGTCACTGGCTCCCCTGCCAGCGCCAGCAACCCGAATGCGAGACCGAGCTTCATCGCGCTCCTGCGTTCGGCCCCGAGGAAGGCAAGCGGAACGAGTGCGATCGCGGTGATGAGGTTGTAGAACGAGAGCGCGGAGATCGCCACGCCGGAGAGCACCCAGAGCGTCGCTCCGAAGTTCGAGCGCGTCAGGCTCTTCATCGCGAGCCAGCCGAGGGCGAGGTGAAGCAGGAAATGGAGATTGAACGCGACGTGCGCGGGCAGCAGGAGATAGAGGAAGTTGTCGGGATAGAACGTGAGCGTGTTCGGGTTGCCGGCCAACGGCTGCCCGCCGCCATCGGCGAAGTTCCACCACGGAATCTCACCGGCCCGAAACCCGGCCGCCGAGAGCACTTTGATCGGATAGTGCGTCGCGAAGTTGTCGCGAAAAAAGAAGAAGCCAAGCGAGGCGAGCAGCACGCCGAGAACAGCGAGCAGAAGTAGCAAAAGGAGCCGGGGGCGCACAGTCATCGCGCGCTGATTATCGAGTAAGATCGCCCGCCGACACTCCTCGAAGGAGATGACGATGACCACGATCGAAGAACAGCGCGCCACTACCGGCCACGATTTCCTGCAGCGGACGCTCAGCGATGTCGACCCCAAGATCGCCGCGGCGATCGCGCTGGAGACCGAGCGGCAGAACGACACGCTGGAGCTGATCGCCTCCGAAAACCACGTTTCACGCGCCGTGCTCACGGCAATGGGCTCGGTCTTCACGAATAAATACGCCGAGGGCTATCCGGGCAAGAGGTACTACGGCGGTTGCGGTCCGACGGACATCGTCGAGACCATCGCCATCGACCGCGCCAAGCAGCTTTTCGGTGCCGAGCACGCCAATGTTCAGCCCCACTCCGGTTCCCAGGCGAACATGGCGGTCTACTTCACCGTCCTCAAACCGGGCGACACGATCATGGGGATGGACCTTTCGCACGGCGGCCATCTCACGCACGGACATCCTCTTTCGTACTCGGGCCGCGACTTCAACGTCGTCGCGTATCACGTGCGGCAGGAAGACGAGCTGATCGACTACGACGAGATGGAGCGCCTCGCGCTGGAGCACAAGCCGCGGCTCGTCATCTGCGGTGCCTCGGCGTACTCACGCATCATCGATTTCAAGCGCATCCGCGAGATCTGCGACAAGAGCGGATCGCTGATGATGGCCGACATGGCGCACATCGCAGGTCTCGTCGCCGCCGGTCTGCACCCTTCCCCCGTTCCCTACGCCGACTTCGTCACGACGACGACGCACAAGACGCTGCGCGGCCCCCGCGCGGGACTCGTCCTCTGCAAAGCCGCGTACGCGAAGGATCTCGATCGCTCGCTCTTTCCGGGCATTCAGGGCGGCCCCCTGGTCCACATCATCGCGGCGAAAGCGGTGGCGTTCGAAGAAGCGCTGCAGCCGGAGTTCAAGGAGTATCAGGCGCAGATCATCCGCAACGCACGGGCGCTGGCGCAGGCCGTGGCCGGCACCGGATTCCGAATCGTCAGCGGCGGCACCGACAATCACCTTTTCATGGCCGACGTGTTCTCGAAAGGGATCACCGGCAAGGACGGCCAGAATTTTCTTGAGGCGGCGAACATCACGGTCAACAAGAACACGATTCCTTTCGACACGCAGAAGCCGATGGTCGCGTCCGGAATCCGCATCGGGACGCCGGCGGTGACCACGCGCGGTTTGCGCGAACCGGAAATGCAGCGCATCGCCGAGTTGATCGCGCGCGTCCTCGATTCCAAGGGCGACGCGGGCGTGATCGTCGAGGTCAAGAAAGGCGTGAAGGAGCTGTGCGATCGGTTCCCGATTTATTAGAGATGGGGAGTGGGGTGTTGGGAGTGGGGAGTGGGAGAAGCGAGCGCGAATTGATGTGTCTTGCTGCTCCCACCCCCCACCCCCCGCCGCCCACTCCCGTCACCACATGAAAAAACGCTTCCCCTACTACCCGATCTACATCGACATCGAGGATCACGCGGTCTTGATCGTCGGCGGCGGAGTTGTCTGCGCGCGGAAGGCGGAGACGATGATGCGTTACGGCGGCCGCGTGACGATCGTCAGTCCGGAGATCACGGACGAGATTGCGGCGTGGGAGCGCGACGGCGCGCTGGTCGTGCATCGGAAGCGGTATGAAGAGGCTGACCTCGACGGCGCGTCGATCGTCATCGCCTCCACCGACGATCCGTGCGTCAACGCGCGTGTCGCTCGCGACTGCCGGCGCCGCAAAGTTCCGGTCAACGTGGTCGACGTCACGCACCTCTGCGAGTTCATCGTCCCGGCGATCATCGAAAAGGGATCGATCCAGATCGCGATCTCGACCGGCGGAAAATCGCCGGCGCTCGCGCGGACGCTCAAGGAAGATCTGCAGCGGACGATCGGACCGGAGTACGCCGAGGTAAATGATCTGCTCGGCACGCTCCGGAAAGAAGCGAAGCGCATCCTTCCGACGGACACCGACCGCAAGCGGTTCTTCGACGGGATCATCGCCGCAGGCGTTCTCGAAATGCTACGCGAGGGACGAAAGTGCGATGCGTACCAGGCGATCGTCAGCGCTTGCGATGCCGAGGGAGTGCCGGTGAGCGAGGAATTGCAGGAGCGGCTGGCGTCGGCGATGTAGGCTGCACCAATGGATTCGGCAGCGGTCAATCGACAGTCGCAGAATGACGCGCTCGTCCCCGCTCCAACCCCCGACTCCCGACTCCCGACATACGCAATCATCATCGCGCTCTATGCCCTGCTCGCAGCGATCGTCATTCCTGTCTTTCCGCATTTCCCGTCGCCGAATGAACTGACCCGCTGGGTGGTGGTCGCGTCGGTCGTCGACGACCACTCGCTCGAGGTCTCGCGCGCAGCGCAGGTTCTTGGACCGCAGTTCGAAGATCTCGCCGTCATCGACGGACGGCAATACTCGAACAAGGCACCCGGTGCGGCGTTGGTGGCGTCGCCCGGCTACCTGCTTGCGCGGCCATTCGCCGGTCCGCCGTCGGCGAACAATCTGCGCCCGGTGCTGACCGCGATGCGTTGGTTCGGCGCGACGCTACCCCTGCTGCTCGCCGCCCTCGGCTTCGCGCACTACGCACGTGCGCGCGGCGGCGATCCGGCGCTTGCGATCACGGCCATGCTTTTCGCCACGCCGCTTTTCGCGTACGGACTCCTTCTTTTCTCCCACGCGCTTACCGCCGCGGCGCTCTTCGGCGCATGGCTTCTGCTCTACCTGCGGGATCGCGGAGGCTTCGCAGCCGGGGTGCTGATCGGCGTCGCCGTCGCGTCCGAATATCCGATGCTCGTCCCTGCGCTAGTCCTGATCGGAGGTCTGCTGGCGCAGCGCTCGTGGGGACGGCTCGCGCGCGTCGTCGCGGGCGGCGCACCGTTCGCGCTGATGCTGGCGATCTACCAGAAACTCGCGTTCGGCAGCATCCTGGCGTCGCCCTACACATACGAGAAACTGCCGGAGTATCGGGCGCTGGCGCATACCGGCGTCTTCGGACTGCAGGCGCCCAGCCTCGAAATCCTGATGCGGCTTCTGTTCGATCCAGCGCGCGGGCTTCTTATCTTCGCTCCGGTCATCGTTGCTGCACTCCTTGCCATTCCCGCCGCAAAGCGAGCGTTGCCCCGCGCCGCGTTCGTAACGTTGCTTCTCACCCCGGCGGCTCTCATCGCCGTCTACTCCGGCTATCCGAACTGGCATGGCGGCTGGAATGTCGGGCCGCGCTACATCGCAGGCGCGATTCCGTTTCTTCTCTTCCCGCTGGCGTTCGCGCGCGGACGACGCATCGCAGCGATTCTTCTCGGCGCATCGGCAGCAGCGGTCGTTCCGATCACGTTGACCTTCCCGTTTCCGGACCGCAGTTTCATCATGCCGTGGTCCACGCTGGCACTGCCGCTGCTTCGCGACGGCCTCGTCGCGCCGAATCTTCTCCATCTCGTGTGGCGGCCACTCGCGATCGCCGTTCCGTTCGCGATCGCCGCGGCAGCGATCATCCTCGCCACGAAGCGGAACGCCCTGCTCGCCGCCCTCGGCGCAGTCCTGATGTTCGCCATCGGTTCGCTGGCGCCTTCGCCGTCACTTACCCAGCGATTGCGGATCGGCTACATCGAGGAGGTCTACTTCGAACAGCGCGGGGCGATGGCGCGCGCTGTCGGGGGGCTTCCACTGCCGCCGCGTGCCATCGCGCGCGCTCTTGCGGAAGCGCATTTGCCGCCTACGTCGTGGCCGTTCTGACAGTACCGCGCGGCACCGGGTCGCGGAAGATCCGGTGCGAGTAGAGATGCTTCTTGTGCAACTTGTAGAGGACCATCGTCTTGAGGATCTCGAGGCCGTAGCGCACCGAGCGCCAGAAACCGATCTGCGAGGCCTCGTCGAAATAGCGCGTCGAGATCGGTACCTCGCGGATGCGCATTCCCTTGGCAACGCCCTGCGCGATGATCTCGGTATCGAAGACGAAGTTGTCGGAGTTCGCTTCAAAATTCACGGTATCGAGATAGCGCTTCGTGTACGCGCGGAATCCCGAGTGATACTCCGAGAGGAAGATGTAGAAGGTCGCGTTCTCGACCATCGTCAGAAAAAGGTTTGCCAGGTACTTCCACTTCGGCATGCCCCCTTCCATCGGACGGCCCCCGAGCATGCGCGACCCGAACACGGCTTCGCAATCGCCGCGCAGCAGCGGCTGCACGAGTTGGGGAATGATCTTCGGATCGTATTGATGGTCCGGATGGACCATGACCATGATCTCGCCACCCATCTCGTCCATGGCCGTGCGGTAGCAGGTCTTCTGGTTGCCGCCGTAACCGCGGTTGTGTTCATGAACAACCACGCGCATCGGCAGTTGACGCGCCAGCTCGACCGTGCGGTCGCGTGAACGGTCATCGACGAGGAGGATCTCATCGACCCAGTCGGCCGGGATGTCGTCGAACGTCGCCTGCAACGTTTTTTCCGCGTTGTAGGCCGGCAGAACGGCGACAACTTTCTTCTCGTGGTGCGGCATGGGCGCGCGAGAATAACACAGCGCAAATGGAGGACCTTCCGACTCGACTACAATCGCGAGCCGTGAGTGACAAGCCTCCGATACCGGTCAGCCGGCGCACCGATCTGCTGGCGCTCGGCCTTCTCTTTCTGATCGCAACAATTTGCTTCGCCGATGTCCTGGCCGGCATCAACCAGCTCTACATGCGCGACATGACGCGCTACTACTACCCCGCCAAGCAGATCCTGCGGGACGTCGCGCAGCATGGTGAGTTTCCGTACTGGAACCGCTACTTCTCCGCTGGTCAGCCGCTCGCAGCGAATCCGGAGCATGAAGTCTTCTATCCCCTCACCTGGCTGATTCTCTTGCCGAGCTACGATCTCGGATACCGGCTCCTGGTCCTCATTCACATCTACATCGCGTTGTTCGGCATGTATGCATTGTTGCGCTCGATGGACCTCCGCCCGCCGGCGGCGTGGATGGGCGCCTTATCGTTCGGCCTCGGCGGTCTCTTTCTCTCCTACATCAATCTCCTGCCGATTCTTTTCTGCGCTGCGTGGATTCCCCTCACGTGTCTTTACGTCCGGCGATTCCTTCTGCGACGGAACATGCGCGACTTCGCGGCGGCAGCTCTCTTTCTGGGCATCCAGTTCCTGGTCGCGGAGCCCACCACGGTCATGCAGACCGGGCTCCTGATCGGGATGTACGGGCTCTATCGAGGCTGGTACAGCCGGCCGCGCGCTTCGAAGCTGATTACGCGCGTCCTATGGATCGCCTTCATTTCGGCGACCGGTTTTCTGCTCGGCGCGGCACAGATTCTTCCTGCGATCGATCACGTCCGTGACTCGGCGCGCTCGCGCCCATTCGACTTCGACCTCGTCAGCGCCTGGAGCATGCCCTGGGCGAAGTTTGCGGAGCTCATCTACCCGAACATCCTCGGCCACATCTCGATCGAGAATCGGATGTACTACTGGGCCGGCGGCCTGTACCCGGGGATGGCCTCGCCGTTTCTGTTCAGCATCTACGTCGGCATCGCCGTCATTGCGCTCGCCATCGGAGGAGCCTTCGCACGGCCTCGCGGTGGCCGGCTCGTCCTCATCATCGTTTTCTTTTCGTCGCTCCTGGCCGTCGGCGGGCACACTCCGCTCTACCACTGGCTCTATGACGCGGGCATCGCCACGTCCATCCGCTATCCCGAGAAGTTCATCCTCATGGCGGTATTCGCGTTGATCCTCTTTGCCTCCCAGATGCTCGATCGGATGCTGGATGGCGATGACGATGTCCGTAGCGGAGCCCTCGGCTTTGCCGCGGCATCCACGCTGGTCGCCGCCGGGATCGCCATCTCTGCGTTCACACGGTTCTATCCCCGTCTATTCATCCTCTTAGGCAAGATCAACGACCTGTCCTCGATCAGAAAAGCATGGGCGCAGACCGCCGGTGCCGGTCTTAGCTATCCGCTCCTGCTCTCTCGCACCGACTGGGTTTTCGCCACGTTGCGCGGCCTCATTCTCATCGCGCTGCTACTCATGGTTCGCAAGCGGCGCCGGCGGGTATGGCTTGCCGCGGCCGCTCTCTTCGTGACGATTGATCTCGCCTTCGTCACGTACGAGCTCAATCCCCGGGAGCCGCGGCGATTCTTTGATCTGCCGCGGGCCGCGGCAGCACTCCCGCCGAATCGTCAGGACTTCCGCGTCTTTCACGAGGCCGATTGGTACGGAACCGAGAAACCGGCGCAACAGTATTTCTCCACCGGGGAGGCGGTCTACTGGGTCGTGCGCAACGGCCTCTTTCCGATGACACCTGCCGCCGCGCGCGTGCAAACAGTTCTGGAGCGCGACTACGACAAGACATCATTGTTGCCGACCGTCGATCTGGTCGACTCCGTATGGGATGTCAAACGCTCGGGCCGCGCCGCGTGGTGGAAGCCATTCATGGCCATGTCGAACGCCTGGTACCGCGCAACGTTCAGGGACTTCGAGCGCGAGAAGAAACGGAACCACGGCAACTTCAAGGAATCGCTTCCGATCGGATTCGAGGAAGGGCCGCACTATCCGCGCTACTATTTTTCCAACCAGATCATCACCATCCGCGATCGGGAGGACTTCGTCAAACAGTTGAGCACCTGGACCTTCAGCCCGCTGGTGGCATTCATCCCCCGTCCTTCGTTCGTCCCCGCGGCCGGAGTGGTCAGCCATGTCGTCGAGACCGCGAACACCGTCAACCTCGATGCCGAGTGTGCGGGTCAGGGCTTTCTGGTGATGAGCGTGACGCCGCACAAGTACTGGACCATTCGCGTCGACGGATCGCGCGTACCGGCGATCACGACGAACATCGGCTATCAGGGAATCATCCTCACACCGGGACACCACCACGTCGAGATGGTGTACCGCAATGAGCTCGTGCGCGTCGGGATGCTGATCTCACTGATTACCGGCGCCTTCCTGATCGGCATCCTCATCGTCTACCGCAAACCTGGCGATACCGCTGCCGCGCTGCCCGCCTACGAAGAACGGATTCATGTCGTCGCGGACGCCGATGGAACACACGTCGAGCCGGCAGCGGTCGAAGCGGCCGGCGTAGAAGGTTCGACGGACGACGACGGTCTGGTGGGCTGAGTCGATGCGACGCTGGAAGTGGCTGCTCGTCTCCGTGGCCGCCGGGCTCGCCTTGATCGCCGGCCTGCTCGTCTACAACAAGCAGACAAACGAGGACATCAACTCTCAGTTATGGATCCCGAAGCCACTAACGATCACGCCTGCGATCGCCCTTCTCCAGCAGTACGTCCGCATCGACACATCGAACCCGCCCGGTAAGGAGCTCGCCGGCGCGCGGTTTCTGGCCGCAACTCTGGCGAAGAATGGGATCCCCGCCGAGATCATCGAGTCGGCGCCCGGCCGTGCGAACGTGTACGCACGGTTATCGGGGAAACAACACGAATCCGGACTTCTCCTTCTCAATCACATCGACGTCGTGCCCGCGGACAAGGAGGGCTGGACTCGTCCGCCGTTCGGAGCGGAGTTCCGACTCAATCAGCTCTATGGCCGCGGAACGCTGGACATGAAAGGCATCGCGGTCTGCGAGCTCCTGGCGTTCATCGATCTCGCGCACGCCCATCGCACCCCGGCTCACGACATCGCATTTCTGGCCACCGCCGACGAGGAGACCGGCGGCGGGATGGGCGTGGCCTGGTTGCTCGCGCACCGGCCTGATGTCTTCGCAGGCATTCGTTACGCGCTCAACGAGGGGGGCATTACGGAGACGACGCGGGAGCACATCACCTACTTCGGCATCGAGACCGGCACCAAGATGATGGTCAAGGTACAGCTGCATGCGCCGGACCGCCAGTCGATGCAGCGGTTGCGGATCGCGCTCGAGCCGTTCATGACGCCGGCCGATCCGGAGCGAGTCCTACCCGAGGCGAAGGAGTTCATGCACGACCTCGCGCCGCTGCGGATCGAGCAGGGGCAGTATCTGGATGACATCAACCGCACCATCGCTGAAGGCAAGTTCTGGCTCCTGCCGTCGGGTTACCGCGAGCTTACGCAAAACATTGTCTATCCGGCCACGATCGAACCGGATGGTGGGTCAGGCGTCTCCATGTACGTCAATCTCTACAACCTGCCGGACGAAAACCCGGACTCCCGCATCGAATGGCTGCGCGGTGTCACTTCGCGATATGGGGTGACCATCGCGCAGGTGATTCGGAAGAACGGTCCGGCTCCCATCAGTTCGCGCCACACGCCGATGTTCACTCTCATCGCCTCCGAAGCGTCGAAACAGTATCCCGGCACGCGAACCGGGAGTGAGATCCTGGTGGCAACGACGAACGACTCGAAGTACCTCCGCGCAAAGGGCGTCGATGCCTACGGGCTCATGCCGTTTCCCACCGACTGGTATCAGACGCAGGGAATCCACGGTATCGACGAACGGGTGCGAGCCGACTGGTTCGACAGCGGCGTAAATTTGTTGCGGAACATTACGCAGCGATACGCTTTCGGGCAGGAATCCGAGGGTTTGTCACAGCCCTGACACAATTTGTCACGGCGCCCACACCTATTTCGTCAACAAATGCAGGGGCATCCATATGAATCGCCCGTAAATCACTCATTCAAAAGAGACTTCGGAATCGTGACGCTCGGCACTTCGCTTGCGATGACGGTCCCCACATAGGAGGGGTCCGAATGATTAGAAAGAAGCAGAAGGGTTTCACTCTCATCGAGCTGTTGATCGTTGTCGCGATCATCGGCATTCTCGCAGCGATCGCCATTCCGAATTTGCTCACGGCAATGGCCCGGTCGAAGCAGAAACGAACCATGGCCGACATGCGTACGATTGCGACCGCGTGGGAAGCGCGCGCAACCGACGTAAACAAGTACAGCGCCGCTGGGGCATGCAGTATCCCATCGACATCGTCGTCGCCCACGCAGATGTCAGGGATGCTGGCGCCGACCTACATCAAGGTCCTGCCGCCGAAAGACGGCTGGAACACGGGTTGGGAGTATCGAGTCGGCAACCAGACGTACGCGATCATCTCGTACGGCAAGGACCAGACGGCCAATTCCTCGTACGGGACCTGCGGCCCGACCACGAACTTCGACTGCGACATCGTCTATGCCGAGGGTACGTTCCTGATCTACCCGGACGGCGTGCAGACGCAGTAATCCAGGCGCGGTTCAAGCAACAAAACGAAAGGGCGCCCTCGGGCGCCCTTTCTGTTTTGACGGCCGAGTGCACCAACGCCGGGCATCCCCACCCTGCTCACCGGCCCAAAGCGGCAAATGGCGTCCAAATATCCAACACTGACGGAATTTGTCCATGCCCACTAACGAAAAACGTCAAGAAAGCGCCAAGCGGTCGTGAACAGAATGTGTAACTACCTGATTTCAAGCTGGTTACACAAGCGAGCCGATCGGCATCCCGATTGCGATGATCGATGAACATTAGGAGGTTCATTCATGATTAGAAAGAATCAGAAGGGTTTCACTCTCATCGAGCTGCTGATCGTCGTGGCGATCATCGGCATTCTCGCGGCCATCGCGATTCCAAATCTGCTCACGGCAATGGCACGGTCGAAGCAGAAACGAACGATGGCTGACATGCGTACGATCGCCACCGCTTGGGAAGCACGCGCTACCGACGTGAACAAGTACAGCGCCGCAGGAGCATGCAGCATCCCAACGACATCGTCCTCGCCCACCGACATGGGCGGAATCCTGTCACCGACCTACATCAAGGTTCTGCCGCCGAGAGACGGCTGGAACACGGGTTGGGAGTACCGGGTTGGCACACAGACGTACGCGATCATCTCGTACGGCAAGGACCAGACGGCCGCTTCCTCCTACGCGACATGCGGACCGACGACGAACTTCGACTGCGACATCGTCTACGCCGAGGGTACCTTCCTCATCTACCCGGACGGAGTGCAGACGCAGTAACACCCGACAGAGTGAAGGAACGAAGGGCGCCGCAAGGCGCCCTTTTTTATGACTCCATCGCTTTGAGCGCTGCAGCGAGTGGCGCATAAAGCCGTTCGTGGTAACCGTGCGCCTCGCGGTAGATCTGCTGGAAGGCCCCGAGGTCTTTCGCAGCGATCACGAGGTTTACGCCGTACAGAAACGCGGCATTGCCGTCGAGCGTGCGCAGGTTGTCGGAAACGAGGATGAAGAACGCCTTCCGGCGATCCGTTGGCGCGAGCGAGATGATCGGCCCGAAATCGACGAGCGGCGGCGGCGTGATCTGCGCGGGATGGAGCATCACCAGCGGCGGATACTCCTGCATGAAGTAGTCGCGTGCCTGCTGCGGCGAGGCGAAGAAGACAGGCATGAACCCGATCATCTTCGCGGCCTGACGCAGAGCGGGGTGATCGAGGCCGACGATCAGCGCCTTCGCGCCGAATCCCTCATCCTCCTCATGTTGCTGGATGGGCGGCTCCGCCGTCTGCGTTGCTGCAGCTGGCTGTCCCGATGCCACCGCGCCGGCCATCTCCAGATTGCGGCGGTCGACCGTCAGCTTGGTTTGACAGACGGGACACGGAATCAGGACCGGCTTCATCGGCAACCTGGTCTCGTCGAGGGTGAGCGGCTTCTGGCAGGACGTGCAGACGATCTTCATCGCTACTCCAGCATCGACAGCATCGAATCGCCATCGCCTCCCGCCGGTGCCTCGGCCTCCGGCTCGTCCATGAGGCGTAGAGCAAGGTTGGTCGGGTTCGACGCATAGGCGAGCGCGATCTCTCTCGTGATCACGCGCTCGTTCCACAGCTTCTCGAGTTGGTCATCGAAGGTCTGCATCCCATCCACCGAGCCATCGTGCATGGCGTCGGTGATCGAGCGTCCATCCGTCTCCCCTCGCAGCACGTAATCCCGAGTCCGCATCGTCGATTTGAGGATCTCCATCACTGCCAGCCGGCCGCCACCCCTCTTCGGCAGGAGGCGCTGCGAGACGACATACCGGAACGACTGCGCGAACCGCGTGCGCACCTGCGCTTCCTGATCCTTCGGAAAGACGCCCACGATCCGGTCGATGGTCCTGGCTGCATCGATCGTGTGCAGCGTCGACAAGACGAGATGTCCTGTCTCGGCGGCTTCCATCGCGATCTCGATCGTTTCAACGTCTCGCATCTCGCCGATGAGGATCACTTTCGGTGCCTGCCGCAGCGCGGCGCGCAGGGCAAGCGCGAACGACTTCGTATCAGCACCCAACTCCCGCTGATTCACGGTCGACTTGATGTGCTTGTGCATGTACTCGACCGGATCTTCGATCGTGATGATGTGATACGCATACTCGTTGTTGATCTTGTTGATCAGGGCGGCCAGCGTCGTCGATTTGCCCGAGCCGGTTGGTCCCGTCACCAGGACGATGCCATTCTTCAGCTTGCAGATGTTCCCGAGCTCCGCGGGCAGCTTCAGCGACTCGAGCGACGGAATCCCTTCCGGAATGACGCGAAGGACGATCGCGTAGGTGCCGCGCTGGGCAAAGATGTTGACGCGGAACCTGGTCTTCTGCGGAATCGAGTACGAGAGATCGACCGATCCGTTCGTCAGCAGCGTACGCGTGAGCTCGCGGTCGCCGCGCAGCATGTGCATGGCGATCATCTCCGTCTGGTACGGCGTCAGCCGAGGGAGTCCGGGGAAGTTGACCGGCGCGAGCTGCCCGTCGATCTCGACCTGCGGCGGACGCCCGACCGAAAAGTTGAGGTCGGACACCCGATCTGACATCTTCAGCATCGCCTCGAGAATGGCGTCCAGGTTGAAGTTCTTCATCTGCGTCCTCGGGTTCTGCCATTGTACGTTGTACGGCCAAGTACAATCGCGAACATGTCCATCATCGCCATCGACTACGGAGGCCGCCGCATCGGTGTGGCGGTCAGCGACTCCGGCGCGATTGCCCGACCCCATTCTGTCGTGAAGAACGAAGGAGACGTCATCGAAAAGCTTGCCGGTCTGGCGAAGGATCTGGAGGCCGAGACCATCGTGCTCGGCGTGCCTCGGCGGCCCAACAGCAGCGGCGGGGAACAGAAGTTCCGCGACTTTGCCGAACGGCTACGGCAGAAAACGTGCAAAGTGGTCGTGCTCTGGGATGAAGCGCTCACGACGTCCGAGGCCTCACGGCAATTGCGCGACCATGGGATGAAACGGCGTGAGGCTCAGCGAGAAATCGACATGCACGCCGCAGCGGTGATTCTCCAGTCCTGGCTCGACGACGCAGCCCGGAGGACGTCATAGCTCGCCGCGCACGCAAGGGAGGCGGCTGCCGGAAGATCCTGCAGTCGTTGATGACCATCGGCCTTTTCGCCGCGGTCCTGGCTGTTGCCGGCGGCTGGTTCTTCATCCGGGCGATGCGCTCGCCGTTCCGCGGCTATACGGAGCCATACAAAGACGTCGAAGTGCGCCATGGACTCCGTACCGCAACGATCCTCAAGCACCTGGAAACCGACGGGATCATTCGCGACGAGTACCTTCCCCTCGTCTACATGAAGATCGTTCGGCACAACGACAAGATCAAAGCGGGGATCTACGAGTTTTCGAAGCCGATGACGGCCGAAGAAGTATTGGACAAACTGGTTCGCGGCGATGTCGTCGCCAAGAGCGTGACCGTCCGCGAAGGACTGGACCGCTTTGCGGTTGCACACATCTTCGTGCAGGAAGGGTTCGGACGCGACGCCGATTGGGACAAGCTGACCGCGGATCCCGAACTGATCCGTGACATTGCTCCCGATGCAAAAACGCTCGAAGGCTACCTCTTCCCCGACACCTACAAGTTCAATCCCGGCACGCCGCCGCACGAAATCATCGCGGCGATGGTCAACAACTTCCGGAAGCACTTCGGCGCCGAGATGAACTACATCACCACCGGTCTCGACCTGCACAAAACGGTCACGCTGGCTTCCATTGTCGAGACCGAGGCCCGCATGCCGCAGGAGCGCCCGCTCGTGGCATCGGTCTACCTCAACCGAATCAATCGCCACATGCTCCTCGGCGCAGATCCCACCGTCATCTATGCACTCAAGCTCGCCGGCCATTGGGACGGAAACATCCGCAAGGGCGATCTGCAGATCGATTCGCCGTACAACACCTATCGTTTCCACGGCCTGCCGCCTGGTCCGATCGCCAATCCGGGGCTGGCGTCGCTCCAGGCCGCGGCCGCGCCGGCGAAGAGCGATTTCCTTTACTTCGTGGCCAAGCATGACGGGACGCACGCATTCGCCACGAACCTGGCGGATCACGACCGCAACGTACAGATCTACCAGATCCAGTGGTATCGCGATCAGCGTGCGGCGCAGCAAGCGCTGTCGCAAACTACCAAATAACTCACTGCCAATAACCTTTGTGCTATCCTCCGCGGACCGCCAACAATCCGAGAGGGTCCCGATAGATGGCTGCCAAAAACCGTCCGTACGAGCAGTTCGGAACGTTCATCCTATTCAAGAAACTCGACACCGATTCGCTCGGTGAGCTCTGGCGCGCTGCCCGCCTCGATGGATCAACTCTCAGTCCGATTCTTGCTCTGCGGCGGATGAGCGGCGGCAACCGTACCGCGATGACGCAAAGCGCGTCCGAGGCGAGCCAGTTGGTCCCGCTCCTCAGCGGAACGACATTCGCGAAAGATCAGACCATCGGCGTCATCGACGGCGTCCCGTTCGTCGCTCACGAATACTCGGGAGGCCGCTCCCTGCGTCACATCGTCGATCGCGCGCGCGGCGACGCTGGCATGACACCGAACCCAGTACCGCTCGATCAGGCCATCGTCATCGCCGAAAAGATCGCGCTATCGCTGGCAACGACGGCCGACCTTCGCTACATGGGCAATCGCCTGAGTCACGGAGCGCTCATCCCGCAGTTCGTCTGGATCACCGACGAGGGAGAGATCCGCGTCGCCGGTCAACAGCTCGGCAAGGGAATCGTTGCATCGATGGCCGACGCGAAAGTCGCCGCCGAGTTGGGCCGTTACTTCCCCGCCGAGTACCGCTCCTCGGGTGAGATCTCGAAGACAACGGACGTGTACTCGCTCGGCGCCATCCTCTATCTTCTCATCACCGGTAACGAACCGCCCGACGCCGCAACGACCAGCGCCTTTACGCAGACGGTGCGCGCCGCCCGGACGTTTTCGGGACAACCGCTTCCGGACGATCTCCGCACGATTCTGGAGAAATCGCTGGCCATCGATCCCAATGCCCGCTATGCGTCGATCGGCGATATGAAGCAGGTGCTTTCGGCGCTCGTGCACGGCGGCAGCTACTCGGCATCGACCTTCAATCTGGCGTTCTATCTCAGCAATCTGCTCAAGAAGGAGCTGGAAGGAGAGCCGCTCGAGATCGAAAAGGAATTGAAGGTCAACGTCGCGTCGTACAGCGCCGCGCCGGTACCCGCGACCGCGCCGGCCGCGGCAGACAACATGTTCTCGACCGTTCCGCAGGCAAAGAGCCGCGCGCCGCTGATCGCAGTCGCGGCCGTCGCAGTCATTGCCATCGCCGCGGGAGCATTCTTCTTCCTGAAGCCGAAGCCGCAACCTCCCGCGGTCCGCACCGCCGTGGTGCCGCCCAAGCCGAAAATCATCTCGCAGCCGGTCATCGCCGCCGCGCCGGCATCGACCGCGACAACGACGATCGACCCCTCGGACCAGAAGAAAGCGTTCGAGGCCGCGGTCGAACAGAAAATGCAGGAAGAGATGATGAAGCTGCAGTCAGACATGAACAAGCAGCTCAAACAACAGCAGTCCAAGAACGCGCCCGTCCAGACGGCCAGCGTCATCTCGACCGCCCCGGCGTCGCAGCCCGAGGACCGCGGTGCCGCGGCCGCTCTCGATCAGCGCCGCGTCGCCGCTCGTCAGGAAGCCCAGCCGCTGACGCAAACGGTCGCGCAACAGACTCCGGCGCTGACGCAAACCCAACCGGCAGTCGTTCCGCCAGTAGCCGCGCCGCAGGTCGTCACGATTCACGAGGGAGACGTGGTCGATGTCACCGAGCTCGATAAGCTTCCCGCGCCACTCTCGCCGATCCATCCGTTCTATCCGCCCCTGGCCGCGCAACAGCACATACAGGCGAACATCATCCTCTCCGCGTTGATCTCCGAAACAGGCGAGGTGACCGACGTGAAGATCCTGCGCGGCGATGCACGTTTCGGCTTCAACGAAGCGGCGACGCGGGCGATCCGCGCCGTGCGATTCACACCGCCAATGAAAGATGGCAAACGCGTGAAGACGTGGAGACCGCAGGCCATTACGTTCCAGCCGTAGCCGGTGAGGGAGTCGGTTTTCGGGGGTCGGGAGTCGGAGAGTTGATCAAGCATTGATCACTCCGACACCCGACTCCCGACAACCGACTCCCGCGGAAGAACAGACGCCTCGAAGTAGCGGCGATTGAATAACGCCCAGAGATGCTGGCGCGGCCGCCGGAAGTTGATTGCTTGCGGCGATGGATCGTCGCGATCGGCGACGCTGCAGGCAACCTCGTCAGCCGGTCCATTCGAGCCGTCCGGCTCGTTAACCGCCGTTACTGCCTGACCTTCGCGTCTTCGCGTCTTCGCGTGCTCCGGAACGATCTTGTAGTCCGTCAGGAAGTACGCCGCGAACGGCTCGAGTCCGCTGCTGACTTGAATCGTGGACCCACGCGGCACGTGCTGCCGGATCCACTCCATCGCCTGCACCGGCGGAGAATCGCGCAGCCGGATCTCTTCCAGTCCCGGCCATACCCAGAAGATATAGCGCCCGATGACGACTGCGGCGAAGAGCCCCTGCAACGCCGCCGCAACACGTTCCCGCGGAATGGCGCGAATGAGTGACGCCAGAAACGCCGCCGCGACATCCATCCCGTCGGCCGCCAGAAGCACGTCAAATGCGATGTAGCCGAGCGAAAGGCGGCTGATACCGGTGGGGCTCAGAAGGAACCACGCAAGAAAGAAGTTCGGCAGGAACGTGAGCAATATGACGGCATGAGCCCGCCTCGGGCGCGCGAACGACAGAAGCGCGAATCCGAACAACGCCGTCGACGCGGCGCGTGACTCGAACGGATCGAACAGGAAGTCCTGCAGTAGATTCGCCATCGGAATCCGCCGCGGGTTGAGCGACCCATCGACGGTGGCGATGTAGTGCTGGTGCTCTTTCGTGACCGAGATGAATTGCGCGAATCCGGTCAGCTTTGCGGCGATGCCGTAGCCGGTCACGACGAGGACGACGATCAGCGCGGTGCCGGTGACCACTTCCAACGTGTGCTTCGCGCGCATGCGCCGCCACGACGCTTCGATCCACGGCCACAACAGCAAAACGTTCTGCGCACGGACGAGCATCGTCGCAGCGAACAAGAGGCACCCGCCGATGTATGAGCGGCGGCGTTGATCGTCGCGAAGCAGCAGCGCGGCACCGGCGAGCGCGGTAACGAGTGCCAGTTCGTCGGTGAAGCCCGTCCCTCCCCAGTACCAGACGTTGGGCAGAAAACAAAAGAGAGCGGCACCCACAGCGCAGGTCCGGAAACAGAACCGCAACGAGCGCGCGAGGACGAAAAACGCGGGAAATACAAACAGCGACGCAAATACGCTCACGGCCCGCAGAGCATGAAAATCATCATGCACGATGAAACGGACGATCTTCGCCAGCGCGAAGAACAGCGGAAAGCCCGGCGGGTGCGGATGGTGCTGTGCGACATCGTAATGCTGGAGCGCAGACGCGAAGAGCGCCTCGTCCCAGTCCCACATCGAATGAGAAACCGCCAGGAATCGCGTCGCAGCGACGACGACTGCAAGCGCGACGATCAGATTGCGTTGCCGCGTCGTGAGCGGCTCAACTGGGTGCGCAAAAACCGAATCCGTCATTGCGGCTTCCATGTGAGCGACAGAAGGCGCAGACCCAGGTCTCGGGAATCGGGGCCGCGATGCGCGCGGAGCGGATTGACCGTTCGATCGACGGAAATCACCAGCTCATCGGAAGCGCCGGAGCGCGACGCAACCGCGTACGAACGCTCGGCGGTTCCCCGCGGAACCACGAAACGATCGATGACGTTTCCGTCGAGCCGGATCACCACGGCCGGCGCCGGCTCGAGCTCGTCCGGATACGCAAGGGCCACTCGCAGCTGCGCGGGACGGCCGAGCGGTCCAAGCAGCGTGTGACTTTCGCTGCGCATCCATCGCCACCAAACGCCCTGGCCGTTGTCTTCTTCGTTGTACCAGCCATCGGCGAACTTGATCCAGCCGGCGGCCGGGACGACGGATGTCTCGAAGTAGCGCTGGTTGAAGAGCGCCCACAGTCGCCGGTGCGGACGCTGGAAGTTGACCGCGTCGGCTAACCTGCTGGGCGCATCGGACACGACAAACGCGCCCGGCTGCAGCGCCACCCGCGATGGATCGAAATCCGCGTCGATGGAAACGACTCGATAGTCCGGGAGGAAGTATTCGGGAAATGGTTCGAGAGCGCCGCTCAGATAGATCGTCGTGCCGCCAGGAACGTGTTCGCGGATCCATCGCATCGCCAGCACCGGCGGCGAGTCCTTCGTGCGGACTTCTTCCAACGCAGGCCAGACCCAGAAGATGTAGCGCCCGATGACGATCGCGGCCAAAAACACTTGCAGTGCCGTCGCCAGCCGCTCGCGCCGAAGCGCACGCACGCGCAAGGTCACAAAACTGGCGATGACGTCCATGCCGTCGGCCGCAAGGAGCGCATTGAGAGCGATGTAGCCGAGCGAGAGCCGGCTGATCCCCGTTGCGCTCAGGAAAAACCACGCCAGCAGAAAGTTCGGCACGAACGTCAGGATGATGTGAAGGTGTGCTCGCCGCGGGCGCGCAAACGACGCGAGCATAAACACGATCATCAGAATCGAGACGGCGCGCGATCCCCACGTCAACGCGTACGACTGGAAAGGATCGAATGCGAAATTGAAGAACAGATTCCGCATCGGAGGCCGCTCCGGATTCAGCAACCCATCGACGGTCGCGACGTAACGCTGATGGAACCTCGTGGCGGAGATGTACGCGTCGATGCCGCTCAGCTTCGCCGCAATGCCATAGCTGGTCAGGACAAGGATGACGATAAGCGCGGTTCCGGCGACGACTTGCGCGCGCCGCTCGCGCCGCCGTCGCCACGAACTAACGATCCATGGCCACAGCAATAGCACGTTCTGCGCACGCACCAGCATCGTCGCCGCGAAGAACGCGCAGCCGCTGAGGTATGTGCTGCGCTTGCGGTCGTTACGAAGAAGCAGCGCCGCGCCAGCCAACGACGTGACCATGGCAAGCTCGTCGCTGAACGCCGTCCCTCCCCAATACCAGACGTTCGGGAGAAACGAGAAGAGCAACCCGGCGATCAGGCACGTTCGGAAGCGAAAGCGGAGCGACCGTGCCAACGCAAACATCGCTGGAAACACGAAGAGCGACGCCAGCACGCTGATCGCGCGCAGCGCGTGAAAGTCGTCGTCGATCACAAAGCGAGCGAGCTTGGCCAGCCCGAAAAAGAGAGGAAACCCGGGAGGATGGGGATGATGCTGCGAAACGTCGTAGTGATGAAGTGACGTGGCGAAGAGCGCCTCGTCCCAATCCCACATCGAATGCGAGACCGCGAGGAGGCGCGTCGCGGCAACGATGATTGCCAACATGAGGACGAGGAGCCGTTGTCGAGGCGTGAGCGGCTCGTTCGCGTCGCTGCTGATCATCACGTTCGCATGAGTGCTATCCCCCAAGCGGCACCATTCTCGCAAAATCGCGCCCATCATGCCGGGAAAGGGCGTCCGCAGGCGCTGGTACCTCGATCTTCACGGCATCCGGCGCGAGGGAACCAAAGAAACCGGCTTCATCTACCGCGGCGCATCAGGCTCTCCGATCGACGAGGAAACGACGCTGACGCGCATCCGCAAGCTGCGCATTCCGCCAGCGTGGCAGGAAGTACGAATCGCCCGCGGCGAATCGGCGCCGTTGCAGGCCGTAGGTCTCGATAAGAAAGGACGCACGCAGTATCTCTACCATCAGCGTTTCCGCGCGCAACGGGAAGAAGAGAAGTTCAAGCGCGTCGTCGAATTTGGCGAAGCGCTTCCCGCGCTGCGACGCCGGGTGCGCGCGGACCTGAAGAGCGCCGATCTCGATCGAGAGCATGTGCTCGCCGCAATCGTTCGCCTCATCGATCAGGGCTTCTTCCGCGTCGGCAATGAGAAAAGTGCAAAGTCGGAAGCGACGTACGGCCTGACGACGATCCGCGCGAAGCACGTCAAGGTCGAAGGAACCGCGATCGCGTTCGACTACGTCGGCAAATGGCGCAAGTCGCAGAAGCGCGTCATCGAAGACGCGGAGGCCGCGGCGGTGATCGAGCGGCTGCGGCGGTTGCGCGAGCCGGAGCTCTTCGCCTTCATCGACAACGGCAAGGTCCGCGACGTGAAAGACCGGCACGTGAACGAGTACATCCAGTCGATCATCGGCGCGAACTTCACCGCCAAAGACTTCCGCACGTGGGCCGGCACGCTCCTCTGCTCGATCGCCCTGGCCATGCAGGGACAGGGAGCGAGCAAGACCGAGCGCAAGCGCAAGATCAAACAAGCCGTGCAAGCCACCTCGGAACAACTCGGCAACACCCCCGCCGTCTGCCGCGCCTCCTACATCTGCCCGCGCCTGCTCGACGAGTATATGGCCGGCAAACCGTTCGAGATGCTGCGCAGGAAACAGAAAGGCTCGCCCGTGGTCCGCATCGGCATGTCGAAGGAAGAGCGCGCCCTGCTCAAGTTTCTGCGCGAGACGATCGCGGATCGGCGCCGGCGCCCGCGGGCGGCGTGACGAGGTGCTTGGTAGAGAGGGTTACCGGTTCACGCGGAGACGCGGAGGCCGCGGAGAAACCTGCTCAGAGATCTCCGCGTCTCCGCGTGACAATGCTTTTACCCGATGAATCTGCCCCCGAAACCGGTGAAACTGCCCGTGTGAGCGGTGAATCTGCCGATGTACGTGGCGACACGGCCTGTGTACGCCATGACACGGCTCGTGTACGCCGTTACACAGCTCGTGTTCATGGCAACACGGTCTGTGTACGACGCTACACAGCTCGTGTACGCCGTTACACAGCTCGTGTACGCGGCAACACGACACATGTACACAGCAACACAGCCTGTGTACATCGCAACACAACTCGTGTACATGTCAACACGACCCGTGTGCACGTCAACACGACCCGTGTACACGTCAACACGACTCGTGTACACGTCAACACGACCCGTGTGCACGTCAACACGACTCGTGTGCATGGCAACACGGTCCGTGTACACACCAACACGAGCCGTGTACATGACAACATGACCTGTGTGCGCAGCAACACGGCTCGTGTACGCCAGAACACGACGCATGTACGCCAGAACACGCCGCGTGTGCGCCATGACACGGCACGCGTGCAAGGTAACTCGGCCATCGCGGGCGGCAAAATGGCCAGTTTGGCTGGTGTATCCTCCGTCGCGGTCCGTGAATCGACCGGCCTCGGCGATGAATCCGGCGGTTTGCCCGCAATTCGAGCGCCAAAGTACCGCGCGACCACGCAATAAACTGGCCTCCCGATTGCTTCTCACGATCTCCAGGATGACTACAAATAACCGACTCGCTCTCCTCGCGGCGCTGCTGCTGGTTGCTCTTGCCGTCCCGGCCGCCCACGCAGCCATTGCTCAGGCTGCCACCTTTGACGAGAAGGTCGACCACTCCACTGCCATCATCCTCGGCAAGTGCATCAAGACCGAGGCGCGCTTCGACCCGACCGGCCGCTGGATCGTCACCTACGCGACGTTCGCGGTTGAGCAATCGATGAAGGGAAATGCCGGCGCCGAGGTGACCATCGTGACGCCGGGCGGTTCAGTCAACGGAATCCATCAGGAGACCATCGGCGTGCCCGTTTTTCAGTCGGGCGACGAGCATGTCGTCTTCCTGCGCAACACCCGCCTCGGGCCGAGCCCGCTCTACTTCGACCAGGGAACCTACAACGTCGCTGCGGACGAGCACGGTCAGAAGATCATCGTGCCAATGCCGTCGAACGTCATCCACATCGACACCCAGCGCGCCATGGCCTTCGCTCCCGCCGACGAGCCGCGCACCCTCGATTCGTTCAAAGCCGCCGTCAACGAGTCGATGCGCGGCACGCAGCGACGCCTGGAAATGAACGCGATGGCGAAGGTGCCGAAAACCAAGCTGCAGTCATCGATCTGGTCGACGCTCGCCGCGAACAAGCTGCTCGTCGCGCTGGCGCTCGTCGGAATCGCAGTCGCAGCCTGGCAGCTATGGCGCCGCTGAGGGCGCGATCCCGCGCTGCGTGAGCTTTTCTTCCAGCCAGAGCATAGCCTGATCGCACTCCTTCGCGTCGCGCAGTTTAATCGTGCGTTTGCGTCCGGTGGTGAGCGTGAATTCGACAGCTTTCTCGCACATGCGAAAGCTACTCACATCGTTCCAGTGGACGCGGCGCCGCCATCTTCGCAGCCGGATCTCGAAGCCGGCATCATCAACTTTCAGATACCGCTTCGACCACAGCCGCGCGTCGAGGAAGCCAAACATGAGCAGGATGAGCGGCTGCACGAACGAGAGAATGAGGAACGACAGGTGGTGTCGTTCCTGCGTTCGCTGCGCCGCTTCCACAAAGCCCATCGCCGCGCCGGCGATCTCGATCCACGCCACCTTTTCATGTCCGGCACCGCGCGCGTGACGCACCCTCTCGCGGATTGCAGCGATGATGAGCCCAGCGCTTGCGGCAATCTCGAGGAGAGGCAAGGCGACCGCATGGCTGTGAGGCGATCGCAGATGCCCGAAGGCCGCGTTCGCGAGCAGGAGCGCGCCGAGGACGTGCTGCACCATCTGCCCGCGCTTTACCCGCTCTGCGACGCGCGAGTGGATGATCAATATCTCCTCGGGCATGAGCGCTGAATTGTAGCGGACGCCGATGGGCACGCCTGTTGGATCAGTATGCTCGATGACTGAATCCGCAAGCTCTTCCGGCGTGCGCCGCGCACTCGACCAACACCAACTCGTGCTCTTCTACCAGCCGATCCACGAGCTGGAATCGCGTCGCATCGTCAGTGCTGAGGCGCTACTGCGCTCCAAACGAGATAACGGTGAGATCCGCAGCGCGGTGCCGCTGACCGAGGCGGCCGAAGAAAGCCCCGATATCTTCCGGCTCGACTCGTGGACGATGCACCGCGCGTACGCCGACGCGGCGTCGTGGCAGATGAGCGCCGGACCTGACGTCCATCTCAACGTCAACCTGTCGCCGCGCGAATTTCAGGAAGGCCATTTCATGCCTCGGCTGCTCAAGCTCGTCGGCGGCAACAAGAACGATCTGACCAAGATCAATCTCGAGATCACGGAGATGAGCTTTATCGAGCGTCCAAAACAGACGATGCATGTACTCGACGAGTTGAAGGAGCTTGGCGTCCAGCTCTGGCTCGACGACTTCGGAACCGGCCACTCGTCGATCGAGCACTTGCTCCACTTCCCTCTCGACGGCCTGAAGGTGCCGGGCACGTTCGTTTCGCGACTTTCGTCCAGTCAACGGGCTCGCTCCATCACCAAAGCGATCATCGATCTGGCGCACCAGCTGGAGATGAAAGTGATCGCCGAGGAAATCGAGCACCGCGATCAGCTCGAGTTTTTGCGCGAGGTGGGATGCGAGTACATCCAGGGCTTTCTGTTCAGCAAACCAATGCCACTCGAGGAGTTTGTGCTGGCCCTGGAACGACCGCGTGATCCCGATTAACGAAGCTCCTTCCGAATGACAAGCTTCAACCCGGACCACGTTTCATCCACCGCGCAGACTTTCACATCGACGAATCCAAGCGGCAACGCAACCTCCCGAATGACATCCTCGGTGATGTCGGTCGCTACCTTCGACGCCTTCTTCGGCCAGGAGATCCAGATCGTCGCGTCAGGCTTGATCGAGTGACGCCACACGCGCAGCTTCGCGTCGAGCTCCGCGGCCGACTGCGTGAACAGGTGGATGAGATCGACGGAGTTGGTCAACTTCTTGACGAACGTCACCGGCTCGGGCAGCGGCGCCAGAAGCTGCCGGTAATTCGCAGGCTCGTTGACGACAAGAACTGAGAGGGCTTGATGCCGAGTTTCGCGGCGAGTGGTGTTCCTGAGTAGCCGGCGGCGGGGGTCGGTTTTCGGGGGTCGGGAGTCGGAGAGGACTTCTTCTTCACCGTCTCAGACCTCCGTTACCTGGCGACCGAGATCCGCGACCAATCTTCATTTCCTTCTCCGACCCCCGACTCCCGACCCCCGACATCCTCACTTGATCCGCAGCGTCGAATCACCCGCGGTCCATTTCGTAATCCTGCCGTCCTTCGCGCTGACCCATACGTCGTTCACTTCACCGCTGTTGGCGTTGACGAAATGGTAGTGGTTCAACGTCTCGCCGCCCGACTTCTCGAACGTGGGCTGCGGCATGCCCTCCTTCTTCATCGGATCGAGCACCATCGTCGTCCGTTGCCAGACGCGATTGGTGATGTCAGGCGGCGACTGCTCGTGCTTGCCGTTGCGGCTCCAGACGACGCCGGCTGCCTTCGCCTCGCCTGTCCACGAGGCACCGTCCGAAGCTTTGAATTGCACGCGCTCCATCCCCGGTGTGCTGCGCGTCATCTTCCCCTGCGCCTGAACACCGTGCGGATTCTCCAAAATGAAAGGAAAGCCCGACGAGATCCGGAAACAGTCCAGGGCCTGTTCGTAGGATCCGTCGCCGGCACACTTCTGCGGCGTGGAGCGGCTGTTCTGCTTGCGTACCGTCGCGGGCGGCGTCGAAGGGATGACTCCACCGGTTCCGCGCGTATCCGTATGCGGCGGAGGCGGCGACGCAGGCAACGTCGTCGTCTCCGATTCGGGTTTCTCACCGCCGCAGGCGGCGCAGAGCAGTAACACGAGAACGATCAAGCGTTTCATTTCGGGTTCTTCGCCTCCGCTGCCTTCGCCTGATCGACGATCGTCGCGACATCGCGCAGCAGTTGCTTCGCGTCGTAGAGGATGCCGTCTTTCATCACGTACTTGATGCCGCCGATACGTTCGGCGTTCCCCGTGGTGTCATTCACGTGAAGCCAGCCCGTGCCGTACAGCACCTTGAGGTTGTCGATCGGATTCTGATCGACGAGAACGAGATCGGCGAGCATGCCCGGGCGGACGATTCCGAACTCGACCTTCGTGCCGCGCGGCGCGTTGATCGCCTCCGCTCCCCACATCGTCGCCGAGCGGATGACCTCGAGTGGATGAAATCCCGCTTCCTGCAACAGCTCCAGCTCGCGGATGTAGTCGAATCCGTAGAGTTTGAAGATGAAGCCGGAATCGGAGCCGGTCGTGACGTGACCGCCGCGGTTCTTGTAGTCGTTCAGGAAGCGCATCCAGATGCGGTAGTTATTCTTCCACTCCACCTCGTCGGCGGTCGTCCAGTTGAACCAGTAGGCGCCGTGCGCGGTGCGGCTCGGCTGATACCAGCGCCAGAGAGAAGGCAACGTATAGCGGTCGTGCCATTCGGCGCGCATGGCCCGCATCAGATCGCGGCTGGCCTCGTAGATCGTCAGCGTCGGATCGATGTTGAATTTTTTCGCGACCAGCTCGTCGATGACGGCGTTCCACTTTTCGCTGCCCGGTTGCGCGGCCTGCTTCCAGAGCCGTCCCGCCTCGCCGAATCGATTCGATTCGTCGTTGTAGTTGTAGTCGCGCGGATAGTCCTGAATCGTTCGATCCGTAAACAGCGCCTCGGGCAGACCATACCAGTGCTCCATGCCGCGAAGGCCCATGCGCGAGGCATCGATGATGTTCGCGCGCGCCACGCCCATCTGCGCGAGATGGGTGGTGGTGCCGAGGTGAAGTTTGTTGGCTTCGTCGATGAGGGCGGCCAGGATTTCGGGATCGAAGACCGGATCGCCGGTGCTGAGGATCTTCAATCCGTCAGCCCCTTTCTTCGCCACGAACTGCGCGAACTTGCGCGCCTGCTCCGGCGAATCGATCGCGCCCCCCTCCCATTGCTGATGGCTGGTGAAGACGTAAGGAAAAAGACGCGGCGCCACGATCTCGTTCTTCGCACTGCGCTCGCGCTCGTGCAGACACCAGTCGACTCCGTTGCCGCAGCCTGGCTCGCGGACGCTGGTGATGCCGTGCGCCATCCAGAGCTTGAAGACGTACTCCGCGGTCGTTCCCTGCTCTTCGCCGCCGGCGTGTCCATGCATGTCGACGAAACCGGGGAGCACCCAGAGACCGGTGCCGTCGATCTCTTTCACGGCATCTTTCGGTCTGCGATCGGCCTTGATCGGGACTTTCGGAAAGCCGACGCTCCGCACTTCGCGAATGCGATTCCCTTCGATGACGATGTCGACCGGCCCGATCGGCGGCGCGCCGGTACCATCGACGAGCGTCGCCCCGCGAATGATCATCCGCGTGAACGGCCCCTCCCCTTCGCCCGCTTTGCGATTGGGCGCGTAGGCGGGAGGTGCGGCGAAGGCGGCGGTGGCTACGAAGAACAGAGCGACGATGAACAGCTTCCGCATGGTGTGATTCTATCCGGTCACGCGAAGCCGCTCACGCGAAGACGCGAAGACGCGAAGTTGGATCCTAACTTCGCGTCTTCGCGACTTCGCGTGAGCGCCTTCGCGTGATCACAGTCTTCGCAGCAGCACCCTCTCCACCACATGGCTCGCGCCCTTACCCAGAATCAGCGTGGCCCGCTCGCGTGTCGGAAGGATGTTCTCGTGCAGGTTGGCGAGGTTGATCCTCTGCCAGATCTCCTTCGCCATCGCGGTCGCTTCTTCGTCCGGCATCGCGGCGAACGAATGAAAGAAGGAGGCCGGATCGCGGAAGGCGGTCTCGCGGAGTTTCTGGAAGCGGTCGAGAAACCATGTCTCCAAGTCGTCCGCTGAGGCGTCGACATAGATCGAGAAGTCGACAAAGTCCGAGACGAAGACGGAGTGGATCGTGCCGCTCTGCAGCACGTTCAACCCTTCCAGGATCACGACATCCGGACGGTCGAGCTCCTGCTCTTCGCCGATGATGTCGTACGCGAAGTGCGAATAGAGCGGCACGGTCAGCGGCGACACGCCCGACTTCAATTGCGACACGAACTCGATGAGCCGCGGGCGGTCGTAGCTCTCGGGAAAGCCCTTGCGGTGCATGATGCCGCGCTCTTCCAGCGTGGCGTTCGGGAAGAGAAACCCGTCCGTCGTCACGAGATCGACGCGCGGATGATCGGGCCAGCGGGACAGCAGCGTTCGCAACACACGCGCGGTCGTGCTCTTGCCGGCGGAGACGCTCCCGCCGATGGCGACGACGTACGGAACCTTCGGAGACTCAGCGCCGAGGAAGCGGGAGGAGACGCGGTGGAGCTGATCGAAAGCAGCAACGTGCAGATTGAGCAGGCGCGAAAGAGGAAGGTAGACCTCTTCGACCTCTTTCATCGACAACGCCTCGTTGATACCGCTCAACTCCGCAACGTCGTCGGGCGAGAGCGTCATCGGCGTCGGACCGCGTAACGCCGACCATGCCGCGCGATCGAACGTGAGATAGGGCGAAACGTCGCTCATGCGCGGCGGAGTGTAGTCTTATGGGAGTGCGGGCGTCTCGCCCGCGGGCAGTCAGGCGTCCCGCCTGAGTGCGTACTTCGGCGGCGTAAACATCCGTCTAACTCGTCTGGCGTCCCGAGACCGTCGTCTTGCATCTACTACTGAGTCCTGAATCATCGCCACAGGATCGTTACTGCGCATTCCCGGGGCGAGACGCCCCGCGAACCGCGGGCGAGACGCCCGCACTCCTCGCGCGCTTGTAAATCATCACGGCCGCCGCCACATCCTGAATCGCCGTCCCCGTGCTGTCGAAGATCGTGATCTCTTCGTCGTTCGTGCGGCCCGGAAGATCGCCGGCCACGATCTGACCGAGCGAGGCGTAAACATCGTCTGCCGACATCACGCCAGCGGCAATCGCGTGATGCAGATCGCCGAACGCGGCGCACTGCTCCAACGAATCGACGACGACTTTGCCAAACCCCATGAGCGCCGGATCGAGCTCCTGCTTCTCCGGATTGTCCGCACCGACCGCGGCTACGAACGTGCCCGGCATGACGTCGTCGCGCATCAGAAATGCGCGCCGCGACGTCGTGCAGGTTACGACGACATCGCTCGTGCGAAGCGCGGCCCGAAGATCGCCCGCTGCGTTCACTTTGAACGGCGCATCGGCCATCTCGGCCACAAACGCAGCAGCACGACCGCTGTCGATGTCAAACGCGAGCACCTCGGACAACGGCAACACGCGCGCGAGCGCAAGAAGCTGCGCCGCCGACTGCGCGCCGCAACCACAGATCGTGACAGTCGACGACGACGGCCGCGCCAGATGCCGCGCCGCCACCGCCGTCGCCGCCGCGGTGCGCAGCGCGGTCAGCTCGATCGAATCGAGAATCGCCAACGGACGGCCGGCAATCGCATCGAACAGCAGCACGACACCCTGAATCGTCGGAAGTCCGAATCGCGCCGCGTTGCCCGGAAAGTTCGCATTCGTCTTCGCCGCGAACCATCGCTCCTCGCCATCGTCGAGCATCGCCGCCTTGATGTGAAACCCGCCCCCCTCGGCGTGCATGCTCAGCACACCGGCCGGCGCGATCTCGCCGCGCGCCGATTTGCGAAATACCTCTGCGACGGCAGCGATGCAATCGTCAAGATCGAGCAGGCGGCGCACATCGTCGCGCGTGAGAATCATCGGGCCGGGCATGCTCATCAACACGAGTTGCTGAGAAGCAGGACACGTGTCATGTCATCGTTCCTTTCGCTGATAGTACGCATAGAGATCGTCGAACGCCGCCGCGGCGCGCTCGATGCGCGCTTCGTCATCGGAGTGACCCATGGCGATTCCGGCGATGAGCAGGCCGATGCCTGCTGTCTCCGGACGATCGAAGGCGCTCTCCTTGAGGTCGATGTCGTGAATCACCTCGCCGATTGCGCGAACCGAGCGGTCGTGCGGCACGAGGCGTGCGGCCATCACCTCGAACGTGCAGCGGTTCCCGACATGCGTGAACTCGCCACCCATCATGTCGAAGCGGATCTCGCCCGTACGCGGCCGGTAATTTCGCGCCGCCACGAAACGGATCTCCGCCTCGGGATCGATGAAACGACGGATGAGCCACGCCGAGGCCATGCGGTCGACGTGCACGCCGCTGCGGGTAACCCAGGTGCGGTTCGTGTACGCCGCCGCATCATCGATCACCTGCATCGGACTCTCCTGGCCGGCGATCCGCCGCGCCATCGCCTCGATCCGAGCGCTTGCCGCTGCGCCCTGCGGCGCGCCGAAGAAATCGATGGCGCGGATCTCGGCCAAACGCTTCTTCAGCCGGGCCACGTCGGCGGCCAGCTCGCGCGAGCCAGCATCAGCCGCGACGGCGTCGTAGTCTTCGTTGCGCGCCGCGTTGAAGAGCTGCTCGATCTCGGCATCGGCCAGACCGGCCACGACGCGCGCCTCGAAGAGGTTCGCTTCGCCGCCACCTTCGCGGATCTCGTTCACCGTCCATTCGAAATCCTCGCGCGTCGCGCGATTGTCGGGAAGGACGTAGACTGTGTTCTTGATGGCGATCGCGCCGATGCGTTGCAGTCGCCGTGCGATGCGGACGCGCAGATAGGCCGGCTCCGGCGGAAGCTGGTGGATCAACAGCAGCCAGCGGCGTTCTTCGGGTGCCATGACACAACTGTATCACTAGATGCTACAGTCACAGCGTGACGCCTCGGTTCGCTCCGTTCATCCTCTACTTCCTCCGCCTCGGCGCACTCGGCTTTGGCGGCCCCGCCGCTCTTGCCAACGCCATGCGTCGCGACCTCGTCGAGCAACGCGGCTGGATCACAAGTGATGAATACGAGTCCGGCCTCGCCCTCGCCGCCGCCTGTCCCGGTCCGCTGGCCTACCAACTCGGTGTCTACTGCGGCTACGTCCGTTTCGGCGTCGGCGGTGGCGTCGCGGTCGCCATCGCGTTCGGGCTGGCGCCCTTCATGCTCGTCACGATCGCCGCGGCGCTCTATGTTCGCTTCAGCGGCAGCTGGGAAGTGCGCGCGCTCTTCTACGGCATCGCCCCCGCCGTAGTCGCGCTCATCGCCAACGCCTGCCTCAATCTCGGCACGCGAACACTTCGCCGCGACCGCCTGGCGTGGCTCTTCGCGGCGGTGGCCTGTGCCGTGACTGTGATTCTGCAACGCGAGCTCGCGCCGCTGTTCATGGTCGCGGGAATCATCGGCGCATTCGTCTTCGCACCGCGAACGGAGGATTCTGCCGAACGTAGGTCGGACTCTCCAGTCCGACAAAACGCGCCGGCAGTCGGACTAGAGAGTCCGACCTACGTTTGCCAACCGCCGTCTCGCGATGAGAAGAGGATGCTTCTCGCACCTGCGGCCCTATTCGCGAGCGCACCCGCGAAGCTCTTCCTCTTCTTCTTCAAGACCGGACTCCTCGTCTTCGGCAGCGGCCTCGTGATCGTCCCCTTTCTGAAGACACAGGTCGTCGATGAGTACCACTGGCTGACGATGCGCCAGTTTCTCGACTCCGTCGCCATCGGGATGATCTCGCCGGGCCCGGTCGTGATAACCGCGACGTTCGTCGGTTACCTGATGAGCGGATTCTCCGGCGCGCTCGCAGCGACCCTCGGCATCTTCATGCCTTCGGTGCTCTTCACCGTCATCGCCACGCCGATCCTGCTACGGCATCGCGCGAACCGGCGACTGGCCGGCTTCGTACGCGGCGTCGGCGTGACCGTGGTCGGCGTGCTGTTCGGCACCACCGTGCTCGTCGCCCGCGACGCCCTCGGCGACCTGCTCACGATCGCGATCGCGCTGATCGCCTTCGCCATCGTCGCGTTCTGGAAGCGCATCCCAGAGCCCTTCGTGATCCTCGCCGCAGGGATCGCCGGCATCATCGCTTTCGCATCGCGCTGACCGCCCACAAGATTGCGATCGCGATCACGCCACCGGTGATGGCCATGTCGGCGACGTTGAACACGCCGGTATGCAGCGGCCCAACCGCGAGATAGATGAAGTCCGTGACGAGCCCACCGAATCGGAAGCGATCGATCAGATTGCCAGCGCCGCCGCCGATGATGAACGCGATGGTCACCGCATCGCGCTCCAATCCCATCCGTCCGGTGAAGAGCGCAAACGCCGCCGCGAGCAGTCCGGCCGAGACCAGCCCGTCGAAGATGAGATGCCTCACGTTGACGGGCAGGTTCGAGCCCAACGAGAGAAACGCGCCCGGATTCTCGGTGTACAGCAACGTGAGCACCCCCGCGTAGTGGCGCGGGAACGCGTTCATCAGCGTTCGCCGGGCAATCAACTTCGTCCCCTGATCGAGCGCGATCGTGAGAACGATGATGACAGCGAGCAAGAGTCGGCGGCGAGCGTTCATTTCATTTCGCGCGAAGCGCTTTGGACTGCGGTGGCGCAGCCACCGCTTTGAATCACGTGCAAGAGAACCGCAGTTGTGGCCGCAGCACAGCAACGAAAATCACATCACGAGATCGCCCCCACTGCGCAACTCCCGATCGCTCCACGCGTGGATCGACGACACACCTTGGAACCCGCGCGGCAGCTTCAATCCCCGCTGCGCGCGCTTGCCGATGTACGGCTCCAGGTCCGCGCCCTTCAGGTTCGTGTGCCGCTTGCCGGCCTGCACGACGAGCGTGCCTGCCTCGCCGACCACCGCCGTGCCGACCACCTTCTCCGGGAACAGCTCTGTTTTGTGCAGCTTGATCGTCTGCACGCCCTTGCCGCGAGCCAGCAACGGCAGCTCCGCCGCCTCGAACAGCAGCAACTTCCCGCTCGTCGTCGCTGCGGCTATGTGGTCGGTCTCCTGGCGGTTCATTCGCTGCGGACGCAACACCGACGCTCCGTCGCTCACGTTCACCACCGCCTTTCCGGCTTTGCGGTCCGTGATCAGATCCTCGAGCTTGGCGATGAACCCGTATCCATCGTCGGTCGAGAGCAGCCACAAGTCTTCCGGATCGCCCATCATCACCGCCACGAACGTCGCACCAGGCGCGGGTGAGGTGAACGCCGTCAGCGGCTCGCCGTGCCCCTTCGCCGACGGCAGCTCGTGCGCTGGCAGCGAGTACGTGCGGCCCATCGAATCGATGAACACCGCAAGCTGATTGCTGCGCCCCCGCGCCGAGTGGAGGAACGCATCGCCCGACTTGTACTGCAGCGTTGTCGGATCGAGATCGTGCCCTTTGCCCGCGCGGACCCAGCCACGCTCCGACAACACCACGGTCACCGGCTCCGACGGAATCAGCGCAGTCGCATCGAGCGCTTTTGCCGCTTCGCGCTCGACGATCGGCGAGCGCCGGCGGTCGCCGAACTCTTCGCCGTCTTTCACAAGCTCGTCGCGAACCTGTTTGCGGAGGCGCGCTTTGGACCCGAGGATCTTTTCGAGCTCGGCGCGCTCAGCTTCGAGCTTGGCCTGCTCGCCGCGGATCTCCATCTCCTGCAGCTTGTTCAGGAATCGCAGCTTCAGTTCGAGGATCGCCTCGGCCTGCAGCTCCGACAACTTGAAACGCTTCATCAGAACCGGCTTCGGCTCGTCCTCGCGGCGGATGATGCGGATCACTTCATCGATGTTGAGGTACGCGATCAGATAGCCGTCGAGGATGTGGATGCGCGCGTTGACGTGATCGTAGCGGTGCTGCAACCGGCGGCGCACCGTCTCGATGCGAAACTCCAGCCACTCGCTCAGCAGATCCTTCAGCGGATAAAGCCGCGGTCGGCCGTTGAGGCCGATCATGTTCATGTTCACGCGGTACGTCCGTTCCAGATCCGTCGTGGCGAAGAGATGCGCCATCACCTCGTCCAGATCGACTCGGTTCGAGCGCGGCACGAGCACCAGGCGCGTCGGGTCTTCGTGGTCTGACTCATCGCGCATGTCTTCGATCATCGGCAGCTTCTTGGCGCTCATCTGCGCCGCGATCTGCTGCTGCACTTTCGATCCCGACACCATGAACGGCAGCGCGCTGATGACGATGTCGCCGTTCTCGATCTCCCACTTCGCGCGTTGCCGGATCGAGCCGTTGCCGGTCTTGTACATCTCCCGGATTTCCGCCAGCGGCGTGATGATCTCCGCCTCGGTCGGAAAGTCGGGCCCCTTGATGTGCTTCGTGAGCTGCGCGATCGTGGCGTCAGGATTGTCGAGCAGTTCCAGGCACGCGCCGACGACCTCGCGGGTGTTGTGTGACGGGATGTCGGTGGCCATGCCGACCGCGATTCCCGACGCGCCGTTGAGAAGCACGTGCGGCAACCGCGATGGCAGCAGCTTCGGCTCGCGCAGCGTCCCGTCGAAGTTCTGTCCCCAGTCGACCGTCCCCTGTTCCAGCTCCGACAGCAACGATTGCGCGAACCGCGACAGCTTCGCCTCGGTGTACCGCATCGCAGCAAACTCTTTCGGATCGTCCGGCGAGCCGAAGTTCCCCTGCCCTTCCACGAGCGGATAGCGCATCGAGAAGGGTTGCGCCATCAGCACCATGGCGTCGTAGCAGGCCGTGTCGCCATGCGGATGAAACTTGCCGATGACGTCGCCGACCGTGCGCGCCGACTTCTTCGGCTTCGCATTCGGCCCCAGCCCCAGTTCCGACATCGCGTAGATGATGCGGCGCTGCACAGGCTTGAGGCCATCGGCCACATGCGGCAGCGCGCGGTCCAGAATGACGTACATCGAATAGTCGAGATACGCCTTCCGCGCGAACTCGGCGACAGGCTGATGCTCGACCTCAGGAACGATGGGCGGCGGCGGTGAGAAGGAAGTCTGATCTTTCGATTTTCGGGTAGCCATCAAGTCCTGGCGCGGCGGAATTCAGTGACACCTATAGGTTACCGTACCTGTTCCGCTCACGCGATCGAAAGAATCGCCTCAGGGCCTCGTCCTCGACTACATGGCCGAGGTACCCTTTCCTGTGTGGAAGGCGATGCAACCCTGTGCCTTCGCTTTTGGCGACCGGCAACATCAGTAACAGTGTTGAATTGGCGCGCCCGCCTACGCGAAGCAATCGAGAAGAGCGGCAAGAAACAGAGCGCCATCGCTGCCGACGCCGGTATCACCCCGACGACGCTCAGCCGGATTCTGACCGCGGCGCATGAGCGGCCGACGCTCGACACGATCGTTCGCATCGCTCGCGCGTTGGACGAGAGCGTCGGCTGGATCCTAGATGAACCGAGCTTCTACCTCTCTGCCGACGATCAGCGAAAGCTGCATGACGCAGTGCGAATTCTCGACGCGTCTCTGCGCAGCGCCGGACGGCGGCGAACGGTGCGTCCGGAGTCGAACGCAATCGCCGTAACCGCAAACCGCGAGATCCCCCGCGCCTTCGCCGCCGCCGGCGCACGACTGATCTACGAGGCCGCCGGCGACTCGATGATCGGTGCCGCAATCGCCGACCGCGACCTGTTGTTCATCAAACCGACGAACAACATCCGCGAAGCATCTCGCAAGATCGTCGTCTGCCGCCTCGGCGCCGACGAATACGTCAAACACCTCGACGTGCGGAACGGACACATCCGCCTTCTCAGCCGCAACGAGCGTCACGGCCCGATCGAAGTCGGGACCGGTGACGAATTCGAATTGATCGGAATCGTCGTCGGCCGCGCCGGTGCGCCCGTGGCTTGAGCGCGACGCGAAAACTGTTTCACGCAGAGACGCCTAGCCCTAGTCCGACTCATCGGCCACATGCGGCAGCGAGCGGTCGAGGGTGACATACATCGAATAGCCGAGATACACCTTCCGCGCGAGCTCGGCGACAGGCTGATGCCCAACCTCAGGAACGATGGGCGGCGGGGGAAGAAGGAAGTCTGGTTTTTCGATTTTCGGGTAGCCCTGGGATGTGCGCGCGAACGGAAACGAAAAGGGGGAGAATGGCGATTCCGCCGTGGAAATCAGCGATGCAGAGCCCCTCGCCATTGCAAGGACCCCGTTCAGTACGGTCTCTCGTACTTACCGCTGACCAGATCAGCTTCGCACTGGCCTGGATGCGGTATTCTCTCCTCGCTGCACAAATCCCTGAGTGTCGATCTCGGGCGACAACCGCACAGCCAGCAACTTAGTCAACTAAGGGGGATCGATGAAACTCGTATCGTTTCAGGTGAAGCGCTATCGAACGCTTGAGTCCTTGCACCTTTCTTTTCCCTCGTCATATGCCGCAATTTGTGGTGCGAACGATTCTGGAAAAACAAACGTCGTACGCGGATTACGGGCCCTAGTGAGCGGCGAAAACCCATCACCGTTCGTGGTCTATCCAGACGCAGGCGCGCTTTCGCTCAAGGACGACTACCCGAAGTGGCTCGGCACCGAACCATCCAAGCGCGAGATCTCTTTCGAGATTTGCATATCGCTAGACAAAACGCGCGATGTTGGCTTCTATCAGTTTGTTTCAAAGCAGCTCTCGATCTCTAGCCCACCTGACGTGTTTCCACTGACGATCAGCGCGTCATTTGCTGCCGACAGACCCGACCCTCAGGTGCGGGTGATGGCTTTGGGTGAAACCTACGACGACCTGAATGCCCAGCAAGTGTTGAAGAAACTGCAATCATCGCGAACGATCCTGTTCCACAATTCAACGGAGGCAGAGTCTCGTTTCATGTATCCCGGTCATAGTGTCGCTGGTCATATTCGCGAAATCAGTGGTCAACACGAGACGTTAGTAGCGTCGATGAAGAAAACTCTAAACCGGGGACTGGCAAAGATCTCAAAGTCCCAACAGGCAGAGTTTGAAGAGCTACTTGGAAGGCTTGAGACAAAATACAAGGTGGGACTCTCGATGCCTGCCTTCGATTTTTCGTATCTGCCATTCAGCATAACTCTGGGCGAGAGAAAGTTTGAAGTGCCGCTAGATGACTGGGGTAGCGGAACCAGGAACAGGACGCTCGTCTTGTTGGCTTTGTTCCGCGCAAAGCAGATCAGCGAGTCTGAGGCATCAGCATCCAAGGTGACGCCTGTTCTGATCATCGAGGAACCTGAAAGTTTTCTACATCCGTCCGCGCAGGCAGAGTTCGGACGGGTACTTCAAGATCTTGCAGAGGAGTTCGATGTCCAAGTCATCGTCACAACACACAGCCCGTACCTACTCAGCCTACACGAACCAGAATCAAACATCCTGCTTCGCAGGCGTACGGCGTACCGCCAAACCCGCGACACAGAGAGAGTCGACACCGCGGGCGAAAACTGGATGATGCCATTCGGTCAAGCACTTGGGTTGGCAACAGACGAGTTCAAGCCTTGGAAGAAGATGATGGTCAACGAATCCGATGCTATTTTGTTGGTCGAAGGTGACACAGACCGTGAGTACTTCGAACGTCTTCGTGACCCGATCCACGGGGAACACAGGCTTGATTTCGAAGGCGAAGTAGTTTCCTACGACGGTACGGGCGCTCTGAACAATACAGTACTTCTACGCTTCGTTAAGAATCGATATAAGCGCATCTTCGTCACTTTTGATCTGGACGCGGTTACAACTCTCGACAAAACGCTCCACACTTTGCAGATGGAGAAAGGTCGGCAATACCTGCCGATTGGTCTGGCCGCAGCGGGTAAGAGAAATATTGAGGGGCTTCTGCCCGAACGGGTTACCACTGCAGTTTACGCCGCGAACCCAAGCCTTGTGCAGGCAGCCACAGCCGGGACCAAAGAAGAACAGGATTCCGCGAAGGGGAGACTGAAGAAATTGCTCCTGGAGGAGTTCAAGAGGGTGGCTACGCCCGGCGTGAACGACTTCGGGCACTTTTACTCAGTGGTGAAGGTCGCAAACAAAGCACTCTCGGGCCGATCTGTCTAATATCAGTTGGATCGCCTTGGAAAAATTAGAAATTGTTGACTGCACGTCACGTCGGCCCGGAAGAAGTGACGAAGGATCCGGAGAGCGTTCGCCACCGCGTCATCCAGGGCGAGACGCTCGTAGTCACACAAAATGACCGGCCTGTTGCCGAGATCCGCCCCATCGAGGCCGTGTGCAGACCGCGGCTCGTCTGCCAGGCAGGCGAGCACGAGTTGCTCATCGTCACCGTGAACTCCATGTTGTCAAAGTATCCTGCGCAACTCTTCTCGTGACGATCGATTGGACGCTACAGCATCGTCTGCCCTTCAGCTCTGAGTCGGCGTCTCACCCTCGCTTCGCTGTCGCCCATATAATCCCCCTCCCCGATGAAGCCCACGCGCGCGCAACTGGAGGACGTTCTCGCCTCCCTCGATGGTTCCGGATTGCGCTATGCCGACATTCGCTGGACGGCGACGCATGAGCAGCATGTGCGGGTTCGCAATGGTGAAGTGGAGACGCTGGCGTCCACGATCGACCGGGCCATCGGCGTTCGCGTCCTCGTCGGCAATGGGTGGGGATTCGCGGCGAACAGCGACACTTCCGACGAGTCGCTGAGGAAGACGGCGAAACGGGCGCTGGAAGTGGCGGCGGCGAGCAACATCGCGTCGACCCAGCGCGTCACGTTGAGCGACATCGAGCCGCAGGTGGCAACATGGTCGTCAACCTACGCGATCGATCCCTGGTCCATTCCGCTGGAGAAGAAGATCGAGCACCTGTTGCAGTCGACCGAGCCGATGCGCGGCGATGCCCGCATTCATCAGGTCTCCGGCGACATCTCCTGCTACCGGCAGGAAAAGATCTTCGCCTCGACCGTCGGAAGTTTCATCGAGCAGACCACGACGGAGATGGGCGGCGGGGTCGAGGCCGTGGCCATCGAGGGCGATGAGTTCCAGCGGCGCACGTATCCCAATCCGTTCGGCGGCGACTACCAGGCCGCGGGATGGGAGTTCATCGAGCAGCTCAACCTCCCCGGCAAAGCGCTGGAAATTCGCGATGAGGCCCTTGCGCTGCTGACCGCGCCGAAAGCGCCGGCCGGACGCTTCGATCTCATCGTCGGATCGGCGCAGCTTGCGCTTCAGGTCCACGAATCGTGCGGCCATCCCACCGAGCTCGATCGGGCCATGGGCCTGGAGATCTCGCTCGCCGGCGGATCGTTCCTGCAGCCGTCGATGCTCGGTAACTTCCGCTACGGATCCGATCTCGTCAACATCGTCGGCGACGCCACGATCCCCGGCTCGATCGGCTCGTTCGGCTTCGATGACGACGGCGTTCCCGCGCAGCGTTTTCACCTCATCGAGAAGGGCATATTCGTCGGTTACCTGACCGGACGCGACACCGCCCCAACGATCGGCCGCACGTCGAACGGCACCGTTCGCGCGGAGACCGCGGCGCGCATTCCGATCATCCGCATGACGAACATCAACCTCGAGCCGGGCACGACGCCGCTGGCGGACATCATCGCCGACACGAAGCACGGCATCTTCGTGGAGACGAACAAGTCGTGGTCGATCGACGATCTCCGCCTCAACTTTCAATTCGGCTGCGAAGTGGCCTGGGAGATCGAGAACGGCCGCCTCGGGCGCCTGCTGCGCAATCCGCTATACACCGGCACGACGCCCGACTTCTGGCGCAGCTGCGACGCCGTCGCCGACCGCGCCAGCTGGCAGATCTGGGGCCTCCCGAACTGCGGGAAAGGCGATCCGATGCAGACGATGCGCGTGGCGCACGGAGCGCCCGCGGCAAGATTTCGAAACGTGGAGATGTCTTGAAGGCGGAAGGATGAAGGCAGAAGGATGAAGGCAGAACCATGGAGATGAACGCTTCATCCTTCATCCTTCATCATTCATCCTTCTAACTCCATGCGTAACGAACACGATTCATTCGCCATCCTCGATCAGGCGCTTGCCGCTGCTGGGACCGCCGAGGCGGATGCTGTGTTCATCTCGACCGACCAGAACATCAGCAGGTTCGCCAACTCCAACGTTCACCAGAACATGTCCGAGATCAGCGCGGAGCTGTCGCTGCGCGTCATCGTCGACAACGCTATGGGCGTGGCGTCGACGACTGTGTTTGATGGTGCAGAGATCGCTCGCACGGCCGCCCTGGCGCGCGAGGCGGCACGTCACGCCGATCCGCTGCCGAACTTCAGCGGACTTTATCGCGCGAACGAGCCGCTGCCCTCGGTCCGCACATTCGATGACGCCACCGCGAACATCGCGCCCGCGGAGAAAGCGCGCGCCCTTCGCACGATGTTCGACCGCGGCGTTGCAAGCGGAGTCCACTTCGCCGGCGTCTACGGCACCGGCGCGTCGTCGGTCGCCGTCGCCAACACCCACGGCGTCCGGCGCTACTGCACGCTGACCGCATCCGACGCCACCGTCATCGCCATCGGCGCGAATGGTTCCGGCTATACCACGGCCGTCGATCGCTCGAACGTCGACGTCACCGCCCTCGGCGAAGAAGCCGCATTCAAGGCCGCACTTCGCGCTGACGTCATCGAAGACATCGCTCCCGGCGCGTACGACGTCATCCTCGAACCGCCGGCAACCGCCGAGGTGCTCGAGTGGATGACGATGATCGCGTTCAGCGGATCGGCGTACGAGGATGGCTCGTCATTCTTCGTCGGCAATATCGGCAACCAGATCCTCGGCACGAATTTCACGCTCACCGACGATGCGCTCGACGACGCGTTCCTCCCCTTCCCGTTCGACATCGAAGGACTCCCCAAACGGCGCGTTGCCATCATCGAGCGCGGCATCGTCCGCACGCCGGTCGTCGACAAGGCCTACGCCGACCGTCTCGGGTTTGCTCCCACCGCCAACGGCTGGAGCCTCGGCGGGTCCGATCACGGCTCCGCGCTTCATCTCTCCATCGAAGGCGGCGACGCCACGCGCGAGGAGCTGATCCGCTCGACGAAACGCGGCATCTGGGTGACCCGCTTCAACTACGTCAACGGCCTCCTCGAGCCGCGGACCGCGCTGATGACCGGCACCACCCGCGACGGCACATTCCTCATCCGCGATGGCGAAATCGTGGCCCGGCTTCCGAATCTCCGCTGGACGCAGTCGATCGTCGAGGCTTTCTCGCGCATCAAAGGACTGACGCGCGAGCGCCGCCGCGTCGGCACCTGGTACAACCACTTCGGCGGTACGATCGCGCCGGTGATGAAGATCGCCGGTTGGAACTTTACAGGGAAGCAGCAAACAGCCGGTATGGCACAAAGCTCGCTCGGGGATTGAGAAGGATGAGGGCAGAAGAATGAAGGGTGAACCGGGCTACTGCGGCGTTCATCCTTCGTCCTTCCGCCCGCATCCGTCGTAATTCATGTCTCAATACATCCTTCGCCGATTCCTGCAGATGATTCCGATCGCGTTCGGGATCCTGACGCTCGTCTTTTCGCTGATCCACATGATCCCGGGCGATCCGGCGGTTCAGATCGCGGGCGAAGGAGCGCGCCCCGAGGATGTGGTGGCCATCCGCAAAGCACTGGGACTCGATCAGCCGCTCTGGACGCAGTACGTCCACTACGTCACGCACGTCATCCGCGGCGACCTCGGCACGTCGTTCCAGACGAACACCAGCGTCACCGAACAAATCAAGACCCGTTACCCCGCCACGATCGAACTGGCGTTCGGGTCGATGTTCGTCGCGCTTCTGGTCGCCTTCCCCCTCGGGATCATTTCCGCGATCTATCGAAACTCTTGGATCGACAACCTGGCGCGGTTCTTTGCGTTGATCGGCGTGTCGATGCCGAGCTTCTGGTTCGGACCGCTGCTGATCATCGCCTTCGCCATCAACCACGAGTGGTTCCCCGTCTCCGGCCGCGATGCCGGATTGCGGTCGTTGGTCCTGCCGTCGCTGACGATGGGCCTCGCGCTCTCCGCGATCCTGACGCGCATGATCCGCATTTCCCTCGCTGACGAACTGACGCAGCTCTACGTCACCACGGCCGTCGCCAAAGGCGTCACACGAGCGCAGGCGATTTTCCGGCACGCGCTGAAAAACGCGCTGATTCCCGTGATCACAGTCCTGGCGCTGCAATTCGGCTCGCTGCTCACCGGCGCGATCATCACCGAGCAGATCTTCTCGTGGCCCGGCCTGGGACGACTTCTTCTCACCTCAATCTCGACACGTGACTACCCGCAGGTGCAGGCCTCAATTCTCGTCATCGCACTGACATACATCCTCGTAAATTTCGCCAGCGACCTGCTTTACGGCGTGGTCGACCCGAGGATCAAACTTGAGTGAGGGTGTCGGGCGTCGGGGGTCGGGAGTCGGAGCTGCCCGAATCACTCACCTCTGACTCCCGAAGACCTGACTAACACCAACATCCGATATCCGACACCCGACACCCGACACCCGACAAACCATGAAGCGCTTTTTCGGCAACTTCGCATTCACCTCCGGATTGATCCTGACCGTAGCGTTGATCGTCGTCGCGCTGGCGGCGCCTCTGATCGCGCCGTTTGATCCGAATCAGCAGGACACGGCCCGGCGCCTCGAGGCGCCTTCGCACGAGCACCTCCTCGGACTCGACGACCTCGGGCGCGATGTCTTGTCGCGCATCATCTGGGGCTCTCGCGTTTCGCTGCGCGTCGGGTTCAGCGTCGTCATCCTGGCTTCGATCATCGGCATCACCCTCGGAGCAATGGCCGGCTACTTCGGAGGTTGGATGGAGACGGTCATCATGCGCGTCACCGACATCCTCCTCTCGTTTCCCGGCATCCTCCTGGCGATCGCGATGGTGGCGGTGCTCGGCCCGAGTCTCAACAACGTCGTCATCGCGTTGGCAACGCAGGGGTGGGTCGGTTACGCTCGGCTTGGACGCGGCCAGGTGTTGAAGGTGCGGGAGATGGATTACGTCGTCGCGGCGAAGGCGCTCGGTGCCCGGTCACCGCGCGTGATCCTGCTGCACGTATTGCCGAACATCGTCAATCCCGTGATCGTGATGGCCACGCTCGGCCTGGCCGGCGCGATCTTGTCCGAGGCCGCGTTGTCGTTTCTGGGGCTCGGAGTGCAGCCGCCGACGCCGTCGTGGGGAGCGATGCTAACCTCGGGACGACGATACCTCGGACTCGCCAATCATCTCGCTATCTGGCCGGGTGTCGCCATCATGCTCGCCGTGATGGGCCTCAACTTCCTCGGCGACGGGCTCATCGACGCACTCGATCCGAAGTATCGGAAAGAGATGTAGCGAGCGGACTACTTCTTCATAAACACGACCACTGCCCGCGCCGGATCATCGCGAAACGTCCGCACTGGCGCGTAGCCGTTCGCTCGCAACGCTTCGACGCGCGATGGAACATCGAGATCCGTCTCGTACAACGCCACCGCGTCCGCGGTCACCTCGGACAACTTCTCCGGCGGGGTACCGACGTCCGACATGGCCATTTTGTCGCCCAGGAAGAGTTTGTCGCCGAACGCCCATAGCTGGGAGGCGGCAATGGAATGCACGCGCGGATTCGCACCCAGCCACTGCGCCGCTTCGACGGCCGGCTGCGACTTGCGCGCGAAATAGCGCATGCCGTGCAGATCCCAAATGAGCGAGGTTGCGACGAGCGCGATTGCGATGCGGCGGTGACTTCGATACATCGACGCGAAGCCGATCGCAGCGGTGATCGCAAGGAAAGGAATCATCACCTGCAGGTAGCGCAGCTCCTTGTGTCGGACCGCCGAGAACGCCAGCAGCGGAATGATGACGAACCAGATCGCACGGCTGCGGCGCGCGTACCAGAGCAACGGAAGCAGCAGCGGCGTGCACCAGCGCACGAGATTCGCGATGTACCACCACGGCGCCTGATACTTCACCCGCGACGCAAAGTCGGGAGCGACGAGTGTGAGGTGGGTGAACTTGATGAAGCTCGAGAATGGCGCGCCCCAGGTGATCCAGTCGTAGAGGCCGACTGTCAAGATGATCGCAACTGTCGCTCCGACCATCACCTTCAGCGCCTGCATCCAGGGCACAGACAAGAGTGTCTGAGCCACACCATTACGTGCATGGACTGGACATTCTTGCGAGGGTTCAATGTGACACAGACACTCTTGTCTGTGCTTTGTTGCCATCACCAGGAGCGGAGCAAGAAACACGATCTCGCTGAAACGATCGGCGAACGCGAGTCCGACCAACGCCCCCGCCGCGAACGGCCAGCGATCGACGATCAGCGCCGCTCCCACAACGCACGCAGCGGCCAACGTTCGCGGGTAGACCGTGCTGCCGAAGCCGAGGGGAATCCAGTGCATGGCAAAAAGGAGTGAGGCCACGAGCGCGGCTCGCTCGTCCTCGCACCAGCGCAAGGTCAGTCGGTACACGAGCAGAATCGTGATCGCCGTCAGTGCGATGAACGGCAGCGACGAGACTAAAATCAGCGTTCGCGTGTCGCTGATCCCGAGCCTTGTTGCGATCCAGACGACCGGCGCGACGACGACGTCCGGCACGAAGAGATTGCGGATGTCCCACGGATGAAAGTCGAGTCCGCGCGCGCGCCGGAAGGCCTCGGACGACACCTCCACGTCATCACCGGTCATGAAGCCGAAGTAGCGATGCGCGAGCCAGAGCTGCGCGATCGCGATTGCGGCGATGATCGCGGCCAGATGCTTACGCATCGCCGATCATCGCCAGAAACTCATCCTCGGTCAGGACCGGCACGCCGAGCGATTGCGCTTTGTCGAGCTTCGAGCCCGCGGCGTCCCCGGCGATCACGTACGACGTCTTCGCCGAGACGGAGCCGGACGGCTTGCCCCCTTCACGCTCGATCAGTTTGTGAATCTCGTCGCGCGAGAAACGAGCGAGCGTTCCGGTGACGACAAGCGTCTTGCCCGCGAGGAGATCGCCCCGCGCTTCGGCGACATGCGTCGGTGCCACACCGAGTCGCTGCATCTTCTCGATGCGCTCACGATTTGCCGGCACCGAAAAGTAGAACGTGATCGACTCGGCTACTTTCGGTCCGATCTCGTCAACGTCGACCAGTTCGTCCACAGTCGCATTCATCAGGGCATCGAGCGAACCGAAACGCGCGGCGAGCAATTTAGCCGCGCGTTCGCCGACCATGCGAATACCAATGGCGAAAATCACGCGCGACAACTCCGCCGTCTTCGACTTCTCGATCCCCTCGGCCAACTTGCGCGCGGACAGCTCGCCTTTGCCCGGCAGCGCCGCAACGTCCTCTTCGCGCAGCTCGTAGAGCGACGCGTAGTCGGTGATGAGCTTCGCGTCGAGCAGTTGCGTGATCGTCTGGTAGCCGAGTCCTTCGATGTCCATCGCTTTGCGCGCGCCGAAATGAAAGAGCGACTCGCGCACGATGGCCGGGCACCCCTGGTTGATGCAGCGGATGGCCACCTCGCCTTCGAAACGATGCAGCGGCTCATCGCAGGCCGGACACGTCTCCGGCAACGCGACCGGCGTCGTCCCCTCGGGGCGCTTGTCGACAAGGACGTCGACGACTTTCGGGATGATGTCGCCGCCCTTCTCGACGACGATGGAATCGCCGACGCGGATGTCTTTGCGCGCCACTTCGTCGAAGTTGTGCAGCGAAGCGTTGACGACCTTCGTGCCGCCGATGTGCACCGGATCGAATTCCGCGACCGGCGTGACGGCGCCCGTTCGTCCGACGTACAGGTTGATCGCCCGCACGATCGTCTGCGCCGCCTCGGGCGGATACTTGAACGCGATCGCCCAGCGCGGCGCCTTCGACGTTGCGCCCAGCTCCTGTTGCTGCGCTCGCTTGTTGACCTTGATCACGATGCCGTCGATGTCGAAGCTCAGGTCGTGGCGCTGCTCACGCACCGTCTCGATGAAGGCCTCGACCGCGGCCATGCCTGCGAAGACATCGCGCTTCGGATTGAGCGGGAATCCCATCGTGGCCAGAATCTCGTACGCCTGTGCCTGCGACGTGACGCGAACGTCATCCGTCGCGACGAGGTGATAGACGAACGCGCTCAGCCGCCGTTGGGCGACCAGCTTCGGATCCTTCTGCCGCAGCGAACCTGCCGCGGCGTTGCGCGGATTGGCGAGAACAGGCTGCCCCGCTTCCTCGAGCTGGGCATTGAGCAACGCAAAGTCGTTGGACGAAATGTAGATCTCGCCGCGAACCTCCACGCGCTTCAACTTCGTAGCGATTTTCAACGGCAGGCCGCGCACCGTCCGCACATTCACCGTCACGTCGTCGCCGCGGACGCCGTCGCCGCGCGTCGCGCCACGCGCGAATGCGCCGTTCTCGTACAGCAGATCGATCGAGACGCCGTCGATCTTCAGCTCCGCCTCGTACTCGACCTCATCGACGCCGAGTCCCTTTTTCACGCGGGCATCCCACTCGTGCAGTTCCTCGAGCGTGTAGGCGTTCTCGATCGAGAGCATCGGCGGATCGTGGATGACTGTGGCGAACTCGCCAGTCATCGGCGTGCCGCCCACGCGCTGCGAGGGCGAGTTCGGATCGAAGAGCTCGGGATGCTGCGCCTCCAGCTCCTGGAGCCGGCGAAGACGCTGATCGAACTCGAAGTCGCTGATCTCCGGCGCGGCGTGAACGTAGTAGAGCTGGCTGTGCCGCTCCAGATCGGCGCGCAGTGTCTCGATTTCCTTCTTCGGCGTCATGGCGCGCGAAGTTTACGATGCCACGGCTGCACTGCTACTCGTGTTCGTGAATCTGCTGGGCCAGGTAGTTCGGCGCGCCGACCTGTTCGATCAGGGAGAGCTGCGCTTCCAGCCAGTCGATGTGCTCTTCCTCGTCCTCGAGGATTTCCTCCAGCAGATGCCGGCTGTTGTTGTCCTCTGCTTCGCGACAAGTCTCGATTCCGGCGTTGAGACGCTTGACGGAGTCCACCTCGAGGGCCAGATCGATGTTCAACTGCTCCGGCACCGTCTCGCCAATCGTGACCTTGAAGAGGCGCTGCATGTTCGGGATGCCTTCGAGAAAGAGAACACGTTCGATCAGACTCTCGGCATGCTTCATCTCGCCGATGGAGTGCTTGCGAATGCGATCGTGAAGGTGCTGGTAGCCCCAGTTGTCGCACATCTCCGCGTGAACGAAGTACTGGTTGATGGCGGTGAGCTCGGAGGTCAGCACGTCGTTGAGGATGTCGATGATCTTCTGGTCGCCCTTCATTTCAAGAATCTCCCTCGCCACTCTATCAAGCCACGCTCTCCGACCACACTTCCGAGGACGGCACCGGCACGAAGGCTGCGGGCGACATGATTTCGCTCGCGCTCAACATCTTGCGGAGGAAGTTGTGGCAGCCGCCGCAGTCGGTACCGATTCCACACTCCTGCAAGTCGGAAAGCGTCTCCGATCCAGCTTCGATGGCTCGCAGCACGTCACGTTCGTTTTTCGCTCGGCACAGGCAGACGATCATTCGATTTCATCCGATCAATTGAGATTACGTCTCAATAAGGTGAACACACGATCGCCTATTCCGTCCGCGGTCACTGTGTCAGCGATCACAAGCCTTTGTGATCTACGCCGGCCGGGTTAGATACCGCGAACGCTCGACGGTTTTCTCCACAAAACCAATCGACCGAAGACGCTCGTCGATGGCAGCCAGGAAGTTGCGCCGGCCTTTGATGAGGTTGAGATTGAGCGCGACGAACCTCATCCCTCGGGCGCTGTCCCAATAAACGATCAACCGATCGCCACCCAGCATCTGTTCGGTTCCGCGGAGCGCATCCCATCGAAGCGTTCGCGACCGGAACTGATGGAGCGGGCGAATGGTCAGCGTCTCGTCGCCGATCTCCGCGATCGCCCGCCGCGCGCCGAGCCACACCTTCAGTCCGCCGATCCAGAGCGTGGCGATGTACGCCCAGACCGCATGCTCGCCGATCCAACCGTAGCGGGCTGAGGGGCTCACGAAGAGCGCCACGACGATCGCCGCCGTGACGGCAGCGGCCACGACTACGATCGAAAAACCGGCCCGCGCCACCCACGGACGGAACGGATAAACCTCGTTCCGTCGGGCATTGTGCAACGAAGCCGGATGCCGTAATCTCATGCAGCGTCTAAGCTTGAGGCCGGTATGCATTTCGCATAATAAGGTAGCAGAGGGAGTTTTGGTGCTCATGGTGGGAAAGCTCGACGGGACCGGCCGGAGGATATTGGTCATCGATGATGACTTGGCAATCCGGGTGCTACTGCAGGCCGTCCTGAAGCGGATGAAGTTCGAAGTCGAGCTTGCCGAGGACGGCGCCGTCGGTCTGGAAAAACTCAAGAACGATCCCCTGTACGACCTCATTCTCCTCGATCTCATGATGCCGCGCGTCAATGGGTACGAGTTCATCGAGCGAGTCCGACGGGAGCAAAAGGACGCGCCGCCTCACATCCTTGTCTTTACCGCCGCCGGCAAGCGCGGCGTCGACAAGATTCCTCCGGGCGCCATCTGCAACTCCATCCTCAAGCCGTTCGACCTCGAGAAATTCATCGACATGATCGCGGAATGCCTCGATGGTCCCCACAAGCCTCACCTGGCCGCGCCTCTCTCCTGAGCCAGCTTCCATTCCATCTGTCGAATGATGCCCAGGAGGATCGTGACCTCTCGTGCGTCGAGATCGGCGCGTGCGGCGATGAGGCGCAGGTCGTCGTAGATGTGGTCCGGGTTGTCGCCGAGTAGATACCCGACCTCGGCCAGGAAAGCCTGGACGCGTTCGTGCAGCCGCTCGATCATCACGGCCGGCGCCAGGTCGCGGGGTGTGGCGGCGCGCGACGTGGTCGACAATTCGTAGCAGAAGACGCCGACGGATTGCGCGAGGTTCATCGTCGGGAACGCAGGGTCGGTCGGGATGATGGCCGTGCGCTGGCAGTGCCGGACCTCTTCGCTGGTGAGTCCGCTGTTCTCGCGTCCGAAGACAAGAGCCAGCGTCTGCGAGTCATCCATCGACGAAAAAAGTTGCGCGATGCCGACGGGCTGCAGGTCCGAGGGCGTGGAGCGTCCGCGGGATGAAGTGGTGGCGATGGTGACGTGCGCATCGGCCAGCGCATGTTGCAGTGCCGGCGTGAAATGAGCCGCCGCCACGACATCCTCGGCGCCGCTCGCCCACCACCCGGCAAGCGGGTGCAGTTCGGGATGGTCGCCGACGATCCACAAGTCCGTGAAGCCGAAGTTCTTCATCACGCGCGCAACCGCGCCGACGTTCCCGGCTTCGCGCGGCTCGACTAGAACGATGCGGAGACGGGGACCGGGGGTCGGGGGTCGGGGGTCGGAGATAGAGCCGGAGCCCGAATCCGAGTTCTGGTTGATCGGGACGGTCATGCTCCGACTCCCGACTCCCGACAAACGACTCCCGCAGCCGCTCTCATTCTCCGACCCCCGACTCCCGACCAGCGACTCCCTGCGCAGCGATCTTCCGCAACGCGGCCAGCATCTGATCGACATCGCTGCGCTCGGTGCGTGGATTGATCATCGTCACGCGGAGCACGCGCTGCCCTTTGAGCAATGTCGACGTGATCCAGGCGTGGCCGGAGCGGATCAACGTTTCGCGCAGTGCCGCATTCGTATCATCGTCGCTGCGATGCCGGAAACAGAAGATGTTGAACTCCGGAACGTGCATCGCTTCGAAGTCGTCGGATTCGATGACGCGGTCATAGAGATAGGTCGTTACATCGGTCACGTGATCCAGCGCGGACGCGAAGGGAGCGATACCGGATACCTGCAGCGTCAGCCACAGTTTCACGGCGTCGGCGCGCTTCGAGCACTGAATCGTCACCTCGCCGATGTTGTCGCTGGCGCGCTCGGCGTTGAAGAGATAGGGCGCGTCGGCTTCAAACGCACGCCGCAGCCAGACGCCGTCCCGGACAAGGATCACGCCGAGCGAGAGCGGCATCCAGAGCATCTTGTGCGGATCCCAGGCGAGCGAGTCGGCGAGATCGAGTCCGTCGACGAGATGTCGAAGCCGCTCGCTGAGCAGCACGGATGCGCCGTGCGCCGCGTCGACGTGCAGCCACGTGTCGTACCGGTCGCGCAATGCCGCGATTGCGCGGAGATCATCGAACGCGCCGGTGGCCGTCGAGCCGGAGGTTGCGACGATGGCCATGACGTCGCCAGCGTCCTCGAGGACCGCGCGGAGCGCGCCGAGGTCGAGCTGGTGACGGTCGTTCGTCGGGACTTTGATGACGTTTTCCGCGGCGATCCCCATGATCGAAGCCGCGCGCGCGATCGAGTAGTGGGCATCAGCGGAGCAGAGAATCACGGGGTGCGCGGGAGTCGTGAGTCGGGGGTCGGGGGTCGGAGAGGGCGCAAACACCGTCCCGCCGTGTCGCGCGTCAGGGTTTTGCTCCGACCCCCGACCCCCGACTCCCGACTCCCGCGTCGAATTCCATCTCGCCCGCGCCGCCATCAACCCGGTGAGATTCGCGGCCGAGCCGCCGGAGACGGCTGTGCCGAGCGCGCTTGCCGGATAACCGACGCGGTCGGCCAACCAGCGGATGACTTCCTGCTCGATGACCGTTCCGATCGGACTCATTTCGAAGACTGCCGTCGACTGGTTCAGCGTCGAGATCACCAGGTCAGCGATGACCGCGGTAGGAAACGGCGGACAAACCTGATGGCCCATACAGGCCGGGTGATGTAGCTGGATCGCGTTCTCCATCAGCATGCGAACGAGCGGCATCGGCGCCGCGCCTCCTCGATCGTCGATACGAACGCGCGCCCGCAGATCCTCTGCACTCCTCCAATCAACAACAGGCCGCCGCGCGATGTCGCCGACGTGATCGAAGAGTGCGTCAACAGCATCGTGCGCGAGAGCACGCATGGATGGATCGAAGAGCATGGCCGGCGGATTGTATTCGCGGTTGCGGGGGTGCGAGGTTCTTGGGGCAGACGAGGGAGATCCTGACGACCCGGGGGATGGGGTTGCTGATGGAAACGTCGACGCTCATGGGCAGGCGTTGATCAGGGAGGGGTGCACGGGTATTCTGCGGCGCCGTGTCTACGGAATCATTCCTCCTTCGCGTTGCCACTCGTGCCGACATCGAGGGCATTGCCGCGGTCATGCGCGAGTCGCTGCTGTCGCTCGGACGCAACGCCTACGATGAGCGCCAGATCGCCAGCGCATTGCTGTTCATCGCCCGTCCGGACGAGCAGCTCATCGACGACAGAACCTATTTTGTCGCCACCGCGGATGAGGAGATCGTCGGCTGCGGCGGATGGAGCCGCCGCCGCAAGGTCTACAGCGGAAGCGCGGCCGCGGGTGACGAGAGCGCTTTGATCGATCCAGCCACAGAGCCTGCACGCATTCGGGCGATGTTCGTGCGGCCGGAGTGCGCGCGTCGCGGCATCGGCAGACGCATTCTCCAGCATTCCGAAGAGCGTGCGGCTGCGGAAGGATTCCGAACCTTTCAACTCGTCGCAATGCACAGCGCGGGTGGAATCTATGAGGCCGCCGGATATCGATCGATCAGCGAGTCGCCGGTAACGCTCGAAGATGGCGTGGTGCTCGACTGTACGTTGATGGAGAAGAAGCTCTAAACACTTTCGACCATTCTTCCAACCACTAATCGATTCGCCAGATCGCATTCGCCGCGCCGAATGCAGCCACGTGTTTGGCCAGCGCAGTGTTCATCACATTGGAGTTTGCGAGCAGCTCTTCGTCATCGGGCGTCGCGGGCGAGAGCGGCAGACCGAGCGCACACGTCACGCTCTCGACGGTGCGGTCGTGCAGCGCGATGATCGCCGGCGTGACCGGCTTCGCGGTATCGACCTCGTGCGTGGCGGGCAGCGCTTCGCCGCGAAGGATGAATACGCGAAACGACTTCGTGCGCAGCCACTCGATTGCCGCGAGAAGTGTGATGACGTGCCAGTTGCGGTGGTGGCGGTAGACCTTCGCGATCTCGCGGTTGCGCGGGCCGAGGGGTTTGTAGACGTTCGGCTGGATCTCCCACAACAGCGCGATTTGCTGTCGCGCATCCGTCGTGCCGCTCGTTGCTCCCGCCGAGCCGGGAAGCGTGTGTTGCCGGCCCAATGCCTGACCGAGCGCGATTGCATCCTCCAGAACCGCGGGGATCACATCGAAGGAGATGGTCTCGCTTCGTCCGCCGAAATGAGCGTTCCGGCCCTGGACCACGATCCCATCCGGAATCGGCTGGCGCTGGAGCATCCCCGTAGCGTTCGCCGGCACGTCCCCAAGGGGGATGGCCACGCCAGCGGCACGTCCTTCGAGGAGGCGCGGACGGTAGAAGCTCGGCGTTGGCTTCCCTTCGATCCACTTCGGATGATTGCGGATCAGGTAACGCTCCACCAGCCTGCGCCGGATCGTTGCGCAATCTTCGGGCTGGAGCATCGTCGGATCGGCGACTGCTTCGGCGATGTCGCCGAAGACCTCAAGCACTTCATCCCCCATCGAGATGAAGAGATCGAACAACGCCGCCTTCGTCTCCGCCCGAATGCCGAAGGCTTCGAAGATGCGCTCGATGTGCTCAGGGAAGGGCATTCGAATTCGTCAGCCGCGGTAGAAGAGAACGTTGCACGCCAGAGCGATCCATCCAGCGGCGAGCAACGATTGCGCGACTACACGCCAACGCGGCGACGCCAGCACGATGATGCCGCCGAGGATCGTGAATTCAACGGCGACGCGAAGGAACGCCCAGTCCTCCCACCAGAACTCCGTGCCGAGCAGGAAGACGAGAGCGGCGTAAAGCAGCCACGACGCTTTGATCGCATTCGGCGCGAGCGACGAGCGAAGCGCCAGCAAAACGATGATGCCGAAAACGACGACCGCTGCCATCTCGATCAGAACGATCCTGCCTGCGGCGCCCGTCGATAAGGCCTCGTGCGCCCGCACGAGAAAACCGCGGAAGGGCAGCATGAAATGCTCGCCGGTGACGAACGTCATCGGCAGGTGCCACAAGCGAAAGAGAAGCACTTTCCAGCCAAAGTGCGCTGCGAACGGAACGAGCAGCACGAAGTTCAGTCGCCTTCGCGGCGTCGTCGCGATCGCCGCCAGGAGCGCGCCGAGTGCGAAAAGCAGGCTCGTCTCCTTCGTCAGCGCTGCGAGCGCGAGAACGCACGCGGCGGATACGAGCCGTTGCCGCTGTAGTAGCACGAGCGCGATCATCATCAACAACACTTCCAGCGGTTCGACCAGATCGCGCGACACCGAAAGGAGAAAGCCGGGATAGAGCGCAAGCGCCAGGCAGCTCCAGCCCGGCACGCGTAGGTCGCGCGTCGCGATGACCGCCGCCGCTCCGATTCCGGCCAGCGACAACAGGTTGACGGCGATCATCATCCACGGCACCGCCGCGCGATTGCCGAGCGAGAGCAGCCAGACGAGAAACGGATAGCCGATTCGTTGCAGCCGGTAAACGGGATAGTCGAAATGGACTCCCGCTGCGACGGGTTGCCGCGAGAACGGATCGCAGGCGATGCGGTAGTAAAACTGGCCGTCGTATCCCGAGGAGTTTGGCGCGACGAGTAGACCGGGCGCCGTCCGATCAGTGAACTCGTCGCCGGCGGTTACGAAGATCGTTGGATTGAAATCGTGGCGTCTCATCTGCAGAAAGACGAAGGTGCCGTAGAGGAGGAACGTGGCGAGAGCGACGGCTGCGGCACTCTTTCGGACGTCCGTAGCCATGTTCACGCGGGTATTGTCGGGCAATCCACCCTCATCCGGCTTCGCCACCTTCTCCCCCCGAAAAGCACGGGGGGAGAAGGCGCTCGATGGTCAGGGAGTGGCGAGGATTCCAGAGAACGGGGCTACGCGGCCAGGCGTTGACGTGCCTGATCGAGCAGGTGCCGCACATCGGCCACCGAGGTGACGTCTGCCAGGCCGCAGCGGATGTCTTTGCCGTGCGCGATTCCTTTTGAGAACCAGCCGATCACGGTGCGCGCTTTGTGCAGCTTCCAATTGATGATCTGCGGCGCGTCCTCGATCTTGGCGAGGTAGCGGTGCATGGCGTCGATGCGGCGGTCCACCTCGTCCTTGTCGGTGGGAACGCCGAGGATGAGGGCCTGGATGTCGCGGAAGATGAACGGATTGTGCAACGCCGCGCGGCCGATCATCACGCCGTCGACGCCCGTCGTCTCGAACATGCGGATGGCATCCGCTGCCGTCTTGACGTCGCCATTGCCGAAAACCGGGATGGTCAATTCGCTCTTGACGCGGGCGATGTAATCCCAATCGCTCGCCCCGGTGTACGCCTCATTGCGCGTGCGGCCGTGAACCGCAATCGACGACACGCCGATCTCTTCGAAACGCTGCAGAAGCGGCAGAACGTCGTCGCTCTCCCACCCTTTGCGCACTTTGACCGTGACCGGGATCTTGACGCGCTTCTTGATCTTCTCGACGACGCGCGCGGCGCGATCGAAGTCCTTCAACAGCGCGGAGCCGGCGCCGCTGCTGACGACCTTCCGCACCGGGCAGCCCATGTTCACGTCGACGATATCGACGCCCTCGGCTTCGACGATCGCAGCAGCATCATCCATCCGATCAGGATCGCCGCCGTAGATCTGGATCGCCACGGGGCGTTCCTTCTCGTCGAACTTGAGCATCGCCTTCGTCCGTACGTTGTCGCGCGTCAACCCCTCGGCGGAGATGAACTCGGAGACGACCAGTCCCGCACCGCCAAGCTCTTTCACCAGCGAGCGATAGTACGTATCCGTCACCTCGGCCATCGGAGCGAGCGCAAGCGGCGGATCGATCAGGACTCCGCCAATGTGAAACGGCTTGTTCAGGGACGTCATCAGAATGCTTTGCAACGCGCTGGACCGGGAGCCTGTTCCACGTCGCGGTGCTAGGATGTCCACTCGTCCCAGCAACACAAAACGAATGGAGGCTTTTCATGCGCCCGAAAATGATGTCTCTGCTACTTTCGCTCACGCTTCTCGTACCGGCTTTCGCCTTCGCGGCGTCGCTGGCCGACGTCAGCCTTGACGATAAAGTCGTCGTCAACGGCCAGACGCTCTCGCTCAACGGCATCGGGCTGCGCAAGAAGTTCTTCATCAAGGTCTACGTCGGAGGCCTCTACCTCACGGCGAAATCGTCCAATCCAGCCACCATTCTGGCCGCCGACTCGCCGCGCCGCATGGTGATGCATTTCCTCTACGGCGTCAGCAAGGACCAGATGTGCGATGCGTGGAGCGAAGGACTGGAAGCGAACACGCCGAATGCGTCCGCCGAGGTGAAGAACGCGTTCAAGACGCTGTGCTCGTGGATGGAGCCGATCCCGAAAGGCAACCGCCTCGTCCTCACATACGTGCCCGGCACCGGCACGACAGTCGAAGTCAACGGCAAGGCAAAGGGCACGCTCCCCGGCAAAGCAACCGCCGACGCGATCGTGTCAACCTGGATCGGCCCGAAGCCCGCGATGGGCGACGACTTCAAGAACGCGATCCTCGGGAAACCCTGAAGCTCCTAGGGGAAGTAAGTCAATCCCCTGCCTAACTCAGCGCTACTCTCCCAATCGAGCGCCTTCTCCCCCACGCTTTTTGTGGGGGAGAAGGTGCCGAAGGCGGATGAGGGGGCGTTGCAATCCAGCGCGTCGCCGGCAATCACGCGGCGCTGAGAAATGAAGCAAAACCGCCAGCGAGCCGCTGGCGATACAGCCACCGAGCCGGTGGCGCTACGTTCGTACGGCGCTACGATTTCCGCTTGCACACGAAGAACAGCTTCACCGTTCTCCCCTCGAACCAGGGATCGAACTCATGCTCTTCGACCGGCTCTAACCCGCCGGCGGCCAGCGCGGCGATGATCTCGTGGCGCTCGTAGCAACGCTGCGTGTGGCGCTCACGAATGGTGACGCGCTCGCCGCGGACGATCGCCCATCCGGTGACGAGCGCGCGGCCGAACTTCTCGCGGCGGCGATAGGTCGTCGCGATCTCGAGATGAAAGTCCGGACCTTCGTCGACGAACGGCTCCTTCATCCCCCAGACCTCGGGATAAATCTCGGGGTGGTTCATGTCGAAGAGGAATTGCGAGTCCGCGTCCATCAACCTTGCGATTTCACCGAACGACATCGCCAGGTCGCGCGGATCGAGCAGGTGATTCAGCGAATCGTAGAGACAGGTGATTCGCGCAAACGTTCCGCGAAACGGCAACGCGCGCGTGTCGCCGGCCACGAGCCGTTTTGCCCGCTTGCGCGCCACATGCAGCATCACCGAAGAGATGTCGACACCGGTTGAAACGAAGCCGCGAACGCCGAAGAACGGAATCGCCAGGCCGGTGCCGCAAGCGACGTCGAGGTGCGTATTCGACGCCGCCGGATAACGATCCAGCATCTCCGCCAGCAATCGCCGCACGGCGCGAAAGTAGCGTTCGCCCAGCGCCTGGTCGTAGGCGTAAGCGAACGCACCGTAGGATTCGGCGGTGGTCACTTCCCAGCCCGGCCCGCGACTGCCCGCATCTCCCGCTCGATCATCGAGTTCGTCGGATCGAGAGCCAGCGCCGCGCGGTATGCAGGCAATGCCTCGTCGAACCGCCTGGCGATGGCGAGGTAACGCGCCGCCATCAGGTACGGCGTCCGATATGCGGGCGCGATCTCCGTGGGAACGACGTCGTCATCCTCATATTCGATCGTGCCGTCGGACACGCCACGGGTCTGCAGCGGCTTGAACGTCACATCGGAACGCAATTTGTGTCCGGGCAGGAGTTCGATGAGCAGACCGCGCGGAACGATGTCCCACTTGTCGTAGATGCGCTTGCGCAGACTCGCATCGCGCGGATTGTTGGTGGCGGCGATCTCGCCGGTAACGTAGACCGGCCCTCGGCGAAGATGCTGCTCGATGAGCGAGATCACAGCCTCGTCGAGGCGGCGGTTGAACAGCTCGTTGTCGAGGTGGGCCCGGTCGTTGTTGAACTGAGAGGTCATCGCCGCGAGCGCATCGAGCTCACGGCGCGAATCGGCGGCGACCACCGGATAGCGGCGCGTCATCTGACGAAAGTACCAGGAGCGCAGCAGGAATCCGGCGTGGATGACGGCCACGTCCGGCCGCGCATGCTCGACGTCCATGGCGTAGAGCATCGGCGAATAAAGCTGCCAGTCGCCGGTGATCATCAGCGCGTTCGGTCCCATCGACCGCAGCGCGTTCTCCGCGTAATCGTGCGACACCCAGTAGCGGCTGCGGTCACGAATCGAATACGTCGCGAGCAGCGAAATCAGCGGGAGGATCAGCATCCCGAGCGCTGCAATGCGCCGCGCACGTTCGCTCTTCAGCAACTCGACGATGGACGACGCGGCAAATGCAAACGCAAACAGCAGCGCGATGAACGTCGGGATGGCGTACGCGGGCGTGTCGTTCGTGATCGGGTAGATCGCAAACCACGCAGCGTTGCCGGCGATGCCGAGAACGACGTACCAGAAGATCGTTCGCTGCCGGAACCACAGCAGCGCAACGCCGCCGAGGGCGATGATCAACACCAGCGGCACCCAGGGAGGTCCGAGCTCTCGTCCGACGATTCCGAAGTAGCGGCCCAGCTGCGCGCTGTTCTGCTCTTCGGACGTATTGATGTAGCCGCGGTATTGCTTTCCGGTCACGTGATCCCAGACCGCGGAGACGGTGGTTGGATCGCCCCAGTTCATCACCGGCTTTTGCGATGCCGCAATCGGCAGATAGATGTAGACAAGCAATCCGGCCGCGAGGAGCACCGCCGCGACGATCGCGGTCCGTGACCGCCAGAACCAGCCGCCGGCGCTGCGCGTAATCAGCACGGCGATCGCGATCGCGCCCGTACCGATCGTGACGTGATGTACGCACAGACCGAGTCCGAAGAGAAGCGCCGCGGCGTAGAGCCAGCGCTTGTTCAGCGTCCGCGCCCATCGCAACATCCCCCATGCGACTCCCGCCATCAGCGCGCTGTTGACGGCGTAGACCTCGGTGACGGTCGCGAATTGCCAGAGCGTCCGCGAAACCGCAAACAGCAGCCCCGTCGTCAGCATGATCAGCTCGACGAGACTCATCGACAGCGGCTCCCGGACTTGTGCTGCGACGATCGCCGGAGCCGCCGTTCGTTGTCCGCGATCGAGCCGCTGCCGTTTCTTTGACCGCTTCTCCTCGACTGCCGCCTTCGCCACGCGCACATCGCGCGGCATCAGCAGGATCTCGCCCGCCGCGAGAGATACCAGCGCGCACGCCACTGCGGCGAAAAACGCCGTCCCGATGTTGGTCCGCACCGCGATCGAACCGAACGGTAACCATGTGAAGAGATGCGTGAGCATCAGGAAAAATGGGAAGCCGGGAGGATGTGCGTTGCCAAGGCTCCATACCGCGGTCGTCAGCTCGCCGCTGTCCGTCGGGCCGACCGAAGGCGCGAGCGTTTTCAGATAGAGCGCGAACGAGGCGATGAAAACGACGGCCGCAGACAGCCAGCGCAGGTCCGCCCTCCGACCCTCGGTACCCGTCGTCACTCCGACCAACGGTAGAACCCCTCGCCCGTCTTCTTGCCGAGCTTACCGTCGGCGACCATTCGCCGCAGCAGTTCAGGGGGATCGAACCGCAGACCGAGCGTGGAGCAGAGGTACTCCGCGATGCCGAGGCGCACATCGAGACCGACGAGATCGGTGAGCCGCAACGGACCGATCGGATGGTTGTAGCCGAGCTCCATCGCCTTATCGATGTCTTCCGCCGAGGCAACGCCGTCCTCCAGCATGCGGATCGCTTCGAGACCGATGGCGACGCCGAGACGTGAGGTCGCGAAGCCGGGCGAATCGCGGACGACGATCGCCGTCTTCCCCATCCTCTCCGCCACCTCAGTCACCTGCTCGACTGTCTCATCCGAGGTCCGTTCGCCCCGCACGACCTCGATCAGCTTCATCACGTGCGGCGGATTGAAAAAATGCAGCCCTACGAATCGATCGCGGCGCTCCACCGATTGCGCGAGGAGCGAGATCGAGATCGACGATGTGTTCGAGGCGATGATCGTCTCGTCCGCGCAGAAAAGATCCGCCTGCGCGAAAAGGTTCTTCTTCAGATCGATATCCTCGGGTGTCGCCTCGATGATCAGATCGGCGGCATGCACCGCAGGCTCGAGGTCAGGAGCGAGATGAAGGCGCCTGCTGGCCGCGGCCGCATCGTCGCTGGTCACCTTCCCGCGCTCGATCCCCTTTTGAAGAATCGATTCGATCGACGCTTTCGCAGCATCGAGCGCGGACGCATCCGCGTCGTGAATGACGGTCTCGTAACCGGCCACCGCAGCGAGATACGCGATCCCGCGCCCCATCGTGCCGGTGCCGATGACTGCGATCTGCCGGATCGTGTTCGGCGTCATGGCCGCGGAGTCTACACCGCGCGCATGGCCAGCTTCAGGATCTCGCGGTGCGTGAAGTAGTTCACGGCGGGGTCGTCGAGGTGGAAGCTGTACGTGAACTTCTCGTCGGTATCGGCCACAAACGTAAAGCGGAAGTAGCGGTTCTCCGCGCCGCCGAACTCTTTGACGCTGGCGGAGTAGCCGTCATCGGGCTCGACCTTGATGACGCGGTAGAGCCTGTGCGCGCTGATGGGAAGATCGTCGGGCGGATAGTGGATGAACTGAATCGCGTAGATCTGTTTCGGATCGATCTCGCGCTCCGGATAGCCACCCTCGTCGCCTTCTTCTCCCTCGCCGGTGAACCAGGTCTCTTCCTCTTTGAACAGCACGAGGTTGGCCGAGCTCTCGGTCATCGGTGAGACGCCCTGATCGAGGTGAATGTGCTGCTCCGGATCGCTGGAATCGCGAAGCTGCGTGAGGAGGTCGATCATGTACTGCAGACCTTCGCGCGTGCCGGTGAAGGCAACTTCCTCATCTTCGTCCGAGATCCAGACGTCGAGCCAGGCATTCTTCGGAAGCTTCACACGGCTTTCGAGCGTGTCGAAATTCACTGCCGCGAAGCCGAGGCGCTTGGCGGCCGCGGTGAGGAAATCGTTGCAGTGAGGGTCTTCGACCAGATGCGTCCGCGCGTAGTCGATCGCCGCCTCGTACGCGCGTTTGCGTCCGAAATCATGCGTTAGATCGAAGGGGATGATGATTTGGTCGAGGAGCTGGTTGTATCGCTCGGCAGGTCGTGACATAGGCGTTAGGTCACCCTGACAACGCCTTGAAATCTATCATATTTCCTTGGGGGGTCGGGGGTGGGGAGTGGGGTGTCGGGGGTGGGAGCAATCAGAGATTCGAGAGGCCAGAGATCAGAGACGCAGAGATCAGAGACGCCAGAGATCAGAGACGAGCACGAATCAGAGATCAGGTCAGTGATCAGAGATTAGGTCAGAGATCTGATCTTGGCGAATCTCTGATCTCTTGTCTCTGATCTTTGTCTCTCTCCCACACCCCACCCCCTACTCCCCACACCCCTCACCCCCGATCCCGCGCCTTCCAATCCTTATCCAGATCCGCCAGGAAGCTGGCCAGATCCTCGGCGTGCTCCTCTTCGACGGCGAGGATCCCTTCCAGCATGCGGCGCGTGGTGTAGTCGTCGTCGCCGATGTAGCGGATCATCTCCGTGTAGGAATCGATGGCCACACGTTCCGCGACGAGATCCTCTTTGATCATGTCGAGAAGCGTATTTCCTTCGACGTACTCGGAATGGGATCGCATCAGCATCCCCTCGGGGCTGAGATTCGGCGCGCCGCCGAGCTGCACGATGCGGCCGGCGAGTTGGTCGGCGTGCCCCTGCTCCTCGTTCGCGTGCTGCAGAAACTCCTGCGCGATCGGTTCGGCGTGGATCCCCTGGGCCATGAAGAAATGCCGCTTGTAGCGAAGGACGCAGACGATCTCGGTCGCCAGCGCCTCGTTCAGCAGCTTGATCACGGTATCGCGGTCGGCGCGATAGGCCTCCGTCACCGCTCCTTCTTCGATGTGCTGCCGGGCGCGGCGGCGGAGCTCCTGAACGTCGGTCAAGAAAGGCTTGTCAGTCATTGTGTTTCTCCTGGAGCCTCAGCTTGCAAGAATCATCGCCGGTCGGCCCCGAAGCGCGTTTGACGGGCGTCATACGTCCGCCCGCGCCAGAGCAATTTGCGCCGCACGCCGGTCAGCCACGTCGATCGAACGAAGATCCACAGCCAGATCGCGGCCATGATCGGATGCAGCAGGAGCGCGTTGTCCAGGCGGTAGCGGAGCGAGCGAAAAAGGATCAGCCGTGTCGCCGTGATGACGACGACGGTAGCGATGCTGATCCGGTCACCGGTCAGCGCGAGCATGTAAGGCACGATGTGAAAGACGAGACAGCCGGCGGCAAACAGGAAGGCAACCACATAGTTGCGGCCAGCAACGGCAAAGCTGTTCTTGGTGAATCCTTCGATCACTTCGCGAAGTCCGTGGTACATCCGCAGCGCGATCAAATCGTCGCCGCGAACCACAATCGTCAAACCGCCCGAGCGACGGATCAAACGAGCCAGTCCCACATCGTCGACGACCGAGTCTTTCAACGCCTCGTGACCACCCGCCGCCTCGTAGGCATCGCGCAGCACGAGATTTCCTGTGCCGCCGCCGACCGCCAGTGCCACGCCGCGCGTTCGGTTCGAGAGCCACGTCGGAAGAAACGTGAAGCAGGTTAAGGCCAGCATCGGCATCGATGCGTTCTCGCCGAATCCGTGCAACTCGAAAAAGGGCAAGAGCGTCAGCAGCGCCGGCCGTCGTTGCTCGAACGTCGCTACGGCCGCACGCAACGCGTCCGGGGCGTAGATCACATCGGCGTCGACGAAGAGGAGGATCTCGCCACGCGCGCGACGGCTCCCCTGGTGCAGCGCCCACGGCTTGCCCAGCCAGCCGGTGGAAGGTTCTTCGCCATCAATGACGATGAGCCGCTCGTCCTCGATGCTTCGAAGAATTGCGCCGGTGGCGTCGGCAGAGCGGTCGTTGACGACGATCAGCTCGAAGTGCGGATAGGTCTGCGCCAGGAACGCCCGGACCGTGCGCTCGATGACGCGCGCCTCGTCGCGAGCGGGAATGATGATCGAGACCAGCGGCTCGCGCGCCGGCCGCTCATCGCGGCGCAATCGCGGAATGAGCGCGAGATTCACGATGGTGCGGAAGAACGCCAGCACCCAGGCGGCGAGGACGATGATGGTTAGCAGGCGCACGAAGGTGGTGCCGAGGTTACTCCGGTTGCGAAGTCTCGCGGTACGACTACCCTCCCCGCGAGACCTCGGGACACCGCAAACCGCGCGACCGCGTTACGCCGGTCCGATCTTCCGCTGCGCTTCCAGCGCGTACGGCGAGTCAGGGAACTCCGTCACGATGCGACGGTAGGTCTCCTTCGTCTTCTCCGGGTTTCCCTGGACTTCAAAGTCGTGTGCGAGAAGCGACAGGAGCGAGTCGGCAGGCAGCGAAGGCTCACTCTTGCTGATCTCGGCCTGCAGCTCCTGGGCGACCTGAGGCGCCTCGCCGTTGTCGATCCGGATCTGGTACAGGCTGTAGCGCGCACCGTTGACCAGAAGGTGTTTCGGATTGCGGTTGACGAAATCCTGCAGCAGCGTGCGCGCGCCCGCCACATCACCCTTGCCGGCCTGGATGCGGGCAAGGTAAAGACTCGCCACCTCGGATGCGTCGGTGCCGCTGTAATTCGAGGTAACGGCGCGGAACTGCTTCTCCGCCGCGGCAGTGCGATCGGCTTCCGTCTTGAACTTGGCGTTGGGGACCGGCTGGCTTGCCGCGGCTGGCATCAGCGGCGACTCGATCGTGTCGATCGCTATCGAAAGATCCTGCTGCGCCTTCTGCTCGCGGTTGGAGCGGTAGAAGAAGATGCCATAGACGAGGACGGCGAGAACGACCGCGCCACCGGCGATCATATAGAGGAGGCGCTGGTTTTCCCGCGCCCGTGACGACAAGGAACCGATCTCGTCGACAAACTTATCGTGTTTGAGGTCTTTGCGATGCTGGCGATCCATGGAAAGGGCGGCCTCCGTCAAAAAGTGGGTGACTCTAACCTAGCGTCGGGGAACGGTCAAATGAGGGTGGGGATTCCGGGTGTAGTTGGGGCGTTGTCTCGCGGCCGCGTGCCGGAACCTTCCTGCGACGCGAGACGCCTTTGCGGGCATTTAACTTCCTCGACGTGGGTTGCATTCACACCTCTGGAAACATCAACCGGAAATCGGCGCGTGGCAGAGACCTCCAGCCGGGGGCCACTTCCCACACGTCGATGCGTCATGACGTCACCTCCGGGTGACAGCTCGCATACGCGATGTAACGCTGTTGCACGTGTGGGTGTTGCATTGCTACATGGGCAGCGTCCCATTGCTACACCGGCCGTGTGGCGTTGCTACTGGGGAGTGTCGCATTGCTACACCGGGAGTGTAGCGTTGCTACATGGGCAGTGTCGCATTGCTACACCGAGGGTGTAGCGTTGCTACACGGGTGGTGTCGCAGTGCTACACCGGCGGTGTAGCGTTGCTACATGGGCAGTGTCGCATTGCTACACCGGGGGTGTAGCGTTGCTACACGGGTGGTGTCGCAGTGCTACATCGGCGGTGTAGCGTTGCTACATGGGCAGTGTCGCATTGCTACACCGAGGGTGTAGCGTTGCTACATGGGCAGTGTCGCATTGCTACACCGGGGGTGTAGCGCTGCTACATGGGGGGTGTCGCATTGCTCCGCCGGGGGTGTAGCGTTGCTGCACTGGACGTGTAGCGTTGCCACATGGGCAGTGTCGCATTGCTGCACCGGGCGTGTGGCGTTGCGGCGCGAGCGTGTAACGTTGCTGCACTGGAGGTGTAGCGTTGCTGCACGGCGGGTGTGTCGTTGCCGCACGGGCCTGTAGCGTTGCTGCGCGTCCTTTCTCCTTCGCAGTGCTCCCATCGAGCGCCTTCTCCCCCCGCGCTTTTTGCGGGGGGAGAAGGTGGCGAAGCCGGATGAGGGGGGAATCCATGCGCAGAACGAACAACCACGAACTGCCTGAAAACGCGGCACATGTACACATGTCGCGCTCGTGGCAACGCCCCCTCATCCGGCCTTCGGCCACCTTCTCCCCCACAAAAAGACGTGGGGGAGAAGGCGCTCGATTGGAAAGGTTGGGATGAGTTGTGAGGGAAGCGATTCAATCGATAGCACCCCCGGAAGCCCACCCGACCACGCGGCAACCCAGAAACCCCAGAAACCACCTCGTGATCGCGCACACATCTCCTCGTGATCGCGATACAATAACCACTGCGCTCGCAGGTACCGTTGTTGCAGAGGGGCGAACGCAATCATCTCCTTTACTATCAATCACTCGGAGCTCCCATGGCCGCGCGGGCGTTGACAGCAGTCATTGCGTTTGCACTTTTCACTGCACTACCTGCGGCTGCCACGCCTGCGAGCCTCGATGCAGGCGCGACCATCCTCTGCTACCACATCGTCGAGTCCCCTCATGACCCGCGCATGGAGGTTTCGCGAGAGGCATTCCACCAGCAGATGCGCTACCTGGCGATGACGGGTTACAACGTCATCCCTCTTCGCCAGCTCTATGACTACGTGACCGGAAAGCGGGCGTCGCTTCCGAAGAACGCGGTCGTCATCACCTTCGACGACGGATGGCGCAGCACCTATACCGAAGTCTTCCCGGAGATGAAGCGCTACGGATTTCCGTTCACCATCTTCATTTATCCGGCGATCGTCGGCCAGACTTCGCACGCGATCAACTGGAAGCAGCTCAAAGAGATGTCCGATGCCGGCGTCGACATCGAGAGCCACTCGCTTTCCCATCCGTTCCTCACGCGCCGCCGCCATATCGATCTCGATCAGAAGGCCTACAACGCCTGGCTCGAAAAAGAGTTGAGCGACAGCAAGCGCCTGCTCGAGCGCGCCACGTCGAAGCCGGTGCAATTCCTCGCCTATCCGTTCGGCGACTACGATCACTTCCTCGTCGACAGCGTCAGCAAAGCGGGCTACGAGGCTGCGCTGACTTGTGAGTCGGGACGCGTTCGCCGCGGCAGCAATCCGCTGAGAATGCGCCGCGTCGTCGTCGAGAAGAGAGTTGATTTCGTCAGCTTCCGCCGCTACCTCGGCGCCGGCTCAATGCGTGTCGACGAGATGACTCCGCTGCCCGGCGTGGTTTACGACCCGACGCCGATGGTCACCATTTCCGCCAAGATCCCGCATCACGAGTCGATCGACCCGAAGTCGGTCGGGATGGCGCTCCTCTCCGCCGCAGGCTCCCTCCCCTACTCGTACGACCCTGAGACCGGCGCGATCTCCGTAGCCGCAGTCAAGGAAGCGCTGCAGGGAACGTATCAGCGTGCCCTGGTCTGGGCCACCGACGCCAAATCCGGCAAGCGTGTGGAGGCGAGCTGGGTTTTCAAGCTGCCGGAACCGCGGCTGCCGATTGTGCCGTCTCTCGTGAGCGACCCGCAACGCGTCACTCCCGGCCCCGAGACCGCGCCACAAGCGCAGTCTGGTGCAGCGCAAGCCGTCGTCTCCAGCGGTGCAGGCTCGGGATCCATCACACGGCCTCAGCGCGCGCCGAAGGGATAGCGGTTCGGAACTCTCGAAAACCGTGTCACGCGGAGGCGCGGAGGACACGGAGTTTTTTCGTCTCCGCATCTCCGCGTCTCCGCGTGACAAATCTCTTGATCCGTACCGCTAGAACCGCCGGCTGATCCCCGCCGACCAGAACACGTTCGGCGGTGTCATTCCTCGGGCGCCCCAACCGATGGAGACATCGAGCTGCGTGTTGCTTCCGATGATCCTGACAGCGCCCGCGTCGACCGTCAGGGCCGTCGAGCCGCCGTGGCTCTCCGGAGACTGGAGCGCGCCATCGACGAAGACATTGGCGTGATCCGAGAGGTTGTACTGCACGGTGAGCGCCGCCAGCCCAGCGGTGAACCGCCCATCGCCATCGTCGAGCGAGGCTACGCCGATGTTGGGATTGAGCGACCATCGTTCGCCGAGGTTGATGTCGGCGGCCAGACGGACATCGCCGGTCGTCGAGTGAGAGCGCTGGGAACCGCTGCCCGAAGGAACGAAGGCACGTACGATCACGCCGAGCGAAGGCGCGTCAGCAAAATGAACCTTCGCGCCGATCGACAGCGGCGCGATCTCGTCGGTTCCGCTGGAATGAACGAGGCCGTTTCCCTCAACGCGCAGCTCGACCGCTTTCGTCAGACCATAGCGCAGCAGCAGAGGCGTCGAGATCGATACGCCATCCGAGGCATGATCGCGTTCAAGGCCGGCCTCGATCTGAAAAATGCCCCGTCCAACCACACCGCTGCTGTCCGCGAGACCAGGCCGGTCCGCGTTGATGAGATCCGCGTCCTGAGCATGCACGGCAGTTGCTGCCGCCGCAAAGAGAAAGAGCGCAACGAGTTTCTTCATACGCGAAGAGTACCAAGGAGTGCAGGCGTCTCGCCTGCGGCCGTAGGGCGTCTCGCCCGACGGTGGTGTCCGAAATCGACAAAACGTCACTCGACGGATTTCAGCAATTGCAGCCATCAAAACACGGCCTCTCGTCGTCGCCGCGCAATTCCGCCGGGCGAGGACGCCCGCCGGCCGCAGGCGAGACGCCTGCACTCCTCTGCTAACATGCCCGACATGGCGCTCACATCGAAACAGCGGCAGTACCTTAGGGGGCTGGCCCATGCTCTCGAGCCGGTCGTGCGCGTCGGGCGTGGCGGCATCAGTCCGTCGGTCATCGAAGAGACGAAGCGCTCGTTGGCGGCACACGAGCTGATCAAAGTCCGCATCGAAAACGACGACTCCGCGAATCGCCGCACCCTCGGCGAGGAGCTGGCGCGCGCGTGTGATGCCGAGGTCGCGGGAAGCATCGGGAAGCTGGCGATTCTCTATCGGGCCAAAGACGAAGAGCCCGAAATCGAATTGCCGGCGTAGCGGCGCCGCCAGTCTGGCGGGAGCGCGCAATCAAACAACGCTCCACAAAAAACGAAGGGCAGCCTCGCGGCTGCCCTTCGCAGGTAACTGCTGTGAAGAGGATTACGGAAGCATCAGACGAATCACTACACGGCGATTGCGGAGGCGGCCTTCGCCGGTGGTGTTGTCGCCGACCGGCTCACGGCCGTCGCGGCCTTCGATCGTGATGCGCGCGGGATCGATTCCGTGGCGCGTCACGAGGTAGTCGCGGACCGCTTCGGCGCGGCGGCGATCGAGATCCTTATTCGGACCCGTGTTTTCCTTGTCGTCGTTGTAGCCGATGGCGATCGCGGTCGCGGTGGGCTCCTGCTTCATGCGCAGAGCGACGTCATCGAGGATTGCTTTGGCGATGTTCGACAGACGCGCCGAACCGGCTTCGAAGTGGATCTCGTCGGTGCGCAGCTCGGTCGGAACGTGCGGGACAGTCACTGGAGGCGGCTCCGGCGGAGCGACCGGTGTCGGGGGCGGCGGCGGGGGCGGCGGCTCCGGCAGCGGAGCGGGCGGCGGAGGCGGCGGAGCAACGGCTGCGAGATGCAGCGGTGCGAACGTGATCCCGACCAGGCCCGATAGTGCGCAGTCGTCGAGCTCGGTGACGCGGCATTCCTTGTGATCGCGGCTGAACTTCGCTGCGTTCCAGCGGACGCCGCCGTTGATGGCCCAACCGCTGTCGCCAATCCAGTGGCGCAGACCGGTCACGAGCGTTACGGGCGACGGGGGCTTCACATCCCCGCCCGTATAAGTCGTGGTGCTGATTTCCGTGATCCAGTTCGTGGTGCGCCAGAAGTGAATTGGATGATTCCAGCCCACTTCGAGGAGCAGCTCATTCGGCAGCTTCTCCGAATCGGGAGCGAGGAACGGGAAGTTCGAATTCTTGGCGCTACGGTCGCCGACGATCGTGTAGCTACCGCCGACCGTGAACTGGCTGGCCGTGTAGTGCAGACCAGCGCCGAAGTTCGTGCTTCCGCTGGCGATGCCGCTGTCCTTGTTACCGGTCGGAAGATCGGCAAACAGCGAGAGCGCCAGGTGAGAGGTGGACGACGACGGACCAAAGCTGAACTTCGTGGCCAGGTGCAGTGGCGCCATGCCGGCGTCGGAGAACTTGCCCTGGTAGTAAAAGCCGTTGATGAAACCGTTGCGGTCTCCGCCGTGACCGGTGATCCGGTCATATGGCAGCGACGCGCTGATCTCCCAGTTGTCCGTGAGGCCGTACCCGATCGAGGCGTTCAACCGATAGAGGTCATAGCCCATGTTCTTGTTCTTGCGGGCGGAGGGGATGATGAAGGGAGCTTTCGCCGCTTCGAGATCCCAATCCTGGTAATAAACACCAAACGACCAGTCGCCGTGGCGAAGCGTGTCCGCGGTGATCACGTTGAAAAGACCGGTTTCACCCGAAGCAGTGGGCGCGACCAGCGCCGCCTGTTCTTCTGGCGTGATGGTCGCAAGGCTGCCGCCCGATTGAGCAAACAATGACGGCACGATGAGGAAACAAAGCAACGGAAGTAAGTATCGGAGTCTCGAGCGCAAAGTAACACCTCCTAAAGTCGAACGGTCTGCCCGCTATGTACTGCCCGGCGCGGTTTACAAAAAATGTGCCAGAGCCATGCGAATGAAGACGATAAAGGCTTCAACGCCTTGAGCTTACCATAACTTGATCGGGGTCAACTCACCCCCGGATTCAGTCACTTTGATAGGATGCCTGCATGCGTAACCGCCCGACCGCCATCTCCTTCGCGGTAATTCTTGCAGCGACTGCGACGTTGGCGCAGCAGCCGGCTCCCGCTCCACCGCCCCCTACCGATACGGCCGCCACCACGACGACGCAGCCGCCCCAAACGACTCCCCCGCTTCCCCCGTTGCCACCGCCACCCGATATTCCGATCGCCACGGCCCCTCAGCCCACGCCTCCGCCGGCCGCCGTTCCTCCGGCCGCGCAGCCGGTGCCGCCGCTCTCGCTCTCGCCGGTGGCCGCCAGCGGCTACGACCGGCGCGACGCGCTGCCCAACGTTTATCTCGCTGACGGGCAGGCCAGCATCCGGCTGCGAAAGCTGATCAAGAACGTGCTGTTCGAGAGTCAGATCGACTACAAGTTCGTCACCGGCGACATCAGTACGTTTCTTCGCTACAAGTACTACGCAGAGAACTTCACCTACAAGATCGGCGTGTTCGACTCGATCTCGTTCGGCGCCGTCGGCAGCCACACCGACGAATTCGAGCGCGTGCGCGGTGGTCTGCTGCTGCTTACGTTTCCGCGCGACTACAACCACCGTTACTTCACGCTCCTGCAGGATGACCGGCTCACGTTCGGCGACGTCACGCGCGTCGATAACCGCAAGAACAACATCTATACGAAGTTCGGCTACCAGTACGGCACCGAGTTCGACGAACAGTTGAACGCGATCGTCGGCGAAACACGCGGCCGGCAGGTGCCCGTGCTCACCGTGTTCCGCGAGGTCGGCCCTCAGAAGTTCAGTTACGCCGCCGCCCTAACCGAGTCGGCAAAGATCTCCACCGGCGACTACAGGTACACGAAGGTGGAGACGGAAGGCATCCGCCGCTGGGATATCACCGGCACACAATTCATCGTTACGCGCGCACATTTCGGCACGTTCCTGACGAAGGACACTCTCTGCGCAAAGGACGACGTCACGACTCCCCAGGTCGAGTGCTTCTCGATCCCAGGCTACGAGATGTTCGGACTCGGAGGACGCGACGCGCTCCGTTCCCTCTCCACCTCGAACAACGTTTCGGCCGGCACGAACGAGTTCCACGTCACGAATGAGTATTTCGTTCCCGTGTTCCGCAATCGCGATTTCCGCTACCGCGCGGTGCACTTCAACACGATGTATGCAATCGGCTACACCGGATTCGGCAACGTCGCCTTCACGACACGCGACGTTTTCAAAACCCGCGACTTCGCCGTCGACGCCGGGCTCGGCACCGAGATGGCCCTCACCGTCCGCGACTTCGATGTCCTCCTCAGCGTCCTCTACGCCCACACCTTCCGCGCACCGGAAGAGCGCAAAGGAAACAAGGTCCAGTTCTCGATTCACACGATCCGGTGAGGGGAACGCAATTGACAATGGACAATTGACAATGGACAACGAGCGAGGGAGCGACACAACTAGCTAATCGATATCAACTCATCGACTCGCTGCCTCGTTGTCAATTGTCCATTGTCAATTGTCAATTGCGTTTTCTCACCGCTTCAACGACATCTGCACCGCGCGCACGCCGTCGATGTTTCGGACTACGTGAACGGCCATGTCTTTCTGCAGCTCGTTGGAAACCGTTCCGGTCAGATGGACCACCCCGTTGCTCGAGGCGACTACGATCTGCGTTCCGTCGAGTCCGCGCTGGAGCGCCAGTCCGCGTTCGGCGGCGCGAGCGATCCGGGCATCGTCTGGAACGGCATCCATCTGGATAAGGTTGGCCACTCGGGTGTAGCCGAGATTCTGCGCGACGACGGCGGCCTGCTCGGCAGACGTCGTGTCGATCGCGTGCCCGCGAAGGATGACAATACCGCCAACCTCGACCGCATGGAATCCTTCCAGGAGCACGCCCGCGCTGACGAACTGGGCGGTGACATCGTGCGTGACCGGCGGCTCCGCAATCGCGGAGACGGCGAATAACACGGCCACGAGAACCGCGGCCCACGTCATCGGATGCGGATGTTTATTTGCGCCCATGAGAGCAAATAAAGCATCGTTGATGCCAATGTTAAACGCCTTTTGCTGGAGAGACTTAGCCCGAGCTCAAGCTGCTCTGCCAGGCAAGGCCACAAGCGTTGGCGGCTCATCGCTGGCGGAGCCATGACGATGGTGCATCTCCACCTGCCAGACCAAGAGAGCAAGGAGACCGATAATCGCAACCATAGCCAGCAGCGCGGTGATACGTCGGAGCACGTTCATCATGAAGGCAAAGCCTGTGCCCGCCATTGTAATGCTGGGGTGTCGGGGATCGGGTGTCGGGAGTCGGAGCGGGCGTGAGTCAATTTGGACGGCTCATCGTGGTCGCTGAAGCAAAGGCAACCACAGGTGCGCCGCCGGCGCGCCGGCGACCACCTTGGACGAAAAGCGTGACATGCCACGCCAGCGCTGACAAACTACGATTGGAGGACGGAAAGGTCGTATCGCACTCTTCAACATGATCAGCCGAAGCACCGACTACAACAGAGGTCGGACTACCAGTTCCACGCTCGCTGCATCGTGAACAAGAGGCGAACGAATTCGTCCCCACGCTCTTTGGCTTCATCGACCTCTAACTGCAGCGCCGCTCCCGCGATACGGGAGTAGATGGGTGTGTGTCCGCTGACTGGCTTATTTTCGTAGCAGAGACACGAAGAACACAGAGAACACAGAGGGGTTCTCTGTGTCCTCTGTGCCTCGGTGGTGACCGGTTTGCTGGGGACGGTAGCCGGCTTGGAGAAAGCGCTGGCGAGCCGCGAGATCCACCCACCTGCCCCCTCCGACCCCCGACCCCCGATCCCCGACACCCTCAACCAGCTATCATCCCCGCCGCATGAAAGCGATTCTGATTCGCGAGCACGGTGGCCTCGACAAGCTGACGATGGCCGACGTTCCTGATCCTGTTCCGCGGCCCGGCGAGGCAGTCGTGCGTGTCCGCGCCGTCGCTCTCAATCATCTCGATCTCTGGCTGCGCCGAGGAGTGCCAGGGCATACGTTTCCATTGCCGATGATTCCGGGGTCGGAAGTTGCGGGTGTCATCGAGCACGTCGATGATCCAAGCTGGCGTACCGGCGACGAAGTGATCGTCGCACCCGGCTACTCCTGCGGTCATTGCGTCGCCTGCCTCTCGGGGAACGATCCGCTCTGCCGCCACTACGGCCTGTTCGGAGAAACGATCAGCGGCGGCGCGGCGGAAAAGATCGCCGTCCCGATCCGCAATCTGATCCGCAAACCGGCCGCGCTTTCGTTTGTTCAAGCCGCCGCGTTTCCACTCGACATGCTCACCGCCTGGCACATGCTCGTCGCCCGCGCGCAACTCCGCATGGGCGAGACTGTCCTCGTTCACGCCGGCGGTTCCGGCGTCGGGAGCGCTGCCATTCAGATCGCCAAGCTCTTTGGCGCAACCGTCTACGCCACCGCGGGAACCGCCGAGAAAGCCTCCCGTGCCCAAGCCCTCGGCGCCGACGCCACGATCGTCTACACGCAGACCGACTTTCTCGATGACGTGCGCCGCCTGACCGGCAAGCGCGGCGTCGACGTCGTCTTCGAGCACGTCGGCGGCGAGACGTTCGAGCGCTCGCTGAAAGCCCTGGCGCGCGGCGGCCGCCTCGTCACATGCGGCGCCACGACGGGCGGCGAAGCAACCATCAATCTCCGTCTCGTTTTCTTCAAGCTCCTCTCAATCCTCGGCTCCACGATGGGCAGCCTGGCCGAGTTGCACCAGATCGTGAAGCTCGTCGAGCAGGGCCGCCTCCACCCGGTGATCGACCGCGTCCTCCCCCTAGCCGAAGTCGCCGAAGGACATCGCATCCTCGAAGCGAGGGAAGCGTTCGGGAAGATCGTGTTCGAGGTGTGATCCGCAGATGACGCAGATGATCGCAGATCATTTTCTTATCTGGGTTCCATCTGCGTCATCTGCGGATCGTTTTCTCGACCGCGAAACCGCGAGATAATCCGCAAGTGCCCCGCATCCAACTTCTCCCCTCCGATCTCATTAACCAGATCGCTGCCGGCGAGGTTGTGGAGCGGCCGGCTTCGGTGGTCAAAGAGCTTGTCGAGAATGCCATCGACGCCGGCGCGATGGTCATCGACGTCCTGCTCGAAAACGGCGGGAAGAAACTGATCGAAGTGCGCGACAACGGCTCGGGGATGGCGCACGACGATGCGCTCCTCGCTCTCGAGCGTCACGCCACATCGAAGATTCGCGGCTTCGACGATCTCGCGCAGGTGCACACGCTCGGCTTCCGCGGTGAAGCGCTTCCGTCGATCGCCAGCGTCTCCCGATTCACGCTCATCACCTCGACGGGCGATGAAGCGATCGAGATCGAATGCGATCCACTCACCGGCTCGCGGAATTCGCGCCCCGCCGCGCGCGACCGCGGCACGACCATCAGTGTACGCGAGCTGTTCGAGAACGTCCCCGCGCGGCGCAAGTTCCTCAAGTCCGCCGACGCCGAGTTCCGCGCCATCGTCACGATCGTCTCGTCGTACGCGCTGCCGCTTCCGTCGCGCGCCTTCCGTGTGGAGCACAACGGACGCACAGTCGTCGATCTCCCGCCGGCGGCGACGATGCGCGAACGTGTCATTCAGATCATCGGCGACGAAGCGGCGCCGTATCTCGAGGAGATCGACGCCACCATCGGTGCTGTCCACGCCTCCGGCTACGTCACGCGCGGCCTCCGCTACGGCAGCCGGCGCAATCAGTACTTCTTCGTCAACGGCCGGCTGGTGAAGGACCGCGTCCTGACGCATGCGGCGAATCGTGGCGCCGAGGCGTTCGACTTCGATGGGCATCCAGCGATCGTGCTTTTTGTGGGCGTCGAACCGGAGTTTGTCGATGTGAACGTGCATCCGGCGAAGACGGAAGTGCGTTTCCGCGATTCCAGCGCCGTTCACGTCGCGGTCGAACAAGGCATTAAACGCGCCCTCGGCGGTGCCGAAGAAGGCTCGCAACTGCTACAGGCGGCAGGTCCGGCTCCCCCAGCGGCATCACCTGCGCCATCGGTACTTTTTGCACCGCAGCGGTTCGATGACGCGCCCGCCGGTTACCGGCCCGAGTTCACGCCGCTCTTTCAGCGACAGAGTCTCGTGCAGCCGCCGCTCCGCGCGCAGACCGCGCTGATCGAATCGCCGGCGCAGTTGCAGGAAAGCGAGCCGCAGCTGGGCGATCTGCAGGGACGCGTGATCGGCCAATACCGGATGAGCTACATCGTCATCGATACGCCCACCGGTCTGCGTCTCATCGATCAGCACGTCGCCCACGAGCGTGTTCTGTACGACCGCTACTTCGACCGCGCCGCCGCAAACGCGCCGGTGAGCCAGCAACTCCTGACGCCGATTCTTTACGAGAGCGGCGCCGCGGAGAGTGCGGTGCTCGAATCGCACATCGAGGAGCTGCGCGCGGTTGGTTTCGACATGGAGCGCTTTTCGGGCAATGTCTTCGCCATCGCCTCCGTCCCCTCGGAGCTCGTGAAGAAAGACGTCGATGCCTTCCTCCGCAAACTCGTTGACGCCTCGCTCGACGACCGTTCGCACCTCCAGCATCTCCGCGAGAAGGTCTGCGCCTCCCTTGCCTGCCAGGCCGCGATCAAGGTGCATCGCCCGCTCAGCGGCGAAGAGATGGCCCGCCTCACCGCCGAGCTTCTCGACTCGTCGAATCCCTACGCCTGCCCCCACGGCCGCCCGATCATCGTCGACATCCGCCACCTCGACATCGAAAAGCACTTCCACAGGAAGTAGAGCGCGGGGGTCGGAGGACGCCGGGTGTCGGGGGTTGGGGGTCGGAGGTGGAGACACAGACGGAGAGCATCTCCGACACCCGACTCCCGAAACGCGTCGCCTCCGACTCCACGATCTGTAGAACTTCGATGCGATTCGAATCATCCGAGGGATCCTCGGCATCGACATGCGCATCCCGTCACGACAACTTGGCGCACGCGGCGAGCGGCGCGCTGCATGGTTCTACCGGCTGCGCGGCTACCGCATCATCGCGCGCAATGTTCGATTGCGCGCAGGCGAGATCGACCTCATCGTCCGGCGCGGCGGAATGCTCGTCTTCGTCGAAGTGAAGGCCCGGCAGAGCCTCTTCGCCGGACATGGTGTCGATGCCGTCGATCGCCGCAAGCAGCTCCAACTCATCACCCTCGCCAGCGCATACCTCGGACGACATCCGCACGATGGCGAAATCCGCTACGACGTGCTCTCCCTCTTCTGGACAGGCTGGCGTTTCGTCATCACGCACTTCCCAGATGCGTTCCGCCCGGTCAGCGATTCGAGGAGACCTTGGATGTGGCGGGTATAGCCGTTCAGCGGTGAACGTCGTTGAAGCGGAGCATCGCAAAGAGCCGTTGCTCGCGGACATCGTCGAAGCCGCAGGTCGATTCGAACAGCAGCGGATTCTCGTAAGTGCCAAAGAGCATGTCCCACCAGACGAAGTCGCCGTAGTTGTTTCGATGACGTCCGTACTCGTGATGAATGCGGTGCATCTCCGGACGCTGGAAGATGTAGCCAACCCAACGGGGAGTGGTGATGTTCGTGTGGTAGAAAAATTCTCCGAGCGCCGTGAACGCCGTGTAGATGGCACCGGCTCGCAGGTCGAGTCCGAGAAGCGTGTAGACGATCAATGACCCGAGGATCGAGTTCACCGTCATCTCCAGCGGATGCTTGTAAAACGAAGTGATGACCTCGATCCGCTGCGGGCTGTGATGGATCTGGTGGAAGCCCAGCCACAACAGGTCGCTCTCATGACGCCAGCGATGCCACCAGTAGAAAACAAACGTGGCGATGAAGTAGGCCACGAATCCGCCGGTGAAGGGATTCAGATACGTCGAGAGGTGCAGAAGTGAGCGCGATGACAGCCATCGCTCCCAGGAGAGTCCCGCCAACACCACAACACTGAGTTGAACGATGTTGATTGCGATCACGCGCATCGGCCAGGTGCGAACACTTGGCAAGTGCCAGCCTGGAATTACTCGCTCAAGGATGAAACAAAATGCGAAGACGCCGAGGATGACGTAAAGCATGGTTGTAATACGGCTGAGCGCACTCGGTTGTTGCGTTCAGTCCAAGTCCACATCTTTGCTTCAACTTGTGGGGGGGGTGAGAGTTACTTTTTTTCGACGGGCTGGGCGCGCACCGTTTGTGGCCCGGTGTCGCGCAAGATGCCCGCTTCACGGGCCGCCTTCCCAGCTCTACCGAGTGAGAGGCAAAGCTTTCGTAGTTGCGACGCTTGCCGGATTCGCATCGTGACTGCTTTTTCCGAGTAGTCGACGCTCATGACTTGCCTCTCAACCGCGCGATGTCTGCACGGTCCTGGTCACTGGAGCGAAACACCTTCAACGCGATAAGTCCTTCCTTCGAAACCACCGACAACTGCCGGCCACGCCAAGGAACATGCTGACGGCCTTCCCAAGACGAAGCAACAGCGGGGGTGACCAGAAGAAGATCGAGGATCAGCACCTCCCCATCAGTAGGATCAATCTTCGAGACCCGCCGAATTTCTACCGCCCCATTCGAGAACGACATGGGTCTTGCCTTGATCTTGTATCCAAGAGGAAGGGCGGCGGTTTCGGCTAGGGCCTGATCTTCAGGCCTGATCAACAGATCGATATCGACCGTCGCACGGGGAGCGCCGTGTACGGCCATTGCGATGCCCCCGCAAAGCGCGTATTCAATCCCCTCCGCATCGAGAGCATCGCGGACAAGATCCAGTTCGTCATCGAGATCGAACACGCCTACACCCTCGCCCCCAGCAACTCGCGCAGCGCGTGCGGCGCTTGTGCGATCGCTTCATCCAACTTGTCCGGATCCTTCCCGCCGGCCTGCGCGAGATCGGGCTTGCCGCCGCCTTTGCCGCCGACGATCGGGGCGAGTTTGTTGATGAGTGTGTTGGCCTGGACGCGGTCGAGCAGATCCTTCGTCACCGCGGTCAGCAGCGTGACCTTGCCATCGGCGACGGATCCTAGGACGACGACGCCGGACTTGATCTTCGAGCGGAACGTGTCGGCAAGATTGCGGAGGTCGCCGCCGCTGACATCGTCGAATCGGCGGGCTACCAACGCCACACCATCGATGTCGACCGACTCCTCGCCGTTGGACGACGACGCCGACGCTCCGCCTCCCGTGGCCACGCGCATCTTGAGCTGCTTAAGCTCCTTCTCCAGGCTCTTCTGCCGCTCCTGCATCGTCCGCAACTGGGCGGGGACGTCTTCCAACTTCACATTGAGCTGCTGCTGCAACTCGTGCGCGGCATCTTCGATCGTCTGGAAGTACGCGAGCGCGCCGCGGCCGGTGAGGGCTTCCATGCGCCGCACGCCGGCGGCGAGCGAACGGTCGCTGACCATCTTGAACAGGCCGATGTCGCCCGTGCGATTCACGTGGCAACCGCCGCAGAACTCGCGCGAGAAATCGCCCGCCGTCACGATGCGTACGTTCTCGCCGTACTTCTCGCCGAACATCGCCACCGCGCCCGTCTTCTTCGCCTCAGCGATCGGCATGACCGTCTTCGTGACCTCGAGGTTCGCGCGGATCTTGTCGTTGACGATCTCTTCGACCTTGCGGAGCTGTGCTTCCGTCGGAGCCTGGTGATACGTGTAGTCGAATCGCAGACGATCGGGCGCGACGAGCGAGCCTGCCTGCTGCACCGTCTCGCCGAGCACATCTTTCAGCGCCTGATGCAGCAGATGTGTGGCCGTGTGATTCGCGGTCGTGTCGAGCCGCGTCGGCACCGGCACGGACGCACGGACGTTCGCATGAAGTGTGAGGTGCCCTTCATCGACACGAACGCGCGAGACGATGAGATCGCTGGCCGGCTTCTGCGTGTCGAGCACCGTGGCCCGGCCGCCATCCCACTCCAGCGCGCCGCTGTCCCCGATCTGACCGCCTGACTCGGCGTAGAACGGCGTCGGCGAAAGAACGACCTCCCCTTCCGCGCCGTGATGAATGGCGTCCTGCTCGGCGCCGGCGACGACGATCGCCTTTACCGTCGAAGGAACGTCAACATATTGATCATAGCCAACGAACTCCGTCGGCCCGGTCTTCTCCGCGATCGGCGCGAAGACTGCGGCGCCGGCCGACAGCTGGAACTTCGACGACGCCTTGGCGCGGACGCGCGCGTCCGCCATCATCGTCTCGAAACCTTCGCGGTCGAGCGTTACGCCCTCTTCCTCCGCCATCTCTCCGATTAGATCGACCGGGATGCCGAAGGTGTCGTAGAGACGAAACAGCTCCTCACCGGAAATCGTCCGCTCGCCGCGCGCACGGATGGCATCGAGCACCGCGCCGACGCGCTCCATACCCGAGCTCAGCGTTCGCGAGAACCGCTCCTCCTCGGCGGACAAAGTCTGCAGCACCGCCTCGCGCCGCGCGGCAAGCTCCGGATACGCTTCGCCCATCGACTCGATCACCGCCGGAACTAGCTGCGACAACACGATCGGCTTCGGCAGCTTGCGGCCGAAGCGAATGGCACGCCGGATGATGCGCCGCAGCACGTAGCCGCGGCCTTCATTCGCCGGAATCACGCCGTCGGCGATCAGGAACGCCGAGGCGCGAGAGTGATCGCAGAGAACGCGGACGGCAGTATCGATCTCATCGTCCATCTTGCCGCGGTACGCGTAGCCGCTGCCAGCTTCGATGGCGCGCGTGATCGGCGTGAACAGATCGATGTCGTAATTCGTCGACGCTTTTTGCAAGACGCTGGCGAGCCGCTCCAGCCCCATGCCGGTATCGACTGAGGGCGCGGGCAGCGGTGTGAGCACGCCGTCGGCACCGCGGTCGTACTGCATGAAGACCAGGTTCCAGATCTCCATCGTGTCGTCGCCCTCGCCGTTAACGAGCGCGGCCACGTTCTTCGACAGATCGTTCCCGCGAAAGTAATGGATCTCCGAACAGGGCCCGCACGGACCGGTATCACCCATCGACCAGAAGTTGTCCTTCTTGCCGAAGCGCAGCACGCGGTCCGGCGACGCGCCCGCTTTCACCCAAAGCGCGGCCGCCTCTTCGTCGGCAGGAACGCCATCGCCTCCTTCGAAGACCGAGAACCAGAGCCGCTCGACTTCGAGGCCCAAGACGTTGACGATGAGGTCCAGGGCGAACTTGATCGCATCCTCTTTGAAGTAGTCGCCGAACGAGAAGTTGCCGAGCATCTCGAAGAACGTGTGATGCCGCGCCGTGCGGCCGACGTTCTCCAGATCGTTGTGCTTGCCGCCGGCGCGAACGCACTTCTGCGACGTCGTGGCCCGCTTGTAATCGCGAGGCTCGCGCCCGAGGAAAACATCTTTGAACTGATTCATCCCGGCGTTCGTGAAAAGGAGCGTCGGGTCGCCCGCCGGAACGAGCGACGAGCTCGACACGCGTCGGTGCTGATTCTTCTCGAAGTACTCGAGAAACTGCTGGCGGATCTGATTGGTCGTGAGCAAAAAGGACTCTCCTCGAAAGCGCGAGATCGTAACAGCCGAGGTTGAGCGTGTCATCCCGAGGAGGTTTCTGGCACTCCTGTTGATTCCGTGAACGGCATGTTCTGGGTTCCCCTGCTCATCGCGCTCGCCATTTCCCCGCCACCGAATCCGCCTCGCATCATCATCCTCGGCTACCACGAGGTCGAAGAGGACGGCCTGCCGCCGCATGAAGTCATTCCGCGTGCCGGAGCAACTGCGACACCTGACGAGATGGCGCTCTATACGATCAGCACCTCGGCGCTCCAGCAACAGCTCGACGCGCTCGACCGGCACGGTTACGAAGTGATTTCGCTTGCGGATGTCGTCGATTACATTGCCGGAAGGCGATCAGCGCTCCCGCGGCGCTCGGCCGTGATCACCGTCGATGACGGATGGCGCTCGACCACAACGGTGATTGCTCCTGAGCTGGCTAAACGCAATTGGCCATTCACGGCGTTCGTCTATGTGTGGGCGATCGACGCCCACTCGCATCATCCATACAACCTGACGTGGTCTGAGGTCGCCGGCCTGGCAATGGACGGAGCCGACATCGAGAGCCACACGTACTCCCATCCACTCCTCAGCCGTGCTCACACCGCGATCGCTGACGGATCGAATTACGCGCAGTTTCTCGATGACGAACTTCGCTGCAGCCGCGCCACAATTGAGGATCGCATCAATCAGCGGGTGAGGTTCCTCGCCTATCCGTACGGCGATTACGACGCCGGCGTGATCACAGCAGCGAAGGCAGCAGGCTACGACGCCGCGGTGACCGTCACCCCCGGTCCGGTGACGAGGCAATCGAATCCCCTCGCGCTCGATCGATACCTGGTATTTCACGACACGACGTTGCAGGAGTTCGAAGCGTGGTTGGAGGGGCCTTAGCGAACGGAATTGAAGAGCTCATATCGCTCCCGCAGCGTTCGCAGATGGTGAAGCTCGTGACCTGCCATGTGGAACGCAAGTCCGCGCACCGAGGCTTCGTAGCCGTTCACGTTTCCGCGACGCGTCCACTCCTCGGCGGTCAGCGATTCGAAAAGTGTGAGTGACGCAGCGCGGACCGCCCGGTATTCAGAGATGAGAGAAGCGAGAGGCCGTGACTCGAAGTTCGTCGCTGCGACGTATTCGTTCTCCTCGAATCCCGGCAACGGCCGCGCGTCCCCTCGGGCCACACAAAGCGCGCGATACGCGAAGATGCGCTCGTCGTCGATGAGATGGCCGATCACTTCCTTGACCGTCCATTTGCCCGGCGCATACCGCCGCGCGCGGATCGCTTCTTCGTCGAGCGATTCGAGTAACGCGGCGACCTCTTCGCCTTGCGCTGCCAGTGTTCCGACTGCGTCCTCGCCGGCGACGTAATCGATGTCGGTCTTTGCGTACGCGGCGAACTCCTCATCCGACGGGCGTCCACTGATCATGATTGGTCTCCTCATTTCGCGCAAAGCGCCGCTTTCTTGAGTCTGCGATTCGAACTCCTCATTCCGTGACTAACCTCTCTCTTCAAAGCGGTGGCTGCGCCACCGCACTCCAAAGCGCTTCGCGCGAAATGATGTAAGTCATCACGTCGCGAACGACGAAGAGGCGCTCGTCGTCGATGAGATGGCCGATCATACCGGCGCACCCGGATCACTTCCTCCTTTTCGCGCGAGCGCAGCGAGCGCTTTGGACTGCGGTGGCGCAGCCACCGCTTTTAACGTGTGCAGCTCGAACCGACTCCTCATTCCTGCTACGAACCATCTCTCCAAAGCGCTTCGCGCGAAATGATCTATGTCATCAGCTCGCGAACCACGTCAACGGCCAGACTGCTGTCGTAGCCCTGGCGGAAGAGATATGCCACGAGCTTCTCGCGGATCTTTGCATCGTCGTCATCGCGCCGGCGAAGAACGGCCAAGCGTTTTCGCGCTGACGCCAGCGCGGCTGCGCGCTCATCGTGATCGGGGACGCTTTCATTCAGCGCGCGGGCGATCGTTTCGCTCTCTACCCCGGCGGCGGACAATTCGCGGCTGATGCGATGGCGCCCGAGGCCTTTGCGGACGCGGGCGCGGACGAAGGAGGCGGCGAAGCGGTCGTCGTCGAGCCACTTCTCGCGGCGGAGTTTCTCGATCGTCGCGCTGATCACCTCGGCATCAAACTCTTTCAGCGCCAGCTTTCGCTGCAGCTCCGCCTCGCTGTTGAAGCGATGGTTGAGGATGCGCATTGCGGCGAGGTAGCAGGCATTGAGATCCACGTCAGGCCTCAACCCGCTCATCGCGGCTGAAGATTCTCAGGTCGGGGCGAAAGCTGGCAGACCAGAACTTCGGCGCGCAGCAAGGGAACACCGGGAGGATCGAAGTTCACGCGCCGTACGGCCATCGATTCGAGCAACGCGCGGGCATTCGGCGAATACCAGTGATAGCGCGATGAGAGCACGACCGTAACCTCGCGAACGTTGCTGGCGCGCAGAGTTGCAAGCGCAACGAGAAGCTCGCGGTCGCCGAACGGCTGCATGAACTTCTTTTCGAAGTAGAGAGCGCTCAACTCCTCGGGTAGCCAATAGACGTCGCTGATCACAACCTGCGGCGCCGTGCGAACGATCGTCACGAGCTGTGACGTCGCCTCGAGTTTGCGATGCAGAAGCACGAGGCCGTAACCCTCGATCACGAACGAAATGGCCACGAGCGCAACCGCAATCTTCAACCGCCGCAGCGAGAGGACGACCAGAAGCGGAACGATCGTCAGGAAGTAACGCGGGCCCCAGACGACGCCGCTCCAGTTCACGCGCAAGACCAGCGGCATGAGCACGACGTAGACCGCGGAGATCCGAGCGATGAGCGCCATCGCATCGTTACCGGTCACAAGCGAGCGCCATCGAGTCAGAAAGAAAACCGTGAGCGGCAGAAAGAGAAAAAGTCCCTGCGTGTAGATCGTGTTGACGATCGGATCGCTGTCGGTGATCCAGAAGAAGATTCCGATGAGCGAGCCGATGCCTACAAGAACCCCGACGATGAGTTCTGCGCGAGTCCCCTGCTCCGGCGCGCGGCGGCGAAACCCGATCACGATCGCTGCCGCCGCCGGAAGCGCGAGAAGAGCGGCGATCAGAGGCCGCTCGTGAAAGTGGAAGAGGAAGTACAAAACGTTGCGGACGATGCGCGCCGGCAGCGAGACATCGTCAGCCACCGCATGCACAGCGAGATGCAGGCCGAATGGGTTGCCGAAGATCATCCATTGCGCGAACCAGTAGGGCGCAATCACGATCGCGGCACCGATGAGCAGCGGCGCGATCCGAGGGCGCAGCTCCCGCGCAACGGCGAGTGCGATGATCACTGCGGCAAGAAACACGTAGCCTTCATCGCGGATGACGATCGAAGCGCCTGCCGCGAGCCCGGCCAGCAACGGCTTCCGTCGCAATAGCAAGACGACCGCGCCGGTGGCCAGCAGTGTGGCAAGCGTGTGTTCCCAGAAATCAAGCGAGTAGAAGGCCAGCGGCGTCGCGAACGCGGTCACGATCACCGCCCAGGCTGGATCGGCATCGCTGCCCGCCGCACGCAGAAGCGCCGGCATCATCATCAGAATGCCGATGCCTGCCGCGAGTGGAATCCAGGGTGTGCCCAGCGGCGCGGCGAGCAGCGGGAACACCCACGGAACGATGGAAAAGTAGTGCGTCCCGAGCTGGCGGAAGTGACTACCGGCGGCGGGGAACCAGCGAAAGCCGGGATCGACGTCCGCGGCCGGATATCCGATCGAGACGTGGCGATAGCCGCTGGCAGCGAAGTTTTCCGCGACGAGATTCTTGTTTCCGGCGTCGCTGATCCAGAACGCGTTTGCCGGCAGCGTGATGCGGATTGCCACGAGCAACGCCGCCGCCACGAAGATGGCGAGGCGTGTTCGGATCACGCTGCGGTTGGCTGCGTCGACGGTCATCGCTGGCGAGATCCACAATCTTCGCAGCCGAGGAGTTGGTGCGCCCTGAGGGATTCGAACCCCCAACCCTCAGATCCGAAGTCTGATGCTCTGTCCAGTTGAGCTAAGGGCGCGTCAGAGAAAAACTACCACAGTTGCGAGGAGTGCGAGCGTCTCGCTCGCGGCGGCGAGGCGTCCCCGCCTCGGCGTGGTTTTCGTAACGCCGGACGTTTTGTTCGCATCGCCGAGGTTTACCGCCGGGCGAGACGCCTGCACTCCTTAGAGCAGCCCGAGGAAGCGCAGCCTCTGTTGGTAGCGAAGTCCTGCCCCTGCGGGACTGAACTGGGTTCGCATCGTGTCGCGGGCGCGTTCGCCGATCTGCGCGCGGTACGCGGCGTCGTCCAACAGTCGCCGCATGAATTGCGCGGCGTGATCGACATCCGGTTCCGCCCATTGCTGGCCGGCGGCACACGGGCCATGCGCGCGGTCGAGCGTGACCAGCTCGTAGTCGACGGGACACGAATTGCGGCCGTTCATGAAGTCCATGTTCCCCGACCATCCCGTCGCCACGACCGGCTTGCCGAGGAACATGGCCTCGGCGAAGGTGAGTCCAAACCCCTCGGAACGGTGCAGAGAAACGACCGCATCGCACGCGGCGATCAGGCCATTCACGCGTCCGCGCGAAAGCATCCGATCGGTCAGATACATATTCGATATGCCGCGGATGCACTCCTCGATCGCGGCGTACTCCGTTGGATGATCAGCCGCCTGACTGACTTTGATCAGCAAAGCGACCGGTGACGAGCTCGAAAATGCTCGCTGAAACGCATCGATCGCTCCGAGCGGATTCTTTCGCGCCGTGACGTTGGCGAGGTCGAACATGCAGAGAAACGTGAAGCGCCCAGCCGGCACACCAAGCTCCCCGGGGGTGCATATCTCGATGTTGCTCACTTCGATTCCATGCGGCATATGCACGACCGGAATCCTCACCTTCCGGCTGATGGCATTTTGAATGAACGCGCTGGGCGCCCAGATCTCGTCGAGCGGCGCCGCCGACGCGATCCATGCGTCGGGCAGCTCGGGCAATTCCCAGTGCCAGCATCCGATGTTGTACGCGTTCGCCTCGAACCCGCTTCGAAGCTGCTCGTGCACGCTCGGAGCCTGATCGGCGTTGAGGTGAAAGATGCTCGCGCCATAAACAGCCTGCTGGGTGCCTTCATCGCCGTCGACATCGACGAGATGATTGGCGAGCCCGATCGCATCGCACGATTTCTGGCAGAGGCGTGCCGACTCACCGACGCCGGTCTCCCGCCCGATGTAACCAACGATGTTGAGTCCCGCCGGAAGAGTCGACTGGTGACGAACCGGGCCGGGCGAATCGTCGCGCCGTCCCAACAGAGTCTCGCGCATGGCCTTTCGAACAGGATGCGGAAACAGGCGCACCAGTGGCCGCAGGCGCGAGAGCCATTGGTACGACACCCCACCCGCTCTTGCGAGCAGCGCCGGTCTGGGCGCCGGGCCGCTGTACGCAGCAAAGAGCTCGGGATGGGCGAACGGGTCTGCCCCGGCGGCGTCCTGCAACTCGATCGAATTGCGATAAGCAATTCTGGCGGCGTCCGGCACCGGTTTCCCGTCGTGAAACGTCCCGAACGCATAGGGCGATGCACGGGACGGCTCGAAGCCCGCCGCACGCAAGAGGACAAGGTAATCGTCGACGAGTTTGCGGGCGTCGCCGATATCGCTGAGCTTCCGCCCATGCTCGTGCTTCGACAACATGGATGGAGCGGCCGGATCGAGTCCGCTGAAATGATAGAAGCGGAGCGGCTGTCCGTTGATCGTTACCTCGCTGCCCTCGCCAGCGACGGCTCGCTGCTCGAGGTTCCAGTAAGCGACGTTGTATCCGTCGTGACGAATGATTGCGACGCCGGGAAAGAGACCGGGCGCGAGATCGATCCACTTCTGATCAGCGAAGAGTCCGCGCGCGGTATCGACGACGCATTGAAACTCGAGCTTCTCCTTCCACCAGTCGAGAAACCGTGCAAGAGCCGGTTGCCGCCACACGGCCAGGAAGCCGAGGTTGTAGGTGCCGGCGAGGAGGATGGAGCGCTCGCTCGGATGATCGTCGCCGGAGATCGATCCGGTCAGATGCGGCGTCACCGCCAGGAACGTTTCCGGAGGGAGCGCATCGAGCTCGACGAGCGGGCTGTAAACGCAAGTGTCCGGATCGAGAAAGACGACGCGGTCGTAGCCAAGTCCAAAGAGGTGCTCGAACATCCACGGCTTCATGGCGGTGTCGAGCTCGAAAATGGTGTAGCGGAAGTAGAACTGACGCGGATTCGGCAGCGGCAAGGCATCGATCGACATCGTTGTGAGGCTCTCGTCCGGCTCCCGACTCCCGGCCTGCGACTCCCCGCCCACGATGAGTAAGAATCGCTCCCACTCCGGATGATGTCGCCTGACAGAGTCCATGAGGACTCTCACGAAGTGCCGGTAGTTCGGAGAAATGATCGAGAAGACCGCGGTGCGCATCGGACTGGGACGCGCGAATGTATCCGATCCGCGTCCCCCCGGAGAAAGCTATCGAAGGAGCGCCAGGAACTTCCGGATCCGATCGGCGTTCTTGCCGGCATCGCCGACCCCGACGCGCGACGTCGAGCGCACATCGACGCGGCTCTGCTCTCCCGCGGCACGAACGCGCACCACGATGTCGTCATGGAATCCGAACCACGCCGTCATCGCTGTCGCTTCGAGGATGCCTTCCGCCGGACGCACGGAGACGATCTCCCACTCCATCGTCTTCGCCGCCTGCAGAACCTTCGCGAAGGCGGCGTCGCTTTTGAGCGGCAGGTCGAGCGTAACTAGATCGGGATAGCCCGCCCGCTGCAGACCTGCCGTCTTGACGTCGATCCGGTCCGGCGCCGGGTTCGCACCTTTGCGCAACGGAAGAACCGCGGCGAAGTGGGGCGGATCGGCCAGATCAGTGCTGATGTCGTGGATACGCGGTTTGCCGCGGGCGCCCACGATCTGCGTCAGCGGCAGCAGCACGATCACCGCGCACGCGATCGCAGCGATCGCGGCTACCGGGTTGGGACGCGTCCGCCACCACGCAAATCCCGAGACGAGCAGCGCAAGTGCTCCCAGGAGAAACGCAACGGCAAAGAGCGCCAGCCCAACCTTGAAATCCCACCATCCCCAGCGCGTGCCGGGACCGGAGAGAAGCAACGAGAGGAAGGCAAGCGCCGCGAGGATCACACCGGCAATCGTCATCGCGTAAGTGTAATTCGAGGATGGGTTTTCGGGGGTCGGGGGTCGGAGCGGGATTGCTTGGTTGCTGGGTTGCAAAGACCGTTTATTGAGCAATCCAGCAAGCAGAGCACTAAGCAGCCGAGCAAGCAGTACCCACCTCTCATTCCATAAACGATCCCTTTCCGCCCGATCCTCCGTCACGTTTCCGAAAAGAACCGCTTTGGGAGACTCATGAAGGTGTCTTTTTCGTGCGCCGGCACCCAACAGGACGTACATTGACGGTCAACCCGAAACCTACAACCCCGGAAACAACTCAGATGAGGATCACGCGATGAACCATCGTGTCCCGTTTCTTCTGGCGGCACTCGCCTGCACAACGTTTGTTCAGGCGCAGCAAACGCAACTCTCGCCGGGCGTCGGCAACGCCGTTCTTCTGGCGAGGAACAGCGTCCAGGTCGACAACACCGTGACCATCGTTTCCGGCGACGTGATCGTGAACGACGCCACCGTCGGTCCGGTCCTCGGCGAATTGGCGCTGTCGCTCGACCGCGCGGTCACCACGCCGGCCGGCTACAAGATCGCCGGCACATCGATCGATCTCGACTCCGGCGCGGTGGCGGGCGGGGATGCCTACTACAACGCTCTGACGAATCAAGGCACGATTGCCGGGACGCAGTTCTCGCCGCTGGCCTCGCCCGTGTTCGCGGGGTTTCCGCCGGCGCTGACTCGTCCGCCCGGTTCGGGCAATGTGACCGTTGCCGCCAATACTTCGCTTACGCTGGGCGAGGGTGCGTACGGAAACCTGACCATCAACAAAGGGGCGACCCTGCTCCTGAGCGGTGGCGGCTATGCGTTCCAGTCGATCACCGTAGCAAACGGCGGATCGATTCGTTATGCCGCACACGCCGACATCGTCGTCAGCGGGCGCGCGGACTTCGGAGCCAACGACGTGGTCTCGCCGGCCGACGGTTCCGGACTCACTCCGGCGGCGATGCGTATTCAGGTCGACGGCATCAACGGCACGACCGGCGTCCTCGGCGAGACGCCTCCCTCCATTCATGTCGGACAGTCCAGCAAAATCTTCGCGACTCTCTACGCCACGGCGGGCTCGCTCATCCTCGATCAGTCCGTTGAAGGAAACGGCGCCTTCGTCGGGCGCGACATTCTCGTCGGCCATAACAGCAAGCTCACTCTCCACAGCGCCTACAACCAGCCTCCGTCCGCGAATGCGCAGGTCGTCTTCACGACCGGCTCGGATCCGCTGCCGATTACGCTGACCGGGTCGGATCCGGAGGGTGGAGCGCTGACGTTCAGCATCGTCTCCGCACCGCACGCCGGGACGCTCTCCGCGCCGGTGTCTGCTTCGCCGACGAGCGCCAACGTTACCTACACACCGTCGTCCGCCAATGTCGCCGACTCCTTCACGTTCCGCGTGACCGATCCGGCAGGAGCCACCGGTGATGCCGTCGTGACGATCAATCCGACGGCGCAGGAGCCGCCTCCGCCCCCTCCGACCACGGTCATCGCAACCGACAGTTCCGCGCAGACCGCGCAAGACGTTGCCGCGACGCTTACGCTCAGCGGTACCGCTCCGACCGGCGTCGCTCTCACCTTCTCGATCGTTTCCGGCACCGGCCCGTTCCATGGATCGCTCGGTGCGGTCACCCAGGGCACCGAGGTTCCGGAACGAAGCGCGACGGTTGTGTATACGCCCGATGCCGGATACACCGGACCGGACAGCTTCCAGTTCCAGGCATGCGGCACGATCGCCAGCGTCAACACCTGCGATGCCGCGTCGTTCTCGATCACGGTAGGAACTGCGCCGTCCGATCCGCCGAGCATCGCGCACGATGTTCAGGTATCGACGTTCGCGAACACCAGCGTTCTCGTCTCGCTCGGCGACAGCTCGATCACGACGGCGAGCAGACACTTCATCATCAAACCGACGGCCGCGACGCTCCAACCCGCCGCGATCGCCGGCAATGTCGCTGACTCCAACGGCGATCAACTCGGCGACAACGTCAACGCGCTTCCGGGCCCGGCGCCGGTGTTCATGAGCGCCGGTGTGAATCAGGGCGGCACCGCAGGCTCGGGCGGAACCACGCGCATGCAGTTCGAGTGGGATATGTCCGGCATCAGCGGTTCGCTCAGCAACCTTCAGAGCGCGGACGTGATCCTTCCCACGAACCGCGGCACCGTCGACTCGCTCGACACCTTCTTCTATGCCGCCGGCGTGACCGGCGACGGCAATCTCACCAACTCGGACTTCGAAGCGCCGGCCGAACAGATCCCCGGCGTGGTCATGCCGGTACCGCCGTCGATGCCGATCGGCAGCGATGGCACCTTCAGCTTCAGCGTACTTGGCCCGATTCACACCGCGGCCCAAAACGGTTTCAGCTTCTTCGCCATTCAGGGCCGCGTGAACGAATCGCTGACCGGACCGGCACGCGGACTCCAGGTGCGCACGACGGCGGACGGAAACATCAGCAGCGGCAACATTCCCAAGTTGTCGCTGACCACCCCGGGAGTCACCGCACCGCTGACATACAGAATCACCTCGCTCCCAACGAGCGGCGTCCTGCGCGACAGCGCCAACGCGCTGATCACGACAGTTCCGTACGACCTGCCGAGCGCCCAGGTGAGCTACACCCCCAACACCGGCTTCCTCGGCACTGACACCTTCTCGTTCTCCGTCAGCAACGGCGTCATCACCAGCAACGCCTTCGGCAATATCAGCGTCTTCATCCCCAATTGCCAAACCAACCCGGCAGGCTGCAACAACGGAAGGTAAGGCAGCGATATCGACATGCAACGAACCACACGGGTCCGAATCCCGTGTGGGAATGGGGTCAGGTCTGAAGTGTGAAGTGACGAAAGACAGTCTTGGCTTCGAGGACAAAGTACTCTTCCGTCACTTCACACTTCAGACCTGACCCCATGTCCGCTCGCATGTCTTCGCCGTGCGGCGTGAGATCCGCGGTCTCGGGACGTTTGGCCAGCATCCGGAATCCCCATGGCGGCGAGACGCCGCCAAGCCAGCCGGCGGGGACGCCAGCGTTCCATCCGCCAGTGGTGTGCTTTGAGCCGGCACCGTGTCACTACGACCGGTGAGCGTCGTCCTTGCTGACGCTCACGGCCGCGCTCCATCTTCGTCGCCGATGGATGGAGGCTGCTCATGAAGGTTCTCGCCGTACCGTTCGTTCTCATGCTCATCGTGGCCAGCAATACGTCGGGCGCGTCGCACGCCGGGATGAAGAAGAGACCAGTACTGTCGAAAGCGTCGCAGGAGTGCGTCGCTTGTCACACGTCGACAAATCCCGGGATCGTCGCGCAATGGAAGAGCAGCAGCCATTCGAAGGCCGCGATCGGCTGCTATGAGTGCCACCGCGCCGAGGCGGGAAGCGCCGATGCCTTTGAACATTTTGGCGTCACGATCTCCGTGATCGTCACGCCGCGCGGTTGCGCGCGATGCCACCAACAGGAAGACGTCGAGTTCGAAGGCAGTCATCACGCCAAGGCGGGCAACATCCTGGCCTCACTCGACAACTACCTCGCAGAGACCGTCGAGGGCTCGCGGGTTCCATTCAATCCGCACTCGCCCGGAAGAGAAATCGAGCTGACGGTGAACGGCCTTGCCAGCGCACAGGCAGGATGCCAGCAGTGCCACGGAGCGAAGGTGGCCCTGAAGTCGACGGACGGTGGGACCATCACCGTCGACGACCTGAAACCGGGACCCGACGGCAAACCGACTGTCGCCGGCGTTCTCGCGCGCATCGCGCACGATGACGAAGGGAAGCCCATCTACATGCCGGCGAGCTGGCCCAACACCGGAATTGGCCGGCTGAACCTCGATGGCTCCCGCGGATCGTGTACTGCCTGCCACAGCCGCCATGACTTCTCGCCACGACGGGCACGTCAGCCCGAGAATTGCGGGAAGTGCCACCTCGGCCCCGATCATCCCCAGGCGGAGATCTACGAAGAGTCGAAACACGGCATCGCCTATCGCGACCAGCGCGCCAAGATGAACCTCGGCGCCAAGAGCTGGATCGTCGGCAAGGATTACTGGCAGGCCCCAACCTGTGCCACCTGCCACATGTCGGCCACCAACACCGGCTTGAAAGTGACGCACGATCCCGGAGAGCGGATCTCCTGGACGAACCGGCCCACCATCTCCCTGGCTATGGACACGGATGCGCAGAAGAGCGTGATCACCGAGACCGACGCCGCGAAACGGAAGGATCTCATCGCCGACTCCGCGGAACAGAAACGCGATCGCATGAAGCTCGTCTGCAGCAACTGCCACAGCGCCTCGTACGTGAGCTCGTTCTACAGGCAATACGACGATTTCATCGGTCTGTACAACGAGAAATTCGCCAAGCCCGGCGCGGCGATCATGAACGAGCTCTACGGACAGGGACTGCTGACGAAGAAGCAGTTCGACGAGCGGATCGAATGGGACTGGTACTACCTGTGGCACCACGAGGGGCGGCGAGCCCGCCACGGAACGGCCATGATGGCCCCCGACTACTCGCATTGGCACGGGATGTACGAGGTCGCTGACCGCTTCTACACCTCCTTCATCCCGCTAGCGCAGGGGATCGCACGCAAAGCTGCCGAGAACGGAAAGAAAGAGCAGGCCGGCAAGGTAACCGCCCTGATCGACTCCGTCCTTGCCCGGCCGGAGCACACCTGGTATCTGCAGCAGGTGGCGGCGAAGCAGGAGGGTACGAAGCAATAGACACGACATCCGTGCATTTGCGGCGTCTTCAGGCATGTGATGTGACTGGCCAGGTTTGGCTTAGCTCGGGCTCGCTTCAAACTCTTGGAGCAATCGCGTCGGGTTCAACCACCGGGGCGGGACGCCCCGATGGCCGCGGGCGAGACGCCCGCACTCCTCGGCGGGGGGAAACGACCGGGCGCGCCTTGGCGCGCCCGGTCTCACTCACTCCGATCACTTACATCTGCGGACCATCGGACGTCACAGGCGGCACCCCGGGTTCCGGAGACTGCTGCGAGCCGGGAGCCGGCGACGCCTTTTTGTGACGGCGCTGGAAGCTCCTCAAGCGCTTGACCTCCTGCACATGCGGCACGAGAACGGCGTTGGCCGGATCGCGCGCCAACTGCGAGCCGATGTTGTACGCCTGCCCGGCGATGAGGGAAATGCGATAGCGTCGAATGAGATTCGCCCCGGAGATGCCGTTCAGCATCGTCCGCAACTCGTCCTCCACCGCCGTCCAGCGGTTGGTCTCGTCCTGCAACTGGCGCACGGCGTCCGCCTGCTGGCCGACCGCCTGCGAGACGTTGTCGAGCGCACCGAGGACGTTGATCGACGCCTGCTCGATCGGATTGGACGTACGGATGCGCCCGCGCAGTGCTCTTCGCTGCGCAACGGTCAACTGCGTTATTTCGCCGATCTGCGCGCGCGTGGCGCGCAGCTGGTCGACGACCCCCTCGGGGGACAATGTGGGAGCCGCCTGCGGAAGGTCCGCTACGCCAGACGGATTCATGGTTTCCTGATTGGGATTCATATCGTTCTCCTCAGAACAAATAGTTGTTAAGGCCGGAGGGAACGACGAGCACTTGTGCACGAGTGCAGGCGGCCACCGGCTGGAAAAGACGGCAACGCGCCGCTCTTCCGGTTGATGTTTTCCCGAAGTGCGCGCACTTCGGGAGCCCGCGGCAGGAGGAGCACCGCTCAACTCCCGCAGGGATGAGAACAGTCGCACTATCCAGCGCCGTCGTTCCCACCCGTTGGCCGCCAGGAGCGTGGGACTCTCACGAGCGCCGGCTCCGGTCTCGAGAAGCTGTCAAGCCAGCCCCACGAGGCCGCATATTGCAGCAGAGCCTGGTGGGGGATGTCAAGTGGGGCGGCGGTCGCGTTAGATGCCTGGGTTACTGAGTCGCCGCCGGCATACCGATGTCATGACAATCGGCTCCACCGATTACGCCGGCGCACACTCGACGACTTTCCGTTCGCGCCCGATGGCTGTCCGCGCCGGCTGAACGCCGTACACATCCGGCTGGGCGCCGCGCACGTCCGGCTGGGCGCCGCACATGTCCGGCTGGACGCCGCACACGTCCGACTGGACGCCGCGCACGTCCGGCTGGGCGCCGCGCATGTCCGGCTGAACGCCGCGCACGTCCGGCTGAGCGCCGCGCACGTCCGGCTCGACGCCGCACACGTCCGGCTGGGTGCCGCACACGTCCGGCTGGGCGCCGCACACGTCCGGCTGGGCGCCGCGCACGTCCGGCTGGACGCCGCGCAGGTCCGGCTGGACGCCGCGCACGTCCGGCTGAACGCCGCACAGGTCCGGCTGGACGCCGCGCACGTCCGGCTGGACGCCGCACACATCCGGCTGGACGCCGCGCACGTCCGTCTGAGCGCTGCACACGTCCGGCTGGGCGCCGCGCACGTCCGGCTGGACGTTGGACAGTACCGGCCGGACGCTGCATCGATCCCGCTCACTGCCGATTTCGGCGGCGCCTCCATCACTGTGGTCGCGCAAGGGGGGGGACCGCTGCACGAGCTCTCACCGCAACCCCTCCAATCGAGCACTCCAAGAAAACGAAGATTGCCAGGGGGTGCATCAAGGGTGTGTACTACGCGTGACCTTTGTCCATGGGTCGCCCATTTTCGCAGGTAGGGGAAACCTGCTCTCGTGTCTCTCCTTAGTAGCATGGCGACAAAACCGAAAGTCCACGCCCGGAAGGCGGTCAAGCGGTTACCGCGGCGTGTTCGCGACATCGACACGCCGGCAAGCACACTGAGTGCGAACCAGATTGCGCAGGCATACGTCCGGTCGATCACGCCGCAGTTGGCGCTCGGGGAGAGCACGCTTCACTTCGACCGGGTGAAGACGTCGATCCTCGGCAGTCATGTTCTCTATCAGCAATACCGCGGCGAATTGCCCATCTCGGGCGCCTGGCTGCGCATCGATGTTTCGCCTGACGGACGCGTTTTCAACGTGCTCAATGACCTGATCCGTCAACCTGCCAAACCACGGGTGCAGAAGGCAAAGCCGATCGGCGCGAGGGTGGCAGACAAGCGGGCTCGCGAGGCGGTCAATGCCGGGACCGTGCGTGTCGTCGAGCACGAGCGCGTTTGCTACCCGGTCAACGGCGTGCCGAGATCGTGCTGGAAGGTCGTCGTGCGGACCGTGAAGCCGAGGGGAGCGTGGAAAGTGTATGTCGACGCGAGCAGCGGCTCGGTGGTGGCACGGTTCGATCTCGCGAAGCACGTCGTCGGTCATGGACGAGTCTTCGATCCGAATCCCATCAGTTCCCTCAACGACCCGACGCTGACACCGACCTCCGTGATTCCGCAGCAGGCGTATCACGACGTCGATCTGAACGGATTGGATGGCAGCGGCTTTCTGGACGGGGAGTTCGTCAGCACGCGCCCGACGCAGGACCGTACGAGCAGCGCGGCGAACACCTTCGTCTTTACGCGCGACGACCGCGCCTTCCGCGAGGTGATGGCCTACTTCCACATCGATCGCGTTCGCCGCTACCTCGGCGATCTCGGATTTGGCGACGTTCTGAATCGCGCCGTGGAGGTCAACATCGACGCCACCCAGGATGAAGGATCGCAATACGATCCGATCACGAAGTCGATCCTGTTCGCATCGGGCGGCGTGCCGGACGCCGAGGATGGGGAGATCATCGTGCATGAATACGGGCACGCGATTCAGGACGATCAGGTTCCCGGATTCGGTCAGGGAGCGGAGTCGCGGGCCATGGGCGAAGGCTTTGGCGACTTTCTCTCCGCCAGCTTCTTTGCCGACGCGAAGTCACCCGAGATGCGTCCGATGGTAGGCACGTGGGATGCCGCCGGCTATCCGAAGCCGAAGCCGTTTCTTCGCCGCGTCGACAGCACCAAGAAGTATCCGAAGGACATCAAGAACAACATCTACTCTGACAGCGCGATCTGGTCCGCGTCCCTTTGGCAGATGCGCGAACGGTTGGGCCGGGTGACGGCGGAGAAACTCGTGATCGCCCATCACCATCTGCTCTCGCCCGCCGCCACATTCGAAGACGCTGCGAACGCGCTGCTCAAGGCCGACCAGGAGCTCAACGGCGGCGCGAATGCGGCTGCAGTGAAAAAGATTTTTACCGACCGCGGCATCCTGCCGCGAGCGAAAAAGAAAGCGAGTGGAGGACTCAAATGAACGCCCGATCAAAGATCCTCATGCTGGTTGTTCTCCTTGCCACCGTCGCGACCGAAGTGCCGGCGTTTGCCCAGACACAGACAGGCGCCACCGAAGTGCCTTCGAAGCACGATCAGACGACGCAGACATTCGGCTCGCAGCCGATCGACTTGCCGCGGGGAAAGGGCTTCTTCGCGGAACATCTCGTCAAGCCGCTTCCGCTGCCGCCGCCCGCGCCAAAGGGGAAGGCCACCCCGACGGTGAACGTCGTCCAGTCGACCGCCACCAAGACGCTGGGGGTATCGACGCCCGTGCATTTCCCGGGAATCAGCGATGGCAGCACCTATTCGGTCGATGCCGCTCCGTCCGATACCACCGGCGCGATCGGCTCGACCCAATTCGTGCAATGGGTCAACGAGGCGGTGCAGGTCTTCAACCGCGACGGAAGTGGCGCCTACGGTCCGACACTCGGCCGTGCGCTGTGGAAGGACTTCGGAGGCGATTGTCAGAACCTGAACGACGGTGATCCGATCGTCCAATACGACAAGATCGCCAAGCGCTGGGTCCTCTCGCAATTCGCGGTGCGCGTGGGAAAGACTTCCCCATTCCTCGAGTGTGTGGCCGTGTCGACGACGGACGACGCCACCGGAACCTACGCGCGCTACGCATACGGTTTTCAGGACTTCAACGACTACCCGAAGGTGGGCGTGTGGGCCGATGGTTACTACATCACGTTCAATATGTTCGACCGGAACGAGAACTCGATCGGCGGAAAGATTTGTGCACTGCCCAAGGACAAGTTGCTCGCCGGTGCGGATGCCAAGATGCAGTGTTTCGATGTCCCTGAAGTCGGGCTGCTGCCCGCGGACATCGATGGGTTGACCCCTCCCCCCGCCGGCTCGCCCGAGATCGTGATGAACTTCACCCGCGATGCCTTGCAGATGTGGAAGGTTCACATCGACTGGAGCGATGCGACGAAATCAACTCTGACGGGACCGGTGAAGATCCCTGTTGCCTCGTTCGACCCGGCCTGCGGCGGCGGCGCGTGTATCAAACAGAAAGGGTCGACAGGTCGTCTCGACACGCTTTCCGACCGGCTGATGTTCCGCCTGGCGTACCGCAACTTCGGCGATCACGACGCGCTCGTCGTCAACCACTCCGTGAGCGTGGCCGGAAGTGCGGTCAGCGGTCTGCGCTGGTACGAGATTCGTAACCCGCTCGGGACTCCGACGGTCACGCAGCAATCGACTTACGCTCCCGGAACCTCGGCGCGCTGGATGGGAAGCGTGGCTATGGACAAGATGGGCAACATGCTGGCCGGCTACAGCGCTTCGGGCTCGTCGCTGTTTCCTTCGATCAAGATCGCCGGCCGCGCGGCGGACGATCCGAAGAACAAACTCTCGAAGGAGTTGACGGTGATTGCCGGCACGGCAGCCCAGGCCGACAGCGATCGATGGGGAGACTACGCCAACATGACCGTCGATCCCACCGACGACTGCACGTTCTGGTTCACGACGGAGATCCTGGACAAGAATCACGAGCTCTGGCAAACCGCGTTCATGCATACGAAGTTCGCTAGCTGCAATTAGCGCGGGAAACAAATCACCACAGAGACACCAGAGGACACAGAGATTTTCTCTGTGATCTCTGTGTCTCTGTGGTGACAAGAATCTTTTCAGCGTAGAACTGACTCGATCTCGCCCGGTTTCGCTGCGACGCGCGCGCCGTGTCGCAGCCAGCGCTGGGCCTCGGATTGCTTGCCCGACTCTGTCAGCAAGCGAGCCAGCAGAAGGTAGGCCTTTGTCTGGCGCGGATCGATCGCAAGTGCGCGTTGAAGATCGTTGATCGCGTCGCCCGGGCGTTTCAGCGCTGACAGCGCCTCGGCGCGTATGATCCACGCGGCGACGAAGTTGGGGCGCAGCGTGACGGATCGCGTCAGCAGCGGGAGGGCTTCCTCATCGCGTCCGCTCCGGTGAAGGACCGTGGCGAGGTTGAATTGATATTCGGGTTGGTCGGGCGACGCGGCCGCGGCGGCACGCATGTCGGCGATCCCGTCCTCCGTCTTGCCGAGGCCGACCTCGGCGATGCCGCGCCAATCGCGCAGGAGCATGTCGGACGGCGTCGTGTGGTCGAGTGCTGCGAGCGTCTCCAGCGCGGATTGAAATTGCCGCTGCTGCAACTGCGCGGCGATCAGATCGAACCGCGGCACCGGTGAGGTCGTGGCGCCGAGGGTCTTGCTGAGCTGCTCCGCGGCATCCGAATTTCGCGGCATCGCCCGCAACAGCGTCACGGCGCGATAGGCGTCGCCGAGCGCGCCGGCCGGTGCGGCGTCGCGATCGTAAAAGGAGACGCTGCGGATGTCGGGATCGTGCTCCGGAATCGGCACCAGCAGATCGCCCGGGGGCGGACGACGCTGGATCCGATGATCGGTCATCACCACGCGCACGACATCCTGCGTCCTTCGCCTCGGCATGTGACAACGCACGCAATCGTCGGCGGCAACATCCTTCTCTTTCGGCTCGTGCCGGGCATGACACCCGAGGCAGATGGTGGTCACGCGGGCGAGCCGTGGGTCCTTCGCGAGCGGCTGATGCGGATCGTGGCAGTTGATGCAGGTGATGCCACCCTTGATGTAGCAGAGACTCTGGCGCAATCGGTATGCGTGATGATTGATCTCGAAGCGCTGGTCGCGGGGACGTCCGGCTTCATCGATGTCGACGTGGAGTATGTAATCGCTCAGGAGCTGGCCCGGGCGGAACGAGTAATCGCCGAGCTCAAAACGGCGCACGCCGATCATGCTGACGGACGGCAGCAGATGACATTGAAAACAGACCGAATCGCGGAGCGCCGGCGCCAGACGCACCGGATTGACGATGGCCGCGCGAACGCTCTCCACACTCCCCCCGCGCGACGCGATATCGACATGGCGCGCACCCGGGCCGTGGCAGCGCTGGCATCCGGTACCCTCCGGCAATTCCGCGGGAAAGATCTGCGCCTTCCAATGCGCATCACTCCCCTCCTTCACCTCCGCGGGATAGGCGTTGTGGCAGAAGAGGCACTCGCGCCGCACCTGCCGCGTGATGCCGTCGTTGTCGGCACGGTCGTAGCCGGGCGCCATCCCCCATTTCTTCTCTTGCGTGTACCAGGCGATGGGAAGCTGGTACATCTCGCCGCTGGGCACGCGGTAGAAGTAAACGCGGGAACGGTGCCCCGATCCGACGATCCAATCGACGCGCTGCTCGATCTCGTTGATACGCTGACCAGCACCATCGAGCTGATAGCGCTTGAAGAACATCTTTCCGTCGGTCCACGCCATCTCGAAGTAGTTCTGCGACGGCGCATGAAAGAACTTCGCGTTGCGAAAATCCTCGATCAATACGCCGGCGCTCGGACGCCGCATCGACTGCGCCATTCCCACGCCCTGGTACGACGCAAACTTTGCGGGATGGCAGGAGGCGCAAGCGTTGTCCTGCGTGTACTCCGCTGCGTGCATCGCCGGGACGATGAGAAACACGAGCGATATCGCCAGCAGCGTCGTGCGGGTCACAAACAGATGATAGGGCGTAACGAGCCGTCATTGTCCGCACGGAGTTCCCGCGAGCAACCGGCTTCAGCGGGCGACAGGTTAGGTTGGCAAGCGTCCATCCCGCCGAACCAGCTTGAGAATCCCGAGGACAACGCGCGAAGCGCAATCAACCGACAACCGACAACGCGCGAAGCGCAATACCGAAGCTATCTCGCGCCGAAATACCCATCCAACTGTTCGAACGCCTGCCGCACGCCTTCGCTTTGCGTCTTCAGCTCCGCAAATGCGCCGCGATAGATGGCTCCAACGCGCGTCACATTCCGCTCGCGCAACGCGTACAGCACCTCACGCAGCGCCTCGGCTTCAGCCGGGGCAAGATCGGTGCGGGCAATCTCCCGCTCCAGCAGCGACTGCGCGACGCGGAGGCGATCGCCGTTTTCTTCGCGATGCGTGGGCGTTGGCGTCGTGCCGGGCTGTGAGCCTGGTGGAATCCAGGCTGCGGGCACGCGTCCTTCGATCGTGGCCGGCGTCGACATGTCCACTGTGCCGGGAAGCTCTTTCAATTGCGGGCTGAACTTGCCCATCATGAAGAAGAGCTCCTTCTCGTTGGAGAAGTTGCCGACGAGGCGCGCGTTCTTCGCCATCTCGAGGTGCTCGGACTCCTGCAGCATGATGAAGGCGCGGGCACGCTCTTCGAGAGTGATGCGCTTGGCGTGAACGCGCCAGGCCGTGAGCGTGCCCTGGATGAAGCAGGCCTGCCCGGCGCGGATGCTCACCGCTTCGACGGTGACGTTCTCCTCGATGCGGATCGAGCCGTTCGTCGACTCGATCTCGGAGTACGTCCCGGAGTTCTGAATCACCAGATTGCCGGGGGTCTTGATTGAGAGTTGCCCGCTTTGATTGACACGGATCTCCGTGCCGCGCGGGATGATCATCGTCGGAAAGTTCGCCTGGTCGGCGGCGTTGCTGCTCATCTCACACCCTCCTGCGCCCGAGAAACGCCGTGGGAAGCGGATCGAAGTCCTTGTAATCCTTGCTCGTACGAGCCTTCATCAACAGGGATGCTTCATTAGGCCACTGATAGTTGAGGATGTAAATGCGTGGGTCGATCGGGACGTAGGCACCGGGCTGCTCGAAATCGCTGCGCACCTCGTAGTGGAGGTGCGAATTCGTGCTCCAGCCGGTCGAGCCGACCGAGGCGATGACCTCGCCCTGCTTGATCTGCTGTCCGGCGTGGACCTTGACCGTGTCGCAGTGGCCGTAGATGGTGATGAAACGGTCGGAGTGATTGACGACGACGACGTTGCCGAAGCGCCACCACGCCACGCTGTCGCGCAGCGGGAAGCGGCCGGCAAAACTCACTACTCCGTCGGCGGTCGCGTAGACCGGCGTGCCGGTCGGCGCGGAAAGGTCCATCCCCTTGTGAAAGTCGGAGGCGCGCGTGAATGGCGAGATGCGCATGCCGAACGGTGACGTAAGCACGAACTGATCGGAGGGAAGTGGAAGGATCGAGGGCGTGTGGCGCACGAGGTCGGCGTTCGCGGTCTCGTAGCTGGCCAGAAGCTCGATCTGAGCTTGCAGACGCCGCATGGCCGTGCGCAGCGCGGTCTCGTGATGGCGTGCGTCGTCGATGTGGAGATCGGTCGCATCGGACTTCAGGTGCAGGGGCAGCGAGAAACCGCCGGTGCCGAGGTTGCGGTCGAGACCGTAGATGGTGATCAGCTTCTCGACGCGGATGCGCTGCTCTTCCAGGCTCTTCTCGACCGACGTCATCTGGACGACGTTTTCCTGCAGGCGCTCGCGCTGGATATCCCGCTCGTCGCGCATCGACTTGAGGTAGTTGTCTTTGTAGACGCGCCGGATGACGGTGGGGGCCGCTGCCATGGAGCCGAGGAGGCCGGCCAGAAGGACCGATAGGAAGATGAGCGCTACGACGACGCGGCGCCGGTCGAAAAAGACATAGCGCACGCGACGGCGGATATCGCTCGGAACGATCTGGATCTCGATCATGGCACCAACCGCTGGGCTGCGCGGGTCGGTCAATATAACACAGGGTGTGTCGCGGAGGTTGGGCAGTGGGTGGGGGGTGGGGTGTGGGGTGTAGGAGGTGGGGGCGACGGTGCGAAGGAATGCGGCTGCCGAATTGACCGATGACCAACCGGCGGGAGTGTCTGGCCTCATCCGACACCCGACTCCCGACACCCGACTCCCGACACCCGACGCCCCACATCACGGGCGCTTTCCCACTCCCCACCTCCCACACCCCACCCCCTTCCGTGTTACCTTCGCGCGCCCGATGGAAGGTTCCCCCGATCACAAGAGCAGCGGACGCTATCTCCTCATCCTCTCCCTGAGCGCCCTCGGCGTCGTCTATGGCGACATCGGTACGAGTCCGCTGTATGCGCTCCGCGAGTGCTTTCACCTCAAGCACGGCGTCAGGGCCACGCCCGACAACGTCCTCGGCATCCTCTCGCTCATCTGCTGGTCGCTCATCATCGTCATCTCGCTCAAATACCTCGTCTTTGTCATGCGGGCCGACAACCGCGGCGAGGGCGGCATCCTGGCGCTGATGTCGCTGGCACGCACGCGCGAGTCGCAGTCGACCCGCCGGGCCATCCTCATCGCACTCGGCCTCTTCGGATCGGCGCTTCTCTACGGCGACGGCATGATCACGCCGGCCATCTCGGTGCTCAGCGCGATCGAAGGACTCGAAGTGGCCACGCCCGTTTTCGGGCCGTACGTCGAGATCATCACCGTCGTCGTCCTCATCATTCTCTTTGTCGTGCAGCGCGCCGGGACGGCGAAGGTCGGGGCGTTGTTCGGACCTGTGATGATGGTTTGGTTCGGAGTCATCTCACTCCTCGGCATCCGCTGGATCGTCGTCTATCCTCGCGTTCTTTTCGCCATCCTGCCGACGCACGCCGTTCACTTCTTCATCGTCAATCGACTGCAGGGATTCCTCGTTCTCGGCGCCGTCTTCCTGGCAGTCACCGGCGGCGAAGCGCTCTACGCCGACATGGGCCACTTCGGCGCGCGCCCTATCCGGCTGGCGTGGTTCGTCGTCGTCTTTCCTTCGCTCCTGCTGAACTACTTTGGTCAGGGTGCGTTGCTGCTTCATGACCAATCAGCGGTCGAGAATCCGTTTTTTCACATGGCGCCGAACTGGGCCAAATACCCGCTGGTCATCCTGGCCACCGTGGCGGCAGTCATCGCGTCGCAGGCAGTGATCTCCGGCGCCTTCTCGCTGACGCGGCAGGCGGTGCAGCTCGGCTACGCGCCGCGCATCCAGATCCGCCACACATCCGCGCGCGAGATCGGCCAGATCTACATCCCGTCAGTGAACTGGGTCCTGATGATCGCAGCGATCGGTCTCGTGCTGGCATTCAAGGAATCGAGCGCGCTCGCCGCGGCGTACGGCGTCGCGGTCACGGCGACGATGGGCATCACGACGGCGCTGCTGGCGATCGTGGAGCGCGAGCGTTGGAACTGGTCGCTCATCGCAGTCCTCAGCCTGACGATTCCCATCCTCATCATCGACCTCTCGTTCTTCGGCGCGAACATCATCAAAGTTGAAGAAGGCGGCTGGTTCCCGCTCGTGATCGGAGCCCTCATCTTCACGGCGATGACGACCTGGGCGCGCGGCCGGCAGATTCTGGCCGAGCGGCTCAAGGAAACGACGTTGTCGACCGACGACCTCCTGCGCGACCTGAAAGGCGGCCGCATACCGCGCGTGCCCGGTACCGCCATCTTCCTTTCACGGCAGGCCGAGGGCGTTCCGACGACGCTGTTGCACAATCTCAAGCACAACAAAGTCGTGCACCAGCGCGTGATCCTCCTCAGCGTGAGCGTGGAAGAGTCGCCGCATCTGCAGGATCAGGAGCGATTCGAGTACAAGGAACTGGGCGAGGGCGTCTCCCGCCTCGTTCTCCGTTTCGGTTTCATGGAGGATCCCGACCTCCCCGACCACCTCGCCCGACTCTCGAAGGAGATCGGCTCCTTCAATCCGATGACGACCAGCTACTTCCTCGGGCGCGAGACTCTGGTGGCGACGAAACGCCCCGGCATGGCCATCTGGCGCGAGCGCCTCTTCGGTTGGATGATGCGCAACTCGTCGAGCGCGGCACAATACTTCTCGCTGCCCACGAACCAGATCATCGAGTTGGGCGCGCAAATCGAAATGTGATTATTGCGCTTCGCGCGTTGTCGGTTGTCGGTTAGTTGCGCTTCGCGCGTTGTCAGAGACGTTTGAATGAAGAGCAGGTGTGTTTGACAACGCCCGAAGGGCAATCAACCGACAACCGACAACGAGCGCAGCGCTAAGGTTGAATCCATCCCGCAAAGTGCGTCGTTCCCCCATCGATCTTGATCATCGCAACCGGCTTGATCGGATCGCGGTCGGGGCCCATGGTGATGACGCCGGAGACGCCCTGGTAGTCCTTTGTCGCAGCGATCTGATCGCGGATGGCCTTGCGGTCGAGTGAGCCGGCGCGCTTGATTGCGTTCGTGAGCGTATAGAGCGCGTCGTAGCCGAGGGCGGAATTAGCGTCGGGGTTCTTGCCGGAGCGCTTGAGGATCTCGGCGACGAACTTCTGCACCGCCGGACGCGGCTCGCCGACGAAGTAATGATCCGAGAAGTAGCAACCGTCGACTGACTTGCCGCCGATCTGAATCACAGTCGGTGAATCCCATCCGTCGCCGCCAACCATCGGAACCGTGATGCCGAGGTCGCGAGCCTGGATAGCGATCTGGCCGACCTCCGTGTAGAAACCGGGGATGAAGAGCACCTCCGGATTGGCTGACTTGATCGCCGTCAACTGCGGGCGGAAATCGCTGTCGCCGCCGCTGTAGCTCTGCTCGGCGACGATCTTGCCGCCGAGAGTCTCGAACTCCTTGCGGATGACTTCGGAGAGGCCGACCGAGTAGTCGTTCTTGTTGTCGCGCAGAATCGCCGCGGTCGTGGCGTGCAGGTTGGCGCGGACGAACATCGCCAGGGCCTTCCCCTGGTACGGGTCGGTGAAGCAGACGCGGAAGATGTAATCGCCTTTCTTCGTGACGCTCGGGTTCGTCGACGACGGCGAGATCATCGGCACCTTCGACGCCTGGCAGATCGGGGCAGCGGCCAGCGACTGGTTGGAGGAGTTCTCGCCGAGGATGGCGAGGACGTTGTCGTGCGTGATGAGTTTGGTGACGACCGACGCCGCTTCTTCCGCTTTGCCTTGATCATCTTCGATGACGAGGCGGATCTTCTTGCCGAGCACGCCTCCGGAATTGTTGATCTCTTCGGCGGCGAGCTGTTCGCCCTGGACCGTGGCCTGCCCGAAGGCAGCCTCCGATCCGCTCGTCGCCGCATAGACGCCAACTGGAATATCGTTCGTCTCGGCGGCCGTTTGTCGTTCGGCTCCGGGACGGCAACCAAACCCGAGAACTGCCGCAACACATAGAGAAATCGAAATGATCCGGCTCATAGGGCCGGGAGTCTATCAGCGAAAGGATTCACCACTTCATGCAGGCCAACGACATTCGGAGAGGGATCGTCATCGTGTTCAACGGCGATCTCTGCAAGGTGATGGAGTTCAATCACCACACGCCCGGGAATCTCCGCGCGATGGTGCAGGCGAAGTTGCGCAACATGCGCACCGGCAACCAGTTCGAGCACCGCTTCCGCTCGCAGGACGAGATCACGCAGGCGTACATCAACCAGCATGAGATGGAGTACATGTACTCCGATGGCCATGCCCATCACTTCATGAACACCGTGAGCTTCGAGCAGGTCGAGATCTCTTCCGACGACCTCGGCGAGTCCGCCGCGTGGCTGGATGCAGGGGTGAAGCTGCAGGTGCAGTTCTACGAAGACAAGCCGATCGGTGTGGAGCTGCCAAAGACGATTCGCGTCCGCATCTCCGAGACCGAGCCGCAGGTGAAAGGCGCCACGGCCTCCGCGTCGTACAAACCCGCCAAGCTCGAGAACGGCGTGACGGTGCTCGTGCCGCCGTTCGTCAACGAAGGCGAAGAGATTATCGTCGACCCGAGCGAGAACCGGTACCTCGAGCGGGCGAAGTAGCGTGGGCTGAGATCAGTGATCTAGAGATCAGAGGATCGGGATCGAGCCTCTTCTGATCGACGAATCCACTAATCTACTCGCTCCACTGCCCATGCCGTCCGTCAACTTCCTCTGTCTACAATGCGAAAAGCGCCTCGTGCGCGATGCCGGCGAGGTGTCGCGGCCGTGCGATTTCTGCGGCGTGGCGAACAGCGTGGTTGCGCCGGCGGAAGGGGCCGTCATCGACCGCTGCGCCGCATGCGGACACGAAGAGCTCTATTTTCAAAAAGACTTCAACCGAAGAACAGGGATTGCCCTCGTCGTCCTCGGTTCAATCTTCGTCCCCTGGACCTACGGCCTCTCACTCCTCGGCGTCACGATCCTCGACTACATCGTCTGGCGCATCGTGAAGGACGTCATCGTCTGCTACGAGTGCCAGGCGGTGCATCGCGGGTATCCGCCGAATCCGCAGCTGAAGCCCTTCGATCTCGTGATTCATGATCGGCATGTTTACGGAGCTGCGCCACCGGGTGCCGAGGAAGGGCATTCGTAAAGGCTTTAACCACAGAGACGCAGAGGACACAGAGAGTTCTCTGTGCTCTCTGTGACTCTGTGGTTCAGACAGGAAGATGCGCGATTGCACTGAGCCACGCGCCGAGCACTTCGCCGATCACGACGGCGACCACATCGACGTACAGGATGCCGGTCGCGGCCATCGTCGAGCGGATCTTCACGGTGCCCCACACCATCGGATAAAGGAGCAGTGGACCCATCAGTCCCCATCCGGCGCGCATCCAGAAGAAGATCCCCTGACGGATGGCCACTTCGTACCACGCGCCGCCGGCAACGATGGCAATGGTGACGGCGACGATCTTGAGGCTCGTCGCTGCAAGCGTTGCGATGGTGAGCCGTTTCAGCGGATCGATGGCCATTCCGCGCACCACGAGGTACCAATGCCCGAGGAGCATGGCCAGGTTGACGCTGCCTAGGAGTGCCACGCTCGATAGCGCGCCAACGATGGACCAGGGGATCGACGTGTGCGTTGCCTCGCGCCACGCGATCACGGGAAGGATGATGTAGACGACGCCGAGGAGCGCGGCGGGGATGCGGAAGATCAGGCGCTTCGGATAGCGAAGCGTGACGAAGACGATGATCGTCAGAGCGATCGCCGGCAGCGCATGGATCCTGAAGTGGCCACCGTGCGCGGCGAAGTCGGCGAGGTAGGCGCAGAGTGCGAGGACGCCGGTGGTGATCAGGATGAGGCGGTAGAACTTGACGCCTGCGTTGCGGCGGCCGACGAGCGGGAGGAAGAGGTAGAGGCCGGCGGCGAGGTCGATCAGGAAGAGGGCGAGCAGCATGGAGGGACGAAGTGTACCGTTGCCTTCAAGTTGAGCAGGCTTCGGTTTTACGTAGTGTCGGTTTTTACGTAGGTCGGACTCTCTAGTCCGACATCACGTGCAGTCGGACTGGAGAGTCCGACCTACGTAAAACCTACGTAAACCGCGCCTACTCGACGGCGGCGCTGGCTCGCAGGAAGCGGAAGCCGTTGGCGCGCAAGGCTGGCGCGTCCTCGGTCAGGACGCGCACCGTCGACGGATACATGTGTCCGATGCCGACTGCGATGCCGTGCGCGGCGGCGGCTTTCGACAGTTCGCCGAGCTGATGGCGGATCGCCGCGTCGTCCTGCGCGTCGTCGAGGAAGACGTTGCGCGAGGCCGTCTTCACGTTCATCGAATGCGCGAGCGAGCCCGCCACGGAATTGCCGGTCGTCTTCGAGTCGATGAAGTACATCCCTTGCGGCAGCGCGCCGAGTACGTCCGTCATCACGCGCCGGTCGGCGGTGGCGCGCGAGCCCATGTGATTGTTCACGCCGCGCGCGAAGCGGATGGCATCGACATTCGCGCGGGTGGTCCGCACGATCTCGGCGTCCGACATCGAGGTGAGCACGGCACCGGTGCCCGGCGAGATGCGCGGAAAACCTTCCGGCTCCATCGGCAGATGGCAGAGCAGCTCGAAGCCGCGGTCGTGAAGTACAGCCGCGAATTCCGTGGAGCGCGTGCCGTTCGGGAGGATCGCGAAGTTCACATTCGGATCGATCGTCATCGCCTCCGAGAGCGGCTGATGATCGAAGCCGACGTCATCGAGGATGAGAACGATGTCGCCGCGGTGCCGTTCGGGGGTGGCCGAAGCCGTGACGGGCTTCTCGGCGGTTTTCGGACGTTGGAGCTCAGACAGCGCGTTGTTCAAAAAGCTCCAGAAGAAAAAGAGAAGGATGCCGCCGATCGGGATGAGCATCAGCAGCGCCACCGACTTGAATGAGCCGGCGCGCGGCGGCAGCTTCCGATTCCCCTCCCGTCCCGCCATACCGTTGCAGATTGTCGCACACCCGTGTTAATGTCCAGCTCCCCACCGAGACCGCCTTCCTCTGCGGTTGCTCCTCCGTTTTTCCGCACCACACAAAAACAACCATGAAACGACTCATTCTTTGTGTGTCCCTTGCTGTCTATGTTGTCTTCACTCCGAGCGTCACAGCCGCGGTGCCGATGGCGCGTTTCGTCCGCGTCACCGACAGCCGCACGATCGTGGTCGCGCACGTAGGTGGTCCCGAAGAGGTCGTGCACCTCGCCAACGTCGACATCCCTGCTGCAGACGAAGTCGCCGCACGCGCCTTCATCCAACAGAGCCTCGCCGGCACGTTCGTCTACGTCGAACAGGGCAATGTCTATCGCTCGCCCGACGCGCTCTTCATCAACCGTGAGCTCGCGTACCGCGCCTACGCCACGCCCGGCCTGAAGATGTTCTACCTCGGCGAAGCGAACCCCGGCCCGCACGCCCAGACCGTGCCGCGCACGATGAAGGCAAAAGCACCGTTGAAGGCGCGGGGACCGAGCCCATCGCGCCGCGCGCGCCGAAGATAAAGACTCCTGTTGAACCAGGAGTGGCTTGTTATCGTGCCCCTCGGAGCTCCTTCCCAATCGAGCGCCTTCTCCCCCCGCGCTTTTTGCGGGGGGAGAAGGTGCCGAAGGCGGATGAGGGGGGAGCAAATGCGCAGGGCGATCAAGCCGCTCGTCGTCCGATGCCTGACTCAAAAAGCGGCAGATGCACTGATGTCGTGCCCCCTCATCCGGCCTTCGGCCACCTTCTCCCCCACTGAAAAGCGTGGGGGAGAAGGCGCTCGATTGGAGAGTGACCCAGCATCATGAGTCATGGGTAATGGGGACTCGTGGCGGCGCGCCGGTTTCTTTTCTGACTCCTCCGTGTCCAACGGAACGAAACGGAGGAAGTCATGGCAAACCGGCAAGTCCGCGCAGCACTCGACAGTATCGTTCTGATCCTCTCCGCAGTTCTCTTCACGCTCCTTGCGCTCGTCTCGTGCAAGAGCGAATTGAAACCGTCGCTCGCTCCGCCACCGCCCAAGGTGGCGTCAACCACAGGCGTTTACGACACCGCCGCGCCGCCACTACCCGAATCAGCGCCGGAAACGATCCGCGTCAGCTCCCCCGCCGCAAAGCAGGATTTCGCGGGCTACGTCTCCGGAGGTATAGCCGGAGGCGTCGTGGGCGGCGTTGCAGGAGGTGTGATCGCGGCGGAAGTGAAAGAGAAAGAGCCGCAATTCAACACCGAGGAGTACGGAAGGCTGGAGGAGAACCCGTTCCTGACTGTAGCGGACAATCCACTCTCCACCTTCTCCGTCGACGTCGATCGCGCGGCATACAGCAACATCCGGCGGTTCCTCAGCAGCGGTCAGCGGCCTCCGCGCGATGCCGTGCGCATCGAGGAGATGGTCAACTACTTTACCTATGACTATCCCGATCCGTCGGGAACGCAGCCGTTCTCGGTGACGACCGAGGTGACGGGATGTCCGTGGAACGACAAACATCGCATGCTGCTCGTCGGATTGCAGGGGCGGCGGATGAAAACCGCCGACCTGCCGCCGAACAACCTCGTCTTTCTCATCGACGTCTCCGGCTCGATGTTCGAACCTAACAAATTGCCGCTCGTTAAGCAGGGACTGGAGTTGCTCGTCAACCAGTTGCGCCCGCAGGACCGCGTCGCCATCGTCGTCTACGCCGGCAACGCAGGGCTGGTCCTTCCCTCCACGCCCGGCTCGAACAAAGGAACGATTCTCTCCGCGATTCAGGCGCTCGAAGCAGGCGGCTCGACCGCCGGCGGCGCGGGAATCAAGCTTGCCTACGATGTGGCGCGTCAGAACTTTCTCGATCGTGGCAACAACCGCGTGATCCTTGCCACCGACGGCGATTTCAATGTCGGCGCGTCGAGCGACGGCGAGCTCGAACAGCTCATCGAATCCGAGCGCAAGGACAACATCTTCCTCACCGTCCTCGGCTTCGGCACGGGCAACACGAAAGACTCGAAGATGGAGCTGCTGGCCGACAAAGGCAACGGCAACTACGCCTACGTCGACACGCTGGCCGAAGCGCGCAAAGTGCTCGTGCAGGAGATGGGCGCGACGCTCTTTACGATCGCGAAGGACGTCAAGCTGCAGATCGAGTTCAATCCGGCGAAGGTTGCCTCATACCGGCTCATCGGCTACGAGAACCGGCTCCTGCGCAAGGAAGACTTCAACAACGATGCGAAGGATGCAGGCGATATCGGCGCCGGCCATTCCGTCACCGCGCTGTACGAGCTGGTTCCTCCGGGCAGCGAAAAGGTCGCGAGCAGCAGCGTCGATCCGCTCAAGTATCAATCGACCCACGTCACCGCCGCATCACCCGAACTGCTGACGCTGAAGCTGCGCTACAAAGAACCAACGAGCGAGACGTCGAAGCTGCTCACGTATCCGGTCAACGACAGCGGCGCCACGCTCGCCTCGGCCTCCGACAACGCGCGCTTCGCCGCCGCAGTCGCCGAATTCGGCATGCTCCTCCGCAACTCGGAGCACAAAGGCGACGCCACGTACGACGAAGTACGCCAGCTCGCGCAAAAGTCACTCGGCCGCGACTTCGAAGGCTATCGCCGCGACTTCCTGACGATGATCAACGACGCGCAGCGCCTGGCGCCGGAGAATGTGGCGAGTAAATGAGGAGTGCGGTCGTCTCGACCGCGGACGACGGGGCGTCTCGCCCCGTCGTGAAGCTCCCACGCAATGAAAACGGAAGGGGTCAGACCCAAAGTGAAAGTGACGGAAATTGTCTAGGCTTCGCGGCCTATGCCATCTTCCGTCACTTTCACTTTGGGTCTGACCCCTTCCGCGCAGCTATCCAACCATCGCTTCGCGCCACAAACGGACCACGGTCACGATGCCAACGACACGCTCCCCTTCCACTAACTCCAGCTCGAGGCCGGATGCGAATCCCGCGCAATCAAGCGCGCCCGCTTCGATCTCGACGACGACCTTTCCATCCTGACCGGGCGCGATCCACGGCGGTCCCTCAATGAAGCGGATCGGAATCGACGGCGCGTCCTGCAGCGCTCTTCGCAGCGCGGGACAGTAGTTCCCGTCGCGGGGAGCGATTGGACGGATGCGCCCTCCCGCATCGGCCGGCAGCAGCGTCACGATCGCTTCCAGGAACCCGGACACTGCCGAAATGATACGCGCGCTGAGCCTGCTTTTCTGACATTCCGTGCGTTGCATCACGGTCGCGATGGCCCGAAGAACAGACATTTGCCCTAGAATTCGTGCAAATCATTATTTGATGCGGCCCAGCCCGGGCTGCCCGTCCCTGTCCAAAGCGATCCCAATCAGGAGCCTCGTGCCGCCATGCCGACACAAAATAGTCACTCGTCCGCGATTGCTGTGAGCCCTGCCGGAGAGCCCGCACAAACGCGAAGCCTTCGCATCTTCGGTATCTCCCTCGGCGCCACGCTCCTCACCGTCCTGATTCTGCTGGCGGCGATCGCGCTGGCACCGACTGACGCCAGCGCCGCGAACACCTGCACGCTGACTTCCACCGCTCCCACCACCAACTGGACGGATACCACCAAGTGGTCCGGCTGCGGTGGCAGTTACCCGGGAGCCGCTTCGGGAGACACCGCGATCGTCGGACTGAACGGATTCAATCTGAACGTCAACGCCATCATCGCCAACGGTGTGATCCTGCAGATGAGCGGCAGTAGCGTGAACGTCATGATCCCCGCGGGGAGCGCCCTGCAACTGGAGGCGTCCAGCAGTTCGACGTCGACGAACACGATCAGCATCAACGGAGGACAACTGGCTGTCGGCAGCGGCACGGTGACTTGGGGCGGGAACCTCATCCACAACACGGGCACGCTCGCCCTCACCGGAACGCTCGTCAACACCAGCGGCGGCGGCACCTTTACCATCAACGGCGGGTCCATCAACGGGCCGGGAACGCTGCAGTTTGCGAGCAGCAGTATCGTGGGGATCACCGGCTCCGGCGGCGGCATCAACGTCGATGGGGCGACCATCGACAACTTCGGCAACGTCAACGACAGCGTTGCCAGTCCGAATACCCTCTCGCTCCTCAACGGCGCCAAGATCAAACTGGAGAGCGGATCGGTCTTCAGCATCTCCTCGGACGGCGCGATCCAGACGAACAACACCGGCAGTCCATCGATCAGCATTCTCAGCGGCGGTGCGCTGTCCAAGGGAACCGGCACGGGCACCGTACAAATCGACCCCATCGTCAACAACGGCGGCTCGGTCACTGTCACCAGCGGAACGCTCAATCTCTACGGCGGAGGAACGCATAGCGGCTCCTTCTCCACCGGCACCGGCGGGACGGTCATGGGCTTCAACGGGGCGCACACGCTGGGCGCAGGAACATCTGCGGCGGGAGGCGGAATCTTCTCGCTCGTGGGCGGTACGTTCACCGTGAACACCACGTCCGGCTCGCCGTGGGCGCCGTCGCTCTTCAACCAAAGCGGCGGCACCGTCGGCGGCACCGGCACGATGCGAGTGACCTCCACCTTCAACTGGACGGGTGGCACGCAAGGCAGCGCAGGGACGACCGACCTGACCGGCACCACGAACGTGAACGGCAGTTCCGTGACGCTCGACAGCGGCCGCGCCATGACCAACAGCGGGACGTTCAACTACGTCCCGAACGGCGCCGCGTTTCTCACCATCGACGGCAGCGCGCACATCGACGACAGTGGAACGATCAATCTGCAGAACGACGCGCAGATCGCCTCGTCGACGCCATCGACGTCGTACATCCTCACCAACGGCAACGGCTTCTTCAAGAAGACGGCCGGCAGCACCTCGATAATCAACTGCAGTCTCCGCCTCAACGGCGCCGGCACGTTGCAGCCCGCCGCCTCCACCACGATCTCGCTGAACGGCGGCACAGGCACCGGAAACTTCGGAGGATCGACCGCGGTCATCGATCTGACCGGCGCGGGCTCCGAGGTGTACCTGGCGGGCGGGACGTTCTCGTTTGCCGCCGGATCGGGCGGCATTGCAGTCAACGGCAACGGCGAGATCCGGCTGGCCAACGCCGTACTGCAGATCACCAGCGGACCGCTCGTGGTGAACAACTTCTTCCAGGACGGCGCGGGGCTCCTGCAGTCGACTGGACCGGGAATCTCGATCAACGGAGCGGGCGGCTCGTATACGTGGGACGGCGGCACGGTCGACGGCAACTCGGCCGGCGGCGACGTCATCACCGTCAACGGTCCCTCCGGCACGCTCAACCTCACCGGCGGCACCGCGATGACCCTTCAAGGCACCGCCCACCTGAAGAATGCAGGCGGCAACATCAACTTCAATCCCGTCTCCAACCTGGCCGTCAACAGCGGCGCGGTCATCGACAACAGCAGCGGCACCTTCACCTTCAACAACAACAATTCGTTCGGAATCAACACCGATAACTTCAACAGCCCGCTCTTCACGAACAACGGGAGCGTGACGAAGGCCAACAACTCCAACACGATCCCGATCAGCCTCAAGTTCAATCACAACACGACGCTCACCGTGAACGGCGGAACGCTGCAACTGCTCGGCGGGGGCACCTGCGCCGGCGCGATGACGATCGCGAGCGCTACCGCCCGCGTCGAGGTCGCCGGCGGCCAGTACTTCATGAGCAGCGGCGCAACGGTTGGAGGTAGCGGTACTTTTGCGGTGACGAATGGCGCGACGTTGACTAACAACACCGCGCTCAACGTCAACAACTTCGAGCTCAACAGCGCAACGGTCAACGGAGGCGGCGGACTCACCATCAACTCCGGCTTCAAATGGCTGGGCGGAACTTTCACCGGCACCGGCTCGGCCACCGTTTCCCCCGGCGTCATCACCGACGCCACCGCACCGGCGTCCACTCTGCGGATCGCGGACGGCTTCACCTTCATCAACAACGGCACGTTCAACTACAACCCGATTTTCAATCTCTCGTTCGAGAACAACGGCGGCGGTGGCGTGAGCTTCACGAATAACGCCGCCGGCGTGTTCGACCTCAAGGGCGACGGCACCACCTCCGTCACCGGTTCCGGCAACTCCTTCTCCAACTTCGGAACGCTCAAGAAATCGTCAGGCGCAGGAATCTTCACCTTCACCGTCCGCGTGGCCAACAGCGGATCGGGAGTCATCGACGAGCAGTCGACCGGCGGCACGATCGCGTTCGGCGGAAGCGGCAATACGATGAGCGGCGGGCAGATCAAGGCCACCAGCGCGACCGGAAACATCGATTACACCGGCGGCGATGTGACCTATAGCGGCGGTACCTTCGCCGGTCCGGGAGCGATCGAGCTCAAAGGGGGGATCTTCACCGTCAGCACGGCGATGACGGCTCCGCCCATCTTCAACATGAGTGGGGGATCGCTCAGCGGCACGCAGACGATCGACATTCCCAGCGGCGCCGCCTTCAACTGGAGCGGCGGCTCGATCACCGGGAGCGCCGGCTCAGCAATCACGGTTCTCAGCGGCGGCGCCATGAACGCCGTCACCGCCACCAGCTCGCTGATTTACGACACCCGTCCTCTGGTCATCAACTCCGGCGGCAACTTCAACTGGAACAGTGGCGCGAACGCGATCATCTTCCAGAGCGGCGCGCCGGTATCGGTCGTCGGAGGATTCAACGTCGCCACGAACGGCACGATCGGAAATCTGACGGCCGGCTCGCTCAGCGTGACCGGCGTCTTCCAGCACACTGTCGCCGGGACGCTCAACATCTCCGTGCCACTGAACGTGCAGTCCGGCGGGACGCTCACCTCGTCCGGCGGAGGCGACATCGTCCTCCTCGGCACGGCCGGCGTCTCACACGCCGGGACCTTCGACGCACAGGCATCCTCGTTCATCAACTTTGCGGCGGCCACGCATCAGTTCAACAGCGGCGCGGCATTCAGCGCCGGCACCGGCGGCTACAAAGTGACCGGCGCCACGCTGTCGCTCAACACGAACGTCTCGGCACCGAACTTCGCGCTCTTCAGCGGCTCGATCGTCGGCGCCGGCAATCTCGACGTCACGACGAGCTTCGGATGGAGCGGCGGATCGATGGCAGGCGCTGGAACGACAACCATCAGCGGGAGCGGCGCCCTCACCGGTGGACTGCTCACCCTCAACCGAAACCTCGTCATCGGCGGCAACACGACGATGAACGCCGCGGGCGGATTGTCGGTGCAGACGACCGCTACCATCACGAACAACGCCACGTTCACCTTGCAGAACGGCAACGTCTTCTGCTCGTCCTGCACGACGGCGTCGTTCGTCAACAATGGCACGCTCCGGAACAGCACCGCCTCGAACGTGACCTGGTCGGTACCGATCAGCGGCGCGGGACTGGTCGATGTCACCTCAGGCTGGCTCCAACTTCTGACCAGCTCAGCGTTCGGCAGCGCCTCGATCGCTTCGGGCGCGATTGCACAGTTCAGCGGGACCACGAATTCGATCGCTGGGACGGTGAGCGGTGCCGGAACTCTCCTGATCATCGGCGGATCGACCACGGTCAACGGCACGGTCAACCTTCTGACACCGGGATCCATCGAAGTCCAGAGCGGAACGCTGACGTTGAATGCGACTACGGCGACGGCGACATTGCTCCTTTCCGGCGGAACAACGAACGGCACGGGCAACATCACCGCAGGCGTATTCTCGTGGCTCGGCGGTTCTCTGTCAGGAACGGGTACGCTCACGACGACGACTACGCTCGTCATCCAGGGATCAACATCGGCCATGACCCTGGCGCGCAATCTCATCAACAATGCGGGAAATGGAACCTACAACCCACCCAACGCCACGCAGGTTCTGACGGTCATCGCCCCGGCTACGATCACGAATAACGGCCAGTTCAACATCTTCGGCGGCTTCGACCTGCTGGCCAGCGGCGCGCCGGTATTCACCAACGCAGGGGTGCTGACTCGCACGTCCGGCTCGACCAACGCCATCAACTTCGGCCCGGCGGTCGTGAACGCCGGCGGCACCAGCACCTGGAGCATCGGCACGACCATCTTCACGAACGGTTATTCTCAGACCGCCGGCACGACGACCCTCACGTCCGCGACGATTGGCTCGACCGTGCCGCTTAACTTCACCGGTGGCACCTTCACCGCCAAAGGCACCGTGAACGGAAGCGTCACCATCAACGGCGCCACCTTCAATCCGGGCAACTCGCCGGGCGCGATCGCAATCACCGGCGACTACACGCAGTCGTCTTCCGGCATCCTCAACGCGGAGCTCAACGGCACCGTCGCCGGCACGTCGTACGATCAGGTCAACGTCGGCGGCAACGTAAACCTCAACGGCACCTTCAACGCCAGCGTCGGATATACGCCGGCCAACAACGACGTTTACGACGTTCTCACGTTCGCCGGCACGCGCACCGGCGACTTTTCCATCTACAACCTTCCTCCCTTCGGGGCCGGCGGCAGCCTCCAATCGGCGTACGTGTCCGGCACGCCGAACAAGCTCCGATTGACCGCCATCGTCACCCAGTTCGCCGATCTCTCGATCACCAACACCCCTTCGAGCAACCCGGTCAACGCCGGCGCGCCGCTGTCATTCGTGCTCAACGTTTCGAACGCCGGCCCCGACCCCACGACCGGCACGCTCACCGTCTCGAACACCGTGCCCTCAGGAGTCACCGCCGCCACCGGCTCTGGTACAGGCTGGAGCTGCGGAGCCGTCTCCGGATCGGTCATCACCTGCACGTCGACCACCTCCATCGCATCGAGCGGCAGCGCGCCGCCGCTGACGATCGCCATGAACGCGCCCGGCTCCGGTCCGGCCGTCGACTCGGCATCGGTTTCCTCCGGCACCGCCGATCCGAGCTCGGGCAACAACACGGCCTCCCAATCGGTCACCGTCAACGCGCAGGCCGACGTCTCCATCACCAAGAACACGGCGAGCGCCGGCATCGCAGGTCAGAACATCGTTTACACGATCGTCGTCACGAACAACGGTCCGTCGACCGCGAACGCGGTCTCGGTCGCCGATCCGACGCCCTCGGGACTAACGTTTGTCTCCAACTCCGGCGCCTGCACGTCGGCATACCCCTGCGCGTTGGGCAACCTCACCAGCGGCCAGAACGCAACGATCACCTCGACCTACACCATCGCCCCCGGCGCCGCCGGCTCGGTCATCACCAACACGGCAACGGTCTCTTCGACCACCACCGATCCAACTGCCGGCAACAACACCGCCGCGAAGACGACCTCGATCACGGGAAGCGCCGACATCTCGATCACCAAGAGCGGACCGGCGTCATCGACCCCGGGCTCCACGCTCTCCTACACGATCACCGTGACAAACAACGGTCCCTCCGATGCCGCCGCGGTCAACGTCAGCGACGCCACGCCGGCGAATACCACATTCGTCTCGAATAGCGGCGCCTGCACGACCGCCTTCCCCTGCGCGCTCGGCACGATGACCGCCGGGCAGTCGATGACGATCACCAGCACCTTTACCGTCTCGCCGGCCTTCACCGGCTCGAGCATCGCCAACAGCGCCACCGTCACTAGCGCGACGTCCGACCCGAATGCGGGCAACAACACCGCTACGGCGACGACATTCTTCGGCGCGAACTGCGGGCAGCAGCCTCCCTCGCTCGTCGCTCCTGCCAACGGCGCGACGCTCAGCTCACCGGTCACCTTCTCATGGACCGCCGTGCCAGGAGCGTCCGGCTACAAAGTCTTCGCGTCAATCGATGGTGCATCAACGCAGGAGATCGGCACGACGAGCGCGACGTCGCTCACGCTTCCGATCGCCAGCGGCACCGTGACCTGGTCCGTCCAGGCCCTCGGCGTTCCGAACTGCACGCAGCTCAACTCAGCTACCCGCACGTTCAGCGTCTGCTCACTCGACGCGCCGGTCATCGCCGTCGTCGGAACCAATACCTCCGGCCAGACCTACACCGTCAGTTGGAGCGCGCTTTCCGCCATCACCAGCTACGAGTTGCAGGAAGCGGCGACCGCCGCCTTCGACAACCCCACTTCGTTCACCGTCGCAGGCACGTCGCGAACCTTCACGAAGAGTGCGACAACCCCGACTGCGTTCTTCTACCGCGTCCGCGCCCTCGGCGGATGCAGTCAGAACGGCGGACCCTTCTCCGCATCCGAGCGCGTCGTCATCGTTCCCATCCCGCCCATCAACTCGCAGGACAACAGCGCCACGGTCGACATCAACAACAAGAAGGTCGTCGTACAGAACGTCTTCATCCCGGGCCAGGGTCCGGCAACGCCATACAGCGCCGCAACGGACGAGCCATGGTTGACGGTCTCTCCTGCCACCGGGATTCTCCTGCCGCAGGGAATCACGCTACAGGTCAGCGCCGATCCCTCCGACCTGCCGAATGGCACGTTTACCGCCACGATCATCCTCACGCTCGGCAGCTCCGCAAAGCTCGGCGCGCTCGACGCGAAGCCGACGGTTTCGGTGCCAGTCTCCATCAGCGTCGTCACGCCGGTCTCGCCCGCCAATCTCTCGACCCCGCCCGCGAATTCGCTGATCATCCCCTCGGTCGGCCATCTCGACGGCATCAACTCGCAGTGGCGCTCCGACGTTCGCATCACGAACACGGCGCAGCAGAAGATCAACTACCTCCTGCGCTTTACGCCCGCGGGGGGCGATCCCTCGCAGATCAAGCAGACGCAGATCTCGATCGCAGCCAACGACACAACCGCGCTCGATGACATCGTCAAGAACTGGTACGGCGTCGGCGCACTCGGCGACGCTGCCAACGGCGTGCTCGAAGTCCGCCCGCTGAACACGAGCGGAAAAGGAGCGCCCGACGCCGAAGACGTCAACGTTTCGCTCGTCACCGTCGCCTCGAGTCGGACGTTCAACCAGTCCGCAGGTGGCACGCTCGGCCAATACATCCCGGCCATTCCGTTCGCCAACTTCATCGGCAAGGTCATCTCCGGCGATGCGCGCGCCGGGATTCTCAGCATGCAGCAGATCGCGCAGTCTGCGTCATACCGCACGAACCTCGGCATCGTCGAAGCTGCCGGCAAACCGGTCTCCGTGCTCGTCAGCGTCTTCGATGCGGCGGGAAAGAATCTGCTCGATCTCCCAATCGATCTCAAGGCCGGCGAGCAGCAGCAGCTCAACTCCTTCCTCGGAACGAAGGGCATCACACTGGCCGACGGCCGCATCGAGGTGAAAGTCACCGGCGGCGACGGAAAGGTGATCGCTTACGCCTCCGTCGTCGACAACAAGACCACCGATCCGCTGCTCGTCGCTGGAACGCCGCTCGCGCAGACGCCGTCGCGAAGCTATGTCCTGCCGGGCGTGGCCGACCTCAGCAACGGCTCCGCCAACTGGCGCTCCGACCTCCGCGTCTTCAACGCCGGCACCGACCCGCAATACGTGACGATGACGCTCTATCCGCAGACCGGCAGCACCAGCAGCGATCCCATCTCGCGATCGGTGTCGATCAATCCGGGCGAGATCACGATCCTCGACAACATCCTTGCTTCACGGTTTGGCTTGGCCAACATCGGCGGCGCTCTGCACGTCGATACACTGACGGACGCGAACCTCGTCGTCACCGGCCGCACCTACAACCAGATCGAGGGCGGCGGCACCTACGGACAGTTCATCGCCGCGGTCACTCCCGCCGATGCCGTCGGCAAAGGCGGCCGCACACTCAACATCCTGCAGGTCGAAGACTCCACGCGCTACCGCACCAATCTCGGCATCGCCGAAGTCAGCGGCAAACCGGCCACCGTAGAAGTATCGGTGCTCCTCCCCGACGCCAAAGTCGCGCCCAAGCTGCAGATCCCGCTGGCCGCGAATGAATACCGCCAGTTCCGCGTCCTCCAGCAACTCGGCGTCGGCACCGCCTACAACGCCCGCATCACGATCCGCGTCATCGACGGCGACGGCCGCATCGCCGCCTACGGTTCCGTCGTCGACATGCAGACACAGGATCCGACCTACGTCCCCGCACAATGATTCCATCCGCCGGCGCTCTTCAAACGAGGAGCGCCGGCGGAAAACGATGTGAGAAGGAAGGCATGCCTGCGGTTGGCTATGCGGAAGTCTCTTCGAGGGCGGGCGAGGAACCTTTCCAGCGCCCGAACGTCCAAGCAAGGAGGCTCTCCTCATGACTCTGCGCGCCACGCTCTTGATTGCCACTCTCGCATTCGCTCTCAACACGTTCGCTGAAGACCCGCTTGCGAATCCAGCCATCGACATGGAGGGACACCTGCGCATCGCGGCCGAGGCGGCGAAGCATCGGCAGTCGCGGCGGCTGACCGAGGATGAGTTCCTCGGCATGATGCGAGAAGAGGGAACGATCGTGCTCGACGCCAGGAGCCGCGACAAGTACGACGAGCTGCACATCGCCGGCGCCATCAACCTCCCCTTTCCCGACATCACCGTCGCGAGCCTCAACCAGCTCCTTCCCGACAAGAACACCCGCGTGCTGATCTACTGCAACAACAACTTCGTGAACGCGGAGAAGGCGTTCCCGTCCAAGATCGCGCGCTCGTCGCTGAACGTATCGACGTACATCACGCTGTACGACTACGGCTATCGCAACGTGTACGAACTTGGGCCGCTGCTCGACGCACGAACGACGCACATTCCGTTCGACGGCACGACACGATCGACGCCCAAGTAGTGCAGGTGTACGTTTCGTACCCGGCAGAGGTCGCTACACGATCGAAGGTAGGGAAATCGCTTCACAGGGCACTCCTCTAGTAGCCTCTATTGGAGGAGATCCGATGAACGCTGAACGCCGAGGACTCGTTTCTGGTGCCCTTCTCTCCCTTGTCATCCTCCTGATTGCTGCGGCATGCGCGCATCAGGCGGTGAAACCGAGTTGGACTTATGCCACGTTCAAGGAAGTCGATTTCGATCCCTTCCCCGGGATGGACTTTCAGGGACGTGATGTCCCGCTGAGCAGCGACGACCTCAAGGGCCGCATCGTCTGGAATCTCTGGTCCGGCGACAACGGCGGCTTCTGGGATTACCTCGCCACCCATGCCTTCGGGACTGCGGACTTGCTGAGGGTCGTTACCTCGCCGCGCAACCAGCGCTTCGAGACGTACGGCCTATTCAACCAGCCCGGTTACAAGCGGCCCGCGCAGCCCGATGAATACGGCCTTCTCATCGACGTTCCCCGCGACGCCAGGTACGACTTCGATTCGAAGATCGACCTCCAAACCTACGGCCGCTCCAGCGGAATCATGGGGCTGCGCCTTTTCCCGAATCCGAACTTCGATGCGAAAGCGAAGGCGAACTGGGACGCCAATCGCTACCAGAACGATCCGAAGTACTACACCGACAAGAATCTGGTGCGGCCATACGTCGTCGGCATGGCCTGCTCCTTCTGTCACGTCGGCGCTGACCCCACCAACCCGCCCGCCGATCCGGATGAGCCGGAGTACGCGAATCTCAACGACTACGTCGGGCAGCACTACTTCAAGGTCGGCGAGGTCTTCGCTCACGACCTGCCGAAGAACAACTTCGTCTGGCAGCTACTCAACAGCAACCCTCCGGGCACGCTCGACACAGCCTTCATCGCCACCGACTACCTCAACAATCCCGGAACGATGAACGGCATCTTCAACCTCGCCGGCCGCATGAACGTCGCGGTGCCGGAGCACGTTACCGGCGGCGCGCTCGCGCTCAAGGGCGTTACCGATCCGCAGCTCACGCCGCGCGTGCTGAAGGAAGGCGCCGATTCCGTCGGCCTGCCCGCAGCGCTCAGCCGCGTCTATCTCAACATCGGAGAGTATTGGGAGGAGTGGACGCGGCACTTCAATCCGCTGATCGGGATCACGAAGCAGTCGCCGATCCGCGTGGCCGACGCGCAGCGGCTCTCGCCGCACTGGAACTGGAGCGAATCGCACGCACCGGCGCTGGCGCAATACCTCATCGACGTCGCCAAGCCGCTGAAGCTGGCGAATACGCCGGGACACGAGAAGTACCTCAAAGCCGACGAGAAGACGCTCAACCGGGGCAAGAAGGTGTTCGCGCAGAACTGCGCGCGCTGCCACTCCAGCAAACAGCCGCCCGCTGGCGTCAATCCGCAGACTCCCGAGGGGCGTGCGTGGTTCGAGCAGGAAGTGATGAAGCCCGACTTCCTCGACAACAACTTCCTGAGCGCTGAGATCCGGGTTCCGGCGACCGAGGTAAAGACCAACGCCAGCCGCTCCGTGGCGTCGAATGCGATGCGCGATCAGATCTGGGACAACTTCTCCAGCGAGACCTACAAGACGCTGCCGAAGACCGGCGCGATCCAGGTCTGGGATCCGTTCACCGGGAAAACGAAGCCGTGGGAAGTGCCGGGCGGCGGCCGTGGCTACTACCGCCCGCCGTCGCTGGTCTCGGTCTGGTGCTGTGCCCCCTTCTTCCACAACAACGCCCTCGGCAAGCACGTCGCGAAGGTCGACATCGACTCGCGCATGGAAGCGTTCAACGACGCCATCGAGAAGCTTCTGTGGGCCGAAAAACGCGACGGCGCCGGCTCGATCTGGCGGACCACAGTTCCAAGCTCCCTGCAGATCCCGGTGTCGTACGCGCCATTGCTCAAGAACCTCGCCGACCCCGATGGCTTCATTCACATCGGCCCGATTCCACAAGGGACTCCGATCAATCTCATCGCCAACACGAACCTGCAACTCGGCGGCCTCAGGAAAACGAACGAACAGGTTACGTTGCTGATCCGAGCGCTCAAGGCGCTCAAACAGGTGAACGATGAGGGGCTCAAGGACGATGCCGCCACGCAACGGCTGCTCACACTCGTCCCCGACTTTTACGCGCTCAACTCCTGCCCCGACTTCATCGAAGACGAGGGCCACTACTTCGGCACCGTGCTGACCGATGCCGACAAGCGCGCGCTCATCGAATTCATGAAGACCTTCTGAGGAGAATGCCATGCCGAACGATCCGAACAATCCTGACTTCGACTACATCGTCATCGGCTCCGGAGCCGGCGGCGGTCCCGTTGCTTGCAATCTCGCCAAAGCGGGCTACAAAGTCGGCTTGATCGAGGCCGGTATCGAGGCGCAGTCGCAGGCCTACCCGGTGCCCGTGTTTCATACATACGCCAGCGAAGATCCCGAAATGTCGTGGGAGTTTTTCGTCCGCCACTACTCCGACGAAGCGACATCGAAGCGCGACTCGAAATTTGTCGACGCTGAAGATGGCGTGTTCTATCCGCGGGCCGGGACACTTGGCGGCTGCACATCCCATCACGCCATGATCACGGTCTACGGTCATGGGAGCGACTGGGACTACATCGTCGAGCTCACCGGCGACGCGAGCTGGTCATCGGACAACATGCGCTCCTACTTCGAGCGGATCGAGCGCTGCACCTACGCGGGCCCGGCGCCGGCAGCCGGACAACCGAATCCATCGCGGCACGGCTACGAGGGATGGCTGAACACGACCGGCCCGGAGCTTTCGCTCGTCTTCGGCGACGACGCGCTCCTGAAAACCATCCTCACCGCGATCCTCGGCGCCTGGAAAGAAGGCATCAGCGGCGTGCTCCCCGATTTGATTCCGCAGGATCCCAACGACTGGCGAACACCGAAGTTCGAAGGGATCTGTTTCGCCCCTCTGGCAACGCTCAAGGGACGCCGGTTGGGAACGCGCGAGTTGATCGACACGACCCGCGCCATCTATCCGCAGAACCTCGTCATCAGGATGAGCAACCTGGCCACGAAAATCCTCTTCGATGCGAGCAAGAAGGCCATTGGTGTGGAGTGCTGGGAAGGGCAGCATCTCTACAAAGCTGATCCGAACGTGATCGCCGATCCGCAGGCCGGCGACGACTATGAGGTCAAGAGTTACTACTGCAAGCGCGAGGTGATTCTGGCCGGCGGGGCGTTCAACTCGCCGCAACTTCTGATGCTCTCCGGCATCGGACCGAAGGATCACCTAGCGAAGTTCGGCATCGACTGCATCCTCGACCGGCCCGGCGTCGGCATGAATCTTCAGGATCGTTACGAGATCGATGTCTGCACGGAGATGAAGAACGATTGGAAGATCCTCGCCAACGCCACCTTCGCGCCGCCGCTGCCCAACGCGCCCGGCGATCCCTGCTATATCGATTGGCAGAATGGCAAAGGCGTCTACGCAACCAACGGCGCGGTCCTCGGCGTCATCAAGAAGTCGTCGCCCGAGCTCTCCGATCCCGACCTCTTCATCTTCGCGCTCCCCGGACGTTTCTCCGGCTACTTCCCCGGCTATTCAAAGGAGGTGGAGCGCACGAAAAACTATCTCACCTGGGCGGTCCTCAAAGCGCACACCGCGAACCGTGCAGGCTGGGTGCGGCTCAAGTCGGCCGATCCGCGCGACAGACCCGACATCAACTTCCGCTACTTCGATGAGGGCACGCCGAACGATCCATCCGATGTGAACGCGTGCGTCAACGGCGTGGAGTTCGTCCGCACGATCTCGAAGCACAACACGGCGATCAAACAGGAGATCACGCCCGGGCCCAATGTGCAGAGCTCCGATCAGATCGCGCAATACGTCAAAGACAATGCCTGGGGACACCACGCATCGTGCACGAATCGGATGGGAAAGGCGGACGATCCGAACGCCGTGGTGGACAGCGAGTTCCGCGTCATCGGCACGCAGAACCTCCGCATCGTCGACGCGTCGGTCTTCCCGCGTATCCCCGGTTTCTTCATCGTCACCCCGGTCTACATGATTGCCGAGAAAGCCAGCGACGCGATTCTTGCCACCGCGAAAGGAGTCCCGTGATGAAACGGATTGCGCTCGTTCTCGTTCTCTCGCTGATCCTCTCGGCGATCGGAAGCGTGCTCTGCGCCGCCGACCACAACGATCCGAACTCGGTCAACTCGATCTTCTCTGACGTCAATGTCAGCGCGGCTGATCTCTATGACATGTTCGGATGGCCGAGCGCCAACGGCAAGAACGTCATCCTCGCCCTCACCTTCGCCTCGGTTCCGAAAGCCGGCGTCTTCGATACCGACATGCTCTACCGCATCCACATCAACGCCGATCCCCGTCCTGCCCCACCCGCCCCTGGCGAGAGTTGGGACCTGGAGAAACTGCTCGCGTACAGCGACGCGGTGGCGGCGAAGTATCTGCACCTGAAGGGCGCCGAGGTGCGCGTGCGGGCTGACGCGGCGCAGGCGGTTCACGTCGACTTCATCAACTTCCCCAGCGGCACCTTCTCGAAGACGATCGCGATGAACAGGGCGGTGACGGTGAACGCGCCCGACGGCACGCCGATCCAGGTCTACGTCGGCGGCCGCGACGACGCCTTCTTCAACGATCTGCCGGGCTTCTTCCGCTCCATCAACTACGGACCGCAGTTCTACCACGTGTCGCTCAACGCTCCGTACGACGACCGCGAGCTGAGGATCCCGAAGACGCTGCTCGAGCTCGAAGGCAACACGCTCTTCAACGACGATCCGAAAGACCCGAACTGGGGCCGGCCCGGCGGCACGAAGCGCGACCTCCCGCCCGGCCCGCACGATTTCAAGCCCGCGCGCTTCGCCAAGGACGCCAACGGCAATTACAAGTTCGTCTACAGCGGCAAGGACGCGCAGGCCGGCCGCAACATCAATACGGTCATCGTCGAGATCCCGCACGGCTTCATCACCACGAACCCGTCCCGCGACCGCATCGTGAACGCCTGGGGCGAGAGCATGGTGCTGAAAGCCGCGCACAAGATCGAGACGATCCCAGACAATCCATCCCTCGGCTTACTCGGCAGCATCGTTGCGGGATTCCATCGCCTCTTCGGGGGCAGGCCAGATCCCTTCGAGCAACAGGCGGCGATGTACAAACGTATCGACACCGACGGACTCCCATTCGCCGACGCTGCACTGAGCGAACGCGAAGACCAACGCCAGCTCGGCGCAAACAACATCATCCTCGCGCGCACCTTCGTCACCCGCTTCGGCCACCTCGGCTGGGGCTTCGGCCCTTCCATCAGCGCCCTCGGCATCGGCACCTGCTTCGATCACGACAACTCGCCGGTCTCCGTCTACAAAACCTACAAGCTCGCCATCGAAGCGTTCCCGCGCGTGAAGAAGTGCCTTTTCCAGCAGATGAACATGCCGGACGATTCCTGGAACCCGAAGCACCTCAACATTCCGCTTCGCCGCCCGTTCGAGATCTTCATCCCGAACGTCAACGCCATCGACATGGACACCACCGGCACCTGGCCCTTCGGCCGCCGCCCCGAGGATCAGGTGGCGACACGATTCCTGTCGATCTTCCTCGATCAGAAAGCCGGCTGCGGCGGCAAGCCCTGCAACCTTGAGACGCTGAGCGATCAGAAACTGTGGGACGCCGCGCCAATCACGCCAAAGACACCGCCGAATCCCCTGCACAACGACAAGCCGTTCCTGGATCACTTCCCGTACCTGGCGGAGCCGTGGTGAGAATGATGGTTACGTCCTACATGCGCCCCCCTCATCCGGCTTCGCCACCTTCTCCCCCCGCAAAAAGCGCGGGGGGAGAAGGCGCTCGATTAGGGGGCGTCGCTAATAGGTTCTCCCAAAACCCGTCTCCAATTGATCGCCTCACCGAACCATCGAGCGCCTTCTCCCCCACGCTTTTTGTGGGGGAGAAGGTGGCCGAAGGCCGGATGAGGGGGTTTGCGGAAAGGAGCGCCGCAAGAAAGTTTACGCAAGGCCTCTGTCTCCTCCTCATCGCGTTCGCCTCGATCGCGATGAGCGACTACGACGCGGACCTTGCGCGGCTGAAGAAGCAGGCGGATGACTTGCGCGCGGCGCCGAACGCTGATCCGGCGATGCTCGCGGCTGTGCTCTACCGGCGCGCGTCGATGACCGTGGAATTCACCGAGTTGCAGACGGCCGAGCGGGCGATCGACGATGCGATCCTCGTCGCACCCACTCCCGACCTGTTCCTCCTGCGCGCGAACTTCAACTTCAAGATGCACCGGCTGCAACGCGCCAAGGATGATCTTGCGCAACTCGTCGACGGCAACACGGGTGAACCGGTGAAGACGCTGGCCGCGCAGATCGCGATGCAGGAAGGTGACTACGCCGCTGCACGCGGCGCCTACCGCGAGCTAGCGGATCGGACGCGCTCGTGGGACAGCATCGCCTCGCTGGCGTACTACGAATCGGTGACCGGCGATCCCGCTGCGGCCGATCGTCTCTATGTCCGGGCCGAGGATGAACTGAGCGCGAAAGAGATGCGCGCGTACGCCTGGGTCGAGGTGCAGCGCGGCATCATCGACTTCGATCGCGCCCGCTACGCTGCCGCGCTCGTCCACTACCAGCGCGCCGGCCGCGCCTACTCCGGCTACTGGCTCGTCGAAGAACATCTGGCCGAGGATCTCGACCGGCTCGGGCGGACGACGGAGTCAATCGCGCTGTACCAGAAAATCATCGATCAGACACACAACCCCGAGTACGTCAGCGCGCTTGCCGCGATCCTCGCGCGCACCGACCGCGACGCGGCGAAAAGACTCGACGCCGAGGCAGCACAACTCTACGACGCTCAGTTCAAGCTCTATCCCGAAGCCACTGGCGGGCATCTGATTCGCCACCTTCTCAGCCGTGAAGATACGCCGCCATCCCGGCTGGTCGACCTCGCGCAGCAGAACGCCGATCTCCGCCCGAACGCGGAAGCGAAGCTGCTCCTCGCCAAGAGCTACTGGAAAGCCGGCCGCGCGACCGATGCCCAACGTCTGCTGGCCGAGGTGCGGCAAACACCGTGGCGCACACCGGAGCTGGTGGCGTTCGAAAGGGTGGTCCGGAGGGGCGGGGGCGCGCGATAGCGCGGAAGTTCAAGGATTGACCCAGTTCTGGAGGTCGTGATCCCGTCGTTGTGGCTGATTTACCACAGATTTTGAACTCAGCCATCAAAAGTTGTGACTCGGTCATCAAAATACTTGAGTCGGTCATCAAAACACTTGACTCGGTCATCAAAAGTTTTGATTCGGCCATCAAAAGATTTGATCCAGCCATCAAAAGTTTTGACTCGGCCATCAAAATATTTGATCCAGTCATCAAAAGATTTGACTCGGCCATCAAAAGATTTGATCCCGTCATCAAAAGATTTGACTCGGCCATCAAAAGATTTGACCCAGTCATCAAAACATTTGACTCGGCCATCAAAACATTTGATCCAGTCATCAAGCGATTTGACTCCGCCATCAAAACATTTGATCCAGCCATCAAAAGACTTGACTCGGCCATCAAAAGATTTGATCCCGCCATCAAGTGATTTGACTCGGCCATCAAAACATTTGACTCGGTCATCAAATGATTTGACTCGGTCATCAAAACCGATGGTGCGGAAAGGTCGTTAACTGACCGCTTTCGATGACACCGCCGCCTGAACGAACTCCGTGCGCTCGATCTCGTGGAGCTTGCGGATGTCGATGGAGATGATTCCGTCGTCGTCCAGCGGGTTGAACATGCTCGTGAACTTCGCCCCCCAGACTACTTCGTCGACTTTGTAGGACGAGCGGGTGTGAACGGTCTGCGAGAAGGTCTCGTCGAAGCCGTTGAGAAGGATGAGCAACTCGGCATCCATCTCTCGCAGTTCGGTGGCAGCGCAGCCGCGCAGCGGGCTGGAGTCGTCGATCGGGTGAACGATCGTCCACGAAAGCGGGAAGAAGACCACGCGGTCGCGCTCCAGTTTGAGCGGAAGGAACTCACGATCGGTGACGCGGGCACCGCCGCGCTTCCGGCGCGCCAGCAGGACCTTCGCCTCCATCTCAACGATCTCGTTGCGCTTCTTGTTGACGATGCGGAACATCAGCGCTTTGCCGTCGCGGTACGGCGCGACGACGGCGGTACGGCTGAAGATGATCTCCGCCCGGGGCCGGGCGAAACGCGAAAACATGATGCCGGCGATGATGGCAAAGCCGAGGAGCCCAACCAGCGATTCGAAGGCCACCAGAACGTTGGCGGCGAGGGTCACCGGGACGATGTTGCCGTAGCCGATGGTGGCCAGCGTATGAACGGAGAAGAAGAACGATCTCGTGAAACGCTCTACCATCGACTGGTTCGTAAAGCCGGTCAACGCCTCGGGGCCGCAGGCGATGAAGGCAAGCGCGAACAGGGCGTTGAGCACGACGTACGCGCCCGAGACCCAGGCCAGGAAGCGCGGCCAGCTGATCGTCAGAAAGTAGTGATAGAAGGAGAGCGCCTCCCAGGAGCCGAGTCCCTCGCGCCGCACGTTGAAGGTGCCGTCGCGATTGAGAAAGCGCTTCCTGCTCTCGCGCGCCACGACGCTGCCGAACCCGAGGTCGAGGTTCGGATCTTCGGGCGGGGGGATAGGCGTGGGGGTGGCAGACATGACCCACTAGATTAGTGGAGACCAGGCGACTAGTCGATCGGTCGGATCAGTCGGATCCGTCCGATCAACGAATGGCCGCCACTGCGATCGCCAGCAGCAGCACGACGACGAGGGCGAGCGAGATCCACATCGCGTGGACGGTTGGCCGGTGCATGTCGACGGTCTCGAGGCGCTCGCCGAGGAGGTATTGGAGGTATTCGATGCGAGGGCGGACGCTGGCGACCTTCTCCTCGAGGTTGGGATAGATGACTTGATTGATTTCCGGGACGATGATCACGGGGATGAACGTGGCGCCGCCGGCGCGGGTGACGTATCCGGTGAGCAGATCGTTGTGCGGCTGGTCCCCTTCAGCGACGAGGCAGTGATAGACGGTCGTCGACTGCAGCACGGAGAGCGCTTTGCCCCCGACGCTGCGCGCTTTGTAGGCGTTGACGACGCTCTCGGAAGTCTGGTGGAGAATGCGCTCGTTCAAATCGCGGACGCGCGTGAAGATGAAAATCGTCTCGCCGGCGGCGAACGCAATCTTCTCCGCGCGCCGGAAGATGATCTCGCCGTAGTTGCGCCAGTCGTCGTCGGTCAGGTCGGTGGTGAACCCTTCCTCCTCCAGACGGGCCATGAGGCGGCTGGTGGGATCGGATCCGGCGGGAGACTCGGGGGGCTTTTCAGCTTTCAGCTCTTGCATATTTTTCAACGAGGCGGATCAGGTCCGGGAACTCGAATGGTTTCACGAGATAGTCATCCGCGCCGCACTGCCGCGCTTTCTCGGCGATGTCGCGGTCGCCGGAGACGACGATGTACGGGATCGACCGAGTCGAATCCTGCGCTTTCAACGCGCTGCAAAGCGCCGCGCCGCTCATCCCCTTGATGGTGAGGTCGGCCAGGATCATCTGGGGGCGAAGTTCATTCGCACGTACCAGGGCACTCGATCCGTCGGCGACGACCTGACACTCCCGGCCGTTGCGCTGCAGGACGAGCGCCACCAGTCGCGCCACCTGCGGATCATCTTCGACGACAAGAATCACTTCACTGCTCCTCTAATCGAAACGAATGCGTAAGCGTTTGCGGAGATGACCGGCCACGGCGCCGAAGAGACAACCCAGCGCGTTCCATCCGGCATCGTCCCATCCGGTCACGCGCGTCGGCAGTCTGCTCTGCCACGCCATCAGCCCCAACGCAAATGTCACGCCCACCGCCAGGGTCACCAGATACGTCCGCAGGCGATGCGCATCCCCATCATCGAACGCCAGGAAGGCAAGCGCACCCCATGGGATGAAGAAAAGAAGGTCCGCAATCGCCGGCGCCGCGGTTGCCAGCAGCGCATCGTTGGAGACGGCGCCGGCATCATAGCGGTGAATCAGCGAGACCAGCTCGGACATCGTAAGCCGCGCTCCCAGGTAGGCGCGGCCCGACAAGCTGAGGATGAGGAGAGACATCGCCGCTGAGAGGATGATGAGCAGGATCACCGTGACAGAACGGGGAACGGTTACGACGCGGATGGTCGATTTGCCCACCGGGTGATTAGATCACGACATCAAAACTTCACTGTCCATCGTTAAAATAAGGTCAAGCAATGGTCAAATCCTTGACCCTGTGCTCAACTCCTGACCCTCCAATAGTGACTTCAAAGGGTCAGGTGGTATACCATTTACCTTTGCGCAGAACTGATCGAAGTCATTCTTTTCAACGACTTAGGTTCGTTACAGAACTGTGGCAAACACATTGCTCTGTGATGGGAAGCCGATCTTGGTCAATTTCAACCCAACCACTAACTAAGGAGAGGGACCCAGTACATGAAAAAGGCTCTAGTCTTCGTATTTGCAGCAGCTCTCGCTACCTCAGCCTTCGCTCAGGGCGCCAGCAACACGGACATCAACCCTTCGCTGGTAGGAGACGGTCATGCGCACGTCTCGAACGCGGCCGGTGGCGGCGGCGGCGGCAACCTGATTTATCACAGCGGTGGAAAAGTCATCCGCACCGCACATGTGGTTGAGATCTTCTGGGGCTCCTTCCCCAGCGGCTACACCACTAACATGCAGAACTTCCGCAACCAGTTCGGCACGACCGGCGAGTACAACGTGATCACCCAGTACACGGGTATCGACGACGCGACGGGCACCACCGGCGCCATCAACCTCACCAACCTCGCGGGCGGACCGATCGACTACTTCGACACGTCCACGCCTCCGACCAACTGCACGGACGCCGTCGTCCAGGCTGAAGTCAAGAAGGTCATCGCCGCTCAGGGCTCGACTGACTACAGCGCCATCTACGAGGTCTTCATCCCGTCAGGCTCCTACTCCTCCGACGGCAGCAGCACCTCCTGCGGCGGACCGAATCTCGCCTACTGCGCGTATCACAGCCACTACGTCGACGGATCGAACAAGAACGTGAAGTACTCGATCGAGCCGTGGGCCGGATGCTCAGGCTGCCAGGCTTTCGGCGACACGTCCCTCGACCAGGAGCACTTCGTCTGCCACGAGACCCGTGAGGCCGTTACCGACGCCCTCGGCAATGCGTGGTTCGACCGCCGCGGCTACGAAGCCGACGACAAGTGCGCATGGTCCCCGACCCCGTTCATCTCCGGCGGATACGGCTACCAGTACGAGTGGTCGAATCTGGCCAGCGGCTGCGTCCAGACCCGCTAATCTCTCTCTCCTACCGTAACGACGAAGGCCCCGCGCAAGCGGGGCCTTTTTTTGTGTAGCAGAGATCAGGAGATCAGAGACAAGAGATCAGTGAGAGCAGAAAACTCGGCGCCGATCTCTTGTCTTGTCTCTGATCTCTTGTCTCTGATCTCTGCTTCCCACGTTTTAGTGCGGCTTTGGCGCCGGCGTGTTCGACCACGTCTTCTCGTTCTCGGTGATGTCGAAGTAGACCGTGTGCTCCGTGTGATCGGGTACTTCGAACGTCACGACCTCGTAGCGCCGCATTGCAGAGCCTTCTCCCGCGTGCGCGATGCCGCCCCTGAGTCTGCGGAAACGTCCGTAGCGGTCGTAGATCCAATTGTTCTGGAAGTCGATTCCTTCGTTGGGCGCATTCGCCGGAACGGTGACGGCGGTCTCCGGCGAATCGCCTTCATGATCGGCCAGCGCGGCGGCTGGAGCCGCAGCAGGTGGTGTAGCGGCAGTTGCCGCCGCTGTTGATGCAGGCGCAGAAGCTGGCGCCGGCGCGGGCGTCGTTGCGCAGGCCGCGGCTGCGGCGGCGATCGTGGCGAGAATGAGCTTTCGGTGCATGCGCCGCGTCAACCTTTCGGCGACGACAAATCTTCCGCCAACCGCACGTACGCCTGGTACCGCGCGTTGCTCAACTCTCCCGCCTCGGCGCGCTCTTTCACCGCGCACCCTGGCTCGGGCAGATGCGAGCAATCATTGAAGCGGCAGTACTCGCCGGGCTCGGAGAATTCCGGGAAGTAATCGCGCAGTGTTTCCAGCGTCAGCTTCCAAAGGCCGAACTCGCGGATGCCGGGAGTGTCGATGAGAAAGGTGTTGCCGCCGAGGTCGTGGAGAGTGGAGGCGGTGGTGGTGTGGCGGCCGGTGCCGCGTTTGTGCAGCTCGCCGGTGGCGATGTCGAGACGCTCGTCAAGTGCGTTGAGAATGGACGACTTGCCGACGCCGCTGTGCCCGACCAGCGCACAGGTCCTGCCCTCGACGAGAGCGCGCAACTCGGCGATCCCCTCGCCGCTCTTAATCGAGCACCCTACGACCGGCACGTCCAGTGCGCGATAGGGATCGAGCGATGCCAGCTCGCGGACGCGTTCGTCCGGCTCCAGCAGATCGATCTTGTTCACGCAGATCGCCGCTTCCGCCCCGCCGCGCTGGATGGCGATGAGAAACCGGTCGATGAGCCGCGGCCGGAGCGGCGGCGCTTTGACGGACACGACGTGAATCACGATGTCGATGTTGGCCGCGATCAGGCGCTGCAGATGCGGATTGAGCGGATCAGGCCGCGAGAGCCTCGTGCGGCGGGCAAGAACCGCGTTCAGCCGGCAAGTACCGTCGGCCAGCACCTCGGTAACGACGCGATCGCCAACGGCCAGCGCGCTCTTCTGCCGCACAGCCAGTTCCGGCGGAACCACGCAGTCGAATTCGCGCCCATCGTGGAAAAGCCGGCAACGTCCGCTGCCGACCGAGATGATCATCGCGGCGGTACGAGGATCGGCATCACCCGCTTCTCCCCAGGCGCCGTCATCGGAGGGATCATCCGCAGCATCCGGCTTGCGCCGTTTGCCTCCGCGCCGATCGCCGGCCGGTTCCTCCCAATCCTCTGTTCCGCGCCCGCGGCTGCCTCGTCTTCCCACGCACTCGTAACATCGTCAAAACGGAGTGGCTTATTGCACCCCTTCGTGGAACGGCACGAGTGGATCGATGTCGACAGGAACGTTCGTCGCCGCGTCGAGAGCGGCGCGAAGCTCGGCCGGCATCTTGTCGTAACGATTGAACCAGCTTTCGGCGCGGGCGCGGTCGCCAGTCGCTTCGATGTCGAGCAGCTCCTTCGCCAACGACGCCAGCGCGTCGGGCATCTTCGCGTAGTCGATGCCGTAGCGTCCGGACGACTCGCGCACGATCGCACCTTTCTCGGCAAGGTAGTTGAACTCCATCATCTCCGCCCGTCCATGCGCCTCGGCGGTACCAAAGCGCACGGTGCGGAAGATTCCGGCGACGTACGAGGCGTAGTACTCCTCGAGCCGCTCCTTCGGCAGCGCACCGCGGTCGACCAGCCACTTGAGACCGAACATGCCGGTGACGTCGGCCTTCGCTTCTTCGAGCCCTGAATACGCCGGCCCGATCGCTTCGCGAATGTCGATATGTTGACCGCCCTTTCGGGCGAAGGCCGGTCCCAGCCCGTGGGAAATCTCGTGCATCATCACCGCGGCCAGGTATCCCTCACCCGAGGCTTGGGCGGCCTGGTCGACGCGCATGATGTATTTCGCCAGCGGCAGAATCACGTAGTTCACGCGCGCATCGGTGAAGTTCTTGAAGAAGATCATCTTCGATCCGACCTTCTCGTGGATACGTGGATCGTTCGGAAGATTGTCGGCAGCGGCCTGATAGCCATGCCGCAGATCGCCCGCGCGGAATGGCGCGTCCATCACTTCCATCGGCGACGCCAGCCCCTTCTTCGATGGCCGGTCCTCGGCAGCGAGGGGCAGCGCATCCTGAATGTCCGGAACGTACTTCTGGAACACGGCCAGCTTCTTCGACTCCGACTCGTTGCGCACGAGCACGGACGCGCCGTAGGAGGTCTTCACGCCGAGGAGGTCGTCGAGGTAGGTCTCGTAGGGAGCGAAGATCAGATCGAACTTCGGATCCTTCAGCCGCACCCAGGCCAGATCACTGGCGTAGTAGTCGTCGGTAAGAAGCGCCTTCGCGCGCATGCGAAGGTAGTTCGCGAAGGCTTTGTCGTCGCTGGCCGCGGCCGCGTTGCGAAGATGACCTGCGGCCGCTTCGAGCCAATGGCGGTATTTGACGTGATACGGAGTCGCCTTCAGTTTGAGCGGACTGCGGCTTGTCGCCTCGACGACGGAGTGTTCGTCGTAGATCGCTTTCTTCTCCGCCGGATGCGCGGCGACATATGCCTCGATCTCATCGCGCGTTACGCCTTTCGGAAGAAGACTGCGGCCCGGCGGCATCGGCTCGCTGCCGATGAACGGCTCGTTGTGATTGAGCAGGTCGTAGTGGCTGCCGTTGAGCCAGAGGTACCGCCGCGCGGCCTGCAGCTTCGGGTCGGTCGCATGGGCAAGGCTGTTGTAAACCGCGATGTCGTCCGGATCGTTCTGGCGCCAGTAGATGTCTTCGAGGTCGCGGCACGCTGCGATCATCTCGTCGACGACGCGTTTCTCGCGCGCGCTCATGCCCGCGAACGAGAAGGGCATCTCGACTTTCTGGAATCGGGCGAGACGTTTGTCGATGTCGGGCGCGACCTGTGACGGATCGACCGGCGTTGCTGCGTTCAGCGAGACAGCGGCAAGAAAGAGAAGTGCGAGCGTTTTCATGGCTCGCGGATTCTAGCGCGGCTGAGGAGACCCCTCACCACAGAGACACAGAGAACACAGAGGTTTTCTCTGCGACCTCTGCGTCTCTGTGGTTGATGGTTCTCTCTCGTTAGCGAACGACTCGCGCGCGCAGCGAACGATCGAACTCTGCAGCAGACACCGGCCGGCTGTGCAGGAAGCCTTGCACGACCTCGCAGTTCTCACGCCGCAGGAAGTCGAGCTGCGCCTCGGTTTCCACTCCCTCGGCGACCACGCGCAGGTTGAGTGCCCGCGCCATCGAGATCACAGCCGTGATGATCGCGCCATCGTTCGAAACGTCCGATAGATCGCGCACGAAGTTCTGATCGATCTTCACCGTATCGATCGGGAAGCGTTTCAGGTAGCTGAGAGACGAGTAGCCGGTGCCGAAATCATCGATCGAGATCCGGACGCCCATGCTCCGCAGCCGGTTCATTACGGCGAGCGAAACGTCTGCGTTGTGCATGGCCGTCGATTCCGTGATCTCGATGTCGAGCAGCTCGGGCGGGTAGTCGCTCTCGGTGAGGATCCGCTCGATCATCGCCGTGAGGTCGCGCTGCTGAAATTGCCGAGCCGAGAGATTGACCGCAACGCGCAGCAGCCCGTGCTCGGGATGCCACTCTTTCATCTGCCGCACGGCGGTTCGCAAAACCCATTCGCCGATCGGCAGAATCAGGCCGCACTCCTCCGCGATTGGGATGAAGTCGTCGGGCGACATCAGCCCTTTCTCCGGATGGTTCCAGCGGATCAGAGCCTCGGCGCCGACGATGTTTCCCGTCAGCAGATTCGTCATCGGCTGGTAGTGGACGACGAACTCCTCCCGCTCGAAGGCGTGATGAAGGCTTCTTTCGATCTCCAACCGTTCCGAGGTCATCTCAATCGTCGTGACCGGAACGAACTGGAAGTTGTTTCTCCCCGCTTCCTTGGCGCGGTACATCGCGCTGTCCGAGCGCCGCAACAGTGTCTCTGCGTCGCTGCCATCGTCGGGAAACAGCGCCACGCCGATACTCGTGGTGGCGTAGATCTCGTGACCTTCGATCACCATTGGCCGCGAGATCGCGTCGAGCAGTTTCTGCGCGACGATCGCTGAGCTGCCGGTTTCCTTGATGTCGGTCAGGAGGACGGTGAACTCGTCGCCGCCCATCCGCGCCACGGTGTCATCCGCGCGGATCGTGGCGACGAGCCGGTTCGCCACCTCCTGCAGAAGTCCGTCGCCGACCGTGTGACCGAGTGTGTCGTTGACCAGCTTGAATTGATCGAGATCGAGGAACATCACCGCGGCGTTGGTGCGATGCCGCTTCGCGTGGGCGAGCGCGATCTCGATGCGGTCGCGGAAGAGGAGGCGATTCGGGAGGCCTGTGAGGATGTCGTGATAGGCCTGATACTCCATCTGCTCCTGCGCCACTTTGCGGTCGGTGATGTCGAGGATGGTTCCCTCGAGAATCCCGCCTTCGAGCAGCGTCATGTTTTCGCTGACCCAGACGATCGAGCCGTCGCGGCGGCGCATGCGCACTTCGGCATTGGAGATCGAGCCGTGCTCGCGCACTTGTGCGAGCAGTCTCTGACGATCTTCGGCGGCGTTGTAGAGCGAGAACGCGGACTGCCCGAGGAGCTCGCCGCGATTACGGAAGCCGAACGTTCGCGCCAAGGCATCGTTGCAGTCGAGGATGGGACCATCGAGCGAGCTTCGGTAAACGCCGGCCAGATTGCGCTCGAACAGAAGCCGGTAGCGCTCCTCGCTCTCGCGCAGACGCTGCTCCGCGCGGCGGCGTTCGGTGATGTCGGTCGCGGCGTAGACGACGCCGACAGGATCGCCTCCCTCATCGCGCACAAATGACGATGTTGCGAGTACGTCGATGCGTCCGCCCGCGGCAGTGCTCCAGACCATGTTCTGCTCGAGCATGCCGAGGCTGTGAAGGAGTTGGCCGGTGGTGAGATTCTCATCCGGCGAGACCACGTTGCGGAGGTGTTTCCCGATCAGACCCGGATCGCGATAACCGAGCATCACCGAGGCCGCGTGATTGGCAACGCGGATCTTTCCCTCGAGGTCGACGACGATCACCGCACCCTTCATCGTCGCCAGAATCTGGCTCGCCGCATACTCCGGCGTCAGGTCGACAAGCCGGTAACGCCAGACCGCATGCGCGGCGATGGCAACGAATGCCAACACCGGCACGAAGCCGAGCGGAGGTACGTTGATCCCGATCGTCGGCAGGAAGTCGACGCCGGACAGCATGGCCACGCTGAAGGCGATGACGAGCGCACGGGCACGATCCCGCTCCAGTCCGTCGCTGGAATCCATCACCTTCCAGAGCATCCAGATCGCCACTACGAACATGGCGGAGAAGACCAGGATCCATGAGAGGTTGTAGCGCGGTCCGATCGGGAAGAATCCCCAGTCGAACTGCCGCATGCCGTTGATGAAGTACGGCGTTGCCAGTTGCAGCAGCGCGATCCCGCCGCAGAACATCCAGCAGAAGAGAATGTAGTTGCGCAGCGCGCCGCGGCGGCTCGTGTACGAGGCTGCGAAGTGGAAGGTGGCTGCCGGGAGCAGGCTGGAAAAAGCACCGCCGATGCGCGCGAAAATCAGCGCACTCTCCGCACTCGCGGCGTTGTACATCAGGCCGTAGCAGCAAAGCCACCCGCTCGCGGCGACCGACAGAACGAAGAAGAGCCGGACGACGAGGGTGACGCGCGTCCGGATCAGAACGGCGGTACCGAGGAGGAGAATCGCCGCCGCCGTAAAAAGCGTGGCCACCGCGAGCGCGCTGGCGGCACGGTCCGGAAACTGTATGAGAGCGACGACAAAATGCTCGATGCTTCAGTGTAACCCGACTCGAATGCGCAGGCCGAGTTGCGCCACCCGATGCGAGATTCATCACACCTCCTTGTGAGCCGTCGCACTGTGACGGGACGTTCGCCGCAGGACACTGCCTCTATGCAAATCAGTACGATGACGGCACCGCACTTTGCGCGACGTGTGTCTCTTCTCGGCTCCGAGAATGCGTTCAAGATCGCGCCGTTGATTCGCGAGATCGAGCAGCGTGGCGAGCGCGTCATCAAATGTCACGTCGGAGAGCCCGATTTTCCGCTCCCCGGCCACATCGCCCGTGAGGTGAAGCGCCAGATCGACCTCGGCATGACGCACTACGGTGACCCGCAAGGGCTGGAGTCTCTGCGAGCGACAGTGGCCCGCGATGTGGGCGCTTCGCGCGGAATCAAGATCACGCCGGACCGCGTCGTCATCTTTCCCGGAGCCAAACCGCCCATCGGAATGGCGCAGCACATCTATTGCGATCCCGGCGACGAGGTCATCTACCCCAGTCCAGGTTTTCCAATCTATGAATCGTTCACGCGCTATCTCGGCGCGGTGCCGATACCCATGCACCTGCATCACGAGAACGGATTCACTTGCGGAGCCGCCGAGCTCGCGCCCCTGATCAGCGAGCGCACGAGGCTCATCTACCTCAACTTCCCATCGAACCCTACCGGTGGCGTGGCGACGCGCGAACAGCTCGAGGAGCTTGCGGGTGTGATCCTCCGGCGCGCTCCCGACGATGTTCGCGTCTATTCCGACGAGGTGTACGAACGGATCCTCTTTGACGGAGCGCGGCACCACTCCATCGCCTCCCTCCCGGGAATGGAAGAACGGACGATCATCGTATCGGGCGTGTCGAAGACCTATGCATGGACGGGCGGGCGCGTCGGGTGGGCGATCCTCCCCACCGTGGAGGAAGCGCAAGCCTTCCTCAATCTCAACATCAACTATCTCTCATGCGTCTCCGGCTACAACCAGCTCGGCGCGAAACTCGCCATCGAGTCGCCGGAAAGCGAGCCTGAGATCCGGGCGATGGTCGCAGAGTTTCAGCACCGCCGCGACGTCGTGGTGGAACGGCTCAACTCGATCCCCGGCGTTACTTGCCCGACGCCAAAAGGGGCGTTCTATCTCTTTCCTGACATCGCCGGCGTCTGTGAACGCGTCGGCGCGGTCGAGGCATGGAACAGGCTCCCCAGGTCCGCGCGCGAAGTCAGCTCTCCGTCCACGCTTTTCCAGCGCTATCTGCTCTTCGACCATCACGTTGCCACGCTGGACCGCCGTTCGTTTGGTGCGATCGGCCACGAAGGAAAGCACTATCTGCGCATCTCGATCGCCACGGGCCTCGAGGATCTAATGGAAGCGACATTCCGCATCGCTCTCGCCGCGGATAACCCGGATGGGTTCCAGAGCTTCGTCGCAAGGATGACACCGTGACCACAGTTCCGATCGAGCCGCAGGGCGCCACGCGTATCGATCTCGCGCGTCTCAATCGTACCCGTCTCGATCCCGACGCGCTCCGTCAGGACGAGGTCGATGCGCTGGAGACGCTCGATCTGGCCTATCGCTCTCTTTGCGCGATGCTCTACAACTACGCGCCGCTGTCCGGCCACCCGGGCGGGTCGATCTCCGCGGGCCGCATCCTCTCGATGCTGTTCTTCCGGACGATGGATTACGACGCCCTCGATTCCGGCCGCGACGACGCCGACGTCCTCTCCCTCGGCGCCGGTCACAAGGCCCTTGGCCTCTACGCGATGTCGGCGCTGCGCTCCGAAATCCTCCGCATCGCCGGAGGACGGCGCGAAGGAACCGGCGACCTTCGCCTGGAAGACCTTCTTGGCTTCCGCCGCAATCCAAACACCACCACTCCCCTTTTCCGCGTGCTCGGCGCGAAAGCACTCGACGGCCACCCGACGCCGGCGACCCCATTCGTGCCGCTCGCCACCGGCGCATCAGGCGTCGGCATGGCCTCCTCGCTCGGATACGCATTGGCGGCCTTCGATTGGTTCGGCGAAACCGCGCCGCGCGTCCACATCCTCGAGGGAGAAGGCGGCCTGACGCCGGGCCGAGTCGCCGAGGCACTGGCATTCGCGGGAACGGCATCGCTGGGTAACGTCGTCGTGCACGTCGATTGGAATCAATCGTCGATCGATTCCGACCGCGTCACGCGCGAAGGAACGGAGCGGGGCGACTACGTGCAGTGGGATCCGGCCGGACTCTTTCATCTCCACGACTGGAACGTGGTGTCGGTTCCGGATGGGACGAACCTGCAGCAGATCGCTGCCGCACAGCGGATGGCGCTGCTCAGCGACAACAACCGGCCAACAGCCATCGTCTACCGTACACAAAAGGGCTGGCGCTACGGCATCGAAGGACGGGCCTCGCATGGTGCGGGACACAAGCTGTGCTCGCACGGCTTTTTCGATGCGCTATCCATCCCGGCGGGTGACATTCCCTGCTGCGAGCTGAATTCGTCACTTTGCGATGACGGCACAAACGCGGTGATGGTGGAGCAATGCTACTGGCAGGCGCTCAGCACGCTTCGCAACTGGATGGAGAACCAGCCGAAGATGGTACGGACACTGGCTGACCTCCTCGGCGCTTCGAAGGAACGGCTCGTCTCCGCGCAACGGAAGCCGCGACCGTCCGCTCCATCCGTCGAAGACGTCTACGCACTGGCGGGCTGTGGCCACGTCCTGCCTGCGAACGCCCGCACTCCACCGTCCGAGCTTCGGCTCACGCCCGGACACTCCACTACGCTCCGCGGACACCTCGGCAAGACCCTCGGATATCTCAATCGCTTCAGCGGCGGCGCAATCTTCCTGGCCGCCGCGGACCTTCTCGGATCGACAAGCATCGGCGAAGCGGGAAAGGATTTTCAGGCAGGATTCTTCAACTGTGTCAGCAACAGCGACTCGCGAACGCTCTCGATCGGCGGCATCTGCGAAGACGCGATGGCCGCCGTGCTTTCCGGCGTCTCGTCCTTCGGAAAACACATCGGCGCCGGCTCGTCGTACGCCGCCTTCCTCGCGCCGCTCGGACATATCGCCGCGCGGTTGCATGCGATCGGAAATCAGGCCCGCAACGAGGCGACGGGAGAAGCGGCTCGGCCGATGATCCTGGTCTGTGCCCATGCCGGGCTGGCCACCGGCGAGGATGGACCGACGCATGCTGATCCGCAGCCGCTGCAGTTGCTGCAGGAGAACTTCCCGCCGGGCGCGATGATCACGCTGACACCGTGGGACGCGCAGGAAATCTGGCCGCTGCTTACTGCGGCGATTGCGCGGCGTCCATCCGTGATCGCACCGTTCGTCACGCGGCCTCCGCAAACGGTCGTCGATCGCGAGGCACTCGGCCTGGCCCCCGCGGCTCATGCGGCGCAAGGAGTCTATTGTCTTCGCGAGGCGCCGGGACGTTGTGACGCCACCATCGTGTTGCAGGAATCGGGCGTGACGTATGCGTTTGTGACGGAGACTCTGCCGCTGCTCGATCGCGCCGGAATCGCCGTCGACGTCTTCTATGTCGCCAGTGCGGAGCTCTTCGATTCACTGCCGGAGGAGGAGCGCGACGCCATCTTCCCGGAGGCTCGGCAACAACTGGCCATGGGTATCACCGGCTTCACGCTGCCGACGATGTATCGCTGGATCCGCTCCGACCGCGGACGAGCCATGACGATGCATCCGTTCATGCACGGCCACTACACGGGCAGCGGCCCGGCGCGTGCCGTGATCGCGGAAGCGGGTCTCGATGGCGCGAGCCAGTTCCGCAGAATCGCAGAATACGTGCGCGCTTGACGCCTGCGGGACCGGTTCGGACTGAAGTGTCGGCTGGCTTACGCGCAACTCGACGGATCGCGTTCGCGATTAACTCGCATTCCTCACACCTTTGGTGGCCTCCTTGCTACAACTCTTCCGCTTTCTTTGGAGTGCTTTCCCCATCGAGCGCCTTCTCCCCCCGCGCTTTTTGCGGGGGGAGAAGGTGCCGAAGGCGGATGAGGGGGGAGCACTTGCGCGAAGCGATCAACCGAGCCTCGTCCGAACTGCCTGAAAACGCGGCACGTGCACGGATGTCGCGCTGGTTGGGACGCCCCCTCATCCGGCTTCGCCACCTTCTCCCCCACTGAGAAGCGTGGGGGAGAAGGCGCTCGATTGAAACACCCTGCCAGCAATTCCCTGCAAGTGTGAGAAATGCAAGCTAGTGAATGGCCAGGTCGCGCAACGGCGTCTGCGCGCGATCGGTCACGAGATCCGGATGCTCGTGCCGGAACCCCTCGGTCAGGTTGCAATTCCAGCAGACGGCGTTGTGGGTCTCGAGAATCGCCGGGACGTTTTCCGCCGCAATCCCTTGCCATTCCCTCAGCGTTCCGTCGGATGCACGGAGCGCGGGGATCGCTTCGTGCCATTCGATCGTGCCGATCGTGCGATGGCAGAAGACACATTGCTGATTGCCGTACCACGCCGCGACGATGTTCCGCACCAGAGTGGAGTCCGGCGACGCCTCGATCTGCGTCAGGCAATCCTGCGGACAATCGTGCCGCTCGGGCCAGCGTGAGCAGCTTTGCAGACGAAGGTTCGCGTCGCCCGGAGTGCGCGCTGCCCGCCACGCATTGAGCTCCACGCCCGCGGGCTGCTGCGTTTCGGGACAGATGATGACGCGCTGTCCGCGATACGTCATGTATCGCCAGACGAGAAGACCCGACAGAACTGCGGCGGCGACGACGAGAATGACAATGGCGGCGATGCTCATGAGGCAACGGTGGCCCTGCCGTTACTGTGATGCTGCGATAGCAATCACACAGCCGTGTGACGCGGGACGATCGCGAGCTTAGCAGCCCGATCCGCCGCCTTTGTAAACGCTCTTCCACTTGTTGCCGGCGCGCTTCAGGATCTCGTATTCGTGCGACTCGATGAAGCGTGAACGAACGACGATCTCGTCTGTGCCGTCTTCATCGAGATCGATCGTATCAACGACATCTTTGGCTTCTCCGCCATCGCCCAAGTAGGTGAAGTACCAGACGCGCTCGGCGCGGAATCCGCCGGACTCGTCGCCCATCGCAATCAGAAAGAGGTTGTACGTCCTCCTCTGCGGTGTACCGTCATTGGTCGAGAAAGAACCGATCAGGTCGCGGTGACCGTCGTGATCCAGATCGGCGGAGATAGCGGCTCCCCCCTCCATCTTCGCGAGCAATGACTTAGGAACTCCTCTCGCGGATAGCTCGTGCTCGGCAATCTTCCGGAGCGCCCTATCCTCCGCGTCATCGGGAACGCGGCGGACCGGCGTTACCGGCGGGAGATGCATCGAACCGACAGCAAGTACGCTCAGCAGTTGCGGATCCCAGTTCGACCGCGATGTAACGTCGACGCTCGCCGCCAACGATACGCAGCCTAGACTCGTCAGTTTGGTCACCTTCACTGTTCCGATTTCGGCTCCACCGTCGAGCACGCGATAGGTGCGGCCCTTGCGGAAATAGCGCGCCTCGAACTCATCATCAGCATCCCCGGGTGGTGCAGTGATGCGCAGCTTCAGGCATCCGGGGCAGGAACCGGGCAGCTTCGTGATCATCGCGACGGGCTCGATGGCAAGTTTGTCCGGCGAGAAGTCTCCCTGCGAGTCGCCGCCTGGCTGGACCGCGAAGAGAACCTCCGGCTGCGGGTGATGCAGCGCCGTTGCTGCGGCGAAGAGCGTGGCGGCAAGCCAGAGCATTACTTGATTCTCGTCAATCCTCGGGGCACCGCTTTCACCAGGGCGTTCTCGCGCTCGATGCCGTGACGTTTATCGAGAACGGCCTGGCGGATGACGCGCATCATATCGTCGAAGTGGCCGTCGGCCCGGTCGAGCGCCTCGCGTGCGTCCTCGAGGGCGCGTTGCATGTTGAGGATGACTTCGATGCCGGCCAGGTTCACGCCGAGGTCGCGGGTGAGGGCCAGAATCATCTCCAGCTTGCGAATCTCGCTCTCGCCGTAGAGCCGCGTATTGCCCGACGTCCGGGCCGGCTTGATCAGCCCTTCGCGCTCGTAAAGGCGCAGCGTCTGCGGATGGATGTTGTATCGCTCGGCGATCACCGAGATCATCACGTATCCATCTGCTCTGCGGCGTGTCATTTGTAGCTCCAGCAACAAAAGAGGGCGACGGTTTCCCGCCGCCCTCCGATCAGCTTACTTGTTTTCGTCCACGACTTCGGCGTCGATCACGTCGTCCGCCTTGCCGTTGCCTTCCGGAGCTTCGGCCGATGAACCGCCGGCTGCTCCCGCTCCCCCGCCCGCGCCGCTCGCCGCATTCGCGCTCGCGTTCTGGTACATCACTTCCGCGAGTTTGTGCGAAGCCGTCGTCAGCGTCTCGGTTGCCTTCTTGATGTTCTCCGCTCCCCCCTGCTCCATCGCTTTGCGGGCGTCGGCAATCGCGCTTTCGAGGTTGCTCACATCCGAGCCCGCGATCTTGTCGCGGTTCTCGTTGAGCATCTTCTCGACCTGGTAGACGAGCGAGTCGAGCTGATTCTTCGCCTCGATCTCCTCACGCCGCGCTTTGTCCTCCGCCGCGTGCGACTGGGCGTCGCGGACCAGCTTCTCCACTTCATCCTTCGACAGACCCGAGGTGCTGGTGATGGTGATCTTCTGCTCCTTGCCCGTGCCGGTGTCTTTCGCCGAGACCGTCATGATGCCGTTCGCATCGATGTCGAATGTGACCTCGATCTGCGGCATCCCGCGCGGAGCGGGCGGCAGTCCGATGAGGTGAAACACGCCGAGCAACTTGTTGTCGCGCGCCATCTCGCGCTCGCCCTGGATGACTTTGATCTCGACCGACGTCTGGTTGTCGGCCGCCGTCGAGAACGTCTCCGTCTTGCGCGTCGGGATGGTCGTGTTGCGCTCGATGAGCTTCGTCATGACGCCGCCGAGCGTCTCGATTCCGAGCGAGAGAGGCGTGACGTCGAGCAGGACCACATCCTTGAGACCTGCGTCGCCGGCGAGCACGCCGCCCTGAACGGCGGCACCAACTGCCACGACTTCATCCGGATTCACGCCCTTGTGCGGCTCTTTTCCGAAGAAGTCGGTGACGATCTTCTGAACCATCGGGATGCGGGTGGAACCGCCGACGAGTACGACCTCATCGATCTTCTTCGGATCGACGCCGGCGTCGTTGAGCGCCTGCTTGAGCGGTCCCATCGTCTTCTGCACGATGTCGCCGATGAGCTGCTCGAACTTGGCGCGCGTGAGCGACATGTTGAGATGCTTCGGTCCTGACTGATCGGCCGTGATGAACGGGAGATTGAGGTCGGTCGACATGGTCGACGACAGCTCGATCTTCGCTTTCTCAGCGGCTTCCTTCAGACGCTGCAGGGCCATCTTGTCTTTCGACAGATCGATGCCCTGGTCTTTGCGGAACTCCTCGATGATCCAGTCGATGAGGCGGTGATCGATGTTGTCGCCGCCGAGGTGCGTGTCACCGTTGGTCGACTTCACTTCGACGACGCCGTCGCCGACTTCGAGGATGGAGATGTCGAACGTGCCGCCGCCGAAGTCATACACGGCGATCGTCTCGTTCTTCTTCTTGTCGAGGCCGTAGGCGAGCGCGGCCGCGGTCGGCTCGTTGACGAGGCGCTCGACCTTGAGGCCGGCGATCTCGCCCGCGTCTTTCGTCGCCTGGCGCTGCGAGTCGTTGAAGTAAGCAGGGACGGTGATGACCGCGCGGTCGACTTTCTCGCCGAGGTAGTCCTCAGCGGCCTGCTTGAGCTTCTGCAGAATCATCGCGGAAATCTCAGGCGGCGAGTAGAGCTTGCCATCCACCTCGACACGCGCGTCGCCGTTCGAGGCACGAGTGACGGTGTAGGGGACCATCTTCATCTCTTCATTGACTTCCTCGTACTTGCGACCCATGAAGCGCTTGATCGAGAAGATGGTGTTCTCAGGATTAGTAACTGCCTGGCGCTTTGCGACCTGGCCGACGAGGCGCTCGCCGTTTCTGGCGAATCCGACCACCGAGGGGGTGATGCGGCTGCCTTCGGCGTTGACGATGACTTTGGGCTCGTTGCCCTCCATGACCGCCACGACGGAGTTGGTCGTGCCGAGGTCGATACCGATAATCTTGGACATATGTTTTTCTCCTTCTGATACTTACCGCAACATGAGTGCGATGCAGTCAGATAATCTGCCAGACAAAACCTGAGTGCGCCGGTGTGATATTCCGCAGAGTTTAGTGCAAGTTTGGTGCGCGGGGAGTCGGTCGTTCAGCTCATCTTCGAAGGCGCCGCACGACACCGGAGATCGACAAGTGGAAGGGGCGTTTCCCAGAGTCAACGGTTGCGTTCTTTCCACGAACGAGAAGATTCTTCAGGCCCCGGAGCAAGACTTTTCTGAGCAGGACCAAAACCTTTTCCTCCTGGAGCAAAACTTTTTACTCGTGGAGCAAAACTTTTTACTCCCGGAGCAAATCTTTTTCATCCCGGAGTAAAACCTTTTCATCCCCGAGCAAAACTTTTTCCTCCCGGAGCAAATCTTTTCCCTCCCCGAGCAAAACTTTTTCCTCCCCGAGCAAAACTCTTTCCTCCCCGAGCAAAACTTTTTCCTCCCCGAGCAAAACTTTTTCCTCGCCGAGCAAAACTTTTTGATCCCCGAGCAAATCTTTTCCCTCCTGGAGCAAATCTTTTTCCTCCCGGATCAAAACCATTTCCTCCCCGAGCAAAACCTTTTCCTCCCCGAGCAACACTTTTCCCTCCCGGAGTAAAACTTTTTCCTCTCGGAGCAAAACTTTTTCCTCCCGGAGCAAAATCTCTCGCGCGGCCGCTGAGATCTTTCAGAATCCGGACGAAATCATCGAGACGGCGGCTGAAATCACGCCGCCGGCGGCATTGCCTGAAGATCGCGCGGGCTGCTACTCCCCCCTCATCCGGCTTCGCCACCTTCTCCCCCCGCAAAAAGCGCGGGGGGAGAAGGCGCTCGATTGGCGGTGCAGAACTAAAAACGACCAGCCCTTACGTCTCCGACCTCACTACGACTTCGACGTCACAAGGTCGTAGTCGATGAAGTCGACCGGCGCGAGACACTCGGGATAGAGCACCGAGGCGAACTGCTTGACCTCCGCGGAATCCGAGTGAGTCTGCTCCGCCGCGGCGTCCCGGAAGATGAACTGGTGAACGAAGCGCGTGGGGTGATCGCGCTCCTGCCACACGTCATATCGCAACGTTCCGTCCTCGTGCTCGCGGACGTACGCGACGAACTGGTGGATGGCAGTCAGACAGCGATCGAGCGACTCCGGGCGAACTTCATAGCGAGCGAGTTGATAGACCTGCGGTGACTGTGGCATCTGACCTCCCTAATCGTTAAATGGCGTCGGCAATCCGGCGCGCGATCAGCGAATACCCTTCCTGCCCGGGATGGAACCGGTCCAACGAGAGCCGGTCCCGGTACGCGAAAATATCTGAGGTCTGCACGACGACGACGTTCGCATCGCCCGCGAAGCGCTCCACCAGCAGCGAGTTCCAGCGGTTGACGAATGGCGTGAGCATCCTCCCGTACGGCGTGCTGGAGAAAGGGTTGTAGAGCCCGATCACGAAGATGCGCGCCGTCGGATTCGCGGTTCGAATCGTTCGCACGCTCTGATCGACGCGATCGAGCACATCGCGCATGACGCTCACCGGATTCGGCGGCGGCGCATTGCGAAAGGTGCTGTCTCCCCAAAGGTCGTTGCCGCCGATCGAGACGATGATGACGTTCGACTCCGCGAGCAGCGTCTGCACGCTGTGACTGTCGAGCTGCCGGATCAGATCGCGCGTCCGCGCGCCGTTGACCGCAAGGTTGACGATGTTCTTCGTGTCGATGTTGCGCTTCCGCAACTCGTCTACAAACCGTCCGCCGATGCCCAAGCCTGTCTCGTCGCCGGTGCCACGTCCGAGCGAGTCGCCGACGATGATCGGCGCGATCTGCTTCCGCGGCGCGGATGCCGTGATCCTCGTCGTCGAAGGCATCAGTGACACGGATGTACCAGTGTCGCCGCGCAGGAATGAGTAGAATCCGGCTCCGAACAAAACCGCCGCAGCCAGGGCGGCGGTCAGAGGCAGATACCACAAGAGGAAACGGCGCATTGCGTGAAACGATAACAGGAATGAGCTGTCATCCTTATAGGTACCGGAGGACGGTCGAAGGACCTCCTGATTCTATGCGGAGTTTCCTTACTCTCCGCGCCGGCCGGAATCGGGGGGTCCTTCGATCGTCCTGCGCCGCGAAGCCCGCCGGGAGTCCGGAGCTCATTCGATGAGTGAGACCCCCACCCTCACCGCCTCGGATCTGACCAAGACCATCGGTCACAAGACGATCGTCGACTCCGTCTCGTTCGAGCTTCAGCAAGGCGAGGTCTTCGGCTTCCTCGGACCGAATGGCGCAGGCAAGACGACGACGATCCGCATGCTGGTCGGCCTCATCCGTCCGACCGCGGGAAGCGTGCGGATCTGCGGCTACGACATCCAGCGCAACTTCGAAGACGCCATGCGCTGCGTCGGATGCATCGTCGAGAACCCCGACCTCTATCGCTTCATGACCGGCCGCGAGAACCTCGAGCACTTCGCGCGCATGCTCCGCGTCCCCAACAGCGAGATCGAGCGCGTCGCAGAAGCCGTCTCGCTCGCCCATCGCCTCGAGCAGCGCGTCGGCACTTACTCCCTCGGCATGCGCCAGCGTCTCGGCATCGCTCAGGCGCTCCTCGGCAACCCGAAACTCCTCATCCTCGATGAGCCAGCGAACGGCCTCGATCCCGCCGGGATCCGCGAAATCCGCGAACTGTTGCGGCGCCTCGCCGGCGAGCAGCAGATGAGCATCTTCATCTCCTCGCATCTCCTCGCCGAGATCGAGCTCACCTGCGACCGCGTGGCCATCATCCATAAAGGACGCATCCTCCGCGAAGGCACCGTGCGCGATCTGATCTCCAGCCGCCGCGACATGGAGCTCCGAGTCGACGATGTCCCGCGCGCGTCCGCGATCGCACGCGAGCGCAACCTCACGTTTCGTAGCGACGGCGACCGCATCTGGCTGGCGATGGAGGAAGCCGATGCCCCGCCAGTCCTCTCCGCGCTCGCCGAAGCCGGAGTCGGGATCTTCCACGCCCAACGACGGGCGCAATCGCTTGAAGAGATGTTCCTCGAAGCCACCGGCGGCGAGACGGTAGACTGAGACGCGCGAATGCTCATCCCCCTCATTCAGAACGAAACGCTGAAGATCGTTCGCCGCAAGCGTTTCGCGGTGGTGATTGCAATCCTCTTCGTGATTCTGGCGCTCGTCACCTATTCGCAAGTCCGGCGGCTGCGCGACCAGCAAAACCGCAACTGGCGCGCCGAGATTCAGCAGCGGGTCGCGAACTTCCAGAACATGATGCGCCGAGGACGGATGAACGAAGGCTATGCGCGCGGGCTGCGCGCGGAAATCGGCCGGCTCCAGTTCTATCTCGATCATGACATCGAGCCGGACAAGCCAACCGCGCCTCTTTTCGTGCGCGGCTTCGCCAACGCCTCGGGATGGCTGCTGCCGCTTCTCGTGGCGATGTTCGGTGCCGACATCGTCTCCGCGGAAAACGCAGAAGGCACGGACAAGCTTCTTCTGACACGCCCGGTGCGCCGCTGGAAGATCCTCACCGCAAAACTGCTGACACTCTTCATGTTCGCGACGCTGACGTTGCTCTGCGGCGCGGTCATCGCTTACGCCATCTCTTCCCCCTTCCTCCCCTCGGGCGGCTGGAACGCGCCGACGTTCGTCGGCTTTCAGTTGAGCGGCAACAGCGTCAGCCTCGATGCGGTTCGTCAACTGCCGCTCTGGAAAGACACGATGATCGCGTACGGGCTGCAGTGGTACGCCCTGCTCGCAGTTGCCGCGATCGCGTTGCTGCTGTCGGTTCTGTTCAGGTCGAGCGCGGCCGCAATCGGAACGATGCTGGCCTCGCTCATCGGCGGCACGATCCTCACTCGCATCTCTCCCGACTGGACCGCGGGCAAGTATCTCTTCGTCAGCGCACTTCCGCTGGCCGATTACTACACCGGCCAGCCGCCTCCCTACGACGGCATGTCGATGCTGTTCTGCATCGGCCTCCTCGGCGCGTGGGCGATCGGATCGACGATCATCTCCTACGCGGTATTCACACGAAGGGACGTGTTCGGATGACGCGCATTCGATTCGACGCAGCGCCGATCCTCGCACTCGCGCTCTTCTGCTTCGCCTGCGGACCCGAGCCTTCGAAGGTGGTCACCGACGACCGGATGCCCATCGCCGTCGAATACGTCCGCGGCGCGACGATGACGATCCACACGAAGCCGGCCGACGACGCCCCGGTCATCAGCACGTACCAGCGCGGCGAATCGGTGTCCGTGCTGTCGCGCAAAGGCGAATGGGCCGAGGTGCGCACGGGTGCAAAGAGCGGATGGGCGCGCATCGCCGAAATGGCCGATGCCGCCGAGGCGAAGAAAGCGCTCGAGGACAACCCCTGGCCGCACTTCACACGCACGCCGCCGCCAGTCACCGAGCCCGGCGCGCACGGTGAGCTAGTACTGGAAGCCGAGGTCGATCAGGACGGGATCGTGAAAAGCGTCCGCACGCTCAGCAACACGACCGGCTCGATGTCGCTCGAACAACGCAACACCGAGGCCCTGCGAAACGCCGAATTCACGCCGGTCGTGGTCAAAGGTAAACGGAAAGCATTCGTGTACGAGCATCGCGTGCACTACTGAGTCGCGTTCTGGTTCTACCACGCGCCTGGTGTGTTTGGTGTCATCCTGAGCTGCCGAAGGCGCCCGCGTTACTCGACGCTCTCGCGCAGAAACTCGCCGGCGCCGAAGGACAGCGAAGGATCTCTAATTACGACGCACATGCCACCCGCCGCGTACTTGGAGATCCTTCGCCGTCCTACGCCGCCACATCACGCTGCGCAAATTGATCGAGCACGCGCGGCGGCTCCGGCTGGCTCAGGATGACACATCAAGTTAATGACACGCGGAATGGCAGCGACGTGACAACGAATCGCTTACATGCCTTGCGCGCTGATCCACTTCGTAACCTTCGGCGGCTCATACTCCCCCATCCGCCGCAGCAGCGAAACCCCATCCGCATCGACGACCGCCATCGCTCGGTGCGGCGCACGAACAAAGCCTGCGTCCACTCCCTGATCGAGAAACGCCAGGAGCGGAGCATAGAACTCTGCGACATCGAGAAAGCCGACCGGCTTGTCGTGGATGCCGAGCTGCGCCCACGTCCAGACTTCGAAAATCTCTTCCAGTGTTCC